>Ga0265297_10000034_pt1 | contig 604879 bp, 516 predicted proteins | sample Munlanlwell13791_FD_192502 | JGI IMG/M metagenome (GOLD analysis project Ga0265297, IMG submission 192502) | Leachate microbial communities from a municipal landfill in Southern Ontario, Canada - Leachate well 137-91 | ecosystem: Engineered > Solid waste > Landfill > Unclassified | place...
CGGCAGATTCAATACAGACGAGGCATAAGGGCTGGGCGTGGTCAAATCAGGGAAATCAGTTTCTTACGGGGAGCAAGTATATAAAAGATCTAACAAGACCGTGGCAGTCAATTTCTCAGTCAATTTCATATCCGATGGCGGGTACGTTTTCGAATTTGAGGTCTGCACTAACAGCAGATAAACTGAGGAAAGTAACTATACAATGGACTGCACAGGGTGAAGGACAGTATGCGTATTGGTATCAGGATTCTTCAAAAATCAATGACAATTATTACATATACAGGGGAATGAAACAAGTACCGTTCAAAGTATTTGCTGATACACTTGTAATTGATAATCCATCAATACCAACATACAGGTATGAGAAAAGACAAGTGAACTGTGCGTTTGTTGAGTCATCGGATATATATCCTTTTACGAACAGCTGGAATCCGACAACAGACTCGCTCGGTGGAAAACTTCTGCTATATACGTTTGGTTCGAGTTATGATACGAGCATTACTACACCATATAAGAACAGGAATTTAGTTATACAACAACCGCAATATGATATTATGTTCATTTGGGCACCGAGGCTTGTGAACACTGGCGGAGCAGGACAGCCGGGAGAGGAATTTTATATTTATCCTTACAATGCAACAAGACCGTATTATAACGGCACAGCCCCTTTGATTTATGAATTCTCAACAACGGCACCTGTAGTACCCGTTATAAATATCTCGACGGAATTACCTGAGAAGTATGATTTAATGCAGAACTACCCGAATCCGTTTAATCCTGTTACAAACATACGGTTCATGCTGCCTGAAAAATCATACGTGACGATAAAGGTTTACAACATGCTTGGTCAGAAAGTTAAAACTCTGATAAACAATGAGAAGCTGGATGCGGGTACACATCAGACAAGGTTCAGCGGCGAGGGACTTGCGAGCGGAATATACTTTTACGCTATACAGACAGAGAAGTTTGTTCAGACAAAGCGGATGGTGCTATTGAAATAGTTATTAATTAAGGAAATAACACACAGAAAATGACCAGTTGTTAATGATAAGAACTGATTTAAGATAATAACAAAAGAGTACTTTACAGGAAATAAATATTATTGTAAGAGTTTATTCGGAAAGAGGAAAATAATAGATTACTGATTTTTACGGTCTTAGCAGGGCAGAAGGGATAACTCATATAAATAATTATTTAAGAAATTAGAAAAGATGCATACTATTATTACAGTATGCATTTTATTTCCTCATAAAATAGATTATTATTATTTAATCACATCAAACAATTTAAAAGGAGTTAGAGATGGAAACACCATCAGATTTTGGATTAGTCATAATAATAGCAATTATTTTCTTTTTGTTCCTTTCGGGTATAAGGATAATTAGACCTACACACAGAGGGTTAATAGAGCGTCTCGGAAAGTACAAAAAGTTTGCGAATCCGGGGTTTCACTGGATAATACCCGTGATTGATAAAATGTACCCGGTAAATATTACGGAGCAAATGATAGACGCCCAGCCTCAGGAGATAATCACAAACGATAATCTGAACGCAACAGTTGACGCACAGGTTTATTTTAAAGTACTTGACTCAGAGGAATACGTGAAAAATTCTCAGTATAATGTAAATAATTATCAATGGCAGATTGTGAACCTTGCAAGAACAACACTAAGGAATATAATCGGAACTCTTACGTTGAAATCTGCTAACAGCGAGAGAGGAAAGATTAATTCAGAATTACACAAAACTTTAGCCGAGGAGACTAAAAACTGGGGAATTGAAATTGTTAGGACAGAGTTGAAACAAATTGACCCACCGCATGATGTTCAGGAGACGATGAATAAAGTGGTTAAAGCGGAGAATGAAAAAATATCTGCGATTGACTATGCAACGGCTGCTGAAACAGTGGCTGACGGGCAAAAGCGTGCAAAGATAAAAGAGGCAGAGGGATTTAAGCAGTCAAAAATACTTCAAGCAGAAGGCGAAGCGGAGGCTATCAAACTTGTTAATGAAGCAGCGGATAAGTTTTTTACAGGAAATGCACAGCTATTGAAAAAGCTGGAAACGTTAGAAGCATCATTGAAGTCAAACGCTAAGATAATAGTACCCGCAGGTTCAGAGCTTGTGAATGTAATAGGAGATATGGCGGGTGTACTTCCTATGAAGAGGAAAGACGAGAAGAAGGAAGAGCAAAAGTAAAGAATCTATTTATTGAATAAGAAAGCCCGTGCAAGCACGGGCTTAATATATATCAATCTATTTATTGTAAAGATTCCAGAGTTTTGAAATAACTTCATCGAGTGCGGGACCAAGTATTGCGGGATCATCCGTTTTTGACGGCATATTCTCAAATATAACATAAGGAACTGTCACTCCATTAATATCAAGATAGTCTGTAGTTCCGGAAATAACATCATGAAAGTCAACTTCTTTATACATTTTAGTGAGTTTAGCATCCGGCAGCCCATGTTCAAGAATTGAATCGGGTTTATTAGGATTGAAACGTTTGCGGTTCTTGCGAAGTGATTCCTCGAACGGAACATTTATGTATAGTAAAGCTGCATTTTCAAGTAACTCTTTTGAAAGATGCTTGAATGCAGTCTTATACCCGCCGTGCTCCGTACCCCTTGAGAATTCAATTAAATGAGTTACATCCTTAGCTCTATCCTCAAGGTCTCGTACGCTTTTTGCATAGTCAAAAGAAATCCTCTCAATTAATAAATGCCATAAGTATTCTTCTTTAAAATATCCTTCTGAATCCGAATGGAGTCTTGGTTTCCGGAATTTCTTTTCAAGAATATCGTCTTCTTCAAACCATGTCCAGAGCATCGGGAAATCGTCAATTTCAACGAGTTTTCCTATGTGAAATCTTTCTCTTCTTTCAGTTTCGCTTGTATTTTTAATATAATTAATTACTTCTGATTTTCCTGAAGCCGGTCTTCCAAGTAATATGATTTTTTCAAATAATTGTTTCATAGTCGTAGTATTTAAAGTTTAGATAAAGTCCTGCAAAATAGGTAATTTAAAAGAATTTTTATAGGTTATTTTTGTTTTATTTTCTATGTGAAAAAGAGAGGAGATGTGACGTTTCTATGCATAAAATGGGACAAAAGAGATTTCTCTTAAAATAAAAATTCAATAAATAAATAAGTAATAAAGAATAAATTTTATTATACAAATAATAAGGATTATAGAAATTGAACATTGATGATTTAAATCAGAAACAAAGAGAAAAGATTTCAGAGTTCGGCGTTAATACATGGTATGTGATGGAAATGCTGAATCAGTTTGAAAAGACCCCTGAGGCAGTAAGCGATTATTGGAGAGAGTTTTTTAGGTCAATTGATATTGATTTAAGAAAAACCGGAGAGTACATTAAAGAAAAGAGAAATACAGAAGTCAATAAAACAGATGCTTCCGGAGTAAAGCAAAGCAATGCAAAACTTCCGACTCCTGTTGCAGGCGAGGATGTAATACCGATACGCGGTGCAGGAGTAAAGATTATTGAAAACATGGACAGCAGCCTTACGATTCCGGTTGCGACTTCGCTCCGCACTATCCCTGTCAAAGTTCTTGAAGAAAACAGAAAGTTTATTAATAATCATTTCAGAAAAACCAAGCAGGGAAAAATATCATTCACGCACATTATCGGCTGGGCAATTGTAAAGGCGCTTAAGACTATACCTGTTCTGAATAATGCTTATACGATAATTGACGGAAGTCCGATGGTAATTAAGCGAAACGATGTAAACATAGGGCTTGCTATTGACCTTATAAAAAAGGATGGATCACGTTCTTTGATAGTACCTAATATTAAAAAGGCAAATCTTATGAACTTCAGACAATTTTTCGATTCATACAATGATATTATAAACAGGGCAAGAAGCAACAAGATAGAAGTATCCGATTTTATGGGTACAACTATTTCACTCACAAATCCTGGAACAATAGGAACTTCTTCATCTAATCCCAGATTAATGGTTGGTCAGGGTGCAATTATTGCGACCGGTAGTATTGACTATCCGCCGGGGTTTGAAGCAGCAAGCGGACAGATATTTTCAACTCTCGGAATAAGTAAAGTAATGAACATCACGAGTACTTATGATCACAGAATAATTCAGGGAGCAGAGTCAGGATTATTCCTTAAAAAGATAAGCGAACTCATTTCAGGTGAAGATAATTTTTATGAAGAGATATTTGAAGACCTTGGGTTGCTCGTGAAGCCACTTATTTGGAAGCCTGACAACAACCCGGAGGATTTTGATTCTTCTTTTAATATAAAAGAGATTGAGAAATATACCCGTGTTACACAACTTATGAACATGTATAGAGTCAGAGGTCATCTACTTTCAAACCTTGACCCACTGCATCCAAAGGCACAGTATCATGCTGAACTAGATCCCCTAAACTATGGATTTACCGTATGGGATTTTGACAGGAAATTTTTCTGCGACGGACTCGGAGGATATAAGACAGCATCTCTTCGTGCTATTCTTGATATGCTTCATCAGACTTATTGCGAAAACATCGGCGTGGAATACAGGCACATACAAGACCCTGATGAAAAGCAGTGGCTTCAGAACAATATGGAAACTGTAAGGAATACACCTATATATAATAATGATTTTAAAAAGAATATTCTTTACAAGTTGATACAAGCCGAAGATTTCGAAAAATACATTGATAAAAAATATTTAGGACATAAGAGATTTTCCCTTGAAGGGTCTGAGACAATTATACCAATACTTGACTACCTGATTAATGACGCTGCTAATGATGATGCAAAAGAAATTGTTTTAGGAATGGCTCACAGAGGAAGACTGAATATACTTGCTAATATTATAGGTAAACCTCTTCATGCAATCTTTTCGGAGTTTGAAGATATTATTGATTTGAAATCGACGCAGGGATCCGGAGATGTAAAATACCATCTCGGAGCATCCGGGACATATGAAACTGTTGAAGGCAAAAAGGTTAAGATATCTATTGCATCGAATCCTTCACATCTTGAATTTGTGAATCCTGTCGTTGAAGGAATTGTTCGAGCTAAGCAAACAAAATTAAATGACTCTGATAAGAATAAAATTATACCTGTGCTCTTGCATGGAGACGCTGCGTTTGCAGGGGAGGGGATTGTGTCAGAAACACTTAATCTTTCGCAGCTGCATGGATACAGGACTGGTGGTACTATACATATAATTATCAATAATCAGATTGGATTTACAACAACTCCTTCCGACGCACGCTCATCAGTCTATGCGTCAGACGTAGCGAAGATGATTCAAGTACCGATATTTCACGTAAACGGCGACGATCCTGAGGCATGTATGTGGGTTACAAAACTATCTTATGAGTACAGAATGAAATACAAAAAGGATGTTGTAATCGATGTATTTTCTTACAGAAGATTGGGACACAATGAAACAGATGAACCAGGTTTCACACAACCATTACTTTACAACACTATAAAGCAGCATCCTTCCGTTCGGAATATATATCAGACAAAACTAATCGAAGATAGAGTAATAACAGACGATGATATTAAAGAAATGGAAAAGCAGATATTCGAAAAGATGGATGCTAATTACGAACACATAAAAATAGGGAAGGATACGTACATAAAACCATTCACGGATATTCCGCTTTCTGCAAGTCAGGAAGAAATTGATAAGTTCAGGAATGACGGTGAGACTTCAATATCGAAAGAAGCAATTGAGACGATAGTCAATGGATTAACAGAACTACCCGTTACGTTTAATCTTCATCCGAAACTGAAAAAATTTATCGAAGGAAGAAAAGAATTTATTACAAAGAATACAGGTGCAGATTGGGCATTGGGTGAAGCACTTGCATTAGGGTCGCTGCTTCTTGATGGAATACCTGTGCGATTCAGCGGACAGGATGTTTCTCGGGGCACGTTTTCACATAGGCACACATTGCTGACGGATATACTTGACGATTCTGAATATATTCCGCTTAATCACATTAGTATTAACCAGGCAAAGGTAGAAACATACGATAGCTTATTATCCGAAGCAGCGGTACTTGGTTTTGAATATGGATATACAACTTCCGACCCGATTTCACTCGTAATCTGGGAAGCGCAATTTGGTGATTTCGCAAATGCGGCTCAGGTTTTACTCGATAATTTTATAGTTGCTTCTTATACCAAATGGAAACTCCCAAACCATCTTGTTATGCTGCTTCCACACGGACAGGAAGGACAGGGTTCTGAACATTCAAGCGCAAGGATTGAGAGATTTCTGACATTATGCGCTGAAGAGAATATGCGTGTATGCAACCTGACAACATCTGCTCAGTATTTTCATCTGCTTCGGAATCAAGCAAAATCTAAAATACGAAAACCTCTTGTGATTTTTACTCCAAAAAGTTTATTGCGTCATCCTGACGTGAAATCTCATATTGAAGAATTTACGTCGGGCAGATTTATGGAAGTCCTCGATGATACAGTAACCGATAAAAGCAAGGCACGTAAGGTAATAGTCACAAGCGGAAAAGTTTATTATGACTTATTGAAACATAGAACTGAAAATAAGATAAAAGACACGGCAATCGTCAGACTTGAGCAGTACTATCCCTTGCCGGAAAGCAATTTGTATGAAGTTGTCAACAGCTTCAAGAATGCAAAATCTGTTGTTTGGGTTCAGGAAGAACCAGAAAATATGGGTGCACAAAATTTCCTCAAGGTGAGACTAAACGGAAGGAACTTTAATCGTAAATCGCTGGAATTTGTATCGAGGAAAGAAAGTGCAAGCCCTGCACCGGGCTCTTTTAAAGTTTACAATGAAACGCAAAGGATGTTAATTGAAAAAGCTTTCACCTAATGAAAGTCCGTTATTATAAACGATAAATGATTTTTTCGTTTCCTTATTTATATATACAAATTGATAATATTTACTTTACAGAATATTAAACTTTCAAATACTATTATTATGAAAAGAGTATTTCTTATAATATTTCTTCTTGCTTTTACGACCGGTTTGTTCGCACAAAGGTTAAGCTATCCCGAGGCAAGAAAAGAAAGACACGCTGATGAATATTTTGGTGTAACTGTCCCGGATCCTTATAGATGGATGGAAGATATGAATTCTGAGGAAGTTAAAGAATGGGTAATGAAGGAAAATGAACTAACCTTTTCTTATCTTGATAAAATACCATTTCGAGAAAAAATTAGAGCCCGACTAAACGAAATTTGGAATTATCCAAAATACGGAGCACCTTTCAAATCGGGTGATAATTTCTACTTTTACAAAAATGATGGTATGCAGAATCAAAGTGTTCTTTACATTCAAAAAGGAATAGATGGAGCTCCTGAAGTATTTATTGATCCTAATACTTTCTCTACAGACGGTACTGTCTCAATATCAATGATTTCGCCGTCTAAAGATGGTAAGTATTTTGCTTATGGTATTTCAAAAGCAGGTTCTGACTGGAATGAGTTTTTTGTTATCGACGTTGCAACGAAAACAATGCAAAACGATAATCTTAAATGGATTAAATTTTCCGGGGCTGCATGGCACGGAGACGGCTTCTATTACAATAGATACGATGCGCCTGAAGAGGGGAAAGAACTCTCATCCAAAAATCAAAGCCAGAAAATATATTTTCATAAGATAGGTACTGACCAGAGCCAGGATGTGTTGATTTGGGAAGATAAAGAACATCCGGAATACACTGCTTCTATATATTTGTCTGAAGACCAGAGGTTTTTATATATGTCTAAAGGTAAAAGAGGAGTCAGGGGAAATGAACTATACTTTAAGGATTTAATCAGGGGCGATACTGAATTCAAACCCATCGCCACTGGTTTCGGAGATTCATATTCAATTATAAACAATCTTGATGATATTATTTACATTAACACAAACAAAGATGCACCGAAGAATAAGATTGTAAAATATGATACAAAGGATTTCACTTTTTATGAAGTTATTGGAGAAAACAGCGATGTTCTAAACGGTGCCTCTATCTCGAACGGGAAATTTCTGATTCAATACATGAAAGACGCATCGGACAGAATTTATATTTATGACTTGAATGGCAATATGATAGAGGAGCTCAAACTCCCGACTTTCGGAACAGTAACAGGGTTCAAAGCCGAAAAGAAAGATAATGAAGTCTATTTTACCTTTGCTTCTTTCTTATACCCTGCCGTAATTATGAAATATGATATATTGCACAACAAACTTACAACATTCAGAAAGTCTGAAATTAAATTTGATGCAGAAAAGTATGAGACTAATCAGATATTTTATGAAAGTAAAGACGGTACAAAAGTCCCGATGTTTATTGTTCATAAAAAAGGACTAAAACTCGACGGGAATAATCCAACTCTACTTTATGGATATGGCGGCTTTAATGCTAGTATGAAACCTTCTTTCAGTACTGCTAACATAATTCTTATGGAAAACGGCGGTGTATATGCACTTGCAAACATAAGAGGCGGCGGTGAATACGGTAAAGAGTGGCACATGGCAGGAACGATACTTAATAAACAAAATGTATTTGATGATTTTATCTCTGCGGCCGAGTATCTTATTAAGAATGGTTATACTTCTTCAAATTTCCTTGCTGTTGAAGGTGGTTCAAACGGTGGTTTGCTTGTGGGAGCAGTCATAAATCAAAGACCCGAATTGTTTAAGGTCGCATTTCCCGCAGTAGGCGTTATGGATATGCTTAAGTATCAAAAGTTTACTATTGGCTGGGCATGGGTAACGGATTATGGCTCAAGTGACGATTCAACACAATTCAAATATCTTCTCGGATATTCACCTTACCATAATCTGAAAGAAGGACTAAATTATCCCGCCACGATGGTAACAACATCGGACCACGATGACAGAGTCGTGCCGGCTCATTCTTTTAAATATGCTGCAAGATTGCAGGAGGTTTATAAAGGTGACAATCCCGTTATTATAAGAGTTGAAGTCAACGCGGGACATGGCTCAGGAAGACCGACTAAGATGATAATCGAGGCTGTTACTGATAAGTGGGCGTTCATGTTTTATAATATGAATGTAACACCGCTCTATTAGTTGCTTGTAGTTATCAACACATAATTACAGTATATTGAAGCATATTGATTATTATTCTCAGCAATTTGAGAATATTATCAAATCGTTATGTATTCTAAAGTTATGAAGGATGAGAAATCTGATAATACGCTATGAGCGTTTTTTGTTAAGCGTGAAATAAAATTTACTTCCTTTACCCACTTCGCTTTCAGCCCATATTTTGCCGTTGTGTTTTTCCACAAATTCCTTGCAAATCATCAATCCTAATCCTGTACTTTTCTCATTTGCAGTCCCCTCTCTTTTAACGTTAGCGTCAAGTTTGAAAAGATTATTGAGGATATTATCACTCATACCGATTCCATTATCACAAACACATATCTCAACAGAATTATCATTTAGTTCTTTTCCTCTAATTTGGACACTGCTTTTTTCATTCGAGAATTTTACAGAATTCGTAATTAAATTTCGTATTATTATTCTAAGCATATCTTCATCAGCAAATACGAATGTGTTCTTTGGTATATGATTATGAAAATCAATCTTCTTGTTTTTGAATAAATCAACATCCTCTTGAGCGATAGAATCCACTAATTCCCAAAGATCAATATTTTTCGGTTCAAAATTTACCATGCCTCCTTTCACCATCGACCATTCAAGTAAATTAGACAAAAGAGACATCAGGTTTTTTGCAGATTGGTTCATCTTGTCAGCAATAGATTCAAGCTCTATTATCGTAAACTGCCCGACATCTGCTTTCATTAATTCCGTAAGTCCAATAAAAGAACTGATTGGACTTCTTAGGTCGTGAGCCAGTATTGAAAAATATTTCTCCTTTTCGGTATTTGATATTAATAATTCTTGTTCGCTTTTTCTCAATGCATTCTCCATTTTCTTCCGCTTTGTGATATCGACTATGCAGCTAACAATTGAATATTCCTCCGGAAAAACAACTAATGAAACGAGTATTGTTACAACTCTTCCATTTTTGAAAACAATTTCTGCTTCATGATCTGTTACCACTCCTTTTTCACTTAAAATGGCCGTTATTTCGTTTCTTTTCTCAGGATGTGCCCAAACATATGCTGCTGGTTTACCAATTAAATCTTCTTTGGAATAACCCGTAAAATCACAGTATTTTTCATTCACATCCAATATTGCAGAACCATCAATTGTTGTACGAGCCATTGCAACCTGAGACCTATTAAAAAGATTCCTGTACTTCTCTTCGCTCTCTTTCAGTCTATTTAGAACATCTTTATATTTAGTCATATCCTTTATCAACATACTGGTTCTTTCTTCACCGCTTTTTGTCCTGAATATTTTTGAAGATAAAAAGCCTTGAAATTTTGTCCCGTCTTTCCTGATAAAAGTAAGATCTCCATTAACGAAACCTTCGCGTTTTCTTTTCTCAATTAAAGGTAGCAATCTTGGGTCAGTGTAGTCAACTATTTTCTCTCTGCCCCCTTCGATAATCTCTTCTTCAGACATACCGAACATCATGCAGGCAGCATGATTAACAGAGAAAATCCTCCCGTCAGGTGCAGTGAATAGTATCGCTTCAGAGCTGTTGTCAAAAATATCTTTATAAAATGAATCGTCAATCATAATAAAATAATAATCTTAATTGTATTAATTTAACGAACTATTGTATTTATTTCAACTAATTTCTTTTTCACACGTTAAATATGACTTTAATCCAAATAGAATGTAAATCAGATAATTTTAAACATCTGTTTTCTAATTTGTTGTTAAATGACTTATATCAGAATAGGTTTTATGATGTCGTAACAAAAACATTGCACGCTTCAACATTGCCAAAGCATTACCTAAGGGTCGCCTTAGCTTGAAATTATGTCATTAGTGAGAGGTTAATGCGCAATTTTATGAATTATTATTATGCAAGGTAGTTGAATATTAGATATGTAGAAATCACAGTAGCAATATATTATAAATGTTATACATAGCATCACCAATAAACATTTCTATAAATATATTACCAAAGGTCAAGTATTATTAAAAAAGATAACTTAAAATAATTATTGAATTCATAATGTTAATCAATTAAACTAAGAAAATATTACTGCAAAAGCCTTTTTATTGAAGAAAGGCGTTTTGTTATATCTTCTTTGTATATTTAAGTACAAGGTTGTTTAAGCCGTCAAGAAAAAATCCGATAACGTTGTTCCTTAGAAGGTAGTGTTTCTGATTATAGTACAAATAAATCCATGCAGCATCCTCTACAACTATCCTTTCCATTTCGTTGTATATCTTTTTACGTTCTTCGAAATCGGTTATTCTGATTGATTTCTCATACAATCTGTCAATTTCAGGATTAGAATAACCGGTTTTATTCGGTCCAAACGGAACTACGTTTTTTGAATAGAAAAGTGACATGAAATTTTCAGGGTCAAAATAATCAGCACCCCAGTTACCGCGAGTAAAAGCGAGTTCACCCTGTTGCTGCTGCGTGTTTAAAGTTGCCTGAAGCATCTGTTCAAGCTTAAAATCAATTCCGATATCTTTCATTTGTTCCTGAATAGAAATTGCAATATTCTTCTGTAATTCGTCATTGGAAATGTATAAAGTCAGTGTCAGTCCTTTACCGTTCGGATATCCTGCTTCGGCAAGTAATTCCTTTGCTTTGTTTAGATTATACTTATATCCGATTATTGAAGAATCGTAACCCGGCATTCCTACTGGTAGAGGTCCGTTATACGCAGCATGTCCCCGGTTCTTAAGTACAAATCTCACAATTCGTTCCTTATCGATTGCGTAGTTTAACGCCTGTCTGAGTTTCTTATTGTTTAAAAAAGGAGAAGATATACCCGCAGGTAAATTATCGTTCTGTATCATTATTAAATAAACGGTATTAAGCCACGGCTGTTTTACAAGCACATAATCATTTTTGTTTTTATCAATCATATTACCATTTTCGTCCGTTATAGCATCAATAATCTCTGATGATGGTTCATGGTAGTCGTACTTTCCGTTCAGAAAGTCCAGAAATTCTGTCTCCTGAGATTTTGTAAATGTTATTTCAACATCGTTTAAATACGGTAGATTATTCCCGGCTGAATCCTTTTCATGATATTCCGGGTTTTTTGTTAATGTAAGCTGCTTATCGAGCTGCCATTCTTTAAACATAAAAGGTCCGGTTCCGACAGGATGAACCGAAAAATTATCTTCGTAAAATTCAACTGCTTCTTTCGGATAAACAAGAGCATAAGACATTGTTAGCAAAGAAAGAAATGGTGCAAAGGGATCAATCAGCTCAATTGTCAGCGTCGAATCATTAGGTGCCTTTATTCCTGAAATTTCATCCATATCTACATTTGACTTTTTTGCTTTGTATTCATAGTACTCCTTTGCTCCTTTTATTTTATCTCTGAATACCCAGAGTCCGCGTGTTTTTGTCGCGGGGTCATTTACTCGTTCCAGACAGTATTTAAAATCCATTGAAGTAACCTTTCTTCCCTTACTGTCCGGAAAGCAGGGATCGTTATGAAACCTTACATCAGTATTAAGTACAAATGTGTACAATAGTCCGTCATCTGATACTTTCCATTCTTTGGCTATCTGAGGAACAATCTGATTTTGTTGGTTGTATGATACAAGTCCTTCCATGACATTCATAAGTACCCAGATAGTCTGGGGGGAGTTAGACATAACAGGTTCAAGCGTTTCGAGCCCGAGAGGGAAATTAAGCCTGAATAATGTCGGAGAATTAATCTCAGCTTTTCTGCAACTTGTAAACTGAAAAGAAAGAATAGCTAAAGCGATAAGCAGTATTTTATTTGCAATTGTATTCAAAGAAATTATTTCTGATTTTTATATGTTAAAATATTATTAATACCTGATTTATTCTATACAATTAACTGTGATTGTTAAAATGATATTTTCAAAGTAATTATATGTACTTCGTAAGAATCACAGTAAAAAATTAATAAAGTCGCATGAAGTTAAACGTTAAAACATAATTTGTTATGGCAAAAAAGCAGAACAGGAAATTTATGAAAGATAAAGATAATTTCTTTGGTCTTTCTGAAACGCAGATGGTCGATGCATATAAATTAATTCTTATGACCAGGCTGATGGATGACAGGACTGAAAATCTGATTAAACAGGGTAAAGCTGCATTCCTTATTTCGGGATCGGGTCATGAAGCAGTACAGGTAGCTGCTGCTATGGCTATGAAACCCGGTAAAGACTGGTTTTATACGTACTACAGGGATGATGCACTAGGTTTGACTTTGGGGCTTACTGTTGAAGAGATCCTTCAGCACAGACTTGGAAGGGCAACTGACTCATTTACGGGCGGCAGACAAATGCCAACTCATTTGGGCAGTAAAAAACTCCGAATGCCTACGGCATCGTCACCGACAGGTTCTCAATATCTTCAGGCTGTAGGTACGGCACTTAGTTCATTTCTCAGAAATTCCGATGAAGTGGTTTATGTATCTGGTGGTGAAGGATCAACTTCGCAGGGTGAATACTTTGAAGCAGTGAACTGGGCGACAAGAAAGAAGCTGCCCGTTATATTTCTTATACAAAACAATAAATTTGCAATTTCTGTCCCCGTAGAAGATCAGGCTGCCGGAGGTTCAATCTTTAAAGCTTGTTCTGGTTTTGAAGGTCTGAATAAATTTCATATTGACGGAACGGATTTCCTTGAAAGCTACGGCACTGCTAAAGAAGCTGTGAGACTCGCAAGAGAAGGATATGGTCCTTCATTGATATATGCTGATGTAGTAAGGTTACGCTCCCATTCTGCCTCAGATGCTCAGGAAAAATACAGAAGTAAAGAATCCCTTGCAGAGGATATTAAACAGGATCCATTATTGAAACTTGAAAAACTTCTTCTTGAAAAGAGCATACTTAATAAGGAGAAGATAGTAGAAATGAAAAAGCAGATACATGATGATGTTATGGCTATTGCCGATGATGTAATAAAGCAGCCTATTCCTGAAGCAAATACTGTTATGGATTATCTATACTGTCCGCCAGAAGAGCAGGCAGTTATTGAATACGGGAAAAATGTAAATCCTGGTGAGCCTGTCGTCATGGTGGACGCGGTGAATCATGCACTTCATGAAGAGATGGAAAGGAATCCGAATATGGTAATCTACGGTGAGGATGTTGCAGACGGTAAAGGAGGTGTTTTTACAGCTACTAAAGGATTGTCAACAAAGTTCGGTGATGATAGAGTATTTAATTCTCCTCTTGCTGAAGCATCGATAATCGGTACTGCTATCGGTGCCTCTATTACAGGAATTAAACCGGTTGTAGAAATCCAGTTTGCTGATTACATTTTTCCTGCTATGATGCAAATCAGGGAAGAACTCGTGATGTACAGATACAGGTCAAACAATTCTTTCTCTTGTCCTTTAGTGATTCGTGCAGCTTGCGGAGGATATATCGGAGGTGGGCACTACCATTCCCAGAATATTGAAGCTCTGTTTGCAAAATCCCACGGGATGTATATTGCTTATCCATCAAATTCGGAAGATGCAAAAGGACTTCTTAAAACTGCTTGCCGCCTTAATGACCCGGTACTTTTTCTTGAACACAAATATTTATACCGGCAGGGATTTGCTAAATCACCTGAGCCTGACGCAGAGTTTTGTTTACCCTTTGGGAAAGCATCCATTAAAAGGGAAGGGAATGACATTTCCATTATAACCTACGGTGCTATGGTTGAGAAAGCAATACGTGCATCAAAAGAAATGGAAAAGAAATATGTAAGTGTTGAGGTTATTGATTTAAGGACAATCGTCCCGCTCGACACGGAAACAATTATAAACTCAGTGAAAAAGACAGGTAAAGTTATTGTATTTCATGAAGATTCTAAGTTTATGGGTTTTGGAGCCGAAATTGTATCTTTGATTTCTGAAAATTGTTTTGAGTTTCTTGATGCTCCTGTTAAAAGGGTAGCCGGACTTGACGTTCATGTACCATTTCACCCGGTTCTTGAAAAAGAAGCTTTACCCCAGGATATCTGGATTCTTAAGGCTTGCGAAGAGATGGCAGCTTATTAAACAGTAATTTCAGTTCGGATATGAGTTTTCGCATCTCAGATATGTGTTTACTGTCGTCCAGTGCAATAAGTTTTGTATTTTTATTTAATCTTGTTTCGGGAAGAGGATTTATTACAATTTGATAAATTATTATTATTGTGTTATCAGGTAAAAAATAAGTAAGGTATCATAGGAAATATTTTGGATATAATTTTCTAACATCATTGTAACAATGAGGTATATGATGCGTAATCTAATAAAAGGGAGAATTTACAAATTTAAATAATTTGGTAATGAAACAGAAAGACAGAATTGTATCATCAGTAATTATTGCACTTGTAGCAGGGTTTATCTACTATGCATTTGGGGAATCAGAAGTAATAAGAAGAATACCACAACTTGCCTATGAAACGGTTAAGAGTGTAATATCACCGGAAAAAGCCAATTCCGACTTAACTTTAGATAATAATAAGAACTTGACTATGGTTGTGAAAGAAGAAAATGAGAATACTTATAATAATGAACAATTTTCTGCAATATTTGAAGAGGCTGAATATGCACAACTACCCGATTTATCTCTGCTAATGAGATTGAGAAGCGAGGGAGATGTAGCATTTCTTTCGAACAAACACTTAACAGACCTTGAAAAACTTGATGAATTAGGGAATATTGATGTATTACCAACGGATTTCATGCAATATGTTAATTATTTGCCTGATATGGTACCTTTAGATTCCGGAAGAATTAAAATAAAAGTAAAGATTGAGAATATGGATTCGCTAAATGTTTTCATTGATAAATCAATGATGAAGTTGAATGAATCATTGACTAAACTAAATGAACAGCTAAAAAGCGAGAATTTTATGAAAAATATACCGGAAATTGATGAAGATGATATTGATGTTGATATCGATGTTGATGTTGATGATATTAAAGAATCTGTAAAAGAATCCATGAAAGAGTTTGAAGAAAACATGAAAGAATTTGATTTTGATATGAAGGAATTCAAAGATTCGATGAAAAAATTCAATGAAAGCATGGAAGAACTTAAGAAAAACATGAAAGACATGGATTCAAACTATATGAAGAGAATGGATAAAAAAATTGAAATTATAGAGAGTTAAGGAGAACAATATAATAAAAATAACAGAAGCCCTTATTTGAGGGCTTTTTCTTTTTATGGTTTTGATTTAATAATAATTGAGCATTTGAAACATCAGATTTTATGGTTTGATTTATGTCCAAGACATTCGAAATTGGATTAAGCGAAAATTGATCTTATACTGTTCCGTTAATAATTGTATTAAATTTTTGAATCAATATTTGATTGGAATATTTCGTAGTAGCAATCTAAATCGCATCTACACAAATCCGCAAAAACCACCAAATTTAAAATCTTAAAGACTAAATGGAGCTGGCAGATGGACTTGAACCCCTCCCGACGTGTCGGGACTGTTACATTTCTTTAAATAAAAAGCCTCAGAATAAATAATCCTGAGGCTTAAATGGAGCTGGCAGATGGACTTGAACCCCTCCCGACGTGTCGGGACTGTTACATTTCTTTAAATAAAAAGCCTCAGAATTAATAATCCTGAGGCTTAAATGGAGCTGGCAGAGGGACTTGAACCCCCGACCTGCTGATTACAAATCAGCTGCTCTACCAGCTGAGCTATGCCAGCGTTTTCAATTAATATGCAATCTAATAATTTTAATAATTTCTTTCAATATGAATATAATTCCCTAATTGTTTTTCTTCTTTCTTATTTTGTTTTTCTTTGTTGTTGTGTTATCTTTTGTTTTGCTGTCATTTGATTGACCATTACCGGTAAGTTTTAATTCCTGACCTACGTATATCGTTCCATCACTGTTTAAGTCGTTCCATTTTTTCAAGTTTACAATTGATACATTGAATTCCTCAGAGATTGAAGCGAGAGTATCACCTTTTTTAACTTTGTATATTTTGGACTTGGTAGTTTCCTTATTGCTCTTTTCTGATGGTTTTGATAATTTAAGTTCTTGTCCGGGGATTATTATATCATCCTCAATATCGTTCCAGTCCTTTATATTTTTTACGCTTACGTTATACTTCTCGGCTATTCCGGATAAGTTTTCTCCTTCTTTTACTATATGAGTTTTTGTTCTTCCTGATGTTTTCTTATCAGTAGATTTTGGTTCAGATACGATAATCTTTTGCCCTACCAGTATTTTATCGTCTTCAAGGTCATTCCATTCTTTTAATTCACTGACAGTCACACCATATTCATTCGCGATTTCAGATAGATATTCTCCATCTGCAACGATGTGATATGTGCTTTTTGAAGATGTGTTCTCAGATTTCGTTTTAACAACCTTATCGGAATAAATCTTTAATTTTTGTCCTACAAGAATTTTATCACCTTGCAGGTCGTTCCATTCACGTATATCTGATACTTTAACACCGTATTTCTCTGCAATTTCTCCCAAATACTCTCCTTCTTTAACGGTATATGTCTGAAGTTTCTCTGTTGGGACTTTCTTCTCTTTCTTCTCGGAAACGTTTTCCTTTTTATCCGAAATACCGGTATTTCCGTTATTATTCGTGTTTATTTTCTTTCCGTAGTTTACATTATTATTGTTTTGTGAATATGTATTCTCATTATTATTTTCTTTATTCTCGATACTTCCAGTTTCAAGTTCATCCTCGATTTTATACAAAGTGTTGTATTGTTTTTTTGTTAGATATATTGAAAGAGTCTGATTCGGTTTTGGCATTAAAGGATAAGACAGATAATTCCATCGTCTGATATCCGATTCCCTTACCTTAAATGAGTCTGCTACGAATTTTAATCCCTCATTACCTTTATAAATGTAAATTAATCGGGTTTTATCCGTTATGCTTCCGAGATTTATTTGATCACCCGGATTATAATTTTCTACATCGTATGTAACTATTGAAATCTCAGATGAATAGTATGATGATTGTTCATTCCCTGCAAATTCGGGCTCGGGTTGACTGCTGTTGTAGTCAGATGATTTCTTATAGTTTGTCACGAATGTTTTATACGAATCATGAGGAATCCTTAATTGATATGGAATCTCATAATCGGGAACTACGTCGCTTGTAAGTTCTGAATTAAGCTCCCTTATCGTCTCTATGTCTGTTCCTGAGTATTCTGCAATCTTATCCAGAGTAATACTTCCGTCAAAGTTTATTCTGTCAAAAGAAATCGGTTTGCCGTATTCAAGGTCTTTAAATCCATATTCTTCAGGATTCCTGTAAATAAATGAAAGTGCAAGAATAGATGGAACATAATTCTTTGTTTCACCCGGAAGATAGCTCCTTAAAGTCCAGTAATCCCTTGATCCGCTTTTATTAATAGCACTGTTAACTCTTCCTGGTCCTGCATTGTAAGCCGCCCAGGCAAGATACCAGTCATCGAATGTTCTGTATAAATCTTTTAAATGTCTGGCTGCAGCATCGGTTGATTTTTCAAAATCTCGTCTGTCATCTCTGTAACCGTCCTGATACAGTCCGTAAGCCCTGCCGGTTGCCGGCATAAACTGCCAGAGACCTACTGCTCCTGCTTTTGACACTATTGTTGGATTAAGTCCGGATTCCTGAATTGATAGATAAATCATTTCCTCCGGTGTATTATGGTATCTTAGTATTTTTCTTATTAATGGAAAAAATTTCCCGGATCGGTATGTTGTCTTATCAATAAAATTTTTACCCCTGTCCGTTTTTGAAAAGAAATCGATATACTCGTCGACCGCACTGTTACTAACAAGCGGAACATCGCTTCCGTCAGGTAATGGCTCTATATCGCCGCTTAATTCTGATTGAAATGAAATCTTATCGTATTTAACCCCGTATTTCTTTGCTAGTTTAAACACCAAACTTTTATCTGGTATATCTTTTTGTGTGTACAAATAGTCCTGAATAATACTGACCATTAGATTGTTATAATCGCTTTTCCATTCTGTTCGTGTTGAGTCTTCAATCAATTTAGAGTTTATTTCCTGAAGTGTACTTAAAGCTTCTTCAAACGACTCTTTTGCTTTTTTACTATTTTCTTCCTTATTGTAATCCAGTGAGGTTTTATAGTCTGTAAATGCTAAAGCAATATGGGAATAAACATTTACAGAATCCCTTGCCCTTAAAACCGCTGCGTCTTCCACATCAGAACCCGTACAGCCGGAGATATACAAAAACCCCGTAAAATATATAGCAAAAGACAAATAATAAAAAAACTTCTTGCCCGTCTTATTAAAAAAAGTTTTTTCCATATTCAATAATTTATTTGTATGAAATATAGAACAAAATTATAATAAATTCAAGTTAAAATTTAACTAAACGTCATAACTATGTTAGAAATAAGTAAGATAAAGAGAAAGCGAGGTGGGTTCAATTATATGAATTAAGTTAAATATTACAAATAAATCTATAAAAAACACCGGCCAAACTTATTTTTGCCGGTGTTTCTCTTATTCGAAGGGAATTAATGGAAAATTAAACACTATTTAGAAACAACTTTAAAACTGAAGTTGTTGTCGGCAAAATTTGTTGCTGTCCAAAGGTTTAATGAGTTGAATTTATGTGAAACCATGTTGTTTAAAACCTGATTCTCACCTTCAATTGATTTCAGCATGATTTTACCCGTACGGCATACACAAATTGTAACTTCTGTTTCGCCTTTAAGATTTTTATCTTGAAAATTCAGCCATACTGGCGATTTGAGAATGTCAACTAATTCCTTGTAAATATGAATTCTCAAATCGGATGTGTTTGCGGCACTGATTATTTCAGCTTTCAGTAAATTTGCTGAAAAGAATAAAGCAATTATTGTTGATACGAATAGATATTTTTTTAGTGTTCTCATTGTTTTTCTCCTTGTTTTGTTGTTTTCAAATTGAACTACTTGATTAATATTCGTATTTTCTATCACAAAAGTTTCAAACTATTTTCGTTTGACTTAGTATTTTACAATTTATTAACATACATTGGAAAAAAACTACAAATTATCCGTCCCTAACATTAAAGAAAAGCAAAGATTAGATAAATATATAACTGTTTTTGTTGAGAATGCAACCCGTACAAAGGTTCAAAAAGCTATCAATCGGGGGAATGTTTTAGTTAATGGGAATTTTGTTAAATCTAATTATATACTCAAACCATTTGACGAAATCGAAATTGAGCTTCCTGTACCCGAAAAACAGGATATTCTTCCGGAATATATACCGCTCGATATCGTTTTTGAAGACCAGTATCTAATGATAGTTAATAAACCCGCAGGTATGGTCACTCACCCGGCATACAAAAATTATTCTGGAACACTGGTAAACGCAATAATGTATTATGCTGACAGCAAAAAAGAAAATCTTTCAAGTATGAATGGATTTGAGAGAGCAGGGATTGTTCATCGTCTTGATAAAGATACCTCAGGACTTCTCGTTATTGCTAAAGATGAAGTGACTCATAGCAAGCTTTCAGACTTATTTATGAAGCATGATATTGAAAGGGAATATCAGGCTATTATCTGGGGTAACCTTAAGAAAAAGAGAGGGATTATTGAATCAAGACTTGCCAGAGACAAACGCGACAGAAAAAAAGTAACTGTACTTAAAGATGATGAGGAAGGAGGCAAAGTTGCTATTACAATGTATGAAGTATTAAAAGAATATGAATTCCTTTCACTTCTAAAACTGAATTTAAAAACGGGGAGAACTCATCAGATAAGAGTGCATCTGGCAAACCATGGTCATCCTGTGTTTGGAGATGAAACATACGGCGGGAGAGTACCTCATTCCGTTAACCTGACTGCAAATATTAGAGCACAAATAAAAAATCTGCTCGATGAAATGCCAAGACAGGCTTTACATGCAAGAGTGCTAGGGTTTAAACATCCAAGAACGAAGGAAATACTGCATTTTGAATCAGAACTTCCCGATGATATGATGAATATTCTGAATCAGCTGAACATCAGAAGTTAGTCATTATGTGACTATGTGATATTTTTCCTCCGAGATGCCCTGTGTAAATCATCATAAAGTTTACTGTAATAAGAAATACAAGTAATACTATTCCGTACCAAATCTGTACAGGTTTACTCCTGAAAAAAATCAATCCTAATAATGACACTACCGCCGTAATTTGCATTGCAATCATACTTATTTTCGCAAACTCCTCATGAGGTTCTATGTTTTCTTCAATAACTCCATCATTCCCTTTTATGAAACCTTCAGCTTTGTTTCCTGAAGTATATACAAATATTGTTATCAGTCCGATCATAACAATTAGAGCCATTCCAAGTCGTTTTATTTTGTCATTATTTATCACTATTCCATAACCAAGAACCAGTACAACAATAGCTGCACCAATTATTGGGAAATGATTTAGTATTAAATGTAAATGAGCTGCGTTTGGCATATTCAATTATTATTTAGTTAATTTTAAAACAGAATAAAATTAATGAAAATTCCTGTACATTAAGATTTAATCAATAAATAAACGGTATGAGCCGTTTTGTGGTATTAACATAATCTGAGTATTCAGGAAATTTAGCATGAAGCATTTTCTCCTCATATTCAAGTTTCATAATAAAATTGATTAGCAAAATAACATATACTGCAGTTTTGAAAAGTGAAAAATCATCGATTATAAAACATATTGTAATTCCAAGTACTGATGTGTACATTGGATGTCTCACGTGTTTATACGGACCTGTTATAATAAGATTTGAATTCGGTGGAATATCCGGAGCGATGTTAATGTTGAACTTCATCGTGAATATAGCCCATATACCGATAAACAGAAAAAATAAAATTCCTATACCAATGAATATATTACGCGGATATAAATGTATGTCATAATATATTGCAATTAGGCAAGCAAACTGAACGAAAACAAATACAGCTGATTTGAATGAAGCAGGAACAAACTTCATCAATTCAATCTGATAACATCCTCTACATCTCGTCTCGGAGTCGACTGCACTTCTTTCCCGTACCCCATCCTCAATAGCAACTGCGGGTAATTGGGTGTATTAACTGTTTCTTTCAGTTTGACAAAAAGCTCTGGTACCTCAAGAGGCTGATTTAAATATGATGCCGCTATTCCAATAGAAGCTGCTTTAAGAAGGATTCTTTCAAGAGCCATTCCTGCTCTAAGCCAATCGAATGGCTTATCATTTTTTGTTTCCAAAAATCCAAGAACCGGCGAACCTTTAACGAGATTTCTGTCACGGCCTGCCTGTATATCTCCCCAGTTCAAGTTCCCTATAAAGAATGGGCTTCCGTATGATATCAGGTCTCCCATGCCGAATGCATACCCGGGTATCCCGTCTTTGCTGTTTGAACGGTTTGGATGAACCCACTGAGCAAGTTCTCTGCAGAAACTTTTATTCTGAGATTGAATCCTATCGCCTTGTTCTATTAATTTAATTATTTCTTCTCGCTGATTATTTTCTTCAACTATTGAAAACCTTACGTCGGGATCTTCTTTTGTAATTGTCATTAATCTTTGCCTTGTTATACCGTCAATAACATCATCCGCAAAAGGTAGTCTGTTTGTTCTTCTCTTTCTGATTGATTTAAATAGAGTTTTTTCGTCATCAGTCGGTTCATAATCTCTGGTTTTTATTGTTATCGATGCAAGCAGGTCATTGTCATGTTCAACCGGAAAAAGTTTTATTTCTGGCTCAAAGCCGAAATACTTCATTGCATAAATAAGATTTGTTAAAGCAGCGCCGCAACTTATTATTAATTCCTTATCGTCAGGATCGATAACAGGTAATGCTCTCGTTCTGTCAGCGTATAGATTCAGCGATTCCTCATGAACTTCAAATAACCAGGGTTGTGTGTTATGTCCTGAAGGTGCAAGTATTGCATACCTTATAAAGAATTTGAATTTTTCCTTGATACTTCCAAATGATGGAAAATGATCTTCCGAAACTGTCCATGCAACTAAATTATTGCGCATCTTTTAAATCTCCTGATTAGTGTTTATAATTAAAACAATATAATTAATTCTTATAATAAATTTAATAGTTAAAATCGGTTCTGTTTTTGATTTGTTGTTTTGATTTTCATTCATCAGTCTTTGCTATTACTCCACTTTTATACTATAACCGTCAGTAAATAAAATTATTGCACCTTGCTCATCTGTTCTGTACACCTCTGATTTATATCTTTTTAATCGCTTTAGTACTTCATAAGCTGGCAGGTTTCTGCCTTCAGTACCCGATGTAGAAATTACTGAAACGGAAGGTAGTACTGATTGTAAAAACTCTTCAGAAGTAGATTTTATGCTTCCGTATTTTGCGACTTTTAAAACATCTGATTTGAGTTCGCTGCCTGACACTTTAACAGCGTTTAATTCATCAAGCTTTTCAGCTTTTCCCGGAAACAAAAAGCTCTTTTTCCCGAAGTATATTTTTATCATTGTGTTGCCGGAAATCGTATCAATCTTTAGACATTTAATCTTTAACCCGCCATAACCGTTTATTTCGTCAATACTCTTAAGCTCATCGACCTGTATCTTGTTATCAATTATAAGTTTTTCCGTATTACCGCTTATTTCATTTTTATCTGTCAACAGTATTTTGTTAACATTAAAGTTTTCAATTATTTTGTTCAATGATTTGTAATTTCTTCCTAAACGTGATGTTAATATTACAAGATCTAAATAATGTACAGATTTTCTCTTCAAGTAAGGAATTATTCTTCCCGTCGTGGAGGCATTATATTGATTCTCTATACCTATATCAATTAATATATTACTGCCGTCAGGTGTTTCAAGATGCGTGCAGTCGGAATTTCCTAATGCTAAATAAGTTATTTCGAGTCCGTTTTCTTTCATCCCTGATATAATAAAAAAAGCAGTAATAACAAAAACTATCGATACGACGATATATTTAAAATTTGATTTATTCATTAATAGAATGAGTAGAAATATCATATAAAACGTGACAAGCATGGAAAGTGTTATTCCGTAGAAATCATAGCTTGAAAAGGGGAGGTTAGCTGCCCATTTTATAAATGCAATCTCGTAGTGCAAAAGCAAATAATTAACTTCAGCTATAAGTCCGCCGAGGAAATTCGAAAACACACTGAAAATTATTTGTAAGAATCCTAAAGCAAGAGATAGGTTTGATAATGGAATCGCAATTAGATTAGTAAAAATACCCGCAATAGAAATTTTCCCGAAATACTTCAGGGTTATTGGTAATACCCCTATCTGAGCGGCTATTGTTGTTAAGAAAGTAATGTAAACATAATAGAATACTTTGCGCCAGTCTCTGTTCCAATGATTAATCCTCTTGCCAACAACCAGATTAATTCTATCAAATATAATAACTATTGAAAGAACTGCGCTGTAGGATAATATGAAACCCGAATCAAATAGCTGCTTTGAATCAAACAGAAGAATTATTAACGCTGAGATACCTATTACATTATAAAAATTTATTTTCCGTTGCACTTTTAAATTAATCAACATCACTGAACCCATTATAACCGCACGTACTATTGACGCAGCGGCTCCCGTAAAAAACATATAAAAAACCAAAGCTGCTATCATTAAATAAATCTTTATGTTGAATGGCACCCTCAATAGTGAAAAAACAACTGTTAGAAAAATAATTATATAAGCAACGTTTAGCCCCGAGACCGCTATCAAATGCATTACACCTGCTTTTACGAAATCCTCTTTCAGTTCTTTTGAAAAATCCGATCTGTAACCCGTTACGAGTCCGTTCAGAAATGCAGCTTCCTCACCACCGATACTTTTGTTAATGTTTTCAATAGCATATTTTCTCGAAGGATAAATAATATTTTGTTCAAAGAAGTTTAAGTTGTTTTTCGAAAGAACTTCTGAATCGCTCCAGTAACTTACCTTGAAGGTCTTTTGAATGTCGTTGAGTGCAAGATATTCCCTATAATTAAACTCACCGGGATTAATCTCATCAGGTGCATCCCGTAATGAACCGAACAGTATTACTCTATCGCCCGCAGCAACAACCGGTATTGTATCCGTGTGACTTAATATCTTTGTTTGTCTAATTAGTACCAGGACTCTGCCTTCAACTTTCAGTGTATCATTTCCTGAGATTAATTCTGATGCATCAATCGTAAACCTCACCCTCTTTTCCGAATATTCAGGCAAATTATCTATCGTACCTACCAGATAAATTCCTGAAATACTATTCCTGAAGTAATTTATTGATTTATCCGACGAAATTTTAAAATCGATATTCGATTTTATTAATCCGGAAAGTATTATTATTGATGAAAGAACACAAATTTTTATTATCGGGTATTTATTATTTAAGTATAAATAAGCAGTTATAAAAATCAGAAGTATAGGAATCGTGATAAAATAACCCGGCGAGAAGTATTTTCCTGCGAGTATTCCAACCGAAAATACTACTGCCAGTTTAAATGCAGGCGCTGTATTTATTTTCTTCATCAGATGAGTGAAATGTGTAAAGATTATGTTTTTTTAAAGTGGTTTCAAGTCAGTTTGAAATATAAATTCTATTCCAATTTTAAATCGTAGATTCAAAAAAATATGAAAACAATGTGAATATACACAATTTTTTCGTTTCATATTGAATAGATTATTTATAAGTTATATCTGTTATTCTTATGACATATTTGTGTAAAAAAAGGTTTTTATGAAGGGCTTTATGAAAAGCAAACAAGCCGTAACTTACTATAATAACAATACTTTATTTTAACATCCCATTAACTTTCCATAAACATCCCATTCTCTTTGGTTACAAGCCGGTAGTTAACAGGTAACAAAAGGGGTATTAAATACTATTTATTGGCATATAATCAAAAGCGTTGCTTCCGGTTAGTATGATTTTACAAAAATTTTCATATGTATCAACTCGTTTTTTGTAATTCTGTTATATAAAATATTTTATAAGAAGATATTTAATTATAACTTTAATTTTATGTTTATTTTGAATAGTTTTGTAGTACTATATCTTTTCCCTAAATACAATAAATTTAAATAACTTGATATGACTGAGAATACGAAAACACAAGCGAAAAAACCCCGCAAAGTTAAAGGCAAGACTATAGTTGACATCCAGAAATGTAAAGGTTGTGAACTATGTACTGTGGCCTGTAATGAAGGCGGTATTGAAATGTCAAAGAATATTAACAATTTCGGTTACAGGTACGCCGTTATCGTTGATGACCTTTGTACCGGTTGTACAAACTGTGCTGTCGTCTGTCCGGATGGTGCTATCACCATTTACAGAACTTCAGGAAAGAAAAAGGAAAAAGTTGCTACTTTAACAAACATTAAAGAAGATACCAGAATTGTTTTGGATAATCCTTCAATGGATGACCTTAAAAAGATGGATTATCTTTAATTGAATAATTTTCTAAATTGATTTTTAACAGAGGAATAAAATAATTCTATGGAACAAAAAGAAGATATTAGATTAATGAAGGGAAACGAAGCTATGGCTGAAGCTGCTATTCAAGCAAGGATGGATGCGTACTTCGGTTATCCTATTACACCACAGTCTGAAGTTCTTGAGTACCTTACCCGTGAACTACCTAACAGGGAACATGGTATTGCACTTCAGGCTGAAAGTGAAGTTGCTGCTATTAATATGGTCTACGGTGCTGCAGGCGCTGGTAAAAGAGTCTGGACTTCATCGTCCTCACCCGGCTGGTCGCTCATGCAGGAAGGTGTTTCCTACATCGCTTCGGCTCAGCTTCCGTGCCTTCTCGTAAACGTCAACCGGGGTGGTCCGGGTCTCGGAACTATTCAGCCGTCACAGGGGGATTATTTCCAGGCAACCAAAGGCGGGGGACATGGTGATTATCACCTAATAGTCCTAGCTCCGAATTCAGTTCAGGAAATGGCGGACTTTGTGTTTCTCGGTTTTGAACTTGCTGATAAATACCGTAATCCTGTACTAATGCTCTCAGACGGCGCTATTGGACAGATGATGGAAAGAGTAGTGTTTAAAAAACGTGAATTAAAACAAATTGATAAACCCTGGGCTGCAACAGGTAAAACAAAAGACAGGGAAAGAAATATTATTACATCTCTTTTTATTCAGCCGGAAAAAATGGAACAGGTGAATCTTACTCTCATGGCAAAATATGCTGAAGTGGAGAAGAATGAAGTCCGTTATGAAGAAATTATGACTGATGATGCCGAATACCTTATCGTTGCCTACGGTCTATCTGCAAGAATAAGTCATAAAGTCGTTATTCTCGCAAGGGAAAAAGGTCTGAAACTCGGTCTTTTAAGGCCCATTACCCTTTGGCCGTTCCCGGCTCTGCCGATTGCAAAACTCGCCGATCAGGTTAAAGGTATGATGACACTCGAACTCAATGCCGGACAGATGGTTGATGATGTACGCCTCGCTGTAAATGGTAAAGTAAAGGTTAGTCACTACGGCAGAATGGGCGGTATTATTCCAAGCCCGGAAGAAGTTCTGGAAAAATTTGAGGAATTTATTAAAACTCTTTAAGAATTTAAAAGAAAATTAAGGTTTATAATATGGAAAATTACGAAATCATTCATCCGCAGTGCATAGTTGATGGAGACGATGTTTACGACCTCATCTATGATAAAACGGTAGTTATGACAGATACCCGTCTTCACTACTGCCCTGGTTGCGGTCACAGTACAACGCATAAGATCCTTGCAGAAGTTATCGAAGAGCTCGGAATTACAGAAAACGTTATCGGTGTTGCACCTGTAGGATGCTCGGTCTTCGCTTACAACTACGTGGATATAGATTGGCAGGAAGCTGCTCACGGTAGAGCTTCAGCTGCCGCTACAGGCATTAAAAGATGCCATCCGGATAAATATGTTTTCACTTACCAGGGCGATGGAGATCTCGCAGCTATTGGTACTGGTGAAACTATTCATTCAATAAACCGCGGCGAAAACATAATGATTATATTCATTAACAATGGCGTTTACGGAATGACCAGCGGGCAAATGGCGCCTACTTCTCTTGAAGGTATGAAAACAACCACATCACCATACGGCAGAGATGTGCGTACAATGGGTTCTCCTATTAAAATGTCAGAACTCATCGCTCCGCTTCCCGGTGCTTTCTACGTCACAAGACAAGCTGTTAATCATCCGGGTGCTGTTAGGAAAGCAAAAAAAGCTATCATGAACGGATTCAAATACCAGAAACTGAATAAAGGTGTCAGTTTTATTGAAATAGTCTCTAACTGTCCGTCAAACTGGAAATTGACTCCGCTTCAGTCGAACGAGTATGTTGATACTCACATGCTAAAATACTATCCTCTTGGCGATATTAAATTACCGTCTAAAGAAGATCTTGCTAACTTAAAAGACTAAGAAGGAATAAAATTATATGTTAAACGAAGAAATTATAATCGCAGGTTTTGGAGGGCAGGGAGTTCTCTCTATGGGTCAAACTCTCTGTTATGCTGCCATGGTCGAAGGGAAAAATGTTTCTTGGATGCCTTCATACGGTCCAGAAATGAGAGGCGGTACCGCTAATTGTATCACAATCGTTTCCGATACAACTATCAGCTCGCCAATAGTCTCAAGATTCGATACGGGTATTCTTTTGAACCAACCCTCAATGGATAAATTCGAAAGCAAAATTAAACCGAATGGTATTATTGTCTATGAATCTACTAATATTCTCCATGCATCCGAACGTAAAGATATCGGTGTCTATGCTATTGCAGCAGCTGACGAGGCTAATAAACTCAATAACGTTAGAATAGCTAACATGATTCTTCTCGGAGCTTTTCTGCAGAAGAAACCAATTGTGTCTATCGATGGTATTATGGAAGCTCTCAAAAAAGTATTACCGGAAAGGTATCATAACCTGCTTCCGGTTAATAGAAAAGCTCTTGAAGTAGGAGCAGAAATAATGAGCAAAATGTAATCTTCAAAATAAACTTAAAGGAGATACGGATGAATTTTAAAGTTAAAAAGAATCCGGAAACACGGATTAAAAATATTGACTGGAATAATCTGAGATTTGGAGTATATTTCTCAGACCACGTTTTTATTTCTGTTTATAAAAACGGGAAGTGGGACGATGGAGCTATTGAGCCATATGGACTGTTGCCTTTTGAACCCGGGCTTTGCACTCTGCATTACGGACAGACAATATTTGAAGGTTTAAAAGCATTCAAATCTGTTAAAGACGGTGCTAATATCTTCAGACCTGATATGAATGTTAAAAGATTGAATCGTTCTGCTGGGATAGTTTGTATTCCTCCTTATGACGAAGAAAAGCTATTGGCAGGTATTCAAGAATTGGTTAAGATTGATTCTAAGTTTATTCCAAAAGAAAAAGGTCAATCTTTGTACATCAGGCCTGTTGTCTTTGGAAGCGGACATTTCCTCGGAGTAACTGCATCGGGAGAATATCATTTAATCGTAATGACCTCGCCCGTTGCTTCTTATTATGCCGCAGGATTAAATCCCGTTAAAATAATGGTTAGTACTGACTATGTTAGAGCGGTTCAGGGTGGTGTCGGTGCGGCTAAGACTGCTGCGAATTACGCCGCTTCATTGTATGCAGGCATGGATGCGCATAGAAAAGGTTATTCTCAGGTGCTTTGGCTCGACGGTGTCAACAGAAAAGATATAGATGAAGTCGGGGCAATGAACATTATGTTTGTTATTGATGACGAACTTATTACACCATCGTTGCAAAAAAATACTGTTCTCGCTGGAGTAACACGAGACTCCGTTCTAACCCTTGCAAGGGAATGGGGTATGAAGGTAAGTGAAAGAAACATTTCTATTGACGAAGTTTCAGACGCTCATGCAAAAGGTAAAGTTCAGGAAGTCTTCGGAACAGGTACCGCAGCTGTTATTTCACCTGTTGGTTTATTGCATTACAAAGGAAAAGACATGGTATTTAATGACATGAAGATTGGACCCGTTGCTCAAAAATTCTATGATACAATTACCGGTATTCAGTACGGTGAGATTGAAGATACGCGCAACTGGATTAAACACGTTGATTTTTAAGTAGAAGTATAAATATATTATGTTTATTTTTAACCCGTGGCATATCCACGGGTTTTTTATTTATCATTCATCATGAAAAAACTATTATTATTATTACTTTTATTCTCATTCGCTGGCTGCAGTAAGGATATTAGTGAAGTTGAAAAGAAATCAGGTACGGTTATAGACACTTCAATAAAGAAAGAGAACATTGATGTTTCTACATCAGACGGAATAATGATTTCTGCTAATTATTTATACAAATCAGACAAAATTAAGCAGCCTCTGGTAATCCTTATTCATCAATACCGCTCCGATAAAAAGCAATGGTCGCAAAACTTTCTTGATTCCCTTTTAAATAAAGGTTACAAAGTACTGGCTTATGACATCAGAAGTCATGGCGAGTCAGGAAAAGCCGACGTTGATATTTCAGATCTGCTCTCGAATCCTGAACAGGCTCCCAAAGATATTGATGCAGTTATAAAGTGGGCAAAGTTTCAGATGTCAATTGATTCAAACAGAATAGCGGTTGTTGGTACCTCAATCGGCGGTTCACTCGGTATTTATGCATGTATAAACAGCGGTGTTAAATCCGTTGTTTCTGTTTCAAGCGGGAAAAGTACCTTTGAAGCATTTACGGGATACGATGAAAGAAGAATGTCAATGGCTCGTCCGATACCAAGAATCAAAAATGTGATGTTCATCTGTGGAAACAAAGACAATAACGTTGCAGATGAGGAAAGGAGTATTTATGAGAATTATCTGGATGAACCTAAAGAACTTCAGGTTTTTGAATCCGAAAAGCACGGCAAATTTTTGATTGAAGAATTCCCGCAAATAAATGAACTTATTATTAACTGGTTAAGTAAAACACTTTAGCCATGGATGACTCTGGAATCTGGACAATGGTTATAATAATGTCAGTGGTTGTTTTATTCATAACTTTTCTTACATCAGTTACCGTATTTCATAAGAAATTTGTTGAAAAACCAATCGAGAGAATGGAAGACGAAAAAGATGAAGAAAAGAAAGATAAAACATAATATTGATAAACAGTTATATTATTATATCTGAAAATTAATATCCTTTTAATATGAACTCAACTATCAAAAGACTTTTCTTGTTTTTAGTTACTAACTTAATAGTTGTAATTACTATTGGTTTCATACTTAGCCTACTTGGGATAAGTGGTGAAGGAACAATCGGTCTAATGTTATTGTCATTCTTATGGGGAATGGGGGGTTCCTTTATATCATTGTTTATGAGTAAATGGCTCGCAAAAAGAGCTTATGGTATAAAGATTATTGACCCTCGGAATGTTTCAGGTACTGAGATTAGAATCTATGAAATGGTACGCAGGCTCGCTGAAAGAGAAAGCATTAATGTTCCTGAAGTTGGAATTTATGATTCATCCGAGCCAAACGCATTTGCAACGGGAGCAACTAAAAAATCTTCGATGGTGGCTTTCTCAACCGGGCTCATCAAAATGATGAATGAAAGCGAGTTAGAAGCAGTTGCTGGACACGAAATTGCTCATATCAGCAACGGTGATATGGTCACTCTGACATTACTCACGGGTATTGCTAACGCTTTTGTTATTTTTATGGCAAGAATTATTGCAAGTGCTATCGATCAGGCTCTGAGAGATGAAGACGGTGGAGGACTTGGTTTCTTAGCTTATTTTCTGATTGTATCTGTTCTTGAAACAGTATTAATGCTTCTTGCCTACATTCCAATATCCGCATTTTCAAGGCATAGAGAATATAAAGCAGACGAAGGTTCGGCAAAAATCACTTCAGCTTTAGCTATGGCAAATGCTCTAACGGTTCTTGGAAGTTATTCAGGGCAGCTTGATAAAAAGAATTCATACTCGATAGCAAAAATAGAATCAAGAAAACGTATTTCAATATTCAGTACTCATCCTTCTATCGAACAAAGAATAGAACGTCTAAAAGCAATGAGATAAAATCACTTGATATTCTTCTGCCTGAATATCTCATACATGAAAATGGCTGTAGAAACTGACGCATTAAGAGAGTTAAACCCTCCTGCCATGGGTATCCTTATTTGAACGTCGCAGTTGTTTTTTAAAGATACACGTATTCCCTTGCCTTCGCTTCCGACTATCAGGCACACAGCCTTGTTCAGCTTCGCCTCAAAAGTCGTCATTTCGGCATGTATGTCAGTTCCTACAATTGTAAATGCATTCTGCTTCAGTATTTTTATCACGTTGTTCAGGTTTGTTTCCATTGCAATCGGTATGTAATTCACCGCACCTGATGAAGTTTTTATAACTGTGTGGTTTACTTCTGCTGAATTGTGGCGCGGTATAATTATTCCGTCCGCTCCCAGACAAACTGCTGAACGTATGATCGCTCCGAAATTATGCGGATCGGTAATCTCATCAAGAATTATTAATAGGGGATTTACAACTTTTTCTATCCTACGAAGAAGCTCTTTCAATGGTGTGTATTCATAATCCTTCATGAACCCAATCATACCCTGTGAAATACCTTCCTTTTTGTCCTTCCGTTGAAAGTATTTCTCAAAGTCAAACTTGTGCAGCGATACTATGCTTACTCCGTTATCCTTCGCCAGCATCAGTATTTCCTTCATCCTGGGCTCTGGTTTCATGTTCTTCATGAAAATTATCTTAGTCAAATCCTTTGGATTCGACCTCAGCATTTCGAGTATCGGATTTTTACCAATTATTATCATATCATTGTTTGATTAATATTGATACCAGAGTGTAACTCTTCCTACTATATCATTAGGCCTTGAAATGTTTACACTGCTTTTATCTTTGTAAGTGTTTATCCATACATTAGGCATCACATGAAATGAATTGAATGGCAGGAAGTCTAATCCCGCTATGAAAAAGTTTTCTTTAAACCCAAGTGTGCCGTTGTTACTGTCAGGATCGAAATAATCGTATCTTGCAAATATATTGAGAGCTTCGGTTTTTTCAACATTATTCTTCTTCAATAAGTTGACTTTGGCACTGAGTGTGAATCCGATAGGATTCTGTGGTGCTGATAAATTTACCGATTTATTTCTGTTCTGAAAAAATGGTTCAAAAACAAAAGTGTAGTCTTTATTCTTAAAAGCCAATACACTCTTTGCAGTAATCCTGTATTGTTCACTGTAATTATTCTGATAATCAAAATACACCTCGGCAACAAAATCTCCTAAGAATTTTGCAAATATGGAGCCGTAAAACTTAGGGAATTTTGAGACTTCAGCACTCGAACCTTTTCCATTACCAAACATTACAGTATATCCATACTTTCCTTCTTTGTCAAATTTTCCTTTAAGCATAGCACCTATTTCAAGGGCAGTTCCTATACGGTTCTTATCGGCTATTGTCTTATCAAGACTCCTGTATCCGTACATGTTTTCAGACATACCCCATACAAATGTCGGTGCAGGCATTAATCCGAAAATAATACTCGAATTTGGTACTACATCCTTCCACTCAAATTGTGCATCATATACCATGAAGCTGACTTTGTTATCTATCTTTGTTACATCATTTAATTCAATACCAAAGTTGCCCGTAAAGTTTTCATTAAACGAATGCTCATAGTGAAGTCTTGCTCTGCGTACGGTTACTCCTGTAGTTTTAGAATTATATGATGAATATTGGTTTGAAGAGCCTGAAGAATCTCCTTCAATCTTATAAAAATAATCCCCAAAAAGTACTCCGTTAAATTTTCCTTTTGGCTTATCTTGAGCGTATACACTTACTCCTATGACGAGAAAAACTATTAGAAAAAATCTTTTCAATTATTACTCCTTATTAATAAAAATCCCCTCTCGTTTGAAAGGGGATTACAAGTTTAATTATTTGTTTTTAATACCAGGCAATTTTATTGCCTTTTTCAATGGCTATCTTGTCCCATTGGGGAATTGTTTCATTTAAAAATATAGATTTCGCTTTATTTAAACTGTCCAAATTTAAACCGATGTATGTTTGTGCTTTTAGCTTCGTTGATATGTCGGGATATGCTATTGGTAATCCCACATTAAGCTTTGTTAGCAATATCGCTATTTGTGTTCTGGCTTCCTGTCCTTTTGATATTGAATTTCCAAGTACCCTTGCTGATTCAAGCGGAGCGTGGAATCCTGCTCCATGCGATGCTGCAATGTAATCCCATCTCCATTGTGCTTGTCTGATTAACTTCAATATCGGTTTCATTTGCTCTTCAGTCGCTCCTGCATCCCATGCATACTTTGCCTCAATGTGAGCTTTTGCAATTATATTCGTTGCTGTTTCTCCAAGTTCAAGAACCTTATCCTGCCTTTCATATACGTTATTCATTAGGGTCGTTTCGCTCTCCCTGTGACACACTTGACATGAGTTGGCAATGTTATTTAAAGGACTCTGTATATGATGATCTGTAAACTTTACTCCACCTTCACTTTTATAAGGCATGTGGCAGTCAGCACAAGAAAGCCCTCTTTGTGAATGAATACCCATTTTAAAGACTTCAAAATCAGGATGCTGCGCTTTTAACATCGGGGTTTTGCTAATCTGGTGTACCCAGTCAACATGCTCAACATTATCATAATATTTTTCCATGTCCTCTACTGTAAAACCATTATCCCAAGGGAATGTTAAATACTTTTCTTCTTTTCCTTTAAAATAATATTCAACGTGGCATTGTGCACAAACTAATGATCGCATTTCCTGATGAGTTGCATTGTTTATATCTTTGCCTTGTCTTTGAAATGCTTCAACCAGAGCCGGTCTTGAAATTTTTAAGTTCAATGTCTTATTATCATGACAGTCCTGACAGCCAATTGCATTAACAACCTCAGAACCAAGCTCTTTCCATGGTTTCTTGTAGTACTCTGATATTCCAAGCTGATTCATTAAACGAGGTACATCCGTGCTTTTACAAGTCCAGCATGTTGCAGGTTGAGGTACATCTGTCCGCAATGTATTTCTTATATCCTTAACTGCAAGATAGTGTCCTCGGCCTTGATTATAATCTCTTGAAAATGCATATCCTGCCCAAAGTATTACTAAATCAGGATATCTTTCGAGCATGTCAACTTTTGCAGAACCCCCGTGTTTGCTCGCAAAGGAAGTATCTAATGTTTGTACGTACGTCTCGTATTCACGAGGATAGTTCTCACCCCAGATTTCGTTCCTCGGTTCCCAATCTTTTATTGGTTTTACGTTTTGAATAATCAGGTTCGATTCTGTTCTTCTCTCTATAATTGAGCTCCCCAGTAACCCTACAAGAAACACAACCAATATAGTGGCTCCGTATAATATCCATCCGAGCCATGGCTTTTCTTTTATTTTTTCTGCAAGTTTCATAATCTTATATGTATTTTTATTATTTTGAATTATCTGTTTCGTTTATTAATGCTTTACTAAGCCATTCAGGAACTATAGGTGATAATCCCGGTACGCGTGCATACGGGAATGAAGACAAACTGCTTACTGTCCCATGCGGTACTTCCTGATGGCAGCTCCAGCAGACATCTTTATCTTCCGCAACTATATAAGTCTTGTTTCTTTGAGCGGAATGCATATACCCGAGTAATCCTTGATGACAACGTTCACAATTTTCTTGAACAACATCTCTTCCTGCGTCCTTTATCTTTATTACCTGAGGTTCAAGCCTGAATGTAAACATCGTCGTGTGGCGTAATCCGTCCTTTGCTTTAAACATGTATTTTCGAATGAAATTATCCTGAGGTACGTGGCAATCGTTGCAAGTTGCAACTCTTGAATGTGAACTGTGCCGCCACGAGGAATACTGAGGATACATTACATGGCAGTTTATACATGTTTCGGGTTTATCAGACAAATAAGATGTCCCGTTTGCTATGTGGAATGTAAGAAATCCAAGCCCTGTTAATAAACCGAGTGCTATTATTACCGGAACTTTCCAGTTATCAGGGGGTGATATTCTATTTATTGTGGTTTTTAATTTACTCATAAATATAAAAGACTAAAGAGTCCGATACAAATATAAAGCTATTATTAACAAAATAAAATCTATATAATGACGACAAAAATATACGCTCTCTAAATACATTTTTAATAAATTGAAGTATGCTTAAATTATAAAATGGAAACAATCGAAGATACTGACTGTTCTTTTAGAAATTATTTCCCTGATTATAAGATTGATAAAAATACTTTGTACGTAGTATCAACACCAATCGGAAATCTGGACGATATTTCATTGAGAGCTGTTTATGTTCTCAATAATGTTGATTTTATCGCATGCGAGGATACTCGGGTTGTTTCTGTTTTACTCAAAAAATATAATATATCAAACAGATTACTTAGTTATTACTCACAGGTAGAGGATAAGAAAACGGATTATCTAATGAATGAACTAAAATCCGGTAAATCTGTTGCTCTTGTCAGCGATTCGGGAACACCCGCTATTTCAGACCCGGGTAGTTCTATTATTTCTAAATGTATTGCTGCTGACATTAATGTTATTTCAATACCCGGAGCATCTGCATTTATTCATGCACTTGTATTATCAGGATTTGATAACAGGAAATTCTATTTTCAAGGATTCCTTCCGGTAAAAGGTAGGGAAAATATTTTGAAATCTCTCGCAGAGATTAAAATGCCGGTTATTATATACGAGTCAAAGTACAGAATAAAAAAAACTCTTTCTGAACTTAAAAATTATTTTCAGGGAAAGAACGTTTCGATCTCAAGAGAAATGACTAAAATTCATGAAACAACTTATAGGAATCGCCTTGACTTGATGGTAAAGGATTTATCACGCATCAAGGAAAAAGGTGAGTTTGTAATAGTAATTGATAATTCATAAATGTTAATAGTATATGATTAGTAAAGAAGTAAGAGTAAGGTATGCTCCGTCGCCAACAGGATATATACACATCGGCAACCTTAGGACAGCGTTGTATAACTACCTGTTTGCAAGGAATACCGGCGGTAAGTTCATTCTTAGAATTGAAGATACGGATCAGTCTCGTAAAGTCGAAGGTGCAGTCGACAATCTTATTAGTACTATTAAATGGGCAGGCTTGGATTATGATGAAGGTCCGTTTAAAGAGGGTGGACATGGTCCTTATTATCAATCGCAAAGACTTAGTATTTACAATGAACACATTAAGCAGCTTCTTGAAAAGAAAAAAGCATACTACTGCTTCTGCTCGGCGGAAAGATTAACAGCTCTTCGAGAAGAACAACAAAAGCAAAAACTAAATCAAACGAAGTATGATAAACACTGTCTGAGTTTGTCAGATAATGAAATCAGTAGCAAGTTGGCGAAAGGTATTCCTTATGTGATAAGGTTGAATGTTGAACCGGGCACAACAATAAAATTCTATGATTACATTCGTGAAAATGTGGAGTTTGTAAGTGATATTATTGATGACCAGATTTTGCTTAAATCTGATGGTTTTCCTACTTATCATCTCGCTAACGTTATTGACGATCATTTAATGAAGGTTACTCATGTAATACGCGGTGAAGAGTGGCTGCCTTCAACCCCAAAACATGTTCTTTTATACGAAGCATTCGGCTGGGAGACTCCTGTTTTTGCTCATTTGCCCTTGCTGTTAAATCCGGATAGGTCAAAACTAAGCAAACGTCAGGGTGATGTTGCAGTTGAAGATTATAGGCAGAAGGGATATCTCAAAGACGCTTTAATAAATTTTATTGCACTTCTTGGATGGACTGCCGGCGATGATAAGGAGTTCTACTATATTGATGAATTAATAAAAAGTTTTTCACTTGATAGGGTAAACAAATCGGGAGCTGTTTTTGATATTGAAAAACTAAACTGGCTCAACGCAGAGCATCTGAGAAAAAAATCTGATGAGGAACTTATTGCGATGCTAAGAGAAGATTTGAAAACATCAAAGTATTCAGATATGGATTATTTAGACGAGTATCTTGTTAAGGTAATCCATGCTATGAAGGAAAGGGTGTCGTTCATAAAGGAATTCTATGAAAAAGGATATTATTTCTTTGAAGAACCTTCCGAATATGAAGAAGCTGCTTTGAAGAAAAGATGGAAACCCGAATCGCCTGATATTTTGAGAAAATATTCTGAAAAGATTAGTCTGTACGAAAACCCCGTTAAAGAAAATTACGAGATTGCATTAAAGGAAACAGCAGCAGAAATGAATACCGGTAATGGGAATGTAATTCATCCTCTGAGGCTTGCAGTTTCGGGAACAGGCGGTGGTCCCGGAATATTTGATATACTCGATATTATTGGGAAGGAAAAAACTTTAAAACGAATTGAAAGGATTCTGGATACAATTAATTAATTTTTATTGTTAAGTTGTAAAACTTAATTTTATAGTATTTTTTAATCAATAAAATAATAATGGAAGAAAACACAAATACTCCTTCAAATTTTATTCGTGAGATTATTAACGAAGACCTAAAGGAAAATAAAAATAACGGTAAAGTACATACACGATTTCCGCCGGAACCCAACGGTTATCTGCACATCGGTCATGCGAAATCAATCTGCCTTAACTTTGGTATTGCACGCGATTACACAGGGCTTTGTAACCTGCGTTTTGACGATACAAACCCGGTAAAAGAAGATATAGAGTATGTTGATTCCATAATAGAGGATGTTAAGTGGCTTGGTTTTGATTGGGATGACAGAATGTACTATGCCTCGGATTATTTTAATAAGATGTATGAATTTGCCGTGCAAATGATAAATGACGGCAATGCTTATGTTGATTCCTCCACTCCCGGCGAGATTAAAAATCAGAAAGGTACACCAACCGAACCCGGAATTAATTCTCCTTTCAGAAACCGTTCCGTTGAGGAAAACCTTAGAATGTTTGAAGATATGAAAGCAGGGAAATATGAGGACGGTGAACATATTCTCAGAGCTAAAATCGATATGGCTTCTCCTAACATGCACATGCGCGACCCGGTTATATACAGAATTAAAAAAGCAACTCATCATAATACTGGTGATAAGTGGTGCATTTATCCTATGTACGATTATGCACATCCTATTTCCGATTGGATTGAAGGTATTACTCACTCACTATGTACCCTTGAGTTTGAAGTGCATCGACCTTTATATGATTGGTTCTTGCAGGTTCTTAAACTTGAGAATCTTCCGCGTCAGATTGAATTTGCAAGATTAAACCTCTCTTACACTGTAATGAGCAAACGCAAACTTCTTGAACTCGTTCAGGAAAATCGTGTATCGGGCTGGGACGACCCAAGAATGCCGACTATATGCGGCTTACGAAGAAGAGGATATACACCTGTATCAATCAGGAATTTTGCGGATAAAATCGGAGTTGCGAAGCGTGACGCTTTAACAGATGTTGCACTCCTTGAACACAGTGTACGGGAAGACCTTAACAAACATGCTCCGCGTGTCATGGCAGTACTGAATCCTTTAAAAGTTGTAATTACTAACTATCCGGATGGACAAACAGAAGAGATGACTACAATAAATAATCCTGAAGATGAATCAATGGGCACAAGGATTATTCCGTTCTCAAAAGAAATCTATATTGAGCAGGAAGACTTTCAGGAGTTCCCTCATAAGAAATTTCACAGGCTTTATCCGGGTAATGAAGTAAGATTGAAATCAGCTTACATTATAAAATGCAATAATGTAATTAAGAATGATAAAGGAGATATTATCGAACTGCATTGCACTTATGACCCGGAAACGAAAAGCGGTTCAGGCAGCCCAAGAAGCGTTAAAGGTACTATTCACTGGGTGTCTATTAAGCACGCAATTAACGCAGAAGTCAGACTATATGACAGGTTGTTTACTGTTGAAGACCCCGCAGGCGATGAAGAAAAGGATTTCAGAGAATTCCTTAATCCTCATTCTTTGGATGTTATAAGTAATTGTTATATTGAACCTGAACTCGCAAAAGCTAAAGCAGGGGATAAGTATCAGTTTACTCGATTGGGATATTTTTGTGTTGATCCTTTGTCTACAATTGAAAGACTCGTTTTCAATAGAACTGTTCCATTAAAAGATTCCTGGTCAAAGGTAGGTAAGTAATTATTTAATTTTAAATACTCAAACCCTGAGCCGGTTGACTCAGGGTTTTATATTTAATTTAGATTAAAATACTAATTTATCTTATTCTCTTTTTGTGTCTGTTCTTTCTTAATCTTTTCTTCCTCTTATGAGTAGACATTTTTGCCCTTTTCCTCTTTTTACCGCAAGGCATTAAATTTTGCTCCTTTCATTTTATTATTTTGTTAAACTTTCTTGTACGATTGTTTTAAACTCTTTAGATACCTTAAACTTTGGTATAAACCTTTTTCCAAGTTGAATCGTTTCACCGGTCTTAGGATTCCTTGCCTTCATTGGTTCGCGAACAACATTTTTAAAAGTACCAAATCCGCGGATCTCAACGCTCTCATTCTTACTAAGACTGTCAATCACAACACTAATGAATCCTTCAATAACTATTTCTGCTTCTTTCTTGCTGATACCGGTTGCATCCGAAATCTTTGAAGCTATCTGAGCTCTTGTCATATTCGGTTACCTTTCGAATTTATATTGCAAAACAGGTTTATTAAGGAATTCGTTATAAACTTCTTCCTTTAATATTTTAATCTGATTGTTTGTAGTGTTTTCAATTATATAATCGAAAATATTCATGCGGCGCTTTTCTTTCACTATTGCCGGCTCTCCTTCTATCTTTGCAATCTCTCCGGCTATTCTGATGGCATCTTCATACGTACCAATCGAATCTACAAGCCTTAAATCTTTTGCCTGTCTTCCCGTATAGACTCTTCCGCTTGCTATACTGCGAAGTTCTTCTTTATCAATCTTTCTTTCTTTTGAGACTACATCAAGAAATTGTTCATAGCTGTCGTCAACTATTTCCTGAAAATACTCTCTGTCTTTTTCATTTACATCTCTTAATGGATTGCCGGAATCTTTCAAATCGCCGCTCTTATACGTAACATCCTTAATACCAATCTTATCCGCAAGTTCTTTAAAGTTAGCAATAGAGATAATTACTCCTATGCTGCCGGTTAAAGACCCGGGATTTGAAACAATTAAGCTCCCGCCGCATGCGACATAATATCCGCCGCTTGCTGCTATTGATCCGAATGAAACAATAACCGGCTTTCCCGATTCTCTTGTCTTCTTTACTTCTTCGTACATTTCCTGTGAGGCAGCTACTCCGCCTCCGGGTGAATTTACGTGAAGTACAATCGCCTTAATGCTCTTATCTTCGCGGTATTTCTTGAACTGCCGGACAATAGGCGCTGAGTCAATTATCGTAAAGTCAAGCTCAACGACAGCAATCTTTTCTCTTCCTGAACGGATTTCTTCGTATTCAAAATTCTTGTCGCTTGTCTTTACGAGTGCCATCGAAAATATTATTATCGATGTTCCCGTGAATATCAAAGCAATTACTAAAATGCTTATGAATATTCCCCAGAACCAACGCGCTCCGCTTTTACTGTTGCCGTTACTCATTATGGATTATTGCAGTGCGTTTTTCTTTTGTTGAGCCTCATCCGATTTAGCCTCGTCACCTAATGCATCGTATGCATTCACTAATATCTCGTAAGTGTCCTTGAGTAAATCTTTGTTCTTTGACGTTGCGGTCACCTGTTCCATATACTTAACACATTCTTTAAGCTGCGGCTCATATTCTGATTTAGGTTTGTTATCTGTAGCTTTTTTTACTGCCATCTGATAGTTGGCAAACCCACAGTTGAATAGTGAACTTTCGTAATATACGTTGTCCTTTGGAAGATAAGGTATGGTGATAACTTTCTGAAATACTGACAAAGCTTTCTCGTAATCTTCCGCTTGTCTCAGCTTTAAGCCGTTCTGATACATAAGTTTTCCAATCTGTATCGCATCTTCTTTACTTTTTGATTTGTCAAGTATGCTTTGATATATATTGAGTGCTTTATCGGTTTCACCCATGTAATTATATGAATCTGCCATTAACTGGAATGCAGATATACTGTCAGGAATAATACCGGTTGCTGCAGTTAATGATTTAATCGCTTCCTTGAAATGATTATTTGCTATCTCAGTATTTTTCTTGCCGAGTTCCTTAGTACCGCTGTTAAAAGAATTAATACCCGCATTATACTTGTCAATCCAGTAATTTTTAATCAGGTTGTTGTAATCCGCAGATAGCGAAGTTGCTTGCTTGAAAGCATCCGCTCCTTCTTTAAAATTACCAAGTTCTGTTTGTGCATAACCAAGCATATACCATGCTTCGGCATCTGTTTTATCAATTGCAAGACCCTTTGTTAATTCAGCTGCTGCTTTTTCCCAGTTCTTTTGCTGGTAAGCAAGCTTGCCCGTTGTTGTTTCAGCCGGAGAACATCCTCCTAAATAAAATGACATTGCTCCAAGTAGTATAAAAGATACTATTAAAACTTTTAATGATTTCATAAAAATTTTGCTCCGAATAAATTTTTTGTTTTATTTAATGTCTATAAATATAAGCAAATTATGACACTTATTCAATTTAGAAAATATCTCTTTTTTGCTGTCCTGTGAAAGTGCGGATATTATCCATTATATTTTTGGGTTGCTATATATTAGTATTAGCAAGCACCCTGAGAGCTATACGATTTCTATACACTTTTAATATGAACTCTATATGATTTCTATATGATTTCTATATGAACTCTATATGATTTCTATATGAACTCTATATGATTTTAATATGAACTCTATATAATTTCTATATGAACTTTATATATTCTTTCTAAAACTCATTTTAACATCAAAAGTTGCCGATTACTCAACTGAGAAAGCATTCAATGATAGAATTTCAGGCTGCCGGAAATCAATTATCAAAATATGTAGATTCTTAAAACGCAAAAAGATTAAATAGTGCATTGAATTATTTAACGCCTTAATACTATGTTATAGGATGATAAGAACAATAGCTAAAAGAAAGAGAAGGGAAGCTTAAAAGTTCAAATGAACTTTGATATGTGCGGTACATGTTAGTTAAATATCACACTACATTTTTTAAATAGTCAAATTTTCTTTGAACCAATGCAATGATAATGACACCTGCATTCTTTAAAAATACGGGGGATTTCAGGAAGTGGCTGAAAGCAAACCATAAGAAAGAAACGGAACTGATTGTCGGCTTTTATAAAAAGGACAGCGGCAAGTATAATATGTCTTGGTCGGATGCTGTGGATGAAGCTCTTTGTTTCGGCTGGATTGATAGTACTCGCAGGTCTGTTGATTCCATTTCTTATTCTACCCGCTTCACACCGAGAAAGAAGACGAGTAATTGGAGTGCGATTAATATTGCTAAGGTGGAAGCATTGACGAAAGCTGGAAAGATGATGCCGGCAGGAATTGAAGCTTTTAAGAATCGTAAAGTAGAAAAGTCGAAAGTATATAGTTTTGAGAATAATACAAATCTTCTCAGCCCTGAACTTGAAAAGAGGTTTAAAACAAGGAAATCTTCTTATGAGTTCTTCCTTAAACAAGCACCTTCTTACAGGAAAATAGTTGTGCACTGGATTATGTCTGCTAAGAAAGAGGAAACAAGAATGGCAAGACTTGAAAAAGCGATTAAGCATAGCAAAGAGGGTAAGAGAGTGAGCTTTATGTAGATGGTTTTCGGCTAATTACAAAATTATCTCATACTATGCGAAATAAGTTTTACTGTAAGTTTGCTAAGTCAGTCAAGAAATATTCAATCCATTCAAATATGCAGATTACAAACCTTTGGCATTTTAAAAACAGGGGAAAGTTTTGCGTTGTTTAAAATTTTCATTGTAAACATTTTTGTATTATAAATATGAAATAAGTTAAAAAATTATTTTGAAAAATTTGGGATTAGAGGATTTGGGATTTAATGAGAATCTTAAAAGAATCAGAGCTGAAGAAAATGTTTCAGGCTTTGAAATCGGGAGAGTAATAGCAGAGCATAAGGAGAGGTATGTGGTTATGAATGATAAGGGTGTGGTTGACGCTGAGATTACGGGCAACATGCGTTTTAATGCTAACGACAGAGAAGATTATCCCGCCGTTGGTGATTGGGTCGCCGTGACAACTTATGATTCGGATTTTGCTGTTATTCATAAAATCCTTCCGAGATTTTCTATAATTAAAAGAAAGGCAGTTGGGCAGTTTGGGGGAATTCAGATTATTGCAGCGAATATTGATTTTGCATTCTTGGTTCTGGCAGTTGATAGGGATTTTAACCTTAACAGACTGGAAAGATACCTGACAATCTGCAACACATCAAATGTAAAGCCGGTTATAATTCTAAGCAAAATTGATTTAACTGATGAAAAAGGCTTGAATGAAATTCTGGAAAGTGTAAACGCACGCATTAAAGATGTTCCCTTGATTGCATTAAGCAATGAAACGAAAAGTGGATATGATGCATTAAATAAATTTATTGAAAAGGGGAAAACTTATTGTCTGCTTGGTTCTTCTGGAGTAGGTAAATCTACTTTGCTGAATAACCTTGCGGGAAAATCTGTTATGAAAACCGATGCGATCAGCGAGAGCACAAACAGAGGTAAGCACGTTACATCGCATAGGGAATTAATTATTCTTGAGAATGGTGGAATACTGATTGATAATCCCGGTATGAGGGAGGTGGGGATCGCAGACGCTGAATGCGGGCTGGAAATAACATTCGATAAAATCTATAAGCTCTCGGAAAACTGCAGGTTCAAAGATTGTACTCATAAGCAGGAGAAGGGCTGCGCTGTTCTTGAAGCTGTTGAAAATGGAGAACTGGATATAGATTCATACCAAAACTATCTGAAAATGGTTAAGGAAAAAGAATATTTTGAATCTACAGTTTCAGAAAGACGAATCAAAGAAAAACGTTTCGGGAAGATGTTGAAGAACTATTGGAAAACTAAAAAGAAGAATAACTTCTGAATTTACCGGTGATTTTATAAATATTCATATTTATTATTCAACAAATATCTGATTGACATGGTAACAGAGTAATATAAAAGGTCATTTTACAACACTTGCCAATTCTAATACTTGATTTTCTGACCTTAATGAAGGTAATCATATCTGGAAATGTACGAGGGTCTTTCCTGGACTAATCAAATAATACAAACGTCGAGTGGAATAAACTCAATTTTCTTTTCCAATCATACAACAGGATATTTGACAGTAGCAAATGAGATTTATAAAACGACAAACGGAGGAGTTGGAATAATCAACATTTCAACGGAAATACCAAATGAGTATAAACTTTTTCAAAACTACCCCAACCCATTCAATCCGAAAACAGTTATCCGTTTTCAGCTGCCCGTTGCAAGCGATGTATCTCTTAAGGTCTATGATGTGCAGGGACGCGAAGTGCAGACGCTTGTGAACGAAAGGATGCAGGCGGGAACATACGAAACAGCGTTTGACGGAAGCAATCTTTCAAGCGGTGTTTATTTTTGCAGAATTCAAGCAGGCGATTTTACAAGTGTAAAGCGTATGGTGCTAATCAAATAATTAGACGTTCACTGTTATTGACTACACATCTACAAAACAAGAATCCGCGAAATCATCCTCAGATTCTTGTTGTATTTAAATCGATTTATAGTTGCAAATCCACACTCCTGAATCATTAATTGTGTCCTCAATTCACACTTCTTTTTCGAAGTATCTATTTCAATCTTCTAACAAAAGAAAATTTCCTATAAACAACGACCATATTGTTTCATAACTCGTGTTCAATTTATTAAGGTGTAAAAAAAATTAATGAAAATTATACATTTTTCTCTTGACATTGTAATTTAAAAATACTAATTTATATTCAATATATATGCAAAATTAACAGGTTTGCAAAAGTTGCTAATAAATATAAAATCCTGTCTTTTCAGATAATAATCCTTCTTCAATACAATCTCAATACAATCTCAATACAACCTCAATCCATCTTGAATGCAATTCTAGAGTGCTTTTCTCCCGCTTCTTTCAAGCTTTTTTCACGCTTCCTGCATGAATCCGGCTAATCTCACAGCCTTTAATTCTATCAATTCATAAATTAGGTAAATATGCAAAAAATATGCAAATATTAATAAGTTTATCGTAAAATTTACTGTTTCTTTGTCAATTTTTGCTTATTTTTAATAAAATTCAGAATTTTTAATTATGGCAATTTTAAAAAGACCTAAATTAGGCAGGGTTTACGGAAAAGCAGGTGATATTGTAACTCAACGTAGGTTTAACAAAGATGTTGTATCTATCCGCCCGGAACATTATGTCACGGTTTCTGAAGACTTAATAAAAACAAGAAAGGAATTTAATCTTAAAGTCCAGTTTGCTCGAGCTATTCGTGAAAGTGATTTGCTCACAAAATGCTGGAAAAAATGCAATTTGAAATCAATCAGCGGTTATCATAAAGCACTAAGTTATAATTCAACACGTATAAAAAATGATATAACAACCCCCAATAATATTATAACCCCCGCTTTTCAAGGCTTAAGGAATTCAGATTTGGTTTTTACCGAATCCTTCAACCATGATTTTCAGAAGGATTCAATATATTTCGATTACGAATTTTCCGATAATAAAGACTTAATGTTAGTTCCTTATACATGTGTTGCTGTTTTCTTCGTCTTTTTCTCTGACGGAAAAGCTGAACGATTCGAGTGGTTCACCGTAGAAGTACAGGTTTTAGTCGATAACGAAAATTCCAACGGAATTAATACGGTAAAGTTTGAATTTACGGATAAACAGAAAGAATTGATTAAATTGTACAGAGTAATGCGTGGTTATTTTGCTGCCGTAAAAGTAAATCCGGAAAATGATAATATAATTTATTACTCTAATACAAATTATTTCGAAATCAATCTCGTCGATTATTTTAAACGAGAGTATTAATTGTGTGCATTTAAGTTTTATTTTTCAATAGATATACGTAAATTTTATAATGTTTAAAAAACTCGGTATAATACTCATTATTATCGTCGGATTTGGACTGTTTTTCAACAGTTTACTCATGCCGTGGTACGTTAAGCATGCTGAACTTACTAAGGTTCCAAACGTTACCGGTCTGAATTTTCTCGACGCTAAAAAAGTTCTCGAAGAATCAGGGCTTGACGTAAAGCAGGGTGATATTCGCTATGATGAAAATAAACCTATCGGACTTGTTCTCGATCAGGCTCCCGGTGTCGATGAAACAGTAAAAAAGGGAAGACGCGTTTATTTAACTGTATGCGGTGGCGAACAGCTTATTGATGTTCCTCGCCTTATTGGTAAATCAGAACGCGACGCTCGTTTCACTCTTGTACAAAGAAATCTTACACCGGGTGAGATTGTAAGAAAGTTTACCGCAGAGCAACCTGAGGATTTCGTTATTTCACAGATTATTCAACCCGGCAGTAAAGTTAAAAAGGGAACTAAGGTTGACCTGATAATAAGCAATGGTCCTGTTATTGGTGATATTATTATTCCTGACCTTATCGGAAAAAAACTCGCAGATGCACAGAAGATTTTACTCGAGAAGAAATTAAAAGTAGGTAAAGTTACTTATCAGTCAAGCGACCTGCCGGTCGGTCAAATTATGGACCAGTATCCCAAGAAGGATAAATCTGCGAAGGAAAATACATCTGTTGACCTTTTTGTTGCTAAAAAGAAATCCGAAGTTATTAAAGAACCTGATGAAGTGGGAGATAACGGGAATATGGAGCCGCTGGATAATAATACAAATAAGATTGAACCTAAGAAAAATAAGACTGTACCCGCAGAAGATAAGGTAAAAGAAAAGCAGGATAACGGCATGGATAAATCTAAAGAGAAATCTCCGACTGAGAAATTGAACGGTAAACCTACGAACACAGATAAATCTAAAGAAAAATCAACTACAACGGATAAATCCAAAGAAAAGAAGGAGAATAACTGATGAAAATGATTTGCCCTTCAATATTGTCTGCAGATTTTGCTAAACTGGCTGAGGAAATAAAAGAAGTTGAGCTGGGCGGTGCTGATGTTATTCATTGCGATATTATGGATGGACATTTTGTTCCGAATATTACATTCGGTCCGGACGTTGTTGCAAAAGTGAATTCAATAACAGGTCTCCCCCTCGATGTTCATCTTATGATTGAAAACGCTGATAAATATGTACCGGCTTTTGCAGAAGCCGGAGCTGATTTTATTTCTGTTCATTTTGAAAACAACTATCATTTGAACAGACTTCTGAACAAAATTAAGTCACTCGGTGTTAAAGCAGGTGTGGTGCTCAATCCCGCTACCCCGGTTGATATGCTTAAGAATATTCTCGAGTACTCTGATTTCGTCCTTTTGATGAGTGTTAATCCGGGTTTCGGCGGGCAAAAGTTTATCCCGAATTCCATAGATAAAATTATTGAACTGAAACAAATGGTGAATAAGTACAATCCCGAATGTCTTATTGAAATTGACGGTGGTATTGGTCTGGATAACATTAAGCTCGTTTCCGACGCAGGTGTCAATATGTTCGTCTGCGGAGCTTCTGTTTTTAAGGCAATTGACAGGTTTGGTGTTATTAAAGAAATGAAAAGGCTTGTTTCTTAAATGAAAAATGTTTTTTACAATGCAGATGTTCTTGAAGCTGAGAAGAAACTCATGGAAAAGTACAATATCCCTTCGGTTCTTCTTATGGAAAATGCAGGTGTTAATTCTGCAAAGATAATTTGGGAAATTCTTTTACGCGAGAAATGTAACCGTATTGTTATACTCGCCGGAAAGGGTAATAATGCAGGCGATGGATTCGTTTTAGCACGTTCCCTTTATAATTATTGTCTCAGCCAGGAAGTATTCGTACCCATTAACCTGTTTCTTTGCTATCCGCCCGAATCCTTAAAAGGTGATGCTTTAACTAATTTCAATATTGTAAAAGAACTTTTTAAAAGCGACTATTACGAAGTTACCTCCGATATAGAAAGACTAAATGACATTCTTGATGCTGAGAACGAAAAGATACTGTTTGTAGACGCAATTTTTGGTATCGGTTTTATTGGTGAACTCGACGAATACATAAAGAATATATTCTCCGATATTACTCAATATTCAAACGAAAAATTCGTAGTTGCTCTCGATACTCCGTCCGGTTTAAACAATTGGTCTGATTCAAATGATTGCCTTAAAGCCGATGTAACTATATCAATGGGAGTCAGGAAAATGAACACTATGTTCTATGAAGGAAGAAATGTCTCGGGCGAATTGAAAGTAGTCGATATCGGTCTCCCTTGCGAAAAATTCGATGAGTTTAATCTTAAAAATATTCATCTTTTTGAAAAGGAAGATACTTGTTTTGAGGAAGCAATTAGAGACAGGAATTCTCATAAATATAACAACGGAAAACTCTTTATTCTTGCGGGTTCAGAGGGTTTCAGCGGTGCTGCCTATCTTTCAGCTCAGTCCGCTCTCAGAACTGGAAATGGTGCTGTCGTTCTTGGTATCCCCGAATCTCTTAATCCTTCTATGGAAGCTAAAACTACTGAAGTTATAACTCTTCCTTTGAAATCTGAAAAATACTTTACAAACGATTCAATCGACATCGTAACAAAAAAGATAGAATGGAGCGACGCTGTATTGCTCGGTCCCGGTATCGGAAGGGAAAGTGCTACAATGTCTTTTGTAAGAAGTGTTGTGAAGAGATTCAGCAAAAACTTTGTTATTGATGCAGACGGTATTTTTGCTTTTAAAGACAATCTTGATTTTTTGAAAAAGGGAAAGTGTTCAATCGTGCTGACTCCCCATTTCGGTGAGTTCGCAAATTTACTCGGTATTACTGTAGATGAGCTTAAACCCGATTTTATAAATATTGCTAAAAAGTTTGCTTCCGATTATAATGTTGTTTTAGTTCTGAAGAATTCTCCGACTATTATAACTGACGGCAATATCGTATTTATTAATTCAACAGGGCGCGAAAATCTTGCAACCATCGGAAGCGGAGACGTTTTATCGGGAATAATATCCTCACTCGTTTCTCAGATGAAAGATGTTCCTTTGATTAATGTTGCCTCTTCGGGAGTATATCTTCACGGATATTGCGGAGATAAGCTTTACAAGTCGTACGGCTGCAGCGGAACAATTGCCGGCGACCTGATTGATACTATACCTGCTGCTAAAAATGAAATTTTAAAAAGTTATAATATTTAAACTATATAGATGATTAATCTTAACGACCTGAAAGAAATTATACCGATTTTAATCGTTGCAGCTTCTGCACTCATTTCTTTAATGATTGCTGTATTCTCTGGTAAATCTAAATATCCGGTTTACGTATTTTCTTTAATTGCTGTCCTTTCTGCAATGATTTTTGCAGGTTTAAATATCGGTAAGGATGTGTTTATTATTTCCGAAATGATGAGAATTAATTCCGTAGCAAATGCTTTTCACTTTATTGCACTCCTTTCGGTTTTACTTACAATTTCTGCATCAAAAGAATATCTTGAGAAATTTAATGTTAATTACGGCGAGTATTATTCTCTGCTGCTTATTGCTCTGTTTGGAATGCAGATAATGATTTATGCCAATGATATAATACTTATCTTTATAGGTCTTGAAACCATGTCAGTCTGTTTCTATATACTTGCAGGTTTGATGAGGCAGAGACCTAAATCAAACGAAAGCGCAATGAAGTATCTGCTGCTTGGCGCATTCATTACAGGTTTTCTTCTGTACGGTATGTCTTTAATTTACGGGGCTACCGGATACACGAGTATCTCAAAAATAATTACTACATATACAGCTTTTAAGTCTCCCATGTTCCTGATTGGTGTCGCATTATTCATGATCGGCTTTATGTTTAAGATAGGTATATTTCCATTCCAGATGTGGATTCCTGATGTTTACGAAGGTGCACCTACAATCGTATCCGGTATGATGTCAACCGCCGGAAAGATTGCAGCAGTCGGAACCCTTGCACCCATTATTCTGTCCCTTGACCTTGCTCATTATAAAATATTATTCTCAATTCTCGCTACACTTACTATGCTGTATGGAAACATTGTGGCACTAACACAGAATAACTTAAAAAGACTTCTTGCTTATTCTTCAATAGCAAGTGCAGGTTACATTCTTGTTGGCATTACTGCTATGGATGACGTTGCGAACAAGGGAATAGCATTCTACATGCTTGCTTATGTTTTTATGCAGCTCGGTGCTTTCATCGTCGTTTCTGTATTCGAAAATTCAGCTTCAGATGGTAAGGATTTTGGTAACGTTACATTCGATGATTACAAAGGGCTCGCTAAAAGAAGTCCGTTTCTTGCATTAGTACTGACAGCTTTTCTATTCTCCTTAGCGGGTATTCCGCCGTTCGCAGGATTCTGGGGTAAGTACTATATATTCTATGCAGCAATAAAAGCTAATCTTGTCTGGCTTTCTGTAATAGCAATTTTATTAAGTGTTGTATCAGTTTACTACTATTTGAAAGTAATAATATATATGTGGTTTAAGGAACCGGAAGGTGCGCTGTCAGAGGACAGGAATAAAGGTAACACAATGTCAAAGCTTGCAATTGGAATCTCAGTCACAGGTACTCTTTTATTTGGCATTTATCCGGAATTATTCTTTAATTTCTTTAAGTTGATTATTAAATAATGTTTCTGCTTTTAATATTAAATATTCTTCTGTTTAATGGGGATAGTATCCTCGTAAAGTCGAACGAATTGAGCGGATTTCTTAATGCTGTTTCTATAACATCTGACGGGAAAGGGAAAATATACATCCTTGATGCTATGAGCAATGAAATTGTTAAGTTTGATGAATCGTTGAAAGAAATAAAACGTTCAGGGAAAAAGGGGTGGGCAAACGGCGAATTCGATTCTCCGACTTGTATTGAAGGTTCTTCAGGTCTTGAAATTCATGTATCGGACCCTATGAACTTTAGGATTCAAAAACTCGATCTGAATCTTAGTTACATAAATTCAATCTACACTAATTATGAATCCTTTCCTGAAAACCTGAAATTTCAGACTCCCGTATCAACTGTTTTCATTAATCCTTACATTTATTCAATTGACGGAGAGAATAATCGTATTGTTACTTATCAATACCAGAACCAAAGCATGTATCAGCCCGCTTTTTCTTTTGGTGGTTTTCAGTCAGCTCAGAAACCTATGTCAAAACCTGTCAAGATTGTAAAAGATGGTCTCAATAATATTTATATATTCGATTCTATACTTAATACGGTTTTTAAATATGATAATTTTGGAAATTATCTGAATTCATTGGAGTCTAAATACATAAAATCAATATCCGCTTTTAATTATCAGCTTTACATTCTTACTGATTCCGAAATTCTTGTTTACGATGCTAAAAAAAATGCATATTCAGGCCGATACTTATTCGCAGAACCAATACTAAGCGAGAAATTAAAAGATTTTATTGTTTTTTCTTCAGCAAAATTCTTTTTGCTCGAAAAGACTAAAGTGATAGAATTCAACCTTAAATAATTAAATTTATTACTTATGTCAAAATCATTAAATAAAGTAATGCTTATCGGTCGTCTTGGAAAAGACCCGGAAGTAAAATACACTGCCGATGGAACAGCATATACTAAGTTCAGTATTGCTACTTCAGATACATACAAAAGTAAGGATGGAAGTGATGTTGAAAAGACAGAATGGCACTATATAACAGTATGGAGAAAACTTGCTGAGATTTGTGGTCAATATCTGAAGAAAGGAAGTAAAATTTATCTTGAGGGAAGCATTAGAAGCTATGTTGACCCAAAGGATGAAACTAAGAAATATACCGGTATAGATATGACTGAGATGATAATGCTTGATAATAAGAAATCAACGGGAGATGGAGAACAAGTAAAAAGTTCTCAGTCTGAAGAAAATAAAGACGACTTACCGTTTTAATTGGCATTATCCGGATGAGAAATGTACCGAATATACTTTCTGTTATAAGAATACTTCTTTCTCCGGTTTTTCTGATTATGTTCCTGAGCGGCAATGTTTCTTTACAGCGTCTTTCGCTCGTTGTATTCTTCGCAGCAGTCCTGACTGACTGGTATGACGGTTGGCATGCAAGAAAATATGATTCCATTACGAACTTTGGAATTTTTATTGATCCGCTTGCTGATAAAGTACTGACCTCATTTGCATTCTATCTTTTTTTCTTGCTTGGTTTTATGCCTTTATGGATGCTTATCATCATTGCATTAAGAGATATAGTGGTTACTTTAATCCGTTCTTATGATGAATACAAAGGCATTACTTTAAAAACATCTTTCATCGCTAAAGCAAAAACTTTCTTCCAGATGTCGTATATCTTTTTCATCTTGTTTCTTTTAATATTTATGACAACTGATATAAATGGTAAACTAAAAGAGGATATACGTTACTTTGTTTATGAATCGGATCTTAATTACTTCCTTATGCTTTTCGTGACACTTCTTACGTTTTATACAGGTCTGGATTATATTATCAGAGCACAACATATCAAACGAAATGAGATTGATTAAAAAGAAGATTATTGAAAATGAAGATGTCAGGATTGATTTCTTTACGATGTTTATTGCATCAGCATTATTCACGGGCTATTTCCCGTTCGCAAGCGGTACGGTTGGAAGTTTGTTCGCTGTTTTGTTAATTTTCATTCCCGGTTTCTATAATCCTGTTGTTTTAATGACATTATCTCTTATCTTTTTCTTTGTCGGGATTATTGTCTCGGACAGAATGATGCAAAGGTACGGAAAGGATCCGTCTGTTGTTGTTATAGATGAAGTCGTGGGTATGTGGTTGAGTTTGTTCATCATTTCGGTCTTTGGATTGAATAATATTTGGATTGTAGCTGTAACTTCATTCCTTACATTTCGAGTCTTTGATATACTAAAAGTATTTCCGGGAAATTATTTTGATAAAATGGACAGCGGAAGAGGAGTAATGCTGGATGATGTTGTTGCAGGTATCTACAGTGGATTTTTAAGTGTTATATTAATTAAAGCATTATCTTATTTATGATAAATACTAAAGTAATTTCAATAGGAGATGAAATCTTAATCGGACAGATTGTAAACACGAATTCCGCATTCATTAACGAAAAGCTTAACTGTTTGGGAATTAAGGTAAAAAAAGTTGTTACAATTGGTGATAACCGGCAAGACCTTCTCGATGAACTTCAGGATTCTGTTATGAACGATTATAAGATTAATTTAATAACAGGAGGTCTTGGTCCTACTCATGATGATATAACTAAACCAATACTTCTTGAGTTTTTTGATGATGAGCTGATTCTCGATGAAAAGGTTCTTGAGAAAGTGGAAAGTATATTTACAAAACGAAATGTAAAAATGCCTGAAACAAATATCGGACAGGCAATGATTCCATCAAAGTCAAAAGTAATATGGAATGAGTTTGGAACAGCTCCGGGAATATTGATGGAAAAGGACGATAAGATCTTCATTGCGATGCCCGGTGTTCCTTTTGAAATGAAAGCGATGATTGAAAATTCAGTGCTGCCATTGATTAAAGAAAAGTATCTTAGAAATCCTGAGTATTTTCATAGAAGTAAAACGCTCTTAACTGCAGGTATTGGTGAGTCACTTCTGTCTGAACAAATTGGAAATATAGAAAAGCTGTTGCAGGGTCATAAGATGGCTTTCCTGCCGTCTCCTCTTGGAGTTAGATTGCGAATTGAAGTAAAATGTAAGACTGAATCAGATGCTGATTTGGAGCTTAAAAGAATTGAAAATTCGCTCTTTGAAAAAATAGGGGATTACATCTACGGACAGAATGACGACTTGCTTGAAGAACTTGTTGGTAATCTTCTTGTTGAAAAGAATCTTACCATTGCTGTCGCTGAATCATGCACAGGTGGAATAATATCGGGAAGAATTACTAATGTTTCCGGAAGCTCGAAGTATTTCAAAGGTAGTATTATTTCTTATGCCAATGAAGTAAAAGAAAACATTCTTAAAATAAACCCGGATTTGATAAATAAAAATGGTGCTGTAAGTAGTGAAGTCGCAGTTGAGATGGCAGTAGGAGTAAGGAAACTCCTTAAGACAGATATCGGTATTTCTGCGACAGGAATTGCAGGACCAACAGGTGGAACTGAGTCTAAGCCGGTTGGACTTGTTTACATAGCAATCTCTATAGGTGATAAAACATATTCTAAAGAATTATTTCTCGGTGACAATCGTCACCGGAACAGGATTAGAGCAGCTCAGGCAGCTCTCGAAATGTTGAGGAAAGAATTACTAATTCTCAAATAATCTTTTAAACTCGTTTATTACAATTCCGACTGTTACCGAAACATTTAGCGATTCGCAGCCTGTGAAAGATTTTATCTTTATCTCTTTGTATTCTTTATTCTCAATCAATTCCTTTGATATACCATTTGCTTCATTTCCGAAAACAATCACAGCTTTTCCTTTGGAAATTGTTTTGTCCGATATCACATTACCGGTTAATGTCGTCAGATAGATGTTGTATCCGTTGTTCTTAAGACTTTTAAATTCAAGGTTTAAATCTGCCTCTGTATTGAAATTAACGTAGAATAATGCACCCTGAGATGCACGAATGGTTTTGGTATTGTAAACGTCAGCTGAATTCTTTCCTATTATTATAGATTCTATTCCATACCAATAGCAAGTTCTTAGAATAGTACCCAGGTTCCCCGGATCGTTAATACTATCAAGTGCTACTACTATTTTTCCACATAAAAGCTTCTTTTCCTCTGACTTTTTTACAACAGCTAATATGCCTTGTGGTGATTTTGTGTCCGATAGCTTATCGAACTGTACATTGTTAACTTTATAAGTATAGATGGCAGGAAGTTTATTAATTATGAATTCATTATCAAAATCATGTCTCCTAATTACATACTTCAATCCCTTTTTTCCTGACTTGATGAATTCTGATAGCAAATGCTCTCCCTCGATTAAATACATCCCATGCAAATCCCTGTATTTTTTAAACTTTAAACTAGCTATAAACTTGAGTTCGTTATTTGTGAGTACTCTATTCATTCCCTTTGTAGATTACCGAATTCTTCTCAGTTTCAAAAAGTTTTACCGAATAAAGTTCATACAAATCACCTCTCAATATGTCCTTTAACTCGTTCCAAAAGATTACTGCCATGTTCTCTGTAGTCGGAATAACATTTTTAAATAAATCCACTTCGTTAAGATATTTATGATCAACCTTCTCAATAATCTTCTCATTAAGTATTACCTTCAGTTTTTTCAGGTCCATAACATATCCGCTTACAGGATCTGCTTCTCCTTTTATCGTTATTTCAAGGTAATAATTGTGTCCGTGAAATGAATTGCATTTTCCGAATAAATTCTCATTCTCGCTTTCTGTAAGGGAATCGTTTTTTAGTGTATGAGATGCTGAAAAATGTTCTCTGCGTGTTATGTATAGCATATTAAATTTAAATCAATTAATTTTTATAATTTAGCATAAATGAATCGTAAAAATAAGGATAATAAATATCAAATAATCCAGCATTTTGAAACATTTTTCAATCTTATCCGTTTTATAAGTATAAATTATTAGACAATGAGAAAAATATTAGCACTTACTCTGTTTTCACTTTTTACTTTCAATCTCGCAAGTGCTCAGGAAATCTTCGACCTTAGAAAATCGGTCAATACTGCTTTTGCAAACAGTCTTGTGATATCACAGCTTCAGAACAACATTAACATACAGGAGTTTAATGTTAAATCTTCCTGGGGTGATTTGATTCCAACACTCAACTTAAACGGTCAGTTTAGCAGGAACAACACTTATTCTACCGGTGGCACAGTTTATCAGAATGGTTTACCAATCAACCTCGGTGATACAAAGCAGGCAATAAACAATTGGCAGCTCGGTATGAATTCATCTGTTACTATTTTTAACGGATTGGCAAATTACGAAAACATTGACCTTCAGAAGAAGAATTTATCAAATCTTTATTTGAATCTGGAAAATGAAAAGTACGGTATTGTTATGCAGGTCTATCAGAAGTTCTTTGATGTTATTAAAAAGGACAGGATTGTTGACGTAAACATGGAAAATCTTCAGGTATCTATTAATCAACTTAATCAAATAAAGGAATACGTAGAAGTCGGAAAGAAAACCGTATCTGATATCTATAAGCAGGATGTACAGGTTGCTCAGAACGAATTAAGTGTTCTATCTTCAGAAAATGATTTTGAGAAGTCAAAAGTCGAATTTCTTAACACTCTTAATGATGACGTTAATAAATCTATTAGTCTTGAATACGATGAAATTTACATCCCATCAACTCTTACTGAACTTCAATCTGTGATGGACAAATACTCTGATTTTGATGCTTTAGTAAAAAGTGCTGTTAACAGTAGATATGATTACAAATATGCTGAGGAAGACATTAAACTTAATGAAATAAAACTGAGTATTGCAAAAAAGAATCTATATTTTCCAACTCTTTCAGCATTCGCTAATGCAAGCATTAGCGGAAATGAAGTCTATAATATAGATAATAACAAAGTTTTTACTTACGGATTAACTCTAAGTTATCCCATATTTCAGGGATTCAAAACAGATATTAACAGGCAGATATCTGAAGTTAATATAAAACAGAAACAGGAAGACCTTATAAAACTCGAAAAGAATATTAGGGCTGAAATAAAGAAATCGATGTTTGACCTCGAAACTGCTTATAAGCAAATAGAAATTCTCGAAAAGAATATTGTCGCATCAGAACAGGACAAACTGCTATCCGAGGAAAATTTCAGGATAGGTTATGGTACTTTACTTGACGTACAAGTAGCAACAACTAACTTAAATAATCTGCTTATAAACAGAATTAACTACATTTATAATTTTGTCCTTACACAAAAATATTTAGAGTATTTATCGGGTATTTTAAAATATTAAAGAATATTATTCAAATAACAATGGAAGAAAATAAAATTACCGCAACAAATAATTCAAAGAAGAAAAGCAAGAAAAGAAAGAAAAGAATCATTTGGATTGGGGTTATTCTGCTTTTACTGCTTATTGTGGTCGCTGTCGTATTGTCTGGTAAGAAGGAGAGACTTGTCGAAGTACAGACTGAAAAGGTAACTAAACATGATATTACACAGATTGTTACCGCAACAGGTAAGATTCAAGCCGAAACTAAAGTTAATATCAGTGCAGAAGTCAGCGGTGAAATAGTATCCTTACCCTTTCAGGAAGGGGATGTAGTTAATAAAGGTGATTTAGTGGTAAAAATCAGACCTGATGCCTACTATCCTAAAGTTAAGCAAGAAAATGCAGGTATAAAGGTTGCAGAGAGTAATCTTGAGGCACAGGAAGTTAACCTTCGAAAGTATAAACTTGAACTTGATAGGATTAAAACACTATTTGACAAAGGTCTAGCTTCTCAGCAGGATTATGATAATGCCTTAACTAATTATGACGCTACTAATGCACAAATGAATACTATCAGAGCTCAGATACAGCAGCAAAGGGCTTCCTTATCCTCCGTGGAGTATGACATCTCCAAAACAACTATTAACGCCCCAATGTCAGGGACAGTCACACAACTCAATAATGAAGAGGGTGAAAAAGTACTTGGTACATCATTTAATATCGGCTCACAGATCATGACGATATCCGACCTTAACTCTATGGAAGCACAGGTCGAAGTCGGAGAGACAGACGTTACCCTTGTTAAGCTTGGTGATACTGCAAGAATCGAAATTGATGCTTTCCCCGGTAAAACTTTTACCGGTTATGTTTATGAAATTGCTAATACTGCAAAGGCAAAGAATACCGGGACTCAGGAAGAAGTTGTAAACTTTATCGTTAAGATTAGAGTAAATAAGGAAGATTATGATTTAAGACCAGGAATGAGTTGTACCGTTGATATAGAAGTTGACCGAAAGGAAAATGTGATAGCAGTACCGATTCAGTCTGTGACAACAAGGGATGATGAATTACAAGGACAAATGACATTAGGTGGTGAAAAAGATAAGTCGGTACCAGAGAACTTATCCAGCCAGAGAGATGAAAAACTAATGAAAAAGGCAAAACCTAAAGAAGTGGTTTTTGTGGTGGAGAATGGTGCATCAATAAAGAAGGAAGTTAAGACGGGTATTAGCGATGATGCTTATATTGAAATAATAGAAGGTATATCCGATGGTGTCGAAGTAATTAAGGGAAGTTTTAAGGCAATTAATAAAGAATTAGATAATAACGTAAAGGTAAAAGTTAATAATGATAAGAAACTCCCTAAGAAAGATGGTGAATAATAATGAGTATTATAATCGATATAAGTAATATAAAAAAGGTTTATGAAATGGGTGAAGAAAAGCTCTTTGCTCTAGACGGTGTCGATGTGGTTATTGAAAGAAATGAGTATGTTGCTATTATGGGTCCATCAGGTTCGGGAAAATCAACTTTGATGAATATAATCGGTTGTCTTGATACGCCGACGTCTGGCAAGTATATTTTAAATGGTAAAGATGTCCATGAAATGGATGATGATGAACTTGCAGAAATACGTAACAAAGAAATTGGATTTGTGTTTCAAACGTTTAATCTATTGCCGAGAAACAATGCTCTTCACAATGTAGAATTACCCTTAATATATTCAGGTTTGTCAAAAGCGGATAGAATAAAACAAGCACAGGATTCGCTTGCAAACGTCGGGCTTGCTGACAGAATGATGCATAAACCAAATGAATTGTCGGGAGGCCAGAGACAGCGCGTTGCTGTCGCCAGAGCATTAGTTAACAATCCATCCATTATACTTGCTGATGAACCAACAGGTAATCTTGATACAAAAACCGGTGAAGAAATTATGTCTTTGTTCACTGACCTTAATAAAAAGGGAAATACAATCATTCTTGTTACACACGAAGAGGAAATTGCAAGACATGCTAATCGGATAATCAAAATCCGTGACGGGCTCATAGAATCAGATAATATTAAAGAATCGAGCGCATAATTATAAACGATGAACATTTTTGTTGAAATTAAAGAAAGTCTAATTATTGCGATAAATGCTATCAGGGGCAATAAAATGCGTTCGTTTCTCGCTGCTCTTGGAATAGTAATCGGGATAACCGCTGTTACTCTAATGCAGACCGCAATAGAGGGTATTAACAGGGCTTTTGAATCAAGTATTGCTTCGGTTGGTGCAGATGTTCTGTATGTACAGAAATTCGAATGGTTTGGAAATGAAGATTACGAAGTATACCGAAATAGAAAAGACCTTACACTTAAGCATTATGAATTCTTAAAAAGATTTTCACAGACATCATCATCTATCAGCCCATCAGCAGGTACAGGAAGAATGGTTCAGTATGGCAGCCTTAACCTTGAAGGTGTATTTGTAATCGGTACAACTGATGAGTATCAAAAAACTGTAAGTCTGAACATTGACGACGGTAGGTTTATGACAGCAAAAGAAGTTGAAAATGCATACCCTGTTTGTATGATTGGTATGGATGTTAAGAATGGACTTTTCTCAAACATTAATCCTATTGGAAAAATTATTAAAGTAGGAAGTTATTCTTTTCGCATAATCGGAATAATAGAGAAGCAGGGAAGTATGCTTGGGTTATTTAGCCTTGATAGCAGAGTAATAATACCAATTACTACTTTTTATAAATATTTCGGTACTCGAAGAAGTTTATCTATCAACATTAAAGCTGCAGATTTAAATAATTTAGAGGAAACGAAAGAAGAAGTTAGATCAATAATGCGAAAAGCAAGAAAAGTTCCTCCCGGTGCAAGAGATGATTTTGGTATTAATGAGCAAGCTGCATTTAAAGACACATATAATCAACTTACAGCATTAATTAAAGTTATTGGTTTGTTAATTACTGGATTATCACTAATTGTAGGTTCTGTTGGTATTGCTAATATTATGTTTGTTTCAGTTAAGGAAAGAACGAGAGAAATTGGCATTAGAAAGGCTATAGGAGCCAGACGAAGGACAATCCTAATTCAGTTTTTAATCGAATCGAGCGTTATATGTCTTGGAGGCGGAATGGTAGGCATGATGATTTCCTTCCCAATTAGTCTCATTATAGATGCTTTTGTACTGCCGACTGCTATGCCATTGTGGGTGGTCGTTTTAGGTCTTTTAATATCATTGTTTTTTGGAGTATTGTCAGGTTTCTTCCCCGCATACAATGCAGCTAAACTTGATCCAGTTGATTCATTAAGGTATGAATAATTATGATAGTAGGTGAAATAGTTAGATTATCAGTTGATACAATAAGAAGTAATAAACTAAGAACTTCTTTGACTCTTGCAGGAATTGCAATCGGCGTATTCTCAATTATTGCAATTATGACGCTTCTTGATGCATTGCAAACGGGAATTGATTCAGGTTTAAGCCAGTTGGGAACAAATACATTTCAAATACAAAAATTTCCTGTAGTAATGGGAGGACCTCCAAGCAGAAAAATGAGAAACAGACCCGATATTGTTTACGATCAGGGTGAACGATTAATTGAAAAAGCCACTTTATATAAATATATCTCGCTTGAATACTGGAAAGGTTCTAAAACTTTTAAGTATGGACAGAATTCTACTAATCCTAATATGTACCTTGGGGGAGTAAATATGGATTTCCTTCCATGCAATGATTACGCTATTAAAGAGGGAAGGTTTTTTACTCAACCTGAATTAAACAGTGCCAGTTCAGTCGTTGTGATCGGAATGGAAGTAGTAGATAAATTATTTCCCAAAGAAACACCTATAGGGAAGAAGATTATTCTTGATAAGAATGAATTTATGGTTATTGGGATTCTTGAACCAAAGGGTGAAAGTTTTGGACAGAGCCGTGATAACATTGCCCTTGTACCGATTACAAGAGCATTACAGATATACAGAGGAGACCAAAATCAATCTATTAATATTGCTGTACAGGCTCCAAGCAGAGAGCAATATGATGAAACCGTTGAGCATATATCAGGAATAATGAGAATAATTAGAAAAGTAAAGCCCGGTGAAGATAATAATTTTGAAATATATTCAAATGAGTCTCTAATTGCACAGGTTAGTGCATTTACCAATTACTTCAAGTATGGTGCAGGATTTATTTCTTTCATTGCTTTGCTCGCTGCCGGTATTGGTATAATGAATATAATGCTTGTTTCTGTTACAGAAAGAACGAAAGAAATTGGAATAAGGAAGTCAATTGGTGCAAAACATAAGAACATACTGTATCAGTTTCTTTTCGAAGCAGTTATACTTTCCTTAATGGGTGGTGTTGCCGGAATAATCCTCGGGATTCTTTCAGGAAACCTTCTTGCAATATATCTCAGTTCACCTGTTGTAATACCGGTTGACTGGATTATTATCGGATTGGTAATCTGTACGCTTGTGGGTCTTATATTCGGTGTTTATCCTGCTTATAAGGCTGCTAAATTGAATCCGATTGATGCTTTGAGGTATGAGTAGTATACATTTCAGCAATTTGTACTCTTAATTTATCAAGATTATTATCCAGATTTAAAGTTTGTAAGTTATTAATAGCCACCGGAATTTTCTCTAAAACGTTTATATTCTTTTTCTCAAAATATGAATGTGAGTAACTTCCAAGGATCTGTATAATTCTTAATAATGCAAAGTAATCAAGAGAATTAAAGAATACATCCTTATCCATTTTTTCAAACCTGTTAAATTCATTAAAATAATGCTTTTTAAGTTTAATCCTTTCTTCATTAGTAATATCAATACTGCCGGAATAAAGAAATGAAATTAAATCATACTGAGGTGGACCTAGCCTTCCAGACTGATAATCAACAAAGTAAGGTTCATTGTTATTAATTATAATATTTCTCGGCTGGAAATCTCTATACATAAAATAATTCTTAGTTGAATTAACAGTTAATTCAAGAATAATATTAAGAATCTTATTGTTTAATACTTCAGTATTATTATCTAAGTATCTAATTAAGAAATACTTATTGAACTTAACTGTATCAAGATAAATTTGATCTTGGTCAAAATGTCTCGTCTCATAGCAAAGATCAAAATTTATCGCTCTAGCTCCAAAAACCTGAAACTTAACGAGATGTTCTATAACTTTTTTGTAAACCTGAAACAACTCTTCTCTTATTGAATATTGCTTTATGATATCGAACAATGTATGTTTACCAAGATCTGTAACATAATAAATTTTCCTATCTTCAGAAACATGTAATACTCTTGATGTGTTTAGTTTTAGATTATTAAACACCTGTGTAAAACCAATAAAAGCTTCATTCTCTTTTATGCATTCGTTATAAATCCCAATAATACTGATGTTATTTGTACTAATTCTGATTATTAGCTTATCAGATACCCCGCCTCTAAGTTTACTGTAACTTGTCACTTCATACGGGAATACAGTCTTGAAGAGTTTTAATATTTTCTCTAAATGATCCAAAACTTACCCTATAAGGTTATTAATTGCTGATTCAATATCATTATATTTAAAGTAAAAGCCACTTCTTAGCAGCTTTTGCGGAACAGCTCTCTGGCTCCCAGTTAAAAACTCTGCAAATTCACCGACAATAATTTTAAGCATAAATTCCGGTACCATAAACAGATTAGGACGTTTTAACGCTTTTGCCACCACAGAACTAAATTCGATGTTTGTAACAGGTTTAGGAGCTGTACCGTTTAAGATACCTGTAATATTTGTGTTTTTTATTGCTTCTTCATAAATCTTTATAATATCGTCAACATGAACCCAAGGAAGAAACTGATTACCGTTCCCAAGTCTGCCTCCTACAAAATACTTAAACAGCTGTATCATTCTCGGAAATCCACCTTCCGTTTTATCAAGTACAACACCTACCCTAATGCACACAGTTCTAACGTTAAATTTTTCGGTTTTTTGTGCTGATTTCTCCCAGTCGATACACAAATTAGCTAAATAATCATTACCGAGTGATGAAAGCTCATTTAATGCTTCATTACCTCTGTTTCCGTAAATACCTGTTGCGGAAGTGCTTACGAATGTATGCGGTTTTTCCGAACATAATGATATTGCATCGGATATCATGCGTGTTGTTTCAATCCTGCTGTCGTACATAATCTTTTTATATTTCTCGTTCCATCTTTGTCCGGCTATAGGAGCTCCTGAAAAGTTGACAACAATACTAGCTCCATTGATTATATTTTTTAATGATTCAGTATCATAATTAAAAGCCGTATATTCGACCTCATTATTCTTACTGATTTTGTCAGGATTTCTTGAAGCAACAACAATTCTATAATGACCCTTAAGGTTTTTTATCAATCTTTTTCCAAGAAAGCCTGAACCCCCGAATATGACTACTCTATCTACCATAAATTATTTTTTCATAGTTCAGTTTTATACATAGACAATTTAATATTTATTTATGATATTAAAACATCTATTTTTCTAACATAATTTTTGACATTATTAGCTTTACAGAGGCAGCATATTATTATTGTGAAAATTTAACTAAGAACAACTACGAGAATTTCCCGGTTGCATCAATCTTTATTCCCAAAAGTAAACGTAATTCCATATACAGCATATATGCATTTGCACGTACAGCTGATAATATAGCTGATTCCAAATATTTACCTCCGGATGATAAAATGGAAAAATTAAATATGATGCAGAATCTGCTTTATAGTGACCCTCAATATGATAAACTGGATGTACATTTTAAAAGCATCTTTACTGCTTTGCATGATACGCTCGAAAAAACAAAAATTGATAAAGAAGACCTTAAATCACTTCTACTTGCTTTCAAACAGGATGTAAATAAAAACAGATATTATAACTTTGAGGATCTACTTGAGTATTCTAAGTTTTCTGCGGATCCGGTCGGAAGTCTTATCCTACAGTTATTTGGATTTGACAAGAAAACTGATAGCGAACTTTTCAACTATTCAAATAAGATATGTTCTGCACTTCAATTTACGAATTTCTGGCAGGATGTTTCCATTGATCTTCTTATAAACAGAATTTATGTTCCTTCAAAGAATATGCAGGAACATAATTATTCAGAGGATGACTTGTTTGCCAAAGTTGAGAATGATAAATTTAAAAGAATAATGAAAGAACTTGTAGATGAAACTGAAAATATGTTTTATGAGGGTAAAGAGTTACCTAAGCATCTTACTAGAACTCTTAAGTATGAAATAAATGCAACAATAAAAGGGGGAATGAAAATTCTTGAGCTTATAAGGAAAAACAATTATAAAGTATTATCACATAGAGTAAAACTAAGTAAAGGAAATAAACTAATACTTTTGCTTAAATCTATACTCTGAAATTGTTTATTTCATTTGTGAAAGAAAATACATCACATACCGATGTTCAGACCATAATGAAGAAGAGTAAGACAAACTTCTTTTATTCTTCTTTTTTTCTGAATAAGACTAAGCAGGAAGGACTGAGAGTAATTTATGCATTTTGCCGAATGACGGATGATATTGTTGATAATGAAAGTATGACACGCGAAGAAAAATCAGCAAGTATTAAAAAATGGAAAGATCGGCTTAATAATTCACTGAATAACAATTCAAATGATGAATTCTTTAACCATCTCAGGAAGCAAATTAATACCTTTATGATTCCTCATAAGCCCTTCTTTGATCTTATTGAAGGAATGGAAATGGATATTAAAAAGAACAGATATGAATCGTTCGATGAATTGTACAAATACTGCTATTGTGTAGCTTCAAGTGTAGGTTTGATGAGTATTGAGATTTTTGGATACAAGAATCAGGATATTAAAAAGTATGCCGAATATCTCGGTGTTGCATTACAGCTAACTAATATTATCAGAGATATAAAAAAGGATGCTGTTAATAACAGGATTTATCTTCCTTTGGAAGATATGAGGAAATATGATTATACTGATCAAGAATTATTGAATTATGTTTATAATGAGAAATTTATTAAACTGATGGAATTTCAACACAATAGAGCAAATGAGTGTTATTTAAAAGCTGATACATTTTTAAAAAGGGCAGATAAATCGAATATGATTGCCGCGATAATAATGAAGAACATTTATTATAAACTACACAAAAAGATAAAATCTGTAAATTATAATATATTCGACAACGATATCAGGATATCAAAAATTAATAAATTTGTATCAGCGTTTATGATTTTTATAAAATACAAATTGTTATATAAAATAGGGCTACAATAAAATATAGATGTCAAAAAGTGTAACAATATTAGGAGGCGGTTTAGCGGGTATTTCATCAGCTGTTTTTCTTCACGATGCAGGTTATGAAGTAAGTCTTTACGAATCAAAATCAAAGCTTGGAGGAAGAACCTTCAGCTTCGATGATGCAGAGACCGGAATGAGATTCGATAATGGTCAGCATATACTTGCAGGATGGTATAAGAATACATTCAACTTATTTGATAAGTTAAATCATATTCCCGACCTATCACTTCATCAGAATCTTCATGTTTATTTCAGGGATAGAGAAGGAAATGATTTTGAGTTTATAGCGAAAGGTGATAATCCATTCGTTGCAGCGGCTAAAGGATTTATGAATTATCAACCCTTAAACTTTAAGGATAAGCTGAGTCTTCTGCGGTTGCGTGAACTGATTGAAATAGATTTCCCGAAAAAAATAAAAGATAAGAAACTTGGCTGGCTTCTTGATTATCTTAAACAAACTGACAATCTAATTAAGTACTTTTGGGAACCATTCGTTTTTGCAGTTTTTAATACTTCGCCTGAATACGTTGATGCAGAATTATTTTATAATGTGCTTGCAACTGCTTTTGATGATCCTGCTGCAAATACATTAATTATTCCAAATGATTATCTTGACAACATGATAGCAAATCCGTTTATAGAATATTCAAAGAATAAAATTAATATAAGCTACAATTCAACAGTAAAAGAGATTAGGGTAATAGATGGCAGAATTACTGAATGTATTCTTGATAACGGCGAGATTATTAAATCAGATCTGTATGTATCGGCAGTACCTTTTCATAGTTTCAGACAAATATTCAGTAAGGGTGTATTTGATGAATACTTTAACAGTTATGTAGTAATGAAACCTGCGTCGATATTATCAATATTTTTAGTTCCTGATAAAATGCCTGTAAATATAAAACATAAATACTATTTCGGTATGGTTGGTATCCTTGGTGGATTGATGCACTGGGTATTCTTCAAGGAGAATTACATCTCAGTAACAATAAGTGCACCTGAGTATACAGTAAGGGGTTTTGGGCAATTAAGCAAAGATGATGTTTGTATTAGGGTTGAACGAGAAATCAGAGATTATTTCCCTGAATTCAGAGATATCCATTTTAAGAGAATAAAATATTACAGAGAGAAAAGAGCTACTTTTCTTCCAGAAACAAATTCTATGAAAAGCAGATTAAATACTGTCTGTAATATAAAAAATTTATTTATTTCAGGGGACTGGACTAACACAGGTTTGCCATCGACTATTGAGAGTGCTGTATTAAGTGGCAAGAAATGCATGGAGGCAATTATAAAATTATAAATGAAAATTGAAAAGGAAATATTGTCATTAGGGATTTGCATTGGTGCATCAACAATATCTTTCGTTAAAATGGCAAGAGATATCTGCGGAAAGATTATATCCCTAAAACAATATTCACACGAAGGAAATCCAAAAGCATTATTGAAGAAGTTCTTTGAAGAAAATAATTATGACAGGTACTCTGTTGTTGTTACAGGAAGGAAATTTAAAAATCTTATAAATGCCTATGTAATACCTGAACCTAAAGCAATAGAGAATTCTTTGAAGTATTTAGGCCATACAGGCGAAAAGATGGCGATTGCAAGTCTTGGTGCAGAGAATTTTATGGTATATTGCGTCAATGAAAGAGGTACGTTGGAGAATGTGATGACAGGCAATAAATGTGCATCAGGGACAGGCGAATTCTTTCTTCAGCAGATAAGCCGAATGAATATATCAGTAGATGAAGCGGTCAGTATATCCGACAACAAGAATCCATACAGCGTTTCCGGACGATGCAGTGTATTCTGTAAGAGTGACTGCACACATGCTCTAAATAAAGGTGTCCCGATGCCTAATGTTGTTTCAGGACTCGGTAAAATGATTGCAGACAAGACAGTTGAGCTTTTAGCGAAGCAAAAGTACAAAAAAGTTTTGCTAATAGGAGGGGTTTCAAAAAATAAATCTGTATATGATTTTATTAAGAAAGAGTATCCAGATACATTCATCATAGAGCAGTCCTCTTACATTGAGGCTCTCGGTGCTGCTATTGAAGGACTTGAAGTACATCGACCTTTTGATTCGAGTAAAGTATTCAAAGATTATCAACACCAATTCTCTTTCCATAAGCCACTGAAAAGTCCAGAAGCTTCAGTGGAATTCAAATCTCTTGAGAGGTCAACCGCAAAGGACGGTGATGAGTGTATTCTTGGTCTTGATGTTGGTTCGACAACGACGAAAGCTGTATTAATAAACAGAAATAGCAATGCTTTACTCGCTTCAATATATCTTAGGACTAACGGTAATCCAGTGAAAGCATCAATAGAATGTTACAAGGAAATCTGTAAACAGTATGATGCAAAAGTTAAGATTATTGGATTGGGTGTTACCGGTTCAGGTAGGCATATTGCTGCGTTGCATGCAACTACAGACGGAGACGTAAATGAGATTATTGCTCATGCTGTAGCCGCTGCACACTTTGACAAAGAAGTGGATACAATTTTTGAGATAGGTGGACAGGATGCAAAATACACACATTTGACTAACGGAGTAGCGAGTGATTATGCTATGAACGAAGCATGCTCTGCCGGAACCGGTTCGTTCCTCGAAGAAGCAGCAAAAGAATCTCTGAATATTAACTATACTGAAATTGCTGATATAGCATTCAAAGCAAAGAATCCATTGAATTTCAACGATCAATGCGCTGCATTTATATCGAGTGATATTAAAAATGCTGGACATGAAGGTGCTAACAGTGAAGATATTGTAGCAGGGCTTGTCTACTCAATTTGTCTAAATTATGTTAACAGGGTAAAAGGCAACAGACCAGTTGGTAATAAAGTGTTTATGCAGGGTGGGGTGTGTTATAACAAAGCAGTTCCTTATGCAATGTCTCTTTTAACCGGTAAGGAAATAATTGTGCCTCCTGAGCCCGGACTCATGGGAGCCTTTGGAGTCGCTCTTGAAATAAAGAGCCGAATAAAACTAGGACTTTATAATGAACAGAATTTCAAGTTAGACGAATTAATCAATAGAGAGTTCAATTATTCAAACAGATTTACATGTGCAGGAGGTAAGGAAAAGTGTGATTTAAAATGTTCGATTAATATTGTAGAAATAAACGGCAGAAAATATCCGTTTGGGGGTGCATGCAGTAAATATTATAATGAGAGAAGGAATATTACATCTGATACCGAAAAGAATAACGTAGTAAAAAGTAGGCAGGATGCTGTTTTTAGCAAATATCTTGTTGAAGAAAATTATACCGGTAAAAGAATAGGTATTTCAAAAAGTCTACTTACAAATACATTGTTTCCTTTTTACTATAATTTATTTACTATGCTTGGGTATAATGTGGTTTTATCGGATAATGTAGATAAAGACGGTTCGGATAAGATTAGAAGTTCTTATTGTTTTCCTGTTGAGTTATCCCATGGATTTTTTCAGAATCTTATTTCTAAGAATGTTGATTATATATTCCTGCCGCACATCAGTCAAATGGAGGGACGTGATAAGTTTGAATACAACAGAATGTGTGTGTTTGTACAGGGGGAGGCTTATTTCCTAAAATCCACATTCAGGGATGAGATTGAGAGAGATAACGGTGCAGTTATACTGTCACCTGTACTTGATTTCTCGAAAGGAATTGAAAAGACCAGGGGAACGTTCGCAAGTATGTTTATTGATCTTGGTGCAGATATGAAAAGTTTTGATGTTAGTTTCGATTTTGCCGCGGAGAGTTTTGAAAGCATGAAAAGGGATTTCAAGTCGATTGGAAAAGAAGTATTAAAGGAAATTGAAAGCAATCCTGAAGAAATAGCCCTGGTACTGTTTGGAAGACCATATAATGCATTTGCGAAGGAAGTGAATCTAAACATACCCCATAAGATAGCGTCGCACGGCTACAAGATTATTCCTTATGATTTCCTGCCTTATGAGGAGAAGTCATCATATGAGAACATGTACTGGTTTAGCGGTAATGAAATTCTCTCTGCTGCAAGATTTGTAAAAGATCATAAACAACTCTTCGGTGTTTTTATAACAAATTTCTCTTGCGGACCTGATTCATTTATTATTCCTTATTTCAGAAAAATAATGGGGTCGAAACCATCACTTACACTCGAGCTTGATAGTCATACTGCGGATGTAGGTGTTGAAACAAGAATTGAAGCGGCACTAGATATTATAAGGAATTACATTATTCTGAATAAAGATACAAAATCAGATGAAGAATATGGTTATGAATCACTAAAAGTTATAAGCAAGAGTAAAGAGATTTTTGTAGAAGATTTTAAGGGAAATAAGTTCCCTATACAATCTGATGACGTGGAGGTATTAATCCCATCGATGGGGAGGTACAGTACAGAAGCTTTTGCAGCTGTTTTCCGTTCTATGGGTATAAAAAGCAAGCCCCTTCCAGTACCGACTTTTGAGACACTAAAACACGGTAGGGGTGTTGCGACATGCAAGGAATGTCTTCCATTTTTACTTACAACAGGTTCTTTGCTGGAATATTTAAATAATAAGAAAGATTCAAACTTAAAGACATTATTCTTTATGCCACACGGATATGGTCCCTGCCGGCAAGGACAGTATCATACACGATTAAAAGATATACTTCAGACTTCAGATATAAAAAATTCGGGTGTAATTTCGATGGACGACGAATCATCATTCAGCGATTTTGGAAATGATTTCTTTATAAGACAGTGGACCGGTCTTATGATTGCAGATATAGTTCATGATATTGAAAATGCAATAAATGTTATTGCTGTTAATAAAGAAGAAGGATTGAGAATAATTAAAGAAAATTGGAAACTGGTTCTTAATGCACTGGAATCTGGTAAAAATGGGGTAATTTATAATCGTTTAGAGGAGTTGGCGGTCACATTATCAGAGCTTAAACTAAAGACAAATTACAATGATACTAAAATCGTCTCCCTTGTAGGCGAAATCTATGTGAGGAGAGAAGAATATTCAAGACTTGATTTGATAAAAGTACTTAATGAGAACGGTTTCCTTGTAAGAACTGCACCAATAACCGAATATGTATATTACACCAACTATCTTCAAAGAAATAACATAGTTAAAGCCTTTACTCCAAAGGAAAAAATAGCACTATTCATAAAGGAAAAAATACAGAAAAGGATAGAAAAAAGGGTAAAGAAGATACTATCAAAATCAAATCTAAGTTCACCAGAAATGATAGATGTCGAGAGAACAATCGATTACGGAAACGAACTTATTTCAGAGAGACTTATTGGAGAAACAATTCTAACTGTGGGATTGTCATTAAGGGAAATATTAGATCAATCATGCGGTATAATCACCATAGGTCCATTCAATTGTATCCCAAGTAGACTTGCAGAAGGAATACTTAGTAAAGAAATGACTTTAGAGGGTAAATACAGGTTTGGGAAGCTGCAAAGAAATGGCTATCCAGAATCTGTTCAGAATTTACCATATCTTCACATTGAGACTGACGGGAGTGCTTTTCCTCAGATAACTCAGTCGAAAATTGAGATATTTATGATGCAGGCAAATAATCTTCACGAAGAAATGAAGTTAGTGAAACATAAGTTTCACTGATTATTTTTAATGTCGTTAAAGTAGTCTTTACATACAGACAAATCTTCAATCAGTAGATTCAAATTCAGAAGACAATCAGGTGTTAAGTCGAAAAACTTACTCTTAAAAGAATTTATAATAATTGGATTGGAATTGTTTAATCCATTGAGAATTAGTTCTGTAAGGTTTTTAAGTTCGGACGAATATTCAGAAATTAATCTATCGTAATTTTCTTTTTGCTCAATGCTCACAGACATAACCTTTGAAAGACCTTTAAGAAATTTTGCTTTAAATATTATATCGTGAAATGATTTATCACCATGTTTAGAGAATGTTTGTTCAATCAGAGCGGAAAGTTCAAATTCGTTTTTAAGTATTCCGCCTGAATACTCCTTAATATCAAGAATAAGATCTATAGTTGTTTCAGAGAATTTCATCATGCCTTACCATGGCAGTTCTTGTATTTCTTACCACTTCCGCAAGGACAAGGATCATTTCTGCCTATTTTTTCACCTACATGAACAGGTTGATGTTTACCTGTTCTGGCTGCTTCATTTTCTACGGGGTCAAGATTTGCAGAGTATCCCATTCCGTCTGATGTATCATGACGTGTCTGAAGTCTTGAAGTATTAACTGATTTTGGTCCCGGTATTTGTGATTCTTCCTGAGTCTGAATAGTAAACTTAAATATGAAGTTAATCGTATCAATAGCAATAGAGTTTAGCATTTCCTCAAACAGTTTGAATCCATCCATCTTATATTCAACGAGTGGGTCTTTCTGACCATAAGCACGGAAATTAATACCTTCTTTAAGGTCGTCCATTTCGCGAAGGTGTTCTTTCCATTTATCATCGATAATCGTGAGCATGGCAAATCTTTCGATTTTACCCATAAGTTCAGTACCGTATCTATCTTCTTTTCTCTTATAGAATGCTTTAGATTCGCTAATTATTAAATCATGGACTCCTTTCTCACCGAGCTGCTGGAATTTTTCCGGAGTAAGGTCAAGTCTTACAAGGAAAGTTCTTTGCACTTCATCAACAAGACCTTGAAGATCTGATTCAGGGAAATAAGATGCGACAATCTTGTCAACATTTTTTTCAACCATTTCAAAAAGCTCGTCTTTAAGTCTTTCTCCCATAAGAGCCTGTCTTCTGCGTTCGTAGATAACTTCTCTCTGTTGGTTCATTACGTTATCGTATTCGAGTAGTCTCTTTCTAATGGCAAAGTTGTTTTCCTCTACTTTCTTCTGAGCTCGTTCAACTGAATTAGTTATCATTTTATGTTCGATTGCCTGTCCGTCTTCAATACCGAGTCTCTGCATCACGTTAGCAATTCTTTCACTTCCAAAGAGTCTCATTAGGTCATCTTCAAGGGAAAGGAAAAACTTGGATGAACCGGGGTCACCTTGACGTCCAGCACGTCCTCTCAATTGTCTATCAATACGTCGAGATTCATGGCGTTCAGTACCCATAATATGTAGTCCCCCAGCTTCAGCGACACCAGGACCAAGTTTAATATCCGTACCTCTACCTGCCATGTTAGTGGCTATAGTAACAGCTCCCGGTAAGCCAGCATTTGCAACAATTTGTGCTTCACGTTGGTGCTGTTTTGCATTAAGTACTTCATGGGGAATACTTCTTCTTTTTAAAAGTCTTGAAATTGTTTCAGAAACTTCTACGCTAGTAGTACCAACGAGCACAGGTCTTTTATTCTTTCTCATTTCATCAATCTCATCAATGACAGCGTTATATTTTTCACGTTTTGTTCTATAAATATAATCATTTTGGTCGTCTCTGATACATTCAACATTAGTCGGGACGACAACAACGTCAAGCTTATATATTTCAAAGAACTCAGTAGCTTCTGTTTCAGCAGTACCCGTCATACCAGCAAGTTTTTTGTAAAGTCTGAAATAGTTTTGCAGGGTAACAGTAGCGAGAGTTTGCGTATCCTTTTCAACTTTAACGCCTTCTTTAGCCTCAATAGCCTGATGCAATCCTTCTGAATATCTTCTACCGGATAGAATACGACCTGTAAACTCATCAACAATCATTATCTTTCCGTCCTGAATAACGTATTCAACATCTTTTTCATAAAGACCGTAGGCTTTTAAAAGCTGCTGAACCGTATGCAGCCTGTCACTTCTTTCGGCATAAACTTTATAAAGTAATTCACGCTTTGCTTCTCTATCTTCTAAGGATAACGATTCATCATTTTCAAGTAGAGCAATCTCAGAGCCGAGGTCAGGAAGAGTAAAGAAGTCTTTCTCCTGAGTTGACGGGGCAAGATACTCACGACCTTTTTCTGTTAAGTCTGTAACATGGGATTTTTCCTCAATAACAAAGAAGAGTTCATCGTCAACAAGGTGCATATCCCGCGCTTTATCCCTGTTATAGAAGTTATCTGTTTCAATCATCAACTTTTTATTGCTCGGGTCTGATAGGAGTTTTTGCAGTTTCTTGTGTTTTGGGAAACCATGGTTAGACCTTAAAAGTAAAAGTCCAACACGTTCAAGTTGTTCCGGGGTAGGATTACCTTCAGATAGAATTCTTTCACACTCACCGGTCAGTGAGGTAACTAGGTTCTTCTGTGCATCGACGAGACGTTTGATTCGAACATTCATCTCATCAAACTTATGTGTAGGAGCATCAACTGGTCCAGAAATAATCAGTGGAGTTCTTGCTTCATCAATAAGCACTGAGTCAACTTCGTCAACAATTGCATAGAAATGCTCACGCTGAACGAGATGGTTTACATCCACAACCATATTATCTCTCAGGTAGTCGAATCCAAACTCATTATTTGTTCCATACGTGATATCGCAATTGTACATTTTTCTTCTCGTTTCGGAACTAAGGTCGTTAAGAATAACACCTACTGTCAATCCATGAAACTTGAAAATCTCACCCATCCACTCGCTATCTCGTTTTGCAAGGTAATCGTTAACAGTAACGAGGTGAACACCTTTGCCTGCGAGTGCGTTAAGAAAAAGAGGCAGAGTAGCCACTAGTGTTTTACCTTCGCCAGTTGCCATTTCCGAAATTTTTCCCTGATGAAGTACAATACCGCCAATAAGCTGTACATCGAATGGAATCATGTTCCATTTCACTTTAGTGCCAGCAGCTTCCCATTCTTTGTCAACAAGTCTGCGGCATGTATCTTTAACTACGGCGAACGCTTCGGGGAGTATTTCGTCAAGCGTTGCCTTAATTGTTTCATAATAATCTTTATTCAGTTGATCGAGTTCATCGTAAATCCCATATCTTTCTTCATGCTCGAGGTCTGTCTTAAGTTTTTCCTTTAATTCATTAATTCTTTCTTCAAGTTCTTTAACTTCGGCTTTAATTCTATCTTTAAGTTCCTGAGTTTTTGCCCGGAGTTCATCATCAGAGAGGGAATTATATTCAGCGTAATACCTATTAATTTCATCAACCAACGGCATCACTAATTTAATATCTTTTTCGTGTTTACTTGGAAAAAATTTTGATAATATCTTTAACATAATACGTTTATTTTTAATGTAATCAATAATTTAACATATTCTATGAACAAATAATATTCATAAAGCGATTCAATTCCTTTGATTTTGTGCTGATTTAAGTGGTTTTAACGAAATATGGTAAAATCGGACAAAAATGTTCTTTATTTTATTAATGGAATATGAACTAAAAATACTGTAATTTACAATTGCAGATTTAATGTGAAAATTAAAATTAATTTAAATAATTAAGGAGATTTAAAATGGCAATAGTAATAACATCAGAATGCATAAATTGCGGAGCTTGCGAGCCGGAATGCCCTAATACTGCGATTTACGAAGGAGGTGCGAGCTGGGCTTTAGCAGGAAAAGAATTCGGAGACGGACATGATGCACCATCGGGAGCAAAAGGATTTTTCTCTACTGATTTCTTCTACATAGTACCAGATAAATGTACAGAATGCAAAGGATTTCATGATGAACCGCAGTGTGCTGCAGTATGTCCGGTTGATTGCTGCGTACCTGACCCGAATCATATTGAGACTGAAGAAGAATTACTTAAGAAGAAGGAATATCTTGACGGTTTAGGAAGATAGTTATTCTTTTGAAATTTAAATCATCATGAGTAAAGACAGAGATGTTTATAAAAGAATCAGTTTATTTGCTTCTCACTATTGTGTGCGGATTCGATAGTAAGCTGATTCACTGATGATGAATCGATTTGATTATCTGTATTAATAACAGGATTATCTTCAGAACTTAGAGTGCCGGTAGATTCATCGGCACTTTTTTTATCGAAAATTTTAGAATATCCAAAAAGGACCATCAAGAATCCGATTGTAACAGAAATATCTGCTACATTAAATATTGGCCATGAATAGAAAGTTTTACCAAGGAGATTAAAATCAGGGATATTAAAATGGAAAAAATCAACTACCTTACCGTAAAATATAGGTGCATAACCGAAAATTACTCCGTAGAAGAGTCTGTCTATAAGGTTACCGACAGCTCCACCGAGAATGAAAGCCAATGAAGCTCTGAAGTAGAAACCTTCATTCTTATTCTTATAAATAAAATAAATTATCAAAAATGTGGCAATAAGAGTAAAAATTGACAGAGTCAGCTTACCTCCGAATTCTATCCCGAAAGCCATACCGGGGTTTTCAATGAAAGTCAATTTAAAGAAATCTCCAATAAGATTGATGCTTGAACCGAGTGTCATACCTTCAACATTAATACCGAGTGAGGGTATTTTAATACCTTTAACTTTCAGTTTTGAAAGCTGGTCAATAATAACGACAATCAGAGAAATGTAAAGGACTCTCAATTAAAAATCAGCTCCTATAATTTTTACATTCGATACAGTGTTGAGTAATCGGGACAATCTCAAGCCTTTCCTTTGGTATCAAGGGACAGGTCTTGCACAAGTTTTTTGGCTCATCTATACAATCAGCACAAACACCGTAAGTACCTTGATCAATTCTTGTAAGAGCCTCTTCTATGTGACCGAGATATTTTTCGTCTCTCTGAACAAACATATAGTTCTTTTCTCTTTCCATTTCGTCTGTACCCTGTTCTGCCATGTGTGATGCATAGGATAAATCGTCGCCGACGTATTCACCCGATTCACTATCAACAAGAGTTTTCATGTTAGCGCGAGCACTGGCTATAATTTTAGCTTTTTCTTCAAGAAGAATGTTTTTAAAGTGTAAAAGGTCTCTTCCCGAGTATCTCTTCTTGTTGTTTTTATTATTAAAAACTTTAATTCTTTTGGTTTTAATAACATCTACTTTACCGGATACTTTTTTAGAAACAACCTTTTTAGTCTTTGTTTTTGCAGCAGGTACTTTTGATACTACTTTCTTTACAATTTTCTTTGCAACAGGTTTTTTAGCTGCAATTATCTTTTTAGCCGCAGGTTTTTTAACTACAACTTTCTTCTTTGCCGCAGGTTTTTTAGCTACAGCCTTCTTCTTTGCTGCAGGTTTTTTGGCTGATATTTTCTTAGTTTTCTTTGCCATATTAATACCCCTTTATGTAAATAAATTATAATTATACTTTTTCGATGTAAAAGTCGCAATATACATCATTTATATCTGTTTTGATATACTCTTTTTCAGACATAATTTTATCTGTAATATCAATACAACCGACTTCTTTGGAGATAAATTCAATGTTCTTTTTAAATAATGAAGAAAAGTTATCGTCTGCTTTAATAAAAATCCTAATTTTATCGTTAACGTCAAAATTATTATTCTTTCTATAGTTCTGAACCCGGCTTATAAATTCTCTAACGAGACCTTCTTCGCGTAGCGCTGAGTCGAGCTTTGTATCAAGGGCGATTGTTATACCACCGCTGGATTCAACAATCCAACCTTCAATATTTTGGGTGAACAGGTCAATATCTTCATTAGTGAAAGTAAAACCTTCCTTTGAAACCTGACCTGTTTTTTCAAGTTCAGAGATTTCCGACTTATTAAGCGATAAAATTAATTGCTGAACTTTTTTAACGTCTTTTCCGAATTTAGGTCCGATAGACTTAAAGTTCGGTTTTGCCTTCTTGACTATAATATCAGAATCGCCTTCGAGAATAACAAGTTCCTTAACGTTAATTTCCTCGAGGATAATATCTTTAACGTTATTGAGTCTTTTCTTTTCATCAGTGCTGAGAACAGGAACGAGAAGCTGCTTTAACGGCTGACGCACTTTGAGATTATTCTTCACTCTTACAGCTCTAACGAGATATACTATGTTCTGAGCGAGAGACATCTGCTGTTCAAGTTCTGTATTTATAGCTTTGGCATCAAAGTCAGTAAATTCGCTTAGATGTACAGAGCCTGCTTCAGGCATTAGATTTGTGTAAAGCTTCTCAGAAATAAACGGAGAAATTGGAGCTATCATTTTAATGATTTCAACAAGACATTCAAACAAAGTCTGATAAGCTGAGTTCTTATCGTTTTCATTTTCAGGGTATCTAAACCTTTTGCGGTTTCTTCTTACGTACCAATTCGAAAGCTCATCAATGGTGAAATCATAAATATATCTTGCGGCTTTAGTAATTTCATAACCTTCGAGATTCTCGAAATATTTCTTTTTGAGAGAATTGAGTTTCGATATAATCCATTTGTCAATTTCCTGACGATTGTTTATTTCTACCTTTTCGGATTTTGCATAATCAAAACCACTCATGTTTGAATAAAGAACAAAAAACTTATAAGTGTTTGTTAGAGTATCAAAGAACTTATTCTTCGTATCAGTCATTTCATCTTCGTTGAAGTTCTTTGATTTCCAGATTGGAGTATTCCCGACAAGATACCAACGAAGAACGTCAGCACCGTGCTTTTCCATCATGTCAAACGGGTTAACAGCATTGCCAAGAGACTTACTCATTTTCTTACCGAACTTATCGAGAATGAGACCGTTAACTATCAGGTTCTTGTAAGCGGGTTTATCGAAAAGGAATGTGCCAATTGCATGCAGTGAGTAAAACCAACCGCGAGTCTGGTCAACACCTTCCGCGATAAAATCAGCAGGATAGTTTTGTTCGAACCATTCTTTGTTTTCAAAAGGATAATGGATCTGAGCAAAAGGCATAGAGCCGCTATCGAACCAGCAGTCTATTACTTCCGTTACGCGTTTCATTTCCTTGCCAGTATCTGAAATAAGTTTTATACTGTCAATGTATGGTTTATGGAGGTCGAAGGGAATATCTTTATAGACCTCATCAAAATTCGATGCTTTCTTTTTGAGTTCTTTAATGCTGCCTATACATTCATAAACTTCTTTGCCATTATCATCTATGTAATACCAGACGGGCAGGGGAGTTCCCCAGAATCTATTTCGTGATATTGCCCAATCTTTGTTTTCTTCAAGCCAGTTACCGAAACGTCCGGTGCCAAACTCAGTCGGATTCCAGTTTATCTGCTTGTTTAACTCAATCATTTTATCTTTATAAGTAGTAGTGCGAATAAACCAAGAATCCGTAGCATAATACATAAGCGGCACTTTGTGTCTCCAGCAGTGAGGGTATGAGTGAGTGAACATTTCCTTCTTGTAAAGTCTTCCATCGGCTTTCAGGTCGAGTATTAAGTCAGGGTCGGACTCTTTGAAGTTTCTGCCTGCATATTTACCTGCTTCTTTCCTAAATAGACCGTCGCGATGAACTGCCTGAAGGACAGGAAGGTCATACTTCTGACCTATAGTATAATCGTCCTCACCATAAGCCGGAGCGATATGAACTATACCGGTACCATCATCGAGTGTTACGAAGTCACCGAGAGTAACATAATAAGCTTTCTTTTCAAGCTTAAAGAAGTTGAACAAGGGTTCGTATTCGATGTGTTCGAGTTCTTTGCCTTTAAGTTTTTTAATTATTTCATATTCGTCTTTTACAGCTGATAAACGCGATTCGGAAAGAATGAGATTCTCATCCTTAACAGTTTTTATTAATACATAATCTGATTCAGGGTTAACGCAAAGAGCAACGTTAGACGGCAGAGTCCATGGAGTAGTCGTCCAGACGAGGAACTCGGCATCTTTATATTCTTCAGATTTAATTTTAAACTTAATATAAACGGACGGGTCTTTCAGGTCAACATAACCCTGTGCGACTTCATGCGAAGAAAGAGGTGATTCGCAAATAGGGCAGAATGGGAGGATCTTAAAACCCTTAACCATAAGACCTGCATCGAAGAATTTTTTAAGAGCCCACCAGACGGATTCAATATATTCGTTGTGAAACGTTACGTAAGCATCGTCGAGGTTAATCCAGTAAGCCATTTGCTTTGTTAGGATTTCCCATTGGGAGAGATATTTGAATATAGACTTTTTACATTCCGCATTAAAATTAATAGCACCGAATTCATAAATATCGTGACGAGACTTAAGACCAAGTTCCTTTTCAACCTCAACTTCGACGGGCAGACCGTGAGTATCCCAGCCAGCTTTACGATTTACTCGATAACCCTGCATGGTTTTATATCTGCAGATAATGTCTTTTACAGTTCTGGCAATAACATGGTGAATACCAGGTAGTCCGTTTGCTGTTGGAGGACCCTCGTAAAAAGTAAAATGCTTTTCCGGATTTTTAGAGCTGACACTTTTTTCAAAAGTCTTATCTTCAGCCCAGAAATTAAGCATTTCATCAGCTAAATCAGGCAACGAAAAATTATCGGGCAAATTCTTATACATTATACCATTAAAAATTAATAAACATTAAAAATACTCAAAAAATGAGGTAAATTCAATGATGATATGGAGATTTTGGAGAACCAAAATTTACGTTTGGACAAAAAGGGCTTTCTATGTAAAAATGAGCAATATACAAACAAGCGGAGAGTCTTCGACTCAGATTATGTAATACGTCAGTACTGAGGATATTTCATAATAGGATAAGAACTCATTCAAAATGAATAATGTCATTGATTGGCTGAAGTTACATAATGAACAATGTCATTGATTGGCTGAAGTTACATATTGGTTATGTGGAATATGTTTGGTATAAACTAATACGGCTGAAATTCGAGCTTAATACGAGACTAATACGGAAAGTATAAGTACTATAATTGTACTATTATCGGACTTTAATCGTACTTTTATTGGAGATTTATTAGGAATGCTGTATTAACATATATTTAAGTCTATTGATATAAGGATTAGGGCTAATTACTGTACCAAATATAGACCATATTATTAATATATGTTACATTTTTAATATAGTGATATTTTTTATAAATGTCAAGATAAATTTTTCAATTCTTGTAAATAAAATATTTGTTAAAAGAATTTTGGATAAGATAAAAGGAGGTAAAAGAGATTTGCTATAAGAAGGTTGAAGAGAAGAATTTCAGATTTTGAATTTAGATTCCGGATTACTGGTGCAGCAGGGAAGACAGAAAATAAAATCAGAGCATTGCGGAGGGCAGCAATGCTCTGATTTTTTATTAAATTATGCTGAGATTTTAACGATTATCGTATTTACGATTTTCTTTGTCTTTTTTAGATTTCTTTGTTTTCTTGATTTCTTTCTTCATGAACTTTTTGACTTCTTTTTGGAATGCCATAGTTTCAGCGATTTGAGTAGGTGTAAGCAGAGCTTTCATTTTAGTTTGCATATCCTGACGGCTCTTATGAACTTTATCCTGAAGAGCTGAGAGTTCATCGAGTTTGGAACTTACGTCAGAGCTTTCAGGATTATCAGAGATTTCCTTTTTAAGGGTTTTAATCTGCTTTTTCAAATCTTTTATTTCTTTACGATGTTCAGCGGATATTTCCATTACCTTATCTGCTGTTGATTCTGAAAGACCGACTTTTTCGATTAGTTTTTCTTTAAGAACTTTGTTGAGTTTTTCTCTCGCACCTGTTGTATCTTTTTGAGCGAATAAACTTGAACCTACAAAAAGAGTCAGGACGATTGTGAGAATTAAGATTTTTGTTTTTTCCATGATTATTTTAAGTTTTTAGAATTTAGTTTCCGAAAGTGTATTTATTAATTCAATTTGTTCAATGTGTGAAAGTGTTTCAAAATCCGAATAGTAAAACAACTCCTCATCCGAATCACCATTCTCATCGTATAATTCCAAGATGTTAGCATTTTCGATAGCAATTAATTCAGAAGCGTCTCCGGATTCTGAAAACTCATCGTCTTCGGCTGATTCCAGAGCGATATCGTTTTCATCATCAATAGATTCATATGATGATTCAGAATCAAATTTCATGATATCGCTAATAGTATCGCCGTACCTCGAAAACATGGATTCATCTTTATTGTTTTTGTTTGAGAACGTAATGATTACAATCAAGAGAATGACCGAGACTGCCGGAAGAGCGTATTTGTAAAGGTATGACAGCTTAAAGAAACCTGAGATGCCCATGCTTTCCTTTTGGTTTGCAATCTTTTCATTTATCTTCGGAACCATGTTAGTAAAGTAATGATCAGGAGGACTACTGAATTTCAAATCTTTTATTGTTGAGTATGTTTCGGTGAATGATTCATACTCCTTTTTGAATTCAGGATTAGAGTTTATTTCAGACTGAATTCTGAGCAAAAGATTATCGTCAGTAATTTTACCTGTAACATAGTCGGGAAGATGAAACAAAAGCTCTTCATTATTTGAAATACCATTACTCATTGTTAGTCAATTTCTCCTTTCACTTTTTTATTATTAAGAAACGACTGAATCTTTTTAAAAGCATGAAAATAATTTGCTTTAAGACCACCGACAGATTTATTTAGAATCTTGCTAATTTCTTCATAGGAAAGTTCATCGTAGAATCTCATGTTAAACACGGCTCTTTGCCTGTCAGGGAGAACCGCAACGGCTTCAGCAATAAGTTTCGACCTGCTTTCTGAGTCGAAATCAGTTGGATTATTTCCGTCATCGGAGATGTTATTAATCATATCGTTATTTATCACTGTTTCTTTCAAATGTTTGTTTTTAACTTTTTTAATATGATTCAGGGAAAAATTAACAGCCATTTTGTACAAGTACGTGAACAAAGCCGATTCACCCCGAAAGTCTTTCAAAGCAGAATGCAGTTTAATAAAAACATTCTGCGTTATGTCGTCTGCATCGTCATGATCAATGACCATTCTCCGAACCGTCCAGTAAATACGTTTCTGATATTTAAGAACGATTAGATTGAATGCGTTCGAATTACCGTTTAAAAATTCTTCGATAATTAACTTATCGCTACTTTGAATATTTAGTTCACTTTTATCCAGATTGTCATCTATTAATTATCCAAGATTAAACAGAATAAATTTAATAATCAACTGTTTTAAATCGTTCATGAGTAAGACAATATGAACGGCGGAATAGTTTAAACTATGAATAGTTTTTATACTGATAATGAAGAGGGAAATAATTAATTTAATTTTAAGGAGAAGTATAAGTACATATAATATCAACAAGGTAAATCAATATATAAAGAGAAATTATATAGTTTGGTTAGGAATAATTCTATTACTGACGATTCTTGGAATTGCATTAATGAATGTATTTGAGCCGAAGAAGCAGAAGGTTACAACAGAGAGCAATGATGCATTTTTCCCATCGACGCAGGACACATCACAGAAGAAAAGCAGTTCACTAAATTCTGGTTATATATTAGTAAAGCTAGAAAATTATTTGATTAACTGGTCATATATACTTGATATAGTTGCATACAACAAATCGTTTATCATGAATGATACGGCATGGAATCTTGATCAGTATGAGAAGATAATAAAATCGATAGATAAGAAGAACATGTATTTTTCGCCGGGGAACGTGGCGTCGCTTGTTGAACAATACGGTGATTTGATAAAGCAGCACTGCAATCATTATAAACTTGACTGGAGATTGATATTAGCGATGATAAGGCAGGAGTCGTACTTCAATCCTGAGGCGGTTTCGCGGGCGGGTGCATACGGATTTATGCAAATAATGCCGAGGACTGGTCAGGGATTACAGAACGAGTTGAACCTTGAGGATACAAAAACTCCGACTAATAATCTTACTGCGGGAATGTATTACTACGCAACGCTTGTCGGGTCGTTTGAATTTACGGGAGAAGACAAGTATAAGTTTGCTCTTGCGGCTTATAATGCGGGGCTCAGTAGGGTAGTTGATGCGATGACTATTGCAAATTATTTTGGGAAGGATTACACTAAATGGTCTGATGTAAAAGATTTTTATCCATATCTTGCATCTAATCAGGATTCAATACACAGACTTGTATGGCCAAAAACAGGCAGGCCTCCGGGAGGAACGCTAAACAACTGGCAGGAGCCGTACAAGTATGTTGAGTATATAATATTTTATTATGAGAACTACAAAAATTATTATCCGAGCAATTTAGAAGAACCAAAGGTTAAGAAAGGGAAGAGGAAAAAGAAATGATTGTAAACAGTTTTGAAGAAGCGAGAGAATTATTCCCGATGGCGAAAAGCTGTGTATATCTTGATTCGGCGCATTATGCACCGTATTCGACAGAGACACGAAGAAGGCTTCTTGATTTTATAAATAAGTTTACGGAGACGAACTACAATCTAAGCATTTTCCACAATGAAATATCAATAAGATTAAAAGAGAAGATATCGAGATTGATTAATTCAGGTCCTGAAGATATAATATTAACATCTTCAACGACGCATGGTCTTAATATATTTGCGAACGGAATCAATACAGAAGACTGCAAAAATACTGCGTATGCTGATTCCGAGTTCCCTGCGGTTGTATATGCGTGGATGAACCAAGAAAAGTTAAGGGGAATAAAGAACTTTTTAATACCATCGAAAAACGGAAAGATAAAACTTAGCGATGTTGAAAAAGTTTTATCGGAAAATAAGATTGATGTACTTACAATAAGTACGGTAGAGTTTCTGGGATTTAAGAATGACCTTGATGCATTGAGAGAAATAACGAATAAATACAATACAATGTTTGTTGTTGATGCAATACAGAGTATCGGTGCAGTGCCTATGGACGTGAAGAAGCATGACATAGACTTTCTTGCAGCGGGGTCGCAGAAGTGGATGATGTCGCCGGCGGGAACAGGGTTTGCATACATAAAGAAAACAATTAAGAAACATGTAAGCCCGACATACGTAAGCACAATGAGTATTGATTTCGATTTCACAAACTTTCTGGATTACAAATTCAAATTGAAAGAGGATGGAATCGCTTATGAAAACTCAACTCCGAATACGCTTGGAATGATAGGTCTGGAGTCGTCTATGGATTTATTCCTGAGTCTTGGTACGGAGAATATTTTCAAGCAAATAACAAAAATACTTGACAGGTTCATTGATGGAATTGGCAGTTGCAAGAATTTTTATGTAGAGTCTGACATGAGAGAACAGCACAGGTCGAATATACTTATCTTTTCGCATAAAGACAGAAGCAGGAATGCAGAGATACAAAAAGAGCTTGAAGAAAAGAAAGTCTATATTGCACTAAGAGAGGGATATCTCAGAGTTTCACCGCATTTATTTAATAATGAAGATGATATTGATAGACTGTTGGAGAGTTTGGAGAAGTATTAAATTGGATTTTATAGAGTTTTTCAAAATGTATTAATGCGATAGAAATAGAGATTATTTAGCTAAACCTATAGAAACTGCACCGACTGATACAGATGTTTCTTGTTTCAGGAGGCGGATTACTTCTTTTATTGTTGAGCCGGTTGTTATGACATCATCGACGACGAGGATTCCGTTATTGAGTTCAGAGTTTTTTAGTTTTGGGTTTAAGGCGAATGCATCCTTAACATTTTCAATTCTTTCCTCGAATGAGAGTCCTGTCTGGGATTTTGTATTTTTTACGCGGATAATATTTTCATTCAGAATTTCCATCGGGAGAACTTCAACGATTCCCTTGCAGATGAACATGCTTTGATTGAAACCTCGTTCACGGAGTTTGCCGGAATATAAAGGTACGGGCAGAAGGTAAGTGTATTCTTTAAGTTTTTCAGTGTAGTGAAGCTTCAATTCCGTACCGATAATATTTCCGAGAAATGTGCCAATTTTGGTGAATCCTCTGTATTTAAGGTAATGGATTAATGACTGGATACCGCTTTCATGTCTGAATGCATATTTTGAGAAGAAAAAATCAGCATTTATTTTGGAACGCATAAATGAGAATTCATCTTCATTTATTAATTCAAAAGATTGAAGAATGCTGTCAATTACGAAATCGTTAGAGTTATCATCAGGTATTCTTGAATCCGAAACGATGCAGATTTTCGGATATAAAAAATCCACAACATCATTAAATAGTGTTGTGGATTTATTAAAAAGAATATCTTTAATGCTATTCGACAAGTTTTTTATATTTAAATTTCTTAGGAGTAACTTCACCGAGTCTTTTCTTTTTGTTTTCTTCATATTCAGAATAACTGCCTTCAAAGAAATACACCTGCGAATCACCCTCGAATGCGAGTATATGAGTAGAAATCCTATCGAGGAACCATCTATCGTGCGAGATAACAACTGCACATCCAGCGAAGTCTTCAAGACCTTCTTCGAGAGCACGGAGGGTATTGACATCTATATCGTTAGAGGGCTCGTCAAGAAGGAGAACATTAGCTTGCGATTTAAGAGTAAGAGCAAGATGAAGTCTGTTTCGTTCGCCACCTGAAAGGTTTTTAACAAGCTTTTCCTGATCAGCACCGTTGAAATTAAATCTTCCGACATAAGCCCGTGAGTTATACTGTTTACCTCCAAGTTCAATTGTTTCCGCACCTTCGGAAATGGCTTTCCAGACAGTATCTTCGGGGTTGAGGTTAACGTGGCTTTGGTCAACATAACCCACAGTAACAGTATCGCCGACTTCAAAATTACCTGCATCAGGTTTTTCGGTACCGAGAATCATCCTAAACAGAGTGGTTTTACCAGCACCGTTAGGACCGATAACGCCGACAATACCAGCCGGGGGCAGAGAAAAATTCAGGTTTTCGTAAAGGAGTTTATCGCCATAAGCTTTTTTTACGTTAACTGCGTCAATTACTTTATTACTCAGACGCGGACCGTTTGGAATGTATATTTCAAGTTTTTCCTCTTTTTGTTTAGTATCTTCATTCAGGAGTTTATCGTAAGACTGCAAACGAGCTTTTGACTTTGCATGCCGCGCTTTAGGGGACATACGCACCCATTCAAGTTCGCGTTCAAGAGTTTTACGTCTTTTACTTTCGGACTTTTGTTCCATCTCGAGCCGTTTTGCTTTCTGGTCGAGCCAGGAAGAGTAATTCCCTTCCCACGGAATACCCTCACCGCGGTCGAGTTCAAGAATCCAGCCGGCAACATTATCGAGGAAATACCTATCGTGAGTAACGGCAATAACGGTACCTTTATATTTCTGGAGATGAAGTTCGAGCCACTGCACTGACTCAGCGTCAAGGTGGTTAGTCGGCTCATCAAGCAGAAGAATATCGGGTTCCATAAGAAGAAGTCTGCACAGGGCAACCCGTCTTCTTTCGCCTCCGCTGAGATTTTCAACGAGAGCATCTTCATCAGGGCATTGAAGAGCATCCATTGCACGTGCAAGTTTTACATCAAGTTCCCATCCGTTTTTATGTTCGATAAGTTCCGTTAGTTCACCCTGCCGTTCAATGAGTTTTGTCATCTCATCATCTGACATTGGTTCGGCAAATTTATTATTCACCTCTTCGTATTCTTTCAGAATATCAACTATTTCCTGAACACCTTCCTGAACGATTTCCTTGACTGTTTTTGTATTATCGAGTTCGGGCTCCTGAGGAAGAAGACCGACAGAGTATTCTTTTGTGAAATGTACCTCACCTTCGAAGCTTTGTTCGATACCAGCGATGATTTTAAGGAGGGTTGATTTACCAGAGCCGTTAAGACCAATGACGCCAATTTTGGCACCGTAGAAAAAAGAAAGATAGATATTCTTAAGGACAGTTTTATGAGGCGGGAAAGTTTTTGAAACTCCCACCATTGAGAAAATTATTTTATTATCGGACATATATTGTATTAAGTTTGAATAAGACTTAATGATTACAAAGAAGAGAAATATAAATAATATTAACTAAAGAAATAAGGCGGACTGAAAAAGAACTTAATCTAAATCGTCTAAAAGTCCTTTCAAGAAGTTTCTAAGTTCGTATAGGTCTTTTTTAAGTGCTTTACCTGAAATGGAATCAAAATCATCGTTATCAACGGATTCATTACTGAACAGACTCAACTCTCTGGACTGATTATTCACGAAGGGTTGAGGTTTACTTTTCGGATGAGAATCAGAGAGTTTAGGAGAACCCTTTGCAAGGGCTGATTCTTCCTTAAAGTTATAGTTCTTTAACAGTTTCTTCGCACCTTCTATAGTATATTTTTCTTCTTTTAAGAGTCTTTTAATGTAAAGAATGAGCTTAATATCTTTATTAGTATAAATTCGATTCCCCGCAAGATTCTTTGCCGGTTTTAAAAGCTCAAATTCGGTTTCCCAATACCTCAAAACGTACTGTTCCAGGTCAGTAATTTTTCCAACTTCACTGATGGAATAGTAAAGTTTTTTCATAGTGAACTTATCTTTCATTGACAGATTACTTTGCTTCATATATGTAAGATATTAACAAATTATAAATAAAGCAATACCACTTTAAGTATTACTTCCGAAATAAGGGCTATTTACCATATAAACAGTAAAATATAGAAAAGATTTAAATTGCATTTTAAAAGAAAGCAGTATTTATTATGTTAATAGGATAAACAAAGAATGTAAATAAATCAAATTATTATGAGATACATAAAATCTATATTAATATTATTAGCAGTAGTATTGTTTACTTCCTGTTCACAATCACCAACAACTGTCTATTATAACGGGAAAATATACTCACTTGATGACAATAATTCCCAGTTTGAAGCAATGGCAGTAAGAGAGGGAAAGATAGTTGAAACGGGAACGAGTGCTAATATTAAAGACAAGTATAAATCTGACGAAGCTATTGACCTTGCTGGTAAGACGGTTTTACCGGGTTTTATTGATATGGAGGGTTCAATAGTCGAGTTTGCGAAGAATCTCGGATTCATAAACTTTTCTAATGCAAAATCTATAGCAGAAGTACAAAAGATAGTAGAAGAAAATGCGAAGAAAAGAAACGACGGAAGCTGGATAGTAGGATATGGTTTGAACGAATTAAATTTTTCTGAAGAGGATTTAGTATCTATTAATAAAAGCATACTTGACAAAGCCGCACCTAATCATCATGTTTACATAGTTAATATAACGGGTGATATGGTATGGGCGAACAGCAAACTTTTGCAATTTCTACAGATAACAAATTTAACACCAAATCCGAGGGACGGTGAGATAGAGAAGAATGAAAAGGGCGAGATTACAGGATTACTTTTTGATTCTGCGGTAAATATAGTTAAGGAAAAATCTCCGGAAATATCAAAAGATGACCTGAGCAATTTACTTCAGACTGCGACGAAGGAAGTCACAAAATACGGGATAACAGAAATACACGACAGGACAATAAACAGCAGTTCGATAGACATATTCAGACAGCTAATTGACAGCAACAAATTTTATGTAAAAGTTTATGGTGTATTAAGTGTAGGAGATGATACATTTGAGGAATATTTAAAGAGGGGAATACTCGTTGATTATAAGGATATGTTAACTGTACGTTCTGTTTCTATTGATTATGACGGTGCTCTAAACCTACAGGCAGCGTCAATGAAAGATTCTTACAAAGAGCAAATCAGAAGCACTTTCCAATATGCCACAGACGAAGAAGTTGAGAGCAATTTCCGTAAAGCAATTGAGAAGGAGTTTCAGTTTTGTATCAAGACTGTCGGAGATAAGGCAGTTCACAATAACCTTAATATTATTGAAAAAGTCCTGAATGAGAAAAAGCCAAAAGGTACGAGGACTATACTTGAATATACGGAATTTGTACAGCCGTCAGATATAAGCAGGTTTGGTACGCTTGATGTAATACCATCAATAAGACCGGAAGTAACTATTGATAACCTTGTAACGATAGGAGAATACCTGCCAGAATCTAATGGATACAATCTCGGGATGTGGAATTCGTTACTGCAAAGTTCTAAATACATAACAGCGGGCACGAATTTCCCTTACAGCGCTTATATAAGCCCGATTGCGCTTATACACTTACTTGTGAACAGGCAACCACTTGATACTACATTAAGCAGCATTCCAAATATGAATCAGAAACTTTCCGTACTTGAAGCTATAAAGTCTTTCACTGTTTATGCGGCGTATGCAGGTTTTGAAGAAAAGACAAAAGGCTCATTACAGAAGGAAAAATACGCGGATTTTGTAGTGCTTTCAGAAGATATATTTACGATAGACCCGAAGAAGATAAAAGACATACAAGTACTAAGAACTGTTATTAACGGAAAAACAGTTTTCAACAAATAAAATGTCCGAGCCAAAGCTAAAATCTTTGCTTGAGATACTTAATTATTCAACAAGTTATTTAAAGGAAAAGAATATAGAAAATCCGAGGCTGAATGTGGAACTGATGATTGCAGATATAATGAAATGCAAAAGGCTGCAACTATATCTTGATTATGAGAAACCATTAACGACGGACGAAAAGGAAAAACTTAAAGGATATTTAAGACGTAGAGTGAGCAGAGAACCGCTACAATATATATTAGGAAGAACAAATTTCTTTGGGTATGAAATACTATTAAATGAACACGTACTTATTCCGAGGCAGGAGACAGAAGTGCTTGTTGAAAAAATACTTAATGATGTATATGCATCGGGCAAGAAAAATGTGAAAATATTCGAATTGGGGGTTGGATCGGGCTGCATAGCAGTTGCAATAATCTCGGAACTTGGAAAGCGAGGAATAGAGTGCATTTACCATGGAATAGACATTTCAGAAGAGGGAATATCTATGGCTAAGAAGAATCTTGATATAAATAATTGTAAGAATAACAGATTAGAGATAGAAGATTTTTTAGATGAGGGTTATGAAATTAAAGAGGAATACGATTATGTTGTGTCAAATCCACCTTATGTACCGATTGATGATTATAAGAAACTAATGTCCGAAGTGAACAAGTATGAGCCTGCTTATGCGGTGACAGATTTTGGAGACGGGACAAAATTCTACCGAAAGCTTTTCAAAATGTATAAGGTAAGAAGGTTAAATTACTTTCTGGAAATTGCTTTTGATGCAACGGATAAACTTGAAAAAATATTATCAGAGGAAGGAATTAGTTATTACAATTTTGAAAAGGATTACAGTAATAATAACAGAGTTTTAATAATACGGGAATGATTGCAGTAGTACAAAGATGCATAGAGTCTTCAGTCGAAATAGAAGGCAAAGAGTATAACAGAATAGGAAAAGGTCTGATGGTCCTGCTTGGAATCAAAAAAGGTGATACGGATGTAAATATACAAAAGCTTTCACAGAAAATACTTGATTTAAGGATATTTGATGATGAGAAAGGTGTAATGAATTTAAGCATTAAGGATACCGGTGGTGAACTTCTTATAATATCACAATTTACACTTTGTGCAGACAATAATAAAAGCGGAAACAGACCGAGTTATACAATGGCGGAGGATCCTGAAAAGTCAAAACCGATGTACGATAAATTCTTAAAATATATAAGCGGGCAATATTATTCAGAAAGGGTTAAGGGTGGTATATTCGGTGCTGATATGAAAGTAAGATTAACGAATGACGGTCCTGTAACAATAATTCTGGAAAGATGAAAATAACAATAATAGGTGCGGGGAGAGTCGGGTCTGCATTCGCGATTGAGTTATTTAATAGAGGTTACAAAATACAAGCGGTAATAGATAAGTCAAAAGCAAAAGCGAGCAGGTTAGCAAAATTTGTTTATTGCAAGACATCTACAGATGAGTTAACACAGGAAATAGCGGAGAATTCGGATATAATACTACTCGCTATTAAGGATGACGATTTATTGACGTACTACAGAGAAGTAAAGCATATTGATTTCAGGAAAAGAGTTTTAGTACATTCAAGCGGAGTGTTAACATCTGAGTTATTTAAAAAATACAATGCTTACAAAAGAGATTGCGCATCGTTACATCCTGCTCAAACATTTCCAAAAGTATCCATCAAGAATAATCATTATCTTAAAGGAATATATTTTGGGATAGAAGGAGGTGATAGAGCATTAAGTATATTAAAAAATTTAACAAAGAAGCTCGGCTCGAATAATATCATATTGAAGAAAAACAATAAATCCATGTACCATCTTGGATGCGTAATCTCATCAAATTTTTTGATAGCTAATTTTTATATACTAAAAGAATTTTCGAGTGCATTAGGGATTAGCGAGAAAAGATTTTTTAATGTATTGAAACCGTTATATTTACGAACAGCGCAAAACCTTCATGAGCAGGGGGTATTAGGAAGTTTGACCGGACCTATAGTAAGGGAAGACGTCATTACGATTAAGGCGCATTTAAAATTATTGCATAGAAAATATCCGAAATTTGTGGAATATTACAGGACAGCGAGCAAAATATTAGCTGAAGTGTCAACGAGGCAAAACAAAAATTTCAATAAGAAGTTGTTATCAGAAATACTTAATGAATGAAAAAGTTAATTTTAATATATATAATATTTTTTATGAGTTCTGCTCTTTATTCACAGGATGAACGAGGAGAGCAGCAGATAGACACAACAAATAAGAAAAAAGTTTATGTATCGTCAAATGCAAAACCGTCGGGTATTTTTATAGCTCCTACATTGGGATTTGATTTTCCACTTGATGAATTTGCTAGCAATTCAAAGTATTCGATCTCATACGGGGCGAAACTTGAATTCGCATCACTGTCAATTTATCCTATTGTTGTATTCGGGCAATTCCAGTTTCAGAACCATCCTGGCAGTGATGCATTTAAGACGGAGAATCTATTAAACTCCTCAGAAACAAAGATAACATCATTTGGAGGGGGAGTTTATGTGCTTCTTAATAAGTACCTTAAATCAAATTTTACAATGCCATTTCTTGTAGCTGACGTAAAACTTTATAACGTTAAAAGAATAATTTCACCTGAAAAAGAAATTGAAGGTATAAAGTGGACTGATTCAAAAGTGGTATTTTCGGCAGGATTAGGTTTTACACTTTATATTTTCGATATAATAACAGCGTATAACTTTGCCCAAGAATACTCTTCATTGTCAGTGAAAACACAATTCAGAATACCAGTGATAAAATTTTAATGTTTCCTCTCCTTCCAGATAATTTTATATCCGAACAGAAAAGTAAAAGGAAGCAGCAGTCCATAAATTGCAAAGTAAATTTGAAATAATGGAAAATATAAAATTAAGTTTTCATAATTAAATTTTCTGTAAACAGGAATCATAATTAACAATTCAGATATCATCTTTATCACTATAAACACAAGATAGGTCAGAGGGGAGATAAACAGAAGACCAAAAACAAGAACAATATTTGAAGCATAAAGCATAAATCCGAGCAAATAACCGAGTGAGTTAATACCAATCCCACCTCTAAACCATCTTTTTTTCTGTCTATAAAGTTCTTTAAAATCAGCGCAGGGCAATGTATTGACCAAACAGTTGGGATTAATCGGGTAAAAAACCTTAAATCTTTTATCTGATATAATCTTTCTTAGCAAGGCAAGGTCTTCAGTAACAGAGAATTTAAGTTTTTCGTAACCACCGATAGAATTATACGCCTCAGCGGATACAGAAAGATTATTTCCGATGCAGCTTAATTCCGCACTAATACCAGAACTTGCAGAAGCGAGGGATTGAAGGTAAATCCAATCGAGTGACTGAAGCTTGGAGAACAAACCTTTTGAGTAATCAATCTTAGTAAATCCGCAGAGCAAACCTATATTATCGTGATAATATCTTGCAGATTCTATGAGCCAGTTTTTATTTACTGTACAGTCAGCATCGGTCATCATTAAAATTTCGCCTTTGGATTTCGAAATACCGTATGACAATGCTTTTACTTTACCTGTGAGTATCGAATCGGGTGCATCGATAGTATCAAGTATAATAAATTCTTTACGATATTCGGTACATTGATGCATAATATTTTTTGTGGAATCCGATGATTTATCATTGACGAGTATTACTTCATATTTATCTTCAGGATAGACGATATTTTTCAAGGAATTAATACAGACTTCAATATTATTTTCTTCGTTTCGTGCAGCAACAATTACTGAAATAAAAGGAAAACGGTCTGAGGAATTTTGTTTAATTCCATCAGACCGCTTTAAACCGAAATATAATAATAAGTGTAATGAGAAATATACAGCAATAATTATGAGTACTGCAATATCCATCCGGTACTATTTTACGACAGCAATCTTAATGACTTTTGTCTCTTTACTACCATCAATAACTGCTTCTACAACGCCGTAATAGATACCGCTTTGTACTTTTGAAACATCCCAAATTACTTCATTATCGTTATTCGAAAAAGTAGTTCCTGTCAGAGTTGTGACAAGCTCACCAGCAAGGTCCAGAATCTTAATGTTAACAGAAGAAGCATTTCCATTTATATAATATCTTACAAACGTTTTAGATACATAAACCGGATTAGGCCAGTTATAAACTCTATCCGAAGGAAGTTTATCGGAATAGGTAACTGCTGATTGAACTCCCTTGAAATTATTGTTTGAGAAATGATTATCTCTCAGGTAATTTTTCCAAAGTACATTTTCCGCTTTATATCTCTTATCAGTCCGGAATAAATACACGTAACCATCTCCTGCTACGAGTCCGATTGCAAGAGTATCATTATAATTAAAGATTGCAGGAGTAGAGTAGTTATTAGGACCAGCTTTTACAGGAAAACCACTAACTGATTTTCCATTAATTCCGATACAGTTTAAATCACCAGACTGTGTTGAAAGCAGAACATCAAAAATACCGTCATCATTCACATCAGCAACGGATATTCCGGAAAGTATTGCAGATTCAACTTTCAGTGGAAAATTATCAAGGAGAACACCGTTTGAGTTTACTGCATAAAGCAAATTATTACTTGTAAATAAAATTTCCTGTTTGCCGTCCTTATTAACATCAGCACTTATGATATTCTTTATAACAGAACTGTATTCCAAATTTATTTTATTACCATTTATCCAGAGTTCATTGTTACTGTAGAGCGTAATATAATCCGAGGAGTTTGATGAAATGAAATTGCCCGATATAGTGTTCAGTTGGGGATTTATACTAGTTCTGTAGTTAATAGAATTATCGCGCGAAAATTTATTAACCTGTTCTCTAATAACTGTATCCTTCGGAATAAGCTGATTAATGTTAAGAAGCTTTTCATAAACGAAACCATTGTTGAAGCCGAGAACAACTTTAGATGAATCTAAGACAAGGGGAGGTGCAGAAACTATGTAGTTTAAGCTGATGATAGAAGTATCAGTAATACCTGAAGAGTTGACTTTAAAAAATCCAATTCCGGAATTAGTAGTATTACTTTGAAGAGCAATTAACCTATAATCATTAGTATAACCAAAAAAGCCTGATGTTACGGGGAAAGATCCAAAACCATTGAACAGGAGACCACTTGAATTAGCAAGTCCATCACCGTTATTTTTATACGCGTAAATATTTATTCCATTATTAACGAACAATTCCTCTTTACCATCATTGTTTATGTCAATAGGAATGACCTGTGAAAACTCATTATTAATGCTGCCACCGATATATTTTGGAAATCCGGGAACCGGTGAAAGCTGAGTACTACCTACTTTCACTTTGAATTTCATAACGTTAGAAATCGTGTCAAAATCAGTAATATAAATGTTATTATTAGCAAGTGTGTAACTTAGTGAATTTGGTATAGAAGTTGGAGTAAATTCATTTTTGTATATTGTTGAAGGAACGTAGTGTTTACCATTATACCAGAAATCAACAAACGAGCCATCTCCTGTTACAGCACCAAAAGGTGTATTGAAAGTAACACCGATATCCTGCGATCCTTTAGCTTCTTCGAGGTCTACACCTTTATGCTCAATATTGTTATTTATAGTGTTTGATGCAAAATTCGATTCAATGACACTCTCGTCAATTTGCCAGATAAGAATACCGCCACTAAAATTGGAAGTATCAGAAATATCCCCAGGAAGACTCCAGTCAAGGTAAGATACATCAGTCAGGTTTCCATTGATTTTATAAATATCATAATTGATGAAACCATCAACATCTTTAATGAAAAGTAATGAGTCTTTAAACGCTCTATTTCTTGTGTAAACTGTTTGTCCTGTGTTGTACGGATTTCTATTCCGATTTTCAAGGAGAAAATATTCCTTACTGTTAATTAAAATTTTAAAAATTGTAGAGTCCTGCTGCACAGGGATTGAGGATGTTTTTAGATTATAAAAATTATCACCAGAAGATATTACTACTGGTTGTATCCAACCAAGGTATATTTTTTCCCATGCTGACGGTTCGGGAGGGAAAATACCGTTGAAACTAAAAAGTGACTGACCGTCCATTAGACCAAAACGGCCGATACCAGTCTTTCCAGTTTTCGTATTGAAAAGGTCCGGAAGCCCGAGATAGCTACCGACACTACCGACGAGAATGCCGTTTATACCGAGTTGAAGAAGGAAATCGCCGCTTGTTAAATTCAACATTCTCAGCTCCGTAGAAGGAATAATCATTGAATTATTTATGACAAATCCTTCCTGAGTTACAAAACCGTTATAACTCTGACCGTAAATATCTTTCAATGTTTTAAGTCCCAGATAAACTGAAGGGATGTCGTAAGGTGTGGGATCGAAACCGAAAATTGATGATAAATCAATATCTCTCCCCACGCCTGCATGAAAGAGTACGAATGCAGTTTTATTCGGGTCATAAACAGAAAAGTCTATATAATTATCAGCAATTATCCATGCATCCTTGAATAATTCACCGAGTTTCAGATTTGATTCATTCTTTTGAGGTGAATATTCTTTCATAACTTTAGGCAAAGTAATTACGTTACCATAAATTTCATATGTAATATTCAATTTTCCTTTTGAAGATTTTGCAAAGTAATTCTTAACAAAAAGGAGATGATCGGCAAAATATGCGCTATCGTAAGGAGGTGAATCAATAACAGTATCTCTTTGAAATGAAGGATCATAATATTTATTAGATAAATCAAATTTGCCATTTCCTGTTGATAAAGGGTCGGAATCAGTTTGAAAATCAACAAGAATAGCAACAATCTTTAGCGAATCAGAGAATTTAATATAGGGTTTGGGAGAATATCCATTATTATTGGTTAATGTATGAGCCAGTCTTAAATTGCTTTTAGGAATGTTTTTCTGTGCATATAATGAGCATGTAAAAATTATAGTAAATACTAATGCGAAAGAGATTTTTTTCATTTGAATTATAAAATATTAATAAATTTAAAAGGCATATATCTTTTAAATATATGCCTTTCATAAGCTTTTAAAAAGGGATTAAGCATTATTAAAATGCTACAATCAATCCGAATCTAAGGGTGTTTGCAAGCGGATGATTATCTTCAGTACCTGTAATATAACTGAAGTCAAATCCATATAGAGAGTATCTTAGTCCTGCACCGAGGGTCATAAACCTTCTGTTACCGTTTGAAGGATCTTCGTAGAAATAACCAGCTCTAAGAGCGATGAGTTTTGGGTTTCCATACCAGTACTCAGCTCCTACAGATGTCTGGAATGAAGAAGCAATCCCTTCTATTCCACCTTTCCATGAAGTAAAAAAAGCTTTATAGAATGGATCAACTGTCCCATCAGCATTTCTGTTAACAAGAAGTTTGGCAAAATCGGCAGTAATATACAGCTCGTTACCTTCATTTTTAAGAAGTGTGTAAGCCACACCAAACCTCAACTGAGTAGGTAACGGGTCTGCCTGAGAAGCATCAACGTAAGATATTTTCGGTCCCATGTTAGAAAGATTAACACCGAATGAAAACTTATCTTTGAGGAATTTTGGACCTCTATCCATTTTGTAAAGCATAGAAAGGTCAAAACTCGTTGTGAAAGCAGTACCTGTACCCTTTTCATTTCCGACAGTAACATCGTTTGGTGACAATCTACTATAAATAAGTCTTGCAACTACGCCAAGTCCAATAGGTTTGCTAATTTTAGTAGCATAACCGAGTGCGAATGCAAATTCGTAGGCTTTATAATCTTTACCTGTGAGATTTCCGAATTCATCAGTCGTAATAACATCACCGATATTAAGGTACGTCAAACTAGCGCCTACAGTACCATTGATTGATTTTACATACTGGCGTGCAGCAAGGTAGTCATAGAACAAGTCAGAAAGTCCTAATCCGGGCAGCCATGGTGAATGTGTGAAGTTGATTTCGGTACCTGTTTGCTGAAAAGCCAGGCCAGAAGCATTCCAGTGCATAGCGGTAGCATCATCGGCAAAAGCCGTACCTGTTTCACCCATACCCGACATTCTTGAGTTTGGTCCGATTAATAGAAAAGGGACACCAGTTGAAATAGTGTTTTGTGCATAAGTCGTATCAAAATAGAAAAAAGCAACAATTGCTAATACTAATCCGATCAATGACTTAACTTTCAAATTACTTAACATTTTACCTCCGTTAAATATTATATTTATATTATTTTAATTTTACCAGCTTACCTGTTTGAACGTTAGAGTACGAACCATCGTCCGATTTGACAATAAGTTTGTATATGTAAGTACCATTAGCTATATAATCACCGTCGGCATCCTTACCGTCCCACTCTATTGAAACATTCTTATCACTTATATTAGTTCTTTTAATATTCTGAATCTTCCTTCCTGCAACTGTGTATATGTACAAGTCAGCATTAAGCGGTACATCAAAATTGTGCTGGAATGTGAATTGCGTATTATCTTTCATTGGATTCGGGAAATTATATACATTAGAAACAACAAGATTCGAAGTACTCTTGACTACAAAATTAGCGAATGTTTCTTTAAAGTTATTATAAGTATCCCAACCAATTATTTTAATAGTATAATTTCCATCAGGAAGGTTATCAAACTTATATTCAACAGTGCCATATTGATATCCATTAGTTGTATTATAAAATTGTGTAAGGTCAATTTTATTATTTTCGTCATCATTCAAGGTTGCTTCAATTTTATGACCTATTGTACCGGTTAAGTTCATACCGCTCTCATCGAAGAAATCAGCAATGAGTTTTGGATTTTGGTTTACAATATCGCCGTTCCTAAAGCTTTTGCTTTCCATAAACAGACTAATATCGGGGCTGATTGTGTCTTTCACTCCTGAAGTATCTATACCGTTTAATACAAAATTTCCAGAATATCCGGAACCTTCGAAGGAAGAATTACTAAAGTAACCCAAAATCTGACCATTTCCATTATTGTAGGAAATATCTTTTGGCACAATAAACTCTATATTCCATCTACCATTAATAACTTTAGCTTTACCTTTAAAAATTGTTCCTCCATCCAAACGAAAATTGAAGTATCTGCCAAAATCAATGAATGAAACATTTTTATTAACATCAAGCACTTTAAGTTCAATATCACCATTAAAATTATCCCAGAAAGTTGAGTCAGATTTTAGAATACTTCCTGAAATTTTCATTTTCTGAAGTGCTTGAACGATAACAGTATCAAAAGTAACAGATTTTCCGTTAATGCTATCAATTCTTGTAAAATATTGCGGAATCCCCAACCTTAATGATGGGTCTCCAATAAGGCAAAACTTCATGTCATTTTCAAGTATTGTTGGAAGCTGATTCTTAACATTGAACATTGCCTTACCTACTCTGATGGGTAAATTTAAAGTATCTTTAACAAACATCAAATTATCCCATAATGCATTATTAAAGGTCTCATTATATGTCGCATAAACAGGTCGGGTAGCTGCAATAACTCCAATTGCACCTGCATTGCTCAAATAAACAAGTTGCTCGCCAGCACTTATTAAGAACGGGTCATCCCAGCGAGCAAGGTCGCAGCTTGCAATAGTAACCAAAGGATATTTATTTTTATTATCTAATTGAGGAACGGATTCTTCTCTCACGAAAACATGTTCATGAGCCCAAAGGTCTGTGCTTCCGTGTCCAGTATAATTTATCAACAACCGACCTTCGTTCCAACCTTTAATTATATCAACATTTGCACCAGGTTTTCTTCTACCTTGTGGAGTAATAATTGCAGGATAAGTGACGATATAAATTTTTTCCTTCTCAAAATCTTTGGGTGTATGTGATTCAGCAAGCCTTTCACACTGATCTGTGTGTAACGATCCTTCTTGCCCCTGATTATTTTCAGTAGTCCATCCATCATCTGCGACGTACATAATTTCTTTCTTCCAGCTTCCAATATTTGAGTTTGATTCATATTCGATTACTTTATCTACGACCGTATTCGCTTCAGCAAGAGAATTTACACAGAAACGTCCGGTGGAAAAATCAGTCCGAACAGCTTCAGGAGATGTAAAATTCTCATTTATATCACAAATAAAATCATCGCTATTGTAGCTGGATATTTCATTCATAGTAGGATCTGATCTTTCGATTGGAGGAACATAATTCTTGAAGTTAAGGTTATATATATTCTTATAATCGAAACTGCCATCTCCTAAGAAAAGGACATATACAGGTCTTTTAGTCCAGTTATTGTATGCATACTTAAGCAGGTTTCTCATTGCAACAGGATCAAGTAAACCGCCTGAAAACTCATTATAAACTTGATTTAATTCCAGGACGAGTGTTTTAAGATAATTCGGGTGGCCTTCGCCGGGTGCTTCCCGCTGAGCTTTGAGCCTGTTTGCGGCAGAAAGAAACTCGCTTGCGGTAAATATGATAAAATCAGCACCATCAGAAATACCTCTAATATTCTGATTGGGGATTTTTGAAGAAATAGAACTCGGAGTTTTGTAACCATTATCTCCGACAACATAGTAATCTTTGATCGAACCATAATTTGTATTATCCTGAAATCTTACTACCCTGTTTGAGTATGAAATTGGAATAATAATAGAAATTTCATTAAATGCGGAGACTTTAAATACCTTTACGGAAGAAGAGTTAAATGGTGATGCCTGATATTCAATCGTTCCGATTGTGTCGGGTGATGTTATTTTTAATAAATTATTTGATGCAGAGCCTGTTGATCTATTGTAAAAGACTTCAAGATAATCATAATATCCCGAAACGGAGGGATAATTCAACTGGTTTGGCAATGAAGCGATTAAATTCATATTTGAATTACCGCTATTTAATATGTATTCAAATGATGTTGTTGACAAAGTAATATGAGAAAAAACACCATTAACACCATATATAGACTGGTAAGTTGAAAATCCAGAATTATCATCTTTGATTAAGTATGTTGCGTCTTGTGAACCACCGTTACCAAGAACAAGTTTACATTTAATTAAGGAACCCGGGACATAACCGGGTAAAGGTTTGTTAAAGGCAAAAAATTCATTGTAACCTATTCTCTGACTAACCCAGAGGTTACCTGTTGTACCAAGATTATTAACTTCAGGTTCTTCGAAAAATTTATCCCTGAAAAAATGTAATGGTTCTAGATTTGGGATATTTTGTGACGAAGTTTCAGACATCCTTAATCCGTTAACGCCTCCAAAGGTTATAAAATAAAAATTAGAATTTGAATATGTGTTTAATTTATGGAAAAATGACTGGCCTTGGAGAAACCATTGGTGCGGTGACTGACCGTAAAAAAGAATAAAGTCATTATCATCAAATACACCGTCTTGTTCTCCGGAGACATAAACGGGATTCTGTACCAGATCTTCAGGTACTGCAGCGGAATTTAAATAGGGAAGTTCAGCACCGCCATTCCCATAGATCTTAATCGTTCTTGGGTCTATTCCTGAAATATTTATACCGGCCTGGCTAAGAAAATTCTTGTCTAGCTTATACATCCCTGTTTCTTTAACTTCAATTTTGTAGTAATCACCTGAAGCGAGAACACTTGGAACAATAGATTTTTTTATTGTGTTATATTCTTGAGTAACCCACATTTTTGAATTTGACCAATTTACAGCAATATCTTTCATGAAATCATCCTCAGCTCTTGTGTTGGGTTTTGAAGAGAATATCGGATTAGCTGAGAAGACAATTCTAAATCGCAAACTAGTAATTCTACGAATACTTTTTGAGAGGGGATTAAACTGAACAGGATTAATCTGAGCAATTCCAAAATATTTATTTCTGAAAATTCCATCCTGAATAAATTCAGCGTTTAATATTGGGTATGGGGAATTCAAAGAATATAATGAATCGTTATATTTATAATCAAAAATAACTTCCAATTTATCTTTAGAGCGTTTCTGTTCAGGAACAGGTTTTACTTCAATATTATTTATTTCTTCATATTTAACATCCAAAATTTCAATTCTATTGTTAGAATATCCAGGCGTAATAACGGGAAAAAATCTACTGCCGATATCAGGGTGACCGACCCGATTTGTATTATGAACTGAATTTATAAATTCAGTATTAGAAGTATATTTTGGAGTGAATTCAATTTCAACATATGAGTTTCCAGAGTAGATGACAGTAAAATCCACCGGTGAGGAATAATGTTTAATTACCTCATTTCTTGTATCCGGTTGTGAAAACAACGGAGATACAATAAGAAAGAAAAATATTAAATATAAGAATTTAGTAAAATTCATAAACTTGATTTTAGTAACATATTAAATATATAGTATAAAAAAACCATTCATTAAAGATTATCCTAATGCCGAATTGTTAGTCTTTAATAAATGGTACGTTATTTTAATAATTGAATTTTTAATTTAAAAATAGTATCGAAATACTTGTATATTGTCTCCTTTTATTTTTACAAAGATATACTTGATTTCAAAAATTGTCAAGCCCTTAACATAAAATTTTACTTTTTTCTCTTTATACCCATTTTATCAATAGAATCCAGGTTCTGTAACGCATTCTTCGCAGCTTCTTGTTCAGCCTGTTTCTTTGATTTTCCCTTACCGATACCGAGACAGTGATTTGCAAGATGAACTTCAACAGTAAAAAGTTTATGATGTTCAGGGCCTTCCTCTTTAATAATTCTGTAATCCGGAATAAAATCTGTATGCGCCTGAGCATATTCAAGGAAACGACTTTTAAAGTTCTCATCAAACTGATTTAGCCATTTAACGTCAAGTTTAGAGAATATTTCTATGTTCAGGAATTTCTTTGCATTTTCATAACCTGAGTCTAGAAAAATTGCTCCTATCAAAGCTTCATAAGCATCTGCCAGTATAGCATCGTAACCCTGGTCTATTGATTTCAAAGCCGTATTAGAAGCGAGGAGGAATTCCTGAATCTTTATATTTTTTGCCCTTTCTGCAAGAAATCTTTTATTAACCAGAATTGAACGAAACTTAGTAAGGTCACCTTCCTCGTTTAAAGGAAAATTCCTGTAAAGAAATTCTGCTACGATTAAATCAAGAACAGCATCACCAAGAAACTCAAGCCGCTCGTTTGAAATAAGATTAACTTTTGAAGAATCTTTTTTGATTTTCAGGAAGGAACGGTGGGTAAGCGCGTTTATAAAATAATTTTTATCAATTATCTTATAGTGTATAGCTGATTGAAATTTTTCAAAGTCTATTTTTTTTGTTGCTTTAGAAAAAGAATCTCCAGACGGAGATTCCTTTTTTAAAAACGGTATAAATATTTTAAGTTTATTTAATAATTTGAACATAAAAAACGAAAATCAACGCGTATATTAATTTTCAAATTTTCTGAATACAATAGCAGTATTATGTCCACCAAATCCTGAATTATCTGATAGTACTGCATTAATATTACGCTTAACAGCTACATTTGGAGTGTAATTCAAGTCACAATCCGGATCTTTTTCATTATAATTTATTGTTGGGGGGACTATACCGTATTTAATAGTTAACAAAGCAGCAATAGATTCGATTGCTCCTGCAGCACCTAATAAATGTCCAACCATAGATTTAATCGAATGTATATTCAAATTGTATGCATGATCGCCAAATACGGTTTTAATTGCAGCAGTTTCATTCCTATCATTAGGAGGTGTCGAAGTGCCATGAGCATTAACGACATCGATTTCTTCAGGTTTCATACCTGAATCGACAATAGCTATTTTCATCGCTCTTGCAACACCCTCGCCATTTGGTGCTGGGTCAGTTATGTGATGTGCATCGGCAGTTAAACCAACACCGGCAATTTCACCGTAAATATTAGCACTTCTTGAAAGAGCATGTTCAAGACTTTCAATAACTATTGTAGCTCCACCCTCTCCCATAACAAATCCATCGCGAGTTTTGTCAAATGGACGTGATGCGGTTTCGGGTGTATCGTTCCTGGTTGAAAGTGCTTTCATTGCGTTGAAGCCGCCAATACCCATCGGACAGATAACAGCTTCAGACCCACCTGTAATCATCACATCAGCATCACCTCTTTGAATAAGCATGAATGAATCAATGATAGCATTAGATGATGTAGCGCAGGCTGATGTAGTTGCATAATTTGGTCCTTTCAGTGCATATTTCATAGATATTCTTCCCGCTGCAATATCAGCAATTAACATAGGAATGAAGAATGGACTAATTCTGTCAGGATTCCCACCACGATCGTAAAGAATATTTTGTTGTTTATGGTAAGTCCACATACCTCCAATACCTGAACCGTAAACGACTCCAATTCTTTCTTTATTTACTGTATCGAGATTTAATCCACTGTCAGTAATTGCCATATCAGAAGCAACCATGGCATATTGGGTAAATGGATCAATTCTCTGTGAGAGTTTTCTATCCATGTAATTCAATGGATCGAAACCTTTTAACTCTGCAGCGAATTTTGTAACGAATTCTGTAGTATCGAAATAAGTAATCGGACCAATACCACTTTTGCCTTCGACAAGTGAATTCCAAAAATCAACTACTGTTAACCCAATAGGTGTAATGGCACCCACGCCTGTAACTACTACTCTTTTTTTCATTTATTGTATATTAACCTTTTTTTGCAAGAATATAATTAACGGCATCATCAACTTTTGCGATTTTTTCTGCATCTTCATCGGGGATTTTAATATCGAATTCTTCCTCAAATTTCATGATTAATTCAACTGTATCAAGAGAATCTGCACCTAAGTCGTTTATAAAATGTGCTTCGGAGGTGATTTTAGATTCTTCAACACCAAGTTTATCAATGATTGCTTGCTTTACTTTTGCTTCGACTTCTGCTTTTGTCATTTTAAATTACTCCTTTAATTTATTAAATAATTGATTAATATAGTTATATATTACATATTTTTAAAGTATAAAATGTTTCGAAAAGTATAATTTTTTAAATGCAAAAATATTTTATACCGTTATTTTCAATTGGGAAGATACGCAAATTCATCATATATCTTTCTGCGGCCTTCGTACTTTAAAATCACCTTTTAGGGGATATTTGCTGTAATTTACGTTATTTATTACTGTTTTTCCATTATCTTTCTGAGATGTACCAGCCCAGATACCAAATGCATAGGGTTTATTTTTCACATAGACGAGTGATTCGAATATAATCACATGTGTTTTCCAAATGACGAGATCGCCAGTAATAATATCATTTAAACCTGTAATAGTAACTAATGGAATAATGTCCTGAAAAAGATCGTCATTAAACAGGTCCCGGGAAAGAGCGTTTTCTTTTGGTGTTTTATACCCCGCTTTATGAAGAGTATTAAGAGCAAAAATATTGCATTTAGAAGTATTTTTAATAATAAGTTGATAATTATTTAGCCAATACAAATACGTTGTATCTTCAAATGGTGAGTACATTTTGTTTTCTCTTTCGTTTAATGCAGTTGAAATTATATCATATTTTTCGACAACGTTTGCTTTTTTTAAAATAGATACAGTATCGGAATTATCAATATCAGAATCTTTATTAGAAGAAGTACATCCGGTAACAATAACAGTTATAATTACGATTGAAAGACCAATAAAATAATTCGATAGAGCTCTCAAGTTTACTCCATTAATTTGTGAATACTATTGAAATATGAATCTTTTATCTTTTCAAGTTCCAATTCAATAAAATCATTAATTTTAAGAACAGAACCACCTGTTTTTCCAATTAATTCAATATACACACTGTTCTTCTCCGCAAGGTCAAAAATTTTATTCTTGTTTTCTTTCTCGGCAGATATAATAATTCTTGATTGAGATTCACTAAATAGAACAAAATCTTTTCTTGAAACGGTTGGAATAAAAATCTCACAACCGAAGGATTGATGATAACCCATGATACAGCATTCAGCTAAAGCTACAGCAAGGCCTCCATCAGATACATCGTGCGCTGATTTGATGAGTCCTTTATTTATAGCCTTAAGAACAAATTCGTGAAGGTTTTTTTCGTTTATCAACGATAATTGCGGAGCGTCACCTTTGACAATTTTGTGAATTCTGCTAAGATATTCAGTACCTCCTATTTCGTATAAATCTCTTCCAATTACGTAAATATCGTCATTTTCGTTCTTAAAGTAACTTGTCATCATTTTGTTATTATCATCTATTAATCCCACCATACCAATAGTTGGAGTAGGAAAGACCGCATAATCTTTTGAAAGATTATAAAAACTCACGTTACCACCTGTTACAGGAGTTCCAAGAAATCTGCATGCATCCCCTATACCCTTAACACATTCAGCAAACTGGTAGTACATTTCAGGATTATAAGGATCACCGAAATTCAGGCAGTTCGTAATTGCTAGAGGAACCGCACCGGTACATACGACATTTCTTGCACTTTCGCATACGGCAATCATACCTCCTAAATATGGATTGAGATATGAGTATCTTCCGTTGCAGTCGGTTTTCATTGCAAGACTTTTTTTAGTACCTTTTATTCTAATCACAGATGCATCACCACCGGGCATTAAAGAAGTATTTGTACGTACCTGAGAATCATACTGTTCGTAAACCCATTGTTTATTCGTTATATTAGGGGATGATAAAAGTTTCAGTAAAACATCATTACAGTCATCAGGTTCATATATTTTGCTCTGATCAAATGAAGAAGTTTCTTCTAAATATTCGGGTCTCTTAGTTTCTCGATTGTATACAGGCGCACCACCACCCAGTACCAAAACATTTGCTGGAATGTCAGCTTCAAGTTTATCTTTGTAAAAAATTTTAATTCGATCATCTGAAATAACTTTCCCGATTTCGACGCAATTTAAATCCCATTTATTAAAAACATCTTTAACAATTTCCTCTTTTCCTTTGTGTGCAACGAGAAGCATTCTTTCCTGTGATTCAGAAAGCATAATTTCGTAAGCGGACATATTTTCATCACGGAGTGGAACTTTATCAAGAATAATTTCCATCCCGCAACAACCTTTTGCACTCATTTCACTTGATGAACAGGTTAAACCTGCAGCACCCATATCCTGAATACCAACAACTGCACCTGAACGAATCACTTCAAGAGTGGCCTCAAGAAGCAGTTTCTCGGTGAATGGATCTCCGACCTGAACACTTGGTCTTTTTGATTCCGATTCTTCAGAAATTTCTACTGATGCAAATGTTGCACCGTGAATTCCATCTTTTCCTGTTGAAGAGCCTACTATGAATACAGGATTTCCAATACCCGCAGCAGTTGCTGAAGCTGTTTGATTATGCTTAACTATTCCAACTGCCATTGCATTTACAAGAGGATTATCCTGATAGCATTCTTCAAAATAAATTTCTCCGCTTACAGTTGGAACACCGAAACAATTACCATAATCTCCAATACCTTTAACAACATTCTTGAAGAGGAATTTGCTTCGAGTTGTAATTGAATCATCTGTTTCATCTTCAATTTTACCGAATCTTAATGAATTAAGAGCAGCCACCGGACGAGCCCCCATAGTGAATATATCTCTGAGAATTCCTCCAACTCCTGTTGCGGCACCCTGATAAGGTTCCACAGCTGAGGGATGATTATGTGATTCAATTTTGAAAGCAACTGCGAGCCCATCACCGATATCAACTAGTCCTGCATTTTCCTCACCTGCAGAGACAAGCAGATTTCCACCGCTTCTAGGCAGAGTTTTTATCTGTAATATAGAATTTTTATATGAACAATGTTCACTCCACATAACAGAGAATATTCCAAGTTCAGTGTAAGTAGGAACTCTCTTTAATATCTCGAGTATTCTTTTATACTCATCATTTGTAAGTCCAAGTTCAAGGGCAAGGGTAAGATCGACAATTGGTTCAGATATCATTATTTCAATTTATGTTTAATTATATTGTAAGTTGCTGTATTGTTTTTCAAAATAAAAAGCTGTTCCGCTTATAACACAAAGCGGTTTTAATATTACGTTAACAACGGGCAAAAAATTAATCAGGAATGCAGCACATCCAAATCCCATTGAATAAAAAGGTTTTGAAGATGTAATTCTTATTTTCTTTCTAAGTGAATAGTAGCGCCTTGTCATAGGATAATCAAAAAAGTCTAATGCATTAAAGAAAAATGAAAATAAAGAACTTAAAACTACGGAAATAATACTACCGATTAAAGGGATAAATCCGATTAAAAAGAAAATAAAAATAAAAATGAGATAAAATGATAGTTTTTTGATTTCCGAGAGTATATTTAGCCATGTATCTTTCCAAAATCCAGGATTGTAATTAGTTTTCACCCCAGTTAGATTCTCTTCTATTATTAATGATATATTCTCATTAAAAGGAGCGGAGATAATTCCTCCAATAATCAGAAGAATAAAATAGCAAATTACAAGTACAAGAATGAATGATATAACAAGTATTAACACATTAATGAATTCTGACCAGAAACCCGCATTGCTCGTATCTGCACCTGTAAGTTTAGCACTTTTATCCATAATCCAAGTGTAGATTAGCAAAAAGGTTGAAACGTATAAAAACATATTTATTGTTACAGGGATTATTGAGTGAATTATTGTTTTTGGATATTTAAAGAAAAGTCCTATGCTCTTAAACGGATAAATAAAACCTTCAAAAAAATTCTTCATGGAATTACTTTATAGATTATATCCAATAGAAAAATAGAAAGTATAGGGACCAAATACAAGACTTTCACTTGTAAATCCTTTATTAATTATGAACATTCTTCCAACAGAAAAACTCGCTTTTCCAATTGGAGTATCAAACTGCGTTGAAAATCCTAATCCATGCTGCAGGTCTTTAAATCTGATGTCTTCAGTGTTTTCCCATGTTTTACCAAGATCATAGCGAACAGATAAATAAGTATCAAAAAATAATTGAATTGGAAGTTTATATCTGTACTCCAAGGATGCAACAAGTATCTGCCTTCCCCTCATTTCATCTTCACGCATTCCGTAAAATGAGTCTTCGCCTCCCAGTGAGAAAAAATCATAATTCGGAGTCGTTTTATCTGTTATCCCAAAAACAAATTTCGGTCTTAGAATACTCAACTTACCGAGTGAAATAATGTGGGAAATATCCATTGAAAGTTTTGTAAAGGTAATTCCATCGTTTAGTTGATTTGTAGATGTTTCATAAATATAATTAAAATTTGTTCCTTTAGTTGCAAACGGATATTTATCTTCTGTGTCAATTCGTCCCCCAATTCGAAGTCTAAAAAGATTCAATTCATTTTCGGATGGGGTTACACCCTGAATAATATCTCTGTTAAGTTTTTCGTAAATAAGCTGACCAAACACAGTCCCAAATTTCTCCACCTGTGTGCCGAGCAGAAAAGCTGTACCAAAACGAATATCTCTGTATTCCCCATTATTTGTTATTATCAGCTCATCATTAGATTTAGTCTGAGTGTAATCAAAGATGTCTCTGTATCTGTAGTAAAAGGACCAATTATAAGTAAAAATCGTACCAAAGAACCTGTAAGATTTTAATTCAAGCTGGTAATTTCTGTCACGAAGCCCTCCTTGGGCAATAATTCCTAGTTCATTACCTGTATCAAAAAGATTCAGATTCCTGAAATCAAAATACAATTGCAGTTTTCTTTCATTATCTGCCCTAAATGAAAAACGAATATTTCTAGTACTTTTTTCAACAACATTTAATATTAGGTTTGGTGACTCAAGTTTATTTTCGTAATTAAAATACATGCTTACCTGTTGAAAAAGATTTGTCCCAGCAACACCACCGAGGGATTCTAGAAGATCTTTGCCCATTACAGGTCTGTCATTAGGTATATATGTTTCACTTAATATTAAGCTATTACTTGTCTTCTTATTTCCATTTATTCCAATATCTCTAACAATCCCATCAGTAAAATTTATTTCAAGGATTCCAGTTTCAAAGTTAAGATAAAACTTATCAATATCTATTAAAGAATAATCACGACTCCTAATAATACCGGTCAATTTTTCGAACAGAGTGTACATATCATTTCTGCTTATAATTTTCCCTTTATTACTATTTCCGTAATCAAATAAGATATCATTTATTGATGAAATAATCGCAGTATCAGCAGTTAGATCCATTTTTATACTATCAGAACTGTTAATATTGAATGATGAAATAATTTTATTAAGCACAGGATTACTTATAGAAACATATTCAATTTCAGTTTTTAATCCTGATTTATAAATATTTGCATAGACATCTCTAAATAATCCTGTTTTGTAAATATCTCTAATTCTCTTCTCTATTGTTACGTATCTTACAAAAGAATTCTCCTGTTCGAGGATAATAATATTCTTGAGTGAGTCAGGTATTAATTCGGAATTAAACTCAACACCTCCATTAAAAACAAAGTTATTGTAATTTAAAGATGCCTTCTCTTCTAAGGAATCCAATTTAAGCAATATACCGTTAATCATCTTTTCAGCAGCATGCTTTCCTTTTTCAACAACATAATTAATCCGATCGAAATCTGTAGCTTTCATATTTCCGAGATCAGGTTGAATGACAATGTCTGATTTCTGAATTTGTTCATCGTTTAGCTGAGCCAAAGTGATTGACAGAATCTGATCTGCAGTATTGATTGGATCTTTTAGTTCCTCCGTGCTTTTCAAAGGACTTGTAGAATTGACTGTAATTGTAAGATCGGCTCCCTTTTCTTTAGCAACATCGACCGGAATATTTGCCGTAAGTCCTCCATCAACAAGATTTCTTCCGTTAACCCGAGTAGGTGAATATAAAAGAGGATAAGTAAAAGAAGCTTTTATAGATTCACTGATGTTTCCGTCATCCAGAACAACTCTTTGACCTTTATCTAAGTCTGTTGCTACTGCATAAAACGGGACTTTTAGATCAGCAAAATTTTTCTTAGGTTTAAATCTTGCATTAAGAAAAGTAATATTAATAAGTTCAGATAGTTGTTGACCACTCGACAATGAATTCGGAAGCATCGGTTCAAATCCGTCAAGTGAAATTGTAATAAAGCCCTTATCTTGTGATTTCTTCTGGTCAACAAAAAGGAATTCTCTTTCGTATTTATTAGTTAAAGCAAGTTTAGATTTCCAGTCAACGCTTTTCGTAAATTCAACAATTTCATCAGGTGAATACCCGGAAGAGTAAAGTCCTCCCGTAATTGCACCTACACTCGTACCAACTATCATATCGAACTTTACACCATATTTTTCGAGTACATCAATAACTCCAATTTGAGCGAGACCTCTTGCTCCTCCACCGCTTAAAACGAGCGCAATTTTCTTCTTGGTTGTTTTTATCGGAAATATGTTAAACTTTGATGAATCAAATCGTTTTTCGGGATTTTTGTAAAGTTCAAGTCTGCTTACTAAAGTATCAGAATACTCCTGTGCTAATAATGGAGTATTAGTGTTTGCACAGAACAAACTAACAATAAGAAACAGAAATATTTTATTATAATTTTGCAAATATTTAATCTTTAAAAATTCTTCCGATTGAGTAAACCAATAATCCGAGAACAAGTCCGGGATACATTGGTTCAATATATCCAATATTAAAGATTATCCAAATAAATGAAAATAGAAATGAAACAATCATTGCACTAAAAATCCAGTATCTATTTATTTGTAATTTTTCGAAATAAGAAGAAACAATTCCGATTATTAAAGCAGGTATTGTCAGACTTCCGATAAGGTACCAAATCTGAACGACTGAAGGTACTAAAAGAGCAATTAGAACCGATAAAGCAGATGATATAAGAATCCCAATTTTAGAGTATAAGTTACTTTTGTCTTTGCTTCCTGTTAGTTTTACAATTATATCTCTTCCAAGTGTTGTCGCAGATATAAAAAGGTTAGAGTGTAGTGTTGACATAATTGTTGCTATCAACCCAATAAAAAAGAAACCTTTAGCAAAGTCAGGAAGAATATTCTGTGCAAGAAGAGGATAAGCCATAACAGGGTCTTTAATATTTCTTATGCTTGCAAAAGCATACAGTCCTGTTAAAGTTGTCATTGCATCAAAAACAAACCAAAAGAATAGTGATATAAAAACACCTCTGATTGCTGTTCTTTCAGAGTTAGCTGAATAACATCTTTGATGAAAAGCAGGATCAACTACAGCCCAGGCACCAATAAAAAACCAAACTAAAATATATGAAACTGAGTTACCACCTGTTAAATTAAGATGATTTGATGGAAGATTAGAAGTTAAATAATCAAAGTTACCGAGTTGTGTAAAGCAAAATGGTATAATTATTCCAAATCCAACAAACATAATGATAAATTCAAAAGTATTTACACGAACGTCTGCGTTTAATCCGCCTCTGATTAGGAAAACAATAGAAAAGCAAAGTGTAGCTAACATAGAAATCCAAAGAGGAAAACCAAATATCATTGACGTGATAATACCCAGCATAAATACATAAGGTGCAGGGGTTACTAGAAGAAAAACCAAAATAGCACCAAGTATGCTTACATTTTTCCCGTAAACGGAGTCCAATTTATCTGCAATTGTAAATAAATTTGTACGTCTGATTTTTTTTGCCAAAAAGACTGCAAAGAGAGTAATAAAAATATAGTACGGAAATGCATTCAGAAACCAGCTAGAAATTCCGTACCTGTATGTGAATTCGCCGACCCCGAGTATACCACCATAAAAAGAAGAAACGAGAGTTGCAACAAAAGCAGGAAGGGTCAATTTTCTTCCCATAACCAGATAATCCACTTCCGATTTATCGTTTCTGCCTGAGCGAAAACCTATCCATACAGCAACAATGAAGTACAGAACTATAAGAAGATAATCTCCAAGACCAAACTTAAGCAATTGCTAAATATTATTATACTAATTTACCTTTTTGCATTATTAACCTGCCATCGACGAAAACATCAGGAGAAATCACCAATCCATCAATATGACTTTTCACGTTAATATTTCCACCCATAGAAACATTGTTACCGAAAGCTATATGAATTGTTCCGTAAACTTTTTCATCCTCAAGAATCAATCCGCAAAGTTTGGCTTTATAATTCGTACCAATACCAAATTCTGCTATTGCTCTTGCTTCTCGTCCAACTTTATCTATCATTTCTTTAAATTTTGCAGCCTGATGACCCCCAGTAATTTCTTCGGCATATCCATTCTTTACAGTTACTGTTACAGGTTCGTCAAGCATACCGATACCTGCCAGAGAACCGTCAATAACTACAACGCCGAAAGATTTATCTTCCCAGGGTGCAAGATATACTTCACCAGACGGTAGATTACCACTGCTGCCTTTATTAACGATAACACCTGTACTTTCAATTACTTTTCTTCCTTTCATAGGCATAGTTATGTCTGTCCCTTTATCCGTAACAACCCTTATTTCTGAAGCAGGTTCGAGGAGGGCTTTGACTTTCAAAGAAAGTTCAACAACTTTCCGGGCATCAGCACTAAGACATCTTACCATTGTTTCCAGTCCGATACCAGGCATAGTAGCAATTCTGACACCTTCTTTTACTGCATTTCTGCGTGCATCAGTGTGTGTTAAAGACTTTGCTGTAGGGCAAACAACAACATCTACCATTTTCATTAATTCTGAAATCTGAGCAGGCGGTTCTTCGCCATTTATTTCGCGTTGTTTCATCTCAACAAGAAAGGCTTCTCTGCTTAACTGCTTTCCAGCCTCGAGTAGTGTCTGTCCGATTTCTCTTTTCGTTTCGTCCGTTATAATTAGTAAAGTTTCATTTTTCTTAAGATCCAGATAATCTTTTAGAGCAATAAGAGATGAATCAAATAGTTCTGTGTTTAACATGTTATACTTTTTATATTTTCAGTTTTACGAAAATAGTGATTATTATTACTATAATGAAGTTCAAAAATCAAGGAAAACAGAATTATAAAAGGTGATGAAATAAAAAAAGCCGAAACATTTCTGTTTCAGCTTTTAAATTCATCAACTTAGTATTTTTATGAGTTTAGCTTCCGAATTCATTTCTCTTATATCCTTCAAATCAATACTTGCATCATCAATAGTTTCGTAATATCCTAAATATACTTTAAAGCTGATTGTACCCTCATTAACAAGTTCAACTAATATAACATCCTTGTATTTTAAGGTTTCTAGATTTTCAATTAAAGCGTTAGCTTCATTTTCAGCACTAAACTGACTCACTTCTATTGAGTACCCCGTAAAAGTTGAAACTTTATCAGTTAAATCAATGAAATTCATCAAGTTAATACCGTAATCAGTTTGAGCTAAATTATCGAGTAAACTGTTATCTTTGTCAATTAATACCTTAACCTTTTTGAAAGTGCTGAGGATTCTCCTCAGTTCATCTTTAGAATCTTCATTCGTGATGTTAAGTTTTTTATCCTTTAGTTCAACAAAAACTTTTGAGTTTTTGCTGATAGCATCTTCGAAGAGGTTTAAAGGGACAGCATCTATTTCTTCATTTTCGACTAAATCAGTAGAATTAACTGGTTCATAGGTTTCAATCCTAACTTTAGCCAGTCCACCCATACCGATTTCATTCTTGGCCGCGTTTGAGAGGTCTATTATTCTACCTCTTATATACGGGCCCCTGTCATTAACCCTGACAATGGTATAACGTCCATTTTCCAGATTCGTAACCTTCAATATTGTATTGAAAGGCAGTGATTTATGAGCGCAAGTCAGCTCTTGAGTGTCGAATCTTTCTCCATTTGCGGTTTTTCTGCCGTGAAAACCGGGACCATACCAGGAAGCTGTACCTTCTTCCATGAATTCAGAGTAACTGCCAGAGGTCTGTGCATAGACAACAGATTCTCGTCCGCTAAAAAGAAAAACTAGATTTAATGCGATTAACAACATCGCACTAACGGATTTAAACAAAATATTTTCTCCTGTTTATGTTTGTAAAAAAACTTTCCGCTTTAATCTTTTTTTATCTGATTAGTGAGCGATTCCTTATGTTAAAGAACGAGTAATAATATATAAATAATTACCTTATATCGTTTTATGAGCAGTCAAGATATAAAAATTAACTTGTACTGTCAAGTATATTTGAAATAAATATTTTTATTGATTTCAATTTCAAAAATGATAAGTGATAAAAATATATAATAACATATAGTTAATAATGATAGTTAATGAGCTATTTATCGGATTTCTTGTTAGTATTGCTACTACATCATGAAAAATAAAAGAAAATCCACAAAAAAACCAATTTTATATTAATAATATATTACTGTTATATCATATAATTAGTAGAGAAAAACACAATTTAATAAATTTAAATGCACTTTTTAAGATAGACTATACTTAAAAAAAGACCTTAATAAGATAGGGTTGGACAGGATTTGTACTTAGATATTTAGATCAAAAAGACGAAAACAATGTTTATTTTTTGATCAATATCGTGTTTTTTTTGTATAAATAATTGCGTCGTGTTTGGAAAAGTAGATGTCTTCTCCCGTCTTATGATTTATGATATGTGAATAAAGTCGTACCATTTAGAATGAAATTATTTTTCACGATCTGAAAAGAATTTATATTGAAAAAGAGGAATCAGAAGAGTATTTTGTTGTATGAAATCTTTGAAATCTGTCTGTTTATTGCTTTTTTTCATAATTTCTGTAAAAACAAATGCTCAAAATATTTTTCAGATACAAAACCCTACATATTCTCCCGAATCATTTAATTCAATAAATTTCGTTTCAGTAACAGGATGGGTATTTGGGAACAACGGAATTGTTCTAAAAAGCACCAATGGCGGTACAAATTTTATTCAGCAGGTTTTACCAATAAATTCTGATATAAAAGGGCAAAGCCAGGTTAGTGCAGAGATATGTTATGTATATGATGATTCAGGAAGGGTATTCAGAACTTTAAATGGAGGTTTAAATTGGATATTCAATGTCGATTTTCCCTCAGAGATAAGCAGTCTCTGTTTTATAAGTTCTGAAAAGGGTTTCGCTTCAATAAACAATAGTATAGGACTTACTACTAATAGTGGTCTTAATTGGATTTTCATGTATCCAGATACAACGACTATTTATGATTTCAATGATATATACTTTATTAATTCATATACGGGATATATAGGGGCGATTAATGGCTCTACTAATTACGCTTTTGTGTTTAAAACCACAGATTCCGGCTTAAACTGGAATAAGTTCAATACTGGTGTGGACGCACTTGAGATGAACAATTTGTATTTTGCTGAAAATAATGGTTGGTGTGCAGGTGTTAGGTTTGGTAAACTATATACAATGAAAACATCAAATGGAGGAACAAACTGGTTCGAATCACATATACCAAATAATACATCAACACCAAATAATATCTATTTTTCTAATTCCGTTACAGGATATGTAACAACGAATACAGGGGTTCTTAAATCTACAAATAGCGGTCTGGACTGGTTTTTAATACGAGAAGTAAACGGAGTTAATGCTTCTTCATTCATCAATGAATCGGAATTTTTCTTAGCAGATTATAACTGCAGTGTAATGAAAACAAGTGATGGAGGACAGAATTTTGATACTTTACTTGGGAAACATAGCAGCTCATTAAGCAGGGTGCAATCCATTTCATCAAATGCAATATGGTGTAATGGAACGAGCTACTCAAACTGGAAATCGTCTGATGGCGGTGCAAACTGGATTTTTGATAATTATTCTAAATCTTTAAAAATTAAATTCACGGAGTTTTCGGATAACAACACGGGATATTCAATAGCAGACAGAGGGAACATTTTAAGAACATATAATTTTGGGAGTAACTGGAATCTTTTGTATGAATACTCAGGAGAGATATTCTCACTAACTTTTATCGACAACTATACTGGCTGGGCTTTTTCAAATGATAGCATATTAATGACAACGAATGGAGGGGCTCATTTTATAAATATTGCAAACACAAATTCGATAATTAGAGCTGTGTTCTTTGATGGTCAGAACGGATATGGGTTTAACGGAACAAAACTTTACAAGAGTACAAATTCAGGTGTTACCTGGAATCAGGTTTTGAATAATTTAATAAGGGATTTTTATTTTATTAATCATTTGACCGGCTGGGTGGTGTCTGAAGGGGACTCAGTTTCTTCTATACTAAGAACAAGTGATGGTGGTATGAACTGGATTCAAACCTCAACGTTACCAGTGAATGTTCAAAATATAAAGTTTCTAAACTATAATATAGGTTACTTGTTGTCGTATGATAAAATTTACCGTTCAACTAATGGGGGAGAATCATGGAAGTACATACGTTTTCCAACATCATTAAAAATCTTTGGTTTTGATTTTATAGATACCAATTCAGGATGGATGTGCGGAGAAAATTCACTTATTATGAAATTAATTGACGGGAGTGTAATTTATATTAATAATGATTCTGAAAATATTGAAAGTATAAGACTTTCTCAGAATTACCCAAATCCGTTTAATTCAGAAACAAATATTAGTTTTACACTTTCCAATGATTTATATACAACTCTAAAGGTTTATGACGTAAAGGGAATGGAAATAGCAGTAATAGTCGACAAATTACTTAATAAAGGAAGACATAACGTAAGATTTAAAGCGAATGGACTTTCAAGCGGGATCTATTTCTACGTTTTAAAATCAGGGGTTTCAATAATAACGAAAAAGTTTGTTCTTATTAAATAGAAAACCCGGGGAAAGATATCAGGGAAAAGTCAACTCAATTTTTAAATGTTGTTTCTTTAGAAAACAGCAGTTTCGTGATAGACTCCAAAGACTTCTTTGAGTTCGCTAATCATTTCACCAAGAGTAACATATTTACAGGCACAATCGAGAATAACGGGCATAAGGTTTCTGCCATCCTGAGCAGCTTTACCGAGTTCATCAAGAGCATTTTTGACATCTTTCTGATTTCGAGACATTTTAAGTTCTTTTAATCGCTTTACCTGCATTTCTTCAACAGATTTAGAAATCTGGAGAATCGGAATATCAATCTTTTCGTTTTCTTCAACAAAGTCGTTTACACCCACGACAATTTTCTCTTTATTATCGAGTTCTTTCTGGTATCTGTATGCAGCATTAGCAATTTCTTTCTGGAAGAAACCGTTCTCAATACATGCAATAACACCTCCCTGAGCGTCAATCATATCAAAATATTTTTCTGCTTCGGCTTCGATTTCATCAGTTAGTTTTTCGACATAATAGCTTCCTCCGAGCGGATCGGCAACATTTATAACACCGTGCTCATATGCAATAATCTGCTGAGTTCTGAGAGCAATCTTTACAGCTTTATCTGACGGCAAGGCAAGAGTTTCATCCATGGAATTAGTATGCAGACTTTGAGTACCTCCGAGAACAGCAGCAAGGGCTTCGATTGCAGTTCTGACAATATTATTTTCAGGCTGCTGCGCAGTTAATGAACAACCCGCTGTCTGAGTATGGAATCTGAGTATCCAGCTTTTAGGATTCTTAGCGCCATAATTATCTTTCATTCTTTTGGCATAAATTCTTCTTGCTGCTCTGAACTTAGAAATTTCTTCAAAGAAGTCGAGATGTGAATTAAAGAAATGAGATATTCTGGGAGCAAAAGCATCGACGTCCATACCTCTTTCGAGGCATGCTTCAACGTAAGCAAAGCCATCAGCAAGAGTGAAAGCGAGTTCCTGAGCTGCGGTAGAACCAGCTTCGCGAATATGATAACCGCTAACAGATACAGGATTAAACTGAGGTACTTCATTCGTACAATATTCAATCATATCGGTTATAATTCTCATAGATTCTTTCGGCGGATAAATAAATTCTTTTTGTGCAATGTACTCTTTTAGAATGTCGTTTTGCATTGTACCGCGAAGTTTAGAAAATGGAACATCTTGTTTTTCAGCAACAGCAAGATAAAAAGCAAATACCATAGCGGCTGGAGAGTTTATAGTCATTGACGTAGAAACCTTATCGAGCGGGATTCCGTTGAAAAGAATTTCCATATCTTTCAAAGAAGAAATTGAAACGCCGCAGATACCGACTTCGCCTTCAGAAAGGGGGGCGTCTGCATCCCAGCCCATAAGAGTAGGCATATCGAAAGCGGTAGAAAGACCTGTTTGGCCATGTTCGAGAAGATACTTAAATCTTTCATTGGTATCTTCGGGTGTACCAAACCCAGCGAACTGTCTCATAGTCCAAATCTTACCGCGATACATATTAGGATGAATGCCGCGTGTATAAGGGAACTCGCCTGGATACCCAAGTTTAGTATCATAATCATTATTTGAAACGTCTTCGGGAGAATAAACTACATCAAGTTCCTTACCGCTGAGTGAAGTGAACTTCATCCCAGTGGTTTTTAATGCTTTATTTTTTTCGAGCCACTCTTTCTTGTTTTTACTTATATTCATTTTCAAAAATTAGATTCAAATAATAAAAGAGGTGAAGGGTAAACCGAAGTTTATTGTTCCCTACACCTCTTTGCTTAGGAGGAATAAAACTTTGAAATATAAAACATAACTGATTTATAAAAGTTCAAATATTTATTCAAAAAAATTCATTTATTTTTGATTTTGTAAAATTAGTTTTTGTAGTTTAAAATAACAATATAATATCATAACTTTGAGCAAATAATTAACTATTCATGAAAATATTTTTAATATTGATCCTTTTCTCATTCGGCTTCAACACAGGGTTTACACAGATGAAGATTGTGTACGGAATAAGGAATAACGGGAAAGAGGAACTGAACGATTCTATTGTTGTTTATACGACAAAAGAAACAGTTCAGATAACAAAGCCGTCGTTCAGGAAGGAGAGGCAGTATATTGATTTCAAATCCGGACAGACGGTTCAAATGCTTGAGAATGGAGAAAAGGGGTATTATGCATTCAGGAAAAAATATGAAACCAAGTTTCATGAAATTGCACATGATTACAGCGAAATATTAGGTTATCCCTGTCTGAAAACAACATTGAATATCCGGTCGAACAAGGTAGAAGTATATTATACAGATATGGCAGAGAATTACGGGACACCATTATTATACATTGCAGAAATACCCGGGCTTGTATTAAAAGTAATCAGAAATGACAATTATGAGATTTATGCGAAGAATATTAATACTTCTGATGATTTTATAAAAGAGTCAATGATTCCAACGAATAATATTACCGAACTAAGCGAAGGAGAATTCCAGCAAAGATTAATTGATAGCAAATACAAAACATACGAGATATTCAGGAATGAAAACCTGAATTTTATTAGTGAGCATATAAATGATTTTACCAAGGATGTAATTAAAACAGCGAAGGGTTCGGTAGTTTTGAAGAAAGTTAATCTACCGATAATGAGCGAAAGCACAATAGCAATTGCAGAAGTGACGGTTCGTTCGAACGGCGATGCATACGACAGGACGGGATCTTTATTTGTAATACCTCTAACGGATAAGAGAAATTTCGCAGAAGCATTTCAAAATGGAATTGATGTACTTCCGAAGTATAAAAACGATTATGAAGGAATAGTAATAACAGAAGAATATGAACCTCCGCTTGAATTAATGAGATTTATAACATCATTCGGGTCGGGTTATTACGGAAAGGATAACAAAATCGGGGGGCTCGATTGGGAGGACTCAATAGTATACAGACTTGAAGTAACAGATCAACTAAAAGGATTAAAACAGAGCAGTGATGCTTATATAGGTGTGTTTGTAGGGAACTGGGATAAAGGAGGACATATAATAAGTTTACGAATAAAATATTTCGAGGAAACAGGATATCAAAATAAAGTTAAGTGGGTGGTGCCATTATTCAATACAGTAAGTTATATGGAAATGGAAGGGCAGGGATATATGGATTTATTCAGGACGGACACATTAAAAGTAAGAGCAGTAATACCCGACGGGCTCAAGAATATAAAATTAAAATTTGTGACAACGGGACACGGCAATGATGAATTTACTCCTAAAGTACATAAGATTTTTGTTGACGGTAAAGAAGTATTTAATTTAATTCCATGGAGGACGGATTGTGCAAGTTACAGAGAAAACAATCCTGCATCAGGAAACTTTCAAAATGGAATGTCATCTTCTGATTACAGCAGATCCAACTGGTGTCCCGGGATTGTAGTAACACCCTTTGAGATAATGCTTGATGATGTACATTCAGGTGAGCATGAATTTAAGTTGATAATACCTTCCGGAGAGAACAGTTACTGGAATGTATCCGGTTGTTTGACGGGTGAATAGTTATAAATTTGAAAGATTTATCGATTGTCATCAATTTGAGAAACCTAATAATGATTTGTACTTTAGGTTGATTTTAAAAGAGAAAACATACAGAGAATACTATGGTTATCGTGGTGTGATTATGTATTCATTGAGGATAAATCGGTCATTCATTGAGGTTAAGTGGCATGTTAAAGGCATAATAATGGCATGTTAAAGGCAATTTGAAGGCATGTTGTTAATAAGATACTGATATTACAGTAGAATAAGCAGTGTTTATTTTTTGTAAAAGTTTATATTTGCTATATTTTTTCACTTTTCCTCTTAACTGAATCTTTACTTAAGATACAAAAAATATATTTGGAAGTCAAGTCAGAAAACTATAAAAAATTCGGTAAGAATTTATTATTTAAAACAAAATAGCGGATTTAAACCCGCCATTTTTATCGGACAACTTGAATGAATTTATTCAATTGGCTCGGCTGCTTTTTCTTTAACAGGAACAGTGAAAAACACATAATCCCATAACGGATTACTAACTCCGTAGGCAGTATCGGGTGCGACGTAATGATGTTTTAAATGATATTCTTTTAAAAATTTGCCAAGCGGACTTGTCATTTTCCAATGGTGGGTCGCAAAATGAATAGTATCATAAAGAACATAACCAATTATGTATCCAGAGAGTACGGCAAGGAAATAATTATATCCGAATATAAGTGAGAATGCAAAATAATGAATAACTGCTAAAGGAATGCTTACGAGCAGAGGCATAACGAGTCTGGTTCTATCTCTGGGATAATCGTGATGAACGCCATGAGCAAGAAAATGAACCTTCTTACCTACTTCTGATTTTGGCTGATAATGAAAAACAAATCTATGCATAACGTATTCAAACAAAGTCCATAGAGCCAAGCCGGCAATAAAGAGAAGGGCATACGACCCGATGGAAGTTCTCTGCAAACCGAAATAGGAAATTATAATAACAAGGGGCACATAGACCACGACAGGTGTTGCAGGATGTATATGTGAAAAATATTCAAGAAAATTATTCTTGAATAATCTGACTGATTCATTCCTGTTAGATACAAAAAGCCTTTTTGACATAGTATAAAATATGAATTATATTATTTTTTAGTAAGAACAAATTATTAAAAAGGTAACAATATTAAAAAACAAATTTTAAAAAGTTTAAGTTCTAGAAAATCTCTTATCAAGTTCTTCAGTTGAAAGTCTAATGACAGTTGGTCTTCCGTGCGGGCATACATAGGGCAGTTCTGCGGCAAAAAGAGAATCAATAAGGTTAATCATTTCTTGAGTCTGCAATCTTTCACCTGATTTAACGGCATTTCTACAAGAGAAAGATTTTGCAAGATTATCACGTTTTTCGAGATGCAAACTGACTTCGTATTCTTTATACTGGTCTATTAATTCCTGAAATATTTTGTTCTCATTTCCGGGTTTCACATCAGAGGGAATACCTTTAATTTCAACAACATCATTAACGGTAAATTTTAAGGCGAAGCCAAGATTATGAATTTCATCCTGCAGTGATTTAGCCAGCTGGTAATCAACTTTTGTAAGTTGAATTTTTATAGGTATTAACAACTGCTGGGAAAAAGATGAATTTGAGTTAAGCCTCATCAGTGCCTTTTCATAGAGTATCCTTTCGTGAGCCGCGTGCTGGTCAATAATCATGAGGCCGGCATCAGTTTCACACATTATGTACTTATTCTGGTACTGCCATACGTTAAATTTTTCGTCAGTATCTTTCTTTGTATGCTCAAAAACATCTTTTCGATTATCAACCTCTGTTTCATCAGGAATTAAATTCACATTTTCGTTTCCGAAATCGGCATCATCTTTCTTTGAAGCCTCGAATATGCTGTGTATAGCAGTTGTTCCTCTTGTAGAAGGGGAGGAAGAGAAACTTTTATTATCGGGAATGTTAAGATTATAATTCTTATGTTCAAGAGTATCGGGAACTTTACCAAGAGATTTATCATTTCCGAAACCAATATCAAAAGTAATATTACTTGCCCGAAGATTATCTTTAACAACTTTTCTCAAGAAACCGAAAATAGCGCTTTCATCTTCAAACTTAACTTCAAGCTTAGACGGATGAACGTTAACATCAACCTTTGTCGGGTCTATATCAATGAACAGAAAGAAAGAAGGGTAATTTCCTTTCTCGATTAAATCATCGTAACCGGAATAAACAGCAAAATTAAGATTTTTGCTGGTGAAGAATCTATTATTAAGATAAAAGAACTGGTCTTGCTTTGATTTTCTTGTAAATCCCGGTTTAGAGATGAATCCGTTTACTTTAATAAATGCTCCTTCAGCATTAACTTGAATAAGGGATTTGCTGAAATCATCTGTAAAAATATCTTTAAGGCGTCCGAATAAATCAGCAGTCTTTAAGTTAAATACAAGTTCATCGTTGTTAAAAAGTTTAAACTCGATTTCAGGGTTTGACACAACCTGTCTGACAAAGGTTTCGTAAATATGCCTGTATTCCGTCTGGTTTGATTTCAGAAAATTCCTTCTGCCCGGGGTGTTATAGAATAAATTCTTCACTGATATAGAAGTACCTATATCGGTATTAACTTTTGAAACTTCTATAATTTCATTTCCGTCAATCCTTACGAGAGAGCCCACTTCATCGTTTGATGTACGCGTTTTAAGTTCAACTTGTGATATAGCGGCAATAGAAGCAAGCGCTTCGCCTCTGAAACCGAGAGTCTGTATATTTTCAAGGTCTTCGTATGTTTCGATTTTACTGGTTGAATGTCTTTGGAAAGCTACCACTGCATCATCTTCAGACATACCCGAACCGTTATCAATTACCTGAATTAAGCCTTTGCCTGCATCTTTTATGATTACAATAATTTCAGATGCTCCAGCGTCTATAGAATTTTCCACAAGTTCTTTCACAACAGCTTCGGGTCTGCCGACTACTTCACCTGCTGCAATTTTATTGTACAGCACCTGCGGGAGTATTTTTATTTTATTGCTCAAGGTAAAATTTATTTCTCAAAAATGGCTTTTACAAAATCATCGCTATCAAAAACCTGAAGGTCATCAATCTGTTCGCCCACACCGATAAATCTAACGGGGATTTTTAGCTCGTTATTTATTTTAATGACAATACCGCCCTTTGCAGTGCCATCGAGCTTGGTGAGTATAATACCTGTAACTTCACCAAGCGCATTAGCAAATTCTTTGACTTGATTGAGACCGTTTTGACCTGTTGTCGCATCGATTACGATAAACGTTTCATTCGGTGTATCCGGAATAACTTTTTGCATAACTCGTTTAACTTTTTTAAGTTCTTCCATCAAATGAGATTTGTTATGAAGTCTTCCTGCAGTATCGATAATTACCACATCAACATTTCTTGAAACCGCTGCAGAGATAGTATCGTAAGCTACAGATGCAGGGTCTTTTGTAGAAGGATTCTGAATAATGTCGACACCCGCACGCTTTGCCCATATTTCAAGCTGTTCGTTTGCAGCCGCTCTGAAAGTATCTGCAGAGCCGATAAGTACAGATTTGCCGGTTTTCTTGAAGTTATGAGCGAGTTTTCCGATTGAAGTAGTTTTCCCAACACCGTTTACACCGACAACCATAATGACAAACGGTTTTTGGGCTATCGAGAAATCGAATGTTTTAAATTGAGATGTTGAATTTGCAAAAATCTTTTTTACTTCTTCGCTAATTAAGTTATTAAGCTCATCATCATTCTCATACTTATCGGTTTTAGCTCGTTCTTTAATGCTGTTAAGAATAGTTTCAACTGTATCGTAACCAACGTCTGATGATAAGAGGATTTCTTCGAGTTCGATCAAAAAATCATCGTCAATCTTCTTCTTAGCGTAAACAAGTCTGTTAATTTTTCCGAACAGGTCATCTTTTGTTTTTGTTAATCCGTCCTTTAGCTTATTGAATCCAATCTTGTCTAAAAAAGACATTATTCCTCCGTTGTCTTATTATTCTTTTGTTAAGTTCTTTGCAATAATCATTCTTTGAACTTCAGAAGTACCTTCACCAATAGTTAGAAGTTTAACATCGCGGTAAAGTTTTTCCACTGGGAATTCTTTTATGAAGCCATATCCGCCGTGAATTTGTACTGCTTCGTTTGAGGCTCTAACGGCAACCTCACTCGCGAAGAGTTTTGCCATTGAGGCAGCCATGTTTATGTTTTCTCCTGCGTCTTTCATAGCAGCTGCTTTGTATGTAAGAAGTCTTGAGGCTTCAATTTCTGTCTGCATTTCTGCGAGTTTAAACTGAGTTGCCTGGAACTCACTAAGAGTTTTACCGAACTGTTTTCTTTGTTTAGAATATTTTATACTTGCATCAAGTGCACCTTGCGCAAGACCGAGTGAAAGAGCGGCGATAGCAATCCTTCCTCCGTCGAGAATCTTCATCACCTGCTTAAAACCTTCATGCTCAACGCCGATAAGGTTCTCTGCAGGGATTTCAACATTTTCAAAAATCAGTTCAGCCGTATCAGAGGCTCTCATACCGAGCTTGTTTTCTTTCTTTCCGACTCTAAATCCTTTAGTTCTCGGTTCAAGAATGAAAGCAGAAATCTTGTTTTTACCTTCTATTTTTGCTGTAATGGCAGTAATAACGTACGTTCCGGCAACAGTACCTTGAGTAATGAACATCTTGCTGCCGTTTAAAATATATTTATCGCCCTTTTTCTCTGCAAAACTTGCCATAGATACAGCGTCGCTCCCTGAGACGTTCTCAGTAAGACCCCACGCTCCGTATTTCTTACCAGTAACAAGGTCGGGAAGGTATTTCTTTTTCTGTTCATCATTTCCAAAAGAACAAATATGGTTAGTACAGAGACCATTATGAGAGGCAACAATCAGACCAACAGAGGGATCCACTCTTGATATCTCTTCAATAATCAAAGCGTACTCGAGTGTGCTTAAATTTGCACCTCCGTATTCTTCGGGAAAGGTTATTCCGAGAAATCCCATCTCGCCGAGTTTCTTTGCTATTTCGTGAGGGAATTCCTGCGGTTCATCGTATTTCATAACAACAGGGGCGATTTCTTTTTGAGCAAAGTCTCTAGCAAGTTTTTGCGTTTCTAACTGATTCTCCGATAGTCTAAAGTCCATATTCACTTTAAATTTTTAATAACAAATAATTTATATTATCTTATCAATTTAAACAATTGAAACCGAATAAAATTCTAAACGATAAAATTGTGTCAATCAGATAAGCCGCAATAAGGATTATTATATATTTTTCTTATAATAATCAGTATATAGAAAATCCTTGTAAATTGAAAGCAAAAAAATTAAATTTAAGAGTGTTTTTTTGCAAATAATTCCCATAATAATCTACAAAGGTGATTTTTAATGCGCAATAGATTTTTACTTATTATTATATTCACATTTCTTTCTCTGAATGTTTTTTCTCAGGAATACTTCATAAAATCTTATAATACACAGGACGGTCTGGCAACTAGATTAGTTTATGATATTTGCCAGGATAGCAGCGGTATAATATGGGCGGCAACACATGATGGAATAAGTTCATACGATGGGTTTAATTTTAAGAATTATGACAGAACCGACGGATTACCAGAGCAGCATTATAAGCGAGTAAAACTTGATGAAAAGGGCATAATATGGTGTTTCCCATTTTACAATAATGATACTATAATTTACTTTGATAAGAATAGTTTAAATAGATTTAAAATATTAAACATTCCAGATAACACTTTTATGATAACAGATTTTGCTGTGATGTACATTGATGAAAAACCATTATTATGCGTAGGCGGCAACAATGGAATTTATATGTATAAAGATGAATTATGGCAAAGATTTTATTATACAGATAACTCAAGAGATAATTATGTAAATCGTGTAATAGCTAAAGGGGGAAAATTTTATTTCGCAACAAAGTCGGGAATATATATTATTGAAAATGAGAAAATCGACCGAAGCTTAAATGAGAAATTAACTTTTACGCAGGACGAACTTCTAACGATAGAATTTGAAAATACAGGGAAGCAGAATGAGAAATTATGGGTATTAAGTTACGATCGACTGGGATATTTTGAAGATGATAATTTCAGAGTATATAAAAGTGATTTACAACTTCCAACATTTTACACGAACGAATCCGGATTTATAGGTTTTCACGAAAGAGGAAGAATAATATTCGGTAATAATAATTCTAAATATTTTATAAGCAGAGATTCGGACAAAATGATGCCTTTAATGACATCAAACGGATTTTCATCAAACGGTGCTGCATCGTTGTTTATTGACAGAGAGAAGAATGTTTGGTTTGCAGATACGAGGGGTGTGGATAAAATCAATAAATTATCTTTAGTAAATTATTTTGTCAGCAGCGGGCTTCTTGACAATGATGTAACCGCAATAACGGAAGTAACGGAGAGTAAGTTTGTTTTTGGACATATTAATGGTTTGACAGTACTTGAAAAGGATAACAATTTCAAGAGATATAAATTCGAGTATGATAGAACCAACTCTGCAAGAGTACTGGATATGATCAAAGATAATGACGGGAATGTGTGGTTTTCAGCCTCTGGGAACGGCGTGGGGAAAATGTACCCTGACGGAAAGATAAAATGGTATAAAAGTGAAAACGTAAAACAATTTAATAGTATAAATAAGGATATAAAAGGAAGAATATGGGTGGGCACTATTTCTGAAAAAAATGATATATTTATAATTAAAGATAACAAACTGGTTAAATATGAATACAGCGATAATATAATTAATACAAATAGAAAGCTGTATGCATCAGATAGAGGCGGAATGTACGTATTGGGAAACAATGGAGTTTGGTATGCAGATGATAAAGGAGCAAAACAGATACCGTCAAAAATCGGAAATAAAATAAATGCTTATTCATATTATAAAAATAAATCAGGAACAGAATTTGTTGGTACATCCACAGGTTTGTACTTTATTGACAATAGACTACTTGTGAAGTATAATAATAATGGGATTGAGATATCAAAACCAATTTATTTTATTATACAGGATAAAGAGGGTAATTATTGGTTAGGTTCAAATGATGGTGTGATAAAATGGAATGGAGAACAGAATATTGAATTAATAAACACTCAAAATGGACTTGCCGGTATAGAAACAAACCGTTCTGCGGGAATAATAGACTCAGAGGGACGTATATGGGTAGGAACAGATTTGGGATTATCCTGTTTTTTGCCTGAATACAATAAAATACCTGTTTCTGTACCTGAGTTAAAAATACTGGATTTCGAGGACAGTAAAGGATTTAAGTACAATCTTTATGATGAAAATTCTATTTCGCATAACGATAATACTCTTAAATTCAACTTCAGGGGTATTTCTTATGTGAATGAAGAATCGATGTTATACAAATATAAATTAGATGGATACGATAAACACTGGCAGGAAATAAGTCAATCGATGCTTGATAAGGTAAAGTATGTAAACCTAAATTCCGGTGAATATCAGTTTAGTGTTATGGTGAAAAATTTCTCCGGCGAATGGAGTGAAGTAAAAACATCGGGTATAATAAAAATAAATTCTCCATTTTATAAGTCATGGTGGTTCCTTTTTTTGATGTTAATTATCTTTGGCGGCATGGTAGCGTCTTTTGTAAAAATACGGGATCAAAAATCACAGAATGTCAAACTCGAAAAGGAGATTCAAATCCGTAAAAAAACCGAACAAGAATTAATTGACAGCAAAAGAAAATATCAGGATTTAATTGAACTATTACCGGAAACAGTTTATGAGATTGACATACAAGGTAATATTATATTTGTGAATAGTTATGGATTAAAAATGCTTAACATAACATCTGAAGAATTGGAAAAGGGCATTAATATTTCAGAAATCATAATACCTGCGGAGCATGCTTACCTGAAAGAAAACCTTAATAATATACTAAGGAATGAAACATTGTATAACATCAACTATACATGTATTACAAAGACAGGGAAGAGAATACCCATTAGTGTTAATGCTGCTCCAAAAATAGAGAACGGTGAAACGGTTGGAATAAGGGGCGTTGCAATGGATATGACAGAACATATTCAGATACAGGAAGCATTAATAAAACATGCAAAAGAATTAAAGGATTTGAATGCAAGTAAAGACAAATTTTTCTCGATTGTAGCACATGACTTAAAAAGTCCGTTTCAGGGACTTTTGGGTTTTTCAGAATTCCTTTACACCGATTTTGATGTACTGACAGAAATAGAAAGGAAAGAATACATAGGACATGTCAGAACGTCTGCGAGAAATGCACATAATTTACTTGACCATCTCTTACAATGGTCGAGACTTCAAACGAACAGAATAGAAGTTATACCTCAGAAACTGAATTTATATTCAGAAGTGAATTCCGTAATTGAACTACTGATTTCGAATGCTATCAGAAAAAGAATATCCCTAATCAATAATGTTAATAAGGATATTTACATAATAGCTGATGTTAATATGCTGAATTCCATACTACAAAATTTAATATCAAATGCATTAAAGTTTACCCGCCAAGACGGAGAAGTCAAAATTGAAAGTGAAACAATAAATGGTGTGGTAAAAGTTAAAATCATTGATAATGGAGTAGGAATGGATGATGTAGATATCAAGAAATTATTTGAAATTGACCAGCAATATACACGGTTAGGTACGATGAATGAGAAAGGAACCGGCTTAGGTCTTTTATTATGCAAAGAAATGATAGAACTTAACGGAGGCAATATAAGTGTAGAAAGCGAATTAGGAAAAGGGAGCAAGTTTATTATTGAACTACCGAGAGTATAATATTATTACTGCCTGATTATTATTTCACATTTCTTTAGATTAAAATAAAGAATCTCAACGATAAAAAATATTAAAAAAGATTCTATCAAAACAAATTTTTAATCACAGACAGATATCTGACGGTTTAAAGAAAGATTATTGTTTTTATCCGTTATCAGCGATGCTTTCGCTTCCGCTAAGAAGGCTTTGCAGATTGATAGTCGAAGCTTTCGTTTGTGTTGCGAGAGCGACGTAATTTCTAGCAAGGTTATCTTTGCCCGCGCCGAGAATAGAGCTAACAAGACCGAGCGATTCGGCAAGCTTATCGGGTTTTATATTTTTGAAAATAATCTGCCAGATGTTTTCTTCGAGGGCGTTAATAGCAGTTTGAACTTCATGCAGGTCGTAGCCGCTGGCGAACCTTTCTTTAGCAATCTTCTCTGTATAATTTAGCATCGGAATAAGTTCTTTCTTATTTGCGCATTCAATTACCTTTTTGTAGAGGTTTGTGAGCTTTTGTTTTGTAATTGAGGAGCCTTCTTTTGTGTAACCTTTCAGTTTTACTTCGTTAATCTGTCTGCATGAATCTTCAATAACTTTTTCTTTATTCTTTTCAAGAAGGGAAATTATATTCATAACATTTATATTGAAATTTTATTAAATTATTGTATAAAATACAAATGCTTTAAAAAGCGTTCAAGTCAAATTAAATACATAGAATATGGATACAATATTTTTAGTATTAAGTCTTTTTCTGCCGAGGATAGCACTACTTATTTATTATTTTATTCATCAGATACCATATAATCAGGTACCATTTGTTGGAGATGTACTGCTCACAATATTCCTGCCCAGAGTTCTGATATTAATATTTGTTGCGGAAAACCTCGGGACTTCGAGTCCGTGGTTTTGGATACATTTGATTGCAGCAGTAATGGTATGGTCGGGATTTGGGAAATACGGCAAGGGCAAGATGAAGAAAAAGGATTAAAATTTAATGTAGTCCAGGCGTGGTCTTGCTTTTACAGAGAGAGATTCTTTTATAAAATAATCTTGATTATTTGATATAATGTATTTGAAATATGCCGTGATACCTATCATTGCAGCGTTATCGGTGGAATACACAATGTCAGGAATGTAAACCTTTACGTTGCATTTTTGAAGTTCGTAAAACATTTTCTTTAAGTAAGAGTTTGCGGATACGCCTCCGGAGACAGTAAGAAAATCAACATGAAATTCTTTTATAGCTTTCTTCACTTTAAGATAGAGTGTCTCAACGGCTATATGCTGGAATGAGGCAGCAATATTGCTAATAAGCTCATCTGACCTGTTCGAATCATATTCAATTTCTTTCAGGAAATACAAGACAGAAGTTTTCAGACCGGAGAATGAGAAATTGTATTTAGTATTTTTAAGCTGTGCGATAGGAAATTTATGAAAGTTGATATCGCCATATTTTGCGTATTTATCGATAAGCGGACCTCCCGGATATCCGAGTCCCATCATTTTAGCGACTTTATCGAAAGCTTCACCTACTGCGTCGTCAATAGTTGTACCAAGAATTTTATGCTTGAAGAAATCTTCCACAAGAACTAGTAATGTATGTCCGCCTGAGACAATAAGCGCAAGGAAGGGGAAATGCGGTTTATTATTACTGAGGAAAGGGGAATATAAATGTGCATGAATATGATTCACGGGAATGAAGGGGACGGATAACGAAGCGGCGAGAGATTTTGCAAAATTAAGACCGATAAGAATTGCCCCGATTAAACCCGGTTCGGAAGCGGCTGCGATAAGATTAATGTCTTTCAGATTGAGGCCTGATTTAGCAAGTGCTTTTTCAGTCATTTCTGTGATTTTCCTGAGATGTTCGCGGGAAGCTATCTCTGGTACTACGCCTCCGAAAGTCTTATGGTATTCCTGCGAAAGAATAATGTTTGAAAGCACTTTATCATTTTGCAGAACAGCCACAGAAGTCTCATCGCACGACGATTCAAAAGCTAAAATATTTAAACTATATGTATTCAAAGATTGTTACAATTTGTAATAGGGTGTCTTGTATGCAAATTAATTCGATTAAATGAATTTTAAAACATTAAAATTAATATTTATACTGTTTTTATGTAATGGCTTTGTTTTTTCCCAATCAAAGCTTTTGGTACCAATGGAAACATCAGGTCAGGCAAATCACCTTAAAGCATACGGCATTGCATATAGGTTTCTTCTTGAAGGAGGGGAGCTTGACTGGCTTCTGAATTACAAAAGTGGTGCGTTTATGTTTAATTATTCATCGAGAATTGAAGATGAATGCAAATTGAAGGGTGTGAGTTATGAACTTCTGGACGGTACCGCTGCTGCACAGGTTTACGCAAGTGTAAAAGATGACAACAATAACATGGATGTAATACGGCTCGAAAAGGTTGCCAAGATAGCAGTATATGTACCTCCAAATGCTTTGCCCTGGGATGATGCAGTTCAGCTTGTTCTGGACTATGCAGAAATCCCATATCAAAAACTCTGGGATGAGGAAGTTTTATCTGACAAGCTAAAGGGTGTTGACTGGGTACATCTTCATCATGAGGATTTCACGGGGCAGTACGGAAAGTTTTTTGCGAATTACGGAGCATCGCCCTGGTACATGACACAGAAAGCCGTAAACGAAGAAATGTCAATAAAGCTCGGGTTTAACAAAGTATCGAAGCTAAAATTAGCCGTAGTGAAAAAACTGAAAGAATATGTTTCGAACGGGGGATTCCTTTTTACGATGTGCAGTGCTACGGACACTTACGATATAGCGCTTGCGAGCCAGTACACTGATATCTGCGATGTGATGTACGACGGCGACCCTTTCGACCCGGATGCAAATTCAAAACTGGATTTTTCGGAATGCATGGCGCTTGAAAATTTTCAGGTGGAGCTGAACCCTTACGTTTACAGGTATTCAAACATCGATATCACGCAGGATTTGCTTAACATAGGACAGTTTAATGATTACTTCAAGCTTGTAGAATTTTCGGCAAAGTTAGATCCTGTACCTTCGATGCTGACTCAATGTCATACGGCGCTGGTTGCGGGTTTTCTTGGACAGACGAGCGGATTCAGAAAAGAATTTCTTAAGAAGAATGTAATAGTGATGGGAATGAATGAGGGATTAAATCTTGTGAAGTATATACACGGTAATTACGGAAAGGGGACATTTACGTTCTTCGGAGGTCATGACCCGGAGGACTATGCACACCTTGTGGGTGCACCACCGACGGAATTGAATTTACATCCGAATTCCCCCGGATACAGACTAATCTTAAACAATGTACTTTTTCCGGCAGCAAAAAAGAAGAAGCTAAAGACTTGAAACGATATTCGTTAATATTTCTTTTACTACTTTTTTTCATTTCATGCAAAACAGAAATGGATAAAGAACGAATTTCAGTAATTGACGACCTTGGGAATGAATTTGATTTCAATGAAAAACCTGTAAGAGTAATTTCACTCGCTCCGAGTATTACGGAATCTATCTTTTTTCTTGGACTCGATTCAAATCTAATCGGGGTCACACAATACTGTGATTTTCCGGAACAAGCAAAACTGAAGACTAACATTGGCGGTATGCTTGATCCTAATCTGGAGATAATAACAAATCTGAACCCAGATTTAATTTTCCTTACAACGGAAGGTAATTCACAGATTACATATAAATCATTGAAAGACCTTGGTTTAAGGGTTTTTGTCCTTAATCCTAAAAATGTTGATGGTATCGTGTCCTCACTTGAAAAATTGAATTTAATATTTAAAAATCCTGTTAGCGATAGTGTACTTAAAGATTTTAAAATGGAATTGAAATCATTATCCGATGATTCACAAACAAGAATGTATGCAGGATTTCTTGCACTGAAACCACTCATCACTTTTAATAAAAAAACATTCCTCAACGATGTTTTTAAAATGAGCGGTTTTTCTAATGTATACGAAAATGAAAATCTTGATTATCCTTCAATTGCAGAGGAGGACCTTTTCTCAAGAAATCCTGATTATCTTTTCATATTCGCTGATAAATCAAAAGAATTAAGTATCATAAAAGAACTTGAGCAAAGATTTGATCGACTTAAATCCGTGAGGGAAAAATCTTATTTTGTACTGGACGAAAATGTATTCACAAGACCGGGTCCAAGGGTGTTAAATTCTATTAAAATGTTAAAAACCATACCTTGAAAATTGTTATGATTGAATATTATATGTAAATTATTCATGAAGTATAATAGTATACATACTATATTATTAAACGTATATACTATGATATTAAATATAAATTCTGCATTTATCCTCTATATTATATATAAAAAGTACATAAACTACTGATAATACGTGCTTTATTTTATTTTTCTAAATTGTTATTTTGGCACACTAATTGCTACACAAACTATATGTATTTATGAAATTAAAAAATTGAATTAAAATAAACATTTTGATAAAGAAAATTTTAAATATAGCAGTTGTTTTACTTTTAAGTTCAGTCGGATTTTCAGCAGCACAAGATTTTATATCCTTGAATGATAATGAAAACGGTACAAAATTGACTTTATCTAACATTGTTTCAGAAGAATTCTTACCTCAAGACACAATACCAAACGCATCAGAAATTGAATTGTTGAACAGAGGATACGATTATACTAACAAAAGAATGTATAATAGAAGCAATTAATTCATTTAATCAATATTTAAAAACAAAACCTGAAGATTCAAAGATACACTTGCAGCTTGGATATCTTTATGATGCAAGCAGAAAATATGAGAGCGCCTACAATAGTTTTGGAAAGGTTATGGAATTTTCTTACAACGATAATGAAATTGACAAGGCTGCAATTTCCAGATATTACATTAGAGAAAAAATGATACAGAATTCTGTTGTGTCATTTGACCTGTACTTCCATAATTTTTATGATAGTTATTACCAAAACTATGTTGGAAATCTACTCACCCATTTAAACGTGAAACTTACAAAAGGTATTCATGTCGGACCATATTTTGATACATACTTTGATTCAAAATCAAAACCAGGTAATATTTTAAATGACAGATATGTTGAATTTGGGGCATTTACTAAATTTACTATTACAGACTGGATGAGTTTTGAAGTCAGAATGGGTTATGTCAGAGAAATTGATTTTAAGAAAAACAGTTTTAGTTTTAAACCAATTCTTTCAATGGGTAAAAGAATTGGAACGGCTCACTTCTATAAACCCTCAAGATCGCAAAATACCGAGAGCTTCTATTACGATATTTACACTTCTGCTTTGTATGATTACAAGTTTAGAAATGTATTCGTCAATTTGCAGAATAAAGAAGCCCTTAGGTTCATGCTTGGCGGATATTCTTACTTTGAGTTTTATCTGAAACAGGAAGTTGCAGCTGATACAGAACAATTTGATTATAACAACTATTTAGATTTTGGTGCGGGAGTTACTTTTAAACCAAACATCCAGAGTTTTCCGGTGTTTTTTGTTGAGGGCGTGTACAGAAACTTCTTTGTTAGTATAGACCCGAAAACAAATAAATCTGTGTATTTTGCCGGAGATATGAGGAGCTTTTTTACTGTGAGAGCAGGATTTTTACTATATTATAATACAAAACTATGATTTATGACATTTTCCAAATATTACTGTGGATTACCGCAATCATGCTGTTTATTAGCGGGGTTGATGATCTTTATTTGGACCTTTTGTATTGGTTCGAAAAAGGTAATTACAAGAGAAAATTGCCGGATTTTTCGGAGATGTTTGAAAAACCCGAAAAGCCAATTGCAGTTTTTATCGGCGCATGGAAAGAATCAGGCGTTATTGGTAGAACATTGAGTTATGCGGTGACAAATTTAAAATATGAAAATTATAGATTTTTTATTGGTGTGTATCCTAACGACCCTGAAACATTAAAGGTTGTTCAGGAAGTTTCGCAAAAAGACTCTCGAGTTATACCTTGCGTAAATAACGTTAACGGTCCGACAACAAAAGCTGATAATCTTAATTTGTTGTATGCAGGTCTTATTGAATATGAAAAACAATACGGAAAGTTTGAAATCATTCTCGTACATGATGCTGAAGATTTTATTCATCCGTTTTCTTTAAAGCTTTATAACCTTTTGCTTGGTTACAAGGGATATCATGCAATTCAAATTCCCGTTATTCCAATCAAAAGCAAGCTTGGTAAACTCTTCCATCGCACTTATTGCGATGCTTTTGCAGAAGTCCATACTAAAGACATGATAGTTCGCCAGGCTATGGGTACGTTTATTCCTTTTGCGGGAACTGGTATGGGATTTCATAGAAAAACATTTAACTTTCTTGAAAAGCATTACCATGAGAATTTAAACGGTAAAAATAAGGAAAATAATTATGTTGACCCGTTCAACACGAATTATCAGCCCGATTTCTCTGTAAGTGAAAAAGATGTTTCCTTCACGGAGGAAGACTTGGTTTTTCAAAATGACGAAACGCACAAAGAAGCTATTCATGTCAATAGGACAAGATACCAGGATGATCCGTTTAAAACCTTAAATCCTAAGAACGGTAAGTCAAACAGGTCAATAAAGGATTATCTCAGGAGTTATACGTTTTTGTTTATGGCAATTATAATCGGGTGGATTTCATTCCTTGTTTACACTGGAAATACTGAATCAAATGATTCTATGTTTGCTTCAAGTGATTTAATGAATAATCTGAATTTTTCTCCCGGTGACGCTATAGCTAAAAGTAATATGTCGGGTGAATTATCAGGCAAATATGACTTATCCGAATCAGGTATTCCTATCGAGGAAATTGTTAGTGTGAGCAATGGTTTCTCGGATATTAAATACAATGTTCTCTATACAGAATCCGGAATTAATAAATTCAGCATCATTGAATCCACTTGGAGTAATGAACTTTCAGCAGGAAAGAGGGTTAATGAACTAAATTATTCAGGTATTTTATCGGGTAAATCTGTTTCAGTAAAACTGTCAATTCTTGATGGTAAGAATATTTACAGAGTTATCATTTCAGATTACGATAAACTAATAGACGCAAGACGGGATATTTCAAAATTGAAAGAACCGGTTAAACAAATTACAAAAAATTACTAAAATGGGGAAAAAATCAGGGCACAACAGTTATTTCGAGAGTCTGGGATTGAAAGACGAAGATTTCATCTTCAATAACAACGAAGAAGAAACAATTAGCACGGATTCTTCTAAATTGAATTCTCTAAATTTTAATTCGACGAACTTTAACGACGATCCCTTTAAAATTCTAAGAGGTAATCAGAAAGAGACTTCTAAAAAGTCAACATCAGCATTTATAAAGGTATTTACGATTCTTTTTATGCTTATTCTGGCCGGATGGGTTATCTTCGTTATTTACTCCGGTAGTGATGCTGATACGCTGCGTGGTAACAGATTGAAAAATAAAATTAGTATTTCGCCTGATGACTTACAAGCGAAGCAAAATAATAATAACGAAAATAAAATTAACAAATAATTACAACAATAAGATCATGACTTCCAGTGAACAGAATATATTTAAGAATCTCGGCGATCACCTGAACGACGATAGTAAAAATAAACAGTCTATTGATGATAAAATTAAAGAAATTGAAGAAAGAATTCGTGGACTGTACGAAAATAAATCGTCGCAGAATAGCAATATAAGCCGTAAACAGATAGAAAACGATCTGTACCTTAAACAGAAACTTGATTCTTTCAGGGAGAACCTTCAAGATTCATCACCCGAGATGAAATCAACTATCAAAGACCCGGTTCTTAATGTTGATGGTACACACAGCCTATTTTCTCAGGCAGCTGGTAAATATTCTGATTATTCAGAGAAGGAAGAAGATCTGTCCGGAACTATCAGTGATATACAGGATAGAATTTCAAAACTCAATATGTTAACAGATAGTCAATCATTAAGTAACAAATCTGAAGAAGTCACAGCTGATAAATTATCCGATAAAGAACGAGCATTATTCACAAAAATGTTTAATGCTTTTTATGAAGAATCAAAAAAGATAGATAAAAAGTCAAACGAAGATTTACTGAAAGACAAACTTGAACACTTTGACGAGAAAATTAGTAGTATGAAAGAGGGATTATCATCTCTTTCTTCTGATGAACAGGAGTTAAAACATGATTCAAATGTTAAATTAGACGAAACAACAAAGGTTGAAGAGAAAGTTGTTTTAAAATCAGATCGCACTCAAAAGAAAGTCGAATCTAAGCAAGTCGCACCTCACGGTCCGATAACAATAAGACCGAAACAAAAGAAAGAAGGTCTCTTTAACGATATAAACCTGACTGAAGACTATGAACTCGGTTTTAGATTCCACGAGCTTGGTTTTAAAACAGGCTTCTTTAATGTAAAACTTGATGAAGATGATGATGCTTCCCGTATTGCAACAGCAGAATTTTTCCCAAATACTTTCTGGTCTGCCGTAAAACAGCGCTCCAGATGGGTTGCAGGGATAGTATTTCAAAATTGGAAATCTCATAAATGGTCAGGTAATTTAGTAACAAAATACTTTCTGTTCAGAGATAGAAAATCCGTCTTCAGCTTCTTCAGCGCATTTCTTTCAAATGTGGTGCTTCTGTACCTCTTGTTTGCGGTGCTTAGTAAGATATTTCAGTGGACGCACGTTAACTCACTTGTTGGTCACAGTTCAGTCCTCTGGCTGCTTATGATTTCAAACCTGATATTTATGATTTCCAGGTTATCACATAGATTTATTTTTACATACAACTGGTATGGCTTCAGTTATGCTTTCTTCAGTTTATTCAGATTACCAGTAGATACAATCGTTAATTTCTTTGCAATTGCCCGATCCTTCAGCGTTTACAAAAACACAAAATCGAAAGCAAAAGTCGTCTGGGATTCAACGACGCACTATTAATCTGAATCCCAAAATATTATTGTAATTTAATTTTTACATTATATTCAGCGGATTTCTACGTCTAATAAACAGCATAAAAAAACTATATGACAAATAAAAAGAATATACTATTTATTCTCGGAACAAGACCCGAAATTATTAAACTATTCGTTCTGTACAGAGAACTGAAAAATTCATGTGAATTTAATCCAATACTTTTTAACTCTGCACAGCAGACTATTTCTGAGGATATTCTTTCGTATTTAGATTTGAAGTTCGATATGTCAGCGGAAGAAATACCAAACCGAAGTGCTGACCTGGAACTGTTTGTTGCACATCTTATGCAGGACCTTAACAGACAGTTTGTTAAAGGAGAATCAGGTCTAAGCATAAATGACGTACACGGCGTTGTCGTTCAGGGCGATACTGCGTCTGCTTATGCAGGTGCTGTTTGGAGTTTCTTGAATCAGATTCCTGTATTTCACGTGGAAGCTGGGCTTAGAACTTTCGATCATCTGAATCCATTCCCCGAAGAGTTCTTCAGAGAATCAATAGGTAGAGTCTCTGCCCTTAATTTCTGTCCTACTAAAATAAGCTATGGAAATCTGATTAGAGAAGGTATTAGTGAAGATAAATGCTTTATAGTTGGTAATACTATAAATGACGCAATCGTAACTCTTTTAAATGAGAAAAAAATTATTGAATATCCTGAAAAGGATTATATTCTAAGTACTTTGCACAGACGAGAAAACTGGGATAAAGTAAAAGATTATTCTTCGATTATTAATAAACTTTTGAAAAAAGATAAAACCCGGAGAAAAATTGTTCATCTTCTGCATCCAAATCCTGCAATTAGAAAAAGCTTTTCTGAAGGTCTCGTTGATGGTACTCATGAGCTGTTCGAGATTAAAGATCCGGTAAACGATTATTTTGCAATGCTTGGTATGGTTAGAAATGCGCATACTGTTATATCAGATTCAGGTGGCTTGCAGGAAGAAACACTTTTCTTCAACATTCCTTGTGGTATTATGAGAAGAGTCACAGAACGTCCTGAGGTTCTTGATAAAAATGCAAAACTGCTGAATTTCGATTATGATGAGGTGGCTAACTTTATCGACTATGCAGAATATTTCAAAAGCAACGTGAATAATGAATATGATTACACTTTCGGGAATGGTGATACAAGTAAAAAGATCTTTGAATTACTTAAAAAGTATTATTATAAATAATTATCGAATGAAAAAAGTATTAATAGTACATACATTGAAAACAGAGTTAAACAACTATAAAAGATTCTTCAATAACATGTTTTTTTGAATATTTTAGGATGTATCATGGCATGGTATTTGAATGATGATAAATATTATAAATTAAAATAAAAACTATGAAAAAGAGATTTTCGCTTTGCTTATCAGTTTTTTTATTGATGAGTTTTCTCTCAGTCGCTGGATTTTCTGACGACAGGGGAATAACCGAAGTGCATTACACTTCCTTAGGAAATGGGACTAATAATGTTTCATTCTTAAATCCTTATACAAACACTACTCAAAATACTTGGGCTGGTGTGATTCTTGGAAAAATTGATGATGGAGACATATCAGGTTTCTATTGCATTGATATCAGGAATTATATAGGTGGAACTACTGAGATATATAATGATTCAAGTTATTCTAAAGTCTCGATTAATTACATTCTGCTAAACTACATGCCGTATAAACAACACCCGTATTCCGGTGCGCATAGTGATGTAAATATCGAAGCTGCAGCCGTACAGTGCGCAATATGGCATTTTAGCGATAATGTAGATGCAAACACAATTAATAATTCCTCTGTTAAAACAAGAACATTACAGATAATTGCGGATGCAGCAGCTCATCCTGATTTTGGGACTCCTATAAAAAACATTCAGATTGTACCTGTTAACGTCATACCGGATCCGCTGGTTCCAGCAGTCTTAAAAGTTAAAGTGGTCAACGAACTTGGAGTGGGTATTCCTAACGTTACTGTCTCTCTTTCTGCAACTACAGGTACTTTAAGTACTTCTTCTCTCGTTACTGGTCCGGATGGTTTCACTCCAACCTTTACAGTCACGAAAAATACATCTTTTAACACAAAGATTTCCGCAAGTTCGAATTATATAGTACTTTCTCCCGGAACAATTTTTATTCATAGTTTAAATCCAGATGTAAAACAAAAAATTACTCTTGCTCAGGCTAAGAGCGGTAATAAGATTGATTTTTGTGAAATTACATGGGATTCAACCAGCGGTGGTAACGGCGGAGGTCTTGAATCTTCTTACGATCTGGGTGAATTATTGCTTCAAAGATACATGAAAATAAGAAGCGGACAAACAGAGAGAATGCTTGCACAAACTAACTTTATGTTTGCTCCAAATTATTTGCTACAGGATGTAATTCCTGTAAATGGACCGTTTAATTCATTTGCGGTGGAAACAACTCCTTTTGATATTCTTGGTATTTCAAATGCAACTTCCGCTTTTGCATGTGATTATAAAGTTAACTCAAATAGAGTCGGAGCTGTATTCGCAACTACAACAAATCCGCCCGATGTTTACAATCACACTAAAGCAACTTGCGACCGATATTCGAAATATGAATTAATTGACCTCAAAGGTGTGAACCTTAACAGCAGAGATTTCTATATGGCAAAATTGCTTAATCCGAGAAAAAATGTTACGGATTATTCAATAACATTCAGCGTTTATGAAACAGTTACTGGATTTATTGTCGATAACAAATGGACAATTCAAGAGCATCAGGTCCCTTCAGGGGCTATCAATGTCTATAATTTCCAGGCATGGGCTGGTACAGAATTTTCCGCAAAAGAAATCGTTACAAATATTATTTCAAAGCTCAATACTTTGAAATCTGTATCATACGTCGGAACCCAGATAATTAATCCTGAGATATACATAAAGAAAGCAAGTTATGACAACGACGGAAAGTTGAGATTTAAATTTTCCAACAGCACTACTGTAGCTAAAACACTTCCGTTCACTGTAACTTATAGACCTCAGCAGGGCATGCCCGAGCAAACAACAACTATTAATATTAACATTCAACCTGAAGTATCCGAAGTTGTAGTTCCTTTCGGTTATCTTTCAGGAGCAAACATCACAATGAACTGTGAGAACGGATTTAAAGATGCAGTTTTTGTAGGTGGAGGGTTATACGCACCGTTTGCTGGTCCGAATAGCGTTATCAGCGGATTTGAAAATATAGTCAATACAACTCCTCAGTTCCCGTCGGGTACTATGGCATTTACTGGTGGAGCAAGAATTTACGGTTATACAAACGATGTACTCTATATTGGACGGTCTCTTGATGCAACATACGAGGGTATCAGCCTTACTAATTTTAACAAAATTAGATTCGAAGCCAAAGGTACAGGCGTTTTGACTGTTCAGCTGGAAGCTTGGGCTAACAACCAGTATTACTATCCATACGTAAACATAAACCTTACAAGCGACTATTCAATTCATGAAATTCCTCTAAGCAGTTTCATGGTTAATGGTGCACCTGCGGACTTAAACACAGTATCACTCGTATTATTCAAACAGGAAGTTTTACATAATCCTTCTATGACCTATTCCGACTTTTCCGTTAAGGGTGCTGGAATTATTCCGAACACAGTCGGTATTTCTGGTGTTGAAACACAGGTAAAGGATTTTGAACTATCACAAAACTATCCGAATCCGTTCAACCCGGTTACTAACATAAATGTAAGTATTCCGAGAGAAGGTTTTGTCACTCTTAAAGTGTACAACATGCTTGGACAGGAAGTAGCTGTTCTTCTTAATGGAAATATGAAACCCGTTAGTAATTTTAAAGTTACTTTCGACGGCAGTAAACTTCCAACCGGTGTCTATGTTTATAAACTTTCTTCAACAGACGGAACCTCGTTAATTAAGAAAATGACATTAATAAAATAAATTATTAGGGGCTGGCTTTATAAAGCCAGCCTCTTTAAAGTTTTTAAGATTTTTGTAAATCAAATTATTAGGAAATGATAAAAGTTAGAATCATTAAAACAGCGTGTCTGTTATTGCTGGTTTTTACAGCATTTGCAGGCCCGATTATGGGCCAGGATCTTGGGACTAAATACAAACAGGATAGGTATAAAATCCCTGTTCTGCCGGACATTAATAAATTGTTTGGCAATCCTAATTACGCTCCTATGAGTGTTATTAAACAGGATTTTATCCTGACTCTAAGGGATAATGCATTAATGGACGCATCTAAGTTTTATCCTTCTCAGCCTAATCCTTATTTGCCTGAAGGTTACCCTGTCGTTATTATGGTCCATGGTTATGGTGATAGAAAAGAAGTTCTTGAAGGATTGGCATCTGCTCAGTCTCAGTATGGATATGTCGTTTACACTTACAGCGTTAGAGGGCAGGGGAATTCAACAGGTCTGTCTAATCTCATCAGCAGAACCGAAGCTCAGGATTTAATAGAGTTTGTTGATTATGTCAAAAAAGACAAACAAACTACTGGTTCTGATACGAGTAAAGTTCTTATTATGGGTGGTTCTCAAGGCGGTATGCTTCCTTATATGGCTGCATCAATGGGTATGCATGTTAGAGCAATTATCTCAGCTCTTGCTTCACCCGATTTTGCGTCAAGCTGGATTGAAAATGGTTCTATAAAGATGACATTGCTTTGGACTATTGAATACACACCGGATATTGCAAGGTATAATCCGCAGGTTGACAGAATGTCTGAATGGATTTATTCCAAGCAAAAAGATAAATGGGATAGTCTTTCACGATGGTTACCTTTAAATAGGGATTTTTCCGATATCATTGCAAATAATCGAATACCAATAGTTCTGGAGAATTCATGGCAGGATATGTTTTTTAATGCTATTGGAAACATAAATGGAATCCCGATAATGACAGCTCCATCACGTTACTATTTCGGTGCAGTTATGGGTCATGGCGGTGATACATCGTGGGAAGAAGACCAGTGGCACATGAATTTCTTTAATGAATGGTTTTTCTACTGGCTGTTCGGTTATCAAAATAACATTCTGACTCGTCCTAAATTTCATTATGCTTATACCACCTTCCCGGTAAACGGAAACATGTGGTCTTATAAGCATGACAGCTCAAGCGTCTGGCCCCCGCAGAATATTGCTAATTACCGCTTGTATTTCAATGCCAACAAGAAATTGAAAACAACCGTTAACAATAATCAGAATGCAACAAATCCTTTGAAAAACACTATCAAGAATTCGTACACTATGAAGCAGATAGTTAACGATGAATTCGAAGGTACAAGATTTAAAAATAACTTTGTGAAAGATTCAACAATTTATGAATCACCGGTGCTTAAGAATGGTATGAAAATGATAGGTACTCCGACATTGAGACTCGATTATATCTCAAATAAAGTAGTCGCACAGTTTAATTTCCAGATATTTGAAGTTAGTAGCTCGGGTGTGGCAAAGTATATTACCAGCATTAATTTTACTGACAGAAATAATACTGTAAACGTTCGTAAACAAGTTACAATCCCGGGAAATTCGCATGCACATATTTTCCAGCCGGGTAGTAAAATAAGAATCGTTATGACTAACCTCGACCAACGTTGGAATTATCAATTCCTTGGTACGAATCCTTATGTTCTGCCTGTTATGACAAATTTCACTAACAAGATTTATCTAAGTGCAAATTCTTACGTTGATTTTCCAGTAATAGGAAGTGGTTCAATGAATCCGTTTGCACAAATTAATGAAGATGAAGATAAAGTCGCAGAAGTGTTTACTCTCAGGCAAAACTTCCCGAATCCGTTCAACCCGGTAACGAGCATTAGCTTTGTTTTACCGGAAAACTTTTCGGGTAACGTTTCCATTAATGTTTTTGACCTGTCAGGAAGACTCATAAAATCATTATTGAACAGCAATATGAACGGCGGTGATCATTCTATTACTTTCGATGGCTCACAGCTTTCAAGCGGTGTTTATTTCTATACTCTTAATGCTGGGTCATTCTCCGACGTGAAACGTATGATGCTTATTAAATAAATCTGTAATAATAAATTCTGCATTCAGAAAGCGGCTTTCTTGGAAGCCGCTTTTTTATTACAGCTTTCTTTTGAATGGAAAATTCTCTATGTTTAATCTAAATTTAATTAATATACAATTTTGAATATTTTATTATTTATTTTTAGTAACAATAAATAAATTTATCCGATAACATGCGTACATTAAAAATGTTTCCTGCTCTAAACCCGTTTGACGAAGATTATCTTCAGGTCAGCAATATTCATAGAATAAGATATGCGCTCTATGGTAATCCAAAAGGAAATCCTGTATTTTTCATCCATGGCGGTCCCGGTAGCGGCTGTGATGATAATGATGCACGCTGGTTCAACCCGAAAAAGTACTTTATAATTACTCACGACCAGCGTGGTTGCGGAAAAAGCACACCCCTCGGAGAATTAAAAGAGAATTACACTCAGGCTCTAATTGATGATATAGAAAAGCTTCGTAACCATCTGAACATTTTAAAACCCATTTCTATTTTTGCAGGTTCGTGGGGTTCAACTCTTGCTTTATTGTATGCAGAAAAATTTCCAAAAAATATTAAGCAAATGATACTCCGCGGCATTTTTACTTGTACTTACGAAGAACAGGATTATTTCTACAGAGCCGATGGTGCTGCAAGATTTTCTCCCGTAAAGTGGAATAATCTTATTAGATCATTACCAAAGGGTAAAGGTACTTTACAGCAAAGAATTAACCATCTTTTCGAATCATCAGATAAAAAGGGGAGAAAGAAGTGGTGTCGTCTTCTCGCAGATTATGAATACAGTTTCTTCAACGTTTCTGAAGAAGATTTCGAAGAAGCGATGTCCAACTTTGATAAAGTTTATATCGAAATGTGTCTTAACATTTATTATCAGGCAAACAGATTTTTCCTCAAAGACAAAGAGATTCTTAGAAATATAGGTAGAATCAGCGGAATACCTTTAACTATTATACACGGTATGAATGACCTCGTCTGCCTTCCCGTTAATGCTTGGAAACTGCATAAGCTTGTTCCGCATTCTGAATTCCATCTCATTCCCGAAGCTGGACACATGTCATCACATCCGAATATGCAGCTGGCTCTGCTGAATGCCCTCCGTAACTGGAAATAAAATAATTTTAAAACTTTTATATTTGAATTCTATTCCAGTGAAAATCATATAAAATCAGTTCTTTCAGCGTTCGCTCTTTTCTCTATTCTTAAGTCCAAATCAACAACCTCATAATCTCTTCCGCTAAGATATTCTATGATTCCTTCTACTATATCCTTCCTCACCGAAATAATTAACCTTATATCTTTTTCGGAATTAGCCCATGTCATCAAATCATACCATCCCGTTTTATCCTTTTCCAAAAGACCTATTTCATCTATTATTATCTTGTCATACGAGTTCTTGTCCCAACTCATAATTTTATCTGTTATCATTCTAAAAGTTTCCTTATAAAAACCAAACTTCCCAAGTCTCAAACCTGAATTATAGTCAACTCTGCATAATGGCATTCTTTTGTTACCATTAATTATAACGGCATCATATCCAATCCTCACATCATTATCATAAATCACTTTTGAATAAACACCGGTTGTTCTATTGTCTATCATGTTTTCGATGTATGACGTTTTTCCTTTACCCTGTGAACCTGTGATAATAATTATCTGCTTCGTCATTGCCTTAAACCTTTCGTGCCAGACATCAGTCAGATAGGTAAGTTCATTGATAAACCTACCCGGATTAAGAATGGAAGTTATTCCCTTAGATGTATTGATAATCTCGGGTACTGCTGCAAAGGCAAGATTAAGAGCTTCCGAAAAGTTTTTATTCAATTTCCCGTGAAGAAACGATGTAAATGTATTCTTGCTAATCTCTGAACTTATCGAACTGAAGCCAACGGTTATAAGCAGTACTCTTAAAAACATTTCTATGCCTGTTAATATCGACTTATCCAATTCAGTATTCAAAACAAAAGTTAATACAAATGTCGTAAGCCCTGTAAATACTAGTATCTGCAGCCAAAGCTTGTAATTCCTGAATATCCTTCTTGAATTTTTGTATCTAAAAATTACGTACACAATATAACTCACAATTAGCACCGAACACACCAAGAGATACTCTTTAATAAAAAATAGAATTGTAATTATTATGCCCGCATTAACAATTATATTCAGATATATTAATCCGATTCCTTCCTTCTTTTCATAAACCAAAGTAGGTCTGAAAAAACTGTTATTTTTGTCTTCAAAGTCAAAGACTGTATTCTTCTTTCCCGATACATAACCGAGTGTTGCCGCGAGTCCTCCGAACACAAAGTTTATCGAAAGTAATACAAGTAGCACAACAATCGAATCTGTATTTTCTAAGTTGATAAGTTTAAAAAGGAATTCAATGCTCTTATCAAAAACAACTATCAGGTTCCAGCCGTACACAATCAGCAGGTTAACAAGTTTCTGTATCAGCGGCAAACACAAAGTAAGTCCGCCGCCAAGAATAAACCCTAAAGCATTCATGCCAAAAATTCTCAAAGCAATCTCAAGCATAATACTCTCTGATACTATTCCAATAATAGGACCAAAAACCTTCACTCCGGGTGTGAAGAACTTCATCATTCCACATATAAGACCTGCTCGCCATATCAAGCCTTTTAACTTCCATCTTACACTTGCTGCTGTCAGAAAATATATTGCGAAGAATGTTAAAATCTCTCCCGTAAACGGCATTCTGAAACCATGCAGAAAATTACCCACAATTATTTCAATAGATGCCCAGATGCTTCCCAGCACCGCAGCCCTCATCCATATATCCGATTTTGTTTTGATATTAAAATTTCAGTTTTCACAAAATAATTAATAACTCTTGCTTAAAACATGGAAATATTAATCTTAACTTTATTATTAATGTTCAATAAAAATCATATTAATACTGCAAAATTTTGATTCTCAACTTTCTAAAAATCCAAATTATTCCCCTTGACATTAGCAAAAAATATTATTACATTAATAATGCCTTAAAATTAAGCTATTATAGCATTATTTTATTATATAGGTTGATATAATCTACTGTAAAAATAGCTTAAACATATCAAAAAACAGCATTTCTCATAATTTTACGGTAAAAGTCCAGTAATAATACGATAATTGTACAATTATAGTACCTATACCTCAGGTATTTCTCCTGTATTTCGCTTGAAGTAGAGCCGTATTCCAGTCCATCACTGGTAATACCTTTCAAATTGAAATAAATCTTCCGTATTTAAGGATTTTCTTAATTTTCTAATATATTTCCGTCTGAATTATCACTTTCCCCATTTCTAATTCTATCAATTTTAAGTATTTTCACTGATTGTATGGTAATTCTAGAGAATATATCGGTTAGTTTTGGTACACGTAAGCTGCTTGATGATGTTAGTCTGCGTCTTGGAGGTAAAGACAGGGTCTCACTCGTCGGTGTTAATGGAGCCGGTAAAAGTACTTTACTTAAAATTATCGCTGGTCAATTTAATCAGGATAGCGGTAAATTAATCAAATCTCAACATTCCACAATCGGATATCTCCCGCAGGAAACAGTCAGGTTAAAAGGTAAGAAGTTGTTCGACGAGGTCTATGATTCTGTCGAAGATATCAAAAACATTGAAGATGAAATCCGACAGATTGAGACTGAAATGAAGCTGTTTGATAATACTGAATCCGAAGACTATTTCGATCTACTGACTACCTATTCCGAACTTCAGGATAGGTTTAGTTTACTTGAAGGTCATAAGCTTAAGTCTCAGGTAGAAAAGGTAGTTATAGGTCTTGGTTTCGAAGAGGATGAATTCGATAAAGATGTTGAAACTTTCAGCGGCGGGTGGCAAATGAGAATAGAGCTTTCCAAACTTCTACTGCAAAATCCCACTGTTCTTTTACTCGATGAACCGACAAACCATCTCGATTTTGAATCCCTAATTTGGTTTGAACGTTATCTTATCAACTACAAAGGTGCAATTGTCGTTGTCTCACACGATAAAGAATTCCTGAATAATATATCGTCAAAAACTATTGAAATCCACAATGGCGATATGAATACTTATAGCGGCAATTACAACTTTTACGTTGCGGAAAAGGCGAAACGAAAAGAACTTCTCGAAAATCAGTTCAAGAATCAGCAGAAATATTTTCAGGAACAGGAAAGGTTCATCGAGCGCTTTCGATACAAGGCAACTAAAGCCCGTGCAGTGCAAAGCCGTATTAAATTGCTTGAAAAAATCGAAAAGGTTGAACTTGAAGATGAAGCCCGAAAAATTAAGTTTAAGTTTCCTCCCGCAGTTCATTCAGGAAGGATTCTTATAGAGATTGTAGGTCTTACGAAATCTTACGATTACGAAAAGAATGTTCTCGAAGATGTTGACATTATGATAGAGCGCGGTGAGAAGATTGCCATTGTGGGTAAAAACGGGGCAGGGAAGTCAACCCTCACAAGAATAATCGCAGGTACAGAAAAATATAATTCAGGCGTTGTTAAATACGGGTATAATGCCATACCAAAATACTTTGCACAAAATCAGGCGGATGAAATGAATCCCGACAAAAATGCTCTGGAAATTATGGAAGAAGCAAACAGCACAGAAACACAGGCTGCAATCAGGAACATTCTCGGCGGTTTTCTTTTTCAGGGTGACGATGTGTTTAAGAAGGTCGGAGTACTTTCAGGAGGCGAAAAATCCCGTCTCGCTCTTGCAAAGATGCTTATTGAACCATCCAACCTGCTCATTCTTGACGAGCCCACAAACCACCTTGATATCCGCTCAAAAGAAGTTCTGCAGGAGTCTCTTGCAAAGTATGAAGGTGCAGTAATCATAGTATCTCACGACAGAGAATTCATAGACGGTATCATTCATAAGATTATTGAAGTAAAGAATAAAAGTATTAAAACATACCTCGGAAAATCTTCCGAATACCTGAACGAAATTGAAAGCGATAATGTATTAATAAAAGAAGATATTGAAGAAAAGAAAGAAGTGAAGAATAATTATCAGGTAGGAATAGAAGCAAAGAAGAAGAAGAAAGAATTGAATAAACTTACTTTGCCCGTAAAGAAACGTCTTGCTGCAATCGAATCTGAAATAAAAGAACTCGAGCAGAGGAAAAGTTACCTTGATAACGAAATGAGTAAAACCGATTTTTATAAAGATGCGGATTTTGCAGTTGAAATTAAATTTGAATATCTTGAGATTGCAGACAAGATTGAAAAATTGACTGCCGACTGGGAGTCGGAATCAAATAAGCTTGAAGAATTTAATAAACTATAAAATAAAAAGGAGATGAATTGAAATCATTTGCTAAACTTCTTATCGCTTTATTTGTGCTGTCATTCACTTTGAATGCTTACGCAGATAAAGACCCGTATAAACCATTCGGTGAGGATGAGTTTAAAGTTAACCTGAAATTTAAAGATGACTATAAAAAAGCTCTTAAGGAGTTTAACTACAGGTCCGGAAAGCCCGTGTCATTCTATGTTGACTTCCAACTTGGTGTCGGCTCTACAACACCTAACATTACAACTACTACTGGAACAGTCGTTAAAGAAGAAGCAAAACTCGGTTATACAGTCGGAGGTCTCGTTTACATGAATGTATTCGGACTTTTAAATTTCACGACAGGTCTTTCATTCGACGGAAAAAGTTTTGGCTTCCAGAAACCTTCTGTCTCAGGTTCAACAACTACTGACGCAAGCACAAGCGCTGACACTTCAGCGAAAAGCGGATATCTTCCCGCTAACTATCTGACTATCCCGTTATTCTTAAACATCGGCGGTATGGTTTCTGAAGATGTTGGTCTTTGGTTTACGGGTGGTCCTTACATGGGTTTCTTAATGTCACAGCCCAGCAATACTTATGGAAATATTGGTTATAAAAATTTCGATTTAGGTCTCGATGCAACTCTTACTGCTAACTATGTTTTCCTTTACCCATTCAGCGTTATATTCGGAACAACATTCAAATATGGTGGACTTAATAATCTGATGAGCAGTCAGTCAGTTGAAAAAATCACAACATCAAACTTTACTTTTTTCTCAGGCGTAAGGTTTGCTCTCTAAAATATATTCCGGATTTTAATTAACCCGTTGTTTGTTTTATAAATAACGGGTTTTTTATTAACTTAAAATTCAATAAATGATTATTGGCGATTATAAAATACATTCTATTCAGGCAGGGCTTTTTAAACTCGACGGCGGCTCTATGTTCGGAGTCGTCCCTAAAGTTCTCTGGAATAAGACTAATCCTTCTGACGATTCGAACAGAATTGAAATGTGTACTCGCGTTCTTCTTCTCGAAAGCAATGATAAAAAGATTCTTGTCGATACAGGCATAGGTCATAAGATGTCCGATAAACTGAACAAAATATACGGAGTCGATTATTCCGAATATACACTCGAGAAAGGTCTCGCCAATCTGAACATTAAGCCCGATGATATTACGGACGTAATATTCACTCATCTTCACTTTGATCATGCAGGCGGTGCTACTTTCTTTAACGAGGATAAGAAGCCCGAACTTACTTTTAAGAATGCTGTTTATTACGTTCAGGAAAAACACCTCGACTGGGCTTTGAACCCCTCGGAACGCGATAAAGCAAGCTTCTTCCCCGAGAATTATAAACCTATTATTGAAGCAAAACAAATAAAAGTGTTAAACGAAGTATATAAGTTTGATGACTTTATTACTTTACTTCCTTTGAATGGTCATACGCGAAGCATGCAAATGGTTAAAGTATCCGATGAGGATGAAACTTTCTTGTTTGTTGCTGACCTCATCCCTATGGCTTCGCATATTCCTCTTCCATACATCATGGGCTATGACTTATTTCCTCTGGTTACACTCGAAGAAAAGAGAAAATACCTTAAAGAAATATACGAAAATAACTACACTGTATTTTTCGAGCACGACCCTTATGTTGAAGCAGGTAAGATTTGTTTACACGAGAAGTCTTACTATCTTAAAGAGAAATTCAACATATAGAACAGGTTATATGAAATGAAATTTTCACTCGTTGATTATGTAATCGTTATCGTTTACCTTCTTGCGACAGTGTTTGCAGGCTTATACACTGCCAGAAAACAGAAGACAACTAAAGATTATTTCCTCGGCGGTAAGGAAATGAAGTGGTGGGCTGTAGGCTTTTCCATAGTCGCCAGCGAAACAAGCACTCTGACGTTTATCAGTATTCCCGGTCTTGCGTACAAAAGCGACATGACTTTTATGCAATTAATCATCGGTTACTTTATTGGCCGTCTGCTTGTAACGATAATTTTTATCCCGGCTTATTATAAAGGCGATATTGTAACCGCTTATGATTTCCTCGGACAGCGTTTCGGTCAGAAACTACGAAAACTCACCTCTTCGGTGTTCATTGTTACGAGAGTTCTTGCGTCCGGTGTCAGGCTTTTCGCTACTGCCATTCCCGTTCATATTATTACAGGTCTCGATTATCCCACAAGCATTGCAATCATAGGAATTTTCACTCTGCTTTACACTTACCTCGGAGGAATCAAAGCCGTTGTTTCGATGGACGTTATTCAGTTGTTTATTTATATAGGCGGAGCTATCGCCGCGATGATGGTTGCTATCTATGCGTTGCCGAATGGTGTGAGCGACGTCTTCCATTATGCATCGGTGAACGGGCTCGATAAGTTCAAAGTCTTCAATTTCGATTTTGGCAACAGTTTCTTTATGTTTCTTGCGTCCCCGTACACGATTTTCGGGGGTTTGCTTGGAGGTACTTTCCTGACTATGGCATCACACGGAACAGACCAGCTGCTTGTTCAGCGTCTGCTGGGGTGTAAGAGTAAAAAGGAAAGCCAGAGGGCGCTCATGCTCGATGCTTTGCTTATTGTTTTGCAGTTTGCTTTCTTCATGTTCCTTGGTCTTTGTCTTTATGCGTATTACCACGGTGCCGATTTCAAGTCGTTGATTTTCAGCTCGACAGGTTTGAACCTCGTGTCATCGGATGAAATCTTTCCGAAGTTTATTGTTGAGAACCTTCCATCGGGAATTTCGGGTCTTGTTATAGCAGGTGTGCTTGCGTCGGCTATGGGCACGCTTTCTTCCGCAATCAGCTCGCTTGCGTCGTCAACTTACCTCGATTTGTTTGCAACTGTTAAGTCGGATATGTTCAGATCAAAGGAAATTTTCTGGTCAAAGATATTCACGCTGTTCTGGGGGGTTATTTTGATTGGAGGTGCTATGCTGTTTCGTGATTCAACAAACCCTGTTGTGGAGATTGGTCTTTCGATTGCATCGTTTACGTACGGCGGCTTGCTGGGGGCTTTCTTTCTTGGCTTGTTCTTCAAGCGTGTTAATCAGACTGACGCGATCTGGGGATTTATTTTGAGTATAATTTCTATGGTGTTCGTGATTTACTTCACAACGATTGCTTATACATGGTATGTCATTATTGGAGTTATTGTATCGCTTGCAACAGCTAATATATCTTACTTCTTAAGAAATAAATTCTTGTCTAAAGCTTAGAAGTATGGAGATTGAAAGACCTATTTGCACATATCGCTATTGATGCCCACGTCGACGGGCTTTACACTTACGTCGTGCCCGATTACCTCGCGAACGATTTAAGTATAGGTTCGCGTGTGCTTGTTCCCTTCGGCAACAGGACACTCACGGGTTATGTTATTTCTTTTACAGACAGAGCCGGCGTTGATAATCTAAAACAGGTGCTTTCCGTTCTCGATGCCGAGCCAGTTCTTAATAAAGAGATGATTGATTTTGCCAAATGGATATCAGATTATTATTTATCGCCACTTGGCGAAATAGTCTCCCTGTTTGTTCCTCAGAATATCTCCGTTCACAGTGAAGTTTTCTATTATCTCTCCGCCGAGCATTATAAAAACCTAAACAGATTGAAGAAGCCTAATCCCGTTGTGTACGATGTTGTTAAGGCTATCTCCGCTTCCAAAGGCAAATCATTGACTCGCAAGCAGCTTGAGAAAAAGATTGGTTCAAATCTTTCATATTACATTGAGTATCTTGTTAAGCATAACGTAATTGAGAAGAAACAGTCTTATTCTTCCGTGACGGCGGAGGCATTTACGAAGTACGTAAGAAGAAAGTTTAAGAACAACGATGCGGAGGAGGTCTTCAGGGATAACAAGATAAAGGTTGATAGGCAGAAAGAGTTATTGAAGATGCTCATGGATAATGACAGGATAGAATTAGCCGAGCTCACGAAGAAGTTTAAGTTTTCTGCTTCGACCGTTAATTCGTTATTAAAGAAAGAGCTTCTTGAAGTTTTCGAGGTTAAGAGATTTCGTAAGCCCGCGTCGCTTTTCGAGGAGAAGGAAAAGTATCTTACCCTTAATAGCGAGCAGCAGGTTTGCTTCGAAGAGATTCTTAAGCATGTAACCGAAAGCAAGTTCCAGCCGTTTCTTCTGCATGGCATTACCGGCAGCGGTAAGACGGAGGTTTATATACGCATTTTGCTTGAAGTCATCAAAGCAGGCAAGACGGGTATCGTGCTTGTTCCCGAAATATCCTTAACACCTCAGCTCATTGCAAGGTTTAAGCATAAGTTCGGCGATGTAGTCGGCGTGATACACAGCAAACTTTCCGACGGGGAGCGTCTTGATAATTTTATCGGAATCAGAGAAGGCAAAATTAAGATAGTTATCGGTCCGCGTTCGGCGTTATTCGCTCCTTTGAAGAACATAGGTCTTATAGTTGTTGACGAAGAGCACGAGTCTTCTTACAAACAGGAGAATTCACCGCGATACAATGCCCGCGACATGGCTGTGATTCGGGCAAAGCTGAACAACGCCGTCGTCATTCTTGGCTCTGCGACGCCTTCTGTGGAAAGCTATTACAACGCTAAATCGGGGAAGTATAAACTGCTTAAGCTTACTTCGCGGGCAACCGATGCTTCGCTTCCATACGTAAAGATTATTGATATGAAGAACCTTTCGAGGACCGACGGTTTTCAGAAAGATGATGTCATAGACAAATTAAGGAACAGGTTTCTTTCAAGGGAATTGCTCTATGCCGTAAAGAGCAGGCTTGAAAAGAAGGAAAGCGTTATGCTTTTGCAAAACCGCAGAGGTTATCATTCCTATATTGAGTGCATTGTCTGCGGACACGTTGAATTATGCAACAGATGCAATATCTCGCTAACGTACCACAAGAACATTGATTACCTTAAGTGCCACATCTGCGGGTTTACCGAGAAGAAAATTACGTCTTGTCCCGAATGCGGAGGCACGAAGCTTGTCGAAGGCGGGGCTGGTACAGAAAAGATTGAAGAAGAGCTTAACGTTGTGTTTCCAAACGCCCGCATCGAGCGGATGGATTCCGATACAATGACGTCTAAATATAAGTATCAGAAGGTCCTCAATGAATTTGCGAAAGGCGAGATTGACATACTTGTCGGTACTCAGATAATTTCGAAGGGACTCGATTTCCCGAACGTTACACTTGTGGGTGTTGTGAATGCTGATATAGGAATGCTCCTGCCTGATTTCAGGGCGGAGGAAAAAACATTCCAATTGCTTACTCAGGTTGCGGGAAGAAGCGGCAGAAGCGATAAGCGCGGCGAGGTTTATATTCAAACGCGGCACTATGAGTACAAACTTTTTGATAATGTTCGCGAGCATAGCTACGATGGCTTTTACCACAGCACGATTAAGACACGCGAAGAAGCAGGATTCCCACCCTTCTCGCGGATTGCTCTTATCGAAGTGAAGTCGAAGGTTTACGAGGAAAGCAAGCAAGCCGCGATTGAGATATACGACCTCCTAAAGGGATTCAAACATTCAAAGTATCTTTTTGTCGGAAGCGTAGTACAGCCGTTAATCTCGAAGATAAAAGACAAACACAGGTTTCATGTTATTGTTAAGTCCTCAAAGAAGACCGATCCTTCCGGCAGACTTTTAATAGATGCATTCCGACATGTGAAAGAAAACATAAAGCACATCAAATCAGTTAAAATTACTTACGACATTGATTCATATAGTTTCATATAAGTATAATATAATAATAATCAATTCGCAAAGTCTGTAAGAAATATTATTTCCTTTTATACAAATCTTTTTGTAAATATTTGTGTTTAATATTTTAATATTCCAAATATCTAAAAAGAAAAGGAGAAATTTCTGTGAAAAAGCTATTAACAAACACCGCGTTTGGCGTGGTGCTTATATCTTTATTATCACTTGCTTACAGTTGCAGCAGTGATGACAACTTAACATCGCCATCAGGCACGTCTTATGACCAATTAACAATCAACGGCAGGATTACATTTCCGGATACGTCAGGCTATTACAAGTTTACCGATACAGCAAACGGCTATTACAATATATCAGCGTTTGCACAATGGCCGCCAATGGGTCCCGCGTCGGCAAGTTCGAAGATATTCCCAAAGGTTGAAAGCGGTAAGCTCATTGTTGACTATAAAATTTTGGTGCCTGCCAACGGGTTTTACACGGTTACCAGTGCTTATATACGACTTCCTTACACATCGGGATCGGTTTACGGTCTGGGGAAGTATGGAAGCGACACCTCGCATAATCCTGCTCAGATATTCGATACAACTAATGCGCGCGTGTCGATACAGGGCAATACAGGCGTGGGAGGAATTGACTTCCTGTCATGGACTGACACAACGAGTAAAATATATACGTTCTAACAGTCTAATTCATGAGAGCGGGAATAATAATCTTCTTCATACTTTTCATAAATGGATATATGTTTGCTGATAACAAGCCCGGATCATTAACCGGGCTCGTTATTGATGATGAGACTCATGAGGTTGTTATTTCAGCGGTTGTTCAGTTAAAGAATAACGAGACCAACAATATTTACAAAACAGAATCGGAATTAAACGGCAAGTACGCTTTCACTAATTTAACACAGGGCAAATATACATTAACCGTTAGTAGAATCGGTTATGATGAATACAAAACCGATATAATGATAGAGCCTTCCGAGCAAAAAATACTGAACATTTATATAGTGCCCGCATGGATTGAAACAGAAAAGATAAACGTTACTGCAACAAGGACGGAACAAACACTCCAGAAAACGCCTTCCTCTATCTTTCTTATAACTTCCGAGGATATTAATAGTAAAAATAAAATAACGTTTGATCAGGTTCTCGAAGATGTGCAGGGAGTAACCATAAACAGAACAAGCGGAATAAACGTTAATGCATTATCTATAAGGGGAAGCTCGGACGTTGCGGGCGGAGGAATCGGAAACAGAGTCTTGCTCCTGCTTGACGGAAGGCCTTCTCTTACCGGTGATTCAAAGGGAGCACTTTGGGCATTGATACCCGTTTCAATCATCGAAAGGACGGAAGTTGTTAAAGGGGCATTCTCGTCATTATACGGCTCGAGCGCTATTGGCGGGGTAATTAACGTGATAACAAAGAAGCCGACTTACAAACCTTACACATCTGTTAACTTAAACACCGGCTTCTACCAAAAACTTTCCGATAGTCTTAAGTTTACTGATAAACTCTTAAGCTTTAAAGGGATAAATGTCCTGCATAGTAATACATTGAACAAGTTTTCTTATCTATTAAATCTGGATATAAAGCAAAACGACGGCTATGCAGAGCAGACTGAATACAAATTCTACAGCGGTCTTGGCAAGTTTACTTATGACCTTTTTGGAAACCGCGACCTTGAACTAACACTTCAATATACTAATTCCGAAAGCGGCTTCCCTCACTACTGGAGGGTTGACCCGGGGAAGTATGCCGAGCCTTACAAAACAAACCCCTACTATATTGGCGACAAAATTAACAAGGAAACACAAAGTGTTGATGTAAATTATAACGCCGTAGCAAACTCAAAGACAAAGTATAACTCCCGATTCTACTATTATAAGCTTTACAGCAAATCAACTTATAATCCTAAAAACCCTGTCTCGATAGAGTACGGGCAAGCCGGAGAGAATTTTGAAACTTTTATAACCTCGTACAACTTTGGCAATATATCACAGGTCGATTACAATATAAATAACAGACATTACTTGATTGGAGGTATAGACCTTCAATGGAATGTTGTTCGTTCTTCACCCTCAGAGATACTTTACGGCGACCAGCAGCAGTATAATATAGGTGCATACATTCAGGAACAATGGAATATATTTATGAAGGAGGAAATACCTGTGCTTTCCGCAACCATAGGCGGCAGGTTCGATTATAACAAATTCATTGGTAGTTTCGAGGAGTTGAAAGTTAGTCCAAAGCTGTCGCTTCTTTATTCCCCTCAGTCAAAATCTCCTGTATTGAACAACACTTCTTATAGGTTCCTTCTTGGAAGAGCCTTCAGAGCACCCTCAATCGCCGAACTCTACTTTAAGAAGGAGTTATTCGGAGGGTTTAACTTCATATACAATCCTAATTTAATGCCGGAAGATATGACTTCCCTTGAAATCGGCTTTAGAAAGCAATTCAAAAAGCGATTTAACATCGACGTCTCCTTCTTCTTCAATGTATATGAAAACTTAATACAGTACGTCAACATCGGACCTACTCCAAACGGACCATTTCAGGTTCAAAATGTCGCTAAAGCTCAGGTGAGAGGATTCGAATTTCTTATAGATTATAAATCACACACTAATTTCTTAGGGGAAAAATTCGAATACGGCATTGAGTTCGATTATACTTATCTGGATGCAAGGGACTTGTCGCAGGGAAGAGGCGACGATTTGTTGCCCTATAAGCCCAGGCACCTTTTAAATTCGACCATTAATCTATTTTACTTCGGCTTTAATCTAAATGTTAACGGAAAATACGTCAGCGAGATTGAGGAAGTCTATTTCTATAAGTATGAAGAACCCAAAGACTATTTCATAATGAACATGAAGCTTTCAAAAACTCTGGGAAAGCACGTCTCGTTATTTGTTGCCGTTAATAACCTCACAGATAAGTTCTACCAGGAGCTTGAAAGAATCGCCGCTCCGAATAGAAACTTCAACGCGGGCATTAATTTAGAATTCTAATTACTGAATCTCATCAGCCTTCGGCTTCTCCTTTTCTAAATCGGTGTAACTGACATCCTTAATCGCTTCCGGTGGTTTAACTAATTCAGGAATTATTGGCTCCTGCTTTTGCACCTCAGCTATTTTCCTTTTCTTATCGAATAAAGCATCGAAAGAAACTACACCAGCGCCACCGAATAGGGTCGCTAACGTGCATGAGAGAATGATAAAGTAATAAACCCCGACGGGCAGCGTAAATGGTTCAGGTGCAGTAAAAAGTCCTTCGCCGGCAGTTAAGAAGCTTATGGTCAAAACCGTAAGAACAAGGCTTGTCAGCGGCGTGAAGAAACCAATAATATAGAGTGCACCGAAAAAAACTTCCATGAAGGGAAGAATAAACCCAAGAATGAAAGCAGCATTTTGTGAAAATATCTCAAAAGATTTTACGTGGTTAACAAACGCTTCAAGGTTTAGCACTTTAATCGTGCCTGCGATAAGGAAAGTAAAGCCAATTACTAATCGGATTAAAAGTAAACCGAAAGACGATGAACCTCTTGCTTTAAAGAAAATACTCATATTATTATATGATTAATTGATTCTATACTTTTACTGAATATAAGCATTTTATTGAAATAAAAAGTTAACTTTTTATGGTCACTAATCGTTTACATTTATATGAATACTAATTCGAATAAAACCGTTGTTGTAGCCATGAGCGGCGGTGTTGATTCCTCAGTCGCAGCAGCCCTGCTAAAAGAGCAGGGATATAATCTAATCGGCATTACAATGAAGACCTGGGGATATGATGATTTGCCCGTTAACGATTCAGGATGCTGTTCACTTGAAGCAATCTACAATGCAGGAAACGTTGCCGCAAAGCTTGGCATACCCCACTATACATTTGATTTTACGGAACGATTCAATCAAATAGTAATTGAGAATTTTATTACTGAATACATGAGCGGCCAGACACCGAATCCCTGTGTACTTTGCAACAAGACCATCAAATGGGGCGTGCTGCTCGACAGAGCGAAAGAACTTGGTGCCGGCTTCATAGCTACCGGTCATTATGCAAAGATTAATTCAGAAGATGGCAGATACTATGTTTCAAATTCAAAGGATGAACGTAAAGATCAAACATATGCTCTTTGGAGAGTCTCGCAAGAAGCGCTCAGCAGAACTCTTTTTCCTCTCGGTGACTTTAAAAAACCTGAAATTCGGAAAATTGCTGAATCACTCGATCTAAAAACTGCAAACGAACCCGATTCACAGGAAATATGCTTCGTGCCGAATAACGATTACAGGCAACTACTTGAAGCGAGAATTCAAGGAATTAAGGAAAAGTTAAGCCGGGGTGAAATAATTTACAACAATCAAAAAGTCGGTGAGCACAAAGGCTTCCCTTATTACACGATTGGCCAGCGCAAGGGACTGAACCTTGCTTTAGGTAAACCCGTTTATGTCACAAAGATAGATGCTGAAGGTAATAGAGTTTATATTGATGACGAACAAGGGCTTTATAAAAAGGGATTTATTGCAAAAGAAATTAATTTGATGAAGTATGCTAACATTAAGAATCCAATGAAAGCAAATGTAAAGATACGTTACAAAGATAAAGGTTCTGTTGCTGCCATCGAACAGACGGATAATGACACAGTAAAAGTAATATTCGATGAACCAAAGAAATCAATAACCCCGGGTCAGTCTGCTGTATTTTACGATGATGATGATGTAATCGGCGGGGGAGTGATTAGGGAAATTATAGACTAAGACTTCTTAAATTGTTTATTGGTTCGGTTTAAAAACTCCTTAATGACTGAATCATTTGATTCAAACAACTCTTTAGGAGTCCCTGAAAAATAAACTATTCCACCCTCCATCATAACAACTCTATCGGCAATTTCTATAACGCTGAAAATATCATGCGTAACGATTATTGATGTTACTTTGAGCTTTTTTGCTAAGTCGAGAATCAGTTCGTCTATATTATCACTCATCACAGGATCAAGACCTGTTGTTGGTTCATCATACAGGATGAATTCAGGATCGTCTGCAATTGCACGTGCGAGAGAAACTCTCTTTTTCATTCCACCTGAAAGGTCAGCCGGACTTTGTTTCTGAATTCCCGGCAATCCAACCAGTTCTAATTTATTAGCAACAATCTCCGATATTTTCTTATCCGGATATCTTTTGTTCTCCCTTAAGCTTAAACCTACATTTTCTTCAACATTCATCGAATCGAAAAGTGCAGCACCCTGAAATAGAAAGCCAAATTTCTTTCTAATTGAATACAAATCTTTCCCTTTCATTCCTTGAAGTGATTGTCCCTCAATTATAATTTCGCCGTCATCGGGATCAAGGAGACCAACTATGAGCTTTAATAATACAGATTTCCCGCAGCCGCTTTTTCCTATTATTATCAGAGTCTCGCCGTTATTTATTGTAAGGTTTACACCATTCAAAACCTTTTTATTGCCAAAGCTTTTCTTGATATTTCTAATTTCGATCATGTGTAAAATTATGATTTTATTGTGTAAATTAATACAGAAAATTAATTTCCTTTATACTGAAATCAAGAACACTTATTTTAGTTTAAATTGCACTATTAATGGATTCAGTTGATGAAGTTTTTCCGAAGGAAGTTATTTCCCCTTTAGAAGAAAAATTTGAAAAATGGCGTAATAAGTTAGGTCTATTCTTAGGTCCTGTTATTTTTGTTATATTTTACTTCTTACCATATTCATCAATTTCTTATCAAGCACATACTCTTGCTGCGATAATATTGTGGGTAATCGTTTGGTGGATTACTGAGGCTGTCCCAATTCCTGCAACATCACTGATTGGAGCAGTTCTTTGCGTCGTCTTTAATGTCGCCGATGTCAAGAAGATATTTGCTCCATTTGCAGACCCAATAGTTTTTCTATTCTTAGGAAGCTTTATTATTGCTTCTGCAATGAGTAAGCATGGAATTGACAAAAGGTTTGCCTTGAAAATTCTATCATTAAAGTATGTAGGTAGAAGTACCGGAAGAATACTATTCACTTTCGGGGCAATTACTGCATTTATTTCAATGTGGATAAGTAATACAGCTGCAACTGCAATGATGCTTCCAATTGCTATTGGTGTTGTGTCTTCTGTAGCTAAAATTATTGGAGATGAAAAAGGAATTGAAATAGACCCAAAGAGATTTAAATTTGGCACTGCTATGATGTTAATGACAGCATATTCTGCATCTATTGGGGGAATTGGAACTCCGGTTGGAACCCCTCCTAACTTGATAGGCATTGCTATGATTGAGAAATTTGCTTTCTTCAAAATATCATTCTTTCAATGGGTTATGATAGCGTTACCAATGCTTTTAATAATGTATGGCTTTCTTTTTATTCTGATATACTATCTAAACAAACCCGAAACTTCAAAATTAAATACTTCCTCTGTTTTTATATCTGATTTTAAGAATAAACTTGGTTCTATGAAAGCAGGGGAATTTAATGCAATCATTGCTTTTGTAATAACTGTTATATTGTGGCTAATACCCGGTTTCCTAGCATTGATTTACGGAACGGATTCATCTGAATATAAAATTTATAATGACCATCTGCCTGAATCAATAGCTGCTTTAATTGGAGCGGCTTTACTTTTTCTGCTCCCGGTACGAGTCAAGAAACTTGAGTTTACCGTAAACTGGAAGGATGCAATTAAGATTGATTGGGGTACTTTGATACTGTTTGGCGGAGGACTTTCTCTCGGTAATTTGATGTTTGAAACAAAACTTGCTGAATATCTCGGGACGTCATTTATTAATTTTAGCGGACTTGATACAATTTGGGGAATTACATTCGCTGCTATATTCATATCTATAATAGTCAGCGAAGCAACATCAAATACTGCATCTGCCAACATGATCGTTCCTGTCGTGATATCCATTTGTATTGCTGGAAATTTAAATCCTGTCCCGCCTGCTATAGGTGCTACGATTGGTGCAAGCTGGGGGTTTATGCTTCCGGTATCGACTCCGCCAAATGCTATTGTTTATGGGTCGGGAATGGTTCCAATTACTAAAATGATAAGGTCAGGAGTGTTTTTTGATGTTATTGGCGGATTGTTGATTTGGATTATTCTTAGATTACTGCTTCCATTATTTAATCTTGCCTGATTTAATACATTTAATAAACAATTATAAATAATTAATTTGAAATAATTAAATTTAATTTAATAAATTAGTTAGTGAATTCATTACAGATTAAAAATTTGCATAAACGCCCGATTGGTGTTTTTGATTCAGGAATCGGAGGTCTTACGGTTGCAAGAGCACTATTTGAATCGCTTCCGAATGAAGATATTATTTATCTCGGTGATTCTGCCCGGCTTCCATACGGTACAAAATCTAAAGAAACAGTTATACTCTATTCAATTGAATGTCTTAAATTTTTACTTTCTAAAAAAGTAAAAATGGTAGTTGTTGCATGTAATACTGCTTCGTCTGTTGCTGTTCCGTTTCTTCAGAAAGTTACAAGAATACCGGTAATTGGAGTCATAGTACCGGGATCTGAAGCAGCAGTCAAAGCAACAAAGAATAACAGAATTGGTGTAATTGGTACGCGGGGAACGATTAATTCCGGCTCATATGGTAAATGCATAAGAAGGATAAATAAGAATATTGAAGTTCATTCAAAGTCATGCAGTTTGTTTGTTCAATTATCCGAGGATGGATGGACTGATAATAAAATTGCTGAACTTACAGCATGGGAATATCTTCATGGATTTAAAAATCAAAAGATAGATACAATGATTTTAGGATGTACTCATTATCCGATATTAAAGAAAACAATAGGCAAAGTGATGGGAAGCAGAATTAAATTGATTGATTCGGGTGAAGAAACAGCCAGAGATGTTAAAAATATTCTTGCAAAAAGAAACTTACTTAGTACTAAGAAGAAAAATGGAGAGCATAAATATTTTGTGACTGATTCTCCGAATAATTTTCACCAAATTGCAGAGAGGTTTCTTGGAAAGAAAATTAAAAATGTTAAACTTGTAAAACTTCATTGATGAAACAGGAAGAAATTATAGAAATATTTCAGAAAACAGGGGCATTGCTTGAGGGTCACTTTATACTTACGTCAGGATATCATAGTCCTCATTATTTTCAGTGTGCTAAAGTATTACAGTACCCAGAATATCTTACTAACTTTGCGAAACAAATTGCAAGTTATTTTATTAATGATGAAATTGATATAATTCTAAGCCCTGCTATTGGTGGAATAGTTTTGGGTACGGAAGTAGGACGAATTTTGAATAAAAGAAGTATATTTGCAGAAAGAGTAGAAAACAAGCTGAAATTAAGAAGAGGCTTTTCGTTAGATAATGGACTCCGAGTATTGTGTGTTGAAGATGTTGTCACAACCGGCGGAAGTGTCTTTGAATTAATAAATATTGTTAGGGATTCTTTTTGTGAACTTGCAGGTGTTGGATTTATAATTGACCGTTCTAATGGCAGGATTGATTTCAAAACCAAGCAGATATCCTTAGCAAAATTTGATGTAATTAAATATGCTGAAGAAGAATTACCGGAATGGCTGGCTGCTATTCAAGTAACTAAACCAGGGAGCAGAAGTAATCAAAAATAATCGTTTTTCGTTTTTTAATTTTTAATTATAGCTTTATTTTAAAATCTTATTATTACTAAATCACTCGATCCCAAAGATTGAAAGTAAAGTTCAACGAATATCCTTCTAAATTAATAAGTTTTGCTAACCGTATTTGAATTCTAAAACTGATAACATATCCAAATATTTAAGCATTTTTATGTAGGATGTTTATTGTTTGAATATTCTTCTTAATATAACTAACTTTAATAAAATTTATGATTATGAAGCACATATACTTTTTGATTATTCCAATTATGTTTCTCATTGGTTGTTCTCCATCCGATTCAAGTAAGTTGAATGAGGATATTAAGAATCTTAAGATATCTTTAGATTCTCTGAAGACACTAAATCAAATTAATGATAAAACACTTGATAGTCTTAATGAAGTCAATAAGCTTAAAGAAGAACAATTACTACAATATCAACATGCTCTTGACTCACTGAAGAAGAACTTTCAGGAAGAAGAATCCGGGAAATAATGAATTTTTAGAAGGAAGGAATAGCGGAATTTATTCAGTATAAATTCCGTTTTGAATATTATGAAAAGCAATATATTCCTAATATTTTTATACCTAACCTTATCATTAACCGGTTGCTTGCAGGATAGGTCAGTATCTAAATTATTAAACACAAACATAAATAACATGGACTCTATTAACAAATATAAAACACTTACACCTGAAGAAGAATATGTCTTAGTCAACAAAGGTACTGAAAGACCATATTCAGGGGAATACAATGACAATAAGAGAAAGGGTACTTATTGTTGCAAAAGATGCAATGCACCTTTGTTTAAATCTGAGAATAAATTTGATTCACACTGCGGATGGCCCAGTTTTGATCTTGAAATTAAAGGTGCTGTAAATCGTGTACTTGATACGGATGGATTGCGTACTGAAATTATCTGTAGTAACTGTGGGGGGCACTTGGGGCATGTTTTTATGGGAGAAGGATTTACGGAAAAAAACACAAGGCATTGTGTCAATTCAATATCACTGGTATTTGAAGAAGATTCACAGAATTCTGAAACAGCCTATTTTGCGGGAGGGTGTTTCTGGGGTGTAGAGTATCTAATGAAGAAAAAGAATGGTGTAATATCAACTACTGTCGGTTTTATTGGTGGAGTTAAAGAAAATCCGACTTATGAAGAAGTCTGTACTGGAAAAACAGGTCATGCTGAAGTCCTTGAAATATTATTCAATCCCGAAATTATTTCATTTGAAGAATTAGCTAAACTTTTCTTTGAGATACATGATTTCACACAAGTAAACAGACAAGGTCCTGATGTTGGAACACAATACCGCTCAGGGGTTTTCTATACAACTGATGAGCAGAAAAAAGTAATGGAAAAGTTAATTATAATATTAACGGAAAAAGGTTACAAAGTATCGACAGAAATTAAGAAAGCTAATAAATTCTGGAAAGCAGAAGGTTATCATCAGGATTATTATGAGGTTACCGGCAAACAGCCATACTGTCATACATATAAAAAGATTTTTGATTGAAAACGGAATGAAAACATTAATTTTTAAATAGATATATCCTTTAATAAAAGTATTGTGTGTAAAAGTGATTAATATCTAAAGTACTAATACCTGTTTTTTATATTTATAAATCTCACATTTTTAATTAACTTAATAATCTGTCAAACAATTAAAAAGATTGAAAAAACTTTTCATAATATTAGTTTTTATAAATTCTTCCAATTCTTTATTTTGTCAAAGTTTAGAGAAATATGATCTATCCAACAAAAATTCATTCTCGGTTTCGAAAACGGCTGATTCTTTTCTTCCTTATTCTATAGTGTTTGCTTCTATAATTTATCTTTTAAATCCAATAATACTGTTCGAAAATGATAGGATAAATCTTGGTTTTAATAAAGAATTCTCTGTTGGATTTGGTCACTTTGGCGAGCACAGGATTTCAGCTGATTATGCCTATATCTTCAGAGAAGAGAATACACAGCATTTTAGACTCGGGTACAAATATGATTATTTACTGAAAGATATAGAGCCATCGAACACATTGCAAACATCATCCGCAGTCACTTTTGGATTATCTTATTTTACGGATTTTTCATTAAGCGGAATATCTCCAGAAATTGGTATCGGGTATTCAATAAGAAATAATAAGCTACTCATATATCCAAATGCAAAATTTAGATTTACTTTAATGCAGGACTTGAAAGGGAATTTATTTGATTTTTCATTTGGTGTAATGTTTGGAATCGCAAATCCTTTCACCGGAAGCAAAGTAAGAAAAAAATTTTGAGAAGATGAAATATACTAAGTTAATAAAAATTAAAATAAGCGAGGCAGGACTTATAGTTCTTTTTAGCCTGCGTTTTTTTAGAGAATCATTGAAACCTCCTTTCGAAATTCGAGAGATATCAAGACAGTTCTATTATCTAATAGTTAATTCCCTTCCATTAGTTAGTATAACAGGCATTATTATTGGATTAACACTCGCATTGCAATTAAAGCCTACTCTTGGATCTTTTGGTGCAGATGCAATGATACCTTCACTATTATCTGTCTCAATACTTCGTGAAATAGGGCCTGTTATTATATCTTTAATATGTGCTGGTAAGATGGGATCTGCTATTGGTGCTGAACTCGGTTCAATGAAAGTGACAGAACAGATCTTTGCGATGGAAGTCTCAGCGGTACGTCCTTTCAGGTATTTAGTGGTCACAAGGGTTATTGCAACTACAATCGGTGTTCCTCTATTAATTGTATACGCCAATCTATTAGCCCTTTACGGAGGATATATTGCAATGAAATTAATCAGTAACACAAACTTTCAGTTATACTTTACGACCGCACTTAATGTGTTGGGATTTATTGACGTATTACCGTCATTTCTTAAGACTTTTCTATTCGGATTTACTATAGGTATTGTTGGTTCTTACAAAGGTTATAATTGCTCGCGAGGTACAGAAAGTGTAGGAATTGCTGCAAATTCATCTGTAGTCTTATCTTCTCTTTTAATAATTCTAATTGATTTAATAATGGTTCAACTTTCAACTCTCATTTAATGATTGATAAGTATAAATATATTATTGAAATTAAACATTTGAACAAATCTTTCAATAGTACACGTATTATTGAAGATATCAACCTCAATGTAAAGAGAGGAGAAACAATAGTAGTACTTGGAAAGTCAGGAACCGGAAAATCTGTGATTTTACAATGTATTATAGGTCTCCTAATACCTGAAAATGGTGAAGTTATAGTTTTTGGAGACGATATATTTTCTATGTCTGAAAAAGGATTTAATGCATTCAGAAAGAAAACAGGTTTTCTTTTTCAGAGCGGAGCACTTTATGATTCGATGAGTGTGCGAGAAAATCTTGAGTTTCCTTTAAAGAGACATTATAAACTTTCAAAGAATGAACTTGAAGTACGGGTAAAAAAATCTTTAGAAGAGGTTGGATTGCTCGAAGCTATAAATAAAATGCCGTCAGAAGTATCGGGCGGGATGAGAAAGAGGATAGGGTTAGCACGAACTTTAATATTACAACCTGAGATTATTTTGTATGATGAACCCACGACGGGTCTTGATCCTGCAACGTCAAGGGAAATAAGTAGATTAATCAGAAATATACAGAAAGAAAGAAATATTACTTCAATTGTAGTAACCCACGATATGGAATGTGTTGAAATAACTGCAGACAGAGTAGTTGTATTAAAGGACGGAAAGTTTATTATTAATGACACTTATGATGAAGTCAGGAAATCAAAAGACGAATTTATTAAATCATTTTTTGAATAAAAATTTAGATAATAATATGAATAGTGATTTTAAAAAGAACCTTATTGTAGGATTATTTACCATTGTTGGCATTAGTCTATTTACATTTATAATATTTTATATAGGCAGCAACGATAATCTTTTTACACACACAATAAAAGTGATTACATATTTTGAGAATGTTTCCGGCTTAAAATCCGGAACCAATGTTACATATTCGGGAATAGATGTAGGCTCTGTAACTGATATTAATATTGTGGAAGGGAATAAGATTGAAGTAATAATGCGTGTAGAATCTAAGGTGAAGAAATATATTAAAACCGATTCACGGGTTTCGATAGTATCTGAAGGACTTGTCGGGAGTAAAGTTATTGATATATCAGCAGGTACTCCGGGTTTACCAGAAATTGAAAATGGAGCTGTACTTACATCGATTAAACCGCTTACAGCGGAGGACATAATGAAATCGTTAAAAGAAACCGGTGATAATGCTACCTTAATTACAAAGGATCTCGCGGATATTACAAACCGTATTAATAAGGGGGAGGGCACTGTAGGACAACTATTAACAAATGATTCACTTTATGAATCTATTAATAATGTACTCCAAAGTTTCGGAGCTCATTCAAAAGATTTAAACGGAATATTTGCAAATCTTGGTCTTGCTATTTCTGGAATTTCAAATGATTTTGATAAACTAACGAAAGAACTTAATTCTACAGTAAAAGATCTGTCTTCAATTACGAGTAAACTTAATTCGAATGAGAGTTTTATTGGTACATTATTAACAGATACACTCTTCTCAAATAATTTGAAGGAAACTATAGAATCGGCAAGGAATACAGCAAAAAATCTTGAAGGAGGTTCGTTTAGTTTTAATCAAAATATGGAAGCACTAAAGCATAATTTCTTCTTTAAAGGATACTTTGAGGATATGGGTTACTGGGATAAGGAAAAATTTGAGATAGAATACGATAACAGAATGCAAAAGCTCAAAGAATCACAAATTAAACTGGACAGCCTTAATAATCTAATCAATAATTATGAAAGGAAATTGAAAGAGAAATAATTATTCGTATGGGAACTACAAATAACTAATATGAATTTTAAATAGTGTAACCTATTAAAAATATAAAATATAATAAAATGCAGGAATATGATATAACAGTTATTGGAAGTGGTCCGGGAGGATACACAGCAGCTATAAGAGCCGCACAATTAGGATTTAAAACAGCCATTGTTGAAAGAGATAAATTAGGTGGGGTATGCCTGAATTGGGGCTGTATTCCGACAAAAGCTCTTATAAAGAGTGCTGAGATGATGAACAAAGTTAAGCATGCAGGTGATTATGGACTTAAGATTGAAGGAGTTGGTTTTGATTTTCCAAAAATAATACAACGATCAAGGAAAGTTGCTGAAGCATCTGAGAAGGGTGTTCAGTTTTTGATGAAGAAAAACAAGATAACTATTATCAATGGGACAGGATCCTTTAAGAAGGACAAGACAATATCGATTAAAGATAAAGACGGTAAGGAAGTTGAGATTATAAAATCGAAACATATTATTCTAGCAACAGGAGCACGTGCAAGGACTCTACCTGGCATTAAGTTTGATGAGAAAAGGATTTTATCTTCAACCGGTGCAATGCTTGTTCAGGATTTTCCGTCAAAACTCACCATTGTGGGTAGCGGAGCTATTGGAATGGAATTTGCATATTTTTATAATGCCTTAGGATCTGAAGTAACGATTATTGAAATGCTGCCTCAAATTCTTCCGATTGAGGATAAGGAAATATCTGATGTAGTTGCCAGAGAATTTAAGAAAAGTGGCATGAAGATATTTACTGAAACGAAGACGGAAAGTGTCGAAGTAAAAGGAAATAAGGTGATTACAAAGGTTAGCGGAAAAGCAAACGATTCTTTTGAATCCGATGCAGTTCTTCTCGCAATTGGAGTTACTGGAAATATCGAGAATCTTGGACTTGAAAACCTTGGAGTCGAGTTGTTCAAGAATGCTATAAAGGTAGACAGTGATTACAAGACTAATGTTGACGGATTATATGCAATTGGTGATGTCGCATTGATAGACGAAAAGGGAAAACCATGGCTTGCTCATGTTGCATCTGCAGAAGCTGTTAACTGTGTAGAAAAAATCAAAGGGCATACAACTGGTGATATCGATTATAATAATATTCCCGGATGTACATATTGCCAGCCACAGGTTGCCTCAGTTGGTATGACAGAAGACAAAGCCAGAGCGGCAGGATATAAACTTAAAATAGGTAAGTTTCCGTTTTCAGCAAATGGTAAATCAAGAGCAGCCGGAGAGATTGCAGGTCTTGTAAAACTAATATTTGATGATGAATACGGTGAATTATTAGGGGCTCATATAGTGGGAGCTGAAGCAACAGAACTTATTAGCGAACTTGTTATGGTGAAATCACTTGAGGGGACAGGGGAGTCAATTATAAAAACAATACATGCACATCCAACCCTTACTGAATCAATACTTGAGGCTGCAGGGGTTGCTTACGGCGAAGCAATAAACCTATAAGTTCACAGAGAAATGTAAATAAAAACGGGGCGTAAGCCCCATTTTTATTAATTATATTTCAGAATATTCTCCTAAACTTATTATTTTACTCTTTTTAATAATTTTTGAATGTTTCCCTATAAGAGAATTTCTTATTACTGAGTTTTCTATATGTGTATTATTTTCAACTATTGAATTCATAATTATACTGTTTTTTAAAATACAGCCGTCATTAATAGCAGTATACGGTCCTATTATGCAATTGTCCAGAGTAACATCTTTACCTATGAAGACAGGGTAATTTAGCATGCAATTTTTATAACTATACTTTTTGATATTCTTTTCCAGCAAGTATTGATTAGTCTCAAGAATTGTCTCATGCTTTCCGCAATCAAGCCAGCCTTCAACATAATACGGAACAAACTTTTCATTCTGCTTTATCATCACTTCCATTGCATCGGTGATCTGATATTCTCCCTTTGTTGTAATGTTGTTTTTTATTATGTGTTCTATAGAATTAAAAAGTAAATTGGAATTTTTAATTAAATAAATGCCTACAATTGCATCATCTGAAGATGAGACTTCAGGCGAGGCAGGTTTTTCAACAAACCTTGAAATAAATCCCTTTTTATTTGTTTCAACAACCCCAAACCTTTTAGGATCATCAACCTTTTTGACTCCTATAGCAGAGAATTTATTTTTAACAATATCCTTCAGGTCAACATCGAACAGCGTATCACCAAGAATAATTAATGCCTCTTCATTTTTTATTGGATCGAACTTTTCTTTTGCGCAAAGGACAGCATGGCCAAGTCCAAGCATTTCTTTCTGCTCTACGAAATCGAATCTGAATTTAAATGTATGTTTCAGATAATTCCTGATTTCATCACCTTTATAACCGATGATGAAAATTATTCGATCGGCAATTTTCTTTTGAATCAGTTCATTTACGATGTAATAAATCATCGGATGTCCTGCAACATTCATTAACACTTTTGGCATAGTCAGGGTGTGAGGTCTTAATCTTGTACCAACACCTGCAACGGGAATAATGACATTCATGAATATATTTTTAAAGTTTACTTTTTATATTATTTATAAACGAATTTAATACTTCATTCAATTTTGATACATCCTTTGCCCCAGCTGTAGCAAGCTGAGGTCTCCCACCACCACCACCGCCAAGTTGTTTAGCGATTTCGGAGATAAATTTACCGGCAGAGAATCCTTTATCCTTTATAAGATTATCGCTAACCGCGCAGACGAGAGAAATTTTATTATCTATGACAGAAGCAACAAGGATTATACCATTCTTTAGTATCTTTCTCATTTCTTCACCAATTTCTTTGAATTCATCTGTAGTTTCAATATTAAGAACTTCTGCAAGTATAACACTGCCATTTATCTTTTCAACTTTATCAATCTTAGACTTCAGTATATTAGTATGTTTTTTAATATTTAGTTTAATAAGCTTTTTATTCTGGAGCCTCTTTTCGTCAAGAAACTTTTCCCTGAATTCATAAAGAGATTTAATGTTATTATCCTGTTGTTCAAGAAGAAGCTTCATGATAGAAGTATCTTTGAAATCAGTTTTTCTGTAACCTTCTTTGAAAGATTTAATACCGGCAATAAAATTAGATGAATACTTCTCGGGTAATTCATTTATTATCTTTTCAATGTCAGATGTTCTATCTTCAAGCAGTTTGACTATACCTTCGCCAGTTCGAGCAAAAATTCTTCTTACGCCAGAAGATATACTTTCCTCTTTTACTATTTTAAAAAGACCTATATCACCTGTATTCTGAACGTGCGTACCACCACAGAATTCAATACTATAATCTTTATCCATAATAACAACTCTTACCCTGCTGCCATATTTCTCACCGAAGAATTTCTTAACTTGTGGAATATTATTGGCATCATCTATTGGAAGGTCATTGAGAGTCTGAACCTGTATATTCTCAGAAATTTTAGAGTTTACCAAATTCTCTATAGATTTAATTTCCTCAGTGCTGACTTTTTGGTAATGAGGAAAATCAAACCTTAGATGTTCTTCTGAAACTAAAGAGCCCATTTGTTTTACGTGAGGACCTAGAACCTGTCTTAGCGCTTCATGAACAAGATGAGTAGCAGAATGATTTCTTTGAATCGATTCCCGTCTTTTGATATCAATAACAGCTGTTACGTTTTTGTTCAGGAGATTCTTATGGTCATAATTTTTGACATATATAAAATGATTGTTCTTACTATCTATAACATCGAGTTCATAGCCATCATTAAATATAATTTTACCTGTATCACTAACTTGTCCTCCTGATTCGGAGTAAAATGGATTGTCTTTAAGTACAAGTACTTCAATATCTGAACCAGCAATTCTTTTCGCCTGCAGTAGCGATGTTTTTATTCCCTTCTCATCAATCTCATAAGGATTGTAAACGGGATTAACGGATTTAAGTTTTTCGTCGAGTTCAAAGAGCTTAGTGTCTGCAATGATAACATCATCTTTTCTTGCAGACCTTGCACGTTCTTTCTGTTTATTCATTTCTTCGTTAAACCTATTTATATTGACCTCAAAACCGTGTTCTCGAGCAATAACCTGAGTAAGGTCGAGAGGGAAACCGTAAGTATCGTACAATTTAAATGCGACTTCACCCGGAAACACTTTATCATTATTTCCTTTAATCAGTTCATAGACCTCTTTGAAATGTTCAATACCCTTATCAAGAGTAATATTGAAACTGATTTCTTCGCCCATGATAACATTTTTAATGTATTCACTTTTTTCAATTATTTCAGGGAAAGTATCTCCAAAGACTTCAATAACAGCATCAACGAGACGGTACATGAAAGGTTCACTGAATTCGAGTTTACGTGCAAGACGTAATGCACGTCTAAGTATTCTTCTCAGAACATAGCCTCTGCCTTCGTTGGAGGGCATTGCTCCATCACTTATAGCGAAAATCAAAGCTCGAATGTGGTCAGCAATGGCATTCATTACAGAGATTAATTCACCTTCATATTTTTTACTTGTTATACTACAGATGCTATTAATAATTGGAATGAATAAATCGGTATCGTAATTTGATTTTTTACCGTTCAATGCTCTAACGATTCTTTCAAGTCCCATACCTGTATCGACATGCTTATGAGGTAAAGCGTGAAGATCACCGTGCTGATCACGGTTGTACTGAATAAAAACAAGGTTCCAGATTTCAATTACGTCTTCGAGGCCAGCATTAATATCTTCGGATTTGCATCCATTTTCAGTAAGATCGATATGAATTTCAGAACAAGGACCGCAAGGACCAGTTTCTCCCATTTCCCAAAAGTTATCTATTTCATCAAACTTTAAAATATGTTTGGGATCAATATCTGTTTCTGTTTTCCAGTATTCAAAAGCTTCATCGTCAGTTTTGTAAACAGAAGCCCAAAGTTTTTCCTTTGGAAGCTTCCAAACTTCGGTAAGAAGCTGCCAAGCCCATTTTATAGCATCCTTTTTGTAATAATCTCCAAATGACCAGTTACCAAGCATTTCAAAGAAAGTATGGTGGTAACCGTCCATACCTACTTCCTCAAGGTCATTATGTTTACCACCTGCCCTTATACATTTTTGAGTATTAACCGCACGGGAATACTCGCGTGCACCAATGCCGAGAAATACATCTTTAAACTGATTCATACCAGCGTTTGTAAAAAGTAAAGTCGGGTCTTCAAATGGAACAACAGGTGCCGATTGTACAGCTGTATGTCCACGATCTTTAAAGAATTTTATGAATGAGTTTCTTATCTCTTTTGACGTCATTATATCTATGATATTTGCAAATTTAACTTTAACATTAAAGATAATTTAAACGGGAACCATTATAAATGCAAATAGTGAAGAAAAATAGAATGTAAAAAGCAACACCCTAAATGTTGAGGGTGTTGCTTGAAACTAATATCAGAATATTATTCTAATGCCAGTATCAACGACGAAAACCTTCATATCCTGATTGAATGTATCAGTGTTTTCTGTTTTAACTCCATTTATGATTGTAGTTGTCTTTACGTTTTCGAATTTAGGAGTAGCACCAACTAGTCCGATTGATGAAATCCAGAAAATGTTTTTAGACAGGGGATAAGCTCCGCTGAGTGAAATCATGTAAGTGAGAGCTGTTGTAGACTTCTCATCCTGAATGTATGAATTGCTTCCGCTTGTTAGTTCAACTTTCGGTGATGTAGTACTCATAATACCGGAGTATGCTTTGAATCCAACAATCAGACTTTTTGATGCCGGGTAAGAATATTCAAGTCCAATCAGACCTCCAAAAATATTCCAACTTTTTGAATCTGCAGTCCAAGCATTACCAGTCTGGCTACTCAGCAGCTGATTGAGATTAGCAAGATCTGTACCGTTCGAATTAAAAAATCCCATAACATTAATTCCAAGCACGTCAACGAGTTTATAACCTACGACAGCTTCTGCTTTAAAGCCCAGCTTTGCGAAACCGGAATTTTTGTTGAGAGCATCTGTTTTTCCCAGATCACCGTAAGGAAAACTGGGACCAACCCGAACTTCAACGTTAAATTTTTTGCTGAAGCTGCTTTGCACATAATTTTGTGCATGGGAGAATGAAATATGGAATGACAAGATAAAAAACAGAACAATAATTATTCTCATATATTTAAAATAATAGTTTTATACTTCTGCTATATAATAATTTTTTAGACTTAAATAAAGGTAAGAGGAATTGCATAATCATTTAGTATAAAAAATATGAAATTTATATGCAAATCAGTGATGCTTAATAGGATAATTATATCTGAATAACAAAAGAGAAAAAATATAGTATAGTAACTTTCATTTTGTACATTTCCTTCGATTTTGAACTGCTTTAAGTGAAAAGAGTCAAAATGAAAACATTAGGCAATTATAAGGCTAATTAGAGCGCAAGATAAGGCAAGTTATAGAAAAAAACCCAATAATAGTGCAGACACTACGTTTGAATCACACCAGGATTAAATTTTGGTATATCAGGATTACAGTTCGCTATTGATATACATTGTGATACAACTTCACGTGTTTTAGCGGGGTCTATAATTCCGTCGATCCAAAGTCTTGCCGCAGCATAAAGAACGTTAGTTTGCTCATCGTACTTTTTTGATATATCTTCGAGAAACTTTTTCTTATCGTCCGAATGAATTTCTTTACCGAGTTTTCTCAGTTGACCGATTTTAATATCGAGTAAGACGTTTGAAGCCTGAGAGCCGCCCATTACTGCAATCTTTGCGTTCGGGTATGCAAAAATGAATCGCGGGTCATAAGCTTTGCCACACATAGCGTAATTTCCAGCACCGAAACTATTACCTGTAATTATGGTTATTTTAGGTACGGTAGAATTAGCGACGGCATTAACCATCTTCGCACCGTCTTTAATGATACCACCGTGTTCAGATGTCGAACCAACCATAAAGCCCGTAACATCCTGAAGAAAGAGCAGGGGAATTTTTCTCTGATTACAATTCATAATAAACCGTGTTGCCTTATCAGCTGAATCGGAGTAAATGACCCCACCGAATTGCATTTCCGTGTGACCTTTGGGATTCTTTTTCTTAACAACTTCACGTTGATTTGCAATGATTCCAACGGCCCAACCGTTGATGCGGGCAAAACCAGTAATAATAGTTTGGCCATAGGATGGTTTGTATTCATCAAAATCACTATCATCGATTATTCTGGCCATCAGGTCGTAGGTGTTATAAGGTTTTGTACTGTCTTCAGGAATAACACCATATATTTCGTTTACATCGTAAGCAGGATTTTTTGATTCAATTCTATCAAAACCAGCAAAAGTATTGTGACCAAATTTACTTACGAGACTTCGAATTTTTTCAATTGCTGCTTTATCGTCAAGTACTTTTTCGTCAGTTATGCCAGAGACAGCCGACGAAACTTCACCTCCACCGAGGGATTCTGTATCGGTAACTTCGCCTATTGCGGCTTTGACAAGATGAGGACCAGCAAGAAAAATACTGCCTGTACCTTCCACGATAATTGTTTCATCGCTCATAATAGGGAGATAAGCACCGCCAGCAACACAGGGACCCATTATTGCAGCTATCTGAGGTATGCCCATAGAGCTCATTACAGCATTATTACGGAAGATACGACCAAAGTGCTCTTTATCAGGAAAGATTTCATCCTGCAGGGGAAGGAAGACACCAGCGGAGTCGACAAGATAAATTATAGGAAGTTTGTTTTCCATCGCAATTTCCTGTGCACGAAGGTTTTTCTTACAAGTTAAAGGAAACCAAGCACCTGCCTTTACGGTTGCATCATTTGCAACAATAACACAATCTCGCCCTGAAACTTTGCCGATGCCGAAAATTGTACCTGATGATGGAGCACCACCAAATTCCTTATACATATCATAAGCTGTAAACAGACCGATTTCAAGGAATGATGTATTTTTATCAATGAGGAGGTTAACTCTTTCTCTGCAATGAAGCTTGTTCTGCGAGTGAAGTTTTTCTATGGCTTTTTTACCCCCACCTTCTGAAACGACTTTTCCCTTCGCAGTTATATCGACCATTAAACTTTTATGAAAGACGGTTCTTTCAGCGAATGATTTCTCTTTCTTTAAATCAGATTTCAATAATGCCATAGAAAAAATGTATAAATTAATTAATAAGTTTGCATTTTAATAAAATAATGTGTGAATTGAAATACAATTATGTAATTTTCTTAGGCGCCGACCTATAAAAAACTCAAATACTACTATGCAAGAGCTTTTTTGTTCGGGCTTAGATAAATTGGTTCTTTGCGTTCGGTAATCACTTCTTTAGTTATGATGCAGCTTGCAAGGTTTTCTTTTGAAGGGATTTTGTACATTATATCAACCATTATATTTTCCATGATAGAACGAAGAGCGCGTGCACCAGTACCACGTTTAATTGCAATTTCGGTAACTGCAGTTAGAGCATCTTCATGGAAAACAAGGTCAACGCCTTCCATTCTGAAAAGTTTTTTATATTGCTTAATAAGAGCATTTCTCGGTTCGGTAAGAATCGTCAGCAAAGCTTTAGTATCGAGGCTTTCAAGTGAGGTGACAATTGGAAGTCTGCCAACAATTTCAGGTATTAAACCGAATTTAACAAGGTCATCAGGTTCAACTTGGGTTAAAATCTCATCTGTTTTAATATCATTTTTGCCGAATACTTCAGCACCGAAACCAATAGAGCCTTTAGCGACTCTTCTTTCAATAATTTTTTCAAGACCAACAAAAGCACCACCACAAATGAAAAGAATATTTTTTGTGTTAATGCTTAATAGAGGTTGTTCAGGGTGTTTCCTGCCACCTTTTGGTGGAACAGTTGCAATTGTACCTTCGAGAATCTTAAGTAATGCCTGCTGAACACCTTCGCCGGAAACATCACGAGTTATAGAAACATTTTCGCTTTTTCTTGAAATTTTATCAATTTCATCTACATAGATAATGCCCATTTCCGCTTTCTGAATATCATATTCGGCATTCTGCAAAAGTCTTACCAGCATTGATTCCACATCATCTCCAACATAACCGGCTTCGGTAAGAGTTGTTGCATCAGCGATAGCAAAAGGAACGTTAAGTAATTTTGCCAAGGTTTGAGCGAGATAAGTTTTTCCAGTTCCTGTAGTACCAATCATTAAGATATTACTCTTTTCCAGTTCGACATCGTCGATGCTAATAGATTTCATTGCATCAATTCTTTTGTAATGATTATAAACGGCAACGGCGAGCGATTTTTTAGCACGGTCCTGACCGATAACATATTCATCAAGGAATTTCTTAATAGCAGCAGGGTTGATACCAGATTTTGATTTATTGAAATTAGCACTGCTTGTGGGATCAGTATTCATCTTAATAATATGTACAGCACCGTCAACACAAATTTCACAAATAAACGGAGCCTTTCCAAATCTATCAGCGGGACCTTTAATTAAATTTGTCACTTTGTCTGCGCTTCTACCGCAAAAAGAACATCTTGGAACAATATTATTAGCTGACTTAGCTGCCATAATCAATAAATTATTTAGTGCGCGATAAGGGAGTCGAACCCCCACGAGTTGCCTCGCTAGATCCTAAGTCTAGTGCGTCTGCCAGTTCCGCCAATCGCGCTGCATATCAATAAATATAATTAAAAATAATAAATGAAATTAGTCAATTAAAGGTTAATTCATGAGAGTAATTATGAAGGACAAAAACAGAATAATGATTTGCTGTTTACAATTTATCGCTTAAAAAATCTCCGAGAAGGTTATCATCAGAAATAAAAATTTTCGAACAAAATTCGCCTGAAAACTTACCTGTTTTAACGCAGTTGTAATGATTATCTCTAATAGATTTCTTATTTTTAGATTTTGCAGAAAAGGCAAAGTCGTCAAGTTCACTACCACACTCAGTACAAAAGACACCGTTATTCTTAGGTGTTTTCTTCACAGTTTTCGAGATTTTGGAATTCTTAGAAATTTTCGAATTCTTTTTCATTAATGTTAATAATTAAAATATTCAACTTACCAAATAATTATAAATCTGTAAGTTAATAATAAAAACAAAATTCGAAAAATAAAGTTCACGAAAAATAAGGCAGAACAAATTTAAATTGTATTAAAAATCAGATGTCAATGAATTACTAAATGAATATGGATCATTGATCTTGGAATAGATATCATCGAGTGATTCTTGAAGGAGGTTGTAGTTATTACTATTCCAAAATGTTTTTTGAATCTTCATATTAACCATTTCTATTATTTCGTTGGTCAGATATTCTTTGCGTTTAATATCAAAAAGGCCAGTAGATTCAAGATGTTTTCTATGCCTAAAAATTTCTGAGAGCAGATCCTCAGTACCTGTATTTTTGACGGCAATAGTTTTCAAAACGTTAATAATCCAGTTATTATTATGAGGTGAACGAAGATGAAGAATATTTTTAATACTTGTTACAATCTCGTCAGCACCTTGCCTGTCAGATTTGTTAAGTACAAAAATATCAGCAATTTCCATTAAGCCGGCTTTCATAGCCTGAACAGAATCTCCTGACTCTGGTACGAGTACTACAATCGTAGTATCTGCTGTTTTAGCGATATCAAGTTCTGACTGACCTACACCTACTGTTTCAATAAGAATGAAATTCTTACCAGCAGCATCGAGTATTTTTGAAACATCGTTGACATTCTTGCTTAAACCACCTAAAGATCCACGAGTAGCCATAGAACGAATGAACACATTTCCCAGAAGAGAAGAGTCGGTCATGCGTACTCTATCGCCGAGTAGCGCTCCCCCCGTGAAAGGACTTGTAGGATCAACTGCTATTACTCCGACTTTGTTTCCTTTACCGACGAGACTTTTAATAAGACAGTCAGTAATAGTTGATTTACCGGCACCAGGAGGACCAGTAATTCCAATCTTATACGCATTACCGGTATGTTTATAAACTTTTTTTAATAATGATTGTTTATTTTCTGATTCGTTTTCGGCAACAGAAATTGCTTTAGAGATACTTCGTTTATCACCATTAATTATTTTATCAATATCAATTAAATCTGATTTCATTTTACGTTGTAGGATTTAAACCAATCGTAAGTAATTTTCAGACCATCTTCAAGATTATATTGCGGAATCCAATCTAATATACGCTTTGCTTTACTGTTATCAAGGCAACTACGTTTTTGCTCTCCTTTTACAGATTCCCTGTGAACGAATTCTGATTTAGTTTCAGTGACTTTTATTATATGTTTAGCAAGTAAATTTGTGCTTGTTTCTGAACCAGTAGAAACGTTAAACACATCAGATTCAGTGTATTTGAGGGCTTTTAGATTAGCATCGGCAACATCTCGGACATAAACATAATCACGAGTATTTGTGCCGTCACCATTAATGAAAGACGTTTTATTATTAATAATGTTTTTCATAAAAACTGATACAACACCACCTTCACCTGAATTCCCCTGTCTTTCACCATAAACGTTAGCGTATCTTAGAATTATGTAATCAATATTATAGTAGCTTTTGAAAAAGAATAGATATTTCTCAATCGTGATTTTTGAAATACCATATGGTGATAAGGGCTGAATTCTATGGCTTTCCGAGGCGGGGAACTGTAACTGTTCACCATACGCGGCTCCTCCAGAAGAGGCGAAAATAAATTTCTTAATGTTGTATTTTACTGAAAGCTGTAGGAGATTGAGGGAACCTTCAACATTTATTCTTAAATCCTTCACCGGATTAAAAATCGAATCTCTTAAATCAATTTGAGCTGCCTGATGATTAATTACGTCAATCTTATTTTCTTTAAAAATGTATTCGATATCATCAGAGTAAATATCATTCTTATAAAATTTGCAATCATTGTTAATAAACTCACCGCTGCTGTTTGACATATTATCGAGTATTATAACATTATGACCTTTTTTCAAATATACATCGCAAATTTTAGAACCAATAAATCCTGCTCCTCCAGTTACAAGTATATTCATATTTTATTTTTCATTAATTCAGAAAACTTTCGCCCAATATCTTTCCTGTAGTAAATATTATCGAAAGATACGTTTTTAATGTTTTTGTACGATTTTGAGAGTGCATCATCGATTGATATATCGCTCAAACATACAATTGACATAACTCTTCCGCCGTTTGATTTTATTTTACCGTCTTCTATTTTAGTGCCTGAATGGAAAACTAAAGCATCGCTTTCAAAATTATCGAGACCATGAATCTCTTTTCCCTTTTCAAAATTATCCGGATAACCTTTAGAAGCGATCACAACACATGCAGAGAATTTTTCGTATTTCTCAAGCTTATAATTTTTGATTTTGTTATCAGGAACCGAAATAATCATTTCCAAAAAATCCGATTTAATTAACGGTAGAACAGCTTGAGTTTCAGGGTCACCGAATCTGCAATTAAACTCTATCACATACGGATTATTATTAACAATCATTAATCCACAATAGAGGCAACCTTTAAACGTTCTACCATCTTTGTCCAACCCAACTAATGCCGGTTCAATGATCTTATTTTTTATCTTATTGAAGATACTATCTTTAATGAGTTTATCAGCAGGAGAGTAAGCGCCCATACCACCTGTATTTTTACCAGTATCACCCTCACCAATCTTTTTGTGATCCTGAGCAAAAGGAAGAACTATGTAGTCTTTGCCATCTGTAATAACAAAAACAGATAATTCGAATCCACTGAGAAATTCTTCGATAATAAAGTCTTCACCAGAGTCTCCAAAAATTTTTGCAGTATGAATATCTTTTATAAATTTGACAGCATCACTTTTATCAACTGATATATAAACCCCTTTACCTCCCGCAAGTCCATCAGCTTTTAAAACTGCGGGGAAGGTAATATTATCAAGATAACTTTCAACTTCTGAGTAGTTATTCTTATCGAATGATTTATATGATGCGGTAGGAATGCCGTACCTCAGCATAAAATCTTTTGCATAGACTTTGCTTGTTTCAATTTCGGCAGCAATTTTTGAAGGACCGAATACTTTCGCATTTGTCATTTTGTAAAGAGAATCAGCAAGACCTAATGATAAAGGAATTTCAGGTCCTATTACGACGAGATCGATATTATCGTTATTAACAAATTGAGTAATCCCCTTTATATCAACTGAATTAATGTTTACAGGGATAGCTAGTTTATCAATGCCAGGATTTCCCTGTGTACAATAAAGGGAGCAATTTAATTCCTTGAAGGACGATGAATTTGATATTTTCCAAGCGATGGCATGCTCTCTACCTCCGTTACCAACGATTAATATCTTCATTTTATTCAACGTCAAGTAAGTAATTTAATTCTTTTGCGAGTTCTCCAGTAATATTTTTCCTATTGTACAATCTAACCATTTCTTCGTTAGCTTCCGGCATTTCGTTATTCAACCACAGTTTAAAATATTCGTAGATTGTGTCTGATATCAGTTCGGGAGTTTCATCAGGAATAAATCTGATGGCATTATATTTTTCCAGAAGTTTTTTAGTTACACCTTCAGGTACGCATGCTATTATGTTTTTGCGGCTACCAATGTATTCGCCAACTTTACCCGGCATAGCAGCGTCTTCATTTTCACCTCTTGAAACAAGCAAGAAAAGAATGTCGGAAGATAGGAGATATTTTACACATTCCGAGTGGTTTATATAACCCGGCAGATTCAGACTATCCTGAATGTTTAGATGTTTAGCAAGGTTAATAAGTTCTTTTGTAAAAATGCCAAGAAAGAGGAATTCCATCTTTCCGCGAGTTTCGGGATATTTATCGTATAAATTTCTTATAGCTTTAAAATAAAATTTTGGATTTCGTGTATAAAAACTTCCCGAATATGTAATCCTCATTTTATTTGTTAATGGAAGTTTTTTTCCTTTAGCAATTTCAAAATCCTCTTCATCATATCCATGAGAAAATATTTTGACATCATTGTAGTTTATATTTTCATATCTCCTTATTAACATTTCCTTAACTCTTCTATTAGTAGTTATTACAATGTTAGAATCTTTAATAACCTTTCGTTCGAGTTTCTCATTTGCTTTTCTGTGTAACGGAGTTGGGTAGAAATTAAGTACAGGACTGTCAACCCAAGCATCTCTATAATCTATAACGAGGGGAATTTTATACTTTCTTTTAACTTCCTGTCCAATTAGAAAATCAGTATATGGGGGGGCTGTTGCAAAGACGAGATTAAAGCCATTATATTTATCCCATATTGAGTCAATCTTTCTAAGAGCTTTTCTTTTCCATAAAATCTTTGTGTCAGGAATAAAAAACACCTGAGCAATCCTGCTACGTAATTTTCTAAATTTTTCTTTAGGAACCCTAGTAACGATCTTGGATAAATTTAATTCGTCATTACCAGTTCTTTCAATTATTATTCCACTATTAATAGCTTCGTCAAGCAGGTATTCATCAATTGCGAAATATTTTTTGGGATTTATTGTGAGTACAATAGGCTGCCAGTTATAATTCAAGAGATATTTGGCAAACTTAAGAGTTCTTTGCACACCACCCATACCCATTGGAGGAAAATAATAGGAAATAATTAATATTTTATTCAACGTATTTTAATGTATTTAATTATAAATTTACTCAAAATATTAAAAAAACTCAATTCAACTGCATTACGCAGATTTGAAGTAAAAGTACCGAAAAGAATATTTAATGAATTGATTTAATTTTAAGATTACTATAATATTATAATAAAAGCGTATATATATCCATAAATCGTACTTTTACAATATGTTATTTAACATATAATATGACCAAAGCAGATATATTAATAGTTGAAGATGATGAGATAATAGCATCGTTAATTAAAACATACTTAGAAAGAAGTAATTATAATGTTATCGATGTAACTTCAGATGGAGAAAAAGCTGTCAGCTTAGCATTGAATTCAAATCCTGATTTAATTCTACTAGATATTTTCTTAAAGAACAGTATAGATGGCATTGAAGTAGCAAAACGAATTAATAATCAAAAGGAAATACCGATTATTTTTCTCACAGCAGATTCAAGTGATGAGACAATACAAAGAGCCAAAATAACACAACCTCACGGATATTTAGTGAAACCAGTTGATAGTGTAGTTCTAATAACTAATATCGAACTAATACTCCAGAAGCAATATTCGCATAATAAAAAACTATTAGAAACGCTGAAGAAAGCGTATGATGAGCTAGAATCGAAAGTCAGGGTGAGGACTAATGAGTTATACAAAGCTAATGAAAATTTGAAAAACGAGATTGAGCAAAGATTAAGAATAGAAAAAGAATTACGCAGAGCAGATACATTAGTGACAATAGGAAAAATGTCTGCTGTCCTTGCTCATGAAATAAGAAATCCGTTAAATTCGATTAAGATTAACGCTGATATACTTATTGATAATGATTCTTTTACTGAGAGTCAAAAAAAGAGACTTAAAATTATACACAAAGAGGTTGAGAGACTGAACAATTTAGTGAAGGACGTTTTACTTTTTTCGAGGCAAAGTGACCTTTTATTGAGTGAATTTATGCTTGAGAGCTTTTTTGAAACAATACATTTGCAGCTTAAGGCAATACTTGAAGAAAAGAAAATCGTCATCGAATTTAAAACTCCTAAGGTGAAAGTAAGGGGCGATATAGAGAAACTCAAACAGGTTTTCCTTAATTTAATGATAAATGCAATAGACGCGATTTATGAAAACGGCAGGATAGAAATAAATTCTTTTACAAACAGCAATGACAAATTTATAATTGAAATAAAGGATAATGGCTGCGGAATTGCGGATACGAATAAGCTTTTTGAACCCTTTTATACGACAAAGAACCTCGGAACCGGTTTAGGTCTTCCAATATCCCAGAATATACTAAGAAGACATAATGGTAATCTATACTTACTCAGCAGTAAACCAAACGAAACAATATTCAGAATTGAGTTACCATTAAATAATATCATATTTATATAATGAAAAAAGTACTTTTAATAGATGATGAGAAAGACGCAGCGGATTCATTGTCCTCATGGTTTGAGGATAAAGGATACAGTATAAAAACTGCATACTCAGGTAAAGAAGGAATAGAGCACGTAATGAGTTTTGATCCGGATGTAGTAGTAACGGATATAAAAATGCCAGATATGTCAGGACTTGAAGTACTATCGGCTATAAAAGAATATGATGAAATGATACAGGTAATTGTTATAACAGCCTTTGATGATATGGACACAACTATAGAAGCCATACAAAAAGGTGCTTACGACTATCTTGCTAAACCACTTGATATTAAAAGGCTTGAACTATCAGTCAGAAGGGCAATAGAAAACAGGAAGAAGAGCCAGAAGCTTGAATTACTTGAACCAGAAAACCTAACGGAAAGCGAGAACAGTTTACAGCTTGTAGGAAAATCATCTGTCATGATGGAAATATTTAAGAAAATTGGAAAATCATCTGCTAACAGAGTAACTGTACTTATACAGGGAGAGAGTGGAACAGGAAAAGAATTAATTGCGAGAATAATACACAAAAGCGGCATAACAAAAGATCAGCCGTTTGTAGCGATTAACTGTACAGCACTGCCCGAAAACCTACTTGAGACAGAATTATTCGGACATGTAAAAGGTTCATTTACAGATGCTATTAGAGATAAGCGTGGAAAATTTGAACTAGCAGGAGAGGGCACTGTATTTTTAGATGAAATATCGGAAATGTCATTCAAACTTCAAGCAAAGCTGCTAAGAGTTCTTCAAGAGCATGAATTCGAAAGAGTAGGAGGTGAAAATTCAATACAGCTAAAAGCGAGGATAATAGCCGCGACGAACAAAAATCTCAGTAAAATGGTAAATGAAGGAACATTTAGAGAGGACCTTTATTACAGGTTAAGTGTTTTTTCTATCACATCACCACCTTTAAGAGACAGACGCAATGATATTGAATTACTTGTAAAGCATTTCATTGAAAAGATAAACACAAAGCTTCATAAAAACGTTAGAAAAATACCGAAAGAAGTTATGTATCTTTTAAAGAATCACGAGTGGAGAGGGAACGTTAGAGAGTTGGAAAACACACTAATGCAAGCGGTTGTTCTATCTAAATCAGATATGCTTGAGAAGGAAAATATATTACTGAAGAAATACACCGATAATGAATTCAGTGACTTACTTGCGAGGGAAAACATCTCACTTGAAGAGCTTGAAAAAGAATATATAAAAAGAATACTTACCCGTACAGACTGGAATGTAAATAGAACATGTGAAGTATTAAAAATTAGTAAAGCAACAATATACAGGAAGATAGAGCAATACGGATTGAAACAACTGAAACAAAATTAATTGTTCCTGATTTCGTTATCATTTAAGTTTGAATCAGGAATATATTTACTCCCCAATATTATAACCGAAACTTTACCAGTAAATTTATCGCTAATTGAGATTGAATTAGTGTTTTCCCAAACAGAAGCACTTTTTTTAATTACGATATTTCTATTATTAACGTCTGTAATACTAATTTGAACCGGAACAGGCATCCCACCTTTATTGGAAACAACAAAACTAAGAGTGAAGTCATCATTCTGATTGAATTTATACAGACCTAAATCCGCAGTACCGAATTCCATAAACCATCTCTTCCAGAACCAGTTATAATCAGTTTTTGTAAACGTGTTAAAAAGATTAAAAAAGTCGTATGGAGTCGGGTGCTTACCATTCCAAATTCGAATGTACTCTTTTAAAAAATCTTTAAACATTACATCGCCGACCATCTCTTTGAGTATATCATAAACCAGAGCGGCTTTATTGTATGCATTGAGACGATAAGAAGGGGAGCGCAACTGATTTGATATAGACAGCATTGGAATATCATAAAACGTTCCTGCGGTTTTAAGATATGAGATAACGTTGTAGGCTCTTGAATCTATTCTGTTAGTATCTCTAAAAGAATCAACAGGGGCAAATTTTTCCATTAAACTTTGAAATTCCTGCGGCAGGAAGACAGCCCATCCTTCATCCATCCAAGCATACTTACGCTCATTAGTACCTATGTAAAAAGGGAAAAAAGTATGAGACATTTCGTGAGAAGTAAGGTAAACAGTTGATTCCCAGGTCTCTGTATCATCATCGTTAATAATCATCGGATATTCCATACCCCCCTCGCCGTTAAAAACAGTCATTGAAGAATAAGGATATGGAACGCCAGGGTATGTGTTCCCCATATATTCAATGAATTTTTCTGCAATATTAAATACATTGTATTTATTGTAAGCCAGAGCATTTGGTCTGAAAGCTGTATGAAGATTAACTTTTCCGGAATTAACATTTTTCATTTTCCACTTATAGTGATCACTCATTGCAAAAGCAAAATCCGGTACATTATCAGCTTTAAAATACCAAACATTATTCCCATTATTTTTTGTTAATTGATTAGTCGAATTAAGGACTGAACAATCAACTTCAAAGAAATCATCATCCTTAACAGCAGCGTTATACAGTTTCAAATAATAATCTTGAAGTATTTCATCAGGATTTTGCAATAATCCTGTTGCCCAAACACACATATTGGGTCTATCTGTTGTTATTTTAACGTTGAAATTATTAAAGTCATTGTAGTATTCTACCTGACCTTTATAATCAATCATATCCCATCCATCAATATCATCAAAGACCGAAACCTGTGGATACCAATGACCTATCATGTAAGATGTGGAATCATATTTACCCATCCGCGGGAAGTCTTCAGGGATTATGAAACTCCAGTCGATAATAATATTGCAAGAAGATTTAGGGGATAAAGGAGTATTTAATTTAACAACGAGATTTGTTCCTCCACGGGAGACACTATTTGATTTAAGGTCAACATCATTACTGTTTATGACAAGTTTTGCAATTTCCAATCCTTTGGTAAGATTTTTCTCATTAACCTCCCAATCACGAGATTTACCGGGTTTAGAGAAGTCCTGATACGTGCGAAAAACAATCCTATCGAGAGAATGCGGAGAATTATTATAATATTTGATTCTTGCTGTTGCTGTCAATTTTTGTGTAAATGAATTAATGAACACATCAATTTCATAATCAGCAGAATTTTGCCAATAGTTTACACCCGGAGATCCGGTTACTGACCGAGTTTGCTTTTCGTAAGCATTATTAATTTCATTCGGAACAAAGATATTCTGTGCACTTAGTGAAAGTGAGTAGAAAGCAAGTGCGATTGATATAATGTATTTCATGATAAATTTTGAAATAAAATAAGGATTGTAAACTGCAGAAACAATATTGTTCAAAAAATCCAATTTTTAATAATATTACAATAATATTACCCAGTGAACTAAATATTTATATAAAACCGAGTCAATATTTCTTAATGATATCTTTAGCTGTCTTTATTATTTCATTTCTAAGTGACTTAGGTTTAATAACTTTGCATTTGTTTCCCCAGCCGAGTATCCAAGATATGAATTCGCGTGATATTTTTAGTTTTGCTTTAAAAAGTACTCCTTTTTCGGTTTCTAAAATTATTTGATTATTAATGAAGACTCGGTTCTTGATATTGGTGCAAGAATTATCGAAAAGCAATTCTACGTTCTCTACAACACCTGACTGGTAAATTCCCCAGGAATCTTTCAGAAACTCATACATTGACGGAAGGCTTTTGTGTGCAGACTTTTTTGAGGTGAAGTTTATGTTTTGTAACTTTTCAATTAGATAAAACCTTACTTTTTGAATATCATCATTTTCAAGTCCTACCAGGATAAAAGAACGGCTAGTTTTTAATAATCCAACAGGTATTACATTTCTTCTTAAAGTAATCCTTTTCTCATCTTTTTCATAATCGAATTCGATTTTTGTTTTCTGATTTATTGACTTTACGATTTGAACGAAGTATTTCAGCGTCTCATCTTTAAAAATTTGTCTTATTCCTTTTAAGTTCTTAATTGTATCAGTATCATTAAGAGCCAGATATGTATTGATGAGTTTATTGAGCAGCTTCGTAGATATTTTTTGATTAATTTTTAACCTTCTTTTTGATGAGTGTAGAGGGATCCCAATTTCTCTAATCTTAGTGAAATCTCTACGAACTGTTGTCAGGCTTTCAGATACTAATCGAGATATATCATTTTCGGAAAAATTATCAGGTTTATCCAGAACCATTGATATAATGTCAATCTGTCTTATTAATTCTTTTGAAATTTCTTTTGGCATATATTATAATAAAAAATCACTTTTCAAATAAAATAAATATTATTGTTTCATAGTAAGTCTTTTGCTTTAGCGGTTTTGGAAACTGCACAAAATCATGAAGAGAATATAATAAAATCGTTAGACATTCCATTAACAAAATCTGTTGCATTCATTGCCTTTTTACCTTCAGGTTGGATAGATAATATTTCAAGATCATTGTCAAGGGTTGAAACATAAAGTTTTTTATCAACAGAAAACAATGTTCCTGGTATTTTATTTGATTTTATATTACTCAATAGGCTTTTCAAAACTTTGTATACTTTTCCATTACTTGTTGTATAAGCTGAAGGAGCCGGGGATAGACCTCTTATGTAATTGTGTAATGATATCGAATCTTTATTCCAATCAATTAAACAATCCTTACGATATATCTTTGGAGCTATTGTTGCAATTGAATTATCTTGACTAATCAGTTTGTAAGTTCCGTTTTTAACAAGATTAATTGTATCAATTATCAGGTTGGCACCTTCTTCTGACATTCTATAATATACATCTCCAAAAGTATCATTAATGTTAATAGAAATTTCCTTCTGTAAAATTATACTACCAGTGTCAACGCTATTGTCAAGAAAAAAAGTGGTTATGCCAGACATTGATTCTCCATTCATTATAGCGCGGTTTATTGGTGCAGCACCTCTATATTTAGGCAACATAGATGCATGCAAATTAATCGAACCTAGTTTAGGAATTGTAAAAATCTCTTTTGGAAGGATACGAAAAGCAATTATAACAATTATGTCAGGATTCAAACAATTCAAATTATTAATGAAATCTTCGTCTCGAAGGTTCTCAGGCTGAAGTACAGGAATTTTGTACTCCAAAGCGAATTTTTTGACATCAGAATAATTCAATTTAAGTCCTCGGCCTTTTTTCTTATCCGGAACCGTGACAACTGCGGGAACTTCATAGTCACTTTGTACAATCCTTCTGAAAGCAGGTATCCCAAAATCCGGCGAACCCATTAAAATTATTCGCATAATGATAAGAATTTATTTCCCGTTAAAGATTGGATAATTTGGCAATACTTTGTGCTTTTTGATTTTATTAAGTGATGCTTTTAGTTTCTTCAGTTCATCTTCGTCGAGATGATCAACAAACAGTTTACCATGCAGATGGTCTATTTCATGCTGAATGACTCTTGCGAGCATACCATCTGCTTCGAGAGAAACATCATTCATGTCAAAGTCATTATACTTAACGAATATTTTCTCAGGTCTTTTTACTTCAGCTCTTACTTCCGGTATGCTAAGACAACCTTCTTCGATAGCAATTTCCCCATGATTATCAGTAATGACAGGATTTATTAAAGTAATTGGTTTTACATGCTTGTATTCATCTATGCAGGAAATGTCAATGACACAAAGCGATTTATCGAAATTTACCTGAGGAGCCGCTAAACCAATTCCTTCGGCACTTGCCATGGTAAAATACATATCCTGTACGAGTTTAATAATCTCTTTGTCAATTTTTTTAATGGGTTTAACTTCTTTACGAAGTATTTCCATACCGTACGTCGTAATCGGAAGTTGCTCCGGAATATTATTGAAATTCATATATATAAAAACAAAAATATTTTAAAATCGTTTAATCCTTTTTGATAAATTCATAATAAAGAGGGTCAACAAAATCCGATGATTTTATTTTTATGCTTTTTATTTTGCCATCGTTGAAATAAACAGGTGCAAGGCATCTTCCAATAACAAGGTCAGCAAATTCACAAATAAGAGTGTCGTTTCTCCAATGACTTAATACTCCACGCGTTTCCGGCCGAGATGACAATGTGAAATTAAGATTATTCTCTGCAGCAGAAATCAAGAGGTCACCTGCCTGTACGTTTGAATAGGTACCAACCAGTTCATTAAGATTAAAATTGGATTTTAGGTTTGGGTCCTTTTTATTGTATATTTCGTTCCAAGTTATTTTATCGTAAGGTACACCGTCTTTTGTACTATTTAAGTACGCGAGACTATCCCAATTGAAAACTTCTTTGTTCAGTGCATAATCAAAAAGCTGATACATGAGAGAGGTGATGATCTCGTTTTGGTCATTGTTTGTGAGTATAACAAGTCCGAATTTCCTATCGGGAAGAAATGCAGTCCGAGACAACATACCATCGTAACCACCGGAGTGTTCAATCATGAGTTCACCTTTATAATCAGCAATACCCCATCCAAGACCGTAAGTATTGAAATGCCTGTTTGTGAGTCTTCCAGTGCCATGAGTCGGAGATGGTATAATGTTATAAGGAATGTGTGTTGACAATATAAGTTTTTTGGAGAAGATATCATTATTATTCAGTGTACCCATATTAATCTGCATTGCAACCCATTTTGCCATGTCACTTGCAGAGGAGATGAGTCCTGCAGCAGCTGCGAGATTATCTACATTGCGCCATTTTATCGGAACCATATTATATTCATAATCGAAAGTATGAGGAGAGGCAATATTTTGCGTGTTATTTAATTGGGAAATACTTATAAGAGTTCTTTTCATATCGAGCGGGTTCAGAATCCTTTCCTGAACGAATTCGCCCCAACTTTTTCCTGTTATGTTTTTAATAACCTCTGCCGCAATAGTATATCCAGTATTGAAATAACCATAACCGCTTCTAAAACCAAATACGGGTTTGACGTATTGTAGTTTTTCTATTAGTGCAACATCAGAATAATTTGTTCCCCATGTAATAAAGTCACCATGAAATGTCCCAGTACCTATTCTATGTGTCAGAACATCTTTTATAGTTAAGAGTTGCGTTGAAGTATTGTCATATAACTTAATGCCGGGTATATAAAGATTAACTTTATCATCAAGTTTAAGTTTATTTTCACTTTCCAGAATTGCTATTGAAAGACCAGTAAACGCCTTACTGTTTGAAGCAACTGCAAAAAGGGTATTTTCATCAACTCTATCATTCTTACAAAGTTCATTGAGACCATAACCTTTTACGTAAGTAATAATCCCGTTTTCGATAATTGCTACAGACATTCCCGGAATTTTCCATCTTATCATAGATTCTTCAACATACTCGTCAATATTTTTTCCCAATAACATAATTTGAGCAAAAATATGCACAGGGATTAAAATGAAAATAGCCGATAATAGTATTTTTTTCATAATATCTTAATTTCTTAAAATTAAGAATATTTAATATTATTAAAAAGTGGCTTTAAAATCACAGTCACAATTATTATTTTAATCGTTTATATAATTTTGATAATTTTGAATAACTTTAAAAATAAGCAAGCAAGGAGCTAAAATCTTATGCCTGATTTTAAATCGGAACAAATAAGGAATATAACCGTAATAGGTCATGGGGGAAGCGGTAAGACAATACTAACGGAAGGAATTCTACACTCGGCAGGAGTAACCAACAGATTCGGCAAGATAGAGGAAGGAAATACAGTCAGCGATTATCACAAGGATGAAATCGAAAAACAGATGTCGATAAATTCTTCACTAATGAACTGTTATTGGAAAAAGGGTGACGGAGAGAAAGTTAAATTTAATATAATAGACACTCCGGGATTTATGGATTTTACAGGTGAAGTGAAATCATCCTTAAGGATAACAGAAACAGCTATTATGGTTGTAGATGCTTTTAAGGGTATAGAAGTAGGTACAGAATCATCATTCAAATTTACTAAAGAATTTCACAATAATATAATATTTGTAATCAATAAACTTGACACTGAAAACTCAGTATTTGAAGAGACGGTAAATCAGCTTGTAGAAAGTTTTGGTCCTCAGGTAGCAGTGGCATCTTATCCAGTAAATCACGGATTAGGATTTAATTCAGTGATAGACGTAATAAAAATGAAGATGTATAAATTTACTACTGACGGAAAAGGCGACTATACTATTGAAGATATTCCAGCAAATCATAAAGAAAAGGCTGATGAATATCATCAAAAGTTAATAGAAGCGATTGCTTCTGAAGATGATGCATTAATGGAGAAGTTTTTTGAGTCAGGTTCACTTACTGAATCCGAGATTGCGGAGGGATTAAAGATAGGGCTGAAAGACAGGATGCTGTTTCCTGTATTTTGTACATCAGCATCAACGAATGTAGGCGTTAAGCCACTTATGGATTTTATAGCTGATTACACAGAATCACCGGTGGAGAGACCAGCAGAAAAAGGTCATAAGCCAAACAGTGATGAAGTAGTTGAAGTAAAACCTGATGTAAACGGACAACCAGTTTTATTTATTTTTAAAACTATTTCTGAAAAGAATATAGGAGAGCTTTCATTTTTCAGAGTATATTCAGGTAAGGTGACTCCAGGAATGGATTTAATAAATGAGGCAACGGGAAAATCGGAAAGGCTTGCACAGACATATACGATGAACGGAAAGGACAGAAAAGAAATATCGGAAGTAATAACGGGAGATTTTGCCGGAGTTGTAAAGTTAAAAGATTCGCATACGAACAACACACTTTCTTCAAAGCAGTTTCCAGTAGTACTTGAGCCGATTAAATTTCCATTACCGAATATGTCTCTTGCTATAGCTTCAGCGAGAAAAGGTGAAGAGGACAAGCTTGGACAAGCCTTGCATTCATTCCATGAAGAAGATCCGACATTTGCGATGAACTATGATCCAGAAATCAGTCAGACTATTATTCATGGGCAAGGTGAGATTCACATTAACACGATCATAAACAGAATGAAAGCAAAGTACGGACTTGATGTAGTACTTACGGAACCAAAAATTCCATATAAAGAAACGATTAAAAGAAAAGCTAATGATGTTGAGTACAGGCACAAGAAGCAAACAGGTGGTAAAGGACAATTTGGGCACGTCGTAATAAATGTAGAACCTAAACCCAGAGGTGAAGGATTCGAATTTGTTGATGCAATTGTAGGTGGAGTAATTCCGGGAAGGTTTATTCCGGCTGTTGAAAAAGGTATAATAGAAACAATGGCATCCGGTGTGCTGATTGGCTGTAAAGTTATTGATGTGAAGGTGACTCTTCATTTCGGTTCTTTCCATAATGTTGATTCAGATGAATTATCATTTAAGCTAGCTGCATCACAGGCATTCCGTAAAGGTTTCAAGGATGCCAGTCCTGTAATACTCGAACCTGTTTATGAAGTTGAAATATACTTCCCCGAGGAATTCATGGGTGCTGTTTCAGGGGATGTATCATCACGCAGAGGAAAGATACTTGGTATGGAATCTGAAGGAAGATTACAGGTTATCAGATGTCACATTCCATTATCGGAAATGAACGGATATTCTTCAAAACTACGTTCATTCACACAAGGACGGGGTTCATATACGAGGAAATTCTCGCATTATGAAGAAGTACCGAAAGAAGTGGAAACCAAGATAATAGCTGACTACGAGAAGAAGAGAGCAGAAGAGCAGAAATAGAAATAAATATATTATTAATACAGAAAGGGCTGAAAAATTCAGCCCTTTTTTATTATGCTTAAAGTGATAATTTTGTACATTTCTTTTTAAAAACGTTTTAATGAAGTTATTTTCAAATAGTCCCATAAACGTATAATAAATATTTGAAATGAAAAGAGTTACGGTTATTCCGGTTTTACTGCTCTTACTTACGTTGAACTCCTATGCTTCACCACGCAGGGTACTTCTTGAGTTTACAACCTCTAATACCTGTGAATATTGCGGCTGCATGGATTCACTCTTAAAAACCTCTACTCTTTTACAATACCCGCAAACAGTAATACTTGCAATGCACGGTACGATAAGACCTCCGGTTGACCCTTATTCAATCTATTTCGGAAACACGCTTCGTGATTCATTAATAGGACCGGAAATAGGATTTAGCGCACCGATGTCTTTTATTGACAGAAGCTTCTGGAGTTACACTAGTTATGTCAGGTACAGGGATTCGCTGAATTACAGGTACACAACTTCGCCCGTTTCGCCAATAGAATTGACAATTGTTTCAAAGGTATTCAACCCTGTTACGAGGATGCTGACGGTGGTAATAAATGCGCGGGCTGAGCAAACATTAACGGGCGAGTATAGGATAAACTTTGTAATATCTGAAAACAACCTTTTATCATACCAGGCAGGCGGGCCCTGTAACGAACAGAATTTTAATTTTGACCATGACTGGGTAATAAGAACAAATGCGAACGGATACGATGGTGAGCAGCTTATTAACGGAACATGGAATCTGAATCAGACATTAACGAAAACATTTACGTATCCGCTTGATACAGGATGGGTTCCTGAAAACTGTGATTTCAATATATATGTTTACAAAAGAGTATCATTGTTAAGGCATTCAGAAGTTCAACAGGCGGCAAAGGGTTCTGTGACGGGTTCAATAGGTATTAATAATATTGGCTCAGAAGTGAAAGGTTATGCGCTTTGGCAGAACTATCCCAATCCGTTTAATCCTGTTACTAACATAAAGTTTTCGATACCGAAGAGCGAGTACGTAAAATTAACGTTGTACAATTCACTGGGTGCGGAGAAGGCCGTTCTTTTCAGCGGTCATCTGAATTCAGGAACGTACAATCTTGAGATTGATATGAGCAGATTCAGCAGCGGAATATATTATAGTAAAATGGAGACAAAAGGATTCAACGATACAAAGATGCTAATGCTTGTGAAGTAATATTCTTTATACTCTTGTGAATTTTGTGATTAAATCTTTGTGTTGAGGAAAGAGATTTATCAAATCATTTCTTCTGCACAATTCAAAATCGAAGTATTCAAAGCCCGGGGAGACAGTGCAGCCAACGAATGAGTATGAAGATTTATTTTCTACTTCAGCACAGAAATTAGTGCCTGCTTTAATCATGTGCTGGAATACATCACCCTTATCGAAATTCCTTCCGAGTCTTATTGTTTCAAGTATTCCGCTTTTTGTAATTGAATGAATGAGGAGTGAAGTACCTTCATAGAAATGCCAGATTTCATCTGCCTTAAGTACATGGAAAGCGGAAATATCATATTCTTCAAGCAGGAAATAAATTGATGTATATAAAACATGATTGTTTTTAAACCTTTCAGGAAGTCCCGATTCTATACTTTCATCGGAACGGAATTTCTCGGAGAAGTATCCTCCTTCGGGATGCTTAACAAGGTTAAACTTCTCAATAATATGTTCTGCTATGGGAATCATGATTTGTTTTATTTAATATAAATATATTTATAAGATTATCCTATGAACTTATTTTGTTCTTCTGAAGTGGGTATTCTACAAGCATCTTTTTTGCCAAACCACTTATACCGGTTTCGAGCAACAATATCATAAAAGAAATTTCTAATAAAAGGTGGAACGATAATGAAGGCATAATACAGATTATGAGGGAACCTCAGATGTTTTGATATACGCAAAGCAGCACCTGAACGAGTATAAAAAGTATTACCATCAACTAAAATAAGAGTAGAAAAACTATCAGTGGGAAGATTAAATTTGCTTAAAGCATCCTGTCCATAGCTTGACTGGAGTGAAGCGAATTTAAACAAGTTGGACTTATCATTATCGATAATAAAGTTTACGGAGGAGTTACAGAAGTTGCAGACTCCGTCGAAAAGTATAACATAATTAATTTCATTACCCTCTTTTTTAGACAAAATAAGTTTATGTTTTATTAAAACAAAAATTAGTATCTTATAATACATATTAACAAAAACTTAAATTAAAAAGTTATGAAAATTAAGAATTTGTTCTACCTGTTTGCTGTAACTATCTTATCATTAAGTCTGATAGCAGGATGCGGCAAGAAAGATACAGCAGGAAACAAAGAAGAGAAAAAAACGGAAGAGAAAAAAGATGTTTCAATGAGTGAAAACACCCCATTTCATCTAAAATATGAAATGACAGATGAAAAGGGCAAAGGAACTCTTGACATGTTTGTAAAAGGAAAGAATGCCAAAATGGATATTAAAGCCAAAGAGGCAGGACAGGATGTAAGTACCTTAATGTACATCAAAGACGGAATGATGTATATGGTAATGGATATGATGGGACAAAAAATGGGTATGAAGATGGATGTTTCAAAAGATGAAAACTTCCAGAAAGATTTTGCTAAACTTTATGATGTAAAAGAACATCTTAAAGATTACACAAAGGGCGGAAGTGAGGATGTACTTGGGTATAAATGTGATGTATACTCAAAAGGAGAAGAAAAAATCTGGATTTACAAGGACATGATAGCATTGAAATTCACGGACGGTAAATCAACATTGGAGGCAAAGGAATTTGAGCCAGACGCAAAATTAGGTGATGATTTCTTTGATCCACCAAAAGATATTGAATTTAAATCTATGGATGATTTGAAAAATCTGGGACAGTAAAGATTATTCTTAAATACAGTATTTATAAGGGTTTAAGGACATTCTTAAACCCTTTTTGTATTAATAATTTCATTGAGAAAGAGCTCTAATTTTCGTATTTTACAGATTGTTATGGGGGTATAGCTCAGCTGGTAGAGCACTTCGTTCGCAACGAAGGGGTCAGGAGTTCGAATCTCCTTATCTCCACTTTTAAAAATTTCCTTTAGGGATATTCAAAAAAAGCTTAAATGCCAAACGAAAAGATAATACCTGTTAATATTGAAGATGAATTAAAATCATCATACATAGATTATTCTATGTCTGTAATAGTCTCGAGAGCATTGCCTGATGTTCGTGACGGTTTAAAACCAGTTCACAGAAGAGTACTTTTTGGGATGAGTGAACTTGGAAATTACTCAAATAAACCATACAAGAAATCGGCGAGAATTGTTGGTGAAGTATTAGGTAAATTTCATCCACATGGCGACAAAGCAATATATGACACGATGGTTAGAATGGTGCAGGACTTTTCATTGCGATATACACTTGTGGATGGGCAGGGTAATTTCGGCTCAATTGACGGAGACTCAGCAGCAGCCATGCGTTATACAGAAGCCCGTATGTCAAAGATAGCCGAGACTTTATTAACAGATATAGATAAGAATACGGTTGATTTTGTTCCAAACTTTGATGAAACTCTCAAAGAACCTTCCGTACTACCCTGTAATTTTCCGAATTTATTAGTCAATGGGTCAAACGGTATAGCAGTAGGGATGGCAACGAATGTAGCGCCACATAATTTAACCGAGGTATGCGACGGTTTAATCTATTTGTTGAAAAACCCCGATGCTACAATAAAGAAACTTATGAAGTATATAACTGCTCCGGATTTTCCGACTGGCGGTATTATATACGGATACCAGCCCGTAATTGATGCTTATGAAACAGGCAGGGGAAAAGTAATTCTACAAGCAAAAGTATCAATAGAGCCTGATAGAAACAAGCAGAATATTATCGTAACTGAACTGCCTTATCAGGTCAACAAAGCAACGCTTATAGAAAATATTGCTCAGCTTGTTAGGGATAAAAAGATTGATGATATTGCATCAATCAATGATGAGAGTGATAAGGACGGAATGAGAATAGTGATTGGATTGAAACGCGATGCAAATCCAAATGTGATTGTGAATAATCTTTACAAACATACGCAGATGCGGCTGACATTTGGAATAATAAGTCTTGCATTAGTTGATGGAGTTCCGAGGGTATTAAACCTGAAAGAAATGATGGAGTATTTCATTAAGCACAGACTTGATGTAATAGTAAGACGTTCCAAGTTTGAACTTAATGCAGCTGAGAAGCGAGCACATATATTAGAAGGTTATATAATAGCATTAGATAATATTGATGAAGTAATTAAGGTAATAAAGAAGTCGAAGGATACGCCGACTGCAAAAGAAGCATTGATGAAGAAGTTCAAGTTATCAGAAATGCAGGCAACGGCTATTCTGGAAATGAGACTTCAGAGACTTACAGGATTAGAGAGAAAGAAGATTGAAGAAGAGTATAAGGAATTACTTAAGACTATTGAAAGATTAAAGCGAATTCTTGCAAGTGAAGATTTAAGGAGAGAAATTATTATAGGCGATTTAAAGGAACTTAGAGAGAAATATGGCGACGAAAGAAGAACTTCTATTATTTATGATGTGAAAAAGATGAGCGATGATGAAATGATCAAAGAACTTGTAAAAGAAGAAGATGTTGTTATTACTATTTCAAATAAGGGATTTATTAAGAGAATTCCAGTTACATCATACAAAGCACAGGGCAGAGGAGGAAAGGGAATTACAGCAGCATCTACCGGCAGTACAGATGAGGATTTCATCGAACATATGTTTATTGGGTCAACACATCAATACATAATGTTCTTTACAGACAGGGGTAAATGTTATTGGCTGAAGGTATATGACATCCCTGAAGGTTCAAGGTCATCGAGAGGGAAGTCAATATTGAATCTTATCGAGAAGGAAAAAGATGAGAATATTTCTGCATTCCTAATGGTAAAAGACTTTGCAGAAGATTTGTACGTAACGATGATAACTAAACTTGGAGTAATAAAGAAAACAAAACTGGATGCTTACTCAAATATTAGAAGAAACGGCATAAATGCCATAAATATAAATGAAAGAGATTCATTAGTTGAAGTTAAATTAACAAATGGCAGTCAGGAAATAGTTATAGGTACACATTTCGGACAGGCAATAAGATTTAACGAATCGTTAGTTAGGGATATGGGAAGGACTGCTACGGGTGTAAGAGCTATAAAGCTTGCGAAAGGCGATTATGTAGTAGGAATGATTGCAGTTGTCAGAGCAAGTGCAACAATATTAGTAGTAACAGAAAAAGGATTCGGTAAGAGAAGTGATTTAGCTGATTACAGGATAACGGCACGCGGCGGTAAGGGCGTAAAGACAGTTAAAACTTCGGATAAAGTCGGAAAGATGATTTCAATAAAGGAAGTAACGGATACAGATGATTTAATGATAATAACATCACGTGGTATTCTTATCAGACAGAAAATAAAAGATATTAGAGTTATGGGACGTGCTGCTTCAGGGGTTAGATTAATAAGAATTGGAGAAAATGATAAAATTTCTGCCGTTGCAAGGATTGTTGAAGAGGACAAGGAAAATGGTAATGGCGGAAATCAGGAAAAAATGTTTAGTCAATAATGAATAAGATAGATCTTAGAAGCGATACTGTTACTAAGCCTTCCAAAAAGATGCGGGAGGCAATATTTAATGCTGAGGTTGGTGATGATGTTTTCGGAGAAGATCCAACAGTCATAAAGCTACAGGAAAAATGTGCTGATATATCAGGAAAGGAAAGTGCTTTGTTTGTAACAACAGGCTGCCTTGGAAATCAACTTGCCATTAAAAGTCATACCAAACAGGGGGATGAAGTAATTTGTGAATCTGAGTCACATATATTTCATTACGAAACCTCTGCTCCATCAATTATTTCAAACGTACAACTACACATTGTCCCCGGTATTAATGGAGTAATGAATCCCGAGGATATTAGAATTGCAATAAGATCGAGTGAGTATTATTTTCCTAAGACTACATTAATATGTATTGAGAATACACACAATAGAGCAGGAGGTACTATACAACCGTTAGAGAATCTAAAGGAAATATATGAATTAGCAAAAGATAACGGAATCAAGTTACATATTGATGGAGCAAGAATATTTAATGCTTCAGTTGCGACAGGGATATCACTAAAAGAATATGCAAAATATTGTGATTCCATATCATTTTGTTTCTCAAAAGGATTGGGAGCTCCTGTGGGTTCGATTTTATGTGGAGAAAAAGGTTTCATTGAAACTGCACATAAATGGAGGAAAATATTAGGAAGCGGGATGCGTCAGTCCGGTATTATAGCTGCAGCAGCCTTATATGCTCTTGAGAATAATGTTGAAAGACTGAGTGAAGACCATGATAAAGCGAGATATTTTGCTGAGGAAATATCCAAGATAGACGGTTTTAATGTTAATCTTGATAATGTACAAACAAATATTGTTGTTTTCTCATATAGCAAGAAAAGCAAGAAAGAATTTATTAATCTTCTTGAAAATAACGGAGTAAGGATATCTTCGGGGAGTTATGAAAACTTAAGAGCAGTTTTTCATCTTGATGTAACATTTGAGGAAGTAAAAAATTCTATAGAGACTATTAAGAAAATATTGTAATGATATTGAAAAAGTTATTCTTATTTATATTCCTAATTTCAGCAATTAGGTTCGTTTATCCTCAATCACACAAATATTTATGTGTAACATGTGATGATTTGCCTTACAATACAAAATACTTTAGAGAAAATAACACAGGCAGATACATAACGGATAAACTCCTGAAAATGTTTAAAGATTACAATATTACAGTTCTTGGTTCAGTTAATTCAGGGAAACTATTCTTAAATAATATACCAGATTCCTCCGAAGTAAAAATTCTTGAAGATTGGCTTAATGAAGGGATGGTTCTTGCTAACCATACTTATGCGCATAAAAATTACAATAATTTATATTTCTCAGAATTCAAGAATGATATACTTGATGGAGAAATAATCCTTAAGGAACTCCTTGCATCACGAGGAAAAACATTAAAATATTTCAGACATCCGTTTTTATTCAGGGGTGATACGAAGACAAAAGCAGATTCACTACAGGCATTTCTGGACTCATTGGGATTCATAGTAGCACCTGTAACTATAGACAATTCAGACTATATCTTTTCGTGGGCATATGAAAAAGCTAAATATGAAAGAAATGATTCTTTAGCGGAAAGAATTGGTAATGATTATGTCGATTATATGAGAGATGTATTAAAATATTATGAAAATCAGTCTTCAGCACTTTTTGGATATAATATAAAGCATATTTTACTGATGCATGCGAATTTATTAAATGCAGATTATTTTGACAAGGTTATTGGAATGTATAAAAGGGAGGGTTATGAGTTTATTACAATCGATGAAGCATTACAAGATGATTGTTACAAAATGCAAGACGAGTTCTATAAAAGGGCGGGAATATCATGGCTCCACAGATGGGCTTACACAGCAGGAAAGAGGGGAGATTTCTTTAAAGGCGAGCCAGTCGTTCCTGATTATATAGAATCATTTATAAAACAATAAACTCACTTCTTTCTCTTTCTTTCCTGTAAAAACTTTTTAAACTTTTCTTCGCGACCATTATTTGATGGTTCGTAATATATTTTATCTTTAATTTCCTGCGGAAGGAAATCCATCTTAATCCAGTGTCCCTCGTAATCATGTGCATATTTATATTCTTTTCCATATCCAAGTTCCTTCATGAGTTTAGTTGGTGCATTACGAAGATGAAGCGGAACACCGTAAGCGGGCAGTTCATTTACATCCTGTTCTGCTCTGCTAATAGCAATGTAGGAAGAATTACTTTTAGGAGAGCAAGCAAGATACGTTGCACATTGCGAAAGTATTATACGGGCTTCAGGCATACCAATACTATCAACTGCGTTGAAAGTTGAAACAGCAATAGTAATAGCATATGGGTCGGCATTACCAATATCTTCAGAGGCAAGAATAATCATTCTTCTTGCTATAAACTTCGGGTCTTCGCCACCCTGAAGCATACGCGCAAGCCAATAAACAGCGGCATCAGGATCGCTGCCTCTCATGCTTTTAATGAAGGCGGATATTATGTTATAATGCTCTTCGGCATTCTTATCGTACTTAATGTAGTTTGTCTGAAAAGCATCTTTTAGAATATCATTAGTTATATTGTAAACACCATGCTCTGCCTGTGTAAGACGAAAGGCGAATTCGAGTCCGTTCAGAAGTCTGCGAGCATCACCGTTGGACATTGAGATTAAGAAGTTTACATCAATGATTTTAATATTAAAGTCCTTAAAGACCGAGTCAAAATTTAATGCTCTTTTAATAATCTTTTCGAAATCATCTTTTCCGAGTTCTTCGAGAGTAAAAACGCGGCAACGAGAAAGAAGAGGTGAAATAACTTCAAAAGATGGATTTTCTGTTGTAGCACCAATCAGAGTAAGCAAGCCTTTTTCGACACTGTGTAAAAGAGAATCCTGCTGAGATTTATTAAACCTGTGTATTTCGTCAATGAAGAGAATTGTTTTCTTATTGTAATACTTTTGATTCTTCTCAGCTTTGTTGATAGCCTCTCTCACGTCTTTAACCCCTGATGAAACAGCTGACAGTTGGATAAATTCAGCATCGATAAGTTTTGATATGATTAAGGCGAGGGTAGTTTTACCGATTCCCGGTGGTCCCCAGAGAATCATAGACACTATCGATTTGTTATCTATCATCTGACGGATAGGTTTTCCTTTGGCAATAAGATGGTCCTGACCGAAGAATTCTTCGAGATTATTTGGACGCAATCTTTCCGCTAAGGGTCTATCATTAAGTAAATCAGGATTATCGTCGAAAAGATCCATATCAGAATTTCTTAAATAAGTAAAGAAGGTTGCTTACATCTTCGAATTTGTGCATAGGGAAGTTACCGATACGGATGTGTTTGTTTTTATAATCTGCATAACCGCTGCTCACAACAAAATCGTTGTACTCGAGTTTAGAAAGTATTTTATCCGTATCAACATTTGATTCAAGAACTATAGTTGTTTTTGATCGTAAGTCTTCATCTTTAACGAACGGTTTAATGTTAGGATGTTTATCAAAGAAACTATAAATCAAGTTTGCTTTCTTCAGGGTCTCCTCTCTAATAATATCGAGACCTTTGGAGTACAAATCATTGCATACACGACCCAGTAAATAGATTGCAGTGATGTTAGGAGTCATAGTAGTCTGATTCTTATCAGCATTAGCGGCAAGCTTCACGAAACTGTTATATGAGCCTATGTTTAATCCTTTTCCGGAAAGAGATTTCGATTTCTCAATAAGGTTTTTCCTGCAAATTATAACGCCAAGTCCGGGAGGCAGACCGAATCCCTTTTGAACAGAGAAAAACAGAAGGTCAATATAAGAATAATCAAACTTGTAATAAGGAATTGAAGTAACAGCGTCAATTGCTATAATAATATGAGGGTTAACCTGCTTCAGTTCATATAGTTTATCGGTATTAAATACAGTACCTGTACTTGTTTCGTTATGTGTAATGCATAACATTTCAGTTTCTTTTGGTATGTCGATACTGTCATAATTAAAACTCTTTCCGAAATCAGATTTGGCGCATACGGGATACTTTCCGAGCGCTTTTGCAATATCGAAATATCTTTGAGCAAAATATCCGTTAATGAAATGGAATGATTTTTCGGCAACCAGACTTTGCAGTGAGCGCTCCATACATTCTGTTGCGGATGACAGGAAGAAAACGTAGAAGTCGTCCGGTATTCCGAGTAGTAATTTAAGGGAATTTACGGTATGAGAGTTTATTTCTTCGAATTCTGCAGAGCGGTGAGAAACCGAAAACAAATTATTTTCTACAGCTTCTTTGTAGTAATCCAGTATTCCATCTGAGAGTTCAGTAGGACCGACAGTGAAATATTTTTTTCCTATAGTCACTAATTGACAATCAATTTAATTTATTGATGAATGATTTAACAATATAATTGTATTCATCAATATTTTCAAGATGATGACTATGAGAACAATCTTTCATAACAACAAACTCAGAATCAGGAATTGTTTTACTGTATCTTTCGACAATGTAAGGAGCCGCTTCGTCATATTCGCCACAGGTAAAAAGGACGGGGATAGAGATATTATTAAGTTCATTAGTTCTGTCATATTTCATTAGCGAGCCTGTTCCCGTAAATTCACTTGGTCCCCACATATAGTTATAAATATTTGCATTCATTTTTCCAAATGTTTCTAATAACAAAGGATGCCAAGGATTCATACGGCAAAGATGCAGATTGTAGTAAAAGTTCATTGCATCAATATACTTTTGATTTGTGAAGTCTTTTTTATCTTCATATTCAATTATTGTATTCCTAATGTTTTCAGGCAACATAGGAAGATAAGAGCGAGCCCCCTCGATGAATAATTCCGCACTTACAGGCGGACCAGATAATATTAAAGCTTTAACCTTTTGAGGAAATAACAAATGATATTCGAGAGCTAGAACAGTACCCCATGACTGTCCGAGAAGAATAACCGAGTCATATTTTAAATGCTCGACAAGCAGGTTCAGTTCATCAGTATATCTTTCAACAGTCCAAAGAGAATTATCAGAAGGTTTATCAGAGTTACCGCAACCGAGCTGGTCGTAAAAGATGAGGGGTCTTTCAGAAGAGAGTGGAGTCAATGTTAGCAAATAATCGTGACTGCCACCGGGACCGCCATGAATGCAGATAAGCGGAGTACCTTGTTTTTCTGTACCGATAATTTTGTACCAAATCTTACCGCCTTTAACATTACAAAAACCGGTTACTTCGGAGATGTTTTGAGCATTCATAGAATTAAAAATAAACAACAGGGTTTAAAAAGTAAATACCGTAAAATCCCTTTTCATAACAAGAGAGGATAAAGTTGAGCGGGAGACGGGGATCGAACCCGCGACGTCGACCTTGGGAAGGTCGCATTCTACCGCTGAATTACTCCCGCTTATGATTAAAAATAAAGAAGTTAAAATTAAATTACTATATAATAATAAGTGAATCATAGTGCGTTTTTTGTTTTTGCAGAGATTATTAATTTAATTTATGGAAACTATATTTAGTTTACTTTATACAGTTCTTGCTTCAACAGTCTTTGCATTATTTGATTATTTTGGATTTAATATAAGTTTGAAGAAAGGGTGGGCAGAATTCAACAAGGATAGAGGATACAGGGTTGTGCAGGGATTGTTTCAATTATTCTTGACCATTCTGTTATATTATATTTCGGGATGGAGGGCTGCGATTGGATTTAATATAATCTGGTGGACGTGGGGATGCGATTTTCTTTACTATCTATACTGTGAAATGTTTAATTATGGAAATGACAGGGGGAATTTCAAGAAAGAAGTAAAAAGTAACGGTGTGAAATGGGCTTGGTGGACTCCTTATGGTCTTTTGTTTACTAAGAAGGGTGATGTGATTATGTATAGGAAATTGGTGTGGCAGGCAGTATTGGGTACGCTTGCAGCGGTTATATTGATACTGGCGTGAATGATATAGTTTATTTTATTTGATTCCAGAAATAAGTAAATTAAGAAAAATAAATAATAATATAATAAATGAAGAATAAATCGGTATTAGATAAGAAAAAGATTGCGTTACTGGAAACATTTGAGAACTCGCATCCGATGAGAAATTATGTGATTGTACATCAGACAGATGAGTTCACTTCGGTATGTCCAAAAACGGGTCAGCCTGATTTCGGGACGATAATTATTTCGTATGTAGCTGATAGAAAGTGTGTTGAGCTTAAATCACTGAAGTTTTACCTTCAGTCATTCAGGAATGAGGGTATATTTTATGAGAACGTTACAAACAGGATACTGGATGATTTGGTTTATGTGCTGAAGCCGAGGTGGATGGAGGTGAAAGGAATATATTCGAGACGCGGGGGACTGTTTACTACGGTGGTTGCAACGCACGGAAAAAAGAGATAAAACAAAGAGGAAACATTCATTGAAAAAGATATACACACCAAAGTTATGGACAGCTCTCAAGGAAGGATACACAAGAGATAAGTTTTTTTCAGATTTATCTGCGGGTGTTATTGTCGGGATAGTTGCATTACCGCTTGCAATAGCATTTGCAATAGCGTCGGGTGTAAAGCCGGAACAAGGACTCTATACAGCTATTATTGCCGGATTTTTGGTTTCACTACTTGGAGGCAGCCGAGTTCAGATAGCTGGTCCGACCGGTGCATTCATAGTAATAATATACGGCATAGTACAGAAATACGGTTATGACGGTCTTGCAATAGCAACATTTATGGCAGGAGCGATACTTGTATTAATGGGAATAGCCCGACTTGGGACACTATTAAAATTTATACCATATCCTTTAGTAGTTGGATTTACGAGCGGAGTTGCCGTTATAATATTTACATCGCAGATAAAAGATATGTTCGGATTACAGATAGCCGAGCTTCCAGCAGACTTTATTTCGAAGTGGGTAGTTTACTTCAAGGAATTCACAGCAATTAATTACAATGCACTACTTATCGGCGGCATCTCGCTTTTAATTCTTATTTTCTGGCCGAGAGTTTCTCATAAAATACCATCGCCGTTAGTTGTGATAATTGTCATGACAGTTATAGTGCAGGTATTTGACATAAAAGTGGATACAATACAGAGCAGGTTTGGAGCAGTACCTAATTCGTTACCAACACCTCATATACCGAATATAACGCTGGATAAGATAATGGGGGTGTTTTCTCCGGCGGTGACTATAGCATTACTGGGAGCGATTGAATCGCTGCTTTCAGCATCAGTAGCAGATGGTATGATACGTTCAAGGCACCGTTCTAACATGGAACTAATAGCACAGGGAGCAGCTAATATATTCTCTCCTTTATTCGGCGGGATTCCTGCAACGGGTGCGATTGCAAGAACAGCGACTAATGTTAAGAACGGAGCAAAAACACCAATATCCGGAATAATTCATTCAGTTGTTTTATTGTTAATAATGTTATTCTTTGGCAAGTGGGCGGCACTGATACCGATACCTGCATTATCTGCGATACTCATTATAGTATCATACAACATGAGTGAGTGGCGTTCATTTAAAAAACTTTTAAGAAGTCCAAAGAGTGATATAATAATTTTGATAGTAACTTTCATACTAACAGTAGTAGTTGACCTAACTGTTGCAATAGAGGTAGGAGTGGTACTTTCGGCGTTATTCTTTATGAGGAGAATGGCAGAAGTATCACAGGTGAATGCAATAACAAAAGATATAAAGGATGAATTAGAGGACAAGTATGACAGCGACGAAGGCGATATAAAGTTACCGGAGGGAGTTGATATATTTGAGGTACACGGCTCGTTATTCTTCGGAGCAGTGGAGCAGTTCACGGAATCATTGCGACCTGTGGAAAAGAAGCCTAAATATTTAATACTTGAAATGAAGCATTTACTGCTTATAGATGCGACCGGATTGAGAGCGCTTGAGGACCTTGAATCAACTTTAAAGGTTCAGAAGACAAAGTTCCTCATATCAGGTTTGCACAAGCAACCGTTATTTGCGATGGTACAATCGGGTATACTGGATAAAATAGGAGATGAGCATTTATTCGGCAGCGTAATAGAAGCTTTAGCTTATATTGAAGAGAATAATACAAAAGCAAATAAATAATATTATTAATTTAAACAAAGAATTATGGACTACAGAGTAGAGCATGACACAATGGGTGAAGTAAGAGTTCCTGCGGAAAAGTACTGGGGAGCGCAGACCCAAAGGTCAAAAGTGAACTTCACAATCGGTGCACAACTAATGCCGAAGGAAGTTATTTACGCTTTCGCGATATTAAAGAAAGCAGCTGCAATGGCGAATCATGAATGCGGTGTACTTCCAAAAGAAAAGATGGAACTGATTGGGAAAGTATGCGATGAAATATTAAACGGAGAGCTTGATGACCAGTTTCCGCTTGTTGTATGGCAAACGGGTTCGGGCACGCAGTCGAACATGAATGTGAATGAAGTAATAGCAAACAGGGCACATGTTTTGAGCGGAGGAAAGCTTACGGACGAGAAGAAAGTTTTACATCCAAATGACGATGTAAACAAATCACAATCTTCGAACGATACATTTCCGACTGCGATGCACATTGCGGGATACAAGATGATAGTTGAGAACACAATTCCAAAGGCAACGAGCTTGATGAGGACGCTTAAAGAGAAGTCGGAGAAGTTTATGGACGTTGTGAAGATTGGGAGGACACATTTAATGGATGCCACACCGCTTACTTTAGGACAGGAGTTTTCAGGATATGTATCACAGGTAGACCACGGACTAAGGGCGATAAAGAATTCGCTTGCTCATTTGTCAGAGCTTGCACTGGGCGGTTCTGCGGTTGGCACGGGTTTAAACGTTCCTAAGAATTACGATGTGATAGTTGCAAAGTACATTTCAGAGCTGGCGGGTCATCCTTTCAAGACGGCGGAGAATAAGTTTGAATCGCTTGCTGCTCATGATGCGATGGTGGAATCATCGGGAGCAATAAAGACTCTTGCTGTCAGTTTGATGAAGATTGCAAACGACATCAGGCTGCTGGGTTCCGGACCGAGAAGCGGAATAGGGGAGTTAATAATTCCCGAGAATGAACCGGGTTCATCAATAATGCCGGGGAAAGTAAACCCGACACAGGCGGAGGCGATGACGATGGTATGTGCGCAGGTGATAGGCAATGACGTCGCGGTAACGACGGGGGGAATATACGGACACTTTGAGCTGAACGTGTTTAAGCCGGTGATGATAACTAACCTGCTGCATTCGGCGAGGCTGCTGGGAGATGCATGCGACTCATTCAATAAACATTGTGCAGTTGGAATCGAGCCAAACTATTCCATTATAAACAGACATGTAGAGAATTCACTTATGCTCGTGACTGCATTGAATACACACATTGGTTATGAGAAAGCGGCAAAGATTGCTAAGAAGGCACACAAAGAAAACAAGACATTGAGGGAAACTGCTCTTGAACTTGGATTTTTGACTTCCGAGGAATTTGATAAGTGGGTAGTACCGAAGAATATGGTTGGAAACCTTTAAAACAATAATAAAATAAGAAACTTAACAAACAGGAACAGAAATGTTCCTGTTTTTTATTGGTGAACTGGACGCAACTGAGGAATAGTTTAGCTTTCATCGAGGATTTGTCGAGAATGAACTTGATATAAAGTGAACAGGAAGTGGGTTTGAAGTGGACTTTAAGTGGGTTTTGAGATATTTGATATTCAGACTATTTTGTTTTATGTAAAATCTGAATTATTTGCGAAATCTTTAAATAATTACTTGAATGCATGAAACACTCATATTTTAAAGAGCATAGAGCACATCTAAAAATAACTGCAAATTAAATCCCGAATTTAGAGAATACGGGATAAAGCAATTATCCTTCGTTAGAATAAAATAGGAATATTTTTTGTAAAAGTCAAGGGAAATTTCAAAATAAATTAGCATCGGACAGTAAACAGAACATTCAATAAAAGTGAACGACATATTACGACAGAAATGTATAAGATTGATTATGGAATTTAGGAGGAGACAGAAAATAAAAAATAATTGGAAAGATACTTGGAAAGGTATTTTATAAATCTTAATAAATCACTAATTTTGCAGATAGAAATTTTTACCAAAAACATTAATTTCCTCGAAGAATGTATAAACTCAATTACGCCAGTAAAGTAGTATCAGCTGAAGAAGCGGTAAAAGTAATAAAATCAAATGATTACGTACACATCCATGCAAACAGTGCATATCCTGACGTTTTAATAGATGCAATGACTGACAGGTATAAAGAGTTGGAAAATGTAAAGATAGGTCACCTGACGACATTTCACAAGGCGCCATACGTTGACCCGAAAATGGAAGGACATTTTACGCATCATGCATTGTTTTGTTCGGGTAACGTAAGAAAAGCCGTAAATGAAGGGCGAGCAGATTTTTATCCTGTTTTCTTATCGGAAATAGGTTGGTTGTATGAACTTGGTAAACTTAATGTTGATGTATGCATGCTGCATTTATCACCGCCAGACGAGCACGGATACTGTTCTTTTGGTGTCAGCAATGAGGTTACAAAAATTGCGGCAGAAAATGCGAAGGTAATAATTGCACAGATAAATCCAAAGATGCCGAGGGTATTAGGTGACAACTTTATACATGTAAGCAAGATAAAATACATAGTTGAAATTGATGAGCCATTGCTTGAAGTTCCGATGGTTGACGCTAACGCAACAGAAGAAGAGAAGAAAATATACAGTACGATAGCGGAGTACATATCTTCATTAATCTGCGACGGTGCAACGCTGCAGATGGGAATTGGAGCCATACCAGATGCAGTACTACCGTTTTTGCGAGAAAAGAAAAATCTCGGAATACATACGGAAATGTTTTCGGATGGTCTGATAGATCTTATAGACATGGGAGTTGTAAACGGCGAGAAAAAAACTTTTATTCCGAATAAAGTTGTGTCTTCATTCGTTATAGGTACTAACAAAGTTCACGACTACATACATAACAATCCACTTATAGAATTCCGTTCATCAAAGTTTGTGAACGACCCAGTAAATATTTCCCGAAATGACAATATGATTTCGATAAACTCAGCGATACAAGTTGATTTAAGCGGACAAGTATGTTCAGATTCGATGGGAACGAGAATATTTTCGGGATTCGGCGGTCAGGTAGATTTTGTGAGGGGAGCGATGAGGAGTAAGGGCGGTGTATCAATATTAGCATTTGCATCTACGACGAAGAATGACACTATATCAAAGATAGTACCGATGCTAACACAGGGTTCGGGAGTAGTAACTACGAGGGCAGACGTACAGACAATAATCACTGAATACGGAATTGCAGATTTATACGGAAAGACGTTAAGAGAAAGAACGAGACTGCTTATCAACATTGCGCATCCAAAATTCAGGGACGAACTCGAACAAAAAGCACGAGAGTTCAAGTGGCTCTGGTAAGGAAACAAAAAGCAATAGTTTTGGTTAGCGGCGGTATGGACAGTTGTCTTACCGCCGCTTACGCTTTTGAAAAATACGAGCCGGCATTTTTACATGTAAATTACGGGCAGAGGACTCAGAGGCGTGAACTAAAGGCATTCAACGAAATAGCGAGGTATTACGGAGTAAAGCAAAAGCTTGTAGTTGATGTTTCACATTTAAAGCAAATAGGCGGTTCTTCGTTAACTGACAGGCATGAGGAGGTTACGAAGGCAGATTTAAAAACTCACAAGATACCGACGAGTTACGTTCCGTTCAGGAATGCAAACATACTTGCGATAGCAGTAAGCTGGGCGGAGGTAATCGGGGCGCGAGCGATTTACATAGGTGCGGTGGAGGAAGATTCAAGCGGTTACCCTGATTGCAGGAAAAGTTTTTTCAGGGCTTACGAGAAAATGATAACGCTGGGAACGAAGCCCGGTTCAGGAATTAAGATAAAGACGCCGATTATAAATTTCACGAAGAAGCAGATAGTTGAAAAGTCATTACAGATGAAAGCACCGATTCATTTAACATGGTCATGCTACAAGAGCGAGAGACAAGCATGCGGAGAATGCGACAGCTGCGCTTTGAGGCTGCGGGGGTTTCAGCAGGCAGGAAAGAAAGACCCTATTGAATATAAGAAAATCTTAAAGTATCTTTAAAGATGAATTATAAGAACAGTAAATTTTTAAATATCGTTGCGGGTTTATTTCTTGTTGGTTTTTCATTTTATTTACTGAAAGAACTTCAGGCAATACTTCTGCCGTTTTTTATGGCTGTGATAATTACATTTCTGTTCGAGCCGTTTTACGAATGGATGAAGAGAAAGAAGATACCAACACCGGTTGCGCTAATCATAGTATTGCTGACGATTTTAATAATTGCAAACATATCGAGTGTATTCATTTTCACGAGCATTTCATCATTCAACGCAGAAATACCTAAGTACATAACTAAGGGCGAGACGCTTTTAAATTCATTTGAAAGTTTTGTTCATCAGTATGGTCTCCTACCTGAGGGAGAGAAAGCAATTGATATAAAGAAGTATCTGAATCCGGAATCGATAGGAGGAATCTTAACGACTTTGATTACAGGGGTCGCGGGACTCTTCACGAATTTTCTGTTAATACTTATTTATGTACTGTTTCTACTTACGGAGGTCGGCAGTATAAGGAAAAGAATCGCAAAGGCATTTAATTCTGAAAAAGCAAAGTCAATAAACGATACGCTTGCAGATATTTTTAAGGATGTAAGAAAATATTTAATCGGGAAGACGCTTATAAATTTCTCGCACGGGGTTTCAATATTGATTGTGTTCTGGATATTCGGGCTTGATTTTGCACTTGTATGGGCACTGCTTACATTTTTGCTGGCATATATACCAAACATAGGAGCATTCATTGCAACTCTACTGCCATTCCTTACGGCTCTTGTCCAGTATGACAATGTTTTTACGCCTGTGCTGCTTTTGATAATAATGGCAGCGGTTGGATTTGTTTTTGGGAATGTGATTGAGCCGAAAGTGATGGGAGAGAAGCTGAACCTTAGTCCGATACTTTTAATATTCTCACTTATATTCTGGGGATATCTCTGGGGAGTAGTAGGGATGATACTTTCGGTGCCAGTGATGAGTATGATAAAGATTGTTATGAGCAAGTTTGAATCGACGAAGCCGATAGCGATATTGATGTCGAACGTTGTGGAGGAGAGGAAGAATCCGAATCAGACGGAGATGGAGTTTAAGGAGTAGATGTTAGCTAAAAATTTTCCGTTAAGACACGGAGGGCAAAAAGAACACAAAGAGGACTAAGAGAACGGAGATGCTGACTAAAGCGAGCTGCAAACAAAAGAAAAAATAAAAATAAAAGATAGAGAATTTTCACCGCAAAGGACGCAGAGGAGAACAAGATATCTTGATAAGATTCCCGCTAGGAGCATGCGGGAATGACATATGGGGATTTGATAAAATAATTACTTATTTAAGTTTATTAGAAGCAAGAAGATTTTCCAATAAGGCGTTGAGGGCAAAAAGGACACAAAGGGGACTAAGAAAATGGAGATGCCCACTAAAGCGGGCTGCAAACAAAAGCAAAAATAAAGGATAGAGAATTTTAACCGCAAAGGCCGCAGAGGAAGCAGAGAAGAACAAGTAGAAAATTGGAATGTAATTATTTTTATAAAAGATTTTTTTATTTCAACATTTTTATGGATATAAAACTAAGATGCGATGGATACAGACAAAACAGAGAAAAACAAATTATAGAGATTTTCACCGCAAAGGCCGCAGAGGAGAACAAGCTATCTTGATAAGATTCCCTGCCTAAAGGTAAACCTAAAGGTAAACCTGCGGCAGGCAGGCCGCCAAGAACACGCGGGAATGACATAAGGGTTAAATTATTATTTTGATAAAACAAAAGCTTATTTAAGTTACTTAGAAGTTGATAGTTGAAGACAAAATTTATTACATAAATAAATAATATAAAAGAAAGGTACACAATGACCAACAACAAGAAACTCATAGCGTGGGTTGATGAAATGGCAAAACTTTGCAAACCCGACAACATTCACTGGTGCGACGGCTCGCAGGAAGAGAACGACACACTTATTAAACAATGCGTAGATAACGGTTCTTTCAAACCGATACCAAAGCGTCCGAATTCTTACTGGGTTATTTCAGACCCGAAGGACGTAGCCCGTGTTGAAGACAGAACGTTCATCTGTTCGGAAAAGAAGGAAGATGCAGGTCCGACGAATCACTGGATGGCGCCAGCTGAAATGAAGAAGATTATGTCAGGACTGTACGACGGATGCATGAAAGGTCGCACGATGTACGTGATTCCATTTTCGATGGGACCGCTTGGTTCAAAGATTGCTCATATAGGAGTTGAACTTACAGATTCGATATATGTCGTAGTAAATATGCGCATAATGACACGTATGGGAAAAGCAGTACTTGACATACTTGGCGATGACGGTCATTTTGTACCATGCCTGCATTCTGTCGGAATGCCTCTGACAGACGGAAAAGCAGACGTTGCATGGCCTTGCAATGAAAACAAGTACATCTGCCACTTCCCTGAAGAAAGGTCAATCTGGTCGTACGGTTCGGGATACGGCGGCAATGCACTTCTCGGGAAAAAATGTTTTGCACTTCGCATAGCATCGGTTTTAGCGCATGATGAAGGGTGGCTTGCAGAGCACATGCTGATACTCGGTTTAACACCGCCAAACGGCGAGAAGAAATACATAGCGGCGTCATTTCCGTCTGCATGCGGAAAGACAAACCTTGCAATGCTTACGCCCTCACTTCCGGGATGGAAAGTTGAAACAGTCGGCGATGATATTGCATGGATGAAATTCGGGGAAGACGGAAGACTTTATGCAATCAATCCCGAATACGGATTCTTTGGCGTTGCACCGGGGACCTCGATGAAGACAAACGCAAACGCAATGCTTTCATGTGAAGAAAATTCAATCTTCACAAACGTAGCATTCACGGATGACGGCGATATCTGGTGGGAAGGAATGACGGATGAAAAGCCAAAGCATTTAATCGATTGGAACGGAAACGACTGGACACCGGATTCAGGAAGGCCATCATCACATCCGAACTCAAGATTCACAGCACCAGCAAAGCAGTGCCCTGTAATAGATGCCGACTGGGAAAATCCGAAAGGCGTTCCTATCAGTGCATTTTTCTTTGGCGGACGCAGAGGAAGTTTCGTACCGCTTATCAATGAAGCATACGACTGGAATCACGGTGTATATTTAGGCTCAGCATGTGCGTCAGAAACCACAGCTGCTGCGGCCGGAGCGGTGGGTAAGCTGAGACACGATCCGTTTGCAATGCTTCCATTCTGCGGATATCACATGGGCGATTATTTCAAACACTGGATTGAAATCGGAAAGAAATCATCACCAGATAAACTACCAAAAATATTCTTCGTGAACTGGTTCCGCAAAAACGAAGCAGGCAAATTCATCTGGCCCGGCTACGGCGATAACATCCGTGCGTTGAAATGGGCACTTGAAAGAGTGAACGGCACAGGAAAATTCATCGAAACACCAATCGGCAGACTACCAGCAGAGGGCGCAATTGACATGGACGGCCTTAACATCTCAGCCGAGGACTTCAAGAAACTCTTTGAAATCAACAAGGAAGACGGACTTGCAGAAGTAGCTGAAATGCGCGAATATTACAAAATCTTCGGTGACAGACTCCCAAAAGAACTCACAGCAGAACTTGATAAGATAGAAGAGAGATTAAAGAAGTAAATTATAAATCATCCGTCAGGGAGAAATCCCTGACGGTCCTTTTGTGTTTATTGCATTATTAATATTGTAATTGGAAATGTTAAAACTAAGATTAGAAACTGGAGATTATAATAAAAATTTAGAACGAATATCAATTTCGATTGTCAATCAGAAAGACAAAATATTAATTAATTTTAATGACTCTGAAGCGGTAATTGATATTACTGATTTTAATGCTTTTTTAGATATTGTGTTGGAGTTAAAATTTCTTAAAGTATTGAGAATGAAAGATGCTGTAAGTTCTTTTAATGTTGATGTTATAAAGCTTTTTGAACGTATTAATTCAACAGCCTCTTATCAATTATTCTTAGCGTGTTGTGATGTTGCAAAGGAAACAAAATTTTCTTTATTGCTCAAAGACAATTTTTTAAATAGTATTTATCCATATCTTACCAACTCTGGGAACTATCTAGAACATCATGTAAAACTATTTCGTTATTTTCAAAACACACTTTCTGGAAAAAAAATTAGTTTAGATCAATCCTTAATAATATTTCCTGACTATTTCTTGTTTGAGATACCTGAAGAAATAATCTCAAAGCTTATGAAATTTAATAAGATTGGGATTATTGAAGTAATTTTTGAAGATAATTCAATTATAAAGTTGATATACAAACCTTATTCTACTCCAAATGTGCGTCAAGACCTGTTAACACCTGTTGATATTAAATATTTAGAAAAGATATATTCATTTCTTAATACTTTTTGATTATGAAAACTATATTAAATTTAATTTTTTACTTGGTTGCATTGTTTTCAGCAATGATTTCTAGCAAAGGAGCATATAAATCCCGAACTGATAATTCTTTTGCTGATTATCAATCATTCTCCTATTTTAAAACTCCTAATTTCTACCGTTCTTGGTATATCAATTTAATTTTTGGTTCTATGGGATTATTAATTACAAATCTCTCAATATTGTCATATACAAGTGAGGAAATAAAAAATTTAGCAATAATATATATATTTGTTTTGTTAATTCTCTTTATGTTACTAAATATGATGTCTGAAAAATTAAGTACAAATAATCAATTTATTATTGGTGTTGATAAAATTCATTCGGTAATACTATTCGGGTTATTAAGTAATATAAGTTTCTATTTATCAGCTAAAATTTCTTATGATTCAAAAAATATCTTAGAATTTATTCGTATTAATTTTTTATAAATATGTAAAGAGGGAATGTGAAATTGAAAAACGAATTACGACGAAAAAATATGCAAGCAATAAAAAGTTCTGGTTCTTTAATTGAAATTAAACTATCTAAAGTGCTTTGGAATTTAGGATATCGATATCGAAAGAATGATAAAACAGTTTTTGGAAAACCTGATTTAACTTTTAAAAAATATAAAATCGCTGTTTTTGCGGATAGTGAATTCTGGCACGGGAAGAATTGGAAAGTTAGAAAATATGACCATAAAACAAATAGGAAGTTTTGGATTAAAAAGATTGAGGGAAATATAAAAAGAGATAAAGCTGTCAACAAAAGATTAAAGTCTGAAGGTTGGACAGTAATTAGATTTTGGGGAAATGATATTGAGAAAAGAATTGATTATTGTATACGAAAGTTTGAAGAAACAATAAAAAAGAATCTTTTCTAAAATAAATTAGTTGATATAATCTTCAATTATTTTTTGAGCAAATGCTTCTGCTAATTTGACCGGTACTGCATTCCCAATTTGTTTTGCTTGAATCCTTATTGATTTATGTAACAATTTAAAATTTCTTGGAAAAGACTGAATTAATAATCCTTCTAAAATTGACAAACCCCTATTTTGTTCAGGATGTGCAAATCTTCCATTACTGATACTAACAAATTTCGTTGTTAAAGTTCCACTTGGTTTATCCCAAAACATTCTCGAATATACGTCATTATGTCCTTTATATTGTTTTGATCTTCTTGAATTTAATTGTAATTCAATTGGCCATTTTGTCATTCCATCACCTGGTTCTTTTTGATATTGCAACCTTTTTAAACTGATACCAGTTAACTTGCACGCAGTGTGATTTCTATAAGAACTGTGTGTTTCACCTGCATGAAGATGAGGTAAATTTCCTATAACTTCATATAAGGTTTTTATTGAATTATAACCTAATTCATCAGAATGAGTAATATCAGGAAAAGAGATTATACCTTTTCTTTTACCGAATAGGATAACTCTTTTCCTTGATTGAGGTACACCGTAGTTTTTTGCATTTACTACTTGAGGTATTAGATTATAGGAAGGTTTGAGCGAATTAATAAAATTTATTAAGATCTCTTTGTTTTTATCCGATTTTAATCCTTCAACATTTTCAAGAAAAACATATTTTGGTTTTAATTTTAATATTATATCAGAGAAACATTTAAGAAGTCCTCTTTCTTTATGCCTTTTTCCAAGATTCTTGGTTATTTGTGTAAATGGTTGGCAAGGTGCACAGCCAATAAGTATTAAGTCATCCTTTTTTTTACTTATCATGGAATTTACAATTTTCACGTCAAAATTTGTTATATCTTCATGTAAAAATTTTGTATGCAATCCATTAGGCCGAATATTGTTTATCTCATATGTTTCTTTACATGTAATGTCATTATCAATACCTGCAATTACATCAATATTCTTATTTAAAAATGCTCGGGTTACTCCACCGATGCCGCAAAAAAAATCAATAGCTTTTAATGCCATGTTAATTCAATATAAAATTAAATATTCCCAATTCTATCTTTTGCATTTATTAATATTCCTTTGAAATAATCTTTCTCAAAATAACTTAGCGGTCTAATACCTCCTAATTGATTAATTAATTTTGTTATGTATCTTGATTTTGCTTCGAAATTATTAGCGAATAACAAAGAATTGTCCAAAATAAATTCTAATATTCCAAAAACCGCTTCTTTGTGTCTAGCAAGGCTATATGTTCCTAGCGTTCTGGTAGCAAAATCCAATTGTCTATAAATAACTTTAGTTAATTCATAATGATCAGTTCTATTTTCATCATATGTTAGATATGAAACCCACCATAAACCCGCAATCCCATGTCTCAAGAAATTAGATTGAGAAGGTGATGGAATGAACCAATGATCAAGAATGTATTTAGATGGATTTACAGCAGAATGCTCTTTAATGCTCGGCCATCTTTTACTCATATATTCAAAATAATCTATATGGGAAAGATATGTCCATAAGCGAATATCTGATGCTTGTAAAGGTGTTAGTGATTTATATGATTCGTAAATTATTTTTGAATTTTCAAAATCATAATTGGATTTATTATTGGGTATAATAAGTTTGATATTCTCAGGGTAATATTCAACAGGGAATTGTAATATTTTTTCATTGTCATAAAGAAAAGTATCACTTTCGTAATATTTTATCAAAGAGCCATCTTTGACTCCTCTTCGTAAGTGTTCGACATATTCTGTTCTGAATATATTTTGAAATTTCATTTTAATTAAATTTAATTATCAGTATCCGTTTTTGTATTCAGTTGGAAATATAAATCATTAAGCAGCCTTTCAATAGGCATGCCAAGTATTAGCTGTGAAATCTTTAAAATATTGTCTTCATTGAGTGAAAGCCCGATAAATAATTCATCGTTATCTAATCGATTAAATATTTGAATTGCCCAAGATTTATCTTTCAAATCATCATTAATTGTCAATTGATAAAGTGCATGAATTAATGTTGGTAAAACAATTGATGAATGAAAAATTGTAGCACATTCTCGATTTTTTCCTATTCTGCTGTCACAATATTTAATATAATCATTTTTTGACAATTTAATTAATATTTTAGGGTTATCGAGAATAACATTGTAATCCCCAGTTTCATTTTCTCCTTTCTCAATTTCCATAAAGGATGAAACAGCCTTCAATTTATGATATGAAATACCAGCAATAAAATAACCTTTCCCTAAATAAGCTAATACATCTCCATTGTCAATATCAAACTTAAAATTTAGAAAATCACAATGGGCTTTTGAATTTTGATAATTACTAAATGCATGAGTTGATATTAAAGTAAAAAGTAACTCGACTTTGTCCCTAACGTAATCTTTCGGTATCCAAATTTCATGATGAGATGTATCACTTAAATAAGATTTCCTAAATAAAGTGGAAGAACAATTTAATTCGCAATGGAAAAAAGCACTCTTCTTAGTAATCATTTCTTCCAAATCTATATTTGATAATTTATATTTAATGTTTAATATATAATTATCTGAATTAGACATTTCATCCAATTTTATTTCATCAACCGAAGATACTCCTTCTATATCGTCTTTTATTCCTAAAACTGGATGTGGGAACGAAAAACCGTCAAATTTCATATGAATTTATTTTTAATGAATGTTTATGGTCACTATCTAACTTAATTTTAATTAAATTTGAGCCTTCTACAAGTGAAAGTTTCATTAATCTGTTATTTTTAATTGTATTCAGTGCTTCGGAATTTAATGATGCTTCAATTATATTCAATAAATTATCTTTAGATTCATTATCACTATCTACACCAGCAAATAATTCTAACTCTGCAAGTGTTCGTTTTGGGCTTTCTACATTTAATATATGAACGAAGTTACCACTAGAATCCTTTTGAGCCATTACTCTATATTTTACTTTTAAAGGTATTTTTATTTCATTTTCTCCTTTAGTTGAACCTTTTGTAGGTTTATAACCTGGTAATTCACCAGGTTGAGGAGGGGGTATTGGGGGATCGACTTCAGTCCTACCCGTTCCAGTCAAAATAATATCTTCTCCTTCACTATCTATTGTGCCAGTACTTTTTTCTATAATAGTATCATCTTTTATTATTTTAATAAATGTCGGGGAATGATCTATGATATTAGTTTTCTCTAAAGCTGTTTCCTTAGCAGCTTCCTCCTGTGACTTATTGCCACTTCCCGAACCATCACCATTACCATCATTATCCGGTAACAAATCTTCTGGTATATTAATATATTTGTTTAATTCAAGTATTTGTTGAGGTTTCCCACTCTCATTAGACATTAAAGATTCCATGCATTCTTTAACAAAAGCCTTTAATTCCTCTTCAGCTTTCTTAGCATCAGGATGAGGTTTGTCATTTTCTTTGTAATTATTCTTCTTCCATTCATTATGTTGCGGATTCTCCATTCGTCTTAGTATCTCATTACCTTTTTCATTTTCACATACAAATACACCTGCATAATCTATTCCTCTTCTATCAGTTTTTTTGTAAACTATCATTTTTGGCCTTCTTAAAAAAACAGTTCGGCTTGGTAATCCTTCCTTTAAAAGTATATATAATTTTACTTCCCCTAATATTTCTATATCCTTTACAAAACATTTTGTGTTTGTAGGATCTCCATGATATTTAACGGCTTTAAAAAATGGATATGGATTCCATGTTTCAGCATCATTTACACTCCCATCATTATCATTTTCAGAATAATAAGAAGATATTATTTGTTCTAAATTATCCTTTGATATCAAAATATTATCAATTTCTACTATGAGTTTATTATCGAATATTGCAAACCAGAAATTATTTAAAACTGATTTAATTAAGCTGTCTCTCCATTCTTCTGAATCTCTAAATCCCATTAGAGTTATATCTGTTCCTTTTTCTGTCCTTTTAAATATATCTGGTATATGCTCTATATTAGTAACTGGTTTTCCTGCTTCGCTTCCAAATAAACCAGTATAATCTTGTAATATATTTTTTGTACCATCAAATAATTCATGTGAAGTCAATCTAGCCTTTCCTTGAAAAATGGATAAATTATTTCCGTATATACTTGAAACAATTATAGTTCTGACTGAAGATGCAGCGTAATATGCGCCTTTCCCAAATCCAAATGAACCACCAGCACCTGAACCTGTTTTATTAGTAACACCTACGGCTTTCATGAATGCGTAGAATTTATTTTTATTATCAGCACTATATTCAAGCCCTGAAGTATTATAATCACTAATTCTTAAACATTTTATAAATCTTTTATTAAGAACGGAAATTGCTTCAGAACAGAAATCTACAAATGGTTTGTCATTTGAAAAATAGTCTGAACATAATTTAAATCTATCCTTTAATTTGAAAAAATCAGGAAAGATATCTTCTTGAATTTCAAATAATTCAAAATTCACTTTAACTGGTAGCTTGTCATTATCGATAGCATCTAAACTATTTTGAATAACTTCTCTTGCCAAAGAATAATAAATATCCCCTTTAAATGTTGTCGTTATAGAATCGTTAGGACCATGTTCTTCAGCTCCACTATTTCCAAAGTGCCAAATTAGATTATTCCCCATAACTTAAAAATTAAATTTGTATTTAATTTGTTTGTTTAATTCTCTATCAAAAATTGCTTCAACTGATTTAATCTTCTCTCTAATAGCAGTAAACATTTTCTTTACATCGTCATCGTTGAAATCATAATTACTTCTATTTGAGCAATTAGATAATAAATCGAGCGAATCTAAAATTCGTTGAGTTCTTCGAGAAGCTACATTCTCAAATCTTTGTCTTCTTATTGATTTATTCATATCACTTATATTATATTGTTCAATATATAATGATGAAATATTAATATCAAGCCTATTATTATACAATATAAACGTTAATAATAACATATATATTCTATATATACTTCATATATTTTATATATTATATTATATGTAATATATAATATTTATATACTAACAGTCAATCATTTTTGCGATCCGTAGTGAGATATATATCAAAGTTCGCAAGTCAAAAATATTAAGATTTGTTCTTTGCTGCTTTCTGCAGGAAGGGAAACCTAAACGTTGAATGCGACGGCGATGCATACCATATAAACAAAGACAAAGCAATAAAAGACAATAAACGTGATAACTATCTTACCAAAAAAGGATGGAGTATTCTTCGCTATTCCACAGCTCAGTTAGAGGACAAAGACGAATGCGTCGCTGAAATAAGGGAAGCCATCACAAAAAAGGGCGGGATTGAAGATATCTCTCACCGCTGAGTTAGCAAAGATCGAAAGAAAACAAAAGCAAGAATTATTATATAATTGCAGAGCGTCCAAGACTAAGATCACGGCGTGGTCTAGGGCTACAATCAAAACAGAGAAAAAAAATGATAGAGATTCTAACGCAAAGACCGTCCGCCGCGTCGGATCTACGACTCGAAGAGTAAGGACCGCAGAGAAAACATGTAGAAAATTTGAATGTTATTATTTTTGTAATGAGTTTGTTTTTATTAAAACCTTATAAGGATAGATGCACTCAGGAAACGTAAGGAATAAGAATGAAATAATGTTATAGAAATACAAATGTTAAGGTACGTTCCGAAAGGTTTGTGCCTTTTTGTTTTAAAGAAGACGAAGTCTGAAAAAATACAGATTTGATATATGCATTTATAATGTTAGAAATTTGTTTTAGATTAACTTTGAAAGCAAAAGTTTTGAATTTAAGAATATTTGAGAAATGGATATCATTCAAAAATCTGCGGGTAAAAAACCACACAAAGCCTTATATATATTTGCAATTCATTTTATTTTACTTCTTGACTGGGCGGCACTTCATGATATAATAAAAGGGGAAGCTAATACTCTTGCCGAATATTCTATGCTGGTTTTTAGTTTGATAACTGTTCCTTTTTTACTTTTTAGAATTTATAAGAAGTAAATTCGAAAGGATAGAACAGTATATAAAAGTATTGCAGTTTTATTGCTGCTCACAATCTTTGGTTGTTCGGGCAAAATTATTGTGGTTTTAAATGCAACCCACAACTAATTATTTCCGTATCACTTAGAATTAAACTTTTTGACAGTGAAGATATTTTTTACAATTTTACCAGTTTTATTATTTCTTACCATTTGTAATTTGTCGGCAGAGCAAGCGGACAGTATAAAGATAAAATATTCTAAATTGTATTCTCATACTCTTGATGCGGATGTAACAAGTGCATTGAGACTATTGGATGTCCCTGATACATTATTGTTCGAAAAAGATTTTAAGTTTAAGAAAGAATTTGAGTTGAGGTTTATTCATGATGAAGACAGAAGCGATTATATTAATAATATTGAGACAGAACTTAAGCCATTGATAGGGCTGTATTCAGAATACTGGCATCGTGCTTTAAAATCCGATGCATCTAAACATGACAGCAGTTTTACATTATCGCTGAAGAAATTTCTTCAAAGAAATGCGAGTGAATTTGTGAAATCCGACAGTCTATCAGACGACAGTATTAATACTGTATTAACAAACTACATCAATTCTCTTGGCTTTTTAACAACCGGATATGCGAAAACCGGAAAATTATTTGACCTTTTAATATGGAAATCTCAGTGTGATTCAATGTATACTTTTGCGATTAAGGATGACACAATTAGGGTGAAAGTAACCTTTATGGAAAAATTTGCAACACTTGGATGGGAAGAGTATGCAACATTCGGGAAATATTATCCGGGAGGCTGGGCAAATGAAAAAGGTCTTTTTTGCGTAAAGGATGCGTATGACCTGCAGAGTGAAGAGTTTCTAATCAGTTATTTAGCGCATGAGGGGCGGCATTTTAGTGATTATGTTTTACTGCCGAAACTTGACGGGGTTGAGCTTGAATACAGAGCCAAGCTAACAGAGTTATCACTTGCAGATACAATACTGTATAAAACGATTGAGTTTTTCGTTAACAATTCTATTAAAGACAGCGACAACTCACATGCAAAGGCAAATTATTTAGTGATTGATGATTTGTCAAAAGAGATTTTCGATACGGAGTTTAATGCAGATATTGAAAAATGGAAAAGCATACCGAAAGATAGAATAAATTCAATCAGCCATTATTTATTTCAAAGAAGTACTAAAATTCTAAAAGAGAAATACGGTACGTAAAAAATCCGCAATTAACAGAAAGAGGGAATTTTATTGTTCTTGAAGATTTATCAAACGCAATATTCTAACCTACCGGGACAGACATTACCGATAAAAAACAGCAAAAATAAATGAAAATATACCGAACTATTTTCAATAATAAATGTTTTATTGAAAAAGGAGAAAACAATGAAAATACAAATACTGCTATCTTTAGCATTAATTCTTTCAATTAATTCATTTCTTTTATCACAGGAAGTACCTAACGCTTTTAATTTTGTGGGTGAGAATAAAAACACATACAGAAGCGACGGAAAACAAGAAGCCAATAAAATATCTTTAGATGCAGGTAAGCAGCAGGAGGCTGCCATACTTGAGAAAAAGATACACGAAATCAGAAAATCTCAGAATCCGGACAACTCAGCTATTATGAAAATTCAGAAGCAGATAGACGGAATCACGGGAGAAAGCATAACCCTATCCGCGGGTTATTATCCGGGAATAGTTTCTCAAGCTAATCCTGAAGAGCAGATTTTATCCATTGGGAACACTACGATACTTTCGAAAAGTAACGTAAAATGCATTGCAACGGTAACGGAATACGTGGGAGCAACCGCCGGAAGAATATGGGTTGTAGCAGGATTTCAGGGTACCGGATCGAGTTCGACTCCCGATTCAATGAGGGTGTTGTACTCAACGGATAACGGAGAGCACTGGGTACCGTATGCAAATATAACTTTAGGAGGAACGGATAAATTTAATTACGGTGATGTAGATGCTGAGCTTATAGAGGGGGGCACGAATAAGTATTTGCATATAGTTTACGGCTTAAGAGCAAACGGAGGTACGGGAAAATGGTTTGCGGGAGGTGCTTCGATTCAATTGACCGGAACTTTTGCCGGAACACTTTGGGCATTCACATGGCCGGGTGATGATGCAACAAAAAGATATTATTCACCAAAAATTACTTCAGATAATTTTATATGGCCTACAGCTCCATGGGCTTATATAGCCGTATCATTTGATTCAGCCGGAACAACGGGCAGAGTCAACACTCAGAAGTTTGCACAGCTTAACTTACCGAACACAGTTACACCGGTTTTTAGCTACAAGGGAGGCAAAATATATTGGGTAGCAGAAACAAATGTACAACAGAATCTTTACACGGACATTGCATTTTTCCAGAGAAATAATATTGATTCTCTGATAATATCTTATTGCGGTGTGCCTGACAGTACAAAAGCATTTTTTTCAAAGATGAGTGCAAGCGGAAGTTTGACGTCACCGAGTGAACCGGGTCAGTACGTTGGATTTGTGGGGGGCAGCGAACCTAACTACGTAAAGTACGGGGGCCGTTTATCTTCGAACGGAAACAACAACGGAAGTATTATATTTATATTTAATCAAAAAAGCGGAACAACTGACGGAGTGAAATATTTCAGAACTACGAATTACGGGGATTTCAATACAATAAACCAAAGCATAATCTGGACAGCATCAAACGGTGTTTCAATGCCTGATATTGCGGGTATCCGAGGAGCAAACACACACAAGTTCGGTTTCTTTTTTTGGGGAACCTCCACGGATTCCTTGAAATACGTATCCGTGAATTCAGCCGGTTCTTTCACGACAATTTCAGACAGAATGAATACAATAAACATTACGACAGGATACTTTGCTCCTGCTGTTGGTATAAGGTTTGCGGTTAATGATTCATGTTTTGCTCTTTATTCAGGTTCAGGACCGCTTAATGTTTATGCTGCTCACGGATGTTCAGGAACATTAACGGGGATAACAAATTATGAAAGTCATTTAACCTATTCATTAAAGCAAAACTATCCGAATCCTTTTAATCCTTCTACAAAGATTTCATATTCCGTCCCAAAACAAGGATTTGTATCGTTGAAGGTTTACAATATTCTTGGAAAGACAGTAAATACACTCGTGAGCGAACAGAAGGAAGCCGGTAATTATACTGTTGATTTCAGCGGGACAGACTTGCAGAGCGGAGTATACTTCTATGTGCTTGAGTCAGAAAATTTCACGAAGACAATGAAGATGCTATTGGTGAAATAGTTATTTACAAACAGCAGAGATACGAACTGATTTGATATAATAACCTACAGCTCAAAATAATTGATTTTTAATTTGAGCAAAATGTGAGTATTTTCAACGTAAAGTCAGGTATTGCAATTATAAGAAGTGAAGAAAACAGAATTAAATAGCAAGAGACTAAAAAGGGAGAGAGAAACGATTGAATTAATGATCAGGTATTATTGCAAAAAGAATCATACCGAAAATTTATGTAATGAATGCAAGGAATTAAATGAGTATGCGTTTGCAAGGTTACTAAATTGTCCATTTGAGGACAGCAAACCTGTATGTTCGAACTGTGCCGTTCACTGTTATAAACCAGAGATGAGGGAAAAGGTTAAAAACGTAATGCGTTTTTCAGGACCAAGGATGCTTTTCAGACACCCATATCTTGCAGTGATGCATTTGATAAATGAAAAGTTTGGTAAAAATGCTATCCTTTCAAAGAATTGAATTTTGAATAAAATCCAAAATATATTAAGTCCTTTAGTATAAAAAAATGAAAATATAAGAAGTACAACTTTTGCCTTTATTTTTGATTCAAAAAGTCTAAGATTATTACTTATAGAATCAATCATTAAAATAAACAAATAAATAAATAAAATATGAAAAAATTTATATTTACATTATTAATTTTCATATTATTCGTCTCACTTGCTTATCCACAGTATAACAGGGGAAAGATGACAGATCAGCTTGCTGATATAATAACACTGTATGATAATACGGAAAAAGTACGGATAATAGTACATCTATCGGATAAATTTGATGTTGACGGATTTATGGTGAAAGCGAAAACGGATAATCTTGATAAAGATACGAGGACAAGTTTATTGCTTGACGGATTAAAGGATAAAGCAAGGCAGACTCAATCATCACTTCTTAATTATCTTAGGTATAACGGCAGTTTAAACAGAGTGACCGAAATAAAAGATTTCTGGATTATTAATGCAATATCTGCATACGCAGAAGCTGAAGTTATTAAGCAAATATCACTGAGAGGGGATGTAAGCTACATTGAGGTTGATAATCCATTAAACTTTGATGATGAAAATATACAGGAAGCTGTTATATCGAACAGCATAAACGGTGTAGAGATAGGACTGAAGGCAATTAAAGCTGATGTACTCTGGAAGCTTGGTATAACAGGAGAGGGAACAATTGTGATGAATGTTGACAGCGGAGTTGACGGAAATCATCCTGCGTTCAATTACAAATGGAGAGGTTTAACAGTTCCCTGGTATCACGCATGGTACGATGCAGCGGGTACGTCATTCCCGACATATTGTACGAACCACGGTTCGCATACAATGGGCATAATGTGCGGACTTGGTATTGCAACAGGGGATACAGTGGGAGTGTCATTCGGGTCGAAATGGATAGCAGCAAGAAGAAGCTGTTCCGGAAACTATACGAACTTTGGGATTAGCGCTTTCCAATGGGGTATGGACCCGGATTCAAATTCCAGTACCAGAGATGAGGCGAGTGTAATAAACTGTTCATGGAACTCGAGTGATCCAACAGGCAATGAATGCAACGGAACATTTAAAGCAACTCTAATAACTTTAGAGGCAGCAGGAGTTCCAGTGGTGTGGTCATCCGGCAACAGCGGTCCCGGGTCTTCGAGCGTCACTGCACCAAAGAATATAAACACAAATATAGTGAATGCATTTACTGTAGGTGCGCTTGACGGAAATAATGTTTCATATCCGATTGCAAGCTTTAGCAGCCGAGGACCGTCTAAATGCGGGGGAACAGGTTCACTTTTAATAAAGCCCGAGGTTTCAGCACCGGGAGTAAACGTCAGGTCGAGTTTACTTTCACCGAGTTATGGAACGATGTCCGGGACATCAATGGCAGCACCTCATGCTGCCGGGTCGGTTGCACTATTAAGGTCATTTGCACCAGCAATAACAGGGAAAATGGCATTATTAGCATTATATTTCAGTGCTACAGATTTAGGAACTGCGGGAGAAGACAACACATACGGAATGGGAATGATTAATGTTTATAATGCTATGAGACTACTCGGACTTACGATAACGCATACTCAACTTAATGATACTATTATTACAGCGGGACCATACAGGGTAAGAATTGAATTAAGCAATTCGACTGTTGTTAATGCAAATCCAAATCCAGCCTCGGTTAAATTATTCTGGAGCCGAAATTCAAGCAATATAACCGACAGCACTGTAATGACACGAGATACAGGAAATGTATATTATGCAGATATAGCAGGCAACGGTACTCCTTCAAATTATAAATATTTTATAAGAGCGTTTGACACATTAGGAATAAGAGCACAACTTCCCGGAGATGCTCCTTTAAATTATTTTACATTTAATACAGGTGCGACATCCATTGGAATTAATTCCGATGAAATACCTGAAAGATATTCTCTATTACAAAATTATCCGAATCCTTTTAATCCGGAAACTAATATCACTTATACGATAAAGAATAGGGTATTTGTAAGCTTAAAAGTATATGATGCAATTGGCCGAGAGGCTGTGTCTATTGTGAATAGTGTACAGGAGGCAGGAAGCTATACCGTGAAGTTTAACGGATTAAACTTTCGAAGCGGAGTTTATTTCTATCGGTTAAAAGCGGGAGAATTCAGTGAAACTAAATCTATGATTCTTTTGAAATAAAGTGACAAAATAAAAAAGGACAGGGGCTGCCTGTCCTTTTTTATTATAAAATACAAATTATCTTATTAACATCATTTTTTTAATATCTGTAAAATTTCCCGAGGTAAGTTTGTAGAAATAAGCACCCGAAGCGAATTTAGAAGCATCGAATGTAACGTTATAAACTCCTGCATTCAGGTTCTCATTTAATAATTCTGCGACCTCTTTACCTGTAACATCGTACACTATGAGAACGGCAACATTATTTTGGGGTATTGAAAAACTAATCCGAGTTACAGGATTGAACGGATTTGGGTAATTTTGAGAGAGCTTGAATGAATTTGCCGTGACACCTGTTTGTTCAATTCCAGTCATAGCAGCAGTAAAAGAGCCTACCATTCCCGGATGAAATGTGCATTCATAGTTGTAAATTCCGGGAACTTGAATGACGTAACTGAATACTGTATCTGTACTTGTGATAAGTGATGTCCATGAAGTTGCATCTCCCGGTATGGTTGTAGATGTAGTGTTGTGGAAACCAGTTTCCCAAACCCATCTAATAGTATCACCGACCATCACTGTAGTAATGTTCTGAGGAGAAAACACCATATCTCCTCCCGCACCTACCATTATCCTATAAGTGGCAGAATGACTAACTGACAAGAAAAGACTCATCAGTAAAAAAGCTGTAGCTAATGTTTTTTTCATTGTTTTATTGTTAAGTTGTGAATATAACATGTAGTATGTTCATTAAAGTTCCATTAATTAAAAGAAATTATATATTGGGAACAAAAGTAAATAATGTCAGGTATAAATTATAATTAAAAGTTCAAAGAATGATGGGTATGAAGCGTATAAAAGAGTTTGGAATATTTATGCTGTTTACAGCACTATTAATTTCAGATTCAGCATGTTCACAGAATTCGTGGACGAAGATAAAATACACATACGATGCCGGTTCCTTGCCTCCACCTTACAAGTATAACTATACTTTAACAATAAGTAATGACGGCAATGCAGAGCTGGTATATAAAACCGGGTATTCGGGAAATGAAAAAAGTACTTTTAATTACAATGTTGAAATTAACGATTATATGTTTAAAACTCTGCAAAATGAAATTAGAGAAAGCAAAGTACTTAATCAACGAATTGAACAGATGCCGAGCAGCGAAATACCTGACGGTGGATATTCTGATTATTTACAGATATATAACGGTGATGAATTAATCAGTTCTGTCCCATCATATCCTGATTCAAAATACAAAGAATCATTGGATAAAATCTATAAAGCGTTATTCAAATGCATTCCCGATGAAATATGGAAAGAGATTGAATCCAAGAAATCAGAAATCATCGGTAACTAAAACATATTCATTGCCTTTAGAATCTCTTTAGCTTTATCGACGTCATCTTTATTAACCATAAGTTTGATACCTATAGATAAAGACAGTGCAGGAATCATACCACCTTCATTATCACTTGATAAAAAGCATTTAATACCTGCCTCATCGAGTTGTGCTTTTGCAGTTTGAGCTTCAAAATCACTTTGATAGGATTTGACGAGTTCAACTTCACCAAACGTTTCAAGAATTTCAGTTAAATCAGCTTTACAGAAAGGACAAATTAAATCGTCAATTGAAACTTCCGCACCGCATTCTGAGCAGATGTTTATTTTTCCATTTGATTTTTTTATTTCCATAATAATTTCCTTTCATTTAATCTTATTAAATGTATATAATATTGTTAGTAATTGCAATAATAAGTTTTAGGTTTATTGAGGTGGCATTGTGACGATTAAATCAATGGGTATGCTCTCTGAAAAATGGGGGAAATTTACAAAAGACTAATTAATGTTAACAGATAAAATATTAAGTTAAGTAAAGGTATGAGAACTTAATTAAAAAATCAGGCGGGTTATTTACAGGAAAAAATAAAACAACAATCAGAGTCAAAGATATACATAAAAATCATCACGAAATTCTCTTATCGTATACTCTGTAGGTCTTATAAATCTTAGCACCAAGATTTACAGCGGTTTGTACCATAGGAATATTATCTTCCAGGACCCAAGAGATTTCAGCACCTTCATAACCTTTTGTTAAACCGGTTTTAATAGTGTCGTTAATGAAAACGGCTTCAATACCTTTTTTCTGGTATTTAGGAATAACACCCATTATCATGACTCTAATAAAATTAATTTTTTTCCTTCCAGTAAGGATTTTAAAAGCGCCGAAAGGAAAGAGTCTTCCGTTAATTTTTTTAAAAATCTGATTATAATCCGGTAATGATAACGAAAACCCGACAGGTTCGCCTTCGACTTCCGCAAAATAAACGATATCTTCATCAACTAATGGTTTTAAAGATGAAGCAACATACTTAAATTCATCAGCGGTCATATGCACCGAGCCCCAATTATCAACCCATGCTTCATTGTAAATTTTCATAACTTTCATCAATTCATTTTCGATGTTCTTGAGAACAATTTTTCTTATCTTAATATTTTCACGTTTAAGAACAATTTGTCCAACTCTTTCCAATTTATCCATTGATTTTGGATTTTTCACAGCATCATCCTGAGTGAAAATATAAGCGAAGAAATCTTTAGTTTTAATGAATCCATAGCCTTCGAAAAGTTTTATATAATATTCAGGATTATAAGGCATGAGGAGAACGGGAGACTTATCGAAACCATTAATAAGCAGTCCGACTTCGTCATTAATAGAAAGATTAATAGGTCCACGCATCGTATCCATTAAATTATCCAGAAGCCATTCTTTTGCAGCATCGAATAGCATTGCAGAGACCTCTTTTGAATTAATGCATTCGAAATATCCTACAAATCCTACCTTATCGTTGTATTTTTTATTATGGTGATCATTGATTATGGCGGCGATTCTACCGACGATAGTATTACCGTCCATCGCAAGAAACAATTTCAATTTTGCATGCATATAAAACGGATTACGCATAGTATCGAGATTCTTTCTAACGTCGTAAATAAGCGGTGGTACCCAGTTTTTATCTCCCTTATAAATTTCCCAAGGAAATTTAATAAAACGCATTTTATCTATCTCATTATCAACTGACTTAATCGTTATCTCGCCCATATAAATGATTCTATAATTTGCTAATTATATCCTGTACGTGTCCGGGTATTTTCACTTTATTCCAGATTTCCTTTATCTTTCCCTTTTCATCTATAAGAAAAGTTGTACGTTCGATTCCCATGTACTTCTTTCCATACATGTTCTTTTCTTTCCACACACCGTAAGCATTAACCATTTGCCCTTCCTCATCAGAAAGCAACGCAAAAGGAAGGTTATATTTTGATTTAAAACTCTTGTGGGATTCGATGCTGTCTTTACTGATACCAAGAATGACAGTTTCCTTATTCTCGAACGTTTTAATACTATCCCTAAAGTCGCAAGCTTCTTTCGTACAACCGGAAGTATTGTCCTTTGGGTAGAAATAAAGAATTATTTTGTGTCCTTTAAGATTTTTCAGTGAAAACTTCTTACCGCTGTCGGAAAGAAGGCTGAAGTCGGGTGCTTTATCGCCAATTTTTAACATATCATTTTGTTTTAATTTTGAATTTTTAAATATTTTAATACAGAGAAATAGCTACCCAAAACACCAAGCACTATTCCTGTTAATATCAGATACAATATAATGTCTGTATCCATAAAAGTGAATTTAATTTCTGATGCCTGAAATTTCATGACAAACATTGTCAAAAACAGATACATAGTACCAATTGCAAGAAGACTGCCAATAAGTCCCTGAATAAAACCCTCAAATAAAAACGGAATCATCACAAAAACTCTTGTCGCTCCCAGAAGTTTGAATGTTTCAATAATCTTTTTCCGAGAATTAATTATAAGTCGTATTGTGTTTGAAACCAGAAATACAGAAGAAATTGTAATCACAATCATTATAATCAGGTTAATAAATAAAAAGCCTGAGGTTTTAGATTCAATCAGCTCAAGATTTCCTTCCGGAAACTTCACATCTGTTACGAATTTCATTTCAGCGAGTTGAGATTTTATCCTGTTTAGCCTTTCAATTGTTTTATACTCTTCATAGAGATTAATTCTGAAAGAGGCAGGAAGGGGATTGTAATCATAAATTTCCAGCATTTCTGAGCCGAACTCCTCTGTGAAAATTTTTACAGCCTCATCTTTGGAGATATAATTAATACTCTTTACACCCCCAATAATTCTAATTTTGTCACGAAGAGAAATTAGTTCTTCATTACTAAGTTCATCCTCAAGGAATATTTCAAGTTCCACCTTATCTTTTATGTCCTTAATAATTCTGCTTGAGTTAATAGTAAACAGAAAATAAATCGAAATAAGTATAATCGAGAGCATAATAGTAATTACAGATGCGATAGTCGACAATTTCGCACTTGAAAATCCACGTATAGCCTCTTTGAATAAGTAAAGTAATTTCAAATTATTCGAGTATTGACCCTTGTTTGTTAATAGATTTAAAAACTAAAAATCCCGCAATAATTCCAATTAATATCAAAACCATTGCATTTAAATACTCTCCAAAAATAAATTTTCCAATACCAAATAAAAACATATAAACTAGTACTACTCCGAGAAACCAGCTTAAAAATAAATAACCGTAGCCTTTATCGGTTTTAACGTCCGGAAATTTATTTTTATATTTTCTCCAGCCAATACCACCCGGTCTAATTTGTTTTAAGAAATTAGCGAGTATATTTTCTTCAGTTGGTTTTGTTAAGAAAGCAGTAATCAACCATGCAGCTGTTGTTATCGGAACGATTATGTAAAGAGAATTCGGAAATTGTACATTGATTTTTCCAAAAAATAGAACAGCGTAAACGACAAAAGGTGTTATTGTAGCAACAATTTCAGAAATAGCGTTTACTCTCCACCAGAACCATCTTAAAATCAGTACGAGTCCCAGCCCAGCACCGCATTCCATAACAAAACTCCATACTCCGGAAATACTGTCCATCATTAATGTAATGACAATTGAGAGCATCATAAAAATCATTGTCATTACTCTTGCAGTCAGGACATAGTGTTTCTCGCTTTTGTCTTTCTTAACAAATCTTCTGTAAAAGTCATTAATAAAATATGATGCCCCCCAATTCAAGTGTGTGGCAATTGTTGACATATAAGCAGCAAAAAAAGCAGCCAGCAAAAGTCCCTTCAATCCAACAGGAAGAAAATCATTCATCGCTTTTACATAACCAAGTCCTTTATCATTCATAGATAGATCCGGATATAAGATAATAGCTGAAAGTCCGACGAGTATCCATGGCCATGGACGTATTGTGTAATGAGCGACCTGAAAGAAAAATGTTGCAAGCAAGGAATTCTTTTCATCTTTAGCAGACATCATTCTTTGGGCAACGTAACCTCCTCCTCCAGGTTCCGCACCGGGATACCAGGAAGCCCACCATTGAATTGCAATAAATGCGAGAAATGATGACAACGATATTGCGAGGACTCCCGCAGTAGATGTGGTTTCAGTTTCAGAATTTACAACCGGTGTAAACTTTAATGCCCAATCAGGAAGTTTTGACTGGAGTCCAGCAATGCCTCCAATTTGATCTGAATTAACAACTATTACTGCGAGTACAATACAACCGATCATTGCGAGAATAAACTGAAACGCATCTGTAACAGCAACACCCCACAAACCAGATAGAGCCGAATAAACAGCGGTAACAAGCATACAAAGTCCAACATAAATAAGTACATTGTCCATATTAATATATTCAGGAAACATACCCATAAGAATTTTTATCATGGCAAGATTCACCCATCCCATTATTATTGTGTTCATAAAAACACCAAGATATACGGCTTTGAATCCTCTAAGAAATGCGGCTGACTTACCCGAGTATCTGAGTTCAATAAACTCAACATCAGTCAGAATATTTGCCCGTCTCCATAATCGTGCAAAGAAGAATACCGTCAGCATTCCTCCAATGAGCATGTTCCACCAAATCCAGTTGCCCGCAATTCCGTTTTTACCAACAAGCTCTGTAACCGCAAGCGGAGTATCTGCGGCAAAAGTTGTAGCAACCATAGATAAACCAGCAATCCACCAAGGAAGTTTACGCCCGGACAGGAAAAAATCTTCGGTTGATGCTCCAGCTCTTTTCTTATAAATATATCCTATTAAAAAAGATATAACGAAATATACTGCAATTATTAACCAGTCTGTTATATGCATTAAAGTATTATTTTATCCCAAAATACTTAATTATTTTTTAAAATTGTCGTTAAAAATAATTCACACAGGGTTTATTCTTTCAAAATGCTACTTTAATTTTAATATTATGCCATTATATTGACTACATCTAATGCGTAGTCTGCTTACTCTTTAAAACTTAATTATTAATCGATGCATAAAGTAAGTCAATATATTATGCAATACTATTATTAGTACACTTAAAGAAATCGTAAAACTATTAATAATCTAATATTTTGATAGAATTTTTAATATAAATACGTTAAATTAAGCAATTATTATTATTACATTTATCGAAAATTAATTACAAATTGAAAATGCATTTTCAAAGCATAAGAAGGGTGATTATTGCTGTATTTTTCTTATTTGCAGTATTATCATTTACCTTAGCAAGTCTCAGAACTCTTCATACCAAACCACAGGATGACATTAACAACAAATACACAACAATAGGAAATATTTCACTTACAGTTACAAATTTTGGAACTATAGGTAAAGGATATTGCGGAACACAACCTTCAGGTATGTTTCCTAAGAACTCAGGTATTGAAAATGTATGGTTAGGAGGTTTATGGGTAGGGGGTGTTAAGGGCGGACAAATTCGAGTTTCTACAGGTGCTATTGATGTATCCAATCCTTCAAAGCAAGAAGGATTTGAATTTTTCAATGCCCCGGGATCCATAATAACTGAAAAATCCTCTCTTATAACATCACCATATTATGCACCGGATGCAGTTTCTCATCAAGATTTCATTTGTGAATTTTATGATACAACTACGTCAGGAGTTCAAAATCATAATCCACTCGGCATAAAGGTAATGCTTGAATCATATACTTATGACCTGAATTTTGCAAATTTCTTTGTAATTTTGGATTATAAGATTGTTAACATTGGCTATAACGGTGATAATTCTCAGATAGATTCAATTTATGTAGGAATGTGGAAAGATTTAGTTGTTAGAAATATCAATGTTACTCCAGGATGTAATCCAGGAACATCATTTTTCTCGAAAAATGCAAATGGTTATATAGATACGATGAATCTTGAATATGCGTACGACCATTCGGGTGATATCGGTTACACTGACAATTACGCTTCTGTGAAACTTCTTGGCGTTAATCCAAAACCATCTACAGATACAGTAAGGTCAAAATGGACTATTTGGCAGTTTAGGAATACAACTGATCCCGTTTATTTTTCACCAACTGACGACCAGCAAAGATACAGCAAATTGAGGGGATTTCTTGCTCCGGGAGTTGTTATAGATTCAACCAGAATAGACCAATTAAGGTTGAATCCTGGTAACAGGGTGACATTGCTTTCATACGGACCTTACAAAAAGAATGATGGTTCACCGTTTTCGCTCAGATACCAGCAAGATACAATGAATGTAGTTTTTGCAGTAGTATGTGCGAAGAAATACGGAACAGACCCGGCTCAATGGGATTCATCTTACCAAAAGAGCGAATTGTATAATAATGCGTTTTGGGCTCAACGTGCGTATGACAATGGATACAAACTTCCGTCCCCACCTGATATTCCAATTACTCGTGCAGAAGTAACGAGCAATAATGTTACTCTTTACTGGTCAAACAATTCAGAGTATTCAAAAGACCCAATTTCAGGTAAATATGATTTTGAAGGGTACAAACTATACAGGACTGATCCGCAATCAAATAACAATTTAAATCAAGATCTTTTGTCACAAATGAAGCTTATTGCTGATTTTGACAGTTCCCATAATAATTATTATAATAATACAGGTTTTGGATTTATTAAAATGAATTCCTTTAAAACTTTTCCAAACGACACAAATAAATATTGGTATAAATTTGATTTTCCAAACCAGTTAAATGGATTTCAGTATGTTTATACTATAACTTCATACGATAAAGGGGATTCTTCACAAAACCTTTCTTCACTTGAAAGCAGTATTCTATCTAATACAAAAAGAATAGTCGTAGGTACAACTCCGGTTGATGACGGTTCCAAGGATATCGGAGTTTATCCTAATCCGTATTACGGGAGTGCTATATGGGACGGTACAGGTACTAAAAAAGAGATTACTCGAAAAATATATTTCTTTAATTTACCTTCGAAATGTGAAATTTCAATATGGACAATTGCCGGGGACCTTGTTGACAGGTTTGACCACGATGCTGCTACATATAATGGAAATGATATTGAATGGTTCAAAACTTATTCTGATGGAACTCAGAAATTTGCCGGAGGGGAACATGCATGGGATCTTATTTCGAAAAACGAGCAATCGATAGCTTCCGGTCTTTATTTCTTCACGGTAAAGAATAGTGTTACGGGAGAAATTAAAAAGGGTAAATTTCTAGTTGTAAAATAAAATTTTATTAAATTCAAACAAATATATCAAAATCAAAATGAAGAAATTAAAATTTTTACCTTTAGCAGCAATTGTAACATTGATTGTCTATTCACTTGGATTCAATATATATGAACAAGTGCTTACATGGAATCCTGTTACAATTCAATTCTTTCAGTATAAAGCAGATGACTCTCTTGCACTCGGTAAAGACAGGTCAGATAAACTTGGCGACTCGGTAGAGATCGTTGCAAGAGTATTAGCTCCACCGAGGGTTTCACCTGCGACAAATGATTTCAGGACTTTACTCAGGGGAACATCATCATGGACATGTTACATGCAAGATACTGCAAATGGACTATTTGGCGGTATTGTTGTTCGTCAGGGCGGCAGAGGTCCCCAAACAGGAATAGACCTGGTTGATACCGGTGCAATAATTAAAGTTCGCGGTATAATACAGGAGTTTCCTGCAACAGGATATTCAAATTCATTAACACAGATCGACCATGACACGACTTCAGGGTATACGATAACTGTCCTTCAAAGCACGGGTTCACGTCCAATACCGAAACTCGTAAATATTACAGATTTTAATCAGGGTGATTATCCAAACGGCGGAACAATAAATTATGTAAACGGTGAGAAATACGAAGGTATGTATGTTGAAATCAGGAACGTTACAATAGGTACTGGTATTGGTAATCGTCAACCGTGGAGTGTAGTGGATGAAAATGGTAATAAATTGTATATGAGAGATTTTTCAAATTTCTTTTCTACACAACCATCAGGTGATACTCTTCGACCATGGACTCATCCTCTTGCAGGAACGTATGTGAATTACGTTAGAGGTGTAATCATTGCTGCAAATAATGAAGGCGCATTTGGGACACAATTACCTTACGCGATTGTTCCGATATATCCAAGCGATTTAAGTCTTGGTAATGCTCCACCACAGATATCTTCTGTGACTCGAAATCCGGGAGTTCCAACTCCAAACGATAGCGTTTCTGTTACTTGTTCAGTATTAGACCCAGCATTAAATCCAAATTCAATTTCAGAAGTAAGAGTATTCTGGAAGGTAAATGGAGGTGCTTTTGAAAGTAAAGTAATGCCTTTCGTAACAGGTAATCTATATTCCACAAAAATGCCTCCTCAGGCACTTGGAAATTTAGTTGAATATTTTATAAAGGCAACTGATAACAACGGTGGTTCGAAAAATTTCCCTGCAGATACTTTAAAATCAAAACTTTTTTATAAAGTTTTTGCAAACGATTCGTTATCTATTCAGGATGTGCAGTGGTGTCCTAATAATGGCGGATACAGCGGCTTCAATGGTGCTACAGTCAGAGGTATTGAAGGAATTGTAACTGCTGATACTTCTGATATCCGTGCATTTAGTTTTAGTTCAAGTGGTGGTTCTCAGACATCACCCAGAAGAGTAATTATTCAAAATGGTACAGGAGTCTGGAGTGGCATTTGGATATACAATAATGCAACTGATGTATTAAAAAGAGGTGATAGAGTAAGAGTAAAAGGTGTTGTTGAGGAATCAAACGGTATGACAAGAATTAATGTTGCAGCAGCTTCAGATATTACTTTAATTTCAACCGGTAATCCTCTGCCAGACGTACAGAACCTTACGACTGCTGAGCTCGCTAACAACAAACTTGATGGTGATACAACAATAGAAAAATGGGAATCCGTTTTTGTGAGGTTTAATACACCTTTCTGGATTACATGTATAAATGCAGGTTCCGGTATTTCCTGCACCTCAAGGCAAACATTAATAGACACTGCATTCAGGAGGAATTATGGTGAAATTCTAGTAAGAGATAATTCTAATATTGATGCAAGGATTGAATTGCAGGACGGTGGACATACCTTTACGAATAATTGGGACGGTGTTACTACCGGAAAGACATTACTCACTCAGAATGACAGTATTATGTTTACTCAGGGTATTTTATACTATTCATTTGGTAACTATAAAATGGTTCCAAGAAGGAATACTGACTTCGGTACTGTAATACCAGTTGGTATCATCAACAATAATGAAATAGTAAAATCGTATTCACTTTCGCAAAATTATCCTAATCCGTTTAATCCTGTGACAAAAATCAGGTTTACACTTCCGGTTAATAGCAATGTGAGAATAACGGTATACAATGTTCTTGGAAAAGAAGTAGCTAAACTTGTTGACAGAAGTATGCCTGTTGGTTCATATACGGTTGATTGGACAGCTAACAACTTTGCAAGCGGTGTTTACTTTTACAAGGTTGTCGCTGATGGTAACGATGGTTCAAGATTTGTGAACACGAAGAGAATGGTATTAATTAAATAGTTTTTTAAAAGATTTGATTCCCGGTTATATGCCGGGAATCAAGCTTAAATATATGGTATGAAAAAAAGTTTACTCTTTATTTTATTAGTAATTGGCAGCGTTTACATAATTTCCTGTTCGGATCCAATTACAGGTGATGTTGGAAGTTTTCCTCCTAACACGTATTTATCGTTATTTCCTGACAGTATTATTTCACCCGGTTCTACACTGAGAAAAATATCATGGTGGGGAGATTCCCCTCAGGGCTTTATTGCAGGATATTATTTTTCTTTCGATTCAACTACGCCGGTTTCACAATGGTCATTTACAACAAAAAGTGACAGTACATTTCTACTGCAGATGAACGGTAATGATACAACATTCAGATTTTATGTTGCTGCTGTTGATGATAAAGGCTTAATCGATCCTACACCTGCATCAAATCTTTATCCGACTTTAAATTCTGTACCAACGATGGATTTTCTTGCCGGTACTGAAATACCTGATACCGTTTATCCGGTTACAACATTCAAATGGGCTGCGACAGATCCGGATGGAAATGCGACTTTACGATATTTTTATTGGTCATTAAATGATACCAATAATTTTAAAATTATAAACGGTTCAGTAACCACAATGACTCTAACAAAAGACAGCGGTCTTGTACTAAATGCACCCAATGCGTTATACATGAAGGTACAGGATAATGCTGGAGCATACAGTAAAATTGTTAGAATGCCGAAGGATACGACTAAGTTCTTCTATGTACAGAAAGTAAACTCTAAGATACTTATTGTAAAAGATCAACCACTTGCTGAAATGAATACAGCAGCTGATTTCTTTTATAATGCTATGGATACAATAAAATATGATACACTCGATATTAGGTCAGGCAACGGTAAATTCATACCTAAGATTATTAATCCAATGTTTATCGAGACATTGAAACTTTACGATATTGTTATCTGGAGTGCCAGCAGGGGGAATATTTCTTCAGATAATGCAAACTTTGACCTCGCTCAAAGAAGTCTTCCTTTTTTTACTCAAGCAGGGAAAAAACTTTTTTTCACTACGGGATTTCCTAATACTGAAACCGCTCAACAGGGTACTCTTATAAATTTTGCACCTATTGATAGTGTTGCTGCATGTACAATTGCCTTTTTGAGTAATGTCAGTGTTGTTAACGTAGATCCTTCTTATCCTGTTATTTCGACAAGCACACTTGTTCAAAGAACTAGGGGATTGAAAATATCCAATGCTGTTGTTCTTTATAGATTGCCTAATACAGTTGCTTGTTCAGATTCAAGCGGAGGTCCTATCATAGCTATAAAAAATACTGATTCAAACCCGAATATTGTTTTTATGGGTATGCCGGTTTATTTTCTTAACGGAAATCCGGTAAACTCAAAAGCTTTGATGCGTAAAATAATTATTAACGAATTTGGTTATCAATAAAATATGAAAAAAGTTTTTCTAATTCTAATTTTTATCCTTTTTGTTGTTTCTGCAAATGCACAGGATCAACTCGGTTCGCTTTTTGGTATTGTCAAGGATTCTGCAGGTATTCCTCTTGAAGGAGTCACGCTAAAGATTAAAGGTTCATATTTAGGTGCAGTTTCTGATTCAGAAGGAAACTACTCAATATTAAATATTCCTGCGGGTTCATATACACTCGCTGTTGATTATATTGGTTTCAAAACAGTAGAGTATACGGATGTTAAAATATCACAAGCTGAAAACAGAGAGTTTAACATTTTTCTAATAGTGACTTCTTTTACTGTCGATCAGGAAATTGTTGTAGTAGGTGACAGACCATTACTTGATATCGAGCAGACATCAAGTTCTCATATAATTTCAAGTGATGAGATTACTCAAAATATAGTAAATAACATTAAGGATATTGTCGAACAACAAGCCGGAGTTGTTAAGGATGACAACGAACTCTTTATTCGAGGTGGTCGTAATTATGAAAACTCATTCCTTCTTGACGGAGTATCTGTACAGGATCCGCTGTCCGGAACAGGTTTTGGTCTTCAGCTATCAGCCAACTCTCTCGAAGAGGTTGAAGTCATAACAGGCGGGTACAATGCTGAATATGGACAGGCTACAAGCGGTGTCATTACCGCAAGAACAAAAGAGGGCAGGTTCTCTGAATACAACATGTTTCTCTCATATTCACGTGATAATCTCGGTGATTTTCTTGGCTGGGGTCCAAATTCGGGAGTAAGCTTTAATACTGATATTGTTGAATTCAACCTTGGAGGTCCCGAACCAATTTCTAAGTATATACTTCCAGCACTTAAAATAAAGGTTCCAGGAGAGATTACTTTTTTTGGTAATTTTTACATGGGACTATCGGACGGTTTCTTTGTCAATAGATTAAAATCAGAAAACTTATACTCGAACGGAATCGGAAAAGCTAATAGTGTTTATTCCAGTATTTTCGGTGGAACTAAATTTGCTCCAAGACAAGATAATAACTGGTTATGGCTTGGCAAGATTACTTGGAAATTTACACCACAAATGAAACTTTCATATTCTTATAATCAGTCTGTTTCCATAAACCAGAATTCAAGTTCTTTACAGAACAATCTTGAATATGTTGAGCCATCACCCGGCTATCAGTTTCAGTTCCAGGAAATTCTTGATAATGCGAACACTTACTCATCTAATTCTATATTTCATACTTTAGCTTGGACTCATACTACAAGTCCTAAAACATACTACGAAGTTAAGTTAACTCGTTTCTTTACAAATCTTCGTTCGGATGCAAACGGCTTAAACTGGGATCAGTACAGTGAACCATTCGATATAGTTAAACCGCCGTTTGTTTACTATCCAATCGATTCTACACGGACGGGTATTATACCGGGTAACGGATTTTATGATGTAGGAAATCCCTATACGTGGCATGATCACTACGTTGTTGAATACACTGCAAAAGCTGATATTGTTAATAATTTCACACCTTCAAGCAAATTTAAAGCAGGTATTGAAGCAAGTTTTCAGGAAATGCAACTGATAGATATTTATCAACCCTGGATAAAACCTTTTGGTCTTAATAATGATGTATACAAAGTTTATCCTGCATTTGGTGATATATATGCCCAGCACTCAATTCAGATAAAAGGTATGATCTTAAATTACGGACTTAGGTTTGATTACTGGTTCCCCGGAAAAATGGTTGATGATGCAGTAAAGAATCCTGACGTTGTAACAATTCCTGATGACATTAGAAAGAGTTATCTTGAAAACACTTATGAATTGTTTGGAATGAGATGGAAAGGTCGTTTATCACCCAGAGTTGGAATCTCGCATCCTATTACAAACAATCAGACTTTGTTTTTCTCTTATGGTCACTTTAATAAGCGGCCTAAACCTCAGTTTGTTTATGCAAAGCTAAATCCGCAGTCAGCGCAGTCATCGTACCAGAAGTTTGGCAATCCTGACCTGGATCCGGAAACAACTGTCTCTTACGAACTTGGTATAAGAAATCAGTTTACCAGCGATGACGTATTAACAATTACCGCATATTACAAGAACATTTATGATTATGTATCAACAAAGAACATTATTATTAATGACGGAAGATATATAGGTAAATCTTTTATCAGTTATTTTAATCAGGATTATGCCCGAACAAGAGGTATTGAGATTGAGTATAAGAAAAGAATCGGTGGCTGGTTTAATGGTAAGTTTAATTTCACTTATTCCGTAGCGACGGGAAAAAGTTCTACTTCTGATCAGGGATATTTAGTCGCTACCCGTGGTTTACAGGAAACCATTTCTGAAAACTTTTTAGGCTGGGATAGGCCAATTACAGCGTCTGCAAACCTATTCTTTAAAATTGAAAAAGGAAAAGGACTTTTTGGTTTTGGAAAAAATATTCTTGATAACATCAACATCAAAACAAGATTATTCTTCCAGTCAGGGAAGCGGTATACACCTCAGATATTGACAGGATACTTTGACGATGGAAGACCTGAATATACAACAGATTATGATAATCTTTATGCCAATGTAGGTGAAAACTGGTTCTATGTTGACCTTGATATTGATAAATATATTAACATCTATAATCTGGATGTGGTTTTTAATTTGTCGATAAAAAATTTATTTAACAACAATAATTCAACAATATTAAATCCGGTAACCGGAAGAGCTTATGAGTATGGAGATCCTACTCCGAACTCATGGAACGATCCATTGTATCCGGACTTGCAGGCACCACTAGATCCTTATCCGTTTAACCCGGCAAGGTATCTTGCACCGCGCACTATTAAATTCGGAGTATCAATTAAATTCTAAAAAGTTTAAATATAATGTCAATAAAGCATAAAATATTAATCTTAGTTCTGCTACTGATAGCTGGTCAGGTTCATGCGCAGTTAATTCCTAACCTTGGTGGACAAAGAACCGGGACTTCTTCGCTTCAGTTTTTGAAAATAGGAACGGATGCTCGTGCGACTGGGATGGGGGAAGCTTTTGTAGCTGTCTCAGACGATTTCTCTGCTTTACAATATAATCCTGCAGGACTCGTTCTTACTAAAGATAATGGCTTATCATTTACTCATACTGCATGGTTTGCGGATTCACGAATCGAGCATCTTGGCGGCGTTTATCATTTTGGGGGTAACAATGCCGTTGGTATAAGTGTTACTTCATTCAGAACTGAAGACATGAAAGTAACGACTGAATTTCAACCTAACGGGACAGGAAATTATTTCAGGTTTTCGGACCTTGCAGTTGGACTTTCATATTCCAGACAATTTACCGATCAGTTTTCTTTTGGTGTTACCGTAAAGTATGTCGAAGAAGCTTTAGGTGAACTTAAAATGAGAACAGTACTCGGTGATTTAGCAACTTTTTACAAAACAGGTCTTGGCACAACAAGGTTTGCCGTTGTTATTGCTAACTTTGGAGCACAGGTTTCTCCATCCGGAACTGTTGACCTGATTGGCAGTAGGACAGTTTCTGAATTTCAGAAATTTCCTCCACCAACATTATTTAAAATTGGTTTTGCTTTTGAACCGTGGATGAATCAAAATAATAGAGTTACCACAAGCATTCAGCTTAATAGCCCTAATGATAACAAAGAATATATTAATGTGGGTGCTGAGTACTCCTATAAAGAAATGGTTACCATTAGAGGCGGTTATAAATTTAATGTAGATGCTGAAAACTTTTCGGTAGGAGCGGGTGTAAATGTACCTGTTTCATTCGCAAAGGTAGGTGTTAATTATTCACTCGCAAATTATGGTGACTGGGGATACATGCACAGATTTTCAATAAACTTAATATTACCGGAGAAAAATAAATAATGAAAATAGTTAATAATATTTTTCTGTTTTTGATAACAGTTTTGTTATTGAATGGGTGCGGGGAAAAGTTGGATCTCGCGCAATTTCCTATTTCTAATAACGGTAACATAAACGTTGCTGACACTTTATATATTCTTCAGACTCCGGTATGGAATGGGTTTAACAGACCTGAAGATGTACTTCTAGGAAATGAACCTCTCGTTTATGTTGCTGATACAAAGAACAACAGAATTGTTCAGATGGATATTGCAGGGGGAACAATAGGGGAGATTGCAATCAATAATCCCAGAAAACTTGCTCAGGATTATAATTTCGACCTGCTTGTGATAGCGGATTCTGTCGTCTCGACAAGTGATACTGTAAGTATAGTATACAGAATTAATATTGTTGAAGCAGGGGGAAATATTTCTAATGCATCTAAGTCAACATATATAAAGTCAACATATGCCACACCTAATTCAAGCACTCTTAGGAAGTTTACGGGTATTGCAGTTCTAACTGATAATTCAGTTTTAATAACAAGAGTTGGACCAGAAGATCAATTTGGTATTGATCCTGGGAATGCGATCTTAAAAGTTACTGGCAGAACTACAGCTCAAACTGTAACTGTCCTTCCAGGTTTTCAGTCCTCTGGTAGCAGTTTTTATTCAATTGAAAATGTTTCCGGTATCTGTGGAGTAAGAAATAGTTTAACTGATTTTATTATTACGAGAAGCACTCCAGATACAACGACACTTAATAAAGTTCTTTGGTTTACGTATGATAACGTAAATGGAACATATGATCCAAAGTATACAGAATCATCATTGGGTATTGTTAGTGCCAAATTCGGAAAACCTGATGATGTTGTACAGGATCCTAACCAGAGTGTTTTTGTTATTGATTCTTACAGAAATTATCTTTGGAAATTCAATGTTACGGGAAAATTAATGTCCGAATCTTTCGGTGGTTTAGGGACAGAATCCGGAAAATTCAACAATCCGAAAGGAATTGCCTTCTATAATAAAGTAGTATATATAGCAGATACGGATAATAACAGAATTGTCAGGTACAGACTTTCGACGGATTTGAATTAAGTTATGGCTAAAGTAAAGAAAAAATCAATAAAAAGCGTTGAAGTACATGACTACAAGGAAAACCCCATTCTAAATTATTCACTATTAGGAATTTTTCTAATTTTCCTTGTTTTTTTTACTACTTTCAAAATCACAGGTGATGATGACGTTTTTTGGCATCTCGCTACAGGTAGATTAGTTTTACAAACAGGTCATGTCCCTTCAGTTGATGTTTTCGGATACATGACACAGGGTCAAGAATGGATGCCTTTTGAATGGGGCTGGGATGTTATTACATATTTCATTTATTCATTATCAGGATACGAAGGATTGTCTGTATTTAGATCTTTATTAATTATTTTGGTTTTCCTCGTATTCTATATCTTACTAAAAAGGTTTAATGTAAGTAGCATATTAAGCATTTTTGCTCTGCTTGTGCTCTCATTTGGAATGATTGACAGGCTAACTCCGAGACCTCATTTGATGTCGTATATTTTCTTTGCGCTGCTTATTTACATTATTTGTTATTTCCGATATTTCAACAGAGGTAACAAAAAAATTCTTTACTTTATTCCTCTTATATTTCTTCTCTGGGCTAATTTTCATATGGGAATTATTGCAGGCGGATTTCTGATGGTAATATTTTTCTTATCTGAAATTGCAGGTACTTACAAACCTGGGAATAATTCTTCAATCAAACCACTTTCAAAGAAGGAACTGATTTTTCTTTTTACAATACTTAGCATTTCTGCTTTGATGGTTCTTGTTAATCCAAATTTCGTGCAGACTTACGTTTATGCTTACGAACACACCAAGATGAAAATGCTTGAAACAGTAAACGAATGGATGTCCCCTTTTGCTTCAAGGTATACAGATAGTTTTGTTTCGTATATTTATAAAACTCTTCTTATTTTTGGTGTCTTCAATATTTTTTATGCAGTTAAGAAAAAGGATTGGTTCTTTGCAATACTGTATATTGCATTTGCTTTTTATTCGGTGAGAGCTATGCGTTTTACTGTTGATTTTGTTATTATTACGTTAGTATTTACCACAGTTTCGGTTTACTATTATATTAGTCTACTGAAAAACGAAAACATTAAGGACTTTATTCTTCATAGACCTCCATTAAAAATTACTTTAGGTGTATTCATTCTTTTTCTTATTTTTAATATTCCGAACAATAAACTTTATCTTGAACATCTCACGTATTACAGGATTTCCGGTACGGGTATAAATTCAGATTTTATTCCGACTGCAATGTTCGATTTTATGAAGCATAATAATGTTACTAACATAGGAGAAAGAATTTTTAATCATTTTGGCACCGGTGGATTTTTCGTATGGAATTTTGAAGGAAAACAGAATTTCATAGACAGTAGGAACCTTAATGATGATATTTTTACGAAATATCAGCAAATTCTTCTGAAACGTCCCGGCTTTGAGCAAAAACTTGAAGAGTATAATATTGATTATGTCATATATCTTGCTCCCGATCTTGTTCGTGATCCCAAAGAAATGGAAAGCACTTGTATATCATATTTTTCTAAACATCCTAATTGGAAACTTATATTTTGGGATGACAAATCTTTTTTATGGGTCAAGAATTTACCTAAGTTTAAGGAGCTTATTGACAAATATGAGTATAAATATTTATCGCCTTATAATTATGCTTATAATAAAATGACTCTTGAAAAAGGGATCAATGAAGATATATCTGTTTTGAAAAGAGAGGTTGAAAGAAAACTTGAAGAAGAACCAAATGGTATTATTATTTCATCTACTCTAAAAGTTTACGGAAACAGAATTAAATTATAGTTATATTGTTATATTGAAACTACAAATATTTAAAAATTATACTTATGCTTAATAAATCAATTTTCTTTGCTGTACTTTTTGCATTAATAGGTAATGTTTATGCTCAAGTTATTACTATTGATTCTGCAAGGAGTCAGGGTCCGGATGGTGTATCTTTACTATTGGGACAAACTATTACTGTAAGAGGTGTTGTTACTACAAGTCGTGAGTTTGGTGTTCCTACAGTTTATTTTCAGGTACCATCAGCAGGTTTGGTTGGATACGATGCAACCTTCGGTCCTAATGTTAATAGAGGTGACAGCGTTCAGGTAACAGGAGTTGTTACTCAGTACAACGGTCTTACTGAACTTCAGCCGGTTACTTCGTATCAGGTACTGGCAACAGGAATAAACACTCCGGTTCCTATTGTGGTCACTCCAGAGCAGATACGAACAGACGGAGAAACCTATGAAGCAAGGTTAATTAGAATAAACGGTATTACAGCTATTAAGAGTATATCTCCGTATGGAATCGCTACTCAGTGGACAGTTTCCGGTTCGGGTAGAAATTACAGACTTTTTGTTGGCAACGATTCGTGCGATATTAGAATAAATGCTTCTTCGAATATTGCCAACACACAGATTCCAGAGTATCCTTTCTCTATTATTGCTTTAAATAGCCAGTTTCAATCAAGTGCCCCTTATATAGGTGGATATCAAATACTACCAAGAGATTTGAATGATATAATAATAACTTCCGGGGGTCCTTCCATTACCGGTGTACCTATGGAATCTAATATTACGTCTACATCTATCACTATGAGTTTTTCAACATTAGCTCTTGGTGATACAAAAGTAAAATATTTTGTTTCAGACTCAATTGGACAACCCGAAGTTTATACAGATTCAGTATATAACTCTAATCAGGTTACATCGCACAGTATTAATCTTACTAATTTAAAACCCGGAAAGATTTATCAGGCGTTGATAACTTCTACAAATACTAACGGTACGAGTCAATATGCAAATAAATATTTTTCTACTGCTTCTAATCCAACATCTACAGGCAAGGTGGAAGTTTATTTCAATTATCCATCTGATACGTCTCTTGCACTACCGAATAATAAAGCTAACGGCAGTTCGAATTTCGTGACTCGTCTTGGACAAAGGATTGACTCTGCACAGTATTCTATAGATTTTGCAATATACTCGTTCAACGAAATTACTACTGTTAGAGATAAATTAATTAATGCTTTAATTCGTGGTGTAAAATTAAGAATCGTTTATGATTACAGGGATGGTAGTATACAACCTTTAATGCAGGATTTAATAAATGCCGGAGTACGGGTTCAAATCAGACCTTCAAGCTCATATATAATGCATCATAAGTTCTTAATTTTTGACGGAAGGGATACATCTGCCTCTGCGAGTAGCAGGAAATGGCTTTGGGGCGGCTCTGCAAACATAACAAACGAGCAGTTCTACAGTGATGCACAGAATGTAATTCTTGTTCAGGATGAATCAATTTGTAATGCATATACACGTGAATTCGAAGAAATGTGGGGTTCACACAACGACATAAATAATCTTGCAAATTCAAAATGGGGTAGTGCTAAACTTGATAACACCCCTAAGATTTTTAATGTTAATGGTAAAAGATGGGAAATATACTTTGGACCTTCCAACCAGGCTACAAGGCTTGGAGTACTAATCGATAATGAACCAAATAAATCAATTAATTTTGCTATCCTTTCTTACACCTTATTTACTATTGCTAATAAGATGAAAGCAAAATATAATCCACCTTCATTAATGGTAAGGGGTGTTTTTGATCAAGCAAATGTTTCTAATAACCTTTATCTTGAAATGAAAGGAATTGGAGGCTCTTCACCCTGGAATCCTCCGGCAAAAGTATTTCTTGAAAACTATTATGGTGCACAGATGCACAGTAAATATACTGTTATTGATGCCGATTTGTTATCAAGCAATCCTGTTGTAGAAACAGGTTCATTTAACTATTCAAACGCAGCTGATAATGGTAACGATGAAAACATGATGATAATATATGATTCTTTAATTGCAAATCAGTATTATCAGGATTTCGCTAAAAGACTTTCTGATGCTGGCGGTTCGGTAGATATTAACAAGATTGCTGATGTAGTTCCGAACCAATTTAGTTTAAAGCAAAACTATCCCAATCCGTTTAATCCTGCAACGAAGATTAATTTTAGTATTCCTAAATCATCGCTTGTAAAAATATCGATTTATGATATTCTAGGTAGGGAGGTAGATGTGCTTATAAATAAAATGCTGACCGTTGGCGAATACTCCGCCGACTGGAATGCAGCAAGTTTTCCATCCGGAGTTTATTTCTATATTCTAAACGTTGATGGAGAAAATATCAACACGAAAAAAATGATTTTAAACAAATAACAAAATATATAATTCTGTCAAACTAAAATTTAAGGGATATGGGGAGAATTTTGGTTGTTGACGACGAAGCAACAACTATAGCAATACTTAAAAAAGTACTCGAGGATGTGGGGCATGTGGTTTCAACTGTTAATAACGGTGAAATGGCTCTTGAACGTATTAATGAGTTTAAGTATGATGTTATGATAACTGATTTTAACATGCCGGGAATGAACGGTATCGAACTTACAGAAAAAGCGTTAAGGATTGAGCAAGACTTAATCGTTATTCTTATAACTGCTTTTGCCACAATCCGATCGGCAGTCGATGCCATTCGAATTGGTGCTTTCGATTACCTCACTAAACCTATTAACAAAGAGGAATTGTTGCTAGCTCTGCAACGTGGTCTCGAAAGGATTCATCTTTTAAGGGAGAATATACTTCTGAAACAGAGACTTGAATCTGTAGAACATAGTAGTGAAAAAGAATTTGAATACCTTACTGCTAACAAGGAAGTTAGAGAAATGCTTAACGAGGTAAGAAAAGTTGCTAATACTGAATCAACTATTCTTATAACAGGTTCTAATGGAACAGGTAAGGAGGTACTCTCTAAGTATATTCATAAAATGAGTAACAGGAAAAACCAGCAATTTGTAGTTTTGAACTGTGCTGCTTTACCTCCTCAGCTGCTTGAATCCGAACTATTCGGACATGTAAAAGGCTCGTTTACTGGTGCCGTTAAAGACCGTAAAGGTTATTTTGAAATTGCTGATAACGGTACTATATTCTTGGATGAAATTGGTGAAATCGACCCGGTCATTCAGGTAAAACTACTACGAGTCTTGCAGGAAAGAGAGTTTTCGAAAGTTGGTGATACACGCATACAATCAACTAACGTCCGCGTTATTGCTGCAACAAATAAAGACATTAAGCAGTTAATAGCTGAAGGTAAATTTAGGGAAGACCTATATTACAGACTTAATGTTTTCGAATTCCATCTGCCTAGTCTGAAGGACAGAAAGGAAGACATAAAGTTCTATTTTAATAAATTTATTACCGAGCAGAGTATCGTACTGAAAAAGTCTATTCCCGTAATAGATGTTTCTGTTGAGAATGTTTTGCTTAATTATGAATGGCCAGGCAATATACGTGAATTAAAGAACGTTGCGGAACGAGCTTCAATTCTGTGTGATAATGGGAAGATAACTCTTGATCTGCTTCCTTCTAATATTCTTAGTAATGAAAGTAAAAGAAACTATTCTGCTGATTACAACGAGAATAAGGAAAATATCATTAAAGATTTTGAAATCACTTTTATAAAGAAATATCTTAAGCTCTGTAACGGTAATGTTGCGGCAACTGCAAAAACAATAAATTTTCATCCGGTTAGTCTTAGGCAGAAGCTTACAAAACTGGGCATTGATCCTCGGGATTATAAGTATTAAAATTGGAATTAATTTGTGTTATTTAGTTGTTTCAATTATAATTAAAATAACTTAAAGACTATGGAAGATTTTCTCCCTTTAAAAAGGATAGATTATATTGAGTTCTTTTGCGGGAACGCAAAGCAATCTGCAATTTATTATCAGTACGCTTTTGGTTTTAAACTAACCGCATATTCTGGACTCGAAACTGGAAACAGAGATTTCGCTTCTTACCTTCTCGAACAAGGAAAAATAAGATTTATCCTCACTACGGCTTATCATGATACTGGTTTTATTCCTGAGCATGTTAAATTGCATGGCGATGGAGTTCGTGATGTAGCATTTGAAGTCGATGATGCCGCTAAATCGTTCCATGAGACAGTCAAAAGAGGTGCAGTTCCCGTTTTGGAACCGACCGAATTTAAAGATGATTTCGGAACAATTGTTAAGTCATCTATAAAATCTTTTGGAGATACAATACATTCATTCATAGAAAGAAATAATTTTAAGGGATTGTTTCTTCCCGGTTTTGTGGATGCTTCCCACAGATCTCTGAAAGGAATAACGGACACTAATTTAAAAGCTGTTGACCATATGGTAGGAAATGTTGAATTAGGGAAAATGTTGACATGGGTTGAGTTCTATGCAAAAGTACTCGGTTTCAATCAGTTATTATCTTTTGATGATAAGGATATTTCAACTGAATATACTGCACTGATGAGCAAGGTTATGCAAAATAGTACTGGTAAGATTAAGATACCAATCAACGAACCTGCTAAAGGCAAGAAAAAATCACAGATTGAAGAATACCTTGATTTCTATAAATCACCCGGTATTCAGCATATTGCTCTTGCAACACCGGACATACTTGGTACTGTTAACAGTTTAAGAGACAGAGGTGTTGAATTTCTAACTGTACCGACAACTTATTATTCTGAACTTGAAAGCAGAATCGGAAAAATTGATGAAGATGTTAAGTCTTTGCAGGATCTCGGTATTCTCGTTGATAAGGATGATGATGGATACTTACTACAGATTTTTACGAAACCCGTTGAAGATAGACCTACTCTATTCTTTGAAATCATTCAAAGAAAAGGTGCTCGTAGTTTCGGTAAAGGTAATTTTAAAGCTTTGTTTGAGTCTATCGAAAGAGAACAGGCTTTAAGAGGAACTCTGGAAAATGATACTGCCGCTGATGACAACATTGAAGATCTACTCGATTTACAGATTATTGATGGTCTTAAGGAACTTGGTGGTGATGATAATTCTTTTTTTAAAGAAATCATTGATCTTTATATCACCCAGTATCCTGAATTAATTGATAAAATCAAGAATTATAACATGTCACGTGACTTTGAGAATCTTTCAAAATCTGCTCACGCTTTAAAAGGAGCAAGCTTGAATATCGGTGCCAAAAAACTGGCAGATGTCTGCAAAACAATGGAATTAAATTCTCACGAAAAACAATCGATGGAATATGATGAGCTGATTAAAGAAATTGAATCATTGTACACGATTACTATTTCTGAGTTGAAAAAATTGTAATATGGTATAGTTTTTGCTAAAGATTATGTGATATATTAATATCAATTAATTTAAATAATTGTTTTTATAGCATTAATCTTTTGATAACTGAATTATTAATATAGTATGATTATTAAATATATAGTTAGAGAACTATGACTTTTAAGAGTATAAATCTTAGAGATGATGTTATATCATTGCTTGATCTGAAATCAGAAAAAGAATTTACAAATTTCTTGAATTGGTTTGCCGGTATTAGTGATTATGTTAGAATACCTAACTATGCTTCAGATGTTCCTTCCAGAATTAACGATTTATTTACCCTCATTGATAAGAATTACTCAGCTCTTGAAGAAGAGACGAGTAGACAAATAAAAGACCTGAAATTTCTTGCAGAAGAACTTAAAAAATCAAGTGAATTAGTTGTTAGTGATGCCAAAAGACAGAAATACATTCATCTTCATTTAAAAGAAGTTTTGCTTTTATTACTTAAGCATGTAGGTAAAAGCGATAAATATATCGAAGGTCTGAATCCCGAGCAAATGCTCGACCTGATCACTACCATAATAACAGATTTGTCGAATCAGGCATCAAATAATTTGATTTCAGGTGGGAATTTCGAGACTTTTGCTGATGGATTAAAAGATATCATATTTCAAACTGATTCTCAAGGACGGATTATTTATGCGAATAATGCTTGGATTGACATTACCGGTTTTAATGAAAAAGATACAATGAATAATCTGCTTGAGCGGTTTATGTTATCAAGTGATTTGGATATTTATAAATTAAATCTTAATGAATTAGTTAGTAAAAAAAGGGAATTTGTTCGTTTTCAGATTAGATTATTAAGCAAAAGAAAAGATATAATTTGGGCTGATGTTTTTGCTCGTATGTTGTTCGATGAAAGGGGTAGAGTTTCAGGTCTTTATGGAATCATAACTGACATTACTGATAGGAAAAGGAACGAAGAAGAACTAATCAGATTGAAAAATGAAGCTGAGCAGGCGGTTAGAGCTAAATCAGATTTTCTGTCTGTAATGAGTCATGAAATAAGAACTCCTATGAACGGTGTCCTAGGTATGGCTGATCTTTTGCTTGAAACAAAGCTGAATCCGGAGCAGAAGGAATATGTCGAAACTATAAAAAATAGTGGAAATACACTTCTCACACTTATTAATGATATTCTTGATTTTACTAAGATTGAATTCAGTAAAATTGATCTTCAGGAAGCACCTTTTGAAATAAGAGATTGTATTGAAGAATCTTTTGAACTTGTAGCTCCTATTGCAGTTAAGAAACATTTGGATTTACTTTACATGATAGAACCTAATGTTCCTGAAATGATTCTTGGCGATGTATCAAGGTTAAGACAAATCTTAGTGAATCTCGTTAATAATGCTGTTAAGTTCACAGAAACAGGTGAAGTTCTTGTAATTGTAAAAGTTCTTAAAAATGTTAAAGACGAAGTAGAACTTCAGTTCTCTGTTAAAGATACTGGTGTCGGTATTCCTAATGATAAACAGGAAATTATTTTCCAGAGCTTTACTCAGGCTGATTCATCGGTTACAAGAAAATTTGGTGGTACCGGACTCGGACTTGCTATCTGTAAAAGACTTGTTACATTAATGGGTGGTGAAATATGGGTCGAAAGCTTAGAGAATGTTGGTTCAGTTTTTAGTTTTACAATAAAGTCTAAAGTTCCTAAAGTTACTTCTCCAAAGATATTTCTTAAATCTTCTTCAACCCCGTTAAAAAATAAGAGAATTCTTATCGTTGACGATAATGAAACGAATTTGCATATCATGAATATTCAGTGCAAAAATTGGGGTATGATTCCAAGATCTACAAAAAACCCTCAGGAAGCACTAAAATGGATTGTAAACGACGATCCTTTTGATGTAGCTGTCCTCGATATGTTGATGCCCGATATTGACGGACTTACACTCGCAGGAAAATTCAGAAATTATAGAGATGATAAGAGTTTACCAATAATTATTTTCACTTCTTCTGACAGTTTGGTTAATGACCATCAAGGAAAGGAAATTTATATCAACGCTATTTTGAGAAAGCCCATACGACAAACACAACTTCAAAACTTATTGTTTCAAACTTTAAATGTAAAGGAAATTGAAACTCCAATTGCAGAGGAGAAGATGGAAAAGCCCAAAATAGAAAAATTTGCGACACTCGAAGTAAAAGAAAATGCTAATTCAATCGTTGAGGATGTAGATGACAGGTCTATAAAAATTCTTGTTGCAGAAGATAATATGATTAACAGAAAATTGATTCATAAAATCTTATCTCAGATTGGTTATGAATCAGAACACGCTGTGCATGGTCTGGAAGCAATAGATAAACTAAATCAAAAAAGTTATGATATAATTTTCATGGACGTTCAAATGCCTGAAATGGATGGTATTGAAGCTTCAAAACATATTGTTAAAAACTGGGAAGTTAACGAAAGACCGGTAATTATAGCAATGACAGCCAACGTGATGCAGGGAGACAAAGATAAATGTATCAATGCAGGTATGGATGATTATCTTAGCAAACCTGTGATTATTGAAGACGTCGAAAAAATACTTGCAAAGTGGATTGACACAATAAATCAAAGAAAATTAAAAAGGAAGAAAAACATTAAAAAAGGATTTAAGGTTGATGCCGATATTTTAAATGCATTAAAAGATTTAAATATAGAAAATAAATTTGATAATATAAATGAGTTATACTTAAATCTTGCTCCCGAACTCATAAAAAATATTAAATCTTCATTTAGTAATAATAATCTTAATGAAATGAAGAAATATTCATCGCATCTGAAGAAAATAAGTATTAACTTAGGAGCTGAAAGATTAGCCGATATTTGCTTGAAAATTGAATCGTTGAATGGGAATGCAACACGTAGTGAATTGGCAACTTTGATTAATAGAATTGATAGTGTTTATAAAATCACTATTAACGAGTTGATAAAATCTTAGCAATCTTATTCCGTACTTTAAGATTTTGTCAAAAATATATTTATATTAAAAAATGGTAATAAATCTATTCAAAAAATATTATTCATTATAATATTTACTTATCCCAAAAATAAATTGTTGTTATTATAACAATTCCTATAATTCTCATCAAAAACCAGATAAAGGTACAGTAATAGTTGCATAATCCGTTCATTAAATACCATCTTCAAAACCCGACCGCTATTACGAATGAAATAATCAGCCTTTTTCTTACTTAAACCTCTTTTTTCCTCTCATTTAAGCATTATTTTTGGTATCTTATAAATTATCCAAAAAAATTATAAATGAGTTTTAAAAGTCGTACAAATACTTGCGGTGAATTAAATGATGCTTTTATTGGTCAGGAAGTGACAATTAACGGCTGGGTTGCAAAGAAAAGAGACCTAGGTGGTCTCTTTTTTATCGATGTAAGAGATCGTTACGGTATTACTCAAATTAAAGTAATGCCAGAAAATATTCTCATTCACCAGATAGCAGAAAAACTTGGCAATGAATATGTAATTTCTGTATCTGGTAAAGTCATAAAAAGGGAAAGTGTTAATAAAAACATACCTACAGGTAGTATTGAAATTGATGTAAGTGAAATACAGATACTTAATGAATCAGACATTACACCATTCGTAGTAGAAGAAGATGTAAGAGCAAGTGAAGATTTACGACTACAATATCGTTATTTGGATCTCAGGCGTAAAAAAGTTCTAGATAATCTTATTCTCCGAAACAATGTCTATCAGATTGTTCATCATTATTTTGCTGAATTTGGTTTCATCGAAGTTGAAACACCTATTCTGATGAAATCTACTCCCGAAGGTGCTCGGGATTATCTTGTACCATCACGTGTTCATACTGGGAAGTTCTATGCTCTCCCTCAATCTCCGCAGACGTATAAACAGTTACTCATGGTCTCTGGATTAGATAGGTATGTTCAGATTTGTAAATGTTTTCGTGATGAGGATCTCCGTGCAGATAGGCAGCCTGAATTTACACAAATTGATATAGAGATGTCTTTCGTAAAACAGGAAGATGTATTTAAAATTTCAGAGGGATTATTTCGCAAAATATGGTTTGAAGTTTTAGGATATAACCTCCCCGCTGAATTTCCAAAGCTTACTTATGACGAAGCGATGAATAAATACGGTATTGATAAACCGGATATGCGTATTAAAAATCTTTTGTTAATTAATGATATTACCCACGTTGTAAAAGATTCAGAATTCAAAGTGTTCAATGATGTAATAAATAATGGAGGTTCAGTATCTTGTATTAAGATAAACTCTGGCTCATCACATTCAAAAATTGATATAACTCGAAAGATTTCTGATTCTTACGCTGAGTTTGTCAAAAAGTTAGGTTTTTCCGGTATGGCTTTCATGAAAGTCAATGAAAATGGAGAACTGCAGTCCTCTATCCTTAAGTTTCTTGATGAAAATATTATTAATAAGATGAAGGATTCATTGAGCCTTGTGAATGGGGATTACGTTTTCATTCTTTCAGGTGAAAGGAAAAAAGTTCTACAAGGACTAGGGCAGCTGCGTACCAAAATTGCTGAAGATTTCAAGTTGCTTGATGACAGCAAACACGAATTCGTTTGGATTACGGATTTCCCACTCTTCAATTATGATGAAGAGGAAAAAAGATTTGCAGGTGAACATCATGTCTTCACTTCACCTAAAGATGAATTCATGCATTTCCTTGATAGCAAAGATAAAAATGAAATCCTTAGTATTCGTGCTAACTGTTACGACCTTGTATACAACGGTAATGAAATTGGAAGCGGTAGTATTAGAATTCATAATAGTGATATTCAAAAAAAAGTATTCAACATAATTGGTCTATCAGATTATGAGTCTAAAGAAAAATTTGGATTTATTCTTGAAGCATTCAGATACGGTGCTCCGCCTCACGGTGGGGTTGCATTCGGATTTGATAGACTCGTAGCTATGCTCTGTGGTACAAAATCAATTAGAGATGTAATAGCTTTTCCAAAAACAGTAAGCGCTTCTTCTCTAATGGATAATTGTCCTAGCGTAGTCCATATAGAACAGCTAAATGAACTCGGTATAGAATTAAAGAAAAAGTGATAAATAAATAAATTTTTTCAAATTAAGAAATATAGTATTTTATTATAATTAAATATATATCATGGCAAAGATTAACAAATTTAAAGTTAAGGACCTGAAGCTGGCTGCTCAGGGTAGAACAAAAATTGAATGGGCTGAATCGAGAATGCCGGTACTTGCAGCTTTAAGAGCAAAATATAAAATTACAAAACCTTTCAAAGGCTTTAAGATTGCAGGTTGCCTCCACGTAACAAAAGAAACTGCTGTTTTGATTAGAACATTTATTGATGCTGGTGCTGAACTCTCATGGAGCGGATGTAATCCTCTTTCAACTCAAGACGATGTTGCTGCAGCTTTAGCCGCTGATGGTGTCTCAATATATGCATGGCATGGAATGAATACTAAAGAATTCTACTGGTGTATTGATAGGACTCTTGATTTCAAACCGCAACTGACTCTTGATGATGGTGCTGACTTAATTTTTACAGTTCATAATAAATATCAGAATTTAGTTCCTTCTATAATAGGGGGTACTGAGGAAACTACAACAGGCGTACATAGGTTAAGAAAGATGGCTGAACAAGGTGCATTAAAATATCCTGTTTATGCTGTTAATGATTCAGTTACAAAATGGGACTTTGATAACGTTTATGGTACTGGTCAGTCAACTATCGACGGAATATTAAGAGCAACTTCGGTTCTTATAGCTGGAAAGAATTTTGTAGTAGCTGGTTACGGTCATTGTGGAAGTGGTGTTGCAAATCGTGCAAAAGGTCTCGGTGCATCTACAATTACTACTGAAATAAAACCAACAGCAGCACTCAAAGCAACTCTTGAGGGACATAGGGTGTTAAAAATGGATGAAGCAGCAAAAGTTGGTGATATTTTCGTCACCGCAACTGGTGTGAAAGATGTTATCGTAGGAAGACATTTCGCTTCTATGAAAGATGGTGCAATAGTATGTAATACTGGCCATTATGATTGCGAAATTAACCTTACTGATTTGGAGAAGATGAAGAAATCAAAGAGAACTATAAGACCAAATTGCGAAGAATATTTAATGAAAGATGGAAGAAAAATATATATCTTAGCAAAAGGAAGATTGGTTAATCTTTCAGCTGCAGAAGGACATCCCTCTGAAGTTATGGATATGTCTTTCGCAAATCAATTTAATGCTCAGCTGGCTCTTGTCTCTTCATACAAAGCAGGTAAGAAACTTACTCTAGGAGTACACGTATTACCAAGAGAAATGGATGAGCAGATTGCAGGCGTTAAGTTATCTACTATGAACATTAAGATTGATAAGTTAACAAAGGACCAGATTAAATATAACGAAGATTTTTCCGAAGGAACGTAATATGTAATTTTTAAGCTAGCGTAGCTCAGTTGGTAGAGCAGCTGATTCGTAATCAGCAGGTCGGGGGTTCAAATCCCCCCGCTAGCTCATAGAAAAATAAGGGAGTTATAAGCTCCCTTTCTTTTTTCAAAAAATTCTGGCTACGATTTGGCTACGATTTGGCTACGATTTGTATTAGAAGTAAATAGATTGAAATTGATGAAGATTACTTTTTATTGGCTCAAAAAAGGATTGTTAATATAAAACCTACTACAGCTCCAGTACACGAACTGAAATAGTGTTGTGAAAGTGAAGGTCAACTTAAATTGTATATGATAAGCCGAAAAAGAATAAAAGAAAAAAACTAAAATTTTTTAAAGTTATATAAAAGATTATCAACGAAAGAATTCAATTTGAAGCCCAGACAATTAAATTTTCGCATTTCCCATATTTTATAAATTTATTTGCAGATGCTAAAGGATTTTTTAAAGTATCTTCAATTATACTTTTAGATATTCCTGGTTGGACAATAATCATTTTATAGCTTACCGTTTTACTTTTATTATTTAAAATTGTTCTTACTAAATTAATATCCCCCTTTATAAATTCAGAACCACCACTATTCCGGTTATTAATTTTATTTAACAATAAATCAAAACTTAGCCATTTGAGAGACTTAACTATTTGACCTGTAACTTCATAAACATCACCTACTCTATTTCCAGGATTTGCTCCCTGAGATGCTTTGCAATGTATAAGTGATATTATTATTGAATTATTATCTTCTTTAATATTTACAAAATCTGCAATTTCACCCGATCTATGGTCATAAAAGACAACATCGTAATCATTTGAATTCAAATAGCTTTTTAAAAAATTATGAATTGATATTTTTCCATTATTTAAATCTCCAAATTCAGCTGTAATATCAACATTTTTTTGATCCCAATCAAAAGGAATTATCTGTTCTGTATCAAAAATAATATTATCGCTATCGTATCTTGATATTTCTTCATTTGTAATTCTTGAAAAATCGGAAGTAAAAAAACTTATTGGATTATTATTAATAAATGTTATAAAATCAATTTCCTCGCGTTCTGAAATAATTGTTATTCTATCAGTATTACTATTTGTTTCCAAAAAATATGGAGTTGAATCTAAATTAAATATATATTTTGAATTAAAATTATCACAATTTATTTCGAATGTAATAATATTATTTAATGTTTCATTTTGAACAATATTAATATCCAACTCAGCTAATAAAGCTGACTTATTTACTCCATCATTATCTATATACTGAATATTAATAGGGTTTTTAAACACTTTGTCATTCCAAATCGCAGCTATAATACCTTCGGGAATATGAGTTAACTTTTCTGGTGCTTTTAAGAAATCTATTCGCGTTTGAGTAATGACTTCCGATGAATTAATTAATTTCGTAGATATTGTTTTACACCATTCTATGAATGTTGGAATTTGGCTAACCATATTACTCCATATTTTAGACTTACTACTATATCCAATTGTAATATCTTCTCCATCATCAGTGGCTTTGCAAAATATATGGCCTCTATCAAAAAGGTTACCAATTGTAGGATCAATAGCATTTTCTGCATTTTTACTTGCCATTATTCTATAAGATTCAGTATTACTGTTTAATATTTTATTTCTCATTCCAATGTTAAAGAAATTCTGATTTTCTAAGTCATGTAAAACCCTATCAACAATATGAATAGGAAGAGGTTTATAATTTGATATATTAAACTGATCAATTATATTTTGATAAATTTTATCTGTTTTTCGGGTAGAATTTATATATAGCAATCTATTTTGTTGATCAAAAAATATTATAAATAAATCATAATTTGAACTACTGAATATTTCATTTTCGGTCCATTTTGGAAGTAAAATTTCTCTTGTTACATATATAACCGAATTTAAATCAGAACTATAATTTTTATAGATTACTTCTAATTGATCATCTAATTCAATATCTAAAGATAAATCAAAATCTTCATTAACCTGATAAACTTTCACATGATGATATACATTAATACCATATAAAGATAATTCATCAGTTTTAAAATAAAGCGAATCTGGTGTATTAAATTTGTCCAATGTCTCTCTTATTGTTTCTTCTCTCAAAATTCTTTCTGTACCTAATTCAACAATAATATTCTGCCATTCAGAACTCTCTTTATATAATTTGCCTATTTCTGATTTTATATCTTGCGGAATCGCTACAAATTTAGCTTCCCCGATTTCTGAAGAAGTTGTTCTCGCAAATCTGCCAATAAATTGTAAAGTAACCTCTAATGATTTATGAGGTGAATGTATAGCAGCTATTTTCAGATTAGGAAAATCAAATCCCTCTCCTAACATATCAACACATATAATTCCATCTAATGCTCCGGTTTTTAATTTCTCGATTGAATCAAGAATTCTCTTATATGAATGATCAGAGTGTATTAATTCTAAATTTAACGAAGTATTATTTTCATAGATGATTTTTAGTTCATTTGCTTTTTTCTTAGAATCAGTTCTAACTACAATAAAATGCTTAAATCCGTTTTGCTTATCAATCAAAAACAAATTTTCCGTTTTTTTAGCAATAGAAATATCTGGTTCCTCACGAATATTTGTAGTTACCGGATAAAATTTAACTTCACCAAAGATTTTATCCTCAATTGCATTTTTAATAGGATAAGTGAATATATATTTTGCTTTTATTTCCTTTTTGTCTCTTCTAAAAGGTGTAGCAGTAAAAAGAACTATTTTCGCATTTGGAAAAGATGCAGCAATAGATTGCCACGTTTTTGCCGGAAAATGATGAGCTTCATCAATTAAAACTAAATCGAAAAGATCTTGAGGGGGCTGTGGGATATCTTCATATTCGGGACTGATTGAATTTGGAGTGGCTATTATAACATCAAAATTCCTCAACTCATTCCATTCTTCATCAATTTGTATCTTATTTTTAATTTCTTTAATATTTGGTTTAATATCATCATCTTCAAATACTTTAATTTCTTTTAATTTTTTCAAATTTTTAAATTCATCATAAATTTGAGTTCTGACTAATTTATTTCGAGTAAAAACTAATACTCTATGAACACGTAATATATAAGGTGTTAGTATAAGAACAACAGTTTTACCTGAACCTGTAGGCATAGTTATTAAAGCAGGGGCTTTATTTAAAGTAAAATGAGAGGAAATAGAATGAATTGCTCCAAGTTGAGCTTTTCGCAAGCCTGGTTCTTCCCCATCTTCAATTGGATATTTTACGAATTGATAGTTTTCTATAAAATGTGACATATATCGATATTAAAATTTTTTAAAGAATTTATAATAAAGCAAGATAAGTATTCTTTACATACTCAAATGCTTCTTTTAAATTATAATCAGAACTATTTCGGATTAACGGTGTAATATCATTTTGAAAAATAGGGTCGTCAATTTTAGCACTCAAATTATCTAAAAATTCCTTTTTTGTAATACTTAAATTTTCATTATTGAGATAAACTTTCAATATTTTGATAGTTATTTCAAATTTAGGTTTTAATTCCCGTGCAATCCACAGGTCGAATAAATCCCTGCCTTTTCTTCTCTGATATAATGCGCGAAGTTTAGTAGCAAGTAATTCTTCATTAGAAAAAGTTACAATATCAGCAAAACCAGTAAACCAATCAGATTTACTTTCCAGTTTTAAATTGTTGATTCCATCAACAGCGAAATGCTCTCGTGTGTTAATTTCAATCTTAATTTTCATTTTAGGATTTGGCGGGTTTTCTGCATCATAAGAATATATCAAAGTATTATTGCTTTTTGACTTTTTATATTTTGGTGTAGATGGAATTATACGCTTTATAATTTTTCTAAGTTCTGTCAAAATAGTTCCAATATCCCCTGCTTTTATCTGCACAAAATCTAAATCTTCAGAATACCGGTAAGGTATTTTAAGAAATAACTTATGTAATGCTGTCCCTCCTCTGAATGCTAAATTTTCTGAAATTATTTTACTTGAATATAATTCGATAAGAAGTCTTGATAAAATTAAGTCTTGTTCTACGAATTCATCTTGTTGCCAGGGTGAATAAAGTTTCCATTGTTCTATATATGCTTTAGGGAGCAATGAAATCCTTCCAATTTACGTTTTCAATTATTTTCCATTTAATATTTTTATTTCCTGATTTATTTCCAATTCGAGATAGAGGGATATATGAGGTTGCTTTTTTAGAATATTCAAATAGTGGATTAATAAGCTCATTAGCTTCAAGTTTTTCGAGAATAAAACCAAGACGCTGAATGTAAGCAACTTCTAAATTATTTTTTAATAAATTTTTAATATCGCTTATTTTTATTTGAGAAAGTATATCAGAAATTACAAGAATAATATTGCTGATGGTCCCGCTTTCATTTTCGTATTTAATTAAATCATAAGCAGTTAATGCAGGTGAAGAATAATTAATATATCCGTAGTTACCTTTCTGCTTAATAATGCAATGTTCAGGAAAATATTTTTTCCTGTGAAAATTAATTCCTTCTAAAATATTTTTAGGAGTATGTATCTGTTTATCCACAATAACTTGATATACAAGCGGTCTGTAGTGAGTTGCTCCGTAAAAAGCAGATGCGGATAATAATCCGGCATAGTAATTTATTTCCTTATAAGACATTAGTTGATTAATAAAATCGTCCGGCGATATTTTTCCTGAATCTTTTTCAGATGGGGAATATATAGCATAAAACCCTTCGGACAAATTTTTTATCAAATTTATGCTAATTGAGTATTTAATATACTGTTTAGCAGCATTAAAATTTTTTCCTTTAAAATTAACCAATTCTTTCATCGAAAAGGATTTTCTGCCATTTTTAAGGTTAAACTCAATAAAATCAATATTTTCGTTACTATTTTTATCCATATAACGTATTAGTCAGGTGTCATTTTTTGACACTTCAATAATACGATATATAAACTTAAAAAGAAAGGAAAATTAAAAATAAATTTTCAAAAATAATAAAAAAGGGGATTTTGAAATCCCCTTTAAGCTATGAGCTGTAAATAAATCTGAGTTGTTGATAAGTTAGAATGTCCTAATAAACTCATAATTTCATACAAAGGTTTTCCCTGTTTGGATAGTAGGGAAGCGTAACGGTGTCTTAAGTTATGAAATCCCCAGGATTTCTGCCCAAGTGTTTTAACCTTTCTTTCCAGGAACTTCGGTTGTTCAATCCAATTTGGGAAAAGTAATTCATCAGGTTTTAATCTAATACGTTTCAGACATTTAGGTCGTGGTATTTTTCGTGGTACTAAATTCGAGTTCTTACTTTTTCTTGTATAAAGAACAACATATTCATCAAAGATATCAGAACCTTTTACTTTCAGGGCTTCGTTTATTCTGGCACCGGTTTCGACTATGAAATCAATTAAAAATTTCTGATTATTATCACATATTTTTTTAACTGCTTCTATGTCTTTATCCTTTGGTATATATTTCAATCTTTTTACTACCGAAAAATGTTTAATTCTATGACAAGGATTTTTTATAGAAAGATCATATTGGTCTATAACGTGATTAAAAAGAGCTTTATAAATAGCAAGCATTGCATTAACAACATAGTTATCTTTATTACGTTTTTGAAGTCTTTGGGAAGTCTGCAATAGCAAATTTTCAATGTCAGCTCGTTTTATGTTCTCAATAGGAATATTCCCTAAAACCTCTAAAATTACCTTATAGTAGCGTTTATTGTCTTTATAGTATGCTTTACACTTTTTAGTCTTAACGTAGTCCAGGCGGGCGTTTATAGCCTCCAGAAGTGTGATTGAGGTAGTTTCGGAGTCCAAATCACGGGCTTTTCTAGATACTTCATCAAATTTCCTGTTTTCGGCTCTTTTTGCTTCGGCTTTGGAAATATAGATGCATTTAGAGATATAGGTTTTTCCTGAATATGAAAATTTGTACCAGTATTTAATACCTGTTTTAAGTTTACGGGAATATTGGCTCATTTTTTACCTCTTTTCTTTAGTTTTTTATTTACCTTTTCAGTAATACAGTCAGTTAATGCTTCATATAATTGGCGGTTAATACTTAAAGTGTTTCTAAGTTTAAATTCCAAAACATCTATGTCTTTAGCAAAAGTCGGGATTTTCACTATTACAGGGTGAAAGACAATATTCTCTTCTTCTTCCTTATAGTAATATTCTTGTATTTCTAAATGTAGCATTTTATTCTCCTTTCAGTTTTTATTTTAATAAACTATTTTTGTTTGTGGTAAAAATTTGGTTGTTTATGTGTGATGGTGGCGTGGATAGCTTTTGAAAAAATAAAAGGGTGTTGGGTAAGGAATCGTTATGAAACCTACCCGCTACCTGTCCGTTAAGGAAGTTGCAGCAATCCTTGGACTTAGTAATAAGACTATCTATAAACTGATAAACAAAGGTTATATAGCTGGTCATTTTAATTACGATAGTATCCATTTGATTGATGAAGAAGTTTTCTTGGCGGATTTGAAAGCTAGAGCTACTGTAAAACATACAGCTAAAAAGATTTCGGAGAGTGGTGACAAGCACCACCTGCTCCGATAACCTATGAGCCCAGCCCTTTTTGGGGCGGGCTTTTTTAACGCCTCTTTCCACAATATCTGCGGTGAGTACTGGAACATCTTGGATGATGTTTTGTTCTGTTTGGTCTATGAGATTTTCCAGAAGCAAATATTCCTACTTGCCTTTTAAATTCTCTACCAAAACCACTGGCTTGTCGCCTGAATTCTTTTGACCATTTACCCATTGTGTAACTCCTTTCTTTTTTAATTTTTAGGGTTACTCAAAATTATATATAAGATTGTAAAAGTACATTAAACCCTTTTCTCTGTGAAAGTAAATTTAGGAATATCTTCGCCTTTTTCGGTTAAAGAAATCTGATTTTGTCCTGTCGGGTTAAGAAAAGTTTAATATTTTATGGTTGGAATGAACGAACAGAAATACAGAAAAAGGAATAGCCGTAAATTCAGACAAAGTTCAGGCAAGAATCAGGAAAAGAAAATTTTTAACGAGCTATACAATTAGTATAGCAAGTCTGGATAATTTTTACAAACAATATTTATTAAAAATATCAATTATTTAAAAAGATTAGTATCTATGGTTTTAAGTAGAGATAATGTTGATAACTTAATAAAGTAATAATAAACGGGCTTGACAAAAATAATTGGTATTCTATAATGATAATACGACTTAAAACTATTTATGGAAAATCTTGACGAAAAAGTCCATTGATTTAGGCTCTTAATTGGCATTTCGCTGATCTATTCCCTATAGGGGTAGTTAAAAAGAGCCTAAGTTAGTGGATTTTTTAATTTTCAAACTATTTCACACTCTTATTACAAAATAGACAATACAAACTACCAGTGGATAAGTTTACTGGCCTGTATAAAATACATTAGACTTTCAAAAGATAATGCTTAATGACATGTACACAAAGCTATTAAACAATTCCGAAATTAACTCATCACTTTTAAGTGGATGTTTTTTTGCGTTGTTGAAATTGCCTATAGTATTGAGGCGAAGAAAATATTTTGAGAATAATATGCACTCTTGCGTTATAGCGTTGCCTTCAAGGGCTTGTAATGAGATTGATAAATATAAAATTTCAGTTAAGGCAATTTAGTAATTGCGTTAATAGGTGAGTTGTATTTTTAAAAAAACTATCAGGCATATTAGTGTTTATGAAATATCTCACGTTAAATTAAATAAATAATAAAAATTTAATTAAGAAATTCCCAACCCTTTAAACACCGCACTTGTGGGGTCTTTGTAAAATATTGGATCAACAGCTTCAACTATATCTGAAGATATTTCGAAAAATAGTCTTTTATTTTCAATAGGTATAATTGCCTTTTTTGCTCCATTATCAAGTCCTACCTGTAAAGGTTCTGCTAATGATGATAGCGGTTTTATATTACCTTGAACGGTCATATCACCGAGTATTATTAAGCCAGGTAAAACAGATTGTCGTTTAATTAAAGATACCATTGCGACAAAAAAAGCAACTCCTGTTGAAGTATCTATAGAAGTGCCCAGCAAATCTACAGCTTCAACATTGAAATCATTATTATATATCTCTGAACCAATTCCAATTTGATTTTTTACGGATTTTAAATATTCGAAAGCTCTATTAAAAGAATCCTTAATTTGTTTGCCAATCGAACCCGATGTTCTGAGCTTACCGGTTCCGGGATTCTGATTTACTTCGATTCGATAAATAGAAACCTTTGATTGCTCGCCTACAGCTATTGTGTAAACAGTACCTGGTGCGAGAGGATCAGAAGATATCATTCCTTTTCCACCTGCCTCCGGAACTCCAACATACATTTCTTCAAGTGTTTCTTTATCTATAATAGAAAAACTTGTTTTAGAGTATTCGTAAGGCGCTAATTTTTTTAACTGTTCTTTTACTCTACGTCTTCCCTCAATTGCAAACTCTGCGTAATATTTTAATTCTTCTTTGCTAAATTCACCATTAGGATGAATTAATTTTAATAAACCTGAAACCGTTTTTCTAACAGCTTTTGTATCTCTTGTGTTTAAGTGTGTGCCAAGAATAAAATGTTTGTCAATGCTTTCAGAGAAATTTCTACTACGTAATTCTTTAATAGCTTCAGCAAAATAGTCAACAACAAATCCATAATTATCGGTCAGAAAATCATTACTCATTTTACTAATTTCCCACCCTGGTAAATAATAATGTATCCTGTCTAAAAATGCTAAATCTTCTCTAATTACATCAGGCATTGGTGCGAATAAGTGGGAACTTTGAACCATCACATCTACAGGTTGATTAGTGTTACCAAAAAATGCGATGGATGCTTTACCGGCCAATGATTCTTTTCCTCTTGCAAAAGCTCCTGATTCGCAGTAAGTTTTTAAAGAAGTAATAACTTCTTTCGGCATACTTTGTAAATCTGCTATTTCATCGAAGGCTACGGCATCCCAGGTTCCAACAAGTCCCATTTGACTTTTGCTAATGTTATAAAATAAATTAGCAACAGTAGTTGGACCCGTTAATAATATACAATATGGTGAAATATCCTGAAAAGCATATGATTTCCCGGTTCCTCTAGGCCCTAATTCAACGAAATTATAATTGTTTTCTATTAAAGGAATCAGTCGTGACAAATAATGTAACTTAACTCTTTTTTCAAATTTAGAAGGTTCTAAACCAATTGTTAAAATTAATAAATCAATCCATTCATCTGTGGAAAATTTTTTTCTTCCTTCTATATATTCATTCATATCAAAAGAAGCAATCTGAATTGGTCTTAAATCTCTAATTCTAAATGGACTTCTGGTTCCTTTACCTTCTTCTTCATATAAATACTCTAACTCGATTTCTGCCCAAATACCACCCTGTAGTAATCTATCATATTTATTAATCTCTCTTTCAGCTATATGAACATTTTTATACCCAAAATTTACTAAAGTAGCCCAATACTTATCCTCACTAGCAACTAATCTAACAGAGATTTTATCAATGAAGGTATGTTTCCCGTTTAATTTTACTTTAGATTGTGCCTTCATATTTTCATCGGGTCTAACATAATTCTCAGATAATTTATTATTCACCAATTTTAAACCAGCTTCAATAATATTGGAATCGTCTGAAGCACAGTATTTTCCTAAAAGATATTCCAAAACATATACAGGGACATTAGCTCCTACTTTTACTTTTCTTACAAGGTCTTTTCTTACAACTTTCCCAGAAAATACAGAATTAATTTTACTTTTTAATTCTTCCATTTTTAGTTCCTTATATAATTATATTGATAGGTATTTTTAATTTTTTTATTTCTAAATCATTAAGCGAATCATACATTATAATATCCAAATTACCTTTATTTACTTTCTCATTTAATACAATCGTAATTACATTAGGTTTATTTTCGATTAATTCAATTTCCTTAGTATTCTCGTTATACCCATATTCAGAAGTTTCCGCTTTACCAACAACTTCATTGTCAAGGAAAACTATAATCCTAACTTTAATTGACTTATGTTTAGACTCATCAAATTCCAACTGATTACTTAAATATTCTCCCTTTATTGTAAATATTCTGTTCGTAATAATTTCTTTTGAAGAACTTAATTGATATTCTTCTTTTAAAGATTTTGGAATATTTGAAGTGATTTTATTTTTTATTTTTATAACCGGAATAATTATCTCTTGAAATGAAATTCCACCATGCACATATATATTTTCAATTCCTGGAGAATTAAATATTCCATTTCCAATTGGGAAAACAAAATCGATATCAGTATCAAATCCTAATTTATTTCCTGATATCCTTATTGTATTTTCCGGATTATCGCCACCCAATCCAATCCAGCATCTTTTATGTAATTCATATTTTCGTCCATTTGGTGAATCAATTTTATTATCTTTACCAAGTTCTGAACCTAAAAGGAACCCATGATCTGCGGAAATGATGCAGTATTCAACACCTAATTGTGAAAGATGATTAATAGCTCTTTTAATATTCAATAATATTTCACTCATTAAATTTTTTGTCAATATTTCATTCCCTGCTTCATTTAGCAAATCAATTTCTTGCGAAGTAATTAATATTATATTTGCTTCTTTTATTTTATCCTGAATACTCTTCTTTGGTTTTACTACATCATCTAACTTTAATACGAGAATATTTTGTTTCTGAATACTCTCGAAATATGCTATTCTATCTTTTCTATCTTTAATTCTAATATTTTCAACTTTTAAAAACATTTTTTCTTTGTCGTTTTCAAAAGATATTTTTTTATCACCGGTTACAAGAAGAGAAAGCATTCCTATATTAGTAATTGTTGGAATACTAGCTATTGCTGGTTCTATAGTAATTTCTTCGGAATTATTAATAAGTTTACAAAGCTCAACACCCATTTCATATCTCAAAGCATCGACTAGAATATATGCTACTTTTTTATCTTCTAAAGTAGGTAATACTATATCATTATATATATTTCTTTGTAACTTAATTCCAAAATTAGATAATTGGTTATTTGAAACTTCTTTTATTACTAAGGGAATTTGTTTATTAATTAATTCTGTATATAAAAACCTACACTTATTAATTAATAATTCAACTTTATCGGAAATTTTGGGGTCAAGGTCTAATTCATAAAATTTGTTCTCGATAATTCTATATTTTTGATCTATATAAAACCACGCATTATTCTCGTTATAATCAGAATATTTTTTGAAGAGTTCTTTAGTATTAAAATATTTATTACCAATTTCTAATATTGCATTTTTAATTTGCAGTATTAATTCAAATGAAAGTTCTAATACTGTATAAATAAGTTTTATCTCGGGTTTGATATTAGACCAATATAAATTTTTTCTAAGTTTTATTATATCTATAATATCATTTTTTACCGTGTTGATATCTAATTTTACCAAAGAATCTATTATTAGTGTATCAGCAAGAAGAAAAGTATCAATACTAATTAATTTACGAAAATCTATTGTAATTCCATTTGGAAAATATTTACTCTGTATATTTATAGCGTATTCTGAATATTTATCCTGTATGTCTATTCTTTGTCGCCATTCTTTTAATATATTTATTAATTCAGATCTTTGATTAATTTCTTGAATTAGATTTAATTTTACAAATTTATTTTTATCCTCATTTTCAAGGATACATACAAATTCACTCAAAATTAGACTTTCTACAATGGAATTACGTAGAGTGTTTAAATCCATTGAATTTTTAAATGAAACCCCAAGAAATGTTTCGCTCAGTTCTCGTAATTCACTTACAGCTTCTTTTCTATCTAATTCTGCATCATAATTATTTGAAGAGATAAAATTAAGAACTATGTTTTTTGGATTATCAGTTTGGAAAATAAGAGATAATGTTCCTGTTTTTAATGGCTCTGCTTTATCAATTAAGCTTTGTACTTCATCTAATGTTAAAAGTCTTTTTTTTATCTTTTCGATTATTTCATTTACAAAATCTTTTGAAACAATCTCTTTTATCGCTTCTCTAATTAATACTGAGGGTTCCGAATTATTTTCCAGTGCACCTTCCGGTTCAAAAATCACACCTGCTCTTTCAAATTCTATTAATGGATAATTTTGCTTATCTCGAGAATTTTTAATATAAATTATTAATTTGTACTTTTCTATATCATCAAAGTACTTTTCCGTTTTATACCTTAGCTCATAATAACTTCCCTCAAAATATACAACGGTATAATCTTTAAAAGTGTTCTTAAATATATCTTTGAAGTATTCTTCGGGATCATACCAGACAATTAACCCAAATTTTTTAAGATTATCGTCGATTAAATTTATTACATATTTTTTAATTTCATTTGCCATATGTTATTCCAAAATTATTCTTTTACCTTCTTTTAATAGTTCTTCTATATGGTTCAATAATTTATTAAGTTGTACTTTGAATTCATTAATATCAGTTACAGATTTGTCAATGAAATCAACTATTCTTATGATTTCAACCTTTTCATTGTTTATTTTAATAAATTCCTGAATTCTTGATTTAATTTTTTGTTCAATTCCAACTGAGGCATCTATATCAGATTCTATTTTTGGTAAGTTATTACTACAATTATTACATACTCCTAAAAGTGATAAATCTATCTTTTCACATATATGTGCTTGAATTTCTTTTGAAATACTTTCCTGCAAATCCGGTGGTAAATTATTCCACTCTATGTCTCCTAATATCCTTTCTTTTAATACTTTATATTTATCATTCTTTGTATTATGAACTTCAGTGTATAATTCAGCATATCTTTTCTTAATAAGTTCAGTATCGGTTTTTATTTTAGGTATTCTTTCAAAGAAATCTTCACTATTTAAGTTCTCTTTAAGTTCTTGAATAGTATTTAATATTTTATCGTCTTTCTCAGATCTTGCAGAGAGAAAAGTTCCTAAATCAGATAGAATAACTTTTGAATCTTTGATTGATTGAATATTAGAAGTTAATATGTCTGTTATTTTTTTTACTTTGTCAAGATTTTGTTTTAATTCTTTCCCTTCCTCAGCAAGATATTTCACACAATCATCTGAACTATTCTCTGGTATTTGTTTAAAAGTCTCCAGTAAATTTTCAATGAAGTCTTTACAAGGTAAATTATTTGCATTTATCAGTGCTTTGATAGAATAAAGATTTTCTTTTTCGTTCTCAGCTAATATTTTTAATGCTTTGGAAATTGTATTTTCATCAGCATCAATCTCTTCTCCTGTTATAGCTTCAAAATTAAAACAAGCATCTTTAATTTGTTGTAACGTTAAAGTCTGTTCTCTTGGCATAAATGCAGCGACTTTAAACGCATTATTATTTGTAATTGCCTCCCTACCTAAATGTTCCGTATAATCGCGATATCTTTTTCCCTGGTAACTAATTTCAATCTTACCCGCTCTAAATAGTCCAGCTAAGACTAATCTAAGCATATCTCTTTGCCAACCATAACCATATCCACTAAAATATTCATCCAGTATTTTTCCCGTTAGTTTATCTCCGAATGAATGTTTTTGATTAACAAAATTCATGATTTCTTGAGAAATATCTATATTAGTATCAATTATATATCTACCACCTTCTTTTTTAATAAGCCCAATTCCATTTCCCGAATCATATATTACAGTAGGTAAACCATTTAAATTATTCGCAGTGAGTATTTGCTCAGCTTCTTTACCTGTTAATGGTTTAGCCCCTAATTCATATTTTGGAAAAATGTCACTGAAATATGTATCAATCAAATTTTTTACACTTTCAATTAAATTAATTCCAAGTGATGCCATATCTCTTTCAACTCCTCTAAAAAGCGAAATCCCTGTATATATTGATTGTTCAATTAATTCTCTTAATCTCCTTGAATATTTATCCTTTCTAATTTTTTCATCATTAAAACATTTATGTTCATCAGCAGGCAACATTCCTTCTGCAGCTAATCTTTTATGGTTTTCAATCATTTTATCGGATTTGAACACTTCATCAATTAGATTATGAATATCTTCATTTAGGGAAAAAACCATAATAATTTTGTTTTTATTACGATCCTCCCGAGATAATATTTTATTATCATTCACTGCATTTGCTTTATTATTTTTCTCATCGATACAGTATGAATCAATTTTAAGATCACCTTCTTGACTTATATTATGGTCATCTAATTTAAAAGATATTTTAAAAGATCTTCCATTATGTTTATAAATTGTAATTTTAGAATCGCTTAAGATGTCGCTTATAACATCCTTTTTAATTTTATTTCTTTCTAATGGTTTCGGAGAGAGGTCATTTCGTTTTATATCCCAGTTTTTTTCCTGAACTGTTAGTAATTTATATCCGTCTTCAGTCAATTTAATAAATTTGCCTGTTTCAAGTATTTCTATTGATAGCTTTACATTGGACAAAACTGAATCCGAATCAATATGAGGGAAAAGCACTGCTGCAATGTTTTCTGCTGTTCTTGGTAAATCTCTTACAAATTCTAATAAACAAATTGCTTTTGCAACTTTTAAAACCCATTCTTTATCTGCAAATCTTCTTGATATATCTGCAATATCTTTTTGTCTTTCACTACTTAGATTTGTTTCGATTAAATCATAGATTTTGTCTAATGTAACTAATGTTCCAATATTTTCATCGGCTAGATTTACTTTTGGATTTATTAACATTTGTTGAGCTTGTTTAATAATAGTTCTGTTACTACCTCCACTAAATCTATGCGCTCCTGGGAGTAATCTTATTCCAGACATTATGTCTATAGATAATTCAATAAAATGTGGTAAATAAGGATAAAGATTTACAAAATCATCCTGTGTTATTTTATAACTTCTTGAAGTATGCTCTAATTTACAACATTGATTAAGTTTGTGCTCATTAGCATCAAATAATGTTTTTAGATTTGAAATTGCATTAGCTTTTTTTCTAAGTACTCTTTTCCCTGTAACCTCTGCAATATCTGTTGGTACAATATCCACTTCGTTTGGAAATCTATCTCTTAATCTTGCGAGTTCTATTCGTTTATCGTCTAATGAACTGACAATTTCGTTCAATTTTTCCTGTGAAGTAACTACTAACCAAACTGGTGCAATAGCTTTCTTAGCTTTTACTCTATTTTTACTTTCAACACCTAACGCTTGGACAATCGCCTGTAAATCAAGCATTTTATCAACACTCCTTGAAACATATTGTCCAATTTCATCCACGATAAAAACTGCCGAAGTACCTTTTTGCCGTCTGTCCATTAACTCAAAAACAATTTTCGCAAAATTAATAGGTGTAATATCTGCTCGCCCTTCCTTTATAGTTTTAACCCAGGAATCAGGTAAATTATAAGTTTTAGGTTCCATTAAGTGAAGCACTGCACTGGCTTCATTTAAAGCACTAGCTCTTTTTCTACCCTTTGACCATTTCGATTCATATTCTTTTTCATATATTTCAATAAATTTGTTTAATTTATCATTTTCCTCTAAATCTATCTCAAGCTTAGCGATATCAAAATCTTCAGCGTAGTTTAATTCTCTTAAAAATACTTTGTACATAATTTTAGTAATACTATCATCTTTTTGTCTTACACCTCTATCCATCGAGATATCAAATATTATAGATTTTATAGGAATTGCTTTTTTTAGAAAATTCAAATTATCAGCTATGAATTTATCATTTGCCTGATGATTAAATAAGTCACGCGTATCTTTTCCTACAACAGTTCTTCCTTCAAGTATGTACCCTAATATTTTTGCAAAGCTGGATTTACCGGAGCCAAAAAAGCCGGATACCCATATCCCAATACCTTCGTGTGGAGCACTTTTTGCATCTATAACGGATTTTAATATATCTCGATAGTGCGTTTTTATTTTATCGGTGACAACGTATTCCTGTATTTCATCAAAAACTGTCTCTTCATTATCCTGTGTGACTTTAATAACTTCTTCTATTTTCCTGTCTACAGGTTTTTCAAAAATGTCTTTAATTTTCATAATATAATATTAATTTATTTATTATTTCTTTTTTTGAAAAAGTGTTTTTGATACAGATGACCATTCATATTTTCCTTCTTTCAATTCTTTATAAAACTTTTCTGGTTCTTTCCAGCTTGGTATAAGTTTATAAATAAGAGCCATATTTAGAATTACTCCATCATCTATATCCGGCTTAAATTCTGTATCAATTACTTCTTGAATATCTTTTTTAAATATTTCAATTTCATCTAATAAATCTTCAACTCTGGAGATTTCTGTTTCAATTTTTCTTTTTTCCGTTCCAAAAGAAGTATTACGTTTAATGATTAAATCCTTTAGCTTAGCATTTTCAAGTTGTAATTTAGGAATTATATATTTCTGAATTAATGAATATAGAGATTCGTTCGTAAATTTTAAATTATAAATATAAAATCCATAGTTTTTTTTCTTCGATTGTAACAACCAGTATGTTGGTCGCTTTTTATACATGGGTAAATGCCAATCAATAAAGAACTCTCTGCTTAAGAATTTTCTTAATACCTCTATAGGATTGTCAGTTGTTCCTCGATTAATTGTTTCAACAATTTCTAATGCTTTTTTATCATTCAGTATTATTTCAAGTGAGTTATAAATATTTTTTGGAAGGTCGTCAGCATGCCCTTCATCTAAAACACAAATTCCATCATCGTCAGCTTTTACTTCTTTATAATCAAATCGTCCCATTAAAATTCCGATTGCATAAGATATCCACCTTACCGCCAGTTCGTATTTTTCTTCAGGTCTTTCTAATTTATTTGTAATTATATAATTACACACCGTATCCGGATGAAAACCGGAGGCAAGACAAATTTCCTCTAAAGTTAGAAATCTTAATATTTTTCTAGAAATTTTTAAATTATTTTTATTTTCACTGTTTTCATCTTCAATATCATCTTCATTAACTACTTCAGAAGTCTGTTTTAATACTTCAGAGGGAATATGTTTTTTTAAATAATATATTTCAATTTTTTCTAAACTTTTGTTCTTTATATCATTAATATTATCCATATCTCCTGGTAGTTTTCCAAAATCTTCTTCTATACTTTTAATATCTTTGGTCGAAACATTAAATAATTTATAGCAATATTTACTTATTTCGGTTTCATATTTTAATAGTTTCATCTCAAATTCTAATGCTTCGATTAATCCTGAAGTCCAGTCGGTCGGATTTACAAAATTCCAACTTAATTCATCTTTATCAACTAAAGATTTCATTATATCTACACAATTTTGAACAGATTGTTTGAAGTTAATAATATTATATGTTGAAGAATTTATATCCGGAACTGGTAATCGAGACAAATCACCGACTTGATAATTCACAGTAGGGCTTATAAGTTTTATTAAAAAAGATAGAAGTTTAGAGTTCAACAATCCAATTAGTACTATGTTATCAATTTTTTGGGGATATATTGTAGAACCAGCTACATCGAAAATAAAGCCAATAGGTAAAAATCTTACACTTAAATTACTTATTGTTAAAAATGAGTAGGTTGCCCCTTCCTTATAATATAAATCAACATTTTTAATAATACGTGACCACGATTTATAAAGATAAGATGCCCACTCTTTTAATTCCTTCCCGTCTTTTTTCCAATTTATAAGATACTCTTGATTACCATACCATTTTCTAACTTCTCCTCCTTTCATATAAGGATACCATTTTTTATCAGATTTTAATGATTCCTCCTTATCGTGACAATTAAAGAAAATATTATTCTTATCTACCTCCCACCATAACCTTAAAAACCTAAAATTGTCTGATGTAGCAAGCCCTTGCCTTGCAATAGCAACATCTGACAATAATTTCTTTGAAAATAAATTTCTTATCCCATCACTTATCCAATAAACAAAAGGCCAAGAAGGAATAATTTTTAATTTAGATTGGTCAATAATATAATAATTTATATATTGGTTGTCAGATTTATTCAACAATAATTTTAGTCCATTTAAAAAAGCTACTTGTTTTTCAACATCTTCTTCGCTAACGACTCTAAAATATACTCCATTTCGTTTTGAGTTATCTTTTATTTTTTTCTGTAATGCATACATTACGAATCCTTGAGCTGTCTTATTCGCTACTTCGAATTCTGTCTTTGTTCCTAAATGGACTAGTGTTTCTATCTGAGTTTCTTCAATTATTCTTTTTCTTATCTCCTCATTTGAACTTGTAAACATAAATGTGTGAATAGTAACAAGCCCGAGAAAACCGTCAAATGTTACAGAATCAATACATCTATCAATAAAACATGTGTATAAATCGCCGGATTTTTTTTCATATATTTCTTTTAAATCTTTACTTAGATATTCCGGCCAATTTCTCTTACCACTATAAGGTGGATTCGAAACTATTATATCATGCTTTTTGATTAACGCATCAATTAAATTTATTCCTTTTACTGATTCACCCGCAATAAACGCTCCAGTTTTTTCTTTATTGGATTCCGAAAATTTAAACAATGCTTCTCTAATTTCTGTTTTTACATCTTCCCATATAATTTTCCTATCAATTTGAAGGTCTAATTCCATTTGCTTAGTTTTTTTTCCATCACTGAACAAATCATATTGGTATATTTTTTCAAGAGTTACTTTTTCTTTTTCAACAAAAGATTCAACTAATTCTTCAATTTTTAATAATGAACCTAAATAATAAGCTTTATTAAATACCGGTAGAATTTGTAAAAGTAGTTTTTTTGTTATTTCATGTTCTACTGGAAGTTCTTTAACAAATTTATTGAGTACATCTTCAGAAAACGGGGGAATATCGGTATAAGTCAGGTTATATTTTCCAAGAGATATGTTTTTATTTATTGATTTTGCTTTTAAATAAAGCGATAAAGCAGAAAGCTGAATTGCTCTGAGGTCTATATCAATCCCATAGATATTATACTCAATAATAAATTGCGGAATTTGATTTAAATCTTTGACTGATACTTCCTTTAACCAACCATCATTTCCTGCATTATTAATTTCTTCGAGATACATTTCGTAAAAAATATCAAATGCATACATTCCGAAATGCATTGTTCCACAAGCCGGATCAAGAAGAGTAATATCACAAACTTTTTTAAGAGGAATTAAATCATTATCTTGTTCATTAGGAACAAAATACTGCATCTTTTCTCTCAATTTTGAATTAGGATGCATTCTAATCCAAAGTCTTCCAAGTGTATTTTCAACAAGAAATTTTACTATCCATTTAGGAGTGAAAATCTGAGTTGCTGCCGGAATATCTCTTAATCCTAGCTTTTTCTTTTCTTTGTATATTTTATTAAATACTTTTTCTTTCTCATCTTCTATAAAATACTGATAAACCCATCCTATTACCTCATCTTCTTTCCAAATATCTTTCAATGAGTCTTTGTTTAATATCTCAAATAAATTCCTTAATGTTTTTTCTTGAGGAAATAATAAAGAACAAATATTTTCAGGATCAAACAAAACTTTTATCTCTTCATCTTTCGATAAATCAGTAAAAAGCCAATTTAAAAATCTTTCATAAGATTCATATACTTTTCCTTGCTTCCAGATTTTTTCTATTTCCGGATTATCAGCCAAATAGAATTTAAAATTGTTGGATTCAAAAGCCCTTGAGAAGGATTGCTTAATAATCTTTCGTTCTTCCATCATTTTTAAAGCAACAAACCTGTTAAGGTAAGTAAAAGCATATTCTTTAACTATTGAAGACATTATTTCAATAGTTTTTTTCCCTGTACTGACCTGAATATTAAAATATTCCTCGAGTTTTTCTCTTATTTCGTAATCTTTTAAAAACTTTTTTAGATTAGGTAAAGAAGAAATATTTTCAAAACTACCATCAGATTTAATTCCAAATGTACCTTCTAATTGAGTTAAACAATCTTCAATCAAAATTGCTTTTGATTCATTAATAAATCCTGAACTTTTAATTATTTCTTGAATATTAGCCATATTTATTTATTATAAATATTTACATGATAACTACCGGGTGGTTGATCAAATAAATCCATAAAATAAAGAATATTATCTTTCAACGAACCAGGGTAAAATAAAACACAAGGGATATCTGTTTTACCTTTCATATAGTCCAATAGCACAGATATTTTATATGCATTCGGTGCGAATACTCCTGCGCGATATAGAAATACTATTGTATTATTTTTTGATATTTTATTAAGCTTCTCTTCTAAAAGTTTTGTTATTGGAGTATAGTCTGGATCAGATAAAATAACATTTAAAGATTCCTGAGCTCTTTCAAATTTGAATTCTTTTTCTTCATTTGAGAGTGACTCTATTCCTCCTTCATTTGATATGGATTCATAATATAAGTCAGCTAAAGATATTAATTCAATGTTTTTGCTTTTATTATTCAGACGTGTTGCTAATAGTTTGATTTCCTTTCGCATTTCAAATTCCAAATTAGGTTCATATCTAAAAATTGCAAAAGGTAAATCGTGGTAAGGACTTATAGCAATCTTATCAAAAGATAAATCCTTTTCTAATTGTTCAAGTTGTTCTCTTAATGATGACATTTACAACTTCCTCAAATGATTTTTCAAAAAAACTAACTTTAAATATATTGCTTATTTCTTCATACCATAAATATTTTTGTTGATGTGCTTCGAGAAATAAATGTCGTAATTCAATTTCGTTTAAAAGAAAGAACTTCCAATAATCATGTTTCAGTATTTTTTCTCCAGAAAAACCTTCAGTATGAATAAAAAAAGAAATATAATAAAATGCCGGAAGCTGAATGAAAGTTGGAGCAATGGTTCTTTTCACTTTCCCTTGTAATATACCGAATCCTGCTAAAGCATTCAATAAACCTGTTACTACTCCACCCAAGACACTTTCAGTCCAATTAACATTGATATCACCTGAACTAATTGCATCCCTAATGAAATTACTTGTTCCATTTGATGTAACTTCCAAAATACCTTGCTCATATCGCGGTAGTAGATAGTTATTAATAAAGTAAGGTATAAAGGGTTCATTAAGAGCAGTGTAAAAGTAAAGTAGCTGTGTTAAAATCTCATATGGTATATTTGCTTTATCAAGTATTTGTAAATATTTCCAATGACCTTCCGGATAAGCCCTGATATATCTTGGTAAAAATATAAAATCAAGGAAATCCTTTCTTCGTCTATAACTCTTTTTTGCTAAGACATTTTCATGAACTAATTTTTTACGCAAATCAAGTTCAGGTAGTTCATCTGTCCAATTCCGCAAAAGCTCAAGGGAATCCTCGATCGCTGCTCCGGCACGTTTTAAATTGGAATTATATTTTTTCTCAGTAATATTCTTCATTAATTATCTGCATCTAATTAAGATACATATATTATGAAATTTAGCAAAAATAGCATTCAATTATAATTCAATTAAAATTCTTTATTTTTGAATTTTAAATAGAACGCAATGATTTATTTATAGATTATTCTTTAAAATTTACCTTATTGTCAGAAATTTATAACCTCCTGATAATTTATCAGTTAAATTAAACTATAATATATGTATTTTACAGTAAATAAACATAATCGATACAATTAAAAGCTAATTTTAAAATTATTATAAGAAAGGATATTCTATGGAAGATAATGAAAAAATAATAGAACAATGTATTGACGATATTATTAGTACGATGAATGAAGATTTAAGCCTAGAAATTGTTGAACAATTAAAAAGTGATTATAGAACTAGAATAGAAGATAGAATCAATATTGCAATTTTAGATAATATTCCTAAAGAGAAACAAAAAGAATTTGAAAATCTCTTAGACACTGAAGATGAAGATAAAATACAAGACTTTTTATTTAAAAACGTTCCTAATTTTGGTGGAGTGGTAATTAATGCGATAAAGGAATTTAGACAATTGTATATAAAATAATTAATAATAATAATTTAATATATATTTTTGGGCTAAATATTAGCTCTATACTTTTAAAAAATTAAACAAAATAAAAGGGAGTATCTATGAATAATGTTGATCTAATTGAGGTAAGCATAAATAATGCTATAAGTGAAAGTGGTTCAGAATCTAGTTATATAGTAGACATAAAAATCAATATAAATGGAAATATTTACAATGAATCAAAAAATATTAAAGAAAAAGTGAATGCCTATAGTGTTCATCCAGTAAAAAAAAGATTATTAGATGATATAAAATTTGAAGAGATTGACGGGCATGGTGGTATTGTTAGAATAACAATAATATATTATACAAAAGCATATGATTATTTCTCAGAGGCAAAATTTTTTGATGTTCTTTTTAACAGGGGTGATTGTGAATATGTTAAAAGTTATTACCTAAACGAAAGAAAACAAACACCAATATTGAAGATGGTTACTGAAAATAAACAAGATTTAATCAAATTATTCGAAAAAATTATTGAAAGATTTCCGTCAGGAAGACTTACTTCCTATCTATTAGATAATAATCATATTAATACTGATGAAGTAAAAAAAGAATTGAATTATTTTATTGAAGGAAAAGATTCAGATAGGAGATATACTGATGAACAATCCAAAAAAGATGCTGAAGAATTTTTAAAAGAATTAAATAATATAGAGAATATAGCATAATAGAGGTACTTTGATACATCATTGTGAAATATAAAATATTATGGGTGTAAGTGATAATTTGGATAAATTAGATTTGGAATAATAAAATGGCAACGATAAAAAGAACTGATAGCGGAATTGAGTATCTTTTCGGATTACTTAAAGTAAAGACGAAAACGCTTACGCGAGTTGCCTTTTGGAAGATTCCTCGTAAGGCACACCAAGAGGATATTTGCTTAAAAATTGGAAGATATAGCAAAAATAATTTTGCACCAGATACACCTGAAGTTGAAAATCCCAAAAGTGAATTGACTTTAGACAATGAGGAATTTCAAAATTTGCTTGCGTTTTTATCAGAAAACTACGAGCCGTTCAAAAAGGGAGTTAAGGAATATATTCCAATTGATGAAAAGTTTGACCATCAACAAGTTAAACATTTAAAGGCAATTTTTGCTGATCCAGACAAACAGAAAGTTTTAGACTTTATCGCGAAGAATAATATCTTACCGGAAGATCTCATCGCTAGTTTACAAAATCAAACAAGAATAAATGCAGTCAGAGAATTCGAGAATATGCTCAACCAAAATTTAGTTGAACAAAAATGGCAAGAATGGTTGAAAAATAATGACTGGGTGCTTGGGAGCGAATTCGTAAGGATTTTAGACGAGAGAGAAATTGATACCGAAAACATAACAGATTATTTAATGCAAGCTTATGATGGTTTTTTGGATATCATCGAAATCAAACGACCCGAAGGCAGTTTGAGGTATTGGGCCGACTCGCAAGACCATGGGAACTATGTGCCGTCAGCCGACTTAACCAAAGCTATCACGCAAGCAACGAAATATATTTACGAGGTGGAGCGTGAAGCAAATAGTATTAAATTCTTGGAACGAGTTGGTAATGTTAAAACGATAAAACCACGCTGTATATTGATTTTTGGAAGATCATATAATTGGAACAATGAACAAAGAGAAGCTTTTCGAATTTTGAATTCTAGCTATCATAATTTATCGATAATGACCTACGACCATGTTTTGAGTAGAGCCAAACGGATTATAGGAATTAACGATACCGAGGAAACAAATCAAAATACAGGCATAGGAGAAATTGAAGCTGACGATTTTCCATTCTAAGCATGTTCACCGTAAAATCTTACGTCCAATTAAAGAATATTGAGCCTAAAGTAACAAAGAGGTACTTTGATACCTCTTTTGTGTTTTCGTGCGTTATAGGGCAATTTTTAGCCTCTGGTAATGTGTTATTTGCACATACTAAGTCTATAATTGCCTAATGATTCAAAAAGTATATGTGCTTGGAATAATACTCGCAAAATAATTTACGAATTTTGTCAATAATAAAATCACCGAACTAATCAATTCAAGAGTCTCATTTCCGAAAACGAAAAATATTATATATATAAAAATAAGGAAAAGTATGAAGCGAATCATATAATTAATGATTTCTTTTTTTTAATACGTAAATAATTATCAAAAGCAATATAATGTTAATATTATTCTGATTTTTTATTCTTCTTATTAAATTCAGGATTTCGATCATAATGTTAGTTTAAGATTTATTAGCTATATTATATCAAACAGGAAAATAATTGCAAGTAAAAAGCCCTGTCAAGAGGATAACAGGGCTTTTAGTTTACAAAAGAGACTTAATATCTTCTTCTGTGAGCTCAGATACTTTTTTATCAATCTGGGGTGCTTGTATAAAAAGGTTCTTAGATAGTCTGATGACGATATTGTCAGGTTCAGAATGAAGTAAAAGAATATGCTTAAATGCTTTAAGCTGTCTTTCCTGTTCTTCAGTCATTGACTTAGCCATTAAAGCTACGGTGTTAGGATATCCGATTGATAAAAGATGAAAAACATCAAAAGTGCTTGGTACTAAGATAGCGAACGGTTCTTTTACCCTGTGAATGTTATAAACAGTTCGTTTAAAATTCTTAGGGAAAAGCCAATTTCCTGTTTTATTGTCATAAGCAATGTAACCAGTATGATTTCCGTTTTCATCAAAAACCTTAAAAGCAATTTTACCGGCAAATATACTTTTTTGCCTGACAATACCTACTTCATACTCTTTCGCGATTTCTTCTGTAATCCCGTAAGGCTCTAACATCTTATGATGTTCAAGTAAGAGATTAGGAAGTTCTTTCTTTTGTTCTTGAGCCTGTGATTGAAATTGAGTTTTGATTTCAAGCGCGGCTGTCCTTAAATCAATTTCTTTTATATTAGAAAGAAAGTTTATTACTGAGCCTTTGTTTTGACCTTTAGGTTCAAAGAAAAGGTTCTTAGAGACATTGATAATAAAGCCATCTCCTTTTAATTCCCCGTTATCCTGTTGATAGGGGATATTAAGCCAGTCCAATAAATCTTTGAAAGGAACTGTGCTTATTTCTGCGAAATTAAGATATGTGTTTGACAAGGTACAATACTCCTTATTTTAAGTTTATTTTATTGTACCATATAGCAAAAGAAATAGCAAACTTTGTGATGCTATTCCTAATGCTTTAAGTAAGTCTAACAATTAAGAAAAGTTTGTGGGACTAACTCGTCTTAACCGCAATTTTGAGCAAGTCCTTCTTCCCATATATCCCAAGCCCCCTAAGGCATTACACCAAAAGGGCGTGCAAATGAATAGTTGAATATACGGTCATAATACTCAATCTTAAAAGTACTACCAAGTCAAGCAACACATTTCAGACTTACATATTTAATATATCAAAAATTAATCCATTCGTCACCTAAAAACATAAATGATTGATTTGTTATGGTAGGTTTTTCTTTTATTATTATTTCGGGTGTGTCTTCAAGTTTAGGCGGATATGTTTCTACTAAAATGTTATTGGTACCCAGTCTGACTAGCGCTTGATATTTCGGAAGATTAAAAAGGTCTTTAGTTTTTACATCAAAAATAGGTGCAAAGCGTTCTGCTTCTTCATCACCGCAACGAAAACAAATAGTTGTTCCGACATTTCCAAAAATAGAGCCAAGAATGTTTTTAGGTATCTGTTGAAAGTTTTGGTGTGCTAAAGTAAAACCTACTTTAGAGCTTCGACTTCTAGCTAATAGTTCAGAGAAAAGACTTGAAACTACTATTTGAAATTCGTCAACGTAAACCATTAAAGGATTAAGTTTCTTATCAGCAAATTCACAATAAGAAAGTACAGCGTATACAATAAGATTAGATAAATAAATTCTACTATTACGATTCATTCGTGAAGTATCTACTAAAACAACTTTGTTATTTTCTACAATGTTTGTTATATCTAATTCGTTTTTACCAATAACAAAATCTTTCATTTCACCTGTTGAGATTTCAATTAAACGGGAAGCTAATCTCTGCGCGCTTTCAATTTTATATCTATTACGAGGTATATTTCTATCTTTTTCATCAAAATCTTTCCAATAAATATACTCATCACTCATTGGTCTTAGTGTGCTTAAAAGCTTTTGTCTTGTTTCGGGATATAATAAAAACTTAGTAAGGTATTCAAGATTTTTATCTTCTTCTTTAGTAATTGACCTCATAGCAACTCCAATTATTTCTCTCATTAAAACTGTGCTTTCAGGATTAGAAGCGGTTAATGTTACTAAAACATCAAGAATCTGAATAAACTCTTGAATTATATTATCTAATTTGTAGCCTTCTTTATTTAAAGGATTTATAACAATTGGGCTTTTAATCGAAATATAAATTATTCGTGATTTGTCTTCGGTTAGTTCATAAAGTTTTTTAACACTGTCACCTTTAGGGTCAATAAAAATAGTGGCAATACCTTGCTTAATATCATATTCAGCCATTCGTTCCAGTAGGGAAGACTTACCCATACCAGTTTTACCCACAATATAAGTATGTTCAAAGCGGTCTTTTAGATCATATATCTCTGGTTGTTCATGATTAAAATCATTTAAAAATCCTAAACTAAGATTATATCTTTCCATTATCTAAATATTTTAACCTTTCTCTTTCTAATTTTGCTTTAAGAGTATCTTTTTTTGCTTCATTTTCATCAGCTTCATATTCGATTTTTCTAGCTTCTGCATTTTGTTTTCTAATTACGAATTCTTTAACTTGCTCTTGCAATTCCATATCTTTATCAGGATTCTCAGCATTTTCATTACCTAATTGAACAGTCACATATGATTTTAGTACTGCGGGTAATTCATTAAAATATTTTACAGCTTCAGCTAAAATTAGAGCCACCTGTGTTTCTTTCAAACCTTTAGCAATCATTAATTGATATTCGGCTTCTGATTTTAATTTAAGTACTAAATTTTCTGTCTCAACTTTCTCTCTTAAAGCTCTTTGCATTAAAATATCTTCTTCTAATCTTTCTTCTTCTAAACTCATTATTTTTATTCTATGTTGATATTCAAATTTAACGAAATTCAAATCGACTTTAGATTGTTCTAATTGTTTTTGTAAATCATTTCTTTTTATTAAAGTTAATTTTTCTATTGTCTCAAAACTCAAAATAGAATCAGCGTGTAATTGCATTAATTCATTTCCAGTATCCCTAAGAGATGTTATATAACGACCGATAATCTTAACTCTTTCAACATCGAATTCTAATCTATGATTACCCCAACCCTTAAAAAATACCGGACCAGGCTTAGTCATTTCATAAGCCATTTTTTTGACTAATGATTTCATTGTTAACTGCGATAAATCATATTCAATTATTTGGTTATCTTTATTTAATACTGACATTGCTGATCTCCCTTTGTTTTGTTTATTAAAATTTTTCGGATTTGGTAAAAAAGATTCATTGATTTTTAGGTCTTTATATGATTTACTAGAAGCATAGAATAATAATAATGAAATGAACCCTGCAATTATGGCAATCATACCCCATCCTGAATCTGTAAAAAATTGCTTAGTTAAATCCCAACCATTGCAAGAAAAATCAATTAGACTTCCAACAAAAACAACTATTGCTAATCCTATAATAAACCAAATCATTTTTTATTCTTTTTATTTTTCGAATTTTTATTTTTGTTTAATTTATTAGTTTCAATTTTTTTATTATATGCAAATTGAGATGGCAAAATTGTACTTCCATTACTTACACCTTCCCACACTTCTAATGTTTGACTAAATAACTCATTAATATGATCAGAGTAAAACATAAAATCTATATATGTAGTATCTTGAAATGTAATATTCCAATTCCTAGGCAAATTTAAAGATATTTTATTATTTTCATCTTGAGTCCAAGATGTACTTTTACCAGTAATATATCTATATCCATTTATTATAATTCCATAAAAATCAGCATCAGTTTTTATGGTATAAGGTTTATTTGGTTTAAAAGTAAAAGTTGGCAATGGTTCACTGTAATAAAAATTTATCTTCCAATAAGTTTTTTCATAACTATGTTGTTTGAAAGCGAAAAACCAAGTAATTATACCTATTGATATAAAAGCAAAAAAATAAGCAAAAACACGTTGTCTTAATTTAAGATAGAAACTCAATCCTCCGAATAACGTATACTTTCCAAATCCTCTGTTAGCCCAAATTCTTTTTATTATGTGAAATTCATTTACAATTACACTGGGAATATCTCTAAAACCAAAATATAACATTTTAAGAAAAAACCAAATTAAAATAATTGAAAGAATAAAACCTACCACGATCATTACTATTGCGAATGGCCATGCTACTACATTTAAAATTTCTCCTCCGGTAGAATAAGTGTGCTTCATTATTTCACTGAAATGAGCAACATGCCGATAACTAATATAAGATAAATATTCTATTAATGCGCTTGCGACAAGAAAGAGTAAAGTTTTAAATGGAGTTATTTTATAATCAAAAATCTCGTACAATATTAAATCCTTTTCCTAAATCAATATTTAAATTACCAAAAATAGTTACAGTAAATTTTATTGAATGAATATCTGGTTTTGGAAGGTTTAAAAGCTCACAATATTCTGTCCACTTTACAAAAAATTGTATATCAGTTGCTAGATTTAAATAATTCTGTTTTTTCTTTTTAATAACATCTTCCCATTCAGGTTTTTTTGCCTCAACTTCAATAAAAGTTAATTTATATTTCTTTTCCTTTTTATCTAATTCAACTAATAAAGCATCAGGAATAAGATATCCAAAATTCGGGTAAAGAAACGTTAAAAAAGTTTCCTCTTTTGTTTTTTCTCTAAATATCTTAATTAAAACTTCGGTATTGTTAAGCTCGTTTATATCGCCTTTGCCTTTGGGTTCTTCTGGTAGGGGAAATTGGTAACCCCCGGCTTCTCTTAATATAGGGAAAGCTAAATCAGTCGAACAATATACATCTTCGCTTGGACTAAAAAGATATCCTCTTTCGCACAATTCTTTCAATTTCCAATCAAACGTAACCTTAAAAAGATGCGATTTTATTTTAGTGTATTGGGACTTTCGGACATACTTAAACAACCTTGTGTAGTAAAACACATCATATAATGATCGCCAAGTGCCACCACCTTTCTTCGAGATAAGGTGTTCTAATTCCGGTATTTTTACTATTCTGTAAGTGCTAATTTCCATATACGTACCTCGTATAAAATACAAAAATTAGCCATATTTTAATATACGACTTTTTTTCCTTATCTCTTTATACAAAAGGCATTTAGCTAAAATATACGAGCTGACATTATACTCTAGTATCTAATACTCTCTCTTAATAAAAGGTCTTTTGGGCGGGTAAGCGGGTCTTAACTCTCCTTCTTTTATCTTTATCTAACTATGGTTTCATCAACTCATACAAATCTACTATACATTCGTAGCTAGTTCAAATTCTTTATTATTTATTTTCAATTCATCATAAGTAATCACCTGTACTTCCATATCGACTTCCTGTTCAAGGATTCTCTACATTCATATCGACTTCCTGTTCAAGGATTCTCTACATTCATATCAACTTCCTGTTCAAGGATTCTCTACATTCATATCGACTTCCTGTTCAAGGATTCTCTACATTCATATCAACTTCCTGTTCAAGGATTCTCTCAATTTCTTTCTTATGCTTTCCTTCATTTCAAGGTTCAACTCTATACACCAGTATCTCTCTAATTTTTATCTAATTTATTTTCTCAAATTTCTTTAATCTTAATGTTATTTATATCTAAGTTATTCTGATATCCTCTTTAATCTTTATTTATTTTTGTCTCTAAAATCTTTTTTATTCATAAGCTTTTAATCAACTCGGTTAATTCCGCTTCATTTAAATAAATTTATATTTTTTATTTATCCACACTTCGAGTGAATGTCATTGAGCGAAGCGATATTGACATTCTTAACGAGAATGTGTGGTATTATTTTTAATTTATTTTTTCAACAATCATCCTTCACGTTTTAGTTTATGGTTTCTAATCCCACCTGTTAGATAATTTTGGTTGTCTAACAAGTGGGATTTTTTAATTATTCTTAAAATCATTTCCTTAATCCGTTGCGGACGGATTTTCTTTCTAAAACTTCGTTTCATATTTCATAATGATTTAATTCTTTTGATTCAGTAGTGAATAATGAATCTTGTCTATATTTAATCGTCTGATTTTCAGGTCGTAAATCAATTTTATCTCGTGTATATAATTTCATAAACTTTTCAGTCGGATAAAAGGTTTTGAATTTACCGTCTTTTTTTCGATGCAATAATCCTTTAGCCAATAATTCTCTGCAACGCTTTGGAGTTTCACTTCCAAAAAAACCTTCTTTGTATTTTCTATCAGATAGTTTTGCCGGTGTTATTTTTCCAAACTCTTTAACGTATTCAATTACTAATTTCCATTGTTCCATATTAGAAAGGTATATTAGCTATTGCCTTATCTAATTCATCTGGCAAATTATCATTCCTTAAATAAGGTTCTAATTTATAGTACCAATTGGCAAGCTCTTTAACATCTTTTTTAGCGTCTTCAATACTATATTCAACAAAACTATCAATTTTTTTTGAAATAATTAAAGAAGCATTATTTATTGCATTCATCCATTTTATATCATCCCGCTTTTCATGTCTTATCTCTTTCCATTTTTCATCTTCCCCTGTTACCTTTGACTGTGCCGTCTCTATTTCATCCTCTTCCTGTTTTACGGGAATAGCGTTTGCGATTGTTCGATAAATTATAGTCTTCCCTCCATATTCTCCTTGTTCCTCTCGATAAGAAATATCAAAAGATTTTCCAACTCCCATTTTAGGCGTACTGCTAAAAGCTATATAAGCCATGCTGTCTGTTCCGTCTTGTTTTGATTGCCATAATTGATATGACTTATTATCACTTCCTTTAATCTTAAACATTGTCTTGCCGTTTTTTGTAGTCTTTGGTTCAACTGATAAAATAGTTATTGTTGTTTTAAGTAATTCCATATTAAAAATGATTAATAATAAATTTTATTTATTGCATTTTTCACAATCAGCGAATGAACACTTTCCCCTGGCATTATGAATTTCCTCTTTTCTTCTTTGTTTTAAAGTTTCTGCTAATGCTTCTCTCAATTTTTTATTATGTTCTTCCATTATAGGATTTTCTTTTTTATGTAGATTTGGTCTGTTATAAGTTCCCATATTATTTAAATAGGTTTGTAATGTAGTTTTCTAAATCTTCCTGCATTGTTCGACCTTTAGGATATTTGTATTTTAGATATGCTTGGTATCTTTTAAGTTTTTCATCGTAAAGTTTTAACTTGATAGTTTTAAATTTTCCTAAAATCCATCTTTTTTTCATATTATTAAAATTCAACTTCTTTATTTTCCAATGTTTCTTTCATTGACTGTATCTGTTCGCCAATGTATTCTGCATCTATAATAGCAGCTTCGTGATAATTACGAGAGATAATATTCCCATTCTCATCTCTCAAAGTTATTGTGTATGTCATATTGTTTAATTTAGAAGGGCTTATTTACCCTTATACTCTCATTATACACCCTGATATTAAACCTGTCAACCCCTATAAAATAAGGGTTATTAGGGTATTTTATAATATCGTGGGCACTTATCCACAACTATAAAAAAAGCCACTATTCTCAAGTGGCTTTTGCGTTCCTGTTAATTGAAAGAGCTTACTGTTCCTCCTTTCTAAATTAGCCCTTTATTCTTAAAGGATAGATAAGATGTTTCGGTTATAATTAAATGGTCAATAACCTCAATTCCTATGTACTTACTGACTTCTATAAGTCTCTTTGTTATTTTTATATCATCCTCGCTTGGTTCAGCTTCACCTGACGGGTGGTTATGAGCAATAATTATCTGTGCAGAGTGTCTTTTAATAGCGGTTTCAAAGACTTCTCGTGGGTGTACAAGACTTGCGGTCAATGTTCCGATACTAATAACATCAACAGAGATTAGCCTGTTTCTGACATCTAAACAGCAAACGAAAAAATGTTCTTTGAAATAATCGGTGGTCTTTTCTTTAAGTATTGAGTAAAGAATTTCTGGTGAAGTTATTGCTTCAGTTTTTAATCTTGATGATTCATTTACTAAGACTTCATCTTTTATAAGTAGAGGTCTAAGAAGTTCATCAATAAGGTGTGTCATTGGTTTCTTAACTTCTTTAGCTTTCTTATAAAGAATTGGGATTAAGTCCTCTCTTATTTTAGGCGTGTACAAGGTTTAACTCCTTTCTTAGAATTAAGTTTAAGATTTTTTCAACATCTGAAACGACTCGCAAAACTGCGGAGTGTGGAGTGATATTCAAGTCTTTAGCATAACTCTCTATATAGCGGTAAGAATTGCCAAAATATTTATCTCCGTTTTTTCCGACTATTCGGCAAAGAGTATGAGCGCCAAGTTCGGCAATTATTTCCTGTAATGGATCTTGACCATTTTTCAATTTGCCTTTTATTTTTTCATCAGCACAATGGCATAATTCATGAAAAAAGGTTTTTTCTTCAGGAGTTGCTAAAGCGATTATTTTCTTATCAGGGCTGTAATATCCGTAATGTTCGTAGTTTCCTGGAATTGCTTCTACTGATATGCCCCACTCTTTTGCTCTTTCAATCAGAGGAAGTTCAGGCAAGACTAATTTTTGATAGTCAAGTAATTCGCCGTCTGTGTCTTCAAAGCGAAAGACATTTCCGGAAACAAAACCGACAAGTGTTAAAACTTCTTCATCTTTCTTGTCTTTCTGCTTCTTGAAATAGGGGACTAATATTGAAAACGATTTAGCTCCCTTTTTAACATGTCGGTTTACTTCAAGCCATTGACGATAACCTCTGGCATCACTTGTCTTTGAGAAAAACATAATGAGGTGATTCATCAAACTCCATTTCGCTGACGGTATATTGGGAATAGGGTACATCGAATAAGCAATAGCTTCAGGTATATTGGCGGTTTTAAATTGTTCAATAACTTGATCTAAAACCTGCTTTACTTTTGGAAGCATATATTTTTCCCTTCTTGACGGAAAATAAAAAACCGGATGCGCCCGTCTTAACGCTATCCGGCAATTTCTGAAAAGCAACGGAGACCTTGTTCTTGTCAAGGTGGAATTTACCTTGATAAGAAAAGAGGTGTTGCTAAAATTAAAAAGACTGGATAGCGTTAGGTTTTAAGAGGTATGTTTTCGGAATTAGTTTTTCCAAAACATAAGACAGGATAAGAACATAAAGTATATGGTTTATGTGTAAAGTTATTGATAAGTATTCACCATACACGACTGGCAAATAATAGTAGTAGGTTAGTAAGTTAAAATCACCTATGGGGATTAAAGCTATAAAATCTTCAATATTTGTCAGCATATATTCTGCCGAGAGGAATAAGATTATAAATCTCATTAATAACTCCTTTCTTTAATGTTTATTTAGTTGTAATGAACTAAGATTATTATAGCACTAAAGAGATTTTATTACCATCCGGGGTGTACCATACTTTTTCATTCAGGCGGTAAAAGTCAGGAAAAGGCATAAAGAGGTACTTGTCAGGAAGGTTCTTAGCTAACTTAGCCAATTCTCTTGTCTTTTCGTGGAGTGTTACAATTTCATTTGTAAGGAGTTCATATTGCTGTGGTCTGGCAAAAACATTATACCAAGTATTAGTATAAACAAATAGGACTGTAAAGTTTTTAGGATTATCAAACTTTTTAGTTCTCATATTATAAAACATATCATTGTATATTTTAAACTTTGCTCTTTCGGTACGATCGATGGTTTTCTTTCTTTCTATTTCGATTAGGAATTTATGAGTTTCGTTTCCATGAACAGTAATAGTTATGTCAGGCATTAAAGAACTAAATTTCTGGTTATATCTTATTTCGGTGTTTCTACTTCCGTAAAAATTAAGCCAAGCTAAGGCAAAATCGAATTTCATACTTTCATGCATTATATTATAAGGAGATTTTGGATAACCTTTATATTTATAATCATCTCTTCCGATATAATTAGCCCCCCTTTTAGTAATGGCGTAAAAAACTTCTTGCGATGGATTTCGAGGTTTAGTAATCGGGTCAAGTTTCTTTATTAGTTCTTTAGCTTCAAAGAAATGAAATAGCTTACGTGCTTGTAAAAGTGAGCCTGCGTAACTTGTGGCATTAGGTGAGTAGAAATTATTTAAAGTGGCTACTCCCCCAATATCTATTAGTTTTTCTAGGTAGGATTTTTTAGTCATATTATTAAAAATATATTATTAAGCCGATATTAGTTCCGACAGGATACCAACACGCTTTGTATTATCCGATTATTAGAGGTAATCAGAGTGGGTTGGTATCCTGTGATTGAGCATTGTGAAATCAAGGACTTGATATCGGCACTATATTATAAGATGCAATGTTTACTGCTGTCAGCAAGATTTATTAAATTATTAGTATTTGCTAAACTGATAATATTGTAGATAATTCCTGTTATCCATATTTTAATTATATATATAGACTAAAAACTTGTCAATAGCTATTTGCTAACTGTTTTATTTATATAACCTTAATATCAGTTTGCTGTTCAAATAAAAATGTAACCAAAACAAGCATTATAAAGAGTAAGTATTTCATTTAGATATATCTCTCATTTAATTCAAACATAAATCAGAAAAAGCAAGATTTCAATTTATCCGGAATGTTATTTCTTTATTTGATATGCCTATATTGATATATAAAAAAACGAAAAAATATAAGTACCCTATCCTGACTCATTTTTGTAACTTTAATATTAAAGTTATTGTTATTATCTTTATATATTAATGAATAAAATTAAACACATATTAAGCTTTTTAATTCTGATTGTAATAGGATTCTTGTTTTTACATTCTGAATTAGATTTATTCACACCTGAACAGCATTTCCATACAACGCATGATTTTTGTGACATTATAAATGGTGCCAAAACCGAAAACGTAAATCTTGATAATGCAAAAATCCTGAATATTGATTTATACAATAACTTCTTAAATATTCCTATTCTTGTTTCAACCGATATACATAAATCTATAATTAATCCCCAAAAAACAAAAACAGTTACTAAATTTAATATCTTATATAGTTCTTTCCTGATTTAGCCCTTTTCTTCCACAAATAGCGACTCAATTTTCTAAATTTTTTAATTACCAAAAAAATAATTATGAAACATATTATATGTTTGATATTACTAATCCTTGTATATAGAAATATTATAGGACAGGATAATCTTCCTCAAAGTATAAGTTTATCAGACGCAGAAAGAATAGCAAGAGAAAACAAACCGGAACTAAAAAAAGGTATCAATAAAATCTCCTCTGCAAGAGGTAAATATTTAATTGGTATTTCTCCTCAAATGCCGGAATTGTCCCTGACCTATGATTTTGTTCCGTTAGGCACAGGCTTAGGCAACTATGAAGAGAGAAGTATAGAACTCAATCAAAACATTGAATTTCCTTTAAAGACAATTTATAAAAGCAACCAACTTAATAATTCAATTGATATAGTCAGAGCAGAAAATGAAGTTACAAATTTAAATGTAATAAATGATGTAAGGAGAGCATATATTATTTTACTTGAAAAGCAAGCTTTAATAAACATTGCTGAAGAGAATAGTATTGTAGCAAATGAGTTTAAGACAAAATCAACAATCCGTTATAACGTTGGTGAGGCAACCAATCTTGAAAAATTAACAGCAGATGTTCAATATACTCAAGCCTTAAACAATCTCGAAGTAATAAAGAATCAGTATAAGAATGCATTAAGTGATTTACTATATTCAATTGGGATAAAGGAAATTTCTAATGATTATAATCCATTATTAACCGATTCATTAATATATATACCTTTTTCCGAAACCATTGAAATGGTGCTTCTAAAAACAAAAAATACTAATCCGTTACTATTGCTTTCCGGGTTAAAAAAATCAAATTCACTCATCGGGAAGAAAATAGCAATAAGCTCTTATCTACCGGATTTTTCGCTTGGATATAAACGTCAATCAATAAACGGAGTAAATAATTATTATGGTGTGAACTTTGGCATATCAGTTCCCTTGTGGTTTATGTTTGACCAAAAAGGCAAAATTGAAGAAGCAAATGCAGAGATAAAAATATCAGAAAACGAATTCGATGAAAACTACATTAGTGTTGTAAATGCAACAAAAAAAGCATTTGTGAATTTAAAAAACAGCGAGAAACAAATTTTACTATACAAAAATGCATTAATACCCGAATCAGAAGAAATTTACAGGGTTGCAAATGCAAGCTATCAAATTGGTGAGATTACATATCTTGAATATTTACAGGCTAACCAAACGCTAATTAAAACAAAAGAAAATTATTTCTCGGTTCTTAAAGACTACAATTTGAATATAATCGAGCTTGAAAAAGCTATTGGTAAAAAATTATTTTAAAAGAATAACAATAATGAAAAATATATTAATAATATTATTTATAATAATACTTGTTTCCGGTTGCGGAAATGAAAAGATAGAAGAAAGCAAAGAAAATAAGACCGAAAATACTGAAAAGGAAAAAATCGAATCAGTGATTTTATCTAAAGAGTCACAGGAAAAAATTAACTTGGAAACGGAAGTCATTAAAGAAGAACAATATAACAGTTTTATAAAAATACCCGCTGTTGTAATTACAGACCAGAATTATGAAGCACAGGTAGGACCAATAGTAGCAGGAAGAGTAAAAACTGTTTTTGCAAATGTCGGGTCTTATGTAAATGCAGGTCAAACTATAATGCTTATTGAAGGGCTCGAAATCGGTGTACTGAAAGCAGATTTTTTAAAAGCTAAAACAACACTGGATTTCACTGAGCAAGAATTCAACAGACAGAAATCTCTTTCAGAACAAAATGCGGGTTCGCAAAAAAACTTAATTTCGTCGAAAGCCGAATTCGAAAAAGCTCGGGCTGAATTTAATTCTATGGATAAGAAAATCCATTCTATTGGGCTTAAAGATGAAGATATTGTAAACGATAAAAATGATTTACACACTTCAGGTGATTTAGCAATTAAATCACCAATAAGCGGAGTGATAGTTGAACGCAATGTGGTAGTTGGACAGTATGTGGAATCTTCTACAATCGCATTTAAAATTCTTAACACAAAATCACTTCTTGTTGACGGACAAATTTATGAGAATGATTTTAATAAACTCGGAAACAATAAATCTGTAGAATTCAAAACGCCGTCAGTTCCAAACGAGATATTCTCATGCGAAATAGTATATAAAGGTCAGTCGATAGATGAAAAAACAAGAATGATAAAAGTCAGGGCAAAGGTAAGTAATCCAAGAAGCAGATTGTTGCCTCAAATGTTCGGTGATTTGATGATCAAATTGGCTGAAAGCAAAAGTGGTTTATTCGTTCCTTCATCAGCCATTCATAAAGATAACGAACAAAGTTTTATTTTTATTCAGGAAAACGACAGTACATTTAAAATGATTGAGGTCAAAACCGGTGTGGAGTTTGATGAAAAAGTAGAAATAGTTTCCGGATTAAAAGAAAATGATAGAATAGTTGTTAATGGGGTATTCGAATTAAAATCCGAATTACAAAAAGAATCATTCGGAGAGGGAGAATAGTATGCTTGAAAAAATTATATCCCGGACTCTTCATTACAGAAATTATGTTGTAATATTCTCTTTGTTGATTATAGGAATCGGTATTTTTGTATATCAAAAACTGCCAATCGATGCTTTTCCCGATGTAACTAATGTTCAGGTCGAAATTGTTGGCAAAGCTCCCGGATTGTCGGCACTTGAGATAGAAAAATTTGTAACATTTCCTGTTGAATATTCTATGCGCGGTGTTCCTGACCTTGTTCAAATGCGGTCTATTACAAAATTCGGATTATCTGTAATTACATTAGTATTTAAAGATAACGTTGATATTTACTTCGCAAGAAACCTTGTCTTCCAGCGCCTTCAGGAAGCAAGAGAAAAAGTGCCGGAGGGTGTTGATGTTGAGATGGGACCCGTTGCTACTGCAATGGGAGAAATATATCAGTTCACTCTTGAAGGAAAAATACCGGCGGATGAAAAAGAAAAGCAAAAATATTTAACAGAATTAAGGACGATGCAGGAGTGGATAATTACTCCTCTCCTGAAAACTGTTCCCGGTGTAAATGAAATAAATTCTTTTGGCGGATATTTTAAACAATATCAGGTTGTGGTTTCTCCTGATAAATTGATAAAGTATGATTTAACGGTTGAAGATGTTTTTACTGCCATTCAGAAGAATAATAAAAACGTAGGCGGCAACATTCTCAATAAAAACTCTTCACAAATCATCGTAAGAGGAGTTGGTCTTCTTAAAACAGAAAGTGATTTAAAAAATATAACGTTAAAATCATTTAATGGTACTCCTGTTTTTATTAGAGATGTGGCTGAAGTGAAAATTGGAGAGGCAGTCAGGCAGGGAGCCGCAATGATGAACGGAAAAGATGAATCAGTCGGCGGAATTGTGATGATGCTGAAGGGAGAAAATGGAAGGGAAGTTGTTAAAAATGTTAAGGAAAAAGTAGATGAAATAAATAACGGCAACGTATTGCCAAAAGGTATTAAGATTGTTCCGTATTACGACAGAAGTGACATCGTGAACAGTAGTGTCCGGACGGTAATTAAAGCCCTTATTGAAGGTGCGATATTTGTCGTTATAATTTTATATTTGTTGTTAAGAAATTTTCGCGGAGCAGTGATTGTAATATTTGCATTAGCTTTATCAATTCTTATGACCTTTATAGTTATGAAACTGACAGGGCTTGACGCAAACCTTATGTCGCTTGGAGGTCTGGCTATTTCAATCGGTATGATTATAGACGCCACAATCATACAGGTAGAAAATGTACAGAGGCACTTAAGCGAAATTAAAAAAGAGGGGAATAAATTATTAACTGTTTTAAATGCAGTGATTGAAGTAAGAAAGCCAAGCATACTCGGTGAACTTATTATCGCTATAACATTTATTCCTATCATATCACTTGAAGGTCTTGAAGGTAAAATGTTTACCCCCCTTGCTTTAACGGTTGCTATTGCACTCTTATCATCGTTAATACTTTCAATCTTTGTTATTCCTGCACTATCTTCAATCTTTCTTAAATCAGGTGCGGAAAAAGAAAGCATAATAATGAAATACGCAAAGAAACTATATTTGCCTGTTCTTAACTGGTCTTTGAAAAGAAAATATGCAGTTTTAGTTATTGCAATTATATTATTTAGTTTTACAATTTATTTACTGCCTAAATTAGGAACGGAATTTATTCCCGTAATGGATGAAGGTGCATTTGATATGGACGTTCAGTTACTTCCGGAAGTGTCACTGGATAAATCGCTGGAAATTAATAAAAAGGTTGCACAGATATTAATGAAATTTCCAGAACTGAAAATGGTAATATCGCGAACAGGTCAGACAGGTGTTTCTGTAGAAGCACGCGGTATAGACAAAACAGGTTTTACCGGAATTTTCATTCCGCGCGATCAGTGGAAAACAGCTACGGATAATGAAGAGATGGTAAACTTGATGCGTGACAGTCTTGCCTCAATACCCGGAATAGTATTCAGTTTCAGCCAGCCGATACAATGTAGAATAGATGAACTCGTTGCAGGAACAAAAGCACAATTAATAGTAAAACTTTTTGGAGATGATATTGACCTTCTCAAAGTTAAAGCAGATGAAATATCTAAAGTGATATTGGGTATTCGCGGTGCAACTGACGTTGTCGTCGAGCGTGTTGCCGGACAGCCTTATCTTTCCATAAATGTTGACAGGGAAAAAATTTCCCGCTATGGTTTAAACGTGAGTGATGTTTTGAATATTATGGAGATTACTGTCGGTGGAATGACGTCAACACAACTATATGAGGACAATAAATCTTTTGATGTTGTTGTTCGGTTCCCTGAAGAATACAGAAATTCTGTGGAAAAAGTCGGAAATATACTCGTTCCGACTCCGCATGGCTACAACGTTCCATTAAGTCAGTTAGCAAATATATCAATTTCAAAGGGTCCTGTACAGATTAGCCGTCAGGACGGACAGAGAAGAATAGGTATTGAGATGAACATAAAAGACAGGGACATTGGTACTTTCGTTTCGGAAGCACAGGAAAAGATTAAAAAGAAAATAAATTTACCAGCAGGATATTACACTACCTGGGGCGGACAGTTTGAAAACCAGCAGAGGGCAATGGCTAAGTTGTTAATCATTCTCCCGGTTTCGATATTAATAATTCTGTCGCTTTTGTTTCTGACATTCAAATCATTCAGGCTGGCATTACTTGTTATTTTTAATTTACCTTTTGCATTAATAGGGGGTGTGTTTGCACTGTTTATATCAGGATTGTATTTGTCAGTACCGGCATCAGTTGGATTCATTGTGTTGTTTGGAGTAGCGGTACTTAACGGAGTCGTAATAGTCTCTTACATTTCTCAGTTACGTCAGGATGGAATGGAAATACAGGAAGCAATCATAAAAGGCTGTAACGACAGACTTCGTCCCGTACTTATGACAGCTTCGATAGCAATATTCAGTTTAATCCCGATGCTGTACGCAACAGGTCCCGGTTCGGAAATACAGAGACCTCTTGCAACTGTAGTAGTAGGCGGTTTGTTTACATCAACTTTTTTAACTCTCGTACTTATACCAACTATATACAGCTGGTTTGAAAAGCGCGAAGTGGAGAAAGAATTATAATTTATAACTAAATGGAAGAATCCCCGCATTTATAAGCGGGGATAATCCGTTAAATCTAATTTCAGAAAGGACATTGTAATGAAAGAAATAAAGGCAATAATCAGAAAAAACAAATTAACTGATGTAATTATTGAACTAAAAAAGGTTAACGACCTTCCGGGAATAACTATTTCTGAAGTAAAAGGATTCGGAAAGAGCCAGGCAGAAGGAGCAGAGCATAAAATTGTTGATGATTTAATAGAATACGTACCCAAGATTAAATTGGAGATTGTTGTAAATGAAGATTTGGTTAATATTGTTGTTGATACAATACAAAAAACTGCTCATACAGGTTTACCCGGTGACGGTAAAATATATGTTTATGAGATTGAAAGTGTTATCAAAATCAGAACGAATGAAAAAGGGGAATCTGCAATTTGAAAAACAAATAAATATATTTCTTATGCTCTATTTATGATATTTACACTTTTATTTATAATTTTTAATTCAATTAACAGGACTTATTAGTATTTATAGGTATTCCTTTTTATAGTAGTTAGAGGGATATTTTACGTACATGAGAGTCCTTAATATACTTTTGACATATGAAAAAACATAAATTAATTATAGTAGGAATACTTATTTTGTTTTTGGGTTACTTATTTTATCAGCTTAATAATTATTCAAAGATTCCAGAACATATTCATTCTATTGATGATAAAAAACCTGAAGAAAGAACTGACGAGGAAAATATTATGGTCTTTGAAAGAACTCTGCAAACGGAACCGACAAATATTAGTATTATGCTTCAGCTATCAGAACTTTATTTAAAAACAGGACAAAAAAGTAAATCTAAAGACATGATTGATGATATTCTAAAAATAGATCCTGCAAACAAGGAAGCGTCCGAAAAGCTTAAGCAATTAAATTAACATTATTTTGCAAATAACTATAATTTGAAGATCTAAAAAAACACGAGGTAGTTGACAAAGTTTATGTTTAAAATAAGAGTTATTAATATGCATTTAGATAAACAGGATAATTAATTTTAATAAAATAATATGATTCAGATAATATTAGGCGGTTTAATGTTAAGCATTATTCATGCATTGATTCCGAATCACTGGATTTCATTAGTTGTTCTTAGTAAAGTTGAAAAATGGAGCAGGTTTGAGACTGCGAGAATTACTGCGATTGCGGGAATATCTTACACTTTAAGCACAACAATTGTCGGTATATTTATCGGTCTTTTAGGTTACAAGTTAAATGCGGTTATTAATATTATTGGCTCTATATATGCACCTATCGTACTTATTGTTTTAGGATTAATATATATTAGTTTTGGTTTCAGGAATAATAGAACTAACATTAAAAAGAGGCATCACCGCCGCAATCAGAAACATTTGAATGTTAATAAAATTAGGCTTAGGAAGAAAAAACCGAGTTTAGCCTTAATACTGTCATTTAGTTCCGCAATGTTTTTCTCGCCTTGTATAGAAATTGAAGCTTATTATTCTAATGCAGGCAATTACGGTTTAATAGGTATTATCTTACTATCATTTATTTATATCTTTGTAACTGTTGTTGGAATGATAATTTTAGTAGATTTAGGGACAAAAGGAATTGGGAAGCTTAGTGAAAAATTTCTTTTTCTTGAACGCCATGAACGATTAATAACAGGTTTAATTTTGATTGTTATGGGTATAGAATCTTATTTTATTAAATTTTAATTATACAAAAGGTTTTGACACATAATCACAATCAGAATATCGCCGAATACAACAAACCAATTTTAATTGGAATAGCCTTAAACGTACTATTCATTGCAATTGAAATATTCTACGGTTTAATGTCAAATTCAGTCGCTTTGATATCCGATGCCGGTCATAATTCCAGCGACGTTATTTCGCTTATCTTAGCTTTAATAACTTCATTACTAAAAATCATCTGATAAATTTACTAAGTTTAGCAAAAGATAACTAAGTTAACTTTTTAATATCCTGATCGCATTGAAAACTGCAATCAAAGCTACACCCATGTCCCCAAAAACGGCTTCCCACATAGTGGCTATACCGAATATCCCAAGTATTATAAATATTGCCTTTACGCCCATAGCAAACAAGATATTCTGCCACACAATGTTTCTTGTTCTCTTTGCAACATCAATAGCTATGGAAACCTTCGAAGGCGAATCAGTCATCAGCACTACATCGGCGGTTTCGATTGCAGCATCAGAGCCAAGAGCGCCCATTGCTATTCCAATATCCGCGCGGGCAATTACAGGGGCATCATTTATGCCGTCACCCACAAAAGCCACTTTACCTCCCTTGCATTCTTCCATCAAGGTTTCGATATGTTTTACCTTATCCTCGGGCAACAGTTCATAAAAGTATTTGTCGATGTTTAGTTTTTTGGCAAAGTCTGCTGCGGCAAATTTGTTATCGCCTGTTAGCATTACCGTTTGAATACTCTTTGCCCTTAAATTTTCTATAGCTTCTACTGCATCATCTTTCAGAGTGTCTGAAATAATTATGTGCCCTGCATAAATACTATCAATAGCTACATGTACTACTGTTCCTGCCACGTTGCAATGCGGGTGGGCAATATTTTCTTTATGCAATAACTTATCATTACCTGCAAGCACTGTTTTACTATCTATAACAGCTTTGATGCCGTGCCCTGAAATTTCTTCAACTTGTTTAATTCGTGAGCTATCTGGGGCTTTTCCGAAAGCTTCTGAAATTGATTTCGCAACCGGGTGGTTTGAGTTGGTTTCTGCATAAGCAGCATATTCTAAAATATCTTCTTTAGAAAAACCGTTGGAAGTTACAACCTCCGAAACCTTAAACTCACCTTTTGTGAGAGTGCCAGTTTTATCAAATACTACGGTTTTTACTTGTGTTAAAGCATCGAGAAAGTTTGAACCTTTTACCAGGATTCCTTTTCTTGAAGCACTGCCGATACCCCCAAAATATCCTAACGGGATGCTTATAACCAATGCACAGGGGCATGAAATGACCAATACAACCAACGCACGGTAAATCCAATCAGCGAATGTTTGTCCGCTAATTAACATAGGTGGTAAAATGGCCAATAAAAATGCACTGATAACCACCACTGGCGTGTAGTATTTGGCAAATGTAGTAATGAACTTTTCGGTTTCAGCTTTTTTAGTTGATGCGTTTTCAACCAGTTCCAAAATCTTTGACACAGAGGATTCACTGAATAATTTTGTTACCTTGATTGTTAGTACTCCTGTTTGATTAATCATCCCGGATAAAACAGTATCTCTTTCCTTCACTTTCCTTGGAACACTCTCGCCGGTTAAAGCAGAAGTGTCAACAAAAGAATTTCCATCAATTATTTCACCATCAAGAGGGACCTTTTCTCCTGCTTTTATAATAATTGTATCACCAACCTTCACACTTTCGGGTGAAACCTTGTTTGCCTCTCCATTTACTAATAAATTAGCGAATTCTGGCTTTATTTCGAGTAGTGCTTTGATCGATTTGCGGGAACGGCCAACAGCAATATCCTGGAACAATTCACCAGTTACGTAAAATAACATTACCGCCACTGCTTCGGGCATTTGGTCAATTGCAAAAGCTCCAAGTGTAGCTATGGTCATTAAAAACTGCTCGTCAAAAAACTTTCCTCTAATGATATTTTTTACAGCCGATGAAATAACTTTCCAACCCACAATCAGATAACCAGTACCGAACACTAAATACTCCGCAATGTGAAAAGGGGTATTGTGTATCTCTTTTTCAAATATTATTCCTATAAGCAAAAGAAAAAGCCCGGTTACTGCTTTTATTATTGTCCATTTGTTTTCTGCAAGTTCGCTTTTTGAGACTATTGTTTTTTCTTTGTCGGCATCTACAATTTCGACTTCCGGCTCTATCTCTTTCACTCTGGCTTTTACTTTCTCAAAATTGTCTGTATCAATATGCAATGTAGATGTCGCAAAATTCACCGAACAAGATTTAACACTATCCATCTTAGAAAGCCCGTCTTCTATTTTCGAAGCGCATGATGCACAATCAATATTTTTTAACTGATATTTTTTCACGGTTTAATTCTTCATACAATAGTACACTTTTTATTAGAAAATACTAATATAGCATTTAATACTTTATTCTCTTGAATAAAGTATAAATGTACGGCTTTTCACCTCCGAACGGATTAATATAAAGATAATTGAAATGTTCAAGCAAAACAAAATCATTTCCAAGAAATTCGGATATCATTTCCTTATTATAATTTTTAACACTTAATCCGCTGCATTTTTTAGCTCCTTCAAGAGAAAACACAGCAATTATTACATAACCATCTTTCTTAACAATTCTCTTCAATGTGGATAGGTAACCAGACTGTTGTTTCTCATTTGTTAAAAAGTGAAGAACAGTCCTATCGTGCCATAAATCTACCTTTAAAGTTAAATTTATTTTGTTAAGACACGTAATATCATCCACAATGCATTTCACTAACTGTGAGTTTTCTTTCGATAATCTTTCATTTAACTTTTTAAGTGCAATTTCACTAATATCTACAGAAATAATATTCTTATAACCTTGATGAATTAAATTATCAATTAATGTGGTTACACCCGAACCTACATCTAATATTGCAGAGTTTTTATTAAGATCACATTTTGCTATTAATTCTAAAGATGGTTTGGGAATTTCCTCATACCATCCTAAATGATTAATCTCGTTTGCTGAATAAACTTTATTCCAATGCTCTTTATAATCGATATGCTTTTCGTTGTCCAAAAGATTTTCCTTACCGATTATATTTAAAAATTAGAAAACTTTCATAATCATTTAAACAGGGTTTATATATTTTCAATTACATTCTTAAGTTTATTTTGTATAGTTTTTGCAACATCTCCAAGATTCGGATTATTAACAGCTTGCATAGAAGCAATAGGGTCTATAACAGCAACGACTGTTTTATTATTGTCGTTTACATAGACTATTACATTGCACGGCAACATTAATCCTATCTGTTCTTCTGCCTGAAGTGATTTATATGCAAATGGCGGATTGCAGGCACCGAGAATTTTATACGGCTTAAAATCAACATCGAGCTTTTTCTTTAATGTTGCTTTAACGTCTATTTCGGTCAGCACTCCAAATCCTTCTTTCTTTAATTCTTCTGTTACTTTTTCAATTGCTTCTTCGTAATTCAGATTTACAATTTTAGTAAATCCATAATTTGTTTGTTCCATTTTTATTATTCCTTTCTTTTATTCTAATTCAAAACCTTCGTTTTTTATTTTGTTTTCTAAATCAATATACGTAATTGTTTGAGGTTCAAATTCAATATATACTTGAATAGATTCCGGGTGTACTTTAAATGTTTTAACCCCTTTGATATCTTTTAACAGTTGATTTAATTTTAATTCTTGTTCTTGATTTAACTCATTGAAACAGATAACAGTTTTAGATTCGTCAATACTAATATTCTTTATCTTTTTACCTTCTTTATCTACAATCATTTCGGTTTCTAAATATAGACCAAAAGGCAAATTCGTCAATTTTGTCTCTTTACCTTGAAACTTTACTGTCTGTTCAGGGTCAATTTTAACCGGCAAGCAAGCTTTAGTCCCGAATACACAAATTACAATTTGGTCGTTACCTAACTTTTCTTTGCCAATCGTTCCTGTAATTCTTTCAGTTTTATGAGTGCAACTATTAAACAAAATAATCAAAGAGATAACGATAACAAATTTAACTTTAGTAATTACTCTATTCATTTTTTTATAATTATTTTCATTTAAAAATTATCCTATTAGAAACTATAGCTAAATAATAACATTGCCCTTAAAAATCGGGACAATGTTATTATTTTTCAATTCCAATTTCAATACTTTATTATTTTAAGAATTAATATCACCATCCACAACACCCATTACATCTGTAATTTCTATGTGTGTTCATTTTTCCATTGTGCGTGTTTCCATTGTGCATATATCCGCTGCAATCCCAACCCCACCAGCCATTAAAAGCAAAATCATTATAATAAGTTTTCTGACCGTCATTCAGTATGTTTTTGATTTTACTACCTGCTTCAATTTTCAAGCTTTCAATATTGTCTTCAATATTTCGTATATCTTTTTGATATTCTTTGATGCGTTTATTACTGACATCATTTTGTTGCTGGTAATCCGAAAAATCAGAATTGACTTTATACAATTTATTTATTTCAGGTTGTATGAGTTCATCATATTCTGTTTTTATCTTGTCGATTTTTTCTATTTGTTCATCGCTCAGATGATATTTCATCGGTACGTTGTAATTACACCAATAATGTGTTGTATCATTATTTTGATATACTGCACTGAATGGTTTTGTTTGATTCTTTCCCATCAACGAAAAAGAAACAAAAATAGCAACTATTACTATGAATGTTCCCAAAAGCCACTTTTTATTTAATTTTAACATTTTTTTATTCCTTTTATTTTTTAATAAATTTTGTTGTAAATTTATTAATATAATTGATTTAAAAATAATTTTATAATTTTATAAATTCTTTTCTTTTAATATTCGTATGACCGAATTTGAGTTATGGTATGATTAAATAAGAAATGATTCATCGAAAAGAAAAATATCGATGGTGTGTAATGGGTTTTTAATTTGTATGGGTTTTATTTTATCATAATAATCAGCGTATCTATTTATACCGCTTAAATTTTCAGAGTAAAATAATTTATTTATCTTTAGCTTTAAAAAATCGTGTGAATTAAATTTGGTTATCCGGACAGTGGCATCTTTGACAATCTCACAATAATCATGGGAACTCGGATTATCACCTTCGTAACCGTATTGTCCAATTTCAGAATAAACAAATACAAAAAATATCACAATTAATAAAACAGTGGTGATAATATTTATTATTTTATTATTTAATCTGATGAACATCTTATTTTTTTAATTCATTAAAATGTTTCAGAATATTTTTAAGAATACTTTTTATATGATTATCATCCAAGGAATAATAAACCATTTTACCTTCTTTACGAAATTTAACTAATTTAGAATGTCTTAATAATCTCAACTGATGTGAAATCGCAGAAACTGAAACATCCATCAAAGCAGCAATATCACAAACACATAATTCGGCATTAGTGAGTGCAAATAATATTTTAACCCTTGTAAAGTCACTGAGATTACAAAAGGTTTCTGATATTTGAGAAATTAATTCGTTCTCAGGAATTTTCTTTTTGACAAAATTAACTTTTTTTTCATCAATTAAAGTTATTCCGCATATAAGAGTATTTTTTTCTTTATACATAACGTTTGAGCAAATGTTCAAATATAAAATCTGAATAATAATATTGATTGTCAAGATAAATATGAATACTTACACATTACTAAAATCTAAATTTAAGAGAAGGGATTTAAATATTCTCGCTACGATTTGGCTACGATTTCTAGAGAAAATAGGCTATTTTACAGAAAATAGTAGCTAGCAGAGAATCGATAAATTGCTGATAATTAGATTATTTAAAGATTTTGATATTTTTCAATTGAGATTCGTAATCAGCAGGTCGCAGGTTCAAGTCCCGTCGCTAGCTCAATATTAAAATCATTGAATTCGAATCAATAAATGGATAATATCAGCAGTAATAAAAAAGTGTTAAACGAAAGTAATCTTCAGGATTTGGAAAATTTATTTGGTATGAAATTCTTTAAGAATGAGAACGCTTATTCTTTAAAGATTCAAAATCCTATTCTTAGAAGCAATATTGCTTTAGATATTTATTTAGAACCGGCTGAAGATAATCTTATTTCATTATACTCAGAAAATTCCCATTTACAACTTCAATCCTGCCGTTATTTTATCATTAGTAATATGCTTGAAGAGGTGATTTTTTACACTGAATCTGATAATAAAATATCGGGTTTAATAATTTCAAAAAGGGGAGATTGTTCATTATATGCAAATGTAGATAGAACAACTCTGGCTGAGGATTTTATGAAGCTTAATTCCGAAAAATTGCTTTCGGCTGTTGCTCTTTCAGTTATTGAATCGGAGTAATACTAATCTATACATCGTGAAAAAAGTTAAAGTGGGTTTTACATTCCAGTTCCTTTTATTACCGGATAAAGTTAAAAGAAAAGACCTTAAAACATCCATTATAAGCATAGTGAATTTTGTGCTTGTATCTGAGAGAAAATCTCTTGATGTTATTAATTTCTTGTTCTGTGATGATAATACTATAATAGATTTCAACAAGAAATACTTAAAGCACGATTTTGAAACAGATATAATTACATTCTTGTATGAAGATACAGTCTTTTCCGAAAGTGATATTATTATATCATTGGAAACTGTTAAAAGAAACTCTTTAACGTATAAAAGCAGTTATCTTATTGAACTGTTCAGAGTAATAATTCATGGGTTGCTGCATTTGTGTGGTATGAAAGATGACACCAAAAACAAAAGAACAGTTATGAGAAATAAGGAAAACAATTATTTAAAATTAGCAGGTTTAATAAATTAAGTATATATGAAAAAATCATTAGTGATAGTTGAATCACCATCTAAAGCGAAGACAATCAATAAATATCTTGGTAATGATTATGTTGTTGAAGCAACAGTCGGTCATATTAAGAATTTACCGAGAAATAAAATAAACATTGACCTTGAAAACGGATATCTGCCCACATACAGCATTATTGAAGGCAAGGAAAAGGTAGTTAACAGGATCAAAGAAATTGCAAAATCGTCAGATAGTGTGTTTATTGCAACAGACCCAGATCGTGAAGGTGAAGCAATTGCTTCTGATATTGCTGAAGAAATTAAAAAAGTAAATAAAAACATTAAAAGGGTATTATTCAACGAGATTACAAAATCTGGTGTTGATACCGCTATGAATAATCCTCTTGATATTGATGACAAGCTTGTCGAATCACAAATGGCAAGACGAGTTATGGACAGAATACTTGGTTACAAGGTAAGTCCTTTTCTTTGGAAGTCTTTTTTCTATGGTCTTTCTGCAGGAAGAGTTCAATCTGTAGCGCTGAAACTAATATGCGAAAAAGAAGAAGAAGTACGAAAGTTTATTCCAAAGGAGTATTGGTCAATATTCGGAATATTCTCAAAGCCTTCAGGAAGCTCAAAACCATTCAACGCAAAATTATATAAAATTAATGATGAGATTGTTAAGTATAATGGAGATGAATTTTGTATTCACAACATTGATGAAGCTCATAAGATTATTGAAAATTTACGAAACAATAAATTCAAAATTACAGATATTCAGGTAAAGGAAGTTAAACGAAATGCACCTCTTCCTTTCACTACATCTGTTCTTCAGCAGACTGCATCTTCAAAGCTTGGATTTACACCAAAAAGAACTATGCAGCTTGCACAGAAACTCTATGAAGGAGTCGAAATAAAGAAGGGTGAGGGCAATGTGGGTTTAATAACCTACATGCGTACAGACTCTTCACGAATCAGCAATGATGCAAAGAAAATGGCAAGTGATTTTGTTGTTAAAAATTACGGTAAAGAATATGTTTCCGGTATTGTAAAAGAAGGTAAGCAGAAAGCAGTAAAAGCTCAAGATGCTCATGAGGCTATACGTCCTACTGACGTATTTATGACATCCGATAAGCTTAAGAAACTTGATAAAAGTGTTCTTGCACTCTATACTTTAATTTGGCAGAGATTTGTTTCTTCTCAAATGATGCCAGCAGTCTTTGATCAAAAAACAATCTTGATAAAAGCTATAAATCCAACAGGTAATAAAGTCGAATATATCTTCAAAGCAGTTGGTAGAATAACTAAATTTCTCGGATTTCTAAAAGTATATGAGGATACAGTTGAAGACCAAAACAATTCTGGAGAGGATGATGAAATTTCGATGCTTCCAGAAGATATAAATATTGGCGATTTGCTCAAAGCTGCCAATATAAATAAGCAACAACATTTCACTTCACCACCTGCTCGTTACACTGAAAGCAGTCTTATAAAGCAGCTTGATACACTCGGAATTGGAAGACCGAGTACTTTTGCATCTATTGTCTCGACGGTTATAGATAGAAAATATGTAGATCTTGTAGAGCGAAAATTGTTTGCAACAGAACTTGGTATTCAGGTTAATAAGATTCTACAAGAATATTTCCCAGATGTTATAAATACAAAGTTCACTGCGGATATGGAAGAAGAACTTGATACCATAGCAAACGGTGAGAATTCATATAAAAATGTGCTTGATGATTTTTACATCCCGTTTAATAACGATTTACAGCTAGCTGAAGCGGCTGCTCCCGGAATAAAGAAATCATTAATAGAAAAGACAGACATAAAATGTCCTGAATGCGGCGATACTGATGGTGGTGTTATGGTTAAGAAGTGGGGTAAGAATGGACTTTTTTATGCATGTAACAGGTATCCAAAGTGCAAAGGTACTTTATCTCATGAGGCAAATGCACCCATTAAACAAAAACCAATTGATAATTTGACATGCCCTTTATGCAAATCTGAAATGCTTTTAAAAGTCGGACCTTATGGAAAATTTTATGGTTGTATTAATTATCCCAAATGCAAAGGCATACTTCCGGTCACACTTGGCATAAAATGCCCTAAATGTAATAAAGGTGAAATATTAGAAAGACGAGGTGGTAAGCGTAGAACTATATTTTACGGATGCACTAATTATCCTGAATGTGATTTTATAGAGAATGGGATGCCTGTTATAACGAAATGTGTAAGCTGTGGTAATGATTATATGGTTAAAAAGAAAACTCTGAAAGACGGAGAATTTTTATATTGTACCAAATGTAAACATAAAGAGATTCTTAAGGAAGATCATGCAGAAATCAAATAATCTTGTTTTATTAATTCACGAATTCCTTGATTATTTATATTTAATAAGAAATTATTCGCAAAACACGATTATTTCATATCAAACAGATTTAAAACAGTTTTATGATTTCATAATTCTTTCATACCATGGCAAAGCGGATTATTCTGAATCTGAAAAACTTAAACTATTCTTTGATATAAATAGTATTGATATACTAATTCTTAAATCATTCATATCAGAACTTTTTGAAAAACAAAAGTTTAATATAAAGAAAGTACCCAAATTTTCAAACCGTTCAATCACAAGAAAAATCTCGGTTTTGAAATCTTTCTTTAAGTATCTTTATAAAAAAGGAATTATTAAAAGTAACCCTGCATCAGGGCTTGGTTTCCCAAAGATTGCCAAGAAACTTCCTTCTTTTCTCTCTCAGAATGAAATCAATAAACTTCTTGATAAGATCGGAAATGGCGAACTCAGTTTTATTAACAAAGCAATTATCGAATTATTCTATGGAACCGGTATCAGATTAAACGAATTAATAAACCTTAAATTATCAGATGTTAATTTCAGCAAGAAGACTATTAAGGTGATGGGAAAAGGCTCCAAACAACGAATTGTACCATATGGAAGCAAAGCTGACAATGCTCTAAAGGATTATTTACAAATAAGAGATATTGTTAATATTAATAAGCTTGATATACTTTTTGTCACAAAGAAGGGGAAAAAATTCGGACCTGTTGAATTACGCAGAATGGTAAATAAAAATCTTTCATCAGTAACAGACTTAAGGAAAAAATCACCCCATGTTCTTCGGCATTCTTTTGCAACCCATTTATTGGATAATGGCGCAGATATACGTGCAGTAAAGGATTTACTCGGACACGAGAATTTATCGACAACACAAATTTACACTCATGTAAACCCTGAACAACTTAAAAAGGTTTATAAACAGGCTCATCCTAAAGCTTGAATAATCTTTTTATAGTAACTTTTTTTAGCTAATTTTGAATACTAAGAAATTTTAAAATACATTGTTTGATCAACAGAAATACAGATTAAAGGACTCGAGAGATAAACTAGAAACTCTAAGGAGGTATCTTTGAAATACCTAATAAGATAATCCGCTTAACTGAATTAGAAAACCATTCTCAGGAAAATAATTTTTGGGGAGACCAGAAATCCGCACAAGTGATTCTTCAGGAAATATCTAATCTAAAGAAATGGATTGAAGATTTTAGCACAGCAGAAAAGATGCTTTCAGATGTGGATATATTGATGGAAATTGGTGAAGCAGAGAATGATGATTCACTTTCCGATGATGTTGACAAAGAAATATTAGCTTTTGAAAAATATCTTGAAGAATTAGAATTTAAGAATACACTATCTGATAAAGATGATAAGAATGACGCAATACTAACGATTAATTCCGGAGCAGGAGGTACTGAAGCTCAGGATTGGGCTGAAATGCTTATGAGAATGTACATAAGGTATGCAGAAAAGAACAAGTTCAAAGTTAACCTTGTGGACAGGCTTGACGGAGACGGAGCAGGCATAAAAAGTGCTACTTTGGAAGTTTCCGGGGATTATTCGTATGGTTATTTAAAAGCTGAGAACGGAGTACATCGTTTGGTTAGGATATCTCCTTTCGATGCAAATAAAAAGAGGCATACTTCCTTTGCCGCTGTTTTTGTTTCGCCGATAATTGATGATAATATTGATATAGAAATTAGTCCATCTGATATTAAGGTAGATACATTCAGAGCGGGTGGAGCCGGAGGTCAGAATGTTAATAAAGTTGAAACAGCAATAAGAATAACTCACATTCCTACAGGAATTGTTGTACAATGCCAAAATGAGAGATCACAGCTTCAGAACAGGCAGAATGCTATGAAGATGCTACGTTCAAAACTGTATTTGATGGAAAAGGAAAAGCAACTTGAAAAACTAAATGATATTGAGAAATCTAAGAAAAAGATTGAATGGGGAAGTCAGATTAGGTCATACGTTTTTCATCCGTATAATATGGTAAAAGATCACAGGACAAATTATGAAACATCTGATACTCAATCAGTTATGAATGGTGAAATTGATGAATTTATAAGATCATATTTACTGAGCTAAATGAATTACAAATACTTTATTGCAAAACGTTATTTATTTTCTAAAAAGGATTCTAAGTTCATATCCTTCATTACTTACATCTCAATCCTTGGTGTTACGCTGGGGGTAGCAACTCTCATTGTTGCAATCTCAATTCTAAGCGGTTTTGAAAAAGAGATAATGAATAAAGTTGCAGGACTTGTTTCTCACATACAAATACATTCATTTAAGTCTGAAGGAGTTAAAAATTATAAAGACGTAATAATTACAATAAATGACTCCATACCAGATGTGACAGCTGTTACTGCGTATGTGCAGAGAGAAGCAGTAATAAGATATAAAGAAAATGTTGAAGGGATAATGCTGAAGGGAGTAATTCAGGCGACCGATTTATCCTCAACCAGATACAATATTATTAAAGGAGAATACAATATTCAACCTGTTGATACAATCTTTTCGAAATTAATTGTCGGTGATAAACTCGCTGAAAAGCTAAACATACAAGTCGGGAGCAAAGTAATAGTTTTCGGTTTACATGGCATACCGTCACCACTTAATACACCTAAAATTAAACAGTTTATAGTCAGTGGTATCTATGAAACGGGTTTGAGAGATTATGATGACATATTGATATACACAGACCTTAAAACAGCACAGTCTTTATTCAATTATGGAGAATATGTAACAGGAATTGAACTGAATGTAAAAGATATTGAAAACGTAGAAGCTTCAGTATCTAAAATAAAGCAAGTACTTGGATATCCTTTTTATCCAAGGTCATTGTTTAAGTTGTACAAGGGATTGTTTACGTGGGTAGAATTGCAGAAAGCACCTACCCCGATTGTTCTAGGCCTTATTATAATCGTTGCAGCATTTAACATTGTAGGTACACTACTTATGCTAGTACTTGAGAAGACTCAATCTGTTGGAATATTAAAAACATTAGGTGCTTCCAGAAAAGATATAATGCAGATATTTATTTTCGATGGAATAATAATAGGATTTATTGGGATAGTTTCAGGGAATATTCTTGGAATTGGTATAGCACTTGCAGAATTAAAGTTTAAATTCTTTTCGCTACCGGAATTTTATTACATGAAAAATGTACCAATCTTAATTGTTCCGGAGTATATCGTGTTTATTTCAATCATCACAATTTTCTTAGTATTTTTAGCAACATTGGTACCAGCTTATCTTGCTTCGAAGTTTGATCCGGTAAAATCAATAAGATTTAATTAACAATGCAGCTGGATAAATCAAAAGAAAATATTAGTGCTATGTTCGATGATATTGCCGCGAAGTATGATTTTCTTAACCATGCTTTTACAGCAAACTTAGACAAATCATGGAGACGTAAAATAATTAGTCATATCTCAGAAAATAAAATAAAAGCAGAAAGGATAATTGATCTTGCTTCAGGTACAGGGGATATGGCAATAGAATTGCTTAAACTTGAACCTCAAAAGGTTCTTTCTTTTGATATATCTCCTAATATGCTTGAGCTTCAGAAGAAGAAAATTCAAAACAAAAAAGTAGAAATACAGTTAGCGGATTCAGAAAATATGCCTGTTGACAGTGGGAGCATTGATATAGTGACAATATCATTCGGTATCCGGAATTTCGAAAATTTAGAAAAATCTTTAAAAGAAATTTACAGAGTTCTTAAACATGATGGTATGCTAATTGTGTTGGAGATGTTCAGCTTAGAGAAGAAAAATTCGATATTTAAGATATATTTCACGATGATAATGCCTGCATTAGGCAGGATAATTTCGAGAAGTAATATTGCTTACTCTTATTTACATACGTCTGTGATGAATTTCAAGACCGTCAATGAATTTATTGATATTGCTTCTAAAAATGGTTTTGTATTAAAATACAAGAAAAACAACTTTAGAAAGTTTGTTTATTCAGTTTATCTTAGAAAGCTTTAAATTAATTTATTAAAATATACCTTACTAATATGACTTTCAGAAAGATTATTTTACTCGTTTCTATTAGTTTAGCATTCACTTTAGAATTATTTCCCGCATATCTCTCCTTTGAACCTGTAACGCTTATACAGCCGAATGGTAAGATACTATATATTTATGCTAGTGGTGATGAATTTTATAACTGGCTTCATGATGCAGAAGGTTACACTATAATTCAAAATTCAAAATCTGGTTATTATTGCTATGCAGTCCTTGAAGGAGGTTCTATTGTTGCTTCAAAATATATTGTTGGTGCCGCAAATCCTTTACTAACAGGATTTCAAAAGTGGTTAACAGTTCCTGAAAGTGAAATAATAAAGAAAAGGAATGAGTTTTATACGAATTCACCTCAAGATATAGGTGATGCACCTAAAACTGGAGTTATAAACAATTTAGTAGTATATATCAGATTTGCTGGAGAAAACGAGTTTACTGATTCATTGGTATATTATGACCGCTTGTTTAATCTTAGTGTTCCCGGTACTAATTCGATGAAAAATTATTTTAAGGAAGTTTCTTATAATCAGCTAAGTATTGGAACGTCATTTTATCCGACGACAACGAATGCGTTTGTTGCTTCATACAAGGATACATCAGTCAGAGCCTATTTCAAACCATATAATGAAACATCCAATCCATTAGGATATTCATCTGCTAATAAGACTGAGAGGGAACATTCATTGCTGAATAGAGCATGTCAGTATATAGCAAATATGGTACCTGATACTTTAAATCTTGACGGAGACGAGGATGGAAGGATTGATAATGTTTGCTTCATAGTTTACGGAAGTTCAACTGCATGGGCTGATTTATTATGGCCGCATATGTGGTCATTATATTCTCAAAACGTTTATATAAGAGGGAAGAGAGTTTATACTTATAATTTCCAGATTCAAAATAGTTTAAAAAGCAGTGGAGTAGGTGTTCTATGCCATGAGATGTTTCATTCTTTAGGTGCTCCCGATTTATATCATTATACAAGTAACGGAATAAATCCGATGAGCAGATGGGATGTGATGGATGCCAATCAAAATCCTCCTCAGCATATGTGCACACATATGAAGATGAAATACGGGACATGGATATCATCCATACCTACGATTTTCTCACCCGGAACGTATACTTTAAAATATACTCTTTCCCCAACAAATAATGCATACAAAATAATAACTCCATTTTCATCAATTGAATATTTTGTTGTTGAATTTCGCAGAAAGCTCTCTGTATTTGAGAATTCGATACCGGGAGATGGTATGCTAATAATGAGAATCAATTCAACGCGAAACGGAAATGCAAACGGACCGCCTGATGAAGTATATGCATACAGGCCAAACGGTACTTTGAACGCAAATGGAAGCCCGCTGCAAGCTCATTATTGTCTGGAAGTAGGTAGAACAGCAATTAATAATACAACAAATCCTTCTCCTTTCCTCTTAGATGGAGCTCAAGGAGGATTAAATATCGATAATGTAGGTTCGTATCAAGATTCAATAATTTCTTTCACTATCGGCACATTAACAAGTATTAATAACAATGTTGTACCGATAAAAACAAGCTTATCTCAAAACTATCCAAATCCATTTAATCCTGCTACGGAAATTGAGTACAGTATATCGAAATCGGGGAATGTTTCACTAATTGTGTATGATATTCTTGGGAAAGAAGTATCAGTTTTGGTTAATGAAATGCAAAATCCGGGGAATTATAGGGTGCAGTATGACGCATCAGCATTGACTTCTGGTATCTATTTCTATAAAATCAATTCAGAAGGATTTAGTGATATTAAGCGAATGATGTTAATTAAATGAGTTTAGATAGTTGAAAAGAACGGATTAGATTTTATAGAACAACGTACTTTTTGTTTTTAGGTAATTAGTATATCACACTTAAATATATGTAATTTTAGAAAGATATACGTACATTTTATATAAGGATTTACCTATTTTGGGTATGAGTAAGGATACTTTTAAGTGTAAATAATCTGGATATGAAGTGGATTTTATTTGGATTTTAAGTGCTGGTAAGATGAAAGAATTTTGGATTCTTTTAAAAGAGGCAGAAAACTTGTTAAATAAGAATGTTAACTTCGTTTGTTAATATGCTTAATTAACTCCAAAATATATGTTTCTGAGGAATATGATTAATCTAATTTTGATATAATAACGTATTTGCCAACCCTGCTTTGCTGATTGTTGTCATCTGCATCCCAAAGACCTTGATTGAAGATAACAGAATATGCAATATCTTTATCAAGTAAAGTCTCTAACTCACTTATTTTTATATAAGATTTGCCAATTTTTATAAAGTAATTTATTCCCTGTATATTTAGGAAGTAATCGTAGACTCCTTCATTAATTTTTCCTGCTTTATTTTCAAAAGGCTGTTTAAAAACCTTACCTTTAATTGTAATCGGTTGATGGATATATTCTCTAATATACTTAATATCAAAACTCGAAGTATCGCCTTCTACTCTGGTGTTTACTGTTCCGAATCCAGAGAAATCATAAATTATTCTTTTGGGGAAATCGTGATTGAGGTTTTCAAATATAAACACCTCATCTTTATAATTCTTCAAGGTGAAACATATTTCACCCTGCGGATTTTCAGGGTCCTGTTCCAAGATTGTAGCACAATATTGTAACTCATTCTCTTTGTTAATAACACGCATTGTTTCTGACAGCATTGAACCACCCTGATATTCATAAATTGTTTTACCAACAAGCTCACCTTCAGCAGAAATTTCCCATATTTCTGTTGTCTTATCTTTATCAGTTGTTGATGAATATTGACCGTAGAAAAGGTGAGTAGGGTAAACAATAGACTGAGAATATCCATTTATGTAACAAAACAAGGTTACGAAAAATATAACAAATATTGTCTTCATGTTGAGAATTTGTTTTTCAATAATTTAACAATTATAAAACAAAAAACCCATAGTAAAACTATGGGTTTTTTTGATGAAACTAAGATTTTTATTTATTTTGCGTATTTTGCTAAGACTTTCTTTCTTGTATAAGCGACAAGACCACCGGCTTCAACGATTGCCATACGAGCTGCAGGAAGAGGGACAGTAGCAAATTCTTTTCCTTTTGTTTTATTAACCACTTTGTCTCCTACTAATTCGATTTCATCTCCTAAGTCAGCTTCTATATCAGGACAAGTAATAAGATTAAGTCCGAGGTTAATTGCATTTTGCAAGAATATACGTGCATAATCTTTTGCAATAACTACAAGACCGTGTCCAAAAATTGTTGACGCAGCTTGTTCACGTGAAGAACCACATCCAAAATTATTGCCGCCAATAATAACGCTACCAGCGGGATATTCTTTGGAATTAAGTTTTTGATTTAATTCAGTATAATCCGCAAAACAGAACTGAGGCGTTTCAGTCGGCAGTACTGTAGCCATGTATCTTCCCGGATAGATAGCATCCGTGGAAATATCATTACCGAAAATATATACTACTTTTCCCATTAGTTTACTCCTTTCATTATAGGACTTGTTATTTCACCTGCAACAGCACTTGCTGCAGCTACTGCGGGAGAGCATAAATAAACGTCGCCTCTAGGATTACCCATTCTACCTTTAAAGTTTCTGTTTGTAGTTGAAAGAGCTACTTCACCGTCACCAATTGCTCCCTGATGTACACCGAGGCAGCATCCGCAACCAGGGTTCATAATGATTGCGCCTGAATCAGAGAATATTTCAAGCAAACCTTGTTTCAATGCTTGTTTGTATATTTTCCAAGATGCAGGGAAGATAAGCATACGAGTATCTTCAGCAACTTTTTTACCTTTAAGAATACTTGCTGCAATTTCCAAGTCATCAATTCTTCCGTTAGTACACGAACCAATGACAATCTGATCAACCTTAACACCTTTCACTTGGCTGATTGGTTTAACGTTATCTACCGTATGCGGGCATGCGATCTGAGGTTCAAATTCATTCGCATTTATCTCAACAACTTCGCAGTACTTCGCATCGCTATCGGAAAGAACTGGATTAATTGCATCAGTGACTCCTGCTTCTCTGAGGTAACGTTCTGTTTCTGCATCACCGGGAACAATTCCAGCTGTAGCACCTGCTTCAACAGACATGTTTGAAAGAACGAGTCTTCCAGACATCGGCATATTTCTGATTGCTTCCCCATGGAATTCTATTACTTTAAAGTTAGCACCTTGAGCTGACATTTTACCAATTATATATAGTATTAAATCTTTTGGAAAGACATTATCTTTAAATTTACCATTAACGACAACTTTGATAGTTTCAGGAACTTCAACGTTAAGTACGGTTCCGAGTGACCAAACGCTTGCCATTTCTGTAGCACCAATACCAAAAGCAAATGCACCAAATGCACCATGAGTCGTCGTGTGGCTATCTGTACCAACAACAACATCACCAGGCCTAATATAGCCGTATTCAGCAAGAATCTGGTGACATATACCGCCTTCATCAGAGCGAATATCATGAAATTTAGTAATACCGTTAGCTTTAACAAAGTTTCTTATCTTTTTCTGATTTGTAGCAGTTTTAGAGCTTTCTGCAGGAACTCTGTGGTCGAATATAATCGCTATTTTATTCGGGTCCCATACTTTCGGTTCAAGTCCAGTATCTATGAATACTTCATTGAATTGATTAATTACAAGTGCAGCATTTTCATGTGACATTGCAACATTGACTTCGGGTTCTAAAACATCGCCAGGTTTTACAGAATCCTTTTTGGTCGCTTTAGCGAGAATTTTCTCGACTATTGTCATTCCCATTTATTTAACTCCTGTTTTTTAATAATGATTTTAATTGAAATTATTTATTGAGACGAGCCATAATTTTTTCCATTTCTGAAACGAGATAATCAAATCTTTTAAATGCTTTTTCATAGGGTTCTTTTGTAGTCATATCAACACCGGCTTCCTTAAGAATGTTGATTGAGAAATCTTTTCCGCCTGATTTCAGCATATTAATGTAAGCATCGCGTTCTTTTTCACCACCATTCAACACCATTTCAGCGAGAGCCATTGAAGATATTATTCCTGTACTATACTGAAACACATAAAAATTATAGAAGAAATGCGGGATTCGACTCCATTCTCTCTGAATATAATCATCAACCTGTGTAACACCTTTATAGTGTCCATAATATTCACGGGTAAGGCTTAAATATTTTTCATTCAACCAATCGGCAGTAAGAGTTTTTCCTTCCTCAACTTTCTCGTGCATTGCAAGTTCAAAATCAGCAAATAAGGTTTGTCTGTATAATGTACCTCTTACCTGATCCAGATAAGCATCGAGTATAAATAGTTTATACATATCATCAGTTTCATTTTTCAACATATACTCCATAAGCATATTCTCGTTAAAAGTGGAAGCAATTTCGGCTAGAAAAATGGTGTAATCAGAAGTCACAAAAGGCTGATATTTATTGGATAAATATGAATGCATTGCATGTCCAAGTTCGTGAGCTACAGTAGAAACTGATTCGTATTCGCCGTTATAGTTCAACTTAACGTATGGATGCACACCATAAACACCTCCTGAATATGCACCGCTTTCTTTATTTTTATTGGGATAAATATCCATCCATCTGTTTTTGTAAGCTTCATCGAGAGTTGATTGATACTCGTCGCCCAGCGGTTTCATAGATTCTTTAATAAGATTTTCACCATCCTTAAATGTATAAATCTTTTCGACTGATGGGACTGCGGATGCGTAGATATCTTCATATCTATATTTATCGAGCTTAAGAAGTTTCTGCTTGAGTTTTAAATATCTGTGCAGAGGATCAAGGTTATCCTTAACTGATTTAATAAGGTTTGTGTAAACTTCTCTTGGGATATTATCGTTAAACAATTTTGCATCAAGGCAGTTTTCAAATTTCGTAACTTTAGCGTTAAAGAGATGGTTTTTAACTGCACCGTCTTGAAGAATTGAGAACGTATTTTCGAAGTTCTTCATGTTATTCCAGAATTCTCTCATTACAAGGCTTCTATTAGCAGGGTCTTTGTCACCGCGGAATTTAACATAATTCGCATAATTCAAAGTCACTTTAGTTCCGTCTGAGAGCTTTACATCGACAGAGGGCAGTTCCATATCATTCAGCATATTAGCAGTTTTGCTCGGGATACCTGAGAATAAGCCAGTCATGGAAACTATTTTTTGCTGTTCTTCGGGAAGGATGTGATCTTTACTTCTTAAGATATCATAAAGCATAAAACTGTAAGGTTTCAACTTTGGCTCCTGAGAAATATATGTATCAAGCTTATCTTTACCGAGGGCAATGATATCAGGGTTTATAAATGCTAACTTTGCATAATAGTTTACAAAAATGGATTGAAGTTCGCCTTCCATTTTCTGAAATTTTGTATCTCCAATATCAGCAGCACTCTGGTGAGAAGCATAAGCGTATAGAACACCGGATTTCTTATTAATATCAGAGATTAATTCAAGCATGGTAAGCATGTTTGAAGAAGATTCTGTCCAGTTTTTCTGTAAAGCATCAACCTTTGAAATCATATCGACAGCGGCATCTTTATCAGATTTCCAAGCTTCATCATTTGTATAAAGGTCTTCGATTTTCCAAGTGAATTCCACGGGAATATCTTTTCTTTCTGTCATAGAATAGTCAGGTATCTTCTTATCGGTCTGACTAAAGATGTTATTATTAATTGTCATTAATACAATAGTTAAAATTAGAGCAAAGTAAAATGTTTTATTAACCATAAGTTTAAAATTTAAAATTCGAGGATATTGCAATATAATTCTTTAAAAATTGAATTTATATTGAATAATACTCTATTTTATCAATCAAGAAAAGCTCTAAGACTTATAAAAAAGGTAATTGAAAAAAGGGTATAAAATTGGTATATTAAACTTTTATAAACATTATTTATATATGAAAAAAGTAAAAGCGAAAAGCAATTACAAACTTACTCAACAGCTTGCAGCGAAAAAACAAGCAGCAGCAAAGAGGAGAGACCCTTTTAAAGAGAGGGGAATCGAAAGTTTTATTGACTTCCGCGATGTCAAGCTGCTGACGAGATTCTTAAATGAACAAGGTAAGCTGCTTCCTGCGAGAATTACGGGTTCTCCAGCTAAAATGCAGAGAAAGCTAACGACAGCTGTAAAAAGAGCAAGGCATCTCGCTTTTCTTCCATTCGTCAGCGAAGGAACAAAGTATTAAGCGGAATTAATAAGATAGAATTATTATTATAACTCCTAAATATCAATATTTAGGAGTTTTTTATTAAACAAAAATGATATGAAGATAAAAGGAAGAATATATTTATTAACTGTATTAGTTTTTCTAATTTCAGAGTTTTCATTTGCACAAAAGCAAAACGATTCGATTTATATTATTGCTGAGGATGAGATAACAAAGGTTACTGACGGTGATACATTCAGGTTTAAGAACTTAACAAAACCTACACGCCTTCTTTTTATAGATACTGAAGAAACATTCAAAGGTAAGGACTCAGATGAAAAGATAAAACAAATTGCAGACAAGTGGCTCGAGCATTATTATGAGCAGAAACAGGAAAAGAAATCAGAATATCCAATTAAACTCGAATCTCCATTCGGAATGCAGACGACTGAATGGGCTAAAGAATTTTTTAAAAATGTAACACGAGTTAGGATTGAAAAGGATGACACACTAAGGGGTGAAGATATGTTCGGAAGGTATCTTGTATATCTGATGGCAGAAAAGAACGGGAAGTATGTTAATTATGCGCTGGAATGCGTCAAGCAGGGGTATAGTCCATATTTCAACAAATACGGAAACAGCGGCAGATTCCACAGGGAGTTTGTGGAAGCACAGGAATATGCAAAGGCAAACAGACTCGGGATTTGGAATCCATCCAGCAAATGCTATCCTGATTATGAAGAACGAATTAAATGGTGGAATGAACGAGCAGAAGAGATTGTGTACTTTTATTCAAATTATGGGAATGATTTGAGTGTCATTAATCTGCTGAACGGTGATGCTCAAAAGAGGCTGAAGGATGCTGTAGGTAAAGAAGTTACTGTTTTCGGAAACATAGGTGAAGTCAATATTGATAGGTTTCCTTACTTACTGAGAAATTCAATCTCAAAGAAAGTTTCGCTTGACATTCTTATAGATTATAAAGATGTAGAAGTGTATAATGCAATAGATGTTAAGAGAATGGAAAGTAATTATTTCTATTGCACGGGTAGGATTGAAGATAGGGATCGCAGGTATAAAATGTACGTTACAAATAAAGAACAAGTAAGGTTTAAGTAATAAGAATCAGTTCTTTTTAAGAAATATCATTGTAATGTCGTCGTACTGATTTTCACCATTAGTGAAAAGCTTAATATCGTCAAGAAGTAAATTCTGTATCTCTTCAGAAGAGTTATTCCTAAATTTCTTTACTACAGAAATTATACGTTCTTCACCATACTCTTCTTTTGCGGTATTTCTTGCTTCCGAAACACCGTCAGTATAAAGAACCAGAACATCATTTGAATCAATCCTTACATTTTCGAAGGAATAATTCATACCACAATCAACAACTCCCAGCATAAGTCCACCTTTATCAAGATTTACAACATTATCATTTTTAATCAGGACCGGAGGATTATGACCTGCGTTTACGTATGTGAATGAACCTGAACTAACATCGAGTATTCCCCAGAAGAAAGTAATAAACTTTTCAGAATTGGTGTTTGCGAAAATGAGTTCATTTATCTTTTGAGTAGCAAGTTCAAGTTTGAAATCTTCGTCATAGAATTTAAGAAAAGAATGAACTGCGGATTGAATGTTTGCCATCAGCAATGATGCGGGGGTACCTTTACCTGATACGTCAGCAATCACGAGAATAAACTTATCTTCATCGACTTTTATTATATCGTAGTAATCACCGCCAACGTGAAGCGCGGGAATATTGCAGCCTGATACGGTATACCCTTTTATCTGCGGGATTTCTTTCGGGAGCATAGCAACCTGTATTTCCCTTGCAACGTTCAACTCACTTTCAATTTTCTGTTTTTTAAGAAACTCATTGAACAGGACAGTATTATCAAGGGAAATAACCGAAAGGTTTATAAGTGATTCGAGAAACTGTATATCACTTAACACGAAAGGAGATTTATTTAGTTTAGCACCAAGAAGTACAATTGTTTCAACAACATTGTTTGTTTTAATTGGGATAATAAGCCTAAAGCCTTCTTCAAACAGCCTTCTTTTCATTGGTATATCGCTATTAACTTCAACTATCTCGGGTTCGATAAAGATATCGAGTTCTTCAAGAAGGACAGTATCAGGATTTACATTAACAGATGACTCAACAATTTTATAACCATAATCTTTATCTTTTGCAATCCACACGTAATCTTTAATACCGAAATTACCGAGAAGTGAATATTTAAGAAGTTTTATTATACTGTCCCTGTCCTGAAAATTTGAGTTAAATTCTTTGCTAAGTTCAAACAGTGAGCGCAGGTGCTGGATTTGTGTGCTCATATTCCTGTTGAGCAGTTTTATTTCTTCAAACCGAATGGAGTTTTCTATAGTAGGGGAAGATAGGTTCAATAATGTTTGAATAAAAATATTCTCATGTTTAGTCAGTTCTTCATTTGTAAGTTTTTTACCGAGGCATAAAATTCCAAGAAGTTTCTCAATAAAATATATTTTATAGAAAAACTTAAGTTTGTTGCTGACGAAGAAATCAACATTCGGAACATCTTTAATATCGAATTCGGGATCTTTGGGAATTTCGAACGACAATCTATTACCAACAGTGTTTGTACTGATTCCTTTTACTGCTTTGACATAAAACGTTTTATCATCACAATCCGGGGTTTCGCATTTAATTAAAACCGAACCTTTTGTAATCATCATTTTTCCCATAATACTCAGAAGAATATTTCCGAGAATAAACTCAAGATTGAGATTAGTGTTTATCAGCTGTGAGAATTCAATCAGCGAATTTAATTCAAGCTGTTTATTGGTTAAGTTATCCATTGATAGAATATTTCAGTAAATATGAAATAAAGGAATGTAAAAATAAAGGAATTACTAAATCACTTTTACAAGTACGAGAGAGTTCAAGTTGGGTTCTTTGTGGTAGAATTCAATTTTGTCCATCGATTTCTTCATTAGTGGTATCCCGAGACCTCCCACTTTATACTTTGCAAAATATTCTTTCATATCCGGGTTGATTTTCTTTGTAGGATCAAATGAATCACCTTTGTATATCAGGGTAACAATAAATTGTTTGTCTTTAACATTGGTTTCGACATCAATAAAATTGTTCTCATTATATTTATAATTATGTTTGATAATGTTAGTGCAAGCTTCATCGACGGAGACAAGAATCTGGTTGAGAACTTTAGGGTCAATTTTAAGAGACTCGCCTTTTTTCTCAATAAACTGTCTCACCAGATGAAGGTTCTTAGTTGAACTGGTAATCGTTATTTTATCATTCTTGTCCACAAGACTAATCAGCTTGATTAAATTTTGTAACAGCTTCATTTTCGTTTTTTGTAATGTTGAAAAGCACAGGAAAACCCAGCATATCGAAAATGTTAAAAATCTTGTCACTCATACTGCAAAGTTTAATATCACCGCCGTTATTTCTCATATTTTCAATGTAAGCCATAAAAACTCCTAATCCCGCACTGCTAATGTACGTAAGAGCGGAAAAATCAACTACAATTTTAAAGTTTCCGGAAGATAACAGCTCCTCGAACTTTTTTTCCAGTATGTTTGAAGTATGCGCATCAAGAAATCCATTCAAGGAAATAATTGCAATGTCTTCCTGTTTCTTATCTGTTATTGAAAATTCGTCCATTATTTGTTTAATTTTTCCAGAAAATTCATAATATAATTATAAAAATAAATGACATAATTTATACAGTTTCCTTAATTATTATACTAAAATATCCCCAAATAGTTGCGTTTTCTTTTTTATCTATGAGTTCCGAATGAAATTCTCCATGTGTTCAGGGAGTTCCAAAGACAATTCAGCAAATCCTGAATAAACGCCGTTCTCATAAATGGGTGTTTGGTAGATCAACTTTTTAACCCCGTTTTTTTCGATTGTGTAAACATTTTTCATTTCGTTTTCAAGCATTTTTGCGAGGAGTGATTTGGAGGGTTCGGGATGACAATCGAGGACATTAGTACCAATGAGTTTCAATCCTCCATCTCTTTCAAAAGTACGCACGGCTTTATCATTCATGTAAGTTATTATGCCTTCTTTTGAGCATAAAGTCACTGCAAAATCTACTTCTTTAAAAGTATTCATTTGAATTAATTAAGTTGAAATTAAAATTTTATAATAGTTGTTAATGTATATAAATTTATGATATAATTAAGTAATTTAGCAACATTAAGTTTAATAAAAATGAAGAAATTAATATCTATTCTATTTACAGCAGTTATTGTAATTATTATTACATTAGGAACAAAAACCGAATATTCGAAGATCTCGGATTCTGTTAAGAATGCTTTAGATTATTCAAATGAGGATAAACTCATTGTTTATGTATATTTTAAAGATAAGGGACCAAATGCAGAGCAACTGCTGAATGATCCGCTTCTACTCGTATCAGAAAAGTCACTTGAGAGGAGAAAGAAAGTATTACCACAGAATAAGTTAGTAGATATAACAGACGTACCAGTTTACAATCCATACGTAAACCAAGTTGCAGCAAAGACGATAAATGTAAGACACCAGTTAAAGTGGTTTAATTGCATTTCCGTTGAAGCGTCAAAATCGCAGGTGCTTGATATAGCTGCACTCGAATTTGTTGAAAAAATTGAGCTTGTTGAAAGGTACAGAAAAGTACAAGAAAATGATGAGATGACAACAGTAAACGTACCAATTTATGAATCTGATTCACCTTTGCTTGATTCATTAAATTACGGATCTAGTTTAAATCAGGATTCACTAATAAAAGTAAACAGAGTACATAACCAAGGAATATACGGACAGGGAATTACGGTAGCAAACTTTGATGCAGGTTATCAGAATTTAAACCATGAGGCATTTACCACATACCCGATGAAAATCTGGAAGAAGAAAGATTTTCATACAGGGGATACAGTAACACTTGCGTCACATTCACACGGACAGGCGACATTATCGTTAGTAGGCGGATACAAACCAGGTTCATTAATCAGTCCTGCTTTTGCTTCGATATACGTACTGTGCAGAACAGAGGTTGATCCAGGGGAAACACCTTTAGAAATGGACCACTGGGCAGCAGCTGCACAATGGGTTGACAGTCTTGGAGTAGATGTTATAACAAGTTCATTAGGCTATCTTGAGTTTGATTCACCATATACAAGTCTTACATGGCAAGATATGAACGGACATACAGCTCTTATAACGAATGCTGCAGATCTGGCTGTTTATAAAGGGATTGCAGTGTTTAATTCAGCAGGTAACAATTATGAAGATGTACATAACACATTAGGTGCTCCAGCAGACGGTGACAGCGTGATAACAGTAGGTGCACTAAATAGTTCCGGAGTTAGAGCATCATACAGTTCAGTAGGACCGACAACCGACAATCCACCGCGAATAAAGCCAGATATAATGACTCGCGGCTCAGGGAATCAGGTAGCGACAAGTTCAGGATATTCAACATTTGGCAGCGGTACATCATGGGCATGTCCTATGGCAGCCGGTGTTGGAGCGATGATGCTTTCTGCAAATAAAAACATTACTCCAATACAAGTTAGAGATATTATGAGAAAGTTTGCAAGCAATACTGCAAGTCCTAATAACCAGATAGGATGGGGTACCATTAATGCTGAAAAATCGGTTGATTCTGTAAGGAAAATGGATAACGAACTACCGACGATACTGCATACACAACCTTTTACATCAACAACTAATACAGGCGCTTTGTCTTTTAAAGCAAGAATGTTTGATAATGGAATAATAAGACAATGGGCTAACGAAGCACCTCGACTATATTACAGAAAGAATACAGGGAGCGGATGGAGTTCATGGAGTTTTGTGAATAAAACCTCATCAAATCTTGACACGTTTTATTTTCAAATACCGGGAAGTGTACTTGGTACCGCAGTTCAGTATTATTTTGCGGCTCAGGACATAGCTTTACCCACAGCAAAAATATCAACGTACCCACAAGGAGGAAGCGGAATAAATCCCCCGGGAGCGACACCACCTGCTGAGTTTTTTCAGTTCGTAGTAGGTACAACTTCAATAAGCGGAATAGGAACTGATATGCCAAAGGAATATAAACTGTTTAATAATTATCCGAATCCGTTTAATCCATCGACAGAGATAAAATATGATTTACCGATGTCATCGATTGTTAAGCTCAGAATATATGATATTAACGGAAGGATGGTCAAAGAACTTGTAAATCAGGTTCAGGCAGCGGGAAGTTATAAGGCAAGGTTTGATGCGACAGGATTTTCTTCGGGAATATATTTTTATCAATTAAGTGCAGGTGATTTTAAAGCACAGAATAAAATGCTGTTAGTGAAATAGAATCTAATAATAGTTTTTATTTACGGGCACGTTTTATTCGTATAAAGCGTGCCTTTTTATTTTATAATATTTTAAAGAAACAAATGAGATGATCGGTAAATTAATTCAACCTGAAATAGAGCAATTAATTGAAAGCCGCAACTGGATGACACTCAGAGAGATATTTTCTGATATGCATCCATCCGAGGTAGCTGATGTGATTTCAGATATTCCCGAAAAAGACAGGGGAATAGTGTTCAGAATACTTCCGAAGGATAATTCAGCGAAGACTTTTGAATACCTGGAATTTGACATACAGGAAGCTCTGTTGAAATCGCTAGGTCAGGAGGAAGTAGCAGAAATACTGAATGAGATGTCACCTGACGACAGAACGGAACTCCTTGAAGATTTACCGGGACCTGTTGTAAAGAAACTTATCCGTTTACTTTCACCTGAAGAAAAATCGATAGCAGTCAAACTTCTCGGATATCCCGAAGAAAGTGTAGGCCGTATCATGACACCTGATTTCATATCAATTAAATCAGGTTGGAATATCGCCAGTGTTATGAATCATCTTCGCGAAGTAGGGGACAAAGTTGAATACATTGATACAATATTTGTAACGGATGAAAGCGGAAAACTACTTGATGAAATAACGCTCAAGGAAATATTACTCGCAAAACCGGAAACGAAGGTAGAAGAATTAATGAATGAAACATACGTGAGCATAAAAGTCACGGATAATCAGGAACTTGCAATAGAGATGTTTAAGGAATATGACCTTTATGTTCTTCCAGTAGTCAATTATGAAAATTACCTTGTCGGAATAGTAACGGCAGATGACGTTATTGACGTTATTGAAGAAGAAGCGACTGAGGACATACAGAAATTCGGCGGTATGGAAGCTCTTGATGATCCTTATATATCGGCACCTCTAATGGAAATGGTACGAAAAAGAGCAGGATGGTTAATAATATTATTTTTGGGCGAAATGCTTACAGCGACAGCAATGGCATTTTTTGAACATGAAATAGCAAAAGCAGTAGTACTTGCAATGTTTATACCTCTCATAATTTCAAGCGGCGGTAACTCGGGTTCACAGGCAGCAACATTGACGATACGTGCTATGGCATTGGGAGAAATCTCACTTGCGGACTGGTGGAAAGTAATGCGACGTGAGGTATTATCAGGGTTTTTACTTGGGAGTATATTGGGTGTGATAGGATTTACAAGGATATTAATTTGGAATTCAATTTCTAATATTTATGGTGAGCATTGGGTTTTAATAGGATTGACCTTAGCATTTACTCTAGTAGGTGTAGTCTTATTAGGAACTTTATCGGGTTCAATGCTGCCTTTTATACTTAGAAGGTTAGGATTAGATCCTGCAACATCATCGGCACCTTTTGTTGCGACACTTGTTGACGTATCAGGATTGCTCATATACTTCTCTATTGCCACACTTTTACTGACAGGAACACTCTTATAAATTATTAAAAGCGCGAAAATAAAAAAGCCGTTGGATATTTGTCCAACGGCTTTTATTATAAATAAATGTTCGGATTAATACATTCCGCCCATATCACCCATTCCACCTCCAGGAGGCATCATAGGCATTTTTTCCTTTTCGGGTTTCTCGCATACAGTAGCTTCGGTCATTAAGAGTAAAGCTGCGACAGATGCTGCGTTTTCAAGTGCTACTCTTGTGACCTTAGTCGGGTCGATGACACCAGCTTTTACGAGGTCTTCGTATTCTTCTGTTGCTGCGTTGTAACCATATCCGCCTTTTCCTTCTTTAACCTTGTTCACGATGACTGAACCTTCTTCGCCTGCGTTGAATACTATCTGTCTGATAGGTTCTTCAATTGCTCTTCTTACGATATTTACACCGAGCATAATATCCTGATTGGTGTTTTTAATCTTATCGAGTTTATTTGTAACTCTTAAGAGAGCTACACCACCGCCGGGGACGATACCTTCTTCGACTGCGGCTCTTGTTGCATGAAGTGCGTCTTCGACTCTTGCTTTCTTTTCTTTCATTTCAACTTCTGTAGCAGCACCAATTTTCAGAACTGCAACACCGCCAGAAAGTTTTGCGAGTCTTTCCTGTAACTTTTCTTTATCGTAATCTGATGTAGTTTTTTCAATCTGAGCTTTTATTTCATTGATTCTCTTCTTAATATCTTCATTCTTTCCTGCTCCTTCAACGATTGTAGTGTTATCTTTATCAATAACGACTCTCTTTGCAGTACCGAGGTAAGATACTGTAGCGTTTTCGAGTTTATAACCCTGTTCTTCGGAGATAACAGTACCGTTTGTTAAGATTGCGATATCTTCGAGCATAGCTTTTCTTCTATCGCCAAAGCCCGGAGCTTTAACTGCTGCAATCTTTAATGTACCTCTTAATTTGTTTACAACTAAAGTTGCAAGAGCTTCACCTTCAAGGTCCTCTGCGATAATCAGGAGGCTTCTGCCTTGCTGAGCAACTTTCTCAAGTATCGGGAGAAGGTCTTTCATGGTAGAAATCTTCTTGTCGTGTATTAAAATGAGCGGGTCTTCGAGTTCAGCTTCCATATTATCAGCGTTTGTAACGAAGTAAGGTGAAAGGTAACCTCTGTCGAACTGCATACCTTCAACTACGTCGAGGTTTGTATCGGTACCTTTAGCTTCTTCAACAGTGATTACGCCGTCTTTTCCGACTTTATCCATAGCATCGGCGATAAGCTTTCCTATTGTAGGGTCGTTATTAGCAGATATTGAACCAACCTGTGCTATTTCTTTATTCTCTTTGATAGGCTGAGACAATTCTTTAAGACCTTTTACTAATTCTTCAACTGCGAAATCAATACCTCTTTTTAAGTCCATAGGGTTCGCACCGCCAGTAACGTTTTTCAAGCCTTCTTTGAAGAGAGACTGAGCAAGAACTGTTGCTGTAGTAGTACCGTCACCTGCTATGTCTGAAGTCTTAGAAGCAACTTCTTTAACCATTTGTGCACCCATGTTTTCGATAGGGTCTTCAAGTTCGATTTCCTTTGCGACAGTAACACCGTCTTTAGTGACTGTTGGTGCGCCGAACTTTTTGTCGATGATTACGTTACGTCCTTTTGGACCTAAGGTAACCTTAACTGCATTAGCAAGTTTATCAACACCCTTTAAAAGGGCAGACCTTGCTTCTGTATCAAAACTAATTATTTTTGCTGCCATAATATTTTTTAACTCCTTTTTTTAATTTAATTTAGATAATTGCATAAATGTCTGACTCTCTCATGATTAAATATTCCTCGTTATCGATAGTAACTTCGGTACCGGAATATTTGCCATAGAGAATTTTATCTCCAACTTTAACTTCGAGTGCAGTGACTTTACCGTCATCGGCAACTCTACCTTTACCGACTGCAACAATAACACCCTGCATTGGTTTTTCCTTTGCGGTATCGGGAATAATGATACCTGAAGCAGTTTTTTCTTCAGCTTTTGAAGGCAAAACAACAACCCTATCAGCTAAGGGTTTAATGTTTATTTTACTCATTTGTGAATCCTTTCTATTGATTTAAATTACTGTTAATTAATGATTTACACACTTATATTAGCACTCGCTAAATAATAGTGCTAAAATAATAAGAATGAATTGATTTGTCAAGACCTTTTTAGAACTATTTTTCCATAATTAGCTTTTATATTCGGTTTTAATGGAAGGTTCCTGAAGTGTTTCTGCTGTGTTAGTATTAACCACGCATAAGAAACGCATTTGAAACGGATTATAAACGCATTTGATACGCATTAGATGACATTTTGGAAGGTTATTTGAGGTTAAAGCGATTTTAAACTAATTTACATAATCAAAGCTAATTTAAATAATAATCAAATAACTTTGATAATATAATTATTATAATAACCTGCTGATAATATATAAAAAAGACATTGAAAAATCAAGAGATAAAAACGAAAAATATGAGAAACTAATTAACGAACAAAAATTCTAATTGTATCAGCTGATTTATACATACTTTTCCCGGAGGACATTAAAATAACAACTTTATCTTTAGATTTAATAATTCTTAATTTTGAGATTGTTTCAATTAGTAACTTAGTAACATCCCTATCAGACATTGATTTATTTATTTTTAAAGTGAAAACGCCCCAGCGGAAATGATTAAGAACATTTATGAAATTGTTTTCTGTAATGCAAATAATATCTGTATTAACTCTAAATGCAGAAAGATATTTAGGTGAATTTCCTGTTTTTGAGTAAGTAATGATTGCTTTTGCTTTAATTTCATTTGCAAGTGTGACAGCACTTTTACAAATTGAGTGCAATTCATTTTCGGATGGCTGCTTAATATTTATAAAAGGTTTTCTATAGTTTTCAATTTTACAAATAATCTTTTCCATAGTCTGCACTACGTTTTCTGGGTCAACACCTACAGATGTTTCTCCTGAAAGCATAACGCAATCCGTACCATCCAGAATAGAATTGGCGACGTCCGTAGTTTCTGCGCGTGTAGGAATTCTACTGGTAGTCATGCTTTCGAGCATTTGTGTAGCAGTAATTACAGGTTTATTTTTAAAATTACACTTTTTAATTATCATTTTTTGAAGAATCGGAACGTCTTCGGGAGATATTTCGACGCCCATATCACCGCGCGCTACCATAATAACGTCAGCGGCATCGATGATTTCATCGATGTGTTCTATAGCTTCGGGTCTTTCAATTTTTGCCACTATAGGAACAGACTTACCGTGTTTAGAAAAAAGATTTCGTAATTTAAAAATATCTTCAGCTTTTCTGACAAAGCTAAGGGCGACAGCGTCAACATTATGTTTCAGTCCGAACGTTAAATCTTCAATATCTTTCTTTGTTAAAGAAGGAAGGGATAGGGAGGTATCGGGAAGATTAATTCCTTTATGCTCTTTCAGGATTCCGCCTTTTAAGATTATACATTCGGCTTCAAAATCAGATTTAGATAAAACACGCAGCTTGAGGAGACCATCGTCCAATAGAATATATTCGCCCTTTTTGATATCATTTATAAAATGTTTATATGTGGTTGAAATACGCTTATCATTTCCAATAATATTCTTATCGGTTATGATTATCTTTTTCCCAGATATGAGTTTAATTGATTTATTTTCTATATTACCGACGCGGATTTTAGGTCCCTGCAAATCCTGCATTACGGGGACGAATGCATTTGCCAGTTTTGATGCTTTACGAATATTGTTAATATAATCAAGGTGGGTCTTTCTATCACCGTGCGAAAAATTAAGTCTAGCCACGTCCATACCTTTTTTAATCAAGGATGTTAGAATTTTAACGCTTGAAGACGATGGACCGATGGTACAAATTATTTTAGTCTTATTAATCATGAGCAAAGAAAGTTGTTAATTAATTATTTATTCCTTTTTATAAAATTACTTAATTAATATTTTATATAAAACTTAATAATAAGAATATGAAGAACTTGAAGAACAAAGTAGTATTTATAACGGGAGCGACGAGCGGAATCGGCAAAGCATGTGCTGAGGATTTTGCAAAACTCGGTGCAAATGTATTAATCTGCGGAAGGAGAGGTGACAGGTTAGAAAAAACAGCGAATGAACTCCACAGAAAGTACAAAGTAAAGGTTTTTGCTTTTGAGCTGGACGTGAGAAATTACGCTGACGTAAAAGAGGCAATAGATATACTCCCGAAGGAATGGAAAAAGATAGAAATACTCGTTAACAATGCGGGACTTTCGCGAGGGCTGAATAAAATACAAGATGGGGTTCTTTCGGACTGGGAGGAAATGCTTGATACAAATGTGAAGGGGCTGCTATACGTTACAAAATGCGTATTGCCTTTAATGATTAAGAACAGAGGAGGGCACATAATAAACATCGGTTCGATTGCAGGACGCGAAATATATCCCGAAGGTAATGTATATTGCGCTTCAAAATCAGCGGTTGATTTTATAACGAAGGGAATTAGGGTGGATTTGATAGACAAGGGAATAAAAGTCTCTACTGTAGATCCCGGACTGGTTAATACAGAGTTTAGTTTAGTCAGATACCACGGAGATAAAGAACGGGCAAAATCGACGTATAAAGGGTTAAAGCCGTTAACAGGCAAAGATATAGCAGAAGTAGTTCTGTTTGTGGCAACCCGTGATGAGAATTTAAATATAGCACAAGTGACAGTATTTCCTAAGGCACAGGCATCAGCAACAATATCATTCAGAAAACAATAATATAATATACATTATGAAAAAAGCATTATTTACCTTATTTATAATAATGTTATTTGCAACAGTTGAAGCTCAATGGATATCAAATAACATGCTTAATAATTCTGTCGTAATAGCTCCAAATAATCAGGCAACACCCAAAATAATTTCGGATAATGACGGCGGAGTAATAATGGTATGGCAGGACAACAGGACGGGTTCGAGTTCATCATTCGGGGATATATATGCGCAGAGGTTTGATAAATTTGGATTTAAGCAATGGGGAGATACTAACGGACTGGCAATAGCTGTGAAACCGATACTTGAAAGATATTATTCTATTTGCACTGACGGAAAGGGCGGTATAATAATCTTATGGGAAGATAATCCAAGTCCAACGACGACAATAATAAAGGCACAGAGAGTTTCAAAGTACGGAAATAAAATGTGGAGTGATACAGGGTATTCTGTTGCCGCTTATGGAAACAGACAGGCAACTCCACGGGTTGCGTATGACAATAACGGCGGATGTTTTTATTCATACTATTCGAGCGAGATATCTTCGAGTGATTATGAGATAAAGGTTAACAGACTTGACAGCAACGGAGTGAATCTCTGGGGAACGGGAATTTACATTTGTCAGTCTCCGGGGAATCCATCAGATATAAGCGTATGCCGTACGAGTGATGATGGATTTTTCATAGTATGGGGGGACCCGAGAAATTCAATAACGAATGAAACAGACCTTTACATGCAGAAGGTAAATTCATTGGGTAATGCACTCTGGCAGGCGAATGGGCTGCCTTTATGCGTAAGGAGATTTACACAGCAATATCAAAATGTATTGCCTGATGACAACGGGGGAGCTTTTGTCGCATGGACTGACAGGAGAGATTCGATTTCTAACGATATATATGCTGCAAGGGTAAGGTGGAACGGAACATTTCCAAGGAGTGATACATCAGCGGCACTTGTTGTGGACAACTTTGAGCAGTACAGGTCGGAGTTAGCACCGGATATGAAAGGCGGTGCAATAATAACGTGGTATGATTACCGCAATGGACCTGCATTTCCATTTAATATAGATATTTACGCACAGAGAATTGATTCCACGGTGAACACAAAATGGACAGCAAACGGAGTGAATGTATGCGATGCAGTTTTATCGCAGATTAATCCTGCAATTATAACAGACGGAAATTACGGAGCTATAATAACATGGGATGACAGGCGGGCAGGAACATCGACATATGATATATACGGACAGAGAATTGATTCGGCAGGAGTTTTAAAATGGGGAGCTGATGACGCACCGATAAGTATTGCGGCAGGAAATCAGTACAAACCGCAAATGGCAGAAATAAACAACGGATTTGTAACCTGCTTTGAGGATACGCGAAACGGGATAAGCAATTACGATGTATTTTGCCAGAGAGCAGATATGAACGGGAATACGCTTGTATTCATTCAAAATAATGCGGGTGAAGTACCAAGAGGATTTTCATTATCACAGAATTATCCGAATCCGTTTAATCCGAGGACACTTGTTCGATTTTCGTTGTCAGTCGTCAGCGATGTCAGACTGATAATTTATGACATCAAGGGGCAGGAAGTGGAAACGCTTATGAGCGGGAGAATGCAGGCAGGTACATATCAGGCGGTCTGGGACGGTTCGGGATTTCCGAGCGGAGTTTATTTCTGTAGGATGGTTACGGAAGGATATACGGAGACGATTAAGATGGCTTTAGTAAAATAATATTTAGCGATGAAGAAGAGAGTTTTCTGAATTTAAAGATAGTATTCATACTGTACAAGCTGCCATTTGAAGCTATTCATATCATAAGATATTTCGCAGACGACTTTTTGCCGGTCGCAGAGAACGCTGAAATGGTATTCATATGAATCCGACTTTGGAATCTTCCAACGGGAATTAACTCTTGAAATATTATAAACGTCATTCTTCCACTTGAACCTGATGATGTCGATTTTCAGGTCGTGAAAGAAAGCTATGACTTCTATTGGTTCGAATATCTGGTTTTCCATGCTTCATTATTTATGCCTTATTAAAATATGGTATATTAAATTAAGAAGCAAGTCGTAATTTAAGGAAGAGAAGAGATTATCCGGTTAAAAGGGAGAAACCGTAATTCTGATGTGTTTATGCCTGCTGTGCCTGCTGTAATCGAATCTGAAGTACAAGCTAAACGAAAGATAACCGAGAAATTTACGAGAAGTAAACGAGAAAATGCCTGAAAACGTTTTGTTTTCCCGTATTCGAAGCTGCATAGACCACGTTGTAGATAAATCTACAAACAAAAGGAAAGATTTCACCCCTAAGGCACTTAGACCACGGCATAGATAAATCTACAAACAAAATATAGAAAAACAAACTATAGAAATTTATTACCGCAAGGGTCGCAGAGAAGAGCAAAGACCGCAAAGAGAACAGTAGAAATTTTTTATTCGGTGAAAAAGTAAAGATAAAAGCGTTTTTATTTTAGTAATAGATTGCTTTTATTACAACGTCTTTACGGATAGTAGCGATTAGAACACTCAGAACACGGCGTAGATAAATCTACAAACAAAATATAGAAAAACAAACTATAGAAATTTATTACCGCAAGGGTCGCAGAGAAGAACAAAGACCGCAAAGAGAACATATAAAAATATTTAATCCAGGGAAAAAGTATAGATAAAAGAACGTTATTATTTTTGTAATAAGATTGTTTTCAATAAAACGTTTTTACGGATAGTAGCACTAAGAAAAGAATTTTTATTGTTTAGAGTAAAAGAGATTTTAAATAATGAGGATGTAAAGAAGAACAAGAATGATGTACTTTTCTAATTATTATTATTTCAGTGTTCTTCAATATAGTTCAGGTCTTTGCCGAATGTTTCCTGAAGTTTTGTCATTGAGATAAAAGCTATAATTACAGTTACGAATCCAACAAACAGAGCTGAATAGACAATTCCAATACCGGGAGTCAGGTACTGAAACAGGAAAGTTGCGGGTACAACAGCACCGCGTACAAAATTCGGAACGGTAGTAGTAACTGTTGCACGTATGTTCACACCGAACTGTTCCGCGGCATTTGTAACGAAGACAGCCCAGTATCCGCCAGAAACACCGAGCATCAGGCAGAGGGAATAGAAGAATGTTGAGTCGAATTTATTAAGGAACAGATACACGATTATGAAAACAGCTTCGAGTATTATGAACAGTCCAATAATCTTTTTCCGTGATTTAAAAAACTGGCTTAAAGCACCGCTAAGGAGGTCACCGACAGCGAGTCCGATGTAACAATACATTACAGCAGTGCCAGCCTGAATTTCAACATTAAGACCGAATGCTTTGGCAAATTCAGGTGAGAACGTAATAAGAACTCCAACTATATACCATATAGGAAGACCCACAGCAATGCAGTGAAGGTATTTAATTAAGTTATTTTTATTTATAAACAATTTATGGAATCCACCTTTAAGTACATCGGATTTTTTAATAGCACTATACATACCTGATTCGTAAACGCCAATACGAAGAATAAGAAGAGCGATTCCCATTCCACCACCGATAAAATATGCCGTACGCCAGTCGAAGAAATCACCAACGAGAGCAGCGACCACAGCTCCAAAAATACCGACAGTTGCCACAGTCATAGTCCCGTAACCGCGGGTTTCTTTGGGCATGACTTCCGAAACTAAAGTTATACCTGCACCGAGTTCACCTGCAAGACCAACACCAGCGATGAATCTGAGGACAGCATATTGCGGTAAATCGGTTACGAATCCATTAGTAATGTTAGCGATTGAATAAAGAAATATCGAACCAAAGAGAACAGATATCCTTCCTTTTTTATCACCGAGAATTCCCCAAATAATACCGCCGATAAGCATACCGCCCATTTGCATATTAATAAGGAGCACACCGTAATCGAATAATTCATGTCCGCTAAAGCCAAGAGATTTAAGAGAGGTGATTCTGACGATGCTGAATAGAATGAGGTCATAAATATCGACAAAGTATCCGAGAGCAGATACAATTAGGATTGCAGATATATTTTTCTTAGTAGTGGAAACGTCCATTATAACATTACTTCAAAGTTTAAGGATTAAGTTTTATTAATAGAAATATTCCTTTTATTCCTGACCATGGATGCTATGATTGATATAGTCAGAATAATTATGATAACGATAAGAGATGTAGATGTCGGAATATGAAACACACTTGCAATTAGCATTTTAATACCAATAAAGACAAGAATTATTGAGAGACCCACCTTGAGATAGTGGAACTTATCCATAAAACCAGCAAGAGCGAAATACAAAGCACGAAGTCCGAGAATAGCAAATGCGTTTGAAGTAAAGACAATAAACGGGTCATGTGTGATTGCAAGAATAGCCGGAATAGAATCGAAGGCAAAAATTAAATCAGTAGTTTCAACGACTATCAGAACGATGAACAGGGGAGTAGCAAACAATCCGCCCTTCTTTATGAAGAATTTATCTCTATGGTATTCCGGAGTAACGGGTACAAACTTTTTGACATACTTCACTACAGGATTTTTTTCAGGGTGTATCTTTTCTTCCTTCTGGAATGCCATTTTGAGACCAGCGACGATTAAGAACAATCCAAAGACAATAATTATCCAGCTGAACTTAGCGATAAGGGCAGTTCCGATGAAGATCAGAATTGCTCTCATAATGAGCGCCCCGAAGATTCCCCAGAAAAGAACTTTATGCTGGTATTTTTTGGGAACGTCGAAATAATTAAAAAGGAGTATGAAGACAAAAATATTATCGACGCTTAATGATTTTTCAAGCAAATAACCCGTAAGAAATTCGAGACCCTTCTGATGGTTCCAGAGATAGAATACGACTGCATTGAATGCGAGGGAAAGAGCGATCCAGATGGCGCTTGTAATCAGTGCTTCTTTAACCGAAATTACGTGTTGTTTTTTATTGAATATTCCGAGATCGAGAGCAAGCATCAAGATAAGGAAGGCAACGAAGGCAGCCCAGTGCCAAAGAGTTATTTCAAACACTATAAGTCTCCCTTCAATGGTCTAATAACTATATCTTCTATTAGAACTTTTTTAGGCTGCTCGAATGTTTGAAGAGTAATTTTTGCAATATCTTCGGGGGACATCATTCTATTCCTGTTTTTCTGGCGTGTTTTTGCATCCCACATAGCTGTTTCTGTTGCACCCGGGAATATGTTAGTAACTTTAATGTTAAATTTTCTGACTTCTTTTCTTACACAGTTTGAAAGAGCAAGCAATCCTGCTTTAGAGGCGGAATAAACTGAGCTGTCGAAATACACAGTATTAGCGGAAACAGAATTAATATTTATGATATGACCTCTTTTATTCTTAATCATAGGTTTCATTACAGATTTCATAGTAAGAAACGAGCCCCGCAGATTAATATTCATAATATAATCATAATCGAAAACTTTAGTATCGAGAAAACTCTTAAAAGCAGTTACACCTGCGTTATTCACGAGACAGTCAATCCTTCCGAAATTTTCGATTATTCTTTTAGCGGTAGAATTAACAGACCGTTCAGAAGCGACATTACAGACGAATGCCATTGCTTCCCGTCCTGCAAACTTAATTTCTTTAACAATACTGACGAGCCTTGATTTTCTTCTTGCTGTAACAACCACAATGTAACCAGCCTTAGAAAACTGCATAGCAATTTCTTTACCTATACCGGTAGATGCACCGGTAACCCACACTACTTTAGTATTATTCATAAGTTAAATTTTCAGTTACAATGCAGAACAATTACATAATCATTCCACCATCAACCATAATCACCTGTCCCGTTATATAATCCGCTTTAGGTGATGCGAGGAATGTCACAACACCAGCGACTTCATCGGGATTAGTGGAACGTTTCAGCGGAATCACGGATAAGTATGCAACCTTCTGTTCATCCGAAAGCTGATGAGTCATTTCAGTTTCTACAAATCCGGGAGCGACAGCATTTACTGTAACGTTTCTGCTACCGAGTTCTTTAGCAGTTGATTTAGTAAGTCCAATCATTCCAGCTTTTGAGGCAGAATAGTTTGCCTGCCCGGCATTACCCATAACACCAACGACAGAGCTGATATTAATAATTTTACCTGCCCGTTGTTTTGCCATAATACCAGCAACGGCTTTTGTGGTGTTGAAAGCACCTTTTAAGTTGACTTTCAGAACAAGGTCCCAATCTTCTTCAGTCATTCTAAGAAGAAGCTTATCTCTAGTGATACCAGCATTATTTACTAGAATATCGATACTTCCGAATTCTTTATGAGTTTCAGAAATAACCTTCTGAACACCTTCCGTATCAGTAACATCAACAGTCATCTTAGAAACTTTCATACCTTTTGCAGCTTTTTCAGCAGCATAAGCATCGAAATCTTCAGGAAACACTTTATCGTATGCAATAACAATTGCTCCTTCGAATAGGAAATCAGATACTATTGCGCGGCCAATACCTCTGCCGCCACCAGTTACTACAGCTACTTTACCGTTTAATGCGCCCATTTATTATATTATTAATTAATAAAATTTCTTCTTATGTTTATAGTGTTTTTGAAAATAATCATTAAGATAAGCATATCCATCAGCACCGAGAATAAAAGTAATTTCTTCAGTCATAGCTTCGAAGACAGTCTGTGAAAAATTTTCCTTTTTATGTATGCCGCAGTAATCGAGTTTAGTTGAATGTTCATCATCATAAGTAAGAACATTATCAATAATCGTAAGCGGATACATAATGCAGTATTTAGGTTTAATAGCCCATTTGTGCATGTGGTTGTTGTTAGCAGCTACCTGAATAGAACAAAAGCCTCTTTTGTCCTTGAAAACACACTGTGTATTACCTTGAGGAGTATTATAAACCTCTGTCCCAATTGCCCATCCGGAAGGGAAGTCAGAATCCTCCTCGGGTTCTGTTTCGAACCAATCGGAAGAGTTATCAGGCTGGTTTTCATCCATGACAGCTTTAATTTCATTCTCAAACTTCATTATAATATCTTTGAACGGTTTATCCATAAGAACACCCCAGTCGCAGCACTGACCGTGGCAGTGTTTAACATTACATCCGGGAACAAATCCCTGAGTAAAAATAACAGGATCTATCTGTATTCCATTGTATTCAATAGGATATTCTTTCATTCTATGTTTTAAATATTTTTAATATCTTCAAAGGTTGAAATATTGTACACGACAGCGTTTGGGTCAATTTTCTTAATAAGACCAGTTAAAACTTTACCTGCTCCGACTTCATAAAACCTCGTTACGTCATCTTTTATCATGTTCCTAATCAGACTTTCCCATTTAACGGGAGAAACGAGCTGTCTTGACAGAGCATCACGAATTTTATCTTTATCAGAAACAGGTGCGGCGTCTGTATTTGTATAAACCGGAATCGATGCATTTTTAAAATCAGTATTCTGAAGTGCAATTCTGAGTTCATTATCGGATGTTTTCATTAGTTCAGAATGAAAAGCACCACTAACCTCGAGTTTTTTTGCGAGCCTGCATTTATAGGGTTCACCTTTAGCTATTTCAACAGCTTTATCGACGGCGGATACATCTCCAGAAACAACAATCTGACCGGGGCAGTTAAAGTTAGCAGCCTGAACTATACCAGAAACTTTTGCTTTTTCACAAATTTCAAGAACCTGAGATTCATTTAAACCTATCAAAGCCGCCATTGTGCCGGGTTGAATTTCTCCCGAATTTTTCATCAGATGTCCGCGGGTTTTCACAAGCTTCAGTCCGCTTTGAAAATCTACCGAACCGGCATAAGCATTAGCCGTGTATTCGCCGAGTGAATGTCCAGCCGTACAGTCAGCTTTAACCTTATCTTCAATAAGTTTAGTTAATATGTAGGAATGAACGAAGAGTGCAGGTTGAGTAATGTTTGTTTGCTTAAGTTCTTCCTGAGGACCTTCAAAAGAAAAAGTACTCAAAGACAAACCCATAATATCATCGGCAATTTTATACAGGTCTTTTGCCAAAACAGAATTTTCATACAGATCTTTTCCCATACCGACAGATTGAGAACCCTGTCCCGGAAATACGAATGCTAATTTATTCATAATTAAATTTGTTTACAAAAACAATAATTTAAACAATATAATATTTATATAAAATTTATTTATTAATCAATTTCTTCATCATCAATTCTCGGTAAAGCTCCGTAGTTTTCGACAAGATAATTATCGTAATAGTCAGCTTTTTTGAGTAAAGACTTAAAACTTTCAAGACCGGATTCAAAAGTAAGATAGTGGTCGTATATCATCATCGTCAGAACTATATCCTGATTGTTGACACCGAAGAAAACATTTTCGAGGTCATAATTTTCTTTAAGGAGGAATTCATAAATAGACGAAATATTTTTCTTAGGCAGCCTGCATATAAAAGCATCACCGATAATGAATCCCACCGGAGAATAAGAGATAATTATTTTAGCTGAGCCTTCTTCAACTTCCCAGCGATCCTTTCCGCGCCGAGAGAGCTTTACATCCTTACCGAGAGCTTCGAGAATAGTTTCCACAGTTTGAGACGCACCTGCGGGTTTATATTCTGATTCTTTCTTCAGTTGAGGTACAATAATCTTAGCTCCGCATTCCGGACAGTAATCATTTTCGATTCTATCGGACGTTATTATATTCTCGCAAGATTTACATTTAACTGCATACTGTCCGTGAAAGGGTTGATATTCATTCAAAGAATTGAGAAGGTACTCAGAAGGAAGGGCAAAGCCGAGATTATCTCCACCTGCAATTATAAAAGTGTTAACCCCAATTATTTCGCCATTTGTATTAACGAGAGGTCCTCCGCTGTTACCGGGATTAATAGCCGCATCTATCTGAATATAGTTTAAACCATTTTGAATACGTTTAGCTTTTGAGACTATTCCTTCTGTAGCGGAATACTTAAGACCATAAGGATGTCCGATAGCAATGACTCTATCGCCGTCGTGAACAGGGGTGCTGCTTATTCTTCTGTCGGGCAGGTCCAGTCCATCGGGGACCCGAATAAAAGCAAGGTCAAATTTCTGATCATAAAACAGAACGGGCATAGAAACTTTCGGAATCTTTGTACCGCTAATTACTGCTTCAGAGCTTTCTTTAACGACGTGGTCGTTAGTAACGATTAAATTAAAATTTTTAACATAAAATCCTGTACCGGTACCGAAGGAAGTAGCAATTTGTACTATAACAGATTTATAATTTTCAATAATTTCCTGTGTGTGCATCTTAGTTTTTGTAATTTAATTTACTAATTTCCTCAAGAGTAGTTTTGGTGAAATTCAGTATTGAGTCAAACATTATTTTATCAAAATCCATTTTAAGTTCGGGATACTCATCTTTATCGAGTTTGATATACTCAGTTAATTTATTAACAACATAATCTTTATTAACTACACCGTTTAAAACCAGATTATTGTCTATTCCGATATCAGAGACATAATCATGATTAATTATTTCAATAATTAAACCTAAAATTTTATACAAAGACTTATAAAGCCCGTATGAGAAAAGGCAATAGCCGGCAATATATTCAAGAATATTGAGAGCAATATCCGGATTATTGTTGTCGATGTACCATTTAATATTCTGAATATTGTTATTTATAGAATCATCAACGGATTGTTTTCCTGCGGGCGGAGTTGTTCCAAAAGTAGAAATCACAATGTAGAAATTTCTTTCGAGTTTTTGGTCATCATAATCTTTAATCTTTCTTAGGTCTTCGCCGAGTGAATCCAGTTTCTGTAACAATGGTGACTCCTTATCGTTGAAATAAGTCCAAGACATTCTTTGAATATCATTTAGTAATATACCCTGAGGTGTCAGAAGGTAATCAATCCTATAAAGAATATTCAGGTAAATGTAAGAAATGCCTCCTGAAAATTGTTCTTTATTCAATCCCGATACTTTTTCAAGACCATCATTAATCCATTTTCTATAGTATTTCTTCATCGTATCAAGCTGCTTATTAGAGAAGGGGAATGATTTAGATTCTACTTCCCTGAGTGTTTTAAATTCGGATATTAGAGTATCATCCTGTCTATCAGCCCTTACAGCAAGTTCACGCAGACCATAATAGAATTTATTAGGTGAGCAATCAATAACGTTTGAGTCAAATTTTATTACAATTTTGTTATCTTTAACAGCAAACCTGCAATAGTATAGCGAATAATTCATTTCCATCAACCTACGAAACACGGCAACATTCGGATTATCAAATCCGGCAATTACAGAAATTGCGGATATTTTCACTCCGTCGAAATAACCGCGAATTTCTTTTGAACCCTGAATAAGTTGAAACTTAAAGAATCCGTTATCGATTGAATAGAAGACGTTTTCAGAATCAGAATTTTTTAAGTAATCGAAGAATAGTTTGTAGGATTCGAAATACTTCTTTTCATTGTATAATTTCTCACAGTCATTCCACAGGTTTATCTGCGCTTTCGGTTTAAATGCATCGGAGAATCTGCCAAAAGTAATATTCATCGTATTATTATAAAATTTTTTATACAATATATCTCTAATATAATAAAAGTGAAATTCATTTGGTTGAAGAGATAAGAGAATAATAAATTACAATATGAGAGAATTAGATTAAAAGTATGAGTAGTACGCTACAGCAGCAGAAATGATAGTTGACGGTTCATCAGATTTATGGCGGTATTTCAGGAGAAAAGGAAAACGATACTCATAGAAAATAGTTTATATAAAGAGTATATTTGCACTGTTTATGAAAAAATTCCAGAAGATACTTAAAAAATCTGATAGATTAATAATTGGTACACTTTCGGGCACATCTGTTGATGCTGTAGATGTAGTTCTAGCGAGATTCAGAGGCAGGGGTGTAAATGTAAAGATAGATGTTTTAAATTATAACGAGTACAGAATACCCGCTGAAATCAGAAAATATGTTTTAATGGTAAGTTCGAAAGAATCCGGATACGTTGACGATGTTTGCAGATTGAACTTCTTGCTAGGAAAGTTTTATGCAAGATGCATAAATAGGTTTATAAAGAATAACAAAATTAATTATGACGAAATTGATGTTATAGGTTCGCACGGACAAACTATTCATCATTTACCTTTAACAGAAAAATTCGGAAATATAAGATATAAATCAACTTTACAAGTTGGAGATCCTTCCGTAATAGCAAATGATACCGGAATAACAACTATCGGGGATTTCAGGACTGCAGACGCCGGGGTGATGGGCAGCGGTGCACCGCTCGTACCATATCTTGACTTCGTTTTGTTCAGAAGCAATACAAAAGACAGGATTATATTAAATATAGGAGGAATTTCAAATCTGACGTATTTACCCGTGAGATGTGAATTCGACAATGTGACAGCATTCGATACAGGACCCGGAAACATGATGATTGATTATTTAACAAAGAGATTTTACGGGATAGAATACGATAAAGATTGTAATATTTCCATGCGGGGCATAGTTAATGAAAAAGTTCTTAACGATATTCTTAACGCAGACGCTTACTTTAAAATGAAGCCTCCAAAATCTACCGGCAGAGAATATTACAATTACAGATTTATAGAAGATATACTTAAGAAGAGTAAGAATGTAAGACATGAAGACATATTGCGAACTTTTACAGAATATACCGCATTATCAGTCTCAGTGAGCATAAAGAAGTATTTAAAAGTAAAGAAAAATTTCGATCTATATGTAAGCGGAGGCGGTGCAAATAATTCAATTATAATGAATGGATTAAGAAAATATAATAAGGATGCGGCGGTAAAAAGAGTCTCAAATGCGGGAATTACAGCATCAAACAAGGAAGCGATTCTTTTTGCATTGCTGGCACATGAAACTCTGAATATGAATTGCACAAATTTAAAATCTGTAACCGGTGCGAAGAAGAATGTAGTTTTAGGGAAAATTTGCTTAGCATAAATTAATAATATTAATGATAGATAAAGTAGTAATAATTACAGGCGGTACAGGAGCGCTTGGCCGATTTGTTACGGATAAATTTGCATCTGAGGGCTGGAAAGTATATGTACCAGTAACGTCATTAAGAAAATTTACTGATTTGTTTGACAGCTCAAAAGACAATAATTCTGATTTTGCATTACGAAAGATTTATGCGTTTGAATGTGATGCGACTAACGAGAACTCAGTAAAAGAATTTGTAGAAAAAGTCTCTGCGCTTGAAAGGGGAAGGATTGATATGCTTGTTAATACCGTAGGAGGATTTCACGAATTTATAGATATAACAATGTTTGAAACGGCTGAATTTGACAAATGGTTTAATCTGAATTTTAAATCTACTTTTTATTTCTCAAGAGAAGTACTGAAAGTTATGAAAGAGAAAAAATACGGAAGAATCGTTTCAATATCATCTCTTGCCGCGAGGAATCCTATGCCGGGGAGGCTTTCTTATTCCATATCAAAGTCTGCGATATTAGATTTGATGGAAACAATAAATATCGAAAATAGTGAATCAGATATCAAGTGTAATGCTATAATACCGACAACTATTGATACACCGGCTAACAGAGAGTGGGGAAGCGAAGAAGAGATTAAAACATGGGTAAAACCCGAAGCAATAGCGGAGGTTATCTTTGATCTCACGATAAATGATAAAGCAACAATAATTAAAATAGGAAATCAATAAATTAAAATAAAAAGTAAAATATGAAAGTAGTTGTTACGGGTGGAGCGGGATTTCTTGGCTACCACATAGGAACAAAGATAAACGAAATTACCAATTACAGCGAATCTGTTTTTTTTGATATAGCAGATTTTCCAAAAGAAGACTATAATCCAGAAATAAATCTTGTATACGGCGATGTTAGAGTGCAATCTCAGATGGATGAGATGATGAAAGATGCCAAGGTAGTGATTCATTGTGCCGCAGCACTGCCACTCTGGAAGAAGAAAGATATTTTTGAGACAAATGTTGAGGGTATGAGAATTGTATGCGAGGCGTGTTTAAAAAATAATGTAGAGAGACTTATATTTATTTCGTCGACCTCGGTTTACGGAGTACCAAAAGAACATCCTCTGTATGAAACGCATCCAAGAGTAGGTGTAGGACCGTACGGAAAGAGCAAGATTATGGCAGAAGAGATTTGTGAAGAATATAGAAAGAAAGGACTTACAGTCTGTGTATTACGACCAAAGAGTTTTATAGGAACGGCAAGACTGGGAGTATTCCAGATACTGTACGACTGGGTTGAATCGGGTGTAAAGATTCCGATTATTGGAAACGGCAGTAACAGATACCAGTTGTTCGAAGTTGACGACCTTGTTGATGCGATTAATCTTACCGCAACACTTCCCAAGGCAACAATCAACGATACGTTTAATGTTGGTGCTAAAGAATTTAAGACAGTAAAAGAAGATGTAGGGGCTATGTGCGAATATGCAAAATCCGGGTCGAGAGTTATGGGTACTCCTGCCTGGCTTATAAAGCCGGTATTAAGATTCTTTGAAATATTAAATCTTTCACCGTTATACAAATGGATTTACGGGACGGCAGATACTGATTCATTTGTATCGATAGAGAAAGCACAAAAAGTACTTGGTTGGAATCCGAAATATTCAAACTCAGAAGCTTTAATACGTTCGTATCAGTGGTATCTTGACAACAAGCATAAAATACAGCAAGGAACCGGAGTTACACACAGAATCGCATGGAAACAAGGCATACTTGGATTGTTTAAAAAGATAATGTAGAAAACTGCAAAACACTGAACAAAGAAGTTTAAGTTTCAGTTAGTTTTTATTTAATTTTCCTTGTATAATTAAAAATTATTTCATCTTTAATGAGATAAAGGTATTCGAGGGCAGCATTATATTCGTTCGGAATTACCCCGTCAAGAATAGCGTCTTCTATTTTTTTCTTTAACATTCCTACAAGTTTTGAGGGCTCTAATTCGCAGATGGACATTATTTCTTCACCCCGAACCGGGGACTGGAAATTTCGCAAATTATCTTTTTCCTGGACCTCAATTATTCTTTTTTCAACAAAATTAAAATTACTTGCATATCTTTTTACTTTCTGCAGGTTCTTTGAAGTTATATCCGCTCTGCAGAGCTTAAACAAATCAATTAGCTCATTTCCAGCCTCCGCAGCAAGCCTTCTGATTGCTGAATCTGTAGCATCCTGATTTGCAAGTGCAGCAGGTCTTAAATGTAAACGAATTAGTTTCTCAACATATTGAAGTCTTTCGTTTGGGAAACGCATACGATCGAAAATCTTTTTCATCATTCTTGCTCCCAATTCCTCATGACCATGAAAAGTCCAACCAATGCCATCGATAAATTTCTTTGTTTTGGGTTTTGCTATATCATGAACGAGAGCTGCAATTCTTAACCATACATCATCGGTCAATTCTGCAATATTGTCAACCACTTCAAGTGTATGATAAAAGACATCTTTGTGATGATAGTCTTTTCTTTGGTCTATTCCTGCCATTTTAGAGATTTCAGGGAATATGACATCCATTGTACCTGTAAGGTACATCAGGTTCAAACCTATTGAAGGTTTCGGCGACTTCAGAATACATAAAAACTCGTTTGATATTCTTTCCTGCGATACTACCTCATCTTCTTTGAGTCTCTGGCAGTTTACCGATATCGAACTTAATGTAACATGGTCAATAGCAAAGTTTAATTTTGAGGCGAACCTGAAAGCCCTCATAATTCTCAGCGGATCATCGAAGAAAGTTTTATCGGGTTCGAGAGGGGTGCGTATCATTTTACTTTTAAGATCATCGATTCCGCTATAGTTGTCTATAATTTCAACAGGGTTGCGTAAATCTACTGCGAGTGCATTAATCGTGAAATCTCTTCTTGAAAGGTCTTCCTCAAGAGTACCAAACTCAACACTGGGCTTTCGTGAACTCCTATCATAGCTTTCAATTCTTGATGAAGCAAACTCTATTTTAATATCATTCAGCTGAAGCAATGCAGTACCAAAATTTTTGTATACTGCGATCAATTTACTCTTCTTCGACTTTGCGAACTTTTCTGCAAATTTTACGGCATCGCCAATAACCATTACATCGATATCAAGACCATCCTTGTTCATGTTCAGAAGATAATCTCTGACATAACCTCCAACTATGTATGCTTCCGACTTTGAATTTATGGTAAAGTCTGATAGTTCCCTAATAATTCCAGTATTAAACTCAGATCCTTGAAATAGATTAATCAAATTTATACAAGCTCCTGTTTGTTTCTATTTTCATTAGTATTTCATTTGCTATTCTGATAGCTTCCTTTCCGTCAGTTAAAGACACAACGGGATCTTTTTTATCAATTATGCTTCTGAAAAAAAGTAATTCTTCATACTTCATAGCATTTGAAATATTAACTGTGGGTTTATCATAAGTTATTTTATATTCCTTTCCGTTCATATTCACAGGCATAGAAAATACATTTGTTTCAGAATTTTCTGAAAGTCTGAATACTTCAGATGTGTTATTCAGGAAATCTATTGAAATGTAGGCGTTTCGTTGAAAGATTCTCATTTTTCTCATTTTCTTAAGCGATATACGAGAGGATGTTATATTAGCAACACAACCGTTCTCAAATTCAATTCTGGTATTCGCAATATCAACGGTATCGGTCAGAACCCCAACTCCATTAGCATCGATAGTTTTAACCTTTGATTTCACTAAATTAAGAATTATATCAATATCGTGGATCATCAGGTCTTTCACAACCGAAACATCAGTACCCCTTGGATTGAATTGAGACAGCCTGTGGCATTCAACGAACAGGGGTAAAATATTGTACTTTTCAACGGCTAAAATTGCGGGATTAAACCTTTCAATGTGACCAACCTGAACAATCGTATTATCCGTTAAAAGTGATTCAAGCTCTTCAGCTTCATCTAAAGTTTCTGTTACAGGTTTTTCAATGAAAGTATGAATATTTCTTTTAATACATTCCTTTGCAATTTCAAAATGCGTGGATGTTGGTGTAACGATAAATACAGCATCAATATATTCAAGCAATTCATTCAAAGTAGAAAATGATTTAACTTTATGTTGTACAGCCAGTGAATCTGATTCGGTTTTATTAATATCATAAAGTCCAATGACCTTTACATTATGGTTTTCGGATTCAATATCTTTTATGTTTTTTATGTGCAGTTTACCAAGATGTCCGCAGCCAACTATTCCAACTTTTATTTCTTTCATACATTATTTTTAGATGGTTCAGAGTGAATAATAACATTACTGAGATTAGGGTACAATTCTTTAATATACAAAAATATTTTGCTTTCGAGGATTGTAACAACCTCATGGACTTCCTCGAACGAGTATTTACTTATAAAGGAACAACTAAGAGAAATTCTTACCTTACCAGCAGAGTTCATAACTTTTATATCGCCATAATCGGTTATCTTTTCCTCATCGTCAAGAATTCTTCTAACATTATCTATAAGGTCATTAGATGTTGCCGTAATGTCTATAGTGTCAAAAAATATTTCACTCGGTTCATCAAGATGGATTTTAATTTTTTTAATAACCGGAATTTTTTCAAGTATAGAATTTTCAAGGTTTGATATTATTTCATGAGCTTTTATTAAGTCATTTGTATTTTCAATTTCAACGTGCAATTCACTAAAAATATCTCCGTCAATCCTGTGTGAGAATATATCATGGCACTTAAATCCTGAATCCGTTACAATGATTCTTATTTTTTCATTAAGGGTCTCATTTTCAGTTTCCACAGGTTCCGAATGAATAACAACATCAGCATTAGGGAATGCCTTCTTTACAGATTTCTCAGCAAGGTCCATCAGCTCATGTGTCATAGAAAACGATTTAGTCCTTCCAATCATAATAACAGCATCTACGAAAATTCTTGAGCCGCTTCCTCTTATCCTAATATTTTTAATTCCTTCTATTCCTTTAATTGATGAAATATGTTCCGTAATACTTTCTTCAATACCGTCAGGAACTCTGTCAAGTAGAGAGCCAATAGCCCTTTTCGAGAGTCCGAGTGTCGTAATAATGATTATTACAGAAACAACCAAAGCACTTATCGGGTCAGCAAGAGAAGACCATTCGAAATAGCTAAATATCATTCCTATCAAAACTACGACAGAGCTTAAAATATCGGACGAAAAATGAATTGAATCTGCTTCCAATGCCTGAGAATGAGTCTCCTTAGCAATTCTCATTAATGCCCTTGAACGCTGGATATCTATGAAAATGCAGATAAGAATTGCGAGGAAAACAAAAATGTTAAGTTTTATAGAAACCGGAGAGATAATTCTATCTATAGATTCGTAAATTAGATAAGCACACATCAATACAAGTATAAAAACCTGGAATAAAGCAGAGAAACTTTCAATCTTTTCATGTCCATAGTGATGGTTTTTGTCAGGGGGTTTTGCGGCATATCTAATAGATAAGATAGTTGCAAATGTTGCTATCAGGTCAGTTGACGAATGAAACAGTTCAGATAAAACACCTATGCTTCCACTAAAATAGCTTGCAAGAGATTTAATAGTAACTATAAAAACTGCTCCAAGCAATGAAATATTAGCAACTTTGATTTTCTTTTTACTATTTATTTCTTCCTGAATATCCATAAAAATTAATTTATCAATTCTCCTGTCTTTTCTTCTCCTTTCACCTGAGCAAGAAATACACCGATAAATGTAATAATTGCGCCAATAATAAAATAGTACGATATTTGTTCTTTAAGTAAAAGCCATGAAAACACGATAGTGACTACGGGTGAGATATTTGTGGAAGTAGTCAATTCAGTCACGTTAATTATCTTCAAAGCGTATGTAAAAACAAAATAACCAGCAAAAGCAACTACGAGAGAAAGATGAAGGAATCCCAGAAGTCCCGGTAGTGTAACATTGTCGAATGTCAGGTTTGGTACGTCATACAAAAAAATTGGTATATACATAATTATTCCGAAATTAAAAGACATTGTCGAGGTTTTTAATGCGCCATATTTTGCAATAATATCACGACTAAAAGTTATATACGATGCCCATGATAAAACAGCAAAAACCAGGAAGATGTCGCCGAGAAGTATGTCCGATCCTGTGGATTTCGATTTCATAATACTATCGTAAAAGACAAAGAAAATACCAGCTATGGTTAGAAGTATTGGAATTAGCTTCTTAAAAGAAAAATTTTCATGTTTAAGCCATATCGATATCAAATATGCAAAGAGGGGAGTACATGCATAAGTAATACCCGAATGAGAGGCAAAAGACATATTAACGCCATTAAGAAAGAAGAACTGATTAATAGGTATCACAAGGGCGCCTAACCAAATAAACTTATTAAAATCCTTCCGATCTATTTTATAATTTTGCCTTTTTAAAAGGAAGAGCAAATTGAAAAGAACCGCAGCAATGCCGAAACGCAAAAATGCGAGACTTAACGGTGATACTTCAGATACTATGAATTTTGCAGCTATGGGTGTAAATGAAGATGAAAGAATTAAAATTAAGAATATTATGATTTTTTTCATTTGTAAACATACATAGAAACAGGGGATAATTATATCCCCTATCTATGGATGATAAAGTACTATTTTGACTTTTTGTTAGCAAGCATAGCTTTTTTCTTTGCCTGAGCTTTCATTTTAGTTTTTCTATGCTTTTTTAAAGCAACTTTCTTTGGTTTGAACATATTATTTATTTTAGGTTTGTATTAAGCTATTGTAATATTTTTATCAAGATAAACGTCCTGAATTGCATTCAGAAGGGTCACACCGTCTTTCATTGGTTTCTGGAATGCTTTTCTTCCTGAAATTAATCCCATACCTCCTGCTCGTTTGTTAATGATTGCAGTTTTTAGAGCTTCCTGTAAATCAGAATCTCCTTTACCTGTAGAAGCACCACCTGAATTAATAAGTCCGGCTCTGCCCATATAGCAATTAGCGACTTGATATCTTGTCAAGTCAATGGGATTATCTGAAGTTAGTTTTTCGTATACTGCTTTATGCGTTTTTCCAAATTTAAGTGCGTTGTAACCACCATTATTTTCGGGAAGTTTTTGTTTGATAATGTCGGCTTCAATAGTAACGCCTAGATGATTTGCCTGGCCGGTTAAGTCTGCTGAGACATGATAATCTTTATCACCTTTTACGTTAAATGCAGAATTTCTCAGGTAACACCAGAGTATAGTGACCATCCCAAGTTCGTGTGCGTATGCGAAAGCATCTGTTACTTCCTGGATCTGTCTTGAAGATTCATCCGATCCGAAATAAATTGTTGCACCAACAGCAACAGCACCCATATCAAAAGCCTGATCGATATTGGCGAACATTATCTGGTCGTATTTGTTGGGATACGAAAGAAACTCATTATGATTTATCTTGAGAATAAGAGGAATTTTATGTGCATATTTTCTCGAAACAGTACCAAGTACGCCTAATGTTGAAGCTACTGCATTACAACCACCTTCGATAGCAAGTTTAACGATATTTTCCGGATCAAAATAAAGTGGTTCCGGTGCAAATGATGCTCCCGCTGAATGTTCAATACCCTGATCGACAGGAAGTATTGAAACATAACCAGTACCGCTTAATCTACCGGAATTAAAAATTTGCTGCATGTTGCGGAGTACATTAGGAGTTCTGTCTGAATCCTTCCAAACTCTATCAACAAAATCAGAACCGGGTAAATGAAGTGACTCTTTTGGAATAGTTGTACATTTATGAGTAAGAAGCGACTCATTTTCTTTACCGATGATATCTTTAATTTTTAATGTCATATAAGTTAAGTTAATTTATTTATTGAAATAATATTGTTATTATTCTTATTTATATAATAGTCAAAGTTATTATTAAAATTAATATCTCGAACGAAACCGAATCCTTTGAAGTTGACATCACTTTTTGCTGCAGACGATATAAAACCACATTCCGTTTCAGACCCGGAAATATTGGAATATATTTTATCGCCTTTTGAAATCTCAAAATCTGTAATAATTTTAACTAACACTTTTGGTACTTTATCCTGCGAATCGAGTCTTGCAATAACTTCCTGTCCGATATAACAACCTTTATTAAACGAAATGAATTCTTTTAAATTACATTCAAGAGGATTAATATTTTCATTCAATTCATTATCAGAAAAAACATAAGCTTTATCAATTGCAAAATTTAAAAATGAATCTTTGTTTAATTCATCGCATTTCGCATACAAAGATTTCAAAAAAATCGAATCATTGTTATATATTAATGCTATTATTTTTCTGAATGCATATTTATCGAAGAAATAATAATTTCCCTCAATTATTTCAAAGTCTTTAATTTCATTAAAATCACAATAATCATCTGAAATAAGAGTTTGCTTTTTAACACTTTCTACGTTAATACTGATATCCTCCATGATAATGTATTTCTTTAAATGCTCCATCAAATTCTTCTCATTTCCAGACGTTGTAATCAAAGTAAAATCGGTATCTAACTTTAAAATGGTTACAAAATCAACAATTTTACCTTTTTCGTTTAAAAATATTGATCTTTTATAGTCTTTAGAACCAAGATTTCTTAAGTCATTTGTTGTTATTCTCTGTAAAAAGTCTTCAGTATCTTTTCCTTTAAGCTTAAAAACCGAAATATACTCTTCGAAATTTTTCATAAGTAATCAATAATTTACCCAAAATCAAAACAATATTAAATGCAGATTGAAATAAAATTGCAGTTTACATTTAAAAAATAACAGACTGAAATAATAAAACAAAGTAAAATTTAGTTTTTCTTTCCCAGAATTGTAAGAACTAAATTCTGTAATTTTTCATTGTTAAAAGGCTTCGATAAATAATGAGTACATCCGCAAGCTAAGAATTCTTCGCTATCACCCTCCATAGCAAATGCAGTAATTGCAACAATCGGAACAGACTCATATCTGGAATCACTTTTAATAATTTTCGTTACTTCTTTACCGTCCATTCCGGAACCAAGGTTTATATCCATTAAAATTAAAGCGTAATCATTTTCCTTAGTTTTTCTAATAGCTTCCTTGGCATCATTAGCCATATCTATAATTGCATATTTGTTTAAAACTGCTTTAACCAAAGCCTGACTGAATACATCATTTTCCACATATAGTATTTTACTGTTTGATTCTAATGATTCGGGAATTTTAATAATATCAGATTTTTCATTTTTGTTTTCCAAATCATTGTTTGTGTCTTCAATCACTTTATTGAAAGACTTTGGTAATTCAATCCTGAATGTAGATCCTTCGGAGTAAACACTTTCCACTTTTATGCTGCCTCCAAGTAGTTTCATGTACTTTTTACAGATCGAAAGTCCAAGTCCAGTACCTTCGAAACTTCTACTGAATCCTTCACTTGCCTGCCTAAATTCATCAAAGATTATATCGATATTCTCTTCTTTAATTCCTATACCTGTATCCGCTACTTCGATTACAACATCCTTTTCGTCTTCAAGAAGACTTATTGTCACACCTCCATTTATAGTGTATTTAATAGCATTATCAACTACATTGTTAAGAGCATTTAGAATAATTTCTTTATCCGAATAAATCGTTATTGTTTTTTCTGAATTTTTCAGTTTGATATCAAGATTTTTCTTCTTAGCTTCTGCCAAATAAAGTGTAAATGATTCTTCGACAATATCATTCAACACGATATTATCCTTTTTTAATTTGACTACTTCCGCTTGAAGTGATGATAAATTCAGAATTTGATTAAGTGTGTTGTGCAATCTTTTTCCACTATCAAAGATTATTTTTGACATTTTCCCGGTTTCTTCGTTCTTAAGTTCTTCATTCAATATTTCAGCAAAACCGAGGATTCCGTTAAGTGGAGTTCTAAGTTCGTGGCTCATATTTGCCAGAAAACTTGATTTGAGCCTATTCATTTCTTCAGCGTTTTCTTTAGCTTTTACTAAATCAGTTATCAAATTCTTTTTATCAGTTATATCTTCTTTTATTCCGATAAAATGTGTGATTTTTCCTTCATCATTATGAATGGGGGAAATTATTGCAGATTCCCAGTATAATTCACTATTTTTCTTTTTATTGTGAAGTTCTCCATGCCAGTCTTTGCCGGATTTTATCGTATCCCACATCTCTTTATAAAACTCATTCTTTTGCTCGCCAGATTTCAGTATGTTTGGATTTTTTCCATGAACTTCATCAAAAGAATATCCAGTAATCTCACTGAATTTTGGATTTACATAATCTATGTTACCATCATAATCCGTAACTATTATACAGACAGGGCTTTGTTCTATACCGATAGATAACCGGTGTAAAAGTTCCTCAGATTTTTTATGATCAATATAAATGCTTAATTCTCTCGCAATAAGCTCCATTAATACCTGGCTTTTAGCATCATAAGCATTTTTCTTTTCAAAGTTTTGAACAACTATCGCACCAATTACATTTTGACCGATTTTCAAGGGCACACCGAGCCAAGATTCGGCTCTGCTGCCAAACAGCTGTATCTTTTTCTGGTCGGCAAGTTTTCTAATACTCTCTTTACTCAACAATAAAGATCTCTTTTCTTTAACAATCATTCCTGTAAGGGAATTTTCAGCCGACCATTTCTCGATTTTTTCGTCTTCTCCTTCTTCAAAAGGGGAGTAAAGCATATTTGTTTTGGAATCGTACAGTGCAACAAAAAAGTTAGATGCATCAATTATCTTATTCAGTTCATTCCTTGTGCTTTCAAAAAGTTCATAAAGATTCTTCGAGTTTACGACTGTGTTTGCCAGGTTGTACTGTATTTCTTTAATCCTCTCAACCTGTTTTCTTTCAGTAATATCGCTGAACGTTGAAAGAATACATTCCTCTTCACCAAGTTCAAGTATCTCCATTGAAAGAGCTGCAGTAATTATCCCGCCCGATTTTGTTTTGAAATTAATTTCTTTGTTTTTAATAGTACCATTAGATTTTAAATCCGAAATAACAGCTTGCCTGATTGTATTGTTTTCATATAAGTTAATTTCATAAACGTTTTTGCCAATTATTTCATCATAACTGTATCCAAATAAATTAGTGAAACTGTTATTAATGTCCATAATAACGCCCTTGTCGACCCCAGTAATAGACATAGCTGAAGGATTCAAACTGAAGGCTGTTGCAAATCTTTTTTCATATTTTAATCTGTCCTCTTCTGCTTTCTTTCTTTCAGTTATATCATAAACAATAACTATTCTTGCATTCTTACCTTCAAAATTTATTTTGTGAGAATTAATTTCAACGTTTAAAATATCACCGTTCTTTTTTACATGTCGCGATTCACCTGCATTATTAAACTCATTAGATGTCAATTCTAAGTTATCAAAAAGTGATGGAATATCCCTTTGAGGATGAATATCTTTGATTGTCATGCTCAGGAATTCATCCCTCGAATAACCGTATTTTATGATTGCTGTATTATTTATTTCTAAAAACTTTAGAGTGTCGACGTCATAAACCCACATGGGCTGCGGATTGCTCTTGAATAAATATCTGTATTTAGCCTCACTTTCTTCAATTGCTTTAAGTTTCACACGTTCTTCAGACTGGTCACGGAAAACGAGGACAATACCAGTTATTTCATTATTTTCATTCTTTATTAGTGATCTGTTATCGGAAATTGGAATTTTAACACCTTTTTTTGAAATCAGGAGTGCATTCCTCTGAAGATTAATCACTTTTCCATCCTTTAATGCTGCATCAAATGGAATGTCAATTTTCTCTCCGGTAATTTCATCAATTATATTAAACACTTCATTTAAAGGTTTTCCAACAGCATCTTGTTCCTTCCATCCCGTTAGATTTTCAGCAATAAGGTTTATACTTCTTACATTTCCGTACAAATCAGAAGTAATGACCGCTTCACCAATACTGTAAAGTGTAGTCCTGAACTCATCTAATGTGTTAGATAATGATTTTTCGGTTTTGTATAATTCCTTGAAAATATTTTTTTGCCTAATATTATAAAGTACTGTAAAACCCGCAAAAATGAACAGTATAAAAGCAAATGTGAAGATATTCGTAGAAAAGGAAAGAAGTTTTAGCTCTTTAAACATTTCCTCTTTGTCTACTTTAGTTACCATAATCCAGTCAGTATTTGGTATTTTTCTTATAAAAGAAAAGACTTCAACACCTCTGTAATCATGTCCTTCAAAAATACCCTCATATCCAAGAGCTCCCTGTACAGATGATAATTGTGTATCAGTAAGAGGGAGTTTTAATTTTAAAGCAGAACCGTCATAATGCCTAAGGTCATTCAGATACAATGCGGAATCACCTTCTTTTCTCAATATAATTGTTTCAGCCGTGTTGCTTGAAGTAGGCCATTTCTTAATTAATGGATACAGGTAATCTTGAGGATTTATACGTATTAGAATTACCCCGAATACTTCTTTTCCATCGTTAATTAAAGGTGATAATATATCATAATGAATTGTTTTGTGTTCATTGCATAAGTTTAAGTCTGAAAACACAATTCTCTTTTCGTTTACACACTGTCTGTGGAACTGAATCATATAATCGTCGAGTTTTTTCTCGCCGATAAAAGAAAAAAGTATTTCTCCTTCAGCAGTCAGTATCTGAACATCTAAATACGAGCGACCGTCTTTTATAAGCCTCAATCTTTCTTCAATAGTCTTACTTAATTTAATATCTTCTCTGTTTTTAATCCACTTTTCGAAATCTGTCAAAATGATGCTTGATTGTGAAAAATATTTAATGTCGTGTCCTCTTTCACGAATCCATTCTGAAATTTGTTCGGATTTAAGATTACTGATAGCACGAAGTTCTTTCTCTTTTTCTGTCTTAATTATCCTTTCGTAATTCATGTAAAATGCGATACCACCCCATACAACGAGTGAAGTTACGATTAATGCAAACAATACAAAATATCGTTTCTTCTGAATCTGTGGTCTTTTGCTAACCTTCATTTAAAAACTCCAGTAAGATTTGAATAATAATTTCTTTCACTCTTTATGATAGACCCTGAAAAATGTTTTGTAACATGAAAATAATAAATAATATATAATTCTTTATATTCTTAAACTATGTAATTAACAATAGAAACTTAATACTGAAAAATGTAATATCAATAGTTTAAATTATTTTAGATAGGATTTCAAAATGTTTGTAAAAAACAGACTGATTCTAATATTGTACTTTTTCTATATTTTCTAAGTTAATTGTAACCTATTAATAAACATATTTTCGCTACTTTTACACTTTAAAAACCACTATTATTTTGGTATTTTAAAAGTTAAATAAAATTACATTAAATAAAATTATAAATGGCAAAATTAGGAAAATCATTAAGTAAAGCTCAAAAGCACAGCACTGAAGATAAAATGCTGGAATATTATTATAAAGGAACTCAGTATTTTCAGGAAAATAAAAACCGTGTATATACAGTACTTACAATTCTTGTTGTAATTATAGCGGTTATTTTTATATATTTTAGAAATCAAAGCCAGAAGAATGAAACTGCATCGCTAGAACTTTCCAAAGTCAAACAGTATTATGCAATGGACATGTTCCCTACGGCGATAAACGGAGATTCACTCGGCATATCTAAAGGATTAATTTATATAGTTGATAATTACGGCTCAACTGAAAGCGGCCAGACGGCAAAAATAATGCTTGCAAACAGTTATTACAATTTAAGAGAATTTGATAAAGCAGATTTTTATTTCAGAGATTATTCAGGTAATAACGATTTGTTTAAAGCAGCCTCACTTGTAGGAATTGCTTCTGTTTACGAGATTAAAGGCGACTGGAGCAATGCAGCTAAGTATTATGAAAATGCTTCGAAGGTTTCGAAATCTGTTCCTGTGAATGATGAATATATGTACTATGCCGTCAGGTGTTATTTTAATGCAAAAGATGTAGACAATCTGAACAAGTCAATAAAATATTTCAAGACAGAATATCCAAAATCTAAATATCTTAGTATGCTTGCAAGGTATGAATCCGGGGAACAATCTTAGTTTAAGGAAAATGAATCTGAAAGAAAAAATTAACGAGGATCTGAAAAATGCCATGAAGGCAAAAGATACTGTCAGAACTGAAACTATAAGAAGTATCAGAGCTGAAATCCTGAAAATGGATAAGTCAGGATTAGGCAGGGAAATGAATGAAGAAGAGGAGTTGCAGCTTCTGAACAAGCAGGCAAAAATGCGAAAAGAATCTATCGAAATGTTTAAGAATGCAGGCAGGGAAGATCTTGTAGAAAAAGAGTCAAGGCAGCTTGAAATAATCAACGAGTACCTTCCAAAACAACTAACAAGAGAAGAAGCAGAAGCTATTATTGATAAAATTATTGAGAGTTCAAGTCCAGTAACATCTAAAGATATTGGGAAAATTATGGGACCTGTTATGAAAGTGTTAAAAGGTAAGATTGACGGAAAAGTTATACAGGAGATCGTAAAAAGTCGTCTTGGATGAGTGATTGAATGCACTTGACATAATAATATTAATCCTTGTATTGCTTCCGGCATTTTTTGGGCTGAAGAAAGGGTTAATAAAAAGTATATTATCGTACGTAAGCATTATAGCCGGAATTATCCTTGCATTAAAGTTTAATTCCGGTTTTGTATTAGTGTTAAGACCTATCATTAAAGACCCAAAACTTGTTCAGGTTGTTATTTTCGTAGGGATCATACTTTCGATTTACCTTATTGCAATTTTAATAGGCAGTAAAATATCAAAGATGAATGTTTTATCAGAAACCTTCGATAAGACAGGCGGTTTTATTTTTGGCGGATTGAAAGGACTTCTCTTTACGAGTATTCTTCTAATAATTTTTGATAGTTTTTCTTTTATTCCGAATAATCAAAAATCTTCTTCACACACATTTTCTTATACAGTTAAAGCAGCACCCGCAACATATAATATAATCAAGGATATTCTGCCATTTAGTAAAAAAGATTTCTATGATATTATTAATTACGGTGATAGTGATTCCGTAAAAGTCAAAACACAATAGATGAATATAACGGAAGTTCAAAAGAAACTTGAATTCGATAAAATATGTGATAAACTGAAAAAATACTGTGTATCGCAGTATGGTATGGATAAGATTGACCGGATTGAACTATACACGTCAGCTATCCTGCTCAAAATTGAGTTTAATAAGCTCACTTCATTAAAGAAGTTTATTGAGGCAGGTAATGATCTTGAACTCGATGGTCTCAGAGATGTAAGGGAGGATATCGAGCGTTTAAGGATACCAGGTAATTTTATCCAGACTGAAAAGTATAACTGGATAAAATCTTTCTTGAGAATAAGCAGAATAATCAAATCTCAGATTAAAAATATCTCTGAGAAAGATGAAAATGACAACATAAAGAAACTTGCTGATGGTCTTTACTCGGATAAGGTGCTGGAGCATTCAATAGAATCTACTATTAACGAAACAGGGGAAGTAAGAGACTCAGCCTCAAAAAATTTGAAACGTATCAGAGATGAGCTGATTGATAAAAGAGACAATCTTAGAAAGCTTTTAAGTAAGCTGCTCAAAAGAGTTTCGGAAGATGAATACACGCAGGATGATTTAATAACTCTTCGAGACGGTCGGTCTGTAATTCCTGTAAAAGTTGAGAATAAACGCAAGGTTCCGGGAATCATACACAGCTCATCAGCGACAGGGTACACTGTATTTATCGAACCTGCCGAAACAATAGATTTAAATAATGAAATAACAGAACTAACCTTTGAAGAAAAGCGCGAGGTAGAAAGAATCCTTCGCAATTTATCAGAATCGATTGCCAGATACATCAACGAGCTTAAAGTGAATATTGAAATACTTGGAGAGATTGATTTCATTAGGGCTAAAGCACTTTTTGCTATTGAATATGGGTGTGTAGAACCCGAACTTCATAAGGATAAGTATTTACTCAAAAACTGTTACCACCCGATTTTAATTCAAAAACTTGGAAAGAATAATGTAATTCCCTTTAATCTTGAGCTCATAGAGGATTTAAATACGATTGTGATAACAGGTCCTAATGCAGGGGGAAAAACGGTTGCATTGAAAACCGTTGGTCTTCTTCAATTGATGTATCAGTATGGTTTGATGGTTAGCGTTGAAGAAGGGTCGTGTTTTAGAATATTTTCGAGGTATTTTGTCGTAATTGGTGATGAACAATCTATAGAAAACAGCCTAAGTTCTTTTAGTTCACATCTGAAAGAACTTAAAGACGTAATAGAAAATTCAGATTCAAATTCACTCGTTCTGATTGATGAAATATGCAGCGGGACTGACCCTAAGTTCGGGAGTGCACTATCAGCTTCAATGATTAAATATCTTTCAGATAAAAACTGTTTTACAATTGTAACGACACATATAGGAGACCTTAAAGTATTCGCTCATAATAACGAAAGATTTATTAACGCTTCTCTCGACTTTAATTTTGAGAAACTATCACCGTCGTTTAATTTCAGGATTGGAATTCCCGGTCAAAGTTATACATTCGAGCTTGCTGAGAAATTTAAAATTCCTTCAAAAATTATAGAATTCGCATCATCTATGGTTGTTGATGATCAGTATAAAATAGAAGATATGCTTAGTGAACTCAACACATCAAGGATTGAATATGAAAAACTCATACACGAAACTCTACTTAAGAAAAAGGATGTTGATGAAATGGCAAATGAATATAACTCAAAATTATCAGCTATAAAGCAGAAGGAGAAAGAGATATTAAATGATGCACGTGAGGAAGCGGCTAATATTCTTGAAGAAGGAAGAGGATTGATAGAAAGAGCAGTAAAAGAAATAAAAGAAAAGGAAAAGAATGTTTCTGAAATAAAGAAGGAATTCACAGAGAAGTCAAAGGTACTCCTTCCAGAAGAAAGTACTACGCAGGAAACTGCTCATGTGATACTAAAAGTTGGAGATGTAGTTAAAATTAAAAACACTTCTACGAAGGGAGAAATAACTGAGATTGTAAAAGAGCTGGCTGTTATAAACGCAAATGGTATAACTCTGAAATCACCACTTAGCAAACTGGAGTTAATAACCGCGGGATACATAAATAAGTACAGTGATTACAAATTAATCCTTAAAAAGGCATTTGATACAAATCTCGATATAAGGGGGAAATACTCGAATGAGATTACGGATTTACTTGAAAAATTCATTTACGAAGGGCATATTAACTCTGTTGAGAAACTCACAATAGTTCATGGAAAAGGTACAGGAAATCTCAGAAAAGCCGTGCACAATGTATTAAAGTCAAATAAGTTTGTAAGCAATTTCAGGCTCGGTCACTGGAATGAAGGTGATTCGGGTGTAACAATCGTTGAAATTAAAAAATAGTTATGCTAAAAAGAATTCTTATAGTTGATGATGAAGCTTCCATTGTAGAAAGCTTATCGCTGATACTGCGTCATGCAAATTATTCTGTTGATTTTTGTTACGATGGAGTATCTGCATTAAAGATGTTTAATGAAAGAAGCTATGATCTTATTTTGCTCGATATCAAAATGCCGAAAATGGACGGCATGGAAGTTTTGGAAAACATAATGAGTATAAACCGTGAGCAGCTTGTAATAATGATATCGGGACATGGCAATATAGAAACTGCCGTTGAAGCAACTAAAAAAGGTGCATATTATTTTTTAGAAAAACCTCTTCCCGATGTTTCTGAACTACTGATTATAATAAAGAATGCACTAGAACTAAAGCAGAGTAAGGATGAACTTTCTAAATACAAAAATGAACTTATAAGTGCGAATAAAATTATAGGAGTGAGTAAGGATGTTCAGTCCGTCAGAGATCTGATTGAAAAATACAAAGACCTTGATCTGAATATACTCATAACCGGGGAAAGCGGAACCGGTAAACTCCTTGTCGCAAACATGCTGCATTTCGATTCCAAAAGAGCAGATCAGCCATTTGTTATTATTAATTGTGCTTCACTTAAAGGTGAAAATGTTGATGAAGAATTATTTGGTTTAGTAAAGGACGGAAATCCGAAAATTAGAGGCAAACTCGAGGAAGCTGAAGGCGGGTCGATTTTGTTCGATGAAATTTCGAATATTAACACTGAAATACAATCAAAGCTTTTAAAAGTAATTGACGAGTCAAAATACACAAGAGTAGGGGATTCCAAAGTACGGAAAACAAATGTTAGATTTCTATTTACAACGAACAAGGACCTTCCTTTCGAAATATCAGAAGGTCGATTCAGAGATGATTTTTACCATAGGATAAATGTCATGAATATTAATATTACCCCATTACGTGAGAGGACAGATGATATTAAAGTACTTACTGAATATTTTATTAATCAGGTATGTAAGGCATACAATATCAGTTCGAGAAAATTCTCAACAGGTGCTCTTAAAAAACTAACTTCATTCAGATGGACTGGTAATGTTCGTGAGCTAAAAAACTTTATCGAGAGAATAATATTCACTGTCGAAAGTACAGTTATTGAAGAAGAGGACATTGATATACCTGAAACGAAACATACTAAAGAACTGAACGATTTACTGAACAGAAATCTTTCTTTGAATGAGTTTCAAAATGAATCAGAAAAAATATTTTTGTTAAAGGTTTTGAAAGATTATAGGAACAACATCAGTCAGACTGCTGAAGGATTGAAAATACAAAGAAGTCATATGTATAAGCTAATGACAAAATACAATATTCCGACTCCGACAAAAACTAGGTAAAGAGTTTCAAGTCTAAAAGAAGTTCTTTTTCTATCTTGTCGATGATGTAATGGAAATCATTGTGGGAATGAACGAAATCAAGATTATCTTTATTCACAATAATAACTTTGCCCAATTTATAATTCTTAATCCATTCTTCATAACTATCATTTAATTCTTCAAGATAATTTACATCGATTGATTTTTCGAATTCCCGTCCTCGTATTTTAATCTGATTAAGCAGGGTAGGTATACTTGCCTGAAGGTATACAAGTACATCTGGCGGTTTTAAAAAATTAGTCATATCAAAGAACAAACTTGAATAAGTTTCAAAATCTCTGTCAGACATCTTACCGAGTTTGTGAAGGTTTTTTGCAAAGATTTCTACATCTTCGTATATGCTTCTGTCTTGTATTACTGAGCCTGGCCTTTCTGTCAGCTCTTTATGTGTATTAAAACGATGTGCGAGAAAATAAATTTGAAGGTTAAACGACCAGCGGGACATATCTGCGTAAAAGTCGCTGAGATATGGATTATCAGCAACTGACTCATAATATGGCAGCCATTTAAATTTTTCAGCAAGTAATTCCGTTAGTGAAGATTTCCCTGAACCGATATTACCTGCAACCGATATAAATATCTTGTTATTGGACACTTCAAATAAAAAGGGTCAGTATTATGTTAACTGACCTGATTAAGAAAGATTACTCTTTTGTTTCTTCAGCTTGTGTATCTTCTGCTTTTACTTGTATCGCAGGAGCAGGCGATTCTTCAATCACCGATTCAAGAATTTTTCTTCTCTTTTCTTTTATCTTTGTTGCAGCCTTACCCGTAAGACCTCTTAAATAGTATAGTTTCGCTCTGCGGATACCGCCATGCTTTTCGATTACTACTTTTAATATCTTTGGTGAATTGATAGGGAATATCCTTTCAACACCGACGCCATTGGATATTTTTCTTACCCTGAAAGTCTTGCTTAATCCGCTGCCTTTAATTCCCATAACTATACCCTTGTACTGCTGTACTCTTTCTTTGTCACCCTCAATAACCTTGACGAAAACAGTTATTGTATCGCCAACACGAAAGTCGGGTAAATCATTTCTTAACTGTGCTGCTTCGACTAATTTAATTTTGTTCATTTAATTAATTGCTCCTGTAATTATTGTTTATTTAATTTTTTAATTTTTCTGTATTTTGCTAAAGCTTTTTTGCTGCGCCATTCATTTATTTTACTATGATTACCTGATAATAAAACCTCAGGTACTTTTAATCCATCATACTTTTCCGGTCTTGTGTATTGCGGATAGTCAAATCCCGATTCAATTTGAAATGTGTCAGTCAAAGCTGATTCCCCGTCTCCGAGTGCTCCCGGCAATAATCTCGAGATTGAATCAATAAAAACGAGAGCTGCCACATCCCCGCATGAAAGAACATAATCACCTATTGATATCTCTGCTGTAACGTATCTTTTAATGACACGTTCATCGATTCCTTTGTAATGTCCGCAAATCAACAATATATTATTCTTTAGAGAATAATAGTTTACAAACTTCTGGTTCAATCTTTTTCCTTGCGGTGAAAAATAGACTATCTCATCATAATCATATTTTTCCATAAGTCTGTCTACACATTTGAAAAAAGGTTCGGGTTTCAATATCATACCTGCTCCTCCTCCATAGGGTAAATCATCTATTTGTTTATACTTTCCTTCGGCATAATCCCTTAGATTATGCAGATGGACAGATACGAGTCCCTTTTTTCTCGCTCTCGAAATCAAACCATTTGTCAAAGAACTTTCAAGAATCTTTGGATTGGCTGATATAATGTCAAACCGCATCATAATCTATCAATCCTTCAATAAGTGCTACATCAATTCTCTTCTTTATTACGTCAATCTTTGTCACAATCTCTTTAAGAAGCGGAATCATCACTTCATTTCCTTTTGAAGTTTTAACGAATAAAATATCCGAACTTCCAAAATTATCTATACGAATCACCTCCCCAAGCATATTTTTTCCTTCATACACAATACATCCTAACATTTCATAATAATAATATAATCCCTTCGGTAGTTTCACTTTTTTCTTCTCATCTATGCAAATCAGCATATTTATGTAACTGCTGATTTCATTTATATCGTCATACCCGTCAAGTTTCAGCTTTATATAATTACTGAATAGCGAAACTTCCTTAATCTTGAATAATTTTTTCTCTGTCTTGGAGTTTATAACCAATTTATTCAGGCTTTCATTAAAAATATAAACTTCCTTCAGTTTCAAAAACCTTTCGGGGAAGTCAGTTAATGGTATCACCTTTAACAGACCTTTTACGCCTACCGGCTTCGTTATTTTGCCTATGAAAATAAGTTGATTTAAATCGTCCACTGTGTTTTATTTTAAAACAAATATCACATCATCCAAGCATATTCATTACTTCAAACACACAAACTAATTCATATAACCGTTGTAACGGTTAAATACTATTATGCTTTAGCTTCCTCTGTTTTCTCTTCTGTTTTTTTTGCTTTCGCTTCTTTCTGTCTCAATTTTCTCGCTTTAGTCCTCTGCTGTTTTGCAGGTTTATCCTCAAAGAAAAGGTTCATCTTTTCTTCAATTTTCTCCGGACTAATCTTTGAATTCATAAGACGGAATTTCATCATTACACCTTCTTTTTTAAGCAGGCTTCTTACTGTATCCGTTGGTTTTGCTCCTTTTTTTAACCAGTGGATTACTCTGTCTTCTTTAAGTGTAATCTGCATTGGTTCGAGATGCGGATTGTAATGACCAACTGATTCAATAAATTTGCCGTCGCGCGGTGAACGTGAATCTGCAGCTACGATTTTGTAAAGCGGGATGTTCTTCTTTCCCATTCTTTTAAGTCTTAACTTGACCAAGAAAAATGTCTCCTTTCGAGTACGTTTATATATTAATTATTTTAAAAATTTAATTTATGTTAAGCTTGTTCATCATATCAGGTGGTAATTTCATTCCTTTAAGCAAATTCTTCATCTTTCCGCCTGAAAAATTCCTCATCATTTTCTTCATGTCCTCAAATTGCTTTATCAGTCGGTTAACTTCCTGTATTGATGATCCGCTTCCGTTTGCGATTCTTCTTCTTCTCATACCGTTTAGTATTTGAGGATTCTCTCTTTCTTTTAAAGTCATTGAAAGAATTATCGCTTCAATTCTGTGAAAAACCTTTTCATCAATCTCTTTATCCTTTAAGGCTTTGCTTGCTCCCGGTATCATTGAAATTAGACCGCCTATTGAACCCATCTTCTTTACCTGTTTTATCTGGGATAAGAAGTCATTAAAATCAAACTTGTTTCTTCTGAGTTTTTCTTCAAGTTTTGCAGATTCAGATATATCAATCTCCTGATGTGCTTTCTCAACAAAAGACACTATATCGCCCATACCAAGAATTCGTGAAGCCATTCTGTCAGGATGAAACTGCTCGAGTGCATCAAGTTTCTCTCCGACACTGACAAACTTTATTGGTTTAGTAACAACGGCTCTTATTGATAGAGCTGCGCCGCCTTTAGTATCGCCGTCAAGCTTTGTAAGTACTATACCGCTGTAATCGAGCTTGTCATGGAATGCTTTTGCAGTGTTAACCGCATCCTGACCGGTCATCGAATCAACCACAAAAAGTATTTCATCCGGTACCATTGCCTTCTTAATATTAGCAACTTCATTCATCATTTGTTCGTCGATGGCAAGTCTTCCTGCGGTGTCGATAATCATTGTGTCTCTTGCATTCTTGCGTGCAAAATCTTCTGCTTGTTTTGTAATCTTTACTACATCTTTCTCACCATCGAGTGAAAAAACAGGAACATCAATTTCTTTGCCCAGAACTTTTAGCTGTTCAATGGCTGCAGGCCTGTAAATATCACAAGCTGCAAGCAGGGGATTACGCCCTTTTGATTTTAAATATTTAGCGAGTTTCGCTGCTAAAGTCGTTTTACCGGAACCTTGTAGTCCGGCAAGCATAATGATTGAGGGAATTTTATTAGAATGTATTATATCGCTTTTTCCGCTTCCCATCAGTTCAATTAACTCATCATTTATAATCTTGACGATTAACTGTCCGGGAGTTATGCTGTTTATTACATTCTGTCCTAACGATTTTTCTTTAACGTTTTTTATAAAGTTTGTAACTACTTTATAATTAACGTCTGCATCAAAAAGAACACGGCGAACTTCACGCAACGATTCGTCAACGTTTTTTTCCGTGATTTTCCCTTGTCCTCTTATTTTCTTAAGAACGGAATCGAATTTATTTGTTAAATCCTCAAACATTAAATATTTTTAAACAAACACTAAATTTAACGAAATTTTTATCATTTTTCAATGAAATTAAGCGTCTAAGTCTGCTGAAAATCAAGAATCCGGGTTTTAAATCCGTCACCCATAACATCATGAACATCAACGAGTACCATAAACGCTTTTGGGTCTTCATCTTTAACTAATCTCCTTAAACTGCTAATTTGTCTCCGATTAACTACAACAAATAAAACGTTTTGCCTTTTCCCGCTATATCCCCCTTCACTTAGAAAAATTGTAATACCTCTGTCAAGCTCGGTTATTATTCTTTCTTTAATCTCATTTTCCTGATTTGTAATTATGTATGCACCCTTTGTATAAGGTATTCCTTCGGCGGTAATATCCACTATTTGTGTTGTAATGTACAGATTCAGGTAACCCCAGATTATCAGATTAAGGTCTGTAAAAGCAATACCTATTGAAAATATTATCAGTGTCTCTATAATCCAGTAACCTGTTCCTATTGATAATCCGAAATATTTCTTCAATATTGCAACAGGAATATCCGTTCCTCCCGTAGAACCTCTGAACTTGAATATTATCCCAAGACTAAAACCGAGTAAAACCGAACCTGCAAGCGATGCGAGCAGTATGCTGTCAGTAAAAGCCCAGTACTGGGTGTTTATGTAATCCCTCATGATAGGGAAATTCTTATACAGCAATTCAGGATTCAGCAAGTCTGCAAAGACAGAACCTAAAAACATTCCTAAAAAAGATTTTAATCCAAATTGCCTGCCAAGGAAAATCCATCCTAATATAAACAGGGGAATGTTCAGTATAAGCATTGATGTACCCGCCGGTATTCCAAGAAAGTTGTAAATAATCTGTGCAATACCACCGACTCCACCGGGTGATACTTTAAAAGGTATCAGAAACCAGGAGTACGATATACCAAAAATAATCGCTCCAAAGACAATGCCAACGTAGTCTCTGATATTTAGTATTAATTTTCTTTTAGGACTTTTCATAAAATTATATTAAAAATTATTCGATTGTTAAATTGGTTGTAAGAAGTCATGCAATTTACGTATTCTATTACACTCATTAAAGGTAAATTAAAAAAGGCAGATATTTCATTATCTGCCTTTACATAATAAATGAAATTCTTATTTATTTAATCAGTGAACCTATCCTGTTCCATCTTATGGAACCTAATAAATCGAAGAAATTTGCGAAGGAAATATTTGCATCCCACGACCAGTAAATAATAAATGCTTCTCCAACAACATTTTCCATAGGCATAAATCCCCAGAATCTGCTGTCAAGTGAGTTATTTCTGTTATCTCCCATCATCCATAAATAATCCCTCTTCACTTCATACATCCCATCGTTAAACTTCATGTCGTCAGCAGTAAGAGAACCATCCGGATTAAGTATAACGTTACTGTATCCTTCTTTCATAATAAACATCTTGTACCATTCAAAATTAGTATTGTCAATTTTAATCTTATCACCTACTTTTGGAATTCTTATCGGACCGTAGTTATCCTCATTCCACCCCGAGTTTTTAGGAAATATCCTGTTATTAGCAAGATTTGGCGGCTGCAGCGGAGCAATAAATTTCGATTGCGGAGGATTCGGAAATATTTGTCCGTTCCTGTAAAGTACTTTATTTACAACTTTTATTTCATCTCCCGGGACCCCTACACATCTTTTAATATAATTCAGTACTTCATGCGATTTCAATTCATCTCTCTCACCCGGAAAATCGAATACAACAACATCACCGGGTTTTGGATCTTTAAACCCCGGGAGCTTAACGTAGGGGATACGAATATCCGTGAAAGGTATATTCCGCGGTGTAGTCGCTCCGTACGTAAATTTCGTCACGAGTAAAAAATCACCGACAAGCAGTGTATTTTCCATCGAACCAGTGGGTATTCTGTATGCTTCAAACAAGAATACTTTTATCAGAAATGCCACAACTGCCGCCCAAACAAGAGCGTCAAAATATTCTTTAGGTTTTGATTTCTTCTTCTTTTTATCTAATATTTCTTTTGGTACTTTTGAAGGAACGTTTTCTTTTAATGCCATTCTTATTAGTTTATATTCTATTTTTCAATTGAAAGTACTGCTAAAAAAGCTTCCTGAGGTATTTCAACAGACCCTACTTGTTTCATACGTCTTTTTCCCTCTTTTTGTTTCTCGAGAAGTTTACGTTTTCTGGAAATATCTCCGCCGTAACATTTTGCAATTACATTTTTCCTGAGAGCACTTATTGATTCTCTTGCTATTACTTTCGATCCGATAGCAGCCTGGATAGCTACTTCAAACATGTGCCTTGGTATCAGCTTTCTGAGTTTTTCGCAAAGTTTTCTGCCCCAGTAATATGCATTTTCTCTGTGAATTATTGTAGATAAAGCGTCAACTGATTCCCCGTTCAGAAGAATATCCAGTTTAACGAGGTCTCCGCTTCTGTAATCTATTAATTCGTAATCGAACGATGCATAACCTTTTGTCAATGATTTCAGCCTGTCATAAAAATCAAAAATTATTTCCGCAAGAGGAAATTCAAAATAAAGGTCAACGCGTTTTGCATCGATGTAATGCTGATTTTTAAAAACTCCTCTTCTGTCATTAGCAAGCTTCATTATATTGCCTATGAATTCAACAGGCACTATAATTTGCGATGAAATATAAGGTTCTTTCACGTGGTCTATAACCGTTGCATCGGGCATCAACGAAGGATTATCAACAAGTATCATATCACCGTTTGATTTAAACACCTGATATTCTACGTTTGGAACTGTTGTTATTATGTTTAAATCGTATTCTCTTTCAAGCCTTTCCTGTACTATTTCAAGATGCAGTAAACCAAGAAATCCGCATCTGAAACCAAAGCCGAGTGCTACTGATGTTTCCGGTTCGTAAGAAAGTGCTGCGTCATTTAATTTAAGCTTTGAAAGTGCGTCCCGGAGATTTTCGAAATCATTCGAGGCAACAGGATAAATTCCGCTGAACACCATCGGCTTAACTTCTTTGAAACCCGGAATCGGCTCTTTTGCTCTGTTATTGACATCAATTATCGTATCACCGACTCTTGAATCATTAACGTCCTTTATATTCGCTATCAAATATCCTACATCGCCTGCTTTCAAAATGCCCGTTCTTTTTCTCTCCATCTTGAGAATTCCAACTTCCTCAGCTTCAAATTGTTTTCCTGATGCAAAAAATTCAATCTTATCACCTTCTTTAAGGTCGCCCTCAAAAACTCTTAAATATACAATTACCCCTCTGTAAGTATCGAATATTGAGTCGAAAATTAACGCTCTTAAAGGTTCATCATGTATAATCTTTGCAGGAGGTATTTTTGCAACAATCTGTTCGAGTACTTCTTCCGTTCCTGTACCGACTTTTGCACTAACTGAAAGTATATCCTCCCGTTTTCCTCCTATGAGCTCAATAATCTGATCTTTCGTCTCTTCAATCATTGCGCTCTGCAGGTCAATTTTGTTTATAACGGGTATAATCTCGAGTCCGTTATCAATTGCAAGATACAAGTTGCTTATTGTTTGAGCCTCAATACCCTGTGTACAGTCAACTATCAGCAAAGCCCCCTCACACGCTGCGAGTGAACGGGATACTTCGTAAGAAAAATCAACGTGTCCGGGCGTGTCGATAAGGTTTAAAACATACTCTTCACCGTCTTTTGCTTTATAGTTCATCTGAATGGCATGAAGCTTTATCGTAATACCTCTTTCCTGTTCAAGGTCCATGTCGTCAAGCACCTGTCTTGACATGTTTCTGCTCGCAACCGTGCCTGTTAGTTCAAGCAATCTGTCGGCTAAAGTTGATTTGCCGTGGTCAATATGCGCAATTATGCAAAAATTTCTTATATTTGATTTCAGCACTTTTTTATTCGTATCGGGATGAATTATTAAAAAAGTGGGCTAAAAAACATATACCCACTTCTAATCAGTAAGCTATAAAACTCTTTCCGTCCCTTATTCAGCTTTTGTTTTTCTTGTAATTCTAATATCCTGTATCTCTTTTCTTATTTCTGCAGCCATCTTTCTGAGATTGTTAAGTTCTTTTCTCAGTCTTGTTCCGGCAGCATTTTGATTCTTTTCATAGAATTTCTCGATATCGACTTTCATTCCGTCGAGTGTTTCCTGTAATTTAGTAAATTTCTCCATTACATCTCCTTAGTTTAAGTTTAAAATAATATAGTAAAATTAAGATTTAAAAATAATTCAATTTAATGTTATAGCATTCGGATAAGGAATCGAGAAAATTATGATATAACCCCAGGCAGTGAACGCCAGACCGAGTATTACAATGGCACTTACCAGAGTTATTTTGAGCCATGGCTCCATCTTGTAGTCTCTGAAGATTCCCCAGAGTCCGTTTAAACCGTGGTACATACCGAGCGTAAGGAAAACCAGGTCTATAATCCTGTACCATGAAAACTGCATTCTGTTCAAGACTGCCTGATATGTATGTCCCGAATCGAGGTTATAGTGCATTAGAATGTAATGGCCGATAGCAAAAACAACCAGTGCAATACCCGTGATTCTCTGCAGCATCCAGCTTTTTGAACCCGAGCTTTTTGATGATTGATATTTATACATATTATATTAAAATTAAATTTTATTTCAAAAATAAGTGTGAAAGCATAATGTATCCCATTCCAAGGAAGAGCAAAATGCCGGCTATCCAGGAGACTCTATAAAGTGTTTTGTGGTACTTAGAACCGTCGGCAAGGTCAACGAGAACTATTCTCACTCCGTTCAGTGAATGAAATAATACGAAGATAAAGAGCACCCATTCCAAAACGAGAAAAGGACCGGAAGAAAACGTGCTCATTTTTGTCTCAAACGCTGCTTTGCCATCGGTCAGTGTGCTTAATGAATAAACATGGAGGAAAAGGTATGCTATCAATGCTATACCCGATATTCTATGGTATATCCATGCCCAGTTTCCGCTGTCTTTCTTGTAAGATAGGTTTTCCTTAATCCAATCTTTCTGGTCGAATGTTTTAATGTCTTTGTAATCGTCTGTCATTGTTTGATTGAGTTTAGAATTGAAAGAAATTAAATATTTAAATCAAATATTACAATTAATTAATAACTTAAATTTTACATTTTTTAAATGCTTAATAAACATTAATTTTGTAGAAATAATCTGATTATGTTTAAAACTCCTGATTTTATTAAGAACTTAAAACCCTACATCCCGGGTAAGTCAATAGAAGAGTTACAGCGCGAATTCGGACTAAAGGAAATTCATAAGATTGCATCGAACGAAAATCCTCTCGGTCCTTCTCCAAAAGCAATTGAAGCTAAGAAGAAACTCGTGGAGGAAATTCACAGGTATCCCGATGTCGGCTCTGTCCTGCTGAGAGAAAAACTTTCGGCTAAATTTAATATTCCTGCGAAAAATATAGCGGTAGGCAGCGGTTCCGAAAGCATTATGGCAAATATTCTGCGCTGCTTCTTATGCGACGATGATGAAATTATAACCTCCGAAGCCACATTTATAGGCTTTCAGGTACTCGCTATGGGACGCAGCAATAAAACGCATTACGTTCCGATGTCAAGGGAGACGTATAAGTTCGATTTAAACGGTATTCTCGAAAGAATAAACAAAAACACAAAAATAATATACCTCTGCAATCCAAACAATCCCACGGGCACTATAATTACTAAAGATGAATTCGATGACTTCTATTCAAAAGTACCGAAAGATGTGCTTATACTTTTCGACGAAGCTTATTTCGAGTATGCGATAAATTATCCTGCATATCCTAATTCACTCGATTACAGGTATGACAATGTTATAACACTTCGAACATTCTCAAAGATTTACGGTATTGCGGGTTTACGAATCGGTTACGGATTCGCTCATGAATTTGCAGTTGAAACGTTAATGAAAACAAAGCTCCCATTCGAACCTAATACTTTGGCACAGGCAGCGGCGATTGGTGCTTTGGATGACGATGATTTTATAAACAAATCTATTACTCTTAATCAGGAAGGTTACAATTATTTTCTTAATGAATTAAGACCTCTGGAAGAAAAGGGCAAGATTAAGATAACTCCTTCCTATGCAAACTTTGTTATGCTCGATTTATTTTCTGCCGGGCGTGTAACAGATACAAATATGAAGCTATTGCAGAAAGGAGTTATTATCCGTCCGCTCACAGCTTTTGGGTTATCGAACTGCATAAGGGTCACAATGGGGCTTATGAAAGAAAACGAAGCATTCATAAAAGAATTCAGCAAAATTGTCTGATGCGTTTTACAAAAGATACAGATATGGAAGAGTTAATCCGCGTCCTGCCCGCAGCATCCAGCTATTTTGCAAAGTATAAGATCAGGGTAATGCAGGCCGGTACTGTAAGGTGGGGGTCAATAGAGCAAATCGCAAAAATGAAAGACTTCACCGACGAAGATATCGCAAAGTTTGTAAAGGAACTGAATGAGAAGTACGAAATAATGAAAACCCGATGACAGGAACCATACTTTTCGCACTAATGATAATGTTACTCCGCATTATCGATGTATCGCTCGGAACTATCCGAATGATTATCACCGTACAGGGAAAAAAGTACATAGCAGGTGCAATCGGCTTTGTAGAAGTAACAATCTGGGTCGTCGCAATCAGCAGCGTAATGTCACAGCTCGATAACTGGATTAACGTAGTTGCTTACTCATCAGGATTCGCAACCGGCACTATCCTCGGCATCACTCTCGAACAAAAACTCGGTTCAGGTTTTGTATGGCTAAATATAATATCCATGAACTTCGCCGATGATATAACAGATGTGCTTCGCCAAAACAAATTCGGAGTAACGCTCATCCCGGGCGAAGGTGCCAGCGGGGGAGTCACGGTTCTTCTTGTTTTAATACCACGCAAAAGACAAAAAGAAGTAATGCAATTAATAATAGAAATTGACCCCAAAGCATTCATCACGATGCATTCGTCCATACCTCACAGAGGCGGATACCTACACCTGAGGAAATAATTTCTCCGTTTCCGATGAATAAATTCTATGCATTACCGAAAATAGTTCTCTGGATAGTATCTATAACGCTTGCTTTTATCGGCGGTATGCCGCTCGGTATTACCATGATGTTCAGTTTTAAATTTAGTTTTCTTTACCTCCTTCTTTTTCCCGTTACTTTACCTTTAGCCGTCTGCACAATAACGCCGCTAATGAGAGTTTCGGGATATTACATTTACTACTCGCCTATGCTTCTTGGAATTAAATCTAAAAAGAAACTTGACCTGCACAACGGAACCTCTTTCGATTACATCTTATACATGAAATTAAAAGACAAAGGCATAAAAGCCCGGAACAAGTTACTATCATACTTTTTGGAAGGACTTTTAAAAATAATTCAGGAAATAGAAAACGGAAAAATAAAATCCACATTATTTATTGAAGGCACGTCATACTTCTTCAGCGATAGCACGGCAAAAAGACTCGGATTCACGCTGCAAAAGCCGCTATTACATTACCATTTTAATTTCATTCTCAATTTCATTGACCTGACTTTGATGTACTCCTACTCAAAAGGCAGATTCACAATCCCGCGGATATTCGAAATAAAACGCGCGGTTATTTCTCCATCAGAACTTTGTGCGCAAAAAGATAACCTCCGGCGTTTATTGAATATCTTAAACAACAGAATAAGTTAATTCAAGAATTATATCAAATCGTTAACGATATTCTGACTATTATTTCAATTATCCGTACCTCACAGTGATGCTGTCTCCAAACTACAAAATCTAAGATAAAGTCTTTGTTATTTGCAGTGAAATTTTTCTCATATAATTTCCGAAGCCTTTATCACCGCTGACAATACCGAAATAAAAATTTATTACGGAGTATTCTTTCATTATTGATGAAATGCGTTCTCCAATTTTTATCACAGCAGTATCGCCTTTCTTAGTTTTTACAATATTTCCTTTTAAGCCTATAAACCTGTAAGGTTCATTGCTGTTATAATCATGATAATTCAGAAAGAGTACACCGGCGATAATCGCGTTTTCTCTGAGAGAGCATGCATAAATATCATGTGTTTCATCTTCGCTCAAAGCAAACCTAAGCTCCTGACCTTTAAACTTTACCGCTTTATCCGTCTGAATTGAATCGTATAAACCGGGGATTACAGCAGGAGTATCCAATACATCTTTTCCATTAACCTTTTCGTAATTCGCTTTTTGAATTGCGTTGAAAGTACTTCCAATAGCACTTTTGTGCGTCTCCCATAGTGCTTTCAGTTCAGGAACACTGTTAATGCACTTTGCAAGTTTCGTGCTCATACCAAATTTCTGCCTTCTAACAATATCATTGTATGAAGGATTATCTTTTCTTATTCCCGCTGACCGCACGAATGATTTACCATTTTTAGTAAAGTAAACCAACGTTCCGACCTTACCGGAAATTCTGCCTGTTGAAAAATATTTTATTCTTGCCATTTTATTATGTTTTTAAGTTTTAAAAAATTAATTAAATTAAATTGTCTCGAAAAGCAAACGTATGTTTGCAAAAAAGGGGTATTGCCCCCTTAAAAAGGGGCAATACTCTTGGTTAAGTTCATCTGCTTTGAAATCTGAATGTGCACCTTTTGTTTTCATCGCTTTTGAACTTAAGAAATAAATGTGTTAGAAAAATGCACCGATTTGCCATTCTCATCCGACGTTACCAATATCAGAAACGTTTTATGCGTATCGTATGCGTTGTAAATAGTTTGTTTCGTTGAGATTATCGGTATAGTGAAGCTCAACGGATTTGCCAGATTAAGAACTACGTTTGGCGAAAGAAAAGTCATGAACCTGTTAGAAACCTGAGTTCCGTTCACAGGGTCGTATAAATGCATCACACAGCCGAGACGAATAAACTTCTCAACTGCTAAATCCAGACCTTCGTTTAGACCGATTGGGTCGAGCGTGACGCTTATTTCCGTTCCGTCAATGGCAACATCTGTTGGGACAATACTGAAACCGAAATCCGGTGCAAGAAAAGTTTCGTCGAGAACCGCCGTCGTTGAAATGGTCTTGTAAGAGACCTTTGCAATCTTGGCTATAGTCGGGATTCTTTTTGTCACCCCTTCCGGAGTAAAGTCGTTCCAGAATTTTCTAAGCATCGATAAATCATAGAGTGCCTTCGAAAATTTCATACACATCTTGAATCTATTTCTTCTTTCAATCGTTTCTGCAGATGGTTCATTCAAAGTACGATGGGGTAATCTTGAAACGTATGCCTCACCGAAAAGCATTTTAAATACCTGAGGACCTAAAGCCCCCCTCAGGGTTCCGAGGTGTTGATCATTCAACTTAGCCATTGTAGAGCTCCTTTCTGTTTAAGTTTTAAGCTAAATATTTGTATTACTGATAAGAAATTACTCGTATTCATTTTGTTTAATATTTAATGTTTTTAAAAAATATCTTAATATACTTTTGTGCTGTTATAGCTTCCAACATGGGCGGACTTTTTCCGGTGTATCGGGGATTACCTCCCCATTTTAAAGAATTGATTGAATTAATAGACATTGAAAATGCATATTTCAATATGTTTCTATATGAGAGGTATATGAAAGCTATATAAGAGCTATATGCCGTGTATATGGAATCCATATAAAGTCTATATGAAGTCAATATGAAAACATCACCGCTTAAATTAGAGAAACTGCTAAATATGCAAGCAGGGAAATGAAAAACTATAGTAACCAGAGAATGCAGTGTGTCATTTTCCAAGAACATCTTTTTTGATGTATCTCCTTTATTTTCTCTTATCCTTTCTATTCCTTTGTTTTCTTTCAATGCTTTCATTTTCATTTTGCATGTACAATTTTATTTTATTGTTATACAAAATTACCATGAAAGATTTGGGGATACCATTGTACATCGTGGAAAACATGATTGCCAAGGATTGACAATGATTTTATTTTACAGATGAATAAGCAGTAAGGCTTATCAACATTGGGATTAGAGTGATATTATGTATTACTTCTTTTTAGAGAGGGGAGTCTTCTTTTCGCTTAATTCATCTCTTTTTGATTTAAGTGAGTCAATAACTCTCTCAACTTTATGGGATTTACTCGGCTTATTATTTTTGTTTAATTTATAGTTTGACTCAGCAGTACCGGCTTCTTTTGCAGAATAAATAGCTTTGTTTTTCTTGTAAAACGATTGTTCAATAAAATCTCTTCTTAATTCATAATCACTGCTGTTAATAAATCCTTCATCAAACAATTGTTTCATTAAATACGGAAGAAGAACATCGTCGCCTTGCCAATGAAGACGGATAGTGTCTTTTTTAGGTTCAAGAGGAGCGGCTGCAACAGACGATTGTTTAGCAAATGATTCATTTTCCATTTTTTGCTTCTCTTTGTAGAAATCAATTTCAATTGCAAGATATCTCAATAATGATTGTATAGCACCATTCGGGATTAAATTTTCATTCTGCAATGCTTCCTTTTTTACATGCATCAAATAAATTATTGCATCCTGTGAGTTTCCTTTATTTTTAGCAATTTCTTTTATTCCGATGATATCAAATCTGCATAATGATTTGTCAATTTTAAATAATTCAGGTTCATCTTTTTCAGTATTTGTATTGAGAATGTTTTTCTCATTCATACGTTCCGGGAATCTTTCCAATGTGTATTGTAATCTTTTCAACTCACTATATAAATCATCCTCATTAAGTAATATATCTATTTCTTGAGGTGTCATCTTTTTTGAATGCAACCCATGAAAATATTCTGTTCTATTACGAATCATAAAATAGATATAGCCTAATTTATCTATAGTCAACGTATCAATGTATTGTAGTATCTTTTCCTTATTAAAATTAAATACGGGATAGTCTTTTATTATCAGACTATGGTTTTCCTTAAATGATTTATCAAGTTTTTTGATTTCCTTTCGAACGAATGGCAGGAGTTTTCCATCTATTAATCTTAAAAACTTTATATATTCTGACATTGAAATGTGTGTCTGGTATTTATCTGTACTGGGAATATATGGTATCGGAAAGAATTTGTGTCCCAGGTTTTTAGATTTTATATAATTACCAAGATTTTTGTCTTGTACTCTATAACATACAAAAATGAATTCGGAATAAAGTTCTTTCAGATAGTCTAATTTAAGTTTGTTAGATGGTAATGATTTAAGATAATCTTCTATTTCATTTATTTCAAAAAATACAGGAATGTTAGGATTGGTAATCATAATACAATTTTATCATTCAATTATTTAAAATAATTGTTCAAAGAAATAAATAACTAAATTAAAATATATCTTTTATTTATTTGATAACTTATCAAAAAGATTCAATTATTTCAACGTATTTTTTTGAGATACATTTATTGATAAAAGATGTAGATTTGACATAGAAAATTAAACTTGAATATTGACAAATTTCATTCAAATTGCAACAAAGCACCATGCAGACAGATTATAAATTTATAAAGATAAAAAACTCTATTCCATAACTTCTAAAAAATAAAATTACTATTTTAAATAAACCAATAACAGCATATGCCTCTTAGTTGGAACGAAGTTAAAAAACGTGCGCTTGAATTTTCTAAAGAGTGGGAAAATCAAATCAGCGAAAAAGCAGAAGCGAAAACCTTCTGGGATGAATTCTTTTCCATTTTTGGTATCTCACGCAAGCGTGTTGCCTCTTTCGAAGAACCCGTTAAAAAACTCGGAGATAAGCAGGGCTACATAGATTTATTCTGGAAAGGTGTTCTTTTAATCGAGCACAAATCTAAAGGCAAAAACCTCGACCGTGCATACACTCAGGCACTCGATTATTTCCCGGGTATTAAAGAAGAAGAGCTTCCCAAATATGTTCTCGTTTCAGATTTCAATCGTTTCCGTTTGTACAATCTCGAAGAAAACACAGAGCATGATTTCACTCTGGATGATCTTCACAAAAACATTCATCATTTCGATTTCATACTCGGCGTAAAAAAACAGACTTATAAAGATGAAGACCCTGTAAATATTCTTGCCGCTAATCTTATGGGCAAACTGCACGACGCTCTGAAAAGCAATAACTACGAAGGACACAAACTTGAAGTCCTGCTCGTTAGAATCCTGTTCTGTCTTTTTGCCGATGATACAGGTATTTTCCCCCGCGGACATTTTGATTATTATATTCGCAATAAAACTAAAACAGATGGCTCCGACCTCGGCAGCCAGCTTTCTCATATTTTCCAGATTCTAAACACTCATGAAGATAAAAGACAGGTAAATCTCGACGAGGATATTAATGCCTTCCCTTACGTCAACGGCGATTTGTATAAAGAGTACCTCGAAATTCCTTCATGCGATTCGGACATGAGAAATATTCTTCTCGAATGTTGTTCTTTCGATTGGAGCAAAATTTCTCCTGCTATATTCGGCTCTTTATTTCAATCTGTCATGGATAAACAAAAACGTCGCGACCTCGGCGCTCACTATACATCCGAAAAGAATATACTGAAAGTTATAAACGGTCTATTTCTCGATGAATTAAAAGAAGAATTTGAAAAATGCAAATCAAACGAAAACAAACTCCGTCTTTTTCACGATAAAATTGCATCATTAAAATTTCTCGATCCTGCATGCGGCTGTGGAAACTTTCTCATAATTGCATATCGCGAATTAAGATTGCTCGAATTAGAAATATTAAAACACTTATTTACTTTCTCCCGCAAAGAAATATTGTCTGATGGAAAACAAGGCGAGATAATAGAATCAAACATTCAAATGCGTTTTGAGGCTAAAGAAATAAGCAAAATAGACGTTGACTGTATGTACGGTATCGAAATCGAAGAATTCCCCTCACGCATTGCCGAAGTCGCAATGTGGCTCATAGACCACCAGATGAACACAAAACTCTCGATTGAGTTCGGCGAATACTTTGCACGTATCCCTTTAAAAAAATCCCCTCATATAGTCAATGGAAACGCACTCCGATTCGATTGGAACAGCATAATCCTCAAAGAACAATGCAGTTACATACTCGGAAATCCGCCGTTTATAGGTAAGAAAAGACGAGATGAGGAACAGAATAAAGATATGGATTTAATATTCAATGGAATTAAAAATTATGGTGTTCTTGATTATGTTTGTGCATGGTATATAAAGGCAACTGAGTATATTAAAAATGTAAATATCAAAGTTGCATTCGTTTCTACTAATTCTATTTCTCAGGGAGAACAAGTCGGGATTCTATGGTCATATTTATTAAGCCAGAATATTCATATAGATTTTGCACATCGCACTTTTAAATGGGATAACGAAGCAAAAGGAAAAGCCGCTGTTCACGTGATTATTATCGGTTTTGCAAATTATGACACAAAGAACAAAAGATTATTCGATTACGAAGACATAAAAGCAGACCCTGTCGAAATTAAAACAAATAGGATTAATCCGTATTTAGTTGATAGTGATAATTTATTATTTCTATCTCGCAATAATTCTCTTTGTGATGTTCCAGATATAACATTCGGAAGTATGCCTAACGACGATGGTAATTTTCTGTTTACAGATGAAGAAAAAAATCAATTTCTAAAAGACGAACCCAATGCAATTAAATTCATTAAACCATTGATAAGCGGTCGTGAATTCTTACATAATGAAAAACGTTGGTGTTTATGGTTGGAAGATATAAAACCATCCGAAATAAAGGAATTACCCGAAGTTGAAAAGAGAATTCAAAAAGTAAAAACTTATAGGTTGAAAAGTAATCGTGAGGCGACAAGAAAATTATCATCATATCCGTACCTTTTTGGTGAAATAAGACAACCTAAATCAGATTTTATTCTGATACCATTAACATCCTCTGAAAATAGAAAATTTATACCGATAGCGTTTTTAAGCAAAGATAATATTGTAAACAACACTTGTAGTGTAATTCCAAATGCAAATTATTATCATTTTGGAGTTATAACATCTACTATGCATATGGCTTGGGTTAGACAAATTTGCGGAAGAATGAAAAGTGACTATAGATATTCAAATAATTTAGTATATAATAATTATCCTTGGCCGGATAATCCATCAGAAGAAAAGACAAAAAGAGTTGAAGAAGCAGTCGGTAATCTCTTATCCGTCCGTGATGAATTCAAAAACGAATCACTCGCCAACCTCTACGACCCGCTCTCTATGCCAAAGAAACTCGTTGACGCTCATAACAAACTCGACAAAGCCGTCGACCTCTGCTATCGTCCCCAGCCCTTCCCAAACGAACTCTCACGCCTCGAATTCCTCTTCGAATTATATAAGAAATACACCGAACCAATTCTTATAGTAAAGAAGAATAAATAGTGTAATGAAAGACAGTTTATAAATGTATCTTAATTGTAAAATTACATAAAACAAAATTATCTGATAAATGAAAATAGAATTCATGTATATAAGTCTGTTCTGAATTGTATAAGAATTAAGTTTAATTTATTTTTAAACAATTTTAATGAGAAAATAAACTTTGTCAAAAAATAATATTTCACTGGATAAATTGATAAATAAACTAGTTAAAATTACTTAATAAAATAATGAGTAAAAAGTTTTCTATAGATGCGCGGGTAATACTTCAATTGGGTCGAGATAGTATTAAGGACCATACTACGGCATTAATTGAATTGATTAAAAATAGTTATGATGCAGATGCTAAAATAGTTGAAGTTGAGATATATTCCAGAGAAACAAAAGATATTATTAGGGTAGCAGATAATGGTTTTGGTATGACCGATACTGAATTAGAAGACAATTGGTTAAGGATTGGTTTTTCCGAGAAGAAGAAAAACAAAAATAGCACTTTAGGAAGAAGAAAAACTGGAGAAAAAGGAATAGGAAGAATAGCTGCGGACAGATTAGGTTCAAACCTTAATATGATAACTAAATCAAAAAATGAGAAAGTTATTGGAATAGAAGTTAAATGGGATGAATTTGATGTTGACAAGAAAGTAGTGACTGATATTGAATTAATAGAATTAGAAAATCCTACTATTAAAATTCCACAAAAAGAAGATGAATTATCTGAAACGGGCACTGAAATAATTATTAAGAACCTTAGACAAGAGTGGACAAAAGAAAACATTAATGATTTGTATAGAGAGCTATCTTTTTTTACCCCTCTATCGCATGATGACAGTGAATTTCAGATTAGATTAATTAATGACATTGACCCATCAATTCCTAAAGAAGTCAAAACTGCAATTTATGAAGTCGCAGAAATCGAAGTAACCTTGCATTATGATGGGAAAGAAGAATTAATTTATGAATACAAAAATAAGATAGATGCAAGAAGAAATAAAATAAGAATCATTAACAGAGATCAATTTATGCAATCAGAGTATGCAGGTTCTCTTAATACAGGACCTGTTGATATTAAACTTTTATTTTTTCCAAGAAAAGCCGCTTTGTTAGAAGGTACTTCTTTTAAATTAAGCGATTTAAGAACTTTCCTAAATATCAATGCTGGGGTTAAAATCTATCGAGATAATATTGCTGTTAAACCTTACGGATTTGTAAATAGTGAATTTGGTTTTGATTGGATGGGGCTCGGTGCTAGAAAAGCAGAAGATCCTGCTGGAATAAGCAGACCAAGTTATAAAATTACACCAAATCAATTGGTAGGTTTTGTAAATGTATCACGAGATGAAAACCCTAAAATTAATGATAGTGCATCGAGAGAAGGATTAGTTGAAAATGAAGCTTTTGAGGATTTAAGAGCTTTAATCTTATCAACGATTAGGTTACTTGAAACTTATAGATATGAAATAATAAAAGAGACTTCTAAAAAACCAGAAAAGAAACCAGCTCATGATAGCATTCATTATATTACCGAAAAATTGAATTCCGTTGTTAATGATTTAGAAAGTGTAAAACAATATCTCAGTAAGCATAAAGACTATAAAGGAAGCTCTATTTCAAACACTGTTATAAGAGTTAATGAAGCTATTGAGGAGACAGAAAGAACAATTGAAGAACTACTAGAAGAAAAAAGAGTATTAAGTGCTTTGGCTACTCTTGGTATTGCATCTGCAGTATTTGGTCATGAGACAGAAAGTTCAATTAATGAATTTAAATTAGCAGCAAAAACTTCAAGAAGTTATCTTTCCAAAAAAAACCCAGATATTGAAATTGCATTAATTGAACTTGATAAGGCAATTCAACATTCTAAAATAATCTCTGGTTGGGGCACATTTGCTTTATCAAGAGTTGAAAAAGAAAAGAGGGTAAAGCGTGAGAGAAGGATTAAACCGATAATTAATAAAGTTTTAGATCAAATAAAACCCAGTCTTGACGGAATTGGAGTTGAACTAATAAAAGAGATAGAAAATGTTGTTGCAAAAACATACCCAATGGATATTGAATCTATTATCCTTAATCTCTTGACAAACGCATATAGTGCTGTTCCAAATAGTAAAAGAAATAGAGTAATTAAAGTAACATTAAAGAATGAATATATTAATGATAAAAAAGGATTCTCCTTGACTGTTTCAGATAGTGGACCGGGCGTTGCAAAAGAATTCATTAATAGTATATGGGATCCTCTATTTACAACAAAAATCGGCAAATCAGATCAAAGAAGCGGGACAGGATTAGGTTTGACTATTGTCAGATCAATTGTAGATGAGATGGAAGGCGAAATTACTCTTAATAAAGATGAAGAATTAAAAGGGGCAAAATTTAATATTTGGTTACCAAAATAATAATTTATAATTTATAATATATGAAATCAATTGGAATAATAGATGACAGAACAGATGTCCTTGAAACAACATCAAATGCTATCAGGAGTGTCTTAACCGATGAATTTCAGGATTGGTCTTTAATTGCGACGCAACCATTCGAGAAGTTAGATGAATACAGATCATGGATTATTGAAAATGATTTGGGAGTAATTGTAATTGATCAGAAATTGAATGAAAATAAAGTTAAAGAAAAATATTTCTCACCTTTCCTTGGAAATCAAATAATTAATAATATTTGGGGAAATTTTAAGGATCTACCAATTTTTGGGTTAACTAATTATTCTGTTGAAGCAATGAATGATGTGAAAGCTATTACTTATGACATTATTGAAAGACCAAAATTTACTTCAAATATTGAAACATATGTTCGAATGTTCGTGAAATCTGGAGAGAATTTTTATAAACTTAATAGGGACAAATTAGAAAGACTATCGGAGTTAGCAGAAATCATTGCTTTGGGCAATGCTACGGATAGAGATAAGACCGAAGCAAAGGGATTACAATTAGATTTGCAAATTCCTCATTTTGCTTCTGATGCAATTTCGCATGAAGAGTATATAAGGAAACTTGAAAAGAATTTAAATGAAATCAAAGATTTTAAGAGCAAAATTGAGGATTATATAAAGAAGCAAAATCAATGAAGTATTATCAGATAAAAAAAGAGATTAAAAATAAACCCAAAACAGGTGATTATTCAGATTGGAAGCATCCAATATCCGTGGAATGTAAAAATCAATGTGTATATTGCACAATTATTGAGAAAAAATTTGGTGGAATAAGAAATTTTCATGTTGAACATTATAGACCAAAAAGTCTTTTTCCCGCCTTGGAAAATGAATGGTCAAATTTGTTCTTTTCTTGTTCTATTTGTAATTGTTTCAAAAGTAATGATTGGCCAAATGAACCTGATAATACATGGTCTCAAAAATGTTACCCGGATCCCAGCCAAATTGACTATTCAACAATATTAGAATGGTCTGAAAAAACTAATTATAAATTAGAAGGGAAAAATATATCAGCAAATTATATAATTGAAAAGTTATTTTTAAATAGACCACAGCTGTTGCTAGAACGAAAAGAATATACAATAATTAACATTATTTTTGTGGAACTAACTAATATTAACAACTTAATAGACAACATTTGCAATTCTAAAATAACTGATTCTGATCTTTGTAATTTATTTAGGGACATGGCAAAGATGTATTTTGATTTATTAGCAGATATGAATTCAAATTATATCCCTTATACAGAATCTCAAGTGAAAAGAAGTTGAATCAAAAGAAAACTGGCTCATACTACACACCAAAATTAATTACTGATTTCTTGATTAATCACGTATCCTTAATTCTTAAAACTAAATATTTGTCAATTTTAGAACCAAGTGCAGGTGACGGTGTTTTTGTAAAATCTATATTTAAACATCATGACTTATATAACAGAATTAAATCATTATTTGCTGTTGAAATCAATAGAAAAGAATTAGATAAACTTGGTAAAGAAATTATAAGCAAACGACTAAAACTTATAAATGAAGATTTTTTAAAGTTTCAGAAAGATAGCAAAAAAACCTTTTCTTTGGTTGTTGGTAATCCACCTTATATAAAGAAAAAGTTTCTTACCCAAAAACAAATTCGGCTATGTGAAGAAATTCATAATGATTCGTTATTGTCAAATCATAAGATAAATAATATTTGGACAGCTTTTCTTGTACGATGTATTAAATTTGTAGATGATATCGGTATATTAGCTTTAATACTACCTTCTGAATTTATGCAGGTTAAGTTTTCAACCGAATTAAGAGCATTAATATTAAAAGAATTTGAACGAGTCGAAATTTTCACATTCAATGAATTACTTTTTAAAGAATGCAAAGGCCAGGACACTTTACTTTTAATATGTGAAAGAAAATCAATTAATAAAGGATTGTTCTTTGCCAACATTAACAAAGTTGAAGACCTAGAGAAAAAGAACTTTGCTCTTTCTAAAAGAATAGACATTAAAGAATCAAAATGGACTTATCATCATTTAGAAAACGACGAAATTGAGTTAATTCAAAGATTAAAGGATAAATTTAAAACTGTAAATCATTATTGTTCTTCAAAAGCGGGAATTGTTACTGCAGCAAATGATTATTTCATAGTTGACGAAGAGACAGTTAATCGTTATTCATTATATAATTATGTTAAACCAATTATTCAAAAAGGATTCTTTGTTAATGGTAGTGTTTTGTTCAGGAAAAAAGATTTTAATGATTTAAGAAAAGAAAGTAAGCCTATATATTTAATTGATTTAAATGTCATAGATAAAAATAATCAAATTGGGGAGTATTTAAAAATTGGAGTAAAGTTGGGAATACAGAACAGGTATAAAACTTCAATTCGTAAAAACTGGTATTCAATACCGAATATTCAAACTCCTTCCGATGGTTTATTTTTTAAGCGTTGCCACGAATACCCAAAATTAATTATAAACAAAGCTAAAGTTTATGCAACCGATAGTGCTTATTTAGTTACAATGAGAAATGGCTACAACATTCAAGATTTAGTATTTTCCTTTTACAATTCATTAACCCTTTTATTCAGTGAGTTAAATGGAAGATTCTACGGGGGCGGTGTTTTAGAATTAACACCAAATGAATTTAAACAACTTCCAATCCCTTATGCAACAATTTCGAGAAATGAATTCAAGAACTACACAAGAGAATTTTCCAATAAGTCTTCAATTTTAGATATCTGTAATAAATATAATTATTTTATTTTAAAATCTGCAATTCCTAAAATCAGTGGCGATGATATTAGGAAAATTATAGATATTAAAGCAAAATTATTTGCAAGACGTCATAAAAACTAATATCAACTTTATTGAATTCTGCAATTAATTCAAAAAGATTATCCAACCTCATTTAACAAAAACCATACTCTTTATAATATATTTATCCTTTCATTTTTGTTATCATTTTTCATAACTCTTCTGCATAATTAGCCTTTCCATTACTGTCCTTCCTTATTCTTTTCTCAAGGTTTACAGGATTTACGCTATCCTTGGTTTATAAAACAGAATAAAAGGCATTTTTCCGTTTCATAGCGTTAATAGCAATATTGAAAACAATTTATATTTCAACGACTATGTCATAATAATCTAAAATAAGTTCCCAGAATTATCATCTCATTTCTATGCATAAAAATCTGTAATTCCATATTCCTCCACCTTTAAATTTTCTATTGCAAGATAAAAATAATTATTTTATTCGTATTATTTGCTATGAAATGCAACATCCGTGAAAGGAGAAATGGCAGTAAACTGTGATGAAAGAGCCGTGACAGCGTGACGCGTGACGGAGTGAGGACAGGAATAGGATAAGATCCCCGATAAGATCACTCGGGGATGACAGCTTTAAAGAGGAGTGAGTAGGTGAGTTAAGAGCAGTGAGTAGGTGAATAGGTGAGTAGGTGAGTTAAGAGCAGTGAGTAGGTGAGTTAAGAGCAGTGAGTAGGTGAATAAGTGAGTAGGTGACATAGATGCCTGCGAAATTATTAATTTGTGAATTTAATATTTAATATATTATTACTATGTTAAATGATTATTATTAGATATCTCATTTAAAATTTATTACCCTCAAATCAATTACAATATGGAAATAGATGGAAAAGTATTTCAGGTGGATGGTGACGGATTTTTATCAGACCCCCTTATCTGGAATGAAGAAGTGGCAAAATTATTTGCTAAGTATGACGGAATCGGAGAGCTGACCGAAAAACACTGGGCAATTGTAAATTTTATACGCAAAAATTGGGAAGAAAAAGGTATGGCACCAATGATTCGGTCTATTTGTCAGGTAACAGGCGTCAGGTTGAAAGAAATATATGAGTTGTTTCCCCTTGGTCCTGCTCGCGGTGCATGCCGGGTTGCAGGTTTACCAAAACCTGATGGATGTGTTTAGAAAAATTGAATTAATATGACTTTATATAAAGCAATTTCACTTTCAGCATTTCTGATTTGTCTTATAGTATTGAGCTATCATTTTTTAAGGCTAATCAGACTTGGCTCACCGAAAGATTATTCTGCTAAAAGAGGCAACCTTAATGCTGCAATAGGTTATTCTTTTACGGGAGCAATGAACCCGTTAAAAAAAGAGTCTGCATTTTTACATTTACCGACATATACAGCAGGTCTTCTGTATCATACGGGTACTTTTGTATGTTTTGCTCTTTACTTATTGTTACTTTTTGATATCGGTTTTACAAATACAATACAATGGATTTTAGTATGTTTTTTAGCTGCATCAAGTCTGAGCGGTTTGGGTATATTTGTGAAACGAATTGTATTAGGAAAACTAAGAAATCTTTCTAATCCTGACGACTACGTATCAAATTTGATAGTTACGGGTTTTCAGATATTGACTCTGATTGTGCTTGTGGAAGAATCTTTTTCACCTTACTATTTTATATGCATCAGTTTATTGTTTCTATATCTGCCTCTTGGAAAGCTTAAGCATTCATTGTATTTTTTTGCTGCGCGTTATCATCTTGGATTTTTCTATGGATGGCGGGGAATCTGGCCATTAAAAAGCAGGGGGCATATCGGATGAAAAATATAAATGAAAAAAGAGATGAAGCTCTTAAGGTTTTTTCAGAAAAACAAGACAGTAAACTTATTTCATACCTTAACAGCTGCGTTCATTGCGGGCTGTGTGCGGAGAGTTGTTTATATTATCTCGCGACAAAAGAAGAGAAATACATTCCCGCTCACAAGGTAGAACTAATCTCTTCCCTTTACAGGCGTTATTGTACATTTACGGGAAAACACTTTCCCGGGCTTACGGGTGCGAGGGAGTTAGATGAAGCAATGACCGAAGAAATGACAGACCAGTTGTTCGGTTCGTGTACATTATGCGGACGATGCACTAAGCATTGTTCTATAGGCATTGATATTGCCTACCTCGTAAGACAGGGAAGAGGAATGCTTTCAGCGATGGACCTTGTTCCCGCGTCACTGCAATCGACGGTTAATGCTGCGATTAACTCGGGTAATAATATGTCTATTCCGACAGAAGAATTCACTGATACATTATCGTGGTTAGAAGATGAACTTAAAGCCGAGGTGGACGACCCACAGGCTTCAATACCGCTTAATGTACCTGATGTTAATGTACTTTATACACTAAATCCGCGCGAGCCGAAATTTTTCCCGCTTTCAATTACAGCGATGGCAAAGATATTCTATGCGGCAAAAGAAAGCTGGACGCTGTCAACTGCAATGTATGACGTTACAAACTACGCTTATTTTACGTCCAACCCTGATGAGGCAAAAACAATTTCCCAAAGATTATATGACGAAGTGCTGAAATTAAATGCAAATCGTTGTGTGCTTGCTGAATGCGGTCACGGTTCAAGAGCGTTCCGCTGGGAAGGACCAAATTATATTCAAAAGTCATATCCTTTTGATGTACTCACTTCAGTTGAGTTAATTGCAGAATATATACAAAATGGGAAGATAAAACTTGACAAAGAAATGAATAAGGAGATAATAACGCTTCACGATCCGTGTAATTTAGTGAGGGAAGGCGGCATTATCGAACAGCAGCGATACATTCTGAAACATGCAGCCAGCAGGTTTATTGAAATGACTCCGAGCGGCACAGAAAATTTTTGCTGCGGAGGAGGGGGAGGCCAGCTTGCAATGAGTGAATATAATGAGCGGCGAATGAAAATTGCAGAGATAAAAGCAGAGCAGATACGTAAAACGGGGGCATCAGTTGTAGTAACGCCCTGTCATAATTGTGTTGACCAGCTGATGCAGATTGAAAATAAGTTTAAGCTTGGGGTGCAGGTAAAAACCCTTTCTGAAATTGTTGCAGACGCAATTGTTCTTGAAAAATAAAAATTAAAACGTAAATCATATAAAAGCTAAATTACTATTATGAATAAAATAATATATCTCGATAATTCCGCAACAACATATCCTAAACCTGACAGTGTGTATAAATTCATGGATAGTTTTTACAGGGAAAATGGAGTCAGCCCCGGAAGGTCAGGATTTGACGATGCCATTAAAGCCGAAGAGATGGTAATGGGCACACGTAAACTATTGACTGATTTCTTCAATGCCGGAAGCGATGTAAACAGGTTAACTTTCAGTTATAACGCAAGTGATTCTCTTAATATGATAATTCAGGGATTAGCAATGCAGGGAGACCACGTTATAACTACAATGCTTGAACATAATTCTGTCCTGCGTCCTTTACATCATCTGGAAATTGACGGACTCATTAAGGTTACTCACATCACGTTCGATGAACAAGGATATATTAATCCTGACGATATTAAGAAAGCAATACTTAAAAACACGAAGATGGTGGTGGTAAATCACTGCTCGAATGTTATCGGAACAATTCAGCCGATTGCTGAAATTGGCAAGATATGCAAAGAAGCCGGTGTATTACTGATAGTAGATACGACTCAAAGTGCGGGTGCTATACCAATCGACATGCAAGCCATGGGAATCGACGTTGTAGTTTTTACAGGGCATAAATGTCTTATGGGTCCTACGGGGATAGGTGGTTCATACGTAATGGAAAATGTACCTGTGAAATGTACACGATTTGGAGGTACGGGTGTCCGTTCCGCACAGAAGACACATCTTGAAGAATTTCCATACCGTCTTGAGTGCGGTACACTAAATCTTCTTGGTGTAGCAGGATTGAATGCAGGAGTAAATTGGATTCTTTCTAACGGTATAGAATCTGTGCATAACAAAGAAATGATTTTGTGGAAAAAACTCAGGGATGGGATACAAAATACTGAAAATGTTATAACATACTGTGCCGATAGTAATGAAAATCGTAATCCGGTACTTTGTTTTAATGTAAAGGGTTTTGAAGCAGCAGACGTAGGTACAATACTTGATGTTGACTATAATATTGCCTGCCGTACAGGTTTACATTGTGCGCCGAATGTTCATAAAGTTTTAGGAACTGATAAAATTCATGGAACTGTCCGTTTAAGTATCGGTCCTTTTAGTACTGAAGAACATATCGATACAGCTGTTAATGCCGTAAAAGAGATAGCTGTATTAAGAAAATAATATAAAGAGATTTTTTGTATAAAAAACAAAGCCCTGATACATATCAGGGCTTTTTGTTTAACCTAAATTTATTTTTAATCACTTCACTATTAACATCTTCCTTGCTTCTTTGAAAACCTTGCCTGTTCCTAAGTCTTTAGTTTCGAGAGTGTAGAAATACACACCGCTGCTGAGGTTCTCGCCGTTGAAAGGGGAGTAGTAAACGCCAGGGTTCATGTTTTCATTTAAAAGGTTTGATACGTTTCGGCCGTTGATGTCATAAATCTTTAAAGAAACAAAGGATGCATTCGGTATGCTGAATTTTATCTTAGTCAACGGATTAAACGGATTTGGATAGTTCTGGTACAGTTCGGGACTTAAAGCCATTTCTTCTCCTGCCGAGCCGACATTTGTTAAAAGCCATTGATTGTATAAAACCTGAAGTGAATCAATCGGGTCTTTGCTGCCTGTGGTGTTTCCCACAACGAGCTCAAGATATTGCGTACCGACGGTATCTCCCTGCTTTCTGATTCTTAAAAAGGATGATATCGAAGATTTGTTCGAGCCGGTGCATCTTGTATCGGCTCCCACAACCTTCGCACCCTGAAGTGCTGCCATCAGCTTATCCGCAAGCGTTCCTGTCTGACGAAGAAATCGTGCTTCCATCGAATCGAGTATATGCTTTCCGAGAAGAATATTTCCCTGAATTGAATATGTCGGACCTGTTATGTGATTTTTATAATTAGTGCAGTTAACGCCTGTATAATTCGCAACTCTTCCTCCGCCTACGAGGTCAACGAATCCGTATTGCCTTACAGTTGGGTTTCCATCCTGCAGCACGACAGAGTCTCTGATTTGCTGAGGCGAATATCCGAGCAGCATTAATCTTTTTGCATTGTTATAATTCGTTTGAGTCCATGATGCCTGAACGTGAGCAACACCCCAGTTGGGACGCACATAGCTTAGTATAAGGCAGTTCGCTATGCAGGACGCACCGGCGCTTCCGACCTCTCCCGTGACGGGGTCAACAGCACAGATTGAGAATGTGGAGTTTGCAATTTCTATGTTTGTTGCAAGAAATGTGATAATTAAAAGCAGTACAGAAAGTTTTTTCATATGTTAATTATAAAATTTATAATTGATAACAAAATAGTAATATCAATAAAAGAATGAAACACCTATAAATTAGAGAATGTAGAAGTAAGGGATTAAATATTGAAACACTTAGTACTCGGCGCAGACTTTGGATAAAAACAAAATAGAGTAATAAAGGATAGAGATTTTTAACGCAGAGTCCGCAGAGAAGAGCAATGAACGCAGAGAGAACATAGAAAATTAAAATGTTTTTCTTAGTGACTTTTGTGTTTTAGTGGTGAAAATAATCTTCAATAAAATATCTTTTCAAGAAAAAGACCTGATGGGGGAGCAGTGTAAATCGCAAGCCCATCGGTATAGTTTTTTAGAAATCCTTTTATATCATTTTCGTTCATATTCCCTCTGCCGACCTCCACCAAAACTCCCACAAGGCGTCTTACCATTTTCCATAGGAAGTGAGATGATTTAATTCTTATATAAATCTTATCCGTATCTTCAGTTATGTTCACGAATTCAACATTTACTTTAGTTGATTTATCCTCTTCACTCTTTTCGCAAAACGACCCGAAGTCGTGCATTCCTTCAAAGAGCTTGCCAGCTTCTGACATCTTTTTCACGTTCAGCTTGTCCTTCACCCACCAGACAAAACGCTTTTCAAATGCTGTCCGCCTTTTTGATATTACATAAATGTACTGTCTTGCTTCAGCCGAATGACGCGCATGAAACCTATTATGCGTTTTCTCGACTTCAAGTATATTTATATCCGATGGAAGTATATCGTTCAGTTTCATCTTGATTATCTCAGGACCAAGCATCGTTTCGCATTCAAGGTGTGCGACCTGTTCACGTGCATGAACCCCTCTGTCAGTTCTTCCCGAGCCCTGCAAGTCAATGAACCTGCTTTCGCCCTTAGACTTTTTAAAAATGGTTTTCACTGCATCAATCAGAGTACCCTGAACGGTTTTTGCATTTTTTTGCTGCTGCCAGCCTGCGTAGTTCGTGCCGTTGTATTCGAGATATATTTTAAACTTCATGTCTGCAATTTATTTGGAATAGATGGTAAGAGCAAGAGATTAAGAACAGTAAGCAGTGAGTTGTGAATTGTGAATAGCTGGAAAAATTGAAATAACATAAGAACTGCGAACTGTAAATAATAAAGAGAAGAAATTGATTTATTGCTAAGAGATTAAGAAAATTCACCACCAAAACACTAAAAAAGCAAGAGAATTTTACCGTTGATGCCGCAAAGAAAGCAGAGAAGTATTTATTTCTAAGAGCTAAGGATATTTCAAAACCAAAGCACAAAAAGAACAAGAGAATTTTACCGCTGAGGCCGCAAAGAACGCAGAGAAGTATTTATTGCTAAGAGCTATAGATATTTCACCACCAAAGCACAAAAAGAGCAAGAGAATTTTACCGCAGAGTAGAAGAAATATTCTACTAAAACGTAATGTTTGCTATAGATTTTTATTCTAAAATTACGGAAATTGATTCAAAAATATAAATATTATGGAACTGACTTATTCTTCATACCTGAAAATTGATGAGCTAATCAGCCTTCAGAAACTGCACTCTGAGAGGGAAGAGCATGATGAGATGCTTTTTATCATTATTCATCAGGCTTATGAACTCTGGTTTAAACAGATAATTCATGAACTCGATTACCTTAACAAAAAACTGGGAGAGGGAGATATCAACACGGCAATAAAAACTCTCAAAAGAGTGAACACCATTCTAAAGGTGATTGTACATCAGATTGATATACTTGAAACTATGACACCGCTGGAATTCCTTTCGTTCAGGGACTATCTACAGTCTGCAAGCGGTTTTCAGTCTTATCAATTCCGTGAACTTGAATTCATGTTTGGGAAAAAGAATATTAAAGCTCTTGACAGGTTTGAGAAAGGGAGTATTGCTTTCAAGAAACTTGGAAAACGTTACAATGAAAAGACAGTATGGGATGTTTTCATGGACTATTTATTCAAGAACAATTTTAACATTCCTGAAGAAATCACGGACAGAGATATTACGTCCGAAATTCTGCCTAACAGGAAAGTACAGGAAGTTCTTCTCGATATATACAAGAACTTTCCGATTATTGCTCAGTTCTGCGAGATTCTCGTTGACTTTGACGAAGGTTTACAGGAATGGAGGTACAGACATGTTAAGATGGTTGAAAGGACTATCGGAGCAAGAACAGGTACGGGAGGTTCGGAGGGTGTGCAATATTTAAAGAGCACTTTATTCAAACCAATCTTTGAAGATTTATGGCTGATTAGGTCGGAGTTCAAGAATGATTAGAGTTGAAGATTTATCGAATGATGTAAATCCGCTTTCGAAATATTATAAAGATTTTAAGGTTTCGGAAAGAATTCTGCTAACAGGGCATTCACATCAGGCTCAGCCTGATTGCGCCAAAGAGGGGATTATCCAGTGCTGGAATGATGCTTCTGAATTTGCCGACGATAAATGGGAAAAAGTATTTGCGGCAGCAGATAAATTCCGGATTCATTTAGCAGAACTTCTGGATGATGAAAAAGATAACATCGTTCTCGCACAGAATACACATGATTTAATTCTCAGGTTTCTTTCGGCTCTTGATTTGAAAAACAGAACAAAGATAATTACTACAGACGGAGAATTTCACACTATTAGGAGACAGCTGGATAGATTAAATCAGGATATCATTGAAGTTATTAAAGTAAAAAGAGATCCCGTTGAGACTCTCCCGGAAAGGCTGGTTGATGAAGTAGATAATAAAACTGCTGCTGTGATGGTGTCAAAAGTTATGTTTCAGGATGCCTCAATCGTATCTGGACTTTCAGAAGTTGAATCGGTATGCATTAAACAGGGCGCTAAACTTCTTGTTGATGTATATCATGTATTAAACGCAATTCCGTTTTCAATTAAAGTTGAGAAACTCGAAAATTCTTTTCTCGTCGGCGGGGGTTATAAATACTTACAACTGGGGGAAGGGAATTGCTTCATGAGAATTCCTCCGAATGAAGTATTCAGACCGGTAATTACAGGATGGTTTGCGGAATTCGCTACATTATCTACGAAGAAGATACCCGGAGAAGTTCATTACGGTGACAAACGCCGGGCTTTTGAGGGCTCGACTTATGACCCTATATCTCATTACAGAGCATTAAAAGTATTTGAATTCTTTAATTCTCAAAAACTAACTCCTGAACTTCTGCAAACAATCAATAATCATCAAAAGGATTTAATAGAAAGCGAATTTACAAAGTATGATTTAAATCCTTCGATAATTAAATTGAAAGATGTGAAAAACAGAGGCGGGTTTATGACATTCGAAACATCGTATGCAGGAATAATCTCAAGGAAGCTGCGGGAATTTAATATATTAACAGATTACAGGGGTGATTTTCTGAGGTTAGGTCCTGCTCCATATTTGACTGACGGACAATTGAAATATGCGGTTAATAAATTGCAGAAAGTAGTTAAGCATATATAAACAATTAATCATTTTCAAATGAACAAAATATTATTAAATGTATTTCTCTGGTTAGCATTATCGTTAATCGTTTCATCATGCGGGGCGGGATGGAAAGAACTAAAACCCGTATCGAATGAAAAAGGACTACGAATCGACCTTGAAATCACAAGGGAAAAATCAAAATCAGAAGACCAGGGGGCTTTTGCTTTAAGGATAACTAACAATTCGGACAGCGATTTTATAAGATGTTCACTAAGGTTTGATGATAAGCACGAGCATACTTTTGAAGGGCTAAAGGATAAGACCGGAGATGTGGCGATTCCTTTGACAAGGTCAATACTGAAATCACGCGATACTTTCATATTCATTTTCAGCAGTGAAGTTGAGAACTATCAGAGGTTCGGTATAAAGGATGAAAAGAAAAATTACATACCAAAAAAGATTGAATTGATAACGCATGAAGGAAATCTTGTATGGAATGTACCTGACGATTTACTTTAATTGAAAGTCCAGGGTTGTTAGTTGATAGAAGAGATGTTACAACGAAGAGCTGATTTGTTATGATTTAAACTTATTAAACTCATGAACGGGATAGAGATTATTTTCGATTTATTATAAGAACGAAGATACCCTGTAAAAGTATCATGGTATGACAAAATATACTTATTTACAGATTTTGGATTTAACATAAGAACTGATGTACACTGTAAAAACATCAGAGTATAACAAAATATATTTAAAAACATATTTTGATTGTAGAAATAGAAAACCCTGCCGTTGACAGGGTTTTGTGTTTAATAAAGATTTTGGTTTCGTTTATACGGAAACAAAAATTTAATCTCTTAAAAGCTCTCTGGCAATGACTATCTTTTGAATCTCACTCGTACCTTCGTAAATTTCTGTAATCTTTGCGTCACGAAGATAGCGTTCAACGAGATACTCTCTGACGTAACCATAACCGCCGTGAATTTGAATTGCTTCAAGTGCATTCTGGACTGCTACTTTGCTTGCCAGAAGTTTACCCTGAGCTGCTTCCTTTGCAAACTTTTCTTTGTTGTCTTTCTTCAGGGCAGCCTGCAAGACGAGCAATCTTGCCGTTTCAAGATTAACAGCCATATCAGCAAGCTTGAATTGAATCGCTTGAAGGTTGCAAATAGGTTCATCGAATGCTTTTCTTTCCTTTGAATATTTAATAGAAGCATCGAGCGAAGCAGCGGCAATACCGAGTGCTTGGGCAGCTATACCTATTCTACCGCCGTTCAGGGTTTCCATGGCGATCTTGAAACCAAGCCCCTCTTCACCAAGAATGTTTTCTTTCGGAACTCTGCAGTTGTTTAATCCGATTGTACAAGTATCAGAACTTCTAATCCCGAGTTTATCTTCTTTCTTCCCGACTTCAAGACCTTCCCATGCTTGTTCAACAATAAATGTAGTTATTCCCTTATAGCCTTTTTCTTTATCAGTCTGTGCCTGAATCAAATAATAATCAGCTTTTGTACCATTTGTTATCCAGTTCTTCATCCCATTCAAAACGTAAAAATCACCGTCTTTAACAGCTTCTGTTTTCTGATTTGTAGCGTCGCTGCCGGCTTCAGGTTCTGAAAGACAGAATGCTCCGAGTTTCTGACCAGTCGCAAGAGGTCTCAGATACTTTTCTTTCTGTTCGCTTGTACCCCATTTTTCAATACCAAAACATACAAGTGAATTATTAACTGACATAATTACACCTACCGATGCATCCACCTTAGATATTTCCTCCATTGCAAGTACATAACTTACAGTATCTAATCCTGCTCCTCCCCATTCAGGAGAAACCATCATGCCCATAAATCCCATCTCACCAAGCTGCTTAATTATGTCAGTTGGAAATTCAGCATTAATATCCCGATCTATTGAAGACGGTGCAATTTCGTTTACCGCAAAATCTCTTGCCGCATCTCTTATCTGAGTTTGTTCTTCTGTTAAATTAAAATTCATAACTATATATATTAAAGTTTATTTGTTGTACTCGTAAAATCCTTTACCGCTTTTTCTTCCTAAATATCCGGCTGCTACCATTTTCTTGAGCAGGGGACAAGGTCTGTATTTTGTGTCACCAAGCCCATTGTGAAGCACTTCCATAATAAACAAACATACATCCAGCCCAATAAAATCAGCGAGAGTCAAAGGTCCCATCGGATGATTCATACCAAGTTTCATAACGGAATCAATTGCCTCGGGTTCTGCAACTCCTTCCATTACACAGTAAATTGCTTCGTTTATCATTGGCATCAATATCCTGTTTGAAACAAAACCCGGATAGTCTTGAACTTCGACCGGTACTTTTTCAATTTTCTCAGTAAGAGATTCTATGGCGTTGTAAACATCCTGAGAAGTTGCAAGTCCCCTTATTATTTCAACGAGTTTCATCATAGGTACCGGATTCATAAAATGCATACCGATTACTTTATCTGCTCTTTTTGTCACAGCACCAATTTCGGTGATAGATATTGATGATGTATTAGTCGCAAGGATAGCATCGGGTTTGCATGCTTCATCAAGAGTAATGAATATCTTCTTCTTTATATCCGGATTTTCGGTAGCTGCTTCGACTACAAGCTCAGAGTTTTTAGCATCTGAAAGATTAATTGACATGGTGATATTTGAGAGAGTCCGCTTCTTTACATCTTCAATAATAGTACCTTTCTTTACCTGCCTATCAAGGTTGCCTGAAATTGTTATCAAAGCTTTATCAAGAAATTCTTCTTTTAAGTCTATCAGATTTACTTTAAATCCGTTTTGAGCGAAAACGTGAGCTATACCATTACCCATCGTTCCTGCGCCAATAACTGCAATATTCTTTATGTTCGTCATTTTAATAAATATTTATTATATTCTTTCAATAATTAAAGCGCTTGCTTCACCTCCGCCGATGCACAAGGTAGCTAAACCGTTCTTTTTGTTTTGCTGCTGAAGAACATTAATCAGTGTAGTAAGTATTCTCGCTCCACTAGCACCGATTGGATGTCCGAGAGCAACAGCTCCGCCGTTAAGATTAACTTTTTTAGCGTCGAGTTTTGCCATTTTAATAACGGAAAGTGCCTGCACCGCAAAAGCTTCGTTGATTTCGAATATATCTATATCATCAATATTCATATTTGCTTTCTTCACAACATTTTGTATCGCATAAGTAGGTGCCGTAGTAAACCATTCAGGTTCCTGAGCGTATGAAGTTTGTGCGATTATCTTAGCAAGAGGTTTAATTCCCTTTGCCTCTGCTTTTTCTTTTGACATAACCACTAATGCTGATGCACCATCGTTAATTTTTGAGGCATTAAAAGCAGTTATAGTACCGTCTTTCTGAAAAGCAGGTTTTAGTGCAAGGCCCTTTTCAAAGTTTGTTTTCTTAGGTTCTTCATCTTCAGTAACCGTAACAACACCTTTTCTATCCTTAATTTCAACGGGAACTATTTCATTCTTGAAAAGTCCTTTTTCAATCGCATTCAGTGAACGTTTGTAGCTTTCAACTGAAAAGTCGTCCTGCTCTTTTCGAGGTATATTAAGTTCTTTTGAGCATAACTCACCGGCATTGCCCATATGGAAGTTATTGTAGCAATCCCATAATCCATCGTTAACCATACCGTCTATTATAGTGCCATTTCCCATTCTGTAACCGCTCCTTGCTTTAGGAAGATAATAGGGGACATTGCTCATTGATTCCATTCCTCCTGCAACGACAACATCAGAATCGCCGGCAATAATTGCCTGAGCTGCAAGCATAACTGATTTCAGACCTGAGCCGCAAACTTTGTTAATTGTCATACAAGGGACGGATTTTGGAATACCTGCGTAAATTGATGCCTGCCTTGTCGGAGCCTGACCAACACCTGCCGGAAGGACATTTCCCATAATAACTTCTGAGACATCCTCGGGTTTAATTCCCGCCCGCATAACAGCTTCTTTAATGACAATTGCACCGAGCTGAGGTGCAGTCAGAGCCGCCAGAACACCCTGAAAACTACCAATTGGGGTTCTTACAGCTGAAACGATTACAACTTCTTTCATTCAAATAATATTTAAATTTATCAAAATTCTATTGCAAAGGAATAAATTTAAAACAAAATATTTATTAAAAATATTCCTTTAATAACAACAAAAACAATATTTCTACTGAATAGCGGCTTCGATAATTTTTAGAAAACTCTCTGCCTTTAAAGCAGCTCCGCCAATAAGACCTCCGTCTATGTTAGGTTTTGAGAGAAGTTCTGTTGCGTTTTTATCGTTCATGCTTCCGCCGTATAGTATTCTTGTAGTTCCGGCAACAGTTGCATTGTAAAGATTCTCGAGTGATTTACGGATTTCTTTATGCATCTCATCAGCCTGCTCGGGTGATGCCGTTTTTCCTGTACCTATTGCCCAAACCGGTTCGTAAGCAATAACGACGTTAGCCAATTGAGAAGCATTAATATCCTTAAGACACATTGTGACCTGTTCGTCAACAACCTTAACTTCAAGACCTTGCTCTCTTTGTTCAAGAGTCTCGCCAACGCATAAGATGGGTATTAATCCTTTTTCAAGACCTTTGATTACTTTAAAATTTATAATATGATTCGTCTCATGAAAATACTGACGTCTTTCACTATGACCGAGAATAACATACTTGCAGCCAATTTCCTTGAGCATTGAAGCTGAAACTTCGCCTGTGAAAGCTCCTTCATCCTTATAATGGATGTTTTGACCACCGAAGTTAATTCCTGTACCTTTGAATATTTCCGATGCTGCCGGAACGGAAATAAACGGCGGACAAATAACAACGTCAACGATATCAGCAATTTCTTTTGTGACTGCAGATTTAATGTCCTTCATAAGTATTCTTGCGTCTGAATAACACTTATTCATTTTCCAGTTGCCTGCTATTAATTTTTTTCTCATAATTTTATAAATTTATTCTATTTAATTTTCGTATAGCTTTTTAAAACGTGTTATTGTGTATTCTTTTGCTGCATGATGGTCTATTAACGGTTTAGGATATTCAGAAGCACCATATTTTATGCATTGCTCTTCAGACATATCGTCAGGTTTATGAATATACTTATCAGGCACATTTCTCAATTCTTCAACATACTTTCTTATGTATGATCCATTTGCATCAAACCTGACACTTTGCAGATAAGGATTAAAGATACGAAAGTACGGTTGAGCATCGCATCCTGTAGAAGCACTCCATTGCCAACCTCCATTGTTTGAGGCAAAATCAAGGTCCACCAGTTTTTGAGCAAAATACTTCTCGCCCCATTTCCAATCTATGAACAAATCCTTCGTTAGAAACATAGCGACAATCATTCTGACTCTGTTATGTACCCAGCCATTTTTGTTTAACTGCCGCATACCTGCATCTACTATAGGGAATCCTGTCGTACCGTTACACCATTTTTCAAATAATGTTTTATCATAATTCCATTCAATCATATCGAAAGTCTGTTTAAAAGCACCTTTAATTATATGTGGAAAATGGAAGGTTATATGATAGTAGAACTCTCTCCAAAGAAGCTCATTCATCCAGGATTTAATATTGGGAGAATCAACAGTTTTCTTAATCTTATCAAGAGCACATCTCCAGCATTCACGAATACTTACAGTACCAAAATGAAGATGCGGAGAAAGCAGACTTGTTCCTTTTATAGAAGGGAAGTCTCTTTGTATTTTATATTTATTTAGACCATTTTTGTAAAAATCTTTCAGAAACATCAGACCTTCATTTCTACCTCCTTTGAAAACAGGGGATTGGTTGTACTTATCCAGTCTTTCTGAATCTATGGAAATGCAATTATGAGGATTTAATTTATCAAAATCAGGATTTAAACAGGCGTAGTGGTTTTCATTTATCAAAGTATAACATTTTTTGCTGAAGGGTGTAAAAACACTATAAGGCATTCCGTCATTTTTAACAACTTCTTTTGGTTCAAACAACATATTGTCATAATATAACTTAAGTTCACTTCCTGAACTGTTAAGGAATTCCGATACAAGATTATCACGTGAGATAGAATATGGTTCGATTTGACTATTTGCAAAAACGGTAAGACGATTGTATTTCTTTAAAAGCATTTTAAAAACATCTATGCTATTACCTTTAAGAACAGATAAAGATAATTGCATTTTCTTAAGAACTGAAGATAGTTCTTCTAATGAATTTTTCAAGAATGCTAATCGCATTTCACCGTAGAAATTATAACTATCCTTGTTCTTAATGTATATGAATATATACTTGTCCCCGTGATTTACATCATCAATAAACCTTGTCAATGCTCTATTATCTTTAAGTCTGAGGTCCTTTCTAAACCAGTAAACTTTAAGAATTTCATGCTTATCCGGCATTTCAGGCATTATCTACCTGTGGTTTTCTCTCGAGAAATGAATGTGAAGTAAGTTTTACAAAAGTTGCTTTCTTCTGGTATTCATTAATATCTTTTGAATTCAGGTAACTCATTGATGATTGAAGCCCCTCGCGGTATTCTTTTATTAATTTCGAAACACTACCTTTATATGGAACCAGAGATTCTTCTCCTTCTATGTAATTCTTGTTATCCTGCTTAACAGCAAAAGAAGCAGAGCCGCAGTATTTCTTCCATCTTTGATTGCTATATTTAAGAACTTCACCCGGAGCCTCGTCGGTTCCTGCAAGAACGCGTCCAAACATAACGGCATCACAACCAAGAGCTATCGCCTTGCACATCGCTCCGGGAGTGCTGATACCGCCGTCTGCGATTATTTTAACGTTGCTTCTTAAATCGTCTTTTGCACTTAATGCTCTTACTATTGCATCGACCTGTCCAATACCAATACCGGATTTTATGGATGTTGAGCACATAGCACCATTACCTATACCAACTCTAATCGCATCAACACCTAAGTTTATAAGAAATTTCGTTGTTTCATAACTTGCAACATTACCGGCAATAATTTTTAGTTTATATTCCTTTACAGTAGAATTAATCGAGGAGAGAAATTTCTCTATCATTCTTGAACCGCCGTTAGCAATATCAACACAGAATATCCTAACTCCATAGTCAGCAAGTTTCTTTAGCCTTTCAATTTCAGTATTCGCATTAATACCAACAGCTGCAGACTTGAAATCTGAGCCGTTAAGATTACTTTCTTTGAATTCGGAGATTTGCTCGTCGGCAGTATTAAATCTATGAATAATTCCAAGAGCACCGTGGTCAGCTAATGCTTTTGCCATTTTTCCTCCGCAGACAGTATTCATAGGAGATGCTATAATAGGAACCTTTAGTTTTAGACCGCAAAATTCTATTGATGTGTCGCAGTCTGCTCTGTGCTCAACTGCAGAAATCTGGTTAGGAAGTAAAGATACATCGTCATAAGTCAATGAATCTTCAAATAATATATTTTTGTACGACATAGTTGTTAAAGATTTACTTGTTAAAATTTAAAAAGGAAAGCAAAAGAAGTAATCTTAAGCTTTCCTAAATAATCACTTTTAGTACAAACAATTAACTCACTAAAGCTAATGCTTGTGTTACTTTATCAGCTGCATCCTGCAATGTATCAGCAGGTATAAGATTTAATCCAGATTCGTTTAGAATACGTCTTGCTTCTTCCGCGTTTGTGCCCTGCAGTCTTACCACAACAGGAATACTCAGATTCAGGTTTCTTGAAGCCTGAATAACACCGTTAGCAACTCTATCGCATCGAACGATACCTCCGAATATGTTAATAAGAATTGCTTTCACATTAGGGTCTGTAAGTATAATCTTGAAACCATTTTCGACTGTTTCAGCCGAAGCAGATCCTCCGACATCGAGGAAGTTAGCGGGTTCACCGCCGGCAATTTTAATCAAGTCCATAGTACCCATTGCAAGTCCGGCACCGTTTACCATACACCCCACATTACCGTCGAGTTTAATGTAGTTCAGGTTGGACTTTGACGCTTCTATTTCGAGCGGGTCTTCTTCATTCAGATCACGCAATGCTTCGTACTCTTTATGTCTGAAAATCGCATTGTCATCAAGATTAATCTTGGCATCGAGAGCAAGTATCCTGTCGTCATTTGTAATGATTAAAGGGTTAACTTCCAGCATTGATGCATCAAGATCGATATAAGCTTTGTATAGTGAGATAATAAACTTCGTGAAATCTTTAAAGGCATTACCTTCAAGTCCTAATCCAAAAGCAAGTTCTCTTGCCTGAAAGTTCTGAATACCAAGTCCAGGTTCAATCCATACTTTAATAATTTTCTCCGGAGTTTCTGCGGCAACTTTCTCAATTTCAACTCCGCCTTCTGTAGATGCCATAATAACATCTTTCGAATTCATTCTGTCGAGAAGTATGCTTAAGTACAGTTCTTTCTTATAATCGAGACCCTCTGCAATAAATATCGTCTGAATTTCTTTGCCCTCAGCACCTGACTGATGGGTTACAAGTATATTACCGAGAATTTTTGAGGCGTACTCTCTAGCAGCATCAACATTACCTCCAAAGAACTTTACTCCGCCTTGAACGACCACTTCTTCACGGTTGGATTTATTGTAGACTGTACCTTTACCTCTTCCACCTGCGTGTATCTGTGATTTAACGACAAACTGCTGGACTCCTCTTTCGCGGAGTGTGTTAATTGCGTTGTCGAATTCTTCCATCCATCTAATTGCAATTCCATCCTGAATGGCAACGCCGTATTTTTTAAGAAGTGATTTAGCCTGATACTCGTGTATTTTCATCTTTATTAGGTTTTATTTTTTATCTTTAAATTTGTTTTCTATATCCTTTTTAATAGAATCAACTTTTTCAAGAGACTTTGTTAATGAATCTAAATATTTCTTGTTGAAAGCCGAATCTACCTTTTCCAGACCCTTATCAATTGTCTGGTCAATTTTTTCATTTACCTTTTGTTCTACTCTTTCTGAAATCCTGTCACAGCTCAGGATAACAACAAGAACGAAGACAGCAGCAATAAATCTTATCAGATTCATTTTATTTGATTATTTTCTTGCTTGTTAATTTTGCTTGAGTAAAAAGAGATAAATAATCTCTACCGCCAGCTTTTGAATCTGTTCCACTCAAGTTGAATCCACCGAACGGATGAACGCCCACGAGAGCACCTGTGCATTTTCTGTTAAGATAAAGATTACCGACAAAGAATTCACTGTCGGCTTTTTGCAAATTCTTCTTATTACTTGAATAAGCTGCACCGGTAAGACCGAACATTGTGTTGTTTGCAATTTTCAGGGATTCATCGAAGTTCGATGATTTAATGACTGCAAGAACCGGTCCGAAAATCTCTTCCTGAGCTATGGTATCCATTGGTTTTACATCCTTAATAATGGTTGGTTCGACAAAATAACCGCCTTCAATTTCTTTTCCTCCGTGAATTATAATACCACCCTCATTTACTGCAGTATTAATGTAGTTCATAATCTTACTCTTAGAACCTTCATTAATAACAGGACCCATGTTTGGATTATCTTTAGCCTGTGCTACTTTTAATGTTTTCGCTTTTGTAACGAGTGCATCACAGAATTTATCATAAATGTTCTCGTCAACAATCACTCGAGAACATGCCGAACATTTTTGTCCCTGGAATCCGAATGCGGATTGAATGGTACCCAGAACAGCATCATCAAAACTATGTAGTTCTTTATCGATTACTATTGAATCTTTACCGCCCATTTCAGCTACGACTCTCTTAATCCAAATTTGCTGAGGTTGTTTCTTTGCTGCGAGTTCATTTATTCTTAATCCAACTTCCATAGAACCCGTGAATGAAATGTATCTAACAAGATGATGCTGAACAAGAACGTCACCGATTGAACTCCCACCTCCTGTAACGAAATTAAGCACACCTTTTGGAAGTTTAACTTCTTCCATTAATTCTACAAACATTTGTGCAATAGCCGGAGAGTCGCTTGAAGGTTTAAGAACTACTGTATTACCTGAAACTATTGAAGCTGTAGTCATACCCACTAAAATTGCCAGAGGGAAATTCCACGGCGGGATAACAAAACCAACTCCAAGAGGTAAATATTCGAGTTTATTCTTCTCACCTTTTATTTTTGTAAGAGGTTGATTTTTGCTATATCTAATCATTTCCCTTGCATAGAATTCTATAAAATCAATTGCCTCAGCTGTATCACCGTCTGCTTCAGCCCAATTCTTACCGACTTCATACACCATCATTGCGGAGAAATAATGCTTTCTTTTTCTCATTAGTTTTGCTGCTTTAAACAGATATTCAGCACGTTTTGCAGGGCTAACATGTTTCCACTCTTCAAATTTTGCGTATGCAGTTTCAACAGCATGAAGTGCCTGCTCTACTGATGCTTTCTGAAAAGTACCGACAATCTCTTCAGGATTCGAAGGATTGCGTGACACAATCTTTTCATCTGCATAAAGTTTCTCACCTCCGATTATAAGAGGGTATTCCACGCTAAATCTTTTTCTGACATCTTCAAGAGCTTTTTCAAAAGCTTTTCTATTTTTCTTTTCCGTAAAATCAGTAAACGGTTCATTCTTAAATTTTGCGATTGCCATATTATATAATTTTTAATTAGTTAATGTTTTTATTATTAAATTGTGCAGATCCGGTCTTATTTCTCTAATACCGTCATTTCCTCTTGACGGATAAACTCTGTTTGTAAGAAAAATAATTATAATTTTTCTTTCTTTATCGCACCAAACGCTCGTACCTGTATATCCCGTATGACCAAAACAATTTTCAGAAATCAGTTCACCGCAAGCTGAGCGGTATTTACCAATTGGTTCCTGTTTAGTATCCCAGCCCAGAGCACGAGTATTCTGGTAAACGTCAGTAATATACTTATTAGTAAACAGGTCAACAGTTTCCGGTTTGAATAATATTTCTTTTCTAAGATCTCTTGTAAAAGGATTGTAGTACCTACCTTCGTTTAATAGAGTGCGAACTAATTTGTAAATGTCTCTCGGATTCGAGAACAAACCTGCATTGCCAGATACACCTTCCATCATTGACGCTGCTTCGTCGTGCACTTCTCCTTTGAGAAGTCTTTTCCGCCATGATTTGTCGTATTCAGTTGGAGCGATGTGATTTACATCGGACGGGGTAAACATTGTATTCTCCATGTTAAGAGGCTCGAAGATTTCCGCACTACAATATTCGGATAAAGAAACACCAGTAATTTTTTCAATCACCAGTCCGAGAGTTATAAAATTCAGGTCACTGTAAACATAACCTTTTCCTGTTTCATACTCGAGAAGGGAATTCATAATTGTTTCGACGACTTCTTTCCGTGAAGAACAAAACTGGTTAAACGGCATCCACGCTTTTAATCCCGAATTATGAAGAAGAAGATTCCGCACTGTTACATTCTCCTTTCCGTTTGCTGCAAATTCAGGAAGATACGAAGAAACTTTTGCATCGAGGTCAATTTGACCTTTATCGAAAAGCTTCATTACCGCGGAAGTAGTTGCGATTACTTTCGTGAGCGAAGCTAAATCGTACATTGAAATTTCCGTGACACCTTCCTCACTTTCATCATAAGTAAGTCCGCCATAGTACTTCTCATAAACTATATGGTTCTCATTTCCAACTAATAAAGCAGCGCCCGGAAAAAATTTATTTACGATGCCTTTAAGAATCAGATTATCAACTTCAGTGAAGTCATAAGCAATCCCATTAGAATAAAATACCGCGAAAAGGAATATTAGGAAATATCTCTTCATATAAAGTAAATATATCTAAAATGAAGTCTTACTTCAATTTAAAAAGAAAGTCCTATATATAAATGAAATGGACACAATTAGGAAAAATAAAGGATAACAAACAGATTTGATGGAGATCATCAAAACTGGGAAATAAATTAATTTAATGCCGGAAAAAGAAAGGGCTGAGAAAAATCAGCCCTTTACATAAACAAGACTTAGATTATTTTCTCCTTCTGAGATAAATGAATCCCATCCCAAGCAGGAATATTATCGGTAGTTCCATACCGAACAGACCGCATTTCTTACCGGCTTTAACTGTAGCAGTCATTTCAACGTCAGTTTTCAAATCGGCAACTGTCTTTTCCCATTTTACTTTCTGACCATCTTTAACTCCATTTGTAGCAAGTACTTCACCGGGGAATTCAAACTCGTAAGTAAGTTTGTACTCTTCCATACCCATGTTCTTTGCACTAGAAGTATCCTGAAGAAGGACGTATTTGAAATCCTTGCCTTCCTTCCCGTCTACCCAGCTTGCTTTAATTTTCTTGAAGGCAGAGGCATCGGAAAGTTTGTTGATGTCTTTAAATTTAACATTAAGTGTAACGACTGACATTGAATCATTAGTAGCATTCTTTTCAATCTTAATATCACTCGGTTCAGTATTAGATGAAGTATAATTAGATTTAACTTTAGCTTCGGTAAAACCAAAACCTGAAAGCTCATCCCCAGAGACATTGGATGACTTTGTCCAATATTTTACACTCATAGACCCTGAACCATCAGAACTGAGTTTTGTCTTTTGATCGACATTAACACATCCTGAAAGAAATAATGCAACTGCAAACAAAATTGAAACAGACAGTACGGATTTAAAGAGCAATTTCATTTTACACTCCCTCGTTTAGTTTAGAAAGCTAAAATTAAACACTCTTACAACAAAAAGCAATATTTAAATTTAGAGACTGAAATTACAATTACTTATTCAAAAGTATGTGACAAAATATTTTCATTTAATTGTTTCAGGAAATTTTATACATTATTGAATAATTTAAACAAAAATTATGAAAAACTTAATTATCTTGCTTGTTATATTTGCCTCATTTATACAGGCAAATTCACAAACAATAACGGGCGCTTACCCTTTCCCTTATTTTAATTCATACAATTATCTATGGGGAATAACTCAGCGCAACGATACTCTCTGGATAGGTTCCGACTTTAACGGAACAGGTTATCCTACATCAATGATGTACAAAGTCACAAAGCAGGGTGTTATGGTTGACAGTCTGGTAACACCTTTTACATTCAACCACGGCCTTGCATGGGATGGGACAGGATTCTGGATTGCAGAAGATTACAGATCGTCAGGGGGAAGAATATACAAGATTAATTCACTCGGTGCAAAAGTTGACAGTATTTACACGAACTCAACACTTGCTGGAATAGGCGGCATAGCACTGGACGGTAATCATTTATGGGTAGCTATTTATTCGCCTGACTTCGCTACATATCCAAATGCATTCGCATACAAGATTAATCTGGCGACAAAGCTGGCAGTAGACACAATACCGTTACGAGGAAGACAAGTTCAGGGGATTGCCGTAAAAGGCGATACGATATTTTATGTGAACGATAATTTCCAATCGGAACCTGAGCGGATTTATGCATACAGCCAGACAACAGGAGATACATTGTTCTCGTTTCCTTCGCCTGACTCAGACGGTGACTGCGATCCTAAAGGACTTTTTTATGACGGAACAAATCTATGGCTTATGGCATTCAGACCGGGAGGAACTGCATCTGCTTACAGAACTTTGTATAAATATCAGATTGGAGGTTCGGGTAATCCTGTGATAACGACATCGACGAATCTTATTGATTTCGGGAATGTACCTGTTGGTACAACATCAAACCAGACTCTTAACATCTCGAACAACGGAGTCGCTAAGCTTATAATTTCCGGAAAGAACATAACGAATCCGAGGTTCGGAATAACTCCATCAGTAGTACCGGATACGATTAATCCGGGTCAGAATAAAGATTACACTGTTACTTTCAATCCGCTTGCTTACGATACATTATCAGCACAGCTTCAGCTTGCGAGCAATGATTTGATAACACCGATAAAGTTAGTTAATCTTAAAGGAAAGGGTGTGTTTACCGGTGCTACTATTGCACTATCGGCAAACAGTTTTGATTATCAGCAAAGACGTGTAAATTCACTTTGCGGTTACCTGTTTACGGTAACAAATCAGGGAAATGCGAACTTAGACATTTCATCGATGCAGTTCAATACAGCACGATACAGAATTGATACGGTAGGAATACAATTCCCTTATACCATTTTACCGGAAGCATCAAAAGTATTCAGGATTTGGTTTAATCCAAATTCAGGTGCGACATTTAACGATACTTTAAAGATAAACTCAAATGCAACGAACTTACCTGTTGCAAAGATTTCATTGACGGGTACGGGTAATGCAAATCCGACTTTGCTTGGAACATCATTATGGGCAGCAAACACACCGGATAATCCTTTTACATCATCGGACGATCCTCAACCAACGAGCATGAAACAGATTAGCGATGTGAACGGAGACGGAGTAAACGATTTAATTGTATCATCCGGCAACTATTTAACAACTTGCTGGAACGGTAATGCTTCAGTTAACGGAGATATACTATGGTCTTTTAACACAGGGTATGATAATAACAACACGGGTTCTGTTGCATGGGAAGACGCAATGCAGATACGCGATGACGTTGACGGTGACGGAATACAGGATGTAGTAATCGGATGCGGAGGCGGTAATGAAATGGTGTATACAATATCGGGCAGGACAGGAAGGCAAATCTGGGCGTATGGTGATTCAATATCATATTCAGACGGCGATATTGAAGGCGTAAGAGCTGACAAAGATTTTAATGGTGACGGAGTTAATGATGTATTAATCTCCGCAAGCGGAACGGGTAGTTCCGGTACAGGCGGAAGACATGCAATAATATGCGTTAACGGACTGAACGGTAATGTGATATTTTACGTAACTCAGAATTCAGAATTTACTGGTGATATAGTATCAACGCAGTACGGCGCGGCTATTGGCTGGGGCAGCAATGCGGGTGCATATTCAGTTCATGGAACAGATAACCTTGGAAACGGTACATGGGCATTTTCAAACGTGAATGGAAAAACATGGAGCATGAGAGTAATACCGACAACGGATGCAGACACGTCTAAAGAAATACTTGGTTTTTACGGTTTTTCTGGAAAAGTATTTTCAATAGAAGCGGAAACCGGTGCAGAAATGTGGACAGTAACACTTGGGTCAGCAAACGCAGGATTTATTAAAGTACTGGATGACCTCGATTCAAACGGTTCACCTGATTTCACTCTTTCGGGACCACAGACTGTTTTCAGGATTGATACAAAAACACAAAGTACATTATGGACATACTCACCTGGAGCATCATACATTCGCGGAGTTGATATGCTGAGCGATGTAAACGGAGACGGAAAGAAGGACGTAATTGTCGGCATGCAGACACCGGGAGACGTATTAGTATTGAGCGGAGCAACCGGTGGAGTGCTATTTACATATTCATTCGGTTCAACGGTTACGTTCAGGGCCGACAGAGTATCGGCTTTGAACAGCATTGACGGCAACTCGACTTCAGAATTCATTGCCGGATGCAGGAATGGAAAACTAATGTGTTTCAGCGGCGGACAGAATATACCTGTGGGTATAAGCGGATTAGCGGGAGAAGTTCCATCGAATTATGATTTATCGCAGAACTATCCGAATCCGTTCAATCCGAGAACGAGTATTAAGTTCTCGTTGCCAAAAGATGAATTTGTTTCGATAAAGGTGTATGATATACTCGGCAAAGAAGTAGCAACATTAATGAATGAAAACAAGCCGGCAGGAAATTATGACATAAACTTCAACGCTTCTTCGTTAAGCTCAGGTGTTTATTTCTACAGAATGAATGCGGGCAGTTTCAATAGTATTAAACGTATGGTTGTTCTTAAATAAGTTAAACTAACTATCACCACTCAGACATTGTGTCGTCTGAGTGGTGATTTTTTAATTCTCTTACTCTCTTGTCAACTCAGCTTTCTGAATAACATATACCGGATAAGATATAACTTCGTTCTCGCCAGATCCCGTAATGTTTGATTTACTTTTCTGAGCAGAAAGAACTTCAGAATAAATTTTACTATTTTTTAATTCATATCTTGAACTAAGGAGAATATTTTGTGTTTCGAAGTAAGAATTGAATTGATTATCGCCAAAGAAGAAATCGATAAGTATAGTATTGTCTTCATCGAGGATCCACTTTCCATTTTCAATGTCTTCTGCAATCATGAAATAATTCTTTTCCAATTTTGAAGCACCCTCGCCGTATGCAGTTTTCCATGAATATTTATTGGGCGTATCTGTTTTTGAGATTGAGAGATACATGTTAACTTCGCTTGACTTGCCTGCGGTTATGATTAGGAGTTTACCTGTCCAGTTCCCGAGCCACTCGGATTCATTAAAAGTGTTTTTGTTTTGCGAAAAAGACACTGAAGAAAGAAGCAAAAGAAATAGCAGCAATGATAGTTTTTTCATTTTAATTATATTTTATTTTAATAGTTTTACTTAATCAAATTTAATAAAAGACTCTTTATTAGATGCCGGTGGAACAGGGGGAGGGTTGTACAAGCTTATTTCGGGTTTTGAGCCCTTGACATAGAAACCTCCGTTTTCAGCCCACTCATAAGTTTTTTTAGTTTCATTAAGGCTTACAATAGCAGGGAAAACAATCACGGTATTAAAATCGTCTATGTATGAGAAAGAATCATCCTGACTTGCAAATGTGAAACTTGATTTCTGCTTTGGAATAATTTGAAAACCTGTTTGGATTTCTGAAAGAAACTGGCTGACTTTTTTAATTTTTGACTTTGGGCTTACAGGGTCTTTAGCATAAATTAGAGAAAGGAAAGCATAAGGCGGCAGGAAGTCTCCTGTCTGCTTTTTATAAACTGTTACAGCATAATCAACGTAAAACCGAATTTCAAGTTTATCTTTACAAAGCAAAATATCTTCATTGAAATATTGTAAATTATCAGGAAGAATATGGAAATCAGAGCTAACATCCCAAGACCTGATAGAATTGTAATTATGTTTAAATAATTTAAGATTAGTATAGGTTCCGGGAAGTTTAGAAAACTTCCAGACATTCTTAATTATAGTAGATTTATTAACAAAATTACATAATTTAGTCACCTGAGCGAAAAGATTTTCATTCTGGATGACAGCCTCAGAATTTGATTTCTTTCTGTTTTCGGACAACCCAGAAGCAACAGTCTTTTTATTCAACCGTCTGTAAACAGTTTTTCCAATTTTGCCGGTTGGTGTACCGAGTACACCGCTTCTGATTCTTGCCATTATTGTAACGCTAATTTAATGAAATATTGGGTATTTTTATCATCAATTTTTCAATGCGTAAAAATCTTTCCATATAAGGCGCATATAGCTTCCATTAAAGGTATATATAAGGACTGTGTAATTCAAGTGTAAAGACAGTGTTAGTACAGTGTGATTAAAGTGTAGAAGTGGGTTATTTTTGCGGTTTATTTGAAAGTGCGACAATTTAACAAATAGATTAAAATCGTCTGACATAAACATAACAAATAATATACTTATAAAATTTCATAATGTCAAGAAAATATTACATTTATTGCAAAAGAATTTAATCCGTTCAAAAATTGAAAATGAAGTATTAGAACAAGTATTTGCATAAAATTACACTGGTTTAATGAAAAAAAGAGTATAAAGGATTTTGCTAAGTGTATTTTCTTTATTCAAAGCTAATTGCATCGGTTAATTTAGATTCAAGATAAATCTTTAATAGTTTGATTTTTGTGTATATCAGGAGGTATTGTATATTATCAAATAATTGCATAAGTTTTTGGATAACTCATAACAAAAGGAAGTTACTAATCAAACAATATTATGACTGTTAAAAAGTTCATTGGGTTATTATTTCTGGTTTTAGCGAATATCTCTGTATATTCCCAGTCATACTGGACGAGAGTTACTGAAATAGAAGCCGGATTGGATCTTTTAACAATTCAGTTCACTTCAGCACAAACGGGTTATGCATGCGGCGAATATTCAAATATTACGCGAGGTGCAATATTAAGAACAACGAACGGGGGGTATAACTGGCAGACAACAAAATTCAATCAGTTTCAAATTACGGATTTGAATTTCATAAATGACTACACAGGTTACTTTACGGGTTGGACTGGAGGTAATAATAATTACATATACAAAACCACGAATGCAGGAATTAACTGGTTCTGTACAGATTCAATTCCTACAAGTTTCTTTAAGATTAAATTTTATGATGAAAATATCGGAATGATTGCTTCCAAGTACAATACGTATCATTTCACAACAGATGGGGGTTATAATTGGAGTATTCAGTACAATGGTAATTGGCATGAACCGACAAAGATATTGTGTTTTGATAAGGATGTATGGATTGTATTAGATAATGTCGTAGGAATAAATAAAACAACAAACAGAGGTGTAAATTGGACTCATATGAATTTTGACAGCATAGGCAAGAAATGTGCTGCAATAGACTTCCTAACTGACACTATTGCATATTCATATTCCTTCAATAAGAAAGTATTTAAGTCAAATAATTCCGGAAACAACTGGACTCAAATTGGTACAGTTTCAACCAATTATACGCAATATTATAACGATATAATTTTTCTTAATAGCAAGACAGGTTACATAAATTACTACGCAGGAGTGTTTAAAACAACGAATGGCGGGTATAACTGGTTTAATTCAGTAGCAGATTCAACGACTCGTTTTAATGCGCTTTTTTTTCTGAATCCCGATACAGGTTTTGTAGCCGGATGGAAAGGGTTAATATACAGAACTACGACAGGAGGAGAGAAGTATAATCCTCCTCCAATAATTACTCCAGATAAATTCAAGTTATATCAAAACTATCCAAATCCGTTTAATCCGATAACGACAATAAAGTTTGACGTGCCAATTTCTTCGTCGGTAAAGATTTCTGTCTTTGATGTTTCAGGGAGGGTATTAAAAACGCTTGTAAACGATTATTTTCAAGCGGGGACGTATAGTGTAGAATGGAATGCGGCAAAAAATTCCAGTGGAGTTTATTTTTATAAGTTAATAGCACGTGACTTCACCGAAACAAAAAAGATGTTGATAGTTAGGTGAGAGTGAATATACACCATTCAATATTATCTCCAGCTTAAATTCAGATGATTTTCTTTGAAAAACATCATATCATTTTGGCAGCAATCAAATTTTATAATCATAGATTTTATAGTATAAATATTATATTTTAATTCGCACAATATAGAATTAATTATAATACTAAAATCTTTGAACTTCAGAAAGCAAATAATATTTGGAATAGCAATATTCTCAATTATATTCTTGGTAATTCCAGCAAGAGTATTTTCTCAGTTTGCGGTATCTTATAAGAACCTCAAGCATAATTACAGCATAAATCTTCCGAAGTCGATGGTATTGACAGAAAAACAATCGCCAGAGGATTGCGATACATTGATTGCCGAGGGTGAGGAAGGTTCAAGGTTAGAAATAGTTGTATATTCAGACAAGATATATAAAGGGGTAACGAGTAGTCAGCTTTCGTACAGGTCGTTTATGCCTGATTTTAAGGTAAGGTATAAGAACATAAAACTTGCAGAGAATGACTACACAGATATTTCAGGAAACCCGGCTATGTATATGAAGGTTGACTTTAACAATGAAAAAGAAGACGGGATAGTATCGCAGTTCCTGCTTTTGAGGGGGGAAAAGATATATATCATAAGACAGGTTGCTTCAAAGGATAACTATGATAAATTCATGTCTGAAATATCGGGATACATTTACAGCTTCCAGTTCATTGAAAGTTCGAACACAGGATTTTACAAGAATGATGAGTACAATTTTATGATAAATTTTCCGACGGCATGGGTGTTTGACAATAGTACATTTCCCGTACAAGCGAATAATTCAAAAGGGTCGAGTGTATTTATTGAAGTGATAAAGAGCTCAGATTTTAAGGATATCACAGCTCAGGACCTTGATACAGAGGTACTTCTCGATGCGTTTAAGAAAAAGTTTACTGACATAACGATTATCATTAAGAGAAATGAAGAGATTAACGGAACGCCTGCATTAATGGTAAAGTACAGATGGCTTCAAAAAAACACGGATAAAACGAACGGATATTTTGTTATACATTATTATTTAATAAGGAACGAGATGCTGTATATAATTCAAGGGATAGTGAACGATACAAATCCGGTTAATGATGAGAAACAGATACAGAAATGCGCTGAGAGTTTTCAGTACATAAAGTGATGGGGATTAGATAATCCTCTTCTGACATAAAGAATTTTGAACGCAGATTTGCACTGAAGAAAGGATTATCTCAGATTAAAGATATGAAGATATTTTAACGGAATGATGAATGATTTTACCACAATGAAGGCAAAGTATGCATAGAAGAAAATTATTTTCATTTCTAAGAGAAGGAGAATTATTTTTATAAGGCAAGGGTCACAGAGTAGAATACATTCTATTGCTAAGTGCATGAAAATAATATCTAACCGCAAAGTTCGCAGAGTTCGAAGTGAAGAAAATGATTTATATCTAAGAGAAGTTGAATTAATATTTTGAGGCAAGGGTCGCAGAGATTTAATTATTATTAATGGTGAAAAGCATTACAAAATAGCTTTAATTGTTGGATTAGTTTTGATAAATTATTTGTTAATTATAAATAATCATTATAATGAATACTAAAGAGATACTGCAAAAGTACAAGAATATCGCCGTGGTTGGGTTCTCAGACAATCCGGAAAGAGACAGCAACAAAATTGCTATTTACATGATGAATAACGGTTATAACGTTGTCGGGGTGAATCCAAAACTTGACGGCAGGGTTGTAGATGGAATAAAATGCTATGCACATTTAAGCGAGATACCTGAGAAGATTGACATTGTGGATATATTCAGACTTCCAATTGCTGTACCAGGTATTGTTGAAGAAACTATGAAACTTAAGAATAGACCTGATGTAATCTGGACACAGCTTGGGGTAATAAACGAAGAAGCGAAGAAAAAGGCTGAAGAAAACGGGTTTATATACGTTGAAAACAAATGCCTTTATATAGAGCATAAATTAAATAGGTAGATGAATTGAAGACAAAACTATATTTTTCAATCGCTTCCTTTTTTATACCGTTTATAGTTTATGTCACGACACTTGCTCCCGGTTTGTATTTTATTGACACGGGTGAATTAGCGGCAGTATGCGTAAAGCTTGGGATTGCACATCCAACCGGTTATCCTTTATTTACAATACTGGGAAGTATATTTGCAAAGCTTCCTATAGGAGATTATATATACAGGCTTAATATAATGTGTGCGGTACTTTCATCGATAACTGCACTCGTGTTCTTCAACATGATGTATTTTATACTTACAGAACTTAACCTTAACAAAGAGCAGGATAAAAGTACAAGATTTTATACGGATGAAAAGAATACACTAACAGCAATTCTAATTTCTTTTTCCGGTGCAATGGTACTTGCATTTTCAAGCACTTTCTGGAATACATCCAATTCTCTTGAAGTATATTCACTGCATGTTCTTTTAGTAGTAACGGTGATGTTTCTATACCTTAAAGCAGGAAATTCATATGTGAAAGGGGATTACGACCTCAAGTACTGGCTCTTATTTGCTTTTGTGCTTGGATTAAGTTTTACAAACCATCTATCAACGATATTTCTCAGTGTAGGTTTTCTATACCTGTATTTTGCGGTTAACGGATTCAGTAAAATGTCGTTCAAGAAGATATTATATATGATAATTCCGTTCGTGTTAGCACTATCCGTTTATGTATATTTCTTCGTTCGCGGAGACAATACTGTTATTGCATGGGGAAATCCCGTTACATGGGATAATTTTATGAGGCACGTATCAGGAAAACAATTCAGCGTATGGATGTTCACTTCGACCGGGTCAGCATCGAAACAATTCTCGCATTTCGTAGATATTTTTCCGAAAGAGTTTTTCTACATTCCAGTTATAATAGCAATATTCGGTATCATTGAAACATTTCTCAAACAGAAGAGATTCTTCTATTTCACATTACTGCTATTTGTGTTTAACATACTATATGCGATTAACTATGACATACACGATATAGATACGTATTTCCTGCTGGCATTTGTCGTAACATCGATTTGGTTTGCGTTGGGACTGAAATTTTTGTTTGCAAAAATGAAAATCAGCGGATTAGCTGCAGTATCATTATCACTGATTATACCCGCATTTTCGATATACGGAAATTATGATGAGAACAATCTGAAAAACAGCCACTTCGTTAAAGAATACACGAATAATGTTTTTAGGTCAGCAAGAGAAAAGTCTATTATAATGTCAACGCAGTGGGATTTCTGGGTCTCAGCATCATTTTACGAACAATATGTACATAATATTAGACCAGACGTTATTGTGATTGACAAGGAACTGATGAGAAAATCGTGGTATTTAAAGCATTTGAAAGATCACTATCCAGAATTGTATTCACGAAGTAATGCGGAATTTTATACTTACGCAAAAGAGTTGTATAAATTTGAGAAATTTACGGAAAATTATACGAAACCAAAGAACGAAACTGACAAACAGAATTTGATTCTTATACAAAATGCATTCATGAACCTTCTTAACAGCATAATAACCAGAAATCCGGAATACGCATTTTACACGACCTCTGAAATAGAAGAAGAAAAAAATGAAAGAATGATGAAAGATTATGCAAGAATACCTGAGGGTTTGTTATTCCGGTATGAACCGAAAATGGAATTTGATTCAACTTATGCAGAACCTGAGATTGTTTTCACAAAAACAACTGAAACCGACTACTATCACACTTTTTTGATGAACGCATATTATTTTATGTTTTTGAACAGAGCAAGTTTCCTGATGAATTTCAACAAACTTGACAGAGCTGAAGAACTTATAAAGAGGGCTTTAGAGATAAAACCTAACGATAGAACCGCGATAGGAATGCAGAAGAGATTAAATGAAATGCGCGGATTAAACCCATAGATTGAGAAAATACATACCTATAATATTATTCATATTAGTTGCAGTAACTAATATATATTCATTTGAATTAAACGATACTCTTAAAGTTGATTCGACATATATTAAAATGATGCAAGAAATGATAGTTGAGCGTATTATTTTAATCGGTAATACGAAGACTAAAGATGAAGTAATACTTAGGGAAATGATGTTAAAAGAAGGTAGTAAGTTTAATCTTGAGTATCTTGAGAATGATGTAAAAAGACTTTATAATCTCGGACTTTTTAACCGAGTTGACGTTATACCGGCACCTTTAAGTTCAACGAAAATTAATCTTGTTTTCGAATTTGAGGAAGGCTTTTATTTTTTACCTATACCTCAGGGAGGGTTCAAGGAAGGTTCGCTTAAGAAGATATGGGGCGGATTAAATTTCTTGTGGAAGAATTTCAGGGGTATGAACGAAGCAGTGAATTTAAGTTTCGGTGTTGGATACGAACCATTTATTTCTGCTTCCTATTTGAATCCTTGGATATTTGGAAAAAGTCATTACTTTTTCAAGACCGGCATCAGATATTCGAGGAATTATCCACGCAGTGTTGGTAAATCAGATTCTATAGGAGTTATATTTGATAAGAACGAAGTACCAACCTACACTCAGGATGATTTCAGAGCAGATTTAAAAGTTGGCAAATACATAGGTCAGAATTCTTCAATTTCAGCAGACATTCAAGTAAACAAAATCTGGACATCTCAATATGAGCCCGGAAGAACTGTATCAAAAGACGGCAATGATTTTTTCCCGACGATGGGAATAGATTTCACGTTTGATACACGAGATTACAAGAAGTTTGCAACTTACGGGAGTTTTTATTTTACAAGGTTGTCGAGGAGCGGCATGTTTACAGGGGTAATTGATGTAAACAAATTTCAAACTGACCTGAGACGTTTTATTCCGATAAAAATCACAAAAGACTATGCACTCGTTCTTGCCGGAAGGTTTAACTCAGTGCTATCATTCGGAGGCGGTGAGATACCGGTTTATCTGCAGGAATCTATGGGATATGACAATTTAATAAGAGGATGGGATAACTTTGTATTACAAGGAGAGGATAAGTTATTTTCATCATTAGAGCTCAGGATACCGCTTGTGAAACCATTTTACGTAAAGGGTTCAGACCATTTTATAATCAGCAAACTTCCGATAGCAAATAGTTTTTCATACAGATACGGTGCGTATGCTACGCTTTTTTTCGATATAGGAGGTGTCTGGACGAGAAAAGAATCCATATATGACGTACAGTTTAAGAACGGATTCGGAGCGGGAATAAACTTTTTACTGCCGTTCGATTTTGTTGCAAGGCTTGACCTTGGATTTAGAAAAATCCCATATAAGACAGATTATAAGGGACAATTAATAATAGCATTAGACGCATCATTTTAATTATGGAATATTATTACACAGAACCAGAAAATATTGACAAAGAAAGCAAACTTCTTTTAATTAAAGGTTATGAGTACAAGCACCTCGTTAAAGTATTACGAAAGAAAAAGGATGATATTATAAGTATTACAGACGGACTTAGGAACATTTACGTAACCAAAATAGTAAATATTCAAAAGGATTCGATACAATGTGAAATAACCGAAACGAAGTATAACTTAAATGAACCGAAAATTAATCTAAGACTATTCTTATCACCATTAAGGAAAAGCGACAGGTTTGAATTTCTTGTAGAGAAAGCAGTGGAACTGGGTGTGTATGAGATACAGCCTGTTATTTCTAAACACTCGATACTGCAAACATCTTTTTCAAAGGCAAAAATGGAAAGACTGCATAAAATTATGATAAGTGCTATGGGTCAGTCGCAAAGATGTTATTTACCCGTTCTTCATAATACGATGTCTTTGAAAGAAATGATTATAAGCGCCGAAGTATACAAGAATAAATACGTTTATTACGAATATGCAGAAAACAAAAAGGGAATAATTACGAAATTGGATAATGAGGAAAATATTTGTATCTTTACGGGACCAGAGGGAGGATTCGACAAAAGCGAAATACAACAACTAATAGAAAACAACTGGCAGGTCCGAAGTCTCGGTGAAAGAAAACTGAGAGCTGAGACCGCTGCAATTATAAGTGTGTTTGAAAATTTAAAAAACCTATAAAAGGATTAATTATGAAAACAAAAATTCTATTTGTAATTTTAATAAGCGTAATGATAACAGGAACATCATTCGCGCAGTTTGACAAGCTTGTACTGCAATTTTCAATGGGATTAACGAATCCCGATATGGGACTACGGGGAGGAAGCAGCTACATAAGTTACTCAAACAGTTACAGGTACGTAAGCCAACCTTTAAATATTGATACGACGTTTGTATTTCCGTGGGAAATTGCAAGCGTAGATCAGAGTTTAATAAGTCAGAACTACGGAGCGAAAACAGGATTATTCTTCGCAGGCACTGCAAAAATTAACATAGACAAGTATGAAACAGCACGCCTTATCGGTTCTTTAAACTTAAGTACTTTCAATACATTTGAGGGTTCAAAGTCAGGATACATACCCGTTTTCACTCAGACATACATACAACAGACACCAATAAGCTATGATTACAGTTTTACTAATTTCGGCCTTGGACTTGGAATTGAAGTTGCTCCACTTTCTTTTACAAAGTTAATATCACCGTTCGTGAACGGGCAGTTTAACTTTAACTTTATGTCTGCAAAACTAAGTAAGACAACAGGACCGAGTGACTCGACAAAGATAGAGTTTAGTGATTTTCGTATGGGAGTATCATTAGGAGCAGGTGTAGAGTTTAAGGTTACACCTCAATGGGGAATACTTGTTGGTGCAAAGTACGATTTTGCAAATCTTCTGCTGCAGAATACAGACAGGTCGGGAAGGATTGAATGGGGCAGAACCAATGCATCAATCAACGATGCTGAAGGAACATACTCGGCGAATATTTACGACCCGCCCGGAACACCTGTACGGGATAATATAAAATCCCAGCAAAAGGCAATTAACTGGGCAACATTTTACATAGGTGTTAACTTCTATCCCAATATTACAGGAACCGGAACTACAAAAAAGTAAATTTATAATATAGATAAATGAGAAAAATATTATTAGCTGTAATAATATTAAGCATATTTATTTCTTCCTGCGGAAAGAAGGAAGAGCAATCAGTAAACAGCGAAAAGAAAAAAGATAATACAGAAAGTACTTCTAATGATTTATCCGCAAAAGGAAAAACGATATTTTATCAAGCATCAAACTTGACCGGACTAAAATGTGCGGACTGTCACAGCGACGGCACAAACACAGACCAAACAAACACGAAGTATTTTTCTGACGTAATTCAGGCAAACAAAAGGGAATCTGTTTTTGCCGGAACGATTATAGGTGAGAATGTTAAAAAGAATGGTGGCGGAGCTACGTTTTGCTGGGAAACTTTTTCAAAGATGGGAAGACCGATTACTGAAGAAGAAATCAATTCCTTAAATGCATATTATGAATCTCTAAAAGGTGAAGTAAAAGAAAGCAAGTACACTACGATTGCGCTGCCAAAGCCGGACAAAGCAAAGTTAAAAGCAGACCAGATAAAGATTGCGGGTCTTACGCCTGATATTCAGCATGGCGAAAAGTTATTTAAAGAAACATGCGGATTCTGCCACGGCGGAAAAACAGTAAAACGTGTACCATCCCTATTTGATGAAGATTTTGAGGGAAATTTAAAGAGCATAGTTTATCATGTAAGATTCGGAGCTAAGTTTATGCCGTTCTATTCGTATGAAAAGCTTACTGATCAAGATGTTGCTGATATTGCGGAATACATAATGAAGAATCAGAAGAAATAGAAGTATGAGTTTTAAATGAAACTTAATACAGGACAAAATTGATATAAGAAAAACCCGTTTGAAAAGACCAAACGGGTTTTGTTTTTTAAAATCAAGTTTAAACGAACAGGAAATAAAGAATTATTATTATAACTCCTGCTACAGCAAATGTCCCGTAGTCTTGAATAACTCCAGTTTGTAATTTCTTCCAGTCAAGACTTGTACGTGATGCAAAATTCGCAGCACCATTAACAATTCCGTCAATAATTTTAACGTCAAAAATTTTCCAGAGAAGACGATCCGATGTTTTAAAGATAGGTTCTACAACCGTCTTATCGTATACTTCATCAAGGTAGTACTTATTCTCCAAAACTTTGCCAAGACCTCTTTCTTCTTCGAAAGATTCTTGTTTAGAATACTTTCTGAACGAAATTAAAATTGACGCAGCTGCAACGATGACTGAAACAATAATTAAAATTATTTCTGTAGAAACAGCATGAATTGAATCAGGACGCCATGTTTGTATTACTGAATATGAATTTGCAAAAACCGGTTCAAGCCAGTGTTCAAGAACGTTATATCCAAAAATATGCGGCAGACCGATAAATCCTCCAAAAACTGACAACACAGCAAGAATAATAAGCGGTATAGTCATAGTTGAAGGTGATTCGTGAGGATGAACATTAGAATCATAACGCGATTTTCCGAAGAATGTTAGTCCTACCAGCCTGAACATATAGAAAGCTGTAAACGCAGCAGTAATAAGAACGAGAAGATAGGGGAGTATTCCCGCATTAATAAATGTTTTATAAAGAATTTCATCCTTACTGAAAAATCCTGAGAACGGGGGAATGCCTGAAATTGCGATTGCACCCATTAAAAATGTAATGTATGTAATTTTCATCTTGCTTTTCAGGCCTCCCATTTTCCGTATATCTTGTTCCTCATGCATTCCATGTATGACGGAACCGCTTCCGAGAAACATAAGAGCTTTGAAAAAAGCATGTGTTACGAGATGGAATACTGCGGCAACATAAGACTGTGTTCCTAGCGCGATAAACATGAATCCAAGCTGAGATACGGTTGAATATGCAAGAATCTTTTTTATATCATTTTGTTTAAGAGCTATTGTAGCAGACAATATTGCGGTTGCGATACCGATAATAAGAATAACATTGCTTGCTATTGGTGCCAGTGCATAAAGCAAAGACGTACGTGCAATAAGATAAACACCCGCAGTGACCATTGTTGCGGCATGAATTAGGGCAGAAACAGGAGTAGGACCTGCCATAGCGTCCGGTAGCCAGACAAACAAAGGAATCTGAGCAGATTTACCTGTAGCACCGAGAAAGAAAAGCAAAGCTATTGCAACGAGCAGGGGACTATTGACAGGAAAACCTGCGATACTTCCAGAGAATGTTGAAATATTTAGAGTACCAAAATATTCAAAAATTAAGAACATCGCTATCATGAATCCAAAGTCACCTATTCTGTTTACAACGAAAGCTTTTTTGGCAGCATCTCCTGTAAACTTCTTTTCATACCAGAATCCAATCAGAAGATACGAACAAAGTCCAACACCTTCCCATCCAAGGAATACTAAGAGAAAATTATCAGCAAGAATAAGGTGAAGCATGGCAAAAATAAAGAGATTCAGGTTAGCGAAGAAGCTCGGATAGCCTTTATCTCCGTGCATATACCCGATTGAATACACATGGATAAGAAATCCGATACCGGTAACCACGAGTATCATAACGAGTGACAATGGGTCAATGAGAAAAGAATAGTCAAGATTAAAACTACCAGCGCTTATCCACGAGAAATATTTATAGACAATAGTCCGAGATTCAGGAGGAAGTTTAAGTAATTCAATTAAGTAATAAACTCCAATTAAGAATGGTATAAAAACCAGAATTGAAGACAGCCAGCCTGATAATTTCTCAGAATTTAGTTTTTTACCAAGAAGTGAATTTACTAAAAAACCGAGTAGGGGTAAAACAACGATTAAAATAAAGTAATTCTGCATCAACCTACCATTTTAAGATGTTAATTTTATTGATATCAAGAGTTTCCTTGTTTCTGTACAGTGAAATAACAATAGCAAGTCCGACAGCTGCTTCAGCAGCCGCTACAGTAAGAACAAAGAAAACAAAGACCTGTCCGCTGTCATTACCAAGAAAGCTCGAAAACGACACAAGAGAAAGGTTTATAGAGTTTAGCATTAACTCTATACACATAAAAATTACTATTGCATTTCTGCGAACCAGAACGCCAACAACACCTATGCTGAAAAGCACAGCACTTAAGACAAGGAATAAGTTTAAATTTAATTCCAATTTTGATTAATTAATTTTGCAAATTTAGGCATTTATTAGGTGAAAATAAATTTAAATCGGCAGGTTTAACAAATTCTAAAATTAATTTTTAAAAAGTATAAAATCAAAATAATAGACCAGGGAAAATAATTTGTATTGAATTTCTTGAACGATATTTAAGTGAATCTCTCAATACGTTTATAAGACTTAATGCAATAAGAAATCGACTATAAAAATGTTGTTTGACATCAAATTACAATAACTAAATGTTAATAATATTGTATTATAATATGTATTATGTAAAGTCATAATTATGTATTTTGTTAATAACCATACAATAGCTGAAAAAATATATTGCTATTTGACTTCCCTATTTCAATTCCATTACAATATTTATTAAATTGTATGTTATTATTTTTAAGATTATTTTTGTTTTATTGATGAGACTTCTTGACAAATACATTTTACGCAGCTTCATACAGAATTTATTGTTTGGAATATTCTGTTTTGTAATTATTTTCATTTTAGTTGACTTATTTGAGAATCTAGATAGATTTATAGATAAGAACCTATCTATAGGAATGCTTACCCTGTATTACATGTATTTTATACCTGATATACTGAAGTTAATAACACCTATCGGTATGTTATTGGCGTCTTTATTTACTATAAGCCGGTTTGTAAATTACTCTGAGTTAACGGCAATGAAGTCTGCCGGAATTTCGATTTACAGGTATTTATTACCTATTATGATATTTGGATCAGTTATAACACTGTTCTTAATATACTTTAACGGATGGTTAGTACCAGGTGCAAACCGGTTGAAATACGATTTCGAAAGGAAGATTCTTGGAAGAAATCTAATATCTGATGTGACGGAAAATATATATATTCAGGATAATATAAACCGCATAATTATCATAAATTATTATAATAAAACCGAGCAGACATGCGGTAATACTTTAATTAAAGTGTTTAATAAAGATACACTTTACATTACTGAACAACGACTTGATATAGTGAGTATGAAGTGGGATTCACAAAGAAAAGACTGGTTCATAAATGAAGGATATATACGTTCATTCAGTAAGCCAGATAATGAGACACTTGAAATAATAAAGGATACACTACTTTCGGAACTTCAAAGCTTCGGAAAAATAAATCTTGAACCTGACTTGATTGAGAAACAAAGATTACGACCCGAAGAGCTAGATTTGACAGAATTCAAAAAATTTATTGAAAATCTCGAAGCCAATGGTCAGGATGCAGCAAAAGAAAAGGTTGATTATTATTCAACAATCTCATTCCCTTTTGCGAATCTCATAACAATAATATTCGGAGTATCCATTACTTCAAACAGACGAAAAGGAGGTGCGGCTCTACATTTCGGAATAAGCCTAATAGTAAGTTTCTTATATCTTGGTTTTGTAAAAATATCTCAAGTCTTTGGTTATAATGGAGATGTTAACCCCATATTGACAGCATGGTCAGCAAATATAACTTTTCTTGCTGTATCTCTCTTTAATTTTTACAGACTAAATCGTTACTAATTTACCTTTTCATTTGAGGGTTTAACAGGCAGTTGAAATCCAAATGCGTTATCATTTGACATACCGACTAATTTTATATCACCGTATTGTGCTTCAAATCTCTCAATATTGTCCCGTAATGCGTTTAAGAACATTTTACAATGCTGAGGGGTCATAATAATCCGAGAGTGAACTTTTGCTTTGGGAACTCCCGGAAGAATTCTTGTAAAATCGATTATGAATTCAGCTCCGGAATGTGAAATAATCGCTAAATTAGAGTAATTTCCTTCTGCTTCCTTTTCTCCTAGTTCAATATTTATTTGGCCTTGCTGTTTTACGTCATCCATATGATATTTTTGTTTTTTAACAATTTAACTATAAATAAATCAAAAATAAATTTATAATTTCATTTCGCTTTACGAAATTAAGAATTAATTTTGGACAAATTTAATAACATCAAAACATACATAATGAGCTTACTCGTAATCGGATCACTGGCCTTAGATACAATTGAAACACCTTTTGGAAAAGCTGAATACACGCTTGGTGGTTCAGCGACATTCATTTCTACAACAGCGAGCTACTTTGTTGACGGAGTTAGACTTGTAGGAATAGTTGGAACTGACTTCCCTGCTGAAGAGATTGAATTTCTGAAATCGAAGGGTATAAATACATCCGGTCTTGAGATTTCCAAAACCAAGAAGACATTTCACTGGCACGGCAGATACCATACTGACATGAATAACAGAGATTCAATTACGACAGAGCTAAACGCATTTGAAGATTTTAATCCGACAATTCCGGAAAGCTTCAAAGACAGTGAGTTTGTATGTCTCGGAAATGTAAATCCTGAAATTCAGAAAAAAGTAATTAGGCAGTTAATAAATCCGAAATTCATAATGATAGATACTATGAACTTCTGGATTGAGGGTAAGCTTGATGCATTGAAAGAAACTATGAAACTCGTTGACATGATGGTTATAAACGACTCTGAAGTAAAGATGCTTGCTGAAGAAAATAATCTTCTGCTCGCGGCAAAGAAAATTTTCTCTATGGGTCCAAAGATGATGATTATTAAAAAAGGTGAACACGGCGCACTACTGATAACAAAGAACTTTTTATTCAGCGTTCCTGCTTTTCTACTGGAACAAGTTTTTGACCCAACGGGAGCAGGTGACACATTTGCGGGCGGATTTATGGGATGGCTTACAAAGACAAAAGACGTCTCCCCTGCCAATTTAAAGCTGGCTATAGTTTACGGCAGTGTTATGGCATCTCTTGCGGTAGAACAGTTTTCACTCGACGGCATAAGACATCTCACAAAGGAAAGAATAATGAAGAGGTTTACGGAATTCAGAGACCTTACTCATTTCGAAACTGTATCGCTTTAGATGTAACATTATGAACCGGTTATCCGTATGAGTAATATAAAAACAGAAGCAATAATTCTCAAAGGATTTAAATACGGAGACTCGAGTAAGATTATTACTCTATTCTCCGCAGATGCAGGTAAATTTTCTGCAATCGTGAAAGGTGTACGAAATTCTAAATCGAAATTGAGCGGTATCTTTGAAACACTGAATCACGTTAGCGTTATTTTTAACAAGAAAGACAACAGAGACCTTCAGATGATATCGAACGCTGATTGTATATCCGCATATCCAAATGTTAAAGAGAATTTCGAGAAACTAATGACAGCTTACAAAATTTCGGAGCTGACTTCGAGCATGATGTTTGATTATGATGTAAGCAAGGAAGTATTTACACTGCTGCGGGATGTTCTTGAAACACTTGAATTATCAGGAAGAAACTTTAATCTGCTATTTGTATTATATCAAGTTAAGTTTTCTTTTATTCAAGGTATAAATCCGGGAAGGACAGAAGAAACAAGAAATTTTCTGGACAATAAATTTGTTTTAAGAGATAAGGATTCTTTTTCAAGTAAAAATTTATTCGATAGCAAGGAAATAAATGATGCCATAAATGAACTGAATAGGACGGAACCTTTTGAATACGAAAGAGTTAAAATGGACGGGAAATTACTGGACAGACTACAGAATGCATATGATTTCCATTTTATGATTAATACAGGAAAATATGGTTTAAGCAGAAACAGGCAAATAATAGAAGAATTATCAAAAAAACATTAAATATGTAAATAATTTACTTTTTATTTGAAATTAAAATTATAAAGTAAAGGAGAGAAAAAATCATGTCAAAAAAAGCAATATTTGTGAGTGCGTTTTTATTTGTATTTGCACTCGCATTCGGCGCAGCTATGGTTGTTAATTTCAGCAACGTTAAATCACTTGTAGCAAATTCACAGATTGATTTTCAGACATCTCCCCCGGTACAGACAAGCACTGACCTTAAGGGGCTTAACGATGCATTCGTGGAAATTTCAAAAATTGTGACGCCTTCTGTTGTCTTTATTGATGTAACTGGAAAAGCAAAGCAGAACAACGAGGAGATGGATAAGAACTTCCAGTTCTTTTTCGGACCCGATATGCAAATGCCTGATAACATGCCCCAGCATGGTTCCGGCTCAGGTGTTATAATCAGCAAAGATGGTTACATAATAACGAATAACCATGTTGTATCGAAAGCTGACGAGAGTGGAATAAAAGTAATACTAAGCGACAAAAGAGAATATACTGCTAAATTAGTAGGTACAGACCCGAATACGGACATAGCAGTTATCAAAATTGATGCAGACAATCTTACCGTAAGCTCTGTTGGTAATTCTGATAATGTTCAGGTAGGGCAATGGGTTCTTGCCATAGGTAATCCTATGGGACTTAACAATACAGTTACAGCAGGTATTGTATCTGCATTGGGCAGGAATATCAATATTGACGGTAACAGTTACGCAATTAATAATTTCATACAAACGGATGCTGTTATTAATCCCGGAAACAGCGGCGGTGCACTTGTGGATATAAACGGATTAGTCGTTGGAATTAATGCAGCTATTAAAACAACAACAGGATACTATCAGGGATATGGTTTTGCAATTCCGATTAACATAGCAAAGAATGTAGCTTCTGAGCTTATCAAAAACGGAAAAATTGAAAGAGGATACATTGGAGTATCAATAAAGGACGTTGATTCAAAAGAAGCAAAAGGATTAGGACTTGAGAAAGCAAGAGGCGTGTTGATTCAGAATGTTATTAAAGGTGGTGCGGGCGATGATGCTGGGTTAAAAACCGGAGACATTGTGTTTAGCGTAGACGGGAAAGATGTTAATGCAGCGAATGAACTTCAGACGATAATTGGTTCAAAGAGACCGGGAGAAACAGCTTTACTCGTTGTGTACAGAGACGGAAAGACAATGGATTTCTCCGTGAAATTAAAGCCCCGTACTGATGATTTGTCCGTGAATAATAATCCTCAGAATGAGAACAAAGAAGAAACTGCAAGTACAATTAAAAAATTTGAAAGCCTGGGATTAATTGTAACAGACCTGACTGAAGCTGCGAGAAAATTGAATGAAGTTGAATATGGTGTCTTAGTTAAGGATGTTGCCCATTTTTCAGAAGCATTTAACAGAGGTTTACGTTCAGGTTATGTAATAGTAGAAGCAGACAAAAAGCCGGTTAGAAGTATATCTGATCTTGAAGATGTACTCAGCGGAAAAAGTAAGGGAGATGTGGTAGTATTTAAGGTTGCAACCCAGATGAAAGATATCAGGTTAGTAGCGATTGAAATTCAATGATTAGAATAATTGAAAAAAGGCTCAGAAATGAGCCTTTTTCTTAATAAATATATATTTTTTGAAACAATTCATGATATCAGGTGTAAAATAATTAACAGTAAAATAAAATTTGTTAATATATTGAATTTTAAGTTCGGAATATATAAATTGGAAAGTATGAAAAGAGGATTAAACATATTACTTTTGTTAGTGATCTTTCTTACCGGCACAAAAATTTATGCCGATAATAACGAACACTACAACTCTGATCCAATAAGTGCTGGAAAATATACTTCCTTGCAGTCGGATGACTATAAACTTTATCAGAATTTTCCAAACCCGTTTAATCCTACGACCAAAATAAGTTACAAGATTAAGAAAGAAGGAACGGTTTCTCTTACGGTCTTTAACCTGGTCGGACAGGAAGTCGCGATGCTTGTTTACGAAAAACAATCCCCTGGTAACTATGAAGTAGAATTTAATGCTACTGATTTAACTTCAGGTGTTTATCTTTACAAGCTTCAAATTAACGGATTCACTTCCGTTAAGAGAATGACTGTTATTAAATAATTTTTATTAATTAAATAGGATTTTACAAATGAAGAAAATTGTTCTATTCTTAATTTCTTTAATCATATTCACTTCTACTTTATATTCACAGGTTAAAACGTACGATGATTTTTCTAAAAAAGACCTAAGCGCGTGGATATGGGGCGGAATTGAAATGAAGTATTCTCATGAAGAAGATAATAGAGAAAACGGTTTTGTCGAAATATTTTCGACACAAATAATGAAATCAAGTTCTTACGTAGGTAAGGTTACAAAATACTTTCCCATGCTTCTTTCTGCGGGCAATTATTTGAATTTTATGCTTCAGGGTGTTAACGATGAAGCAACGGTTAAAATACAAATATTATACGACATAGATAATAACGGAAAGTACAATGAAGATAAAGATATAATACTTCAATCGAAACCAGTCTCTCTGAATTTCAGAGGTTGGAAAGAAGTAAAGATAAAACTTGATGAAGATAATTTCAGCATTGTATCAAAGTTTAACGATGATTTTACTGTTACTGAAGAAGAAGCCATTGGTATTCAGTTTGAATATGAAACAGGAAAAAACTTTAAAGATTCGAAATTTGTAACCGGTATCGCACTCATATCAGAAATTCAGAATAAGGACAGCTTTACGCAGAATGAAAAAGAATCAAACACTTCTATTAATGACAAGGAATCTTATTTTAATGCTAAAAACTATCCGAATCCGTTTAATCCAACAACAACGATTAGTTTTACACTTCAGGAAAGTTCTTATGTTAAACTTACAGTTTATGACAGGTTAGGGAGAGAAGTAAAAACGCTAATAGATGAGAACAGAAATGCAGGTACACACACGACTGAATTTAATGCATCAGGACTTCCAAGTGGTATTTATTTTTACAGAATTAAGACTGACTCCAGGACTGAGGTTCGCAAAATGATTCTTGCTAAATAATTTCTGTATAAATCAATAAAATAGGGCATCGATTAGATGCCTTTTTTTATTCTCTCATTATGTTACATTCAATTTCGTATTGTTTAATTTCATCTACAAAAGTTTCCGGAAAAGGAACCGGGCGGTTTGATACAAAATCAACATTCACAAGAATTCCTTTACCGGTAGATAGTATTATATTTTCCTTATGATTGACAATAACGTGTTCAAAGCAAAAGCTTGAGTTCTTTATCCATGAAACCCTTGTAAATACATCAAGAACATCATCCAATTTAGCAACGTTATGATAGTCTACGGAATTGTGCACAACAAACACTTTTAGTCCGTCAGTGAAAGTACCGTCAGGACTGAGGTTATACCCGAAAGCTCTTCTGTATTCGAGTCTCCCGATTTCCATATATCTAAGATAATAAGAATTGTGGACTATCCCCTGCCAATCCACTTCCCAAGTTCTAACACGCACCTGGACTTTATGTTTGAACAGCAATATATCTTCTTTTTTCAAATTTGTATTTTCGTTTTTATTTAAAAATTGCATAAAGATACTACTAAATCACTTAAAAAATAAGAATAAAATTAGTATATTTACAATTCTATATCAAATTTCTAAATATTTTTCACAAACAAACTTAATTTTTATGGACAAGATTAAAGTTCTTATTATGGGTGCCGCAGGCAGAGATTTTCACAATTTTAATACAGTTTATCGTGATAATCCGAGATATGAAGTTGTAGCTTTTACTGCAACTCAAATCCCCTACATTGACGACAGGAAATATCCTGCTGCTTTATGCGGAAAATTGTATCCTAAAGGAATACCGATCTATCCGGAATCAGAATTAGTAAACCTCATCAAAAAGTATAAAGTCGATGAAGTGGTCTTTGCATATTCTGATGTTACATTCAATTATGTTATGACAAAAGCAGCTATTGTAAACAGCGTAGGTGCTTCATTCAAAATGCTTAGTTATGATGCGACATCCATTAAATCTAAAAAACCTGTTATAGCGGTTGTCGCAGCGAGAACGGGAGCAGGAAAAAGCCAGACATCGAGAAAAGTGATCGAAGTATTAATGGCAATGGGTAAGAAAGTTGTTGCTGTCAGACATCCGATGCCTTACGGCGATCTTGTAAAACAAAAAGTACAAAGATTTGCAACTATAGCAGACCTTAAAAAGCATAAATGCACAATTGAGGAAATGGAAGAATATGAACCACACGTTGCCAGAGGTAATGTAATTTATTCAGGAGTTGACTACGAAGCCATTTTAAGAGAGGCAGAAAAGGAAGCCGACGTAATTCTCTGGGACGGAGGTAACAACGATAATCCATTTTACAAAGCCGACCTTGTTATTACCGTAGTTGATCCTCACAGACCCGGTCATGAACTTACTTATTTCCCGAGTGTAACAAATCTGTTGATTTCAGACGTAGTGGTTATTAATAAAATTGATTCAGCAACACCTGAAAAAGTTAATGAAGTCAGAGACAATGTGTTAAAGATTAATCCAAAGGCTGTTATAATCGAAGCAGCTTCTCCAGTATCTCTTGAAAAAATAGATGAGATAAAAAATATAGACGGTAAAAAAGTTCTTGTAGTGGAAGACGGACCAACACTTACGCATGGTGAAATGAAGTTCGGAGCAGGAACAATTGCTTCTCAGAAATTCGGTGCAAAATCTCTGGTAGATCCAAGAAAGTACGCTGTTAAAAGTATAAGCGAAACTTACAAGAAATATCCTAATATCGGAGTATTACTGCCGGCTATGGGTTATGGAGATAAGCAGGTAAAAGATCTGGAATCCACAATTAATAAAGTACCTTGCGATTCAGTAATAATAGGAACCCCAATAGATTTAAGACGAATAGTCAAAATTAAGAAACCATGTGCCAGGGTATCATATGATTTACAGGAAATCGGGAAACCAGATATTACAGATATTTTAAAGAAGATGTTTAAAAAGAAATAGATAAAACAAGCGTAATCTATTAAAAAAGGCTGATAATAACTTATCAGCCTTTTTGTATTAATCAGGATATATTTTTTAATTTCTTGAGTTTTTCCTCAGATTCTTTCAGCTTCATTTGTTCTTTTTCTATTATATCGGGTGCCGCTTTTTCAAGAAAATTCTTGTTTCCGAGTTTTTTCTTGAGACTATTTATGTATGATATAAGTGATTCCAGATCTTTATTTTTATTTTTTGAATTTCCTGAGTCCTTTATTTGAGGTATTTCGTTTAGAAATTCAAATCTAACCGCAAAATAATTACCGGAAATTCCATTAAACTCTTTATCATCTTTAATTTCCACAACTTTATTTTTGTGGTTAACAAGAAGTTGTAATAATCCGGTTATAGAAGGTAATATACATTCTGAAGTTGAGTTCAAAGGTTTAATATAAATGTCGTACGAATAATTATTTATTCCTGAATATAAAGACCTTACATTTCGGGTCACAGTAACTAAATCTTTCAAATACTCGAAAGAAACCTCTATGTTTTCGTTAATCTTTCCTTCCTCAATCTGCGGGAAATTCTCAAATGAGATTGTTTTTCCGTTTCTGTCATCTTTAAGTATGTGCCATATTTCTTCTGTTACGTAGGGTATAACAGGGTGTAGAAGCACAAGTACTTTTTCATACATCACAAGAGCTTCATCTATAAGTAATCTACCGGATTCTGGATTGGAATTAACCTTGTTCTTAATAAGTTCTATGTACCAATCACAGAAATCATTCCATATAAATCCGTACAAAGATTTTGTATAATCGTTAAGCCTGTACGCTTCAAGAAAGAAATTAATTTCTTTTATTGTTGTATTAAACCTGCTTTCTATCCATTTTTCTGCAATGTCATTCTCCAAGAATTCATTACCGTATTCATTAGAATTGTAAACTTTGTCACGCATCATCATAAGAAAACGGCCAGCATTCCACAATTTTGTAATGAAGTTTCTACCTATTTCAGTGTTCTTTTCATCAAACAAAACATCGCTTCCAAGCGGAGCAAGATATACAATAGTAAACCTTAGTGCATCCGCGCCATAGTTGTCAATTAGAACAAGAGGATCAGGTGAATTACCAAGTGATTTTGACATTTTTCTACCCTTACCATCTCTGACAGTTGAATGGAAATACACATCTTTAAAAGGAATATCATGCATGTACTCAAGACCGGAAATTATCATTCTTGCCACCCATAAGAAAATAATCTCAGGAGCAGTTGAAAGAAAATCTGTAGGATAATAATAATTCAATTCCTTATTCTGCTTATCATCGGAGTTATTTTTCCAATTAAAAACACTGAATGGCCATAACCAGGACGAAAACCAGGTGTCCAGTACATCATTATCTTGTTCCCAGTTTTCAATATCTGCAGGGGGTGTTGTTTCGCTATATATTTCCCCGGTTTGCTTATGATACCAAATTGGAATCTGATGTCCCCACCATAGCTGCCTCGAAATGCACCAGTCTTTCACATTATCCAACCAATGAAAATAAGTCTTAGTCCATTTTTCGGGATGAAACTTGATTTTTCCTTCTTTAACTACCTGAATTGCAGGTTTAGAAAGCTTTTGCATAGACACAAACCATTGATCCGATAAGAATGGTTCAATTACAGCTCCAGAACGCTCAGAAACAGAAACGTTATGAATATAATCTTCGTCTTTAACAAAATAACCTTCTGTATGAAGCTTTTTAAGTATGTTTTTACGAGCTTCATTAACAGATTGTCCTTCGAAATCATATCCATTTTCATTGAGCTTTCCGTCTTTTGTAAGAATGTTTATAGTCTCAAGGTTATGTCTTTTACCTAGCTCAAAATCATTCATATCATGTGCAGGTGTTACTTTTAAAGCACCTGTACCGAATGACATGTCGACATATTCATCGAAAATAATGGGTATAGATTTATTTAAAATCGGTAATATTACACTCTTCCCTTTATACTTCAAATAACGCTTATCTTTCGGATTTACTGCAACAGCAGTATCCCCCAGCATAGTTTCAGGTCTTGTCGTTGCTATAACTAAGAAATCATTATTATTATGTATAAAATACTTTATATAATATAGCTTATCTCTGCTTTCTTTATAACTTATTTCATCATCACTTAATGCTGTTTGTGTAATACTATCCCAGTTTATAATTCTTTTTCCTTTGTATATATATCCCTTTTTATACAAATCGACAAAGACTTCCTTTACAGCTTTTGACAATCCCTCATCGAGTGTAAACCTTTCTTTAGACCAGTCAACCGAATATCCCAATTTTCTTACTTGCTGAAGAATTATACCGCCATATTTTTCCTTCCATTCCCACACTTTTTTAATAAATTCATCCCTACCCAGATCATATTTACTTATATTTTCTTTCCTTAACTGTTCTTCGACTTTTATCTGAGTTGCTATTCCTGCATGATCCATTCCCGGGACCCAGCATACTTCAAAGCCTGACATCCTTTTCCAGCGGCAATAGATGTCCTGTATTGTAAGGTTTAAAACGTGACCAATATGCAGCATGCCTGTTACGTTAGGCGGAGGTATAACAACTGAAAACTTAGGCTTTTCTGAGACTTCTGATTTATAAATCTCATTTCCTTCCCAATATCTTTGCCATTTTTCTTCAACTTTTCTGGGATCGTATTTTGCAGGTATTTCTTTCATTATTGGTCTTTGTTTATTAATTCCTGATTTTTCGTTATTAATTCATAAGATAAATTTATATATGCTAATGAACCGTCTGAATTTATTCTGTACAAACATAGAGGTTTACCATAAAACGTGGCTTCGTTCAGCAGATTAGTCACAGGAATTGTTGTCTCGAGCATATATCCCGAATACTTTAATCGAAGTTCCCGTTCAGATATTTCCGTAACCTTTGAGTTTTTCTCATACATCGTTAATAATATACCTTCTATATCTAAATATGGATTTGAAACTTCCCTGACCCAGCTTATGTAATCAAAAAGTTTATCAACAGCATCGAGCGAAAAATGTCCGCATTTAACCGGAATTAAAACCGAATCAGACGCTGTTAGAGCGTTCAGAGTAATACCTCTCAGTGTTGGTGGACAGTCTATAATAATAAAATCGTATCTGCTTTTTACGTCTTTAAGTGCATTTCTTAAAATTACTCTGTTCTCTGTCATTTTAGCAAATCTTTCATCATTCTGAATCGAATTAATATTCGCAGGAACGAAATCTAAATATGGCAGGTCTGTTTTGTGAATAGTATACTCAATTGCTTTTGCAAAATTAAATATTTCCGAAATACCTGCTTTTATTCGGTCGGGTGTAAATCCCATAGCTACTGCCGAAGAACCATAGGGATCTATATCAATTAGTAATGTTGATTTTTCTGCTAATGCCAATGATGCAGCTAAATTAACGGCCGTTGTTGTTTTGCCGACACCACCTTTAGCAATACATACACTTATAATCTTAGCCATTGAATCTCACTTTCAGTTCTAACATACCACTTAAACTAGCTCGTAACTCATCACCTTGCTTCAACTGACCAACACCTTCAGGTGTTCCCGTAAAAATCAAATCTCCTTTTGATAGTCCGAAAATTGTTGATAAATATGATATTAACTTATATATATTTATAATCATTAAACTCGTATTACTAAACTGTTTTATAGTATTATTAATTTCCAGTGAAAAATCTAAATTCATTGGATCAGTAATATTCAACTTTGTCAAAAGGTCACTAACAGGTGCAGAATTAAAGAAACCTTTTGAAGTCCCCCACGGTAAACCTAATTTTTTTGCATCAGATTGTACATCACGGAGAGTTAAATCAATTCCTATACCATATCCAAATATATTTTCCGTTGCATCTGATTCCTTCACATTTCTGCAATCATTATCAATAGCAACAACTACTTCCGTTTCGTAGTGTACATTGTTCGATATTTTCTTACCGTTAAACTCAGGAATATTTATAATACCGTTATTTTGTACTATTGAAGTACTTGGTTTAAAAAATATGACGGGAGATATCGGTGCCTTTTCATCACCAAACTCTTTTATATGGTCAAAATAGTTTTTTCCAATGCAAAATATATTGTTTACTCTGAACTTCTCATTGCTTCCTGATATATTTAAAATTCTGTTCAATTTACAATTCGGATTTTAAAAATTTGCTATTGTTATAAATTCCATATGGTTTACATTTAACCTCAAAACCATTAAAAGGGGTATTTTTACTTTTTGATTTAAACTTTTTCGTGTCTATTACCCAATTCGTATTCGTATCAAGAATCGTCAGATTTGCTTTTTCTCCCACTCGCACAGTAATTCTTGGCAAATTCAGAAGTCGTCTTGGATTATCAGACATTTTCATTATCAGACTTTCTAAAGATATTAAACCAGTGCTAACTAAATATGTATAGCTTAATCCTATGCAGCTTTCAAGACCAACGATACCAAAAGGCGCTTTTGTCAGTCCAGCATGTTTTTCCTCACTGGTATGGGGAGCATGATCTGTACAAATTACCTGAATAGTATCATCCTTTATTCCAGCTAATATTCTATCTACATCTGTTATTTCCCTTAAAGGAGGATTCATTTTTGCATTACTTCCCTCTCGAATAACCATTTCATCAGTAAGTATGAAGTGATGAGGACAAGCCTCGCAAGTAATACTTTCATTAGTAGTTCTTGCATTTCTTATTAAATCAACAGTCTCTCCGCATGAAATATGCTGAACATGGTATTTTGTGCCTCTTATACTATTTGCCAGTTCTATATCATTCTTAACCGTCAGGGTTTCACTTTCATAGGGAATCCCTTCGACTTTCAATTCCTCTGATACTTTACCTTTATGAACTACGCCCTTACCACTTAACTTATAATTCTCAGCATGCTGTAAAAATGGTATTGAATATTCAGAAGTGTATTTAAAAGTCTCAATTAACACGTTTCTATTGAGCAAAGGACTGCCGTCATCAGTAAACGCTAATGCTCCAGCCTTCCGTAATTCATTTAAATCCGATAATTCATTTCCTTTTCTATTCTTAGAAGCACACGCAGAAACATTTACATCAACAATCATACCTCGAGCTTTTTGAAGAATGAAGGAAATGATTTCTCTGCTGTCTATCGGGGGTTTTGTATTCGGCATACAAAGGACACCAGTAAAACCGCCGTTAGCCGCCGATTTGACCCCTGATTCTATATCTTCCTTCTCCGTCTGACCCGGATCTCTAAAATGAACATGCATATCATAAAATCCCGGAACAACCGTTAAGTTTTCATCGCAAATTATTTCATCGTAGTCAGTTACAGAATTATTTCCCGGAATAACAATGTTTTCAATAATACCATTTCTTATAGATAAATCAAATTTACCTTTTAAATTATCTGAAGGAGATATTATGCTGATATTTTTAAAAAGAATGTTCAAAAATATTTATTTTGAGTGGGCAATACTGGATTCGAACCAGTGACCTCTTCCGTGTGAAGGAAGCGCGCTAACCAGCTGTGCCAATTGCCCTATATTCTTTTAATTTACAAACTATTAGCCAATAAGAAAATTCCATAAAATCGCATCAAGTATAAGTATCATTGCAGCACATATTACAAATGATTTGATTGTCGAAAGTCCAACACCTTCCGCACCACCTGACGTTTGAAAACCAACATAACAACCAATTGATGATATCGCGAGACCAAATACTGTTCCTTTTATAAAAGCAGCATTCACATCACCTATTTCAAATGATTTTCTGAATCCCGAAATAAATACTCCTCCTGATACATCCAGAAAAGTTGTGGAAACTATATATGAACCAAGAATTGCAATTGCACTCGAGTAAATAATCAGAACTGGCAGCATTATTGTTGTGGCAACTATTCTCGGTGTTGCGAGATATCTAATAGGATTTATCGCCATAGCTTCCAGAGCATCTATTTGCTCAGTCACCTTCATCGTTCCTATCTCAGCACTTATTGATGCTCCGACTCTGCCCGCGAGCACAATAGCCGACAAGACAGGACCAAGTTCAATTATGATTGCTTTCGGAGTAGCAGACCCAAGTATGCTCAAAGGTACCATTCCCCTCATTTGATACGCTGCCTGCCAGGCAGAAACTGCACCAGTAAATAAACCGATAATAGATACAAGGATAAGAGAATTAACACCAATATGAACCATTTGGTCAAGAATTAATTTTCTGTCGATAAATACTCTTGGCAAATACTTTACAACCTGAGACTGAAGTGTAAAATAGCCTTCAACGTCCTTGAAGAAAGTAAAAACTTTTCTATAAATTAATTCAATCAATTATTATGTTTATTTATTTATCATTCTTTGTACTTTTACCTGAAGAAGCCTGTTTCCTGATTTCTTCATAATCGTAAAAACAAACTCTTTGTAATCCACTCTTTCATAAATTTCAGGAACATGACCGGTTACCTTTTGAAGAAAACCGCTGAGCGTATGATAATCATCGTTGTCAATAGGAATATCTGATTTGAACTTCTGATTAAATTCTTCAATACTGATTATCGGATTGACAAGAAATATCCCAAGTTTATCTTTTTGTACATTACGCGTATCAATATCATATTCGTCCTCTATCTCTCCGACAATCTCTTCGATGATATCCTCAAGAGTAATCAGACCTTCAACGTTTCCATGCTCATTAACCACGATTCCCAGATGAATTCTTTTCTTCTGAAAATCTTTAAGAATCTCCCCTATCTGCTTTGTTTCCGGGACAAAATATACCGGACGTAAAATATCTGTCAGAACAATCAGATCTCTGAATTCCGCGGCACTGATAAGGTCTTTTGAATATATAATCCCTATAATATTATCTATTGAGTCCTTGAATACAGGTACTCTTGAATATCCTTCGTCAATTACCTTTTGAATTATTGCATCCCTGGTGTCGTCGATATTTATTGCAACGATATTATTTCTTGAAACCATAATATCACGAGCCAGCTTATCGTTGAAATCAAATATCTTTTCGATCAACTGATGCTCCGTTGAATCAATTACACCTGTTTTCCTGCCCTCAGAAATAAGATACCTAATTTCCCTTTCCGAATGATGAATATCCTCTTTTGTTATTGGTTTCAAACCTATTAACCTGATAAATCCGTTTGCAGAGATATTAAGTACAATTATCATGGGTTTAAAGATTGTGTAGATAATCTTCAAAGGGAATGATAACCACATTGATATCTGAAGCGGATATTGAATTGCAATCATTTTAGGTGCAAGCTCTCCGAAAGCAACTGTTATGAAAGTAATAAGTAAAATACCTACAATTGAAGATACTGAACCCGGTATAACGTTTCCCAGACCAATCAGACTGAATAAACTTCCGAATAATCTACCAAAAGAATCTTCACCAATCCATCCGAGTAACACATTAACAAGAGTAATTCCGACTTGTGCAGCAGAAATGTATTTATCTAAATTGTCCTTTACATTTCTAAGATATCTTTTACGAAGAGAATCCTTTTCATTGGAGTCTGTTTCTATCTCCGATTTTCTTACTTTAATAATCGCATATTCCAGTGCAACAAACAGTCCGTTTATCATCACAAGTACTGCAACCAAGAATATGTCGAACAATATTGATTTCAAACTTATTAGATGTCCTATCTGTTTTCCTTCAGGAATTTCAGGCGTTTTTCAAGTTTTTCTCTCGGAATTAATAGTTTACCTTTACCGAAAATTGCCTCCTCCTGTGATTTGAAAACTAACTCATATTCATCGCTCATAATAATTGCTTCCTCCGGACAAACCTCCTCACAGAATCCGCAAAATATACAACGTACCATGTTTATTTCGAATTTTTCCGGATATCTTTCTTTATCAAGGTCAGTCTCATTTGCCTGTACTTCTATTGCGAGAGCCGGGCATACTCTTGAACACAATCCGCAAGCAACGCATCTTTCAACTCCATTTTTTTCGAGTACTAAAACCGGTCTTCCCCTGAAACTCGAAGGCGTACTCCATTTTTGTTCAGGATATTGTCTTGTGAATTTAGGCTTGAACATCTGCTTGAATGTCAAAGCCATTCCCTTCGCTATCTGCGGCAAATAAGTTTTATCAAAAAATGTTAAATCTTTATTCTTTATATATTTCATGTATTATATCAAATTTTAATCATAGTTTGATTAAGAACACCGGTTGTTAAGACATTTCAAATTTATTTTATCAAAAGCATTTTCTTCACTGAAGAAAACGATTCTGATTTCAACGAATAATAATATACTCCAGAGGTAAGATTATATTTTGAAGCATTAAAATCGAAAGTATATTTACCTGCTGCTATTGTTTCATTGTTTATCAGGTTTGCTACTTCATTACCCAAAATGTCGAATACTTTGAGTGATACATTCTCCCTTTTCCCAAGAGAAAAATTAATCTTAGTTGTCGGATTAAACGGATTAGGATAATTCTGTTCCAATTTGTATCCATCGACAACACTTGAGATTTGTCTTATCCCAACAGGACCTAAGTGAACCTTAAAAGTATCAGTTAAAAAATTACTTGGATTATTATTCACCCATGCTTTGATAATAACTGTACCCATGCCTACTGTGATACCGTTGAAATAGATATCTAAAGTGTCTTGCTGCCCGGGTAATATGGTCAAAGGGCTTGAACTTGGAGGAACGGAATCAAGGAAAGGAGCATAACAGAACCCCCTAAGGCACATACTGGTTGTCCAGTCCGGTGCAGGAAGGTCGTTAAGAATTCTGAAAAAGGAAAAATCAAGGTTAATACTTCCTGTATTCTTGAAAACTGCTTTCGTTTTAGTAGCGACCATAAACGATGTATCGCCGTATACAATTGCAGGAGTAAACCTTTGGAAAGTAAATGTCTGAGATTTGGTGAAACTTGTTATTACAAATAATAACAACAAAAGGTGTAATAATTTTTTCATTTTATATTTAATTAGTTCGAGATAATAATCTGTAATAATTTTTTTCTGCTACTTTATAACCGGGATTAATAGAAAATGCTTTCTTGTATTTTGATATTGATTCAAACCATAATCCAAGCTTTTCATAAACGACACCAAGATTGTAATGAGCAAATTCCCTGTTTTCGTATTTCTCTGCTTTTATAGCGAGCTCCAGCCATGCAATAGCTTCTTCATACCTCCCGAGTCTTATCAGGTATGCGCCAATATCATTATAGGGATTACCGAAATCAGGATCTAATTCAATAGCATTCTTGCATTCCTCAATTGCATTTTCAAGGTCTCCCTGTGAACTTAAAGCCCAACCTAAAAAAGTATATGCTTCAGCTGTAGGATAATAATCAAGAGATTTCTTGTAATGCTCAATAGCTTGCTCGGTATCACCTGACATCTGAAGCTTATAAGCTTTTTCAAAAAAGTCCTTAGATATTTCAATTAAATATTTTGCATCCATTTAATCAGTATTTATTAATATATCCAACTCAACAAATATACCAAAAGTTTCGTTCTTTAAAAATTCAATAACCTCTATTTTTGGCTTAAAAGTGCTTTTTTGAAAGCAGATACAAATTTAGATAAATAAAAAAGGGTTGCCGTTTCCAGCAACCCTTCCATACAAATTGTAACAATTACTATATGTTCTAAATTAGTTTAGTTTTAAAGTTTTGTAACATTTGCTGCTTGAGGTCCCTTTGGTCCGTCTTCAATTTCGAATTCGACTGTGTCGCCTTCGTTAAGAGTTTTATAGCCTTCGCCTAAAATTGCATTAAAATGTACGAATACATCTTTTTTACCGGCTACGGTGATAAATCCAAAACCTTTTGAGGAGTTGAACCATTTTACAGTACCTTTTTCCATTGTGTTTCCTTTCAAGAAATTATTAATTTTTTACTTCCGGATAATCCGGAATTTACATTTTCATATAAATACTATGTGTGATTGTGTTTATTTCCATCTATCTGAGGGGTATCTATTAAAGAGTAGACCTGCAGAACTAAGAAGATTTCTTCGTAGCGGTTAAACAAACTTATTACAAATAACTATTTATACTTGGCACAATATGTGTTTAATAAAGATAAATAGCAAGCTAAAAATAATTAAAAATAATTACCGGTTTTCCAATTAATTCTAATTATCCTCTTTACAATAATTCCCTCATTTTTATCGAAAATAAAAATATATGAATTAACTTTCAAAAATAAAATATATATATTTCTTAAATGTCAAAAATTGCTGTAATATTAGGTTCAGGTCTTGCGAAGTTTAAAAACGAAATTTCGTCGGCGAATGTAGTGTATTCCGAACTCGGCGGGATTCATGAAAAGCAGGTTATTGAGGGAAAGATTGGAGACAAAAATATTGTTTTATTTACAGGCAGAAATCATTTTTATGAGACACATTCAAGAGAAAAAGTTTTCAGAAATATTTTGATTGCTAAAGACATGAATGTTGATTTCATGGTAGTAACTAATGCTGCCGGCGGGTTAAATCCTAATTTTAAAGTATCTGACCTTATGCTGATTAAGTCATATATTAACTTTTTTAATATCCCGCTTGTTGATAAGCAAAACCTGTATTTCGATAACGAACTGTTTAACTGGGCAAAAGAAAAAGCCGAATCGAATAAAATCCGCATTCATGAGGGTAATTACTATGCGTCATTCGGTCCTGTTTATGAAACGCAGTCTGAAATAAATTTCATAAGAAACGCAGGTGCTGATTGTGTTGGTATGTCAACAATTCCTGATATTATAAAAGCAAATGAACTCGGGATTAAGACACTTGGAATTTCCTGCATAACGAACAAGTTGTATTTCGGGGTTAATAATACAATAACCCACGATGAAGTAGTTTCAGCCGGTAATAAAGCATACAAGGTTTTTTCAAATTTCTTAAAAGTTATTATTAATGATTATTGATACTCATGCCCATTTGTATTATCCGGAATTATCTGACAATATAAATGAAATAATTGATAAAGCACTTAGAGCCGGTGTCGAGAAGATTATTGTTCCCGCAATTGATTTAGAAACCACGGATAAAATACTGAACCTTTCGGCAACTCATGAAATTATCTATGCCGTAATCGGATTCCATCCCTGCGATATACAAAAATTAAATGAAAAAGATTTTCAGTCTCTCGAAAATTATCTGACTGAGAAAAAAGTTGTTGGAATTGGTGAAACCGGACTTGATTATTACTGGGACAAAACATATAAGGATAAGCAGAAAGATTTCTTTAAACGTCATCTTGAGTTGTCTGAAAAATACGATCTACCGATTGTAATCCACACCCGTGATTCCATAAAAGATGCAATAAAGATTATAGAAGAATCGAAACACGAATGCAGCGGTCAGTTCCATTGCTTCCCTGGGGATAAAGAAGACCTTAAGAATATTTTAAACTTCAAAACCTATTTCTTATCTTTCTGCGGAAACATAACCTACAAGAATTTTAATTCACTCGATGCCGTACATGATGCACCGCTTGATATACTTCTTGCGGAAACTGATTCTCCTTTTCTTACTCCTGTTCCTCACCGAGGTAAGAAAAATCAACCTGCTTTTATTTTAAATACTATCAAAAAGATTGCTGAAATAAGAAATATTGATTTAAATATTCTCGAGGACAATCTTGAAGCAAATACACGCAGATTGTTCAAAAAAGCATTTCAATAAAATATTACACTCCGCATACTTATCGACCCCATATCAATCTTATCATTGAAGAATTCATATTTGTCAGACTTTTCTCTCAGTCCCAATGTATAAAATAACGGTAAGAAGTGGTCATTAGTCGGATGTGCTGAATATCCAATCTCTCCAAGTTTTTCGTATTCAGTTAAAGTCGAAGGTGTATCATTCTCAATACTTTTCTTTACTATTTCGTCAAACTCCAGAGCCCAGTCGTAAGGCTGCTGTTCGCCTCTCAATTTAACCTTTCTTAAATTGTGAACCACATTCCCGCTTCCAATCACAATTACTCCCCTATTTCTGAGAAATGAAAGTTCTTTCGCAAGATTAAAATGATAATCAGCAGATTTTGTAATATCAACACTCATTTGATATACCGGGATATTAGCATTGGGATACATGTTCATTAAAACTGACCATGCTCCGTGATCGAGACCGTAATCTGAATCCTTCAATATTTTAGCCATGTCACTTTAGAAATTGTTTCCTCGGCATAATTTCTCGCTCCCGAAACTGGATAATTCACCTTAAATAGTTCGTCAGGAAAACCATAAAAATCATGTATGGTTTGCGGTTTATCAGTAACAGAAACAAAAGTGCCCTTAGTCAACCAATGGGCAGAAATGCATAGTACTGCTGACGGACGAACTAATCTGCTTCCTAATTCACACCAAGTTATCCTGTATTCATTGTCGGTGATAGCATTCATTGGATTACCATGTCCCACAAAAACAACGGGCATTCTTTCTGATAATTTAGAATTCCTTAATTCCTCATGTAGTTCTTTTGTATTCATATGTTTATATAAATTTAACAACTACATATTCATAAACATCTCATAAAATATGTGCTAAATAATAAATCTTGATTAACTTAACAAAAACATATATATTTGTTGAACATTACTTAACTAAAATTATAGTATCATGGACAATAACTTACACTTTCAGGACAGCGGTTCGACATTTACACCACCGCCTCCTCCGCCACCACCTCCACCACCGCAACCGACTATGGGCGGAAGTGGTAATTATTCAACGGGAAAAGCAAGCAGCAGTGCAATCTGGGCTCTTATACTTGGCATATTATCATGGGTAGCTTGTGGTATATTTGCAGCTATTCCTGCCTGGATAATTGGAAAAAAGGAAATTGCGGCTATAAAAGCTGGTCAGTCTGATTCTGCCGGTAAGACCATGGCACAAATCGGTATGTGGCTTGGAATAATTCAGGTTATAGTAGCTATTATCGCTTTAATAGTAATATTAATCATATTGATGCTTGGTGGATTTGCAGCATTGATGGAAAGTTAAACTATTTTTAAATATGGCTGTCAGTTAGAAAATTGACAGCCTTTTTATTTATGAAAATTAAAATATCAAAATTTAATCAAGCCATAGATTGTGAATTACCAAAATATGCCACAACAGACTCCGCAGGTATGGATCTCTCTTCTTCATCATTAGAGCCAATTATTATTAAACGCGGTAAGTACTGTCTCATTCCAACAAACCTTATAGTCGAAATTCCATCCGGTTACGAAGGACAGGTAAGACCTCGCAGCGGTCTTGCTCTCAAACATGGTATAACTGTTCTTAATTCTCCAGGTACAGTTGATGCAGATTACAGAGGCGAAGTAAAAGTTCTTCTTATAAATCATGGAGATGATGATTTTGAAATAAATTTCGGAGATAGAATTGCTCAGTTAGTAATTGCAAAACATGAAAAAGCAATTCTGGAATTCGATAATAATATTTCAAAGACCGATAGAGGTACAGGAGGTTATGGCAGCACAGGGAAATAAAAAGTCAAAGAGCAAAATATTTAACAAAACATTCAAAGAAATTCAACTTTTCAATATTGATAAACTTTTAAATTCTGATATTAACAATAAATCCTCTGATTCTGTTAAAGGAAGACTGATACTCGTTACAACCCCCATCGGTGATTTTCATGATATAACTTATCGTGCCTTGTATTCAATCAAAGATTCAGAATATCTCTTGTGCGAAGATACAAAAGAGTCCTCAAAACTCTTAAGGGCATTCGGCATTAAAAAGGATTTGAACCTTCTTAATGAACATAACGAATCTGTGGTTGTTCCCGAAATACTAAAATTACTTCTAAGCGGTGTAAATGTGACTTTAATTTCTGATTGCGGTACACCCGCATTTGCAGACCCGGGACTTAAACTCGTTAATGAATGTATTCAAAATGATATTAAGATTGACTTTGTACACGGAGCAAATTCGGTTATATCCGCAATTACAATTTCCGGCTTTGATATAAGCCGTTTCTATTTCTACGGATTCTTGTCACCAAAAAATGAAATAAGGATTAAAGAACTAAAGAACATTTCATCACTCCCCCATCCCGTTATTTTAATGGATACGCCCTACAGGATGTCTAATCTCATTAATGACCTCTTAGCTATCTTTCCCGACAGGAATATATTTCTTGCATTAAACCTCTCAACAAAAGAAGAAAAGCATTTACGGGGAAAACCATGTGACATTAAATCACAACTTTCTGCATACTTTGGTGAAAGTAAACCGAAAGCTGAGTTTATTGTCGTACTAGATAAACTTCCAAAACATATACCTGTAAAACAGAATCCCTCTTAAATTCCTATTTTAATTTTTTCTTTACTTATTACATAATATTTAACATACTTAATTATTATTTTATAATTACATAATCAGCTATTGTTCGTTAATAAATTGCTTTTAAAAAAATAATTTACGCTTAACTTATATAATAACATTTCATTATTTCAACATCGCATAAACATCCGATTAGCATCCCATATGCATACGTTACTTATTCTTAAAGAACCCAAAAAACAATACTTCAAATAGTACAATTCCTCGCCAAAATACTATCAAAATGAATTGAAAAAGGGGTTTATAATCGCTAATTTGTAGCATGACTTCTTATAAATCCTCAGGAGTAAATATTCATAAAGCAGAAAAATTTGTAGAACGGATAAAACCGCTCGTTAAGCAAACTTTTAGCAAAAATGTATTATCGGGTATAGGAAATTTTGGTGCTTTCTATGAGCTAAACATGAAAAACTATACAAAACCTGTATTCGTTTCGAGTACTGACGGAGTCGGTACCAAGGTTAAGATTGCAGCTATGCTTAACAAATATGATAATATCGGAGAGGATTTAATTAATCATTGTGTAAACGATATTGCCGTATGCGGTGCAATTCCCCTTTATTTTCTCGATTACTATGCGATGGGTAAGCTGAACGTTAACAATTCAGTGGATGTTGTTAAAGGACTTGTAAGAGGATGCTTGCGTAATTCAATGTCCTTAATTGGCGGTGAGACTGCCGAAATGCCCGGAGTGTATTCTGAAAACGATTTTGACCTTGCGGGAACAATAGTAGGAGTTGTTGATAAAAAGAAGATTGTCAGTTCCGGGAATGTAAGGAAAGGAGATGTTCTTGTTGGTTTTAAATCAACGGGACTTCATACTAACGGATATTCACTCGTTAGAAAGATTTTCAGCACTAATGATTATAAAAAATATTTTCCGGAATTAAAAAATACACTTGGGAAAGAGCTTCTTAAAGTTCATAAATCTTATTTGGATATTATACAGATCTCATTAAAGAAATTCGAAGTAAACTCATTTTCCCATATTACAGGCGGCGGAATTGAAGGTAATACAAAAAGAGTTATACCCAAGAGCCTGAAACTGGAGGTAGATTGGTCTTCGTGGGAGCGTCCCCCAATTTTTAATCTGATTCAGAGGAAAGGCTGCGTTTCTGAAAACATTATGCGAGAAACACTCAATCTTGGTATAGGTCTAATTGCAATTCTTCCCTCAAGCATTGCGGATAAATACTGCGATTTCTGGAATAGCAAAAAAGAGAAGTGCTTCATCATCGGAAGCATTCATTAAATTATAATAATTCATTCATATTTTAAATTAGGAGTAATATGCAAAAAGTCGTTTCTATTCAGCCCGAAAAAGTTCAGGATTCATTAAGAAAACACATGCTGGTCGATGGTTTTGACATGACGCTTGACCTTGATAAGTCAAATCACGGGTATCTATACGACTCAAAGAGTAAAAAATATTTTCTCGATTTTTTCACGTTTGTTGCTTCAAATCCGCTTGGTATGAACCATCCGAAGCTCAACAATCCCGAGTTTATTAACAAAATCGGAAAACTTGCACTTAATAAACCCTCTCTATCGGATGTTTACGCTCAGGAACAAGCAGAGTTTGTTGAAACTTTTTTCAACATTGCTGTACCTTCATATTTTAAATATTCATTCTATATAGAAGGAGGTACGCTTGCAGTTGAAAATGCGATAAAAGCTGCTATAGACTGGAAAGTTCAGAAGAATTTTGCTAAGGGTTACAAAGAAGAAAAAGGTCAGCAGATAATCCACTTCAAGGAAGCATTTCACGGCCGCTCTGGATACACGCTATCTTTGACTAACACTGACCCGGTGAAAATCGCTTATTTCCCGAAATTCAAATGGCCCAGAATATCAAATCCAAAAGTATTGTTCCCTCTTAACGATGAAAATCTTGCTAAAGTTATTGAAGCTGAAAAGCAATCTATCGCAGAAATAAATAAAGCCATAGCGGAAAACAAAGACGATATCGCTGCAATCATATTAGAGCCTATTCAGGGAGAAGGCGGTGATAATCATTTCAGGAGAGAATTCTTCATGCAGTTAAGACAGATATGCAATGAGAACGAAATACTTCTTATATTTGATGAAGTCCAAACAGGAATTGCCCTTACAGGAAAATGGTGGGCACATCAACATTTTGTAAAACCGGACTTGATTTCTTTTGGAAAGAAGACGCAAGTATGCGGTGTTCTCGCAACAGACAGAATGGATGAAGTGGAAGAAAATGTATTTCGTAAATCAAGCAGAATAAACTCTACATGGGGCGGAAATATTGTTGACATGTACAGGTTTAAGAAAATTCTTGAAGTTATAGATGAAGAAAACCTTGTCGAGAATTGCAAAATCAACGGAGATTATTTAAAGACTAAAATGGAATCACTTTGCAATAAGTATCCGGATAAAATTAGTGCTCCGCGAGGACTTGGTTTGTTTGCTGCATTTGATATTGCCAGTACTGATTTAAGGAATAAGATAACAGCGGAATCGTTAAAGAATGGTCTTATGATTCTTGGATGCGGCGTCCGCAGTATAAGATTCAGACCTCCTGTTACGATTACAAAAGAGCATATTGATGAAGCATTCGTAATTCTTGATAAAGTTATTAGCAATACTTAATTAACTTTATAAATCGATTTCGAACCTTATTGCATCAGGAATACATTGAACGACAGAATTAAAAATAGTTTCATAGAATATTTAAAGAAAAACAATCACAGAATCACTAACGAGAGATTTCTTATTCTTGATTCAGCACTTTCTATGGAGAAACATTTTGATGCCGATGAATTGTACAATAAAATGAAGCTTGAATACATAAAAGTTTCGAGAGCTACTGTTTACAATACACTCGAACTTATGAATAAATGCAAGATTCTGACTAAACATAATTTCAAAGGTGATAGAGCACGATACGAGAAAAAATATGGCAGAAAGAATCATTACCATATTATATGCCTTAAGTGTAATAAAATAATTGAATTTGAAAACAGTTCAATCGAAAAAACGCTTACAAAATTGTGCAATTCAAGAAATATGGTGCTTTTTGATCACTCAATTCAAGTATTTGCGTCATGCAAAGATGATTCGGGCTGTAAAGGTTTGCAAAGAAACTGATTGCGTTTATCAAGCGGAATTCTGTATGAATATTACCTTGAATATACTAAAAAATAAGTCTATTTTACAACTTTTGAATTTTTAATAAATACATTTAAATATAATGAAGAGAACTTATCAACCAAGCAACACAAAGAGAAAGAATAAACACGGTTTTCGTGAGAGAATGGCGACTAAAAACGGGAGAAAAGTACTCGCCAGCAGAAGAGCTAAAGGCAGAAAGAAACTTACTGTCAGCGACGAGTACACCAGATAGTATTTTAGATTTATTGAATGTCTTACGACAAAGAAATTGATCGTAGTTTAGGAAAAAATGAAATTATAAGAGGTTACGAATCGTTTAAGAAAGTCTTCGCGAGTTCAAAAGTTTTAGTAAACGGATATTTGAAATGCTATTTACAGTTTGATAATGATTTAACAAGCCCACAATCTCTTAAAGTGGGCTTTACTGTTTCAAAAAGGAAAGTCAGGAAAGCATTCGTAAGGAATAGGATCAAAAGGCTTTTAAAAGAAGCATACAGAAATGAAAAACACAGATTATTGATGAAACAAAATATAAGGATTATATTTACTTTAAGTGATTCAGGCAGCAATTCGATTAATCTGCTTTACAAATCCGGTTTCATTCTTTTCACGGAAAACATGAGAAGTTTGTTTGAGACTATCAACATAACATACGCTCGATCATGAAATACATTATGATAGGAATAATAAAGCTTTATCAGTACATTATTTCTCCCTTGTTTCCGCCGTCCTGCAGATTTTATCCAACCTGTTCAAATTATTACATTGAGGCTTTAAAGCTGCACGGATTTTTTAAAGGTAACTTTCTGGGAATAAAGCGAATTGTAAAATGCAACCCTTTGTTTGAAGGAGGAATAGATAATGTCCCTGAGAAAGGCAGCAATATTTTTAAATTAGATAAATATAATAAGTAAAATAATTAATGGATAAAAAATCTATAATCGGTTTTGTTGTAATTGGTATCATACTTATCGCATGGATGATGTGGACTTCGAAAAACCAAAAGCCTCAAACTCCGCCAAATCAAAATGTTACGACTGTTCAGGATTCGGGCAAATCAAAGGTAAGCACCGATTCTGTCAAAATCATAAAGAAGGATACTACGGTTGTTAATGAGTATTCCACTAATTTTGGAAACACATTCACACGAAGCTCTATACAATATTCAAAGGATTCTTTATCAGCATCAGAAAAAATATTTACGGTTGAGAATGATAAATATCGGTTTGAATTCTCAAACTTCGGAGGGGCGCTTCTTAAAGCTTATCTGAAAAATTTTACCACATGGGACGGCAAAGAAGTTCAGCTTGTAGACTGGAAAAAAGAAAGAGAACTCAACCTGATGTTCACTTCTAAAGAGGGTGTAACTATCAACACAAGGGATCTATTGTTTATTCAGTCAGATTATCCTCATCAAAATGTTAACCTTACGGAATCTAAAGATTTTACGTTAAAATACAGTCTGATTCTCAATAACGATTCATCGCAAAAAATAGTAAAGACCTATACATTTATTCCAGACTCTTACGAATTCACAGTAGATTATGAATTCAGCAATCCCTCAAAATTTATTGCAGATAATAAATATCAAATAGTTTGGGGATCATCACTTAATCTAACTGAATACAGAAGCGACGAAGAGGCAAGATTTTCAGGTGCTTACTCGTACATGGGCGGCGAGCTTGAAGAAATGATGCCATCAGACTTTAACAAAGAAGAAAAATTTGATGCAAACGGCAATACCGACTATGTTGCAACAAGGAATAAGTATTTCGGGGTTTTCATAATTCCGATTTCGAGAAAAGGTGACGGTGCTTATCTTACGGCTAACAAGATGCATCTGCCGGATGAAGGACAAAAGAATCTATTTTCTATCGCTGTAAAAATGGATATCAAGAACGATTCTTATGAAAAATCAGCTTTCAAGATTCTTCTATCACCTGTCGATTATAAGATTCTTAAGTCATATAATATGGAACTTGAGAAAACCATGCGTTTCTCTCTTGATTGGCTTGTCAGGCCGATTGCGCAGTATGCAATTATCCCCTTCTTTAACTTCCTGCATTTATTCATTCCTAATTGGGGTGTTGTCATAATAGTTTTTGCTATAGTTCTTAAAATTGTTCTTAATCCGCTTACAAAGAAGCAGATGTCATCAATGAGAAAAATGTCAACTCTAAATCCAAAGATGACTGAAATACGTGAAAAGTATAAAGATGACCCTCAGAAGATGAACTCTATGATAATGAAACTCTATAAGGAAGAAGGAATAAATCCGATGGGTGGTTGTCTGCCTATGCTTCTCCAGTTGCCTATTCTTTACGCATTATTCGGAGTGTTTCAATCTACGATTGAATTAAGACAAGCTTCATTTATTTGGTGGATTACAGACCTTTCGGCTCCGGATGTTCTATTCCACTTACCTTTCAAGATACCCTTGTTTGGTATAGATCAAGTATCGGGACTTGCAACCCTCATGGGCATAACGATGTTCATACAACAGAAAATGACAGTTACTGATCCTAAACAGAAAAGTCTGGTTTATATTATGCCAATAATGATGACCCTTTTATTCTTTAGTTTCCCATCAGGATTAAACCTGTATTATTTCATGTTTAACCTGCTTTCAATCGGTCAACAGTATTACACGACTAAAATACGTCCTCCAAAAGAAGAAGAAATAAAGAAGCCTGTAAAACCAGGTATGATGGCAAGATTCATGGAAAGAATGCAGCAGCAGCAAAAGGAAATGAACAAACGAAGGAAGAGATAATAAATTCAATAAAAAAAGGGGATGTAAATCCCCTTTTTAGTTTTTGTGGAAATGCCGGGAGTCGAACCCGGGTCCGAAAAGCAGACCATTGAAACATCTACAAACTTAGTTTGTTTTTAGTTTTCAGGAATCATGTCTAAACAAACAAACCACTCATCCCTATCCCGATTAATCTCGACACAAACTATCAGGCATTATTCATGTCCATCCCATCAGTCGGCATCATTCATTCCCGGACAGGAAGCGGGAGATGATGATGTTTAGCTGCAATTAAGCGGCTAAAGCGTAGTTATTTTCTGCGTTTATTTTTTTCCAGCCGTTTAAAGTGTCTGCCGGGAACACTGATTGCTGTTTCAACCATCTGTGCATTCCGTCGAAGCCGTTGCATTCCCTATAATTCTATTACTTCGTTTTTATATTACTTGTTCCACCGCCGGATGTTTTCACGTCTTCTATTTTGGAAGATTTATCCTTGAATAAAATACCGAAAGGAACTATCACAATGTATCCTAACACCAGAAGGATCGGAGCAATTACAGTCGGCAGAAAACCGTCAACTGAATTCTCTGACATGAAAATATAGCCAAGAATAATCAGAAGTATTCCGGTTCCGATTATTGCATAATTCCTGTTTGTGAGTGACAAGTGAAATGTATCAGCTTGTTTTGATTTTTTCGATTTTACAACTTTTGCCATATCAATTATATTTTAGAAAGTTCATCGTAATAATAAGCAACAGTGCTTATTCCTTTATAAAAATTGTTAAGGTCAAATTTCTCATTTGGTGAATGTATATTATCATCCGGTAGACCAAATCCAAGAAGAATAGCATCCGCTCCGAGTACTTCATTAAAAGAATTAACGATGGGAATTGAACCTCCTTCTTTAAAGAAAACCGGGTCAACTCCAAAGGCATCTTTCAGAGCTTTTACAGCAGCCTTTATTGCAGGAGTATCTATAGCAGTGACAGAAGGTTTACCTCCATGAAGATAAGTAACCTTCACCTTTACAGATTTTGGTACAATCTTCATTACATACTTTTCAAAAAGTTTAGCTACTTTTTCCGGATCTTGATTAGGGACAAGCCTCATTGAAACTTTTGCACCTGCAACCGAAGGCAGCACTGTTTTTGCACCATGCCCCTGATAACCGCCCCAGATACCGTTACAATCCAGCGTAGGTCTTGCAGAAACTCTTTCAATTGTGGTGTACCCGTCTTCTCCACACAGTTCTTCAACCTCCAGGTCCATTTTGTATTTTTTCTCATCAAAAGGAAGTCTGTTAAACTCATCTCTTTCTTTTTGCGAAAGAGCGACTACATCGTCATAAAATCCATCTATTAATATTCTATTCTTATCATCTTTTAGTTTAGTTATTGTCTCAGCAAGTGCATTTATAGGATTGTGAACACCGCCTCCGAACGTACCTGAATGAAGGTCTCTGTTTGGGCCTGTTATATCAATCTGCATAAAACATAGTCCTCTGAGACCGTAACAAATTGACGGCATATTGTCCTTATACATTGAAGTATCAGAAATAACTACATAGTCAGCTTTGAGAAGTTCCTTTTGCTTTGCGAGAAACTTATATAGATTTGTGCTCCCGATTTCTTCTTCACCTTCAAAAATAACTTTCAGGTTTATAGGCAGCTTACCATTATTCTTAAGATGAGCTTCAATACTCTTTATATGTATTAAGATTTGTCCTTTATCGTCTGCTGAGCCTCTTGCATATATCTTACTTCCTTTTACAGTCGGTTTGAAAGGATGATTTGTCCAAAGATCAATCGGGTCAACGGGTTGAACATCATAATGACCATAAACAAGAACAGTAGGCTTGTTTTTTCCTGCATTTAAACAATCTGCATAAACAATGGGATGCCCATCAGTCTGATATACTGTCACATTATCAAGTCCGATACCCTTCAGATGATTTTCGAGCCAGGAACATGCTTTCTTGACGTCATCTTTATGTTCTTCCTCATTGCTAATTGAAGGAATGCTTAAGAAATCTTTTAATTCTTCAAGATACCTATCTTTATTCGATTCAATGTATTTTATTATTTTCTCCATATACCAAAAATTATGCGGTTAATAAAGATACTAACCGCATAGTATAATTAAAAGTTTAATAAAAATAAATGTTATTGTTTTCCAAGTTTAGCTTTAAGAGCTTTAATCATTTCAATCGCTTCTTTATTCTCAGGTTCAAGTTGAAGGATTTTCTCGTAGGTTTCGATTGATTCCATATCTTTGTTTCCAAACCTGTATGACCGTGCAAGAAACTCAAGTGCAAGGACAAATTTAGGGTCTGATTCAATAACTTTCTGGAAAAAAGGTACTGCATCAAGATATTGTTTCATAGAGTAATAGCAGAATCCCTTATAAAGTGTTGAGAATGGGTTTGGATTTCCCAGATCAATACTTTTCTGAAACTTTTCAATAGCTGCCTCATACTTTTCCTCTTTGTATAGCGATTTACCCCATTCATAATAAGTATCATAATCTAAGCTGTCCTTTTGAAGAGCCATCTTGAAGTATTTCTCTGCTTCATCGAATTTCTGAAGGTTCGAATTTACCTTAGCAAGAACCTGCAGGTCTTCTTCGTCATAGTATTTAATTTCCACTTTAGAGAAGTATTCAACAGCTTTATTCAGAAAGTCCGTTTTATTTACATCATCTATCTCAGCTTTTTCAGCGTAGATATAAGCAGTGTAAAGATTACCGGTTGAGGATTTCGGGTCAGTCTTCAAAACCCCATCAAGAATCTTTAGGGCTTCATTGAATTTTTCGTTTGCCGGTTCGTTCTGATTTCTGTCTGAATAATAAACACCCTGAGCATATAGAACTTTTGCGTAGTATGAGTTTCCTTCCTGAGAACCTGGCATTAATTCACTGTACTTCTTAAAGGCTTCGAGAGCATCGCCGAACTGACCACCAAAATAAAGGATTCTACCTTTTCCAAAATAAGCTGGTGCATAATTGGGGTCAACGCTAATAGCATTATTAAATTCGACAATAGCTTCATTGTACTTTCTTTGTCTTGCAAATGACTCACCGAGACCTGTATAAGCCTCAGGAATTTTTTTCAATGCAATAGCCTTCTTGTAATAATCAGCGGCAAGCTTGAAAGAACCTCTTATTCTGTAAGCATCGCCAAGACCTACGTAAACTTTAGGATTCTCTTTGCTGATTGTAGTAGCAAGAGTCAATACCTTTATTGCGTCATCGATTTTTTCCTGTGCGGAAAAATTATCAGACTGTGCAATCATAAGGTCGATATTATCCGGTTCGATTTTCAATCCCCTCTTGAATAAGTTATTAGCTTCTGAATATTTCTTCTGGGAACTATACAGATTTCCAAGAGTTATCATAGCACCTATACCCTCATCATCCTCACTCAATGCTTTTTTAAGATTCTCTTCGGCTTTAACCAAAGAACCTGTTCTGTAGAGAGCGAGACCATAAAGATAATAAGCATCGTAATCTTTATCATTGACAACTACTTTGCTGAGAATATCAACAGCTTTAAGGTAATCACCTCTGTTAATCGCATCTCTGCCTTTTTGTAAATCATTCTGTGCCTGTGCAGTCAATGCAAACAGCACTAATAAGCAAATCGATAGAATTGAAACTTTAATCTTAATCATGTCTTTTATACTTTAAATTTAATCTATTAATCTAATTGTATAACCTTAACCGGTTGTGAAACCGGAACCAGTCCTCTCTCTAGAAACACTTTTTGTCCGTCTTTGTTCCTTAGGAACGTAATCCAACCAGTCGAAAGCTGTATATCAAGAACTGTAGTATAAGCCCAAATCTTTCGAGTGTATGGATATTTTTTAGTGAATACAAGTCCCTGGTGAAGTTGTGCATAGTCATCCTGTCTTCCGCTCGGGTATATTCTCGATACCCTGAGTGTTTTAACAGAAGTATCCAGAGAATCCTGATTACCCATCGATAGCCAAGCAAGGTTTGAGATACCAATACTATTCTTAGTGCTTCTAATCATATCAAGCATCTGAACACTGGTTGAACATATAACCGCAGTCTTAATGTATTCCATTCCTGCAAGGAGAGTATCTTTAATGTAGGAATAAATAGCTGAATTTGGTCTTTGAATAAAAACCTTTATTTTGTTATCATTACCCTTCAAATTTGCCAAGACCTCTTTATTTTGTTCATCATCAGGTGCTTTTATCTGTGACCATAGTTCATATTTTCCTGTAAATATATTTTTTAGGTCATCTGAGGTAACTCTGAGTACGGGATTACTCTGATTGACGATAAATGCAACGGCGTCGGTTGCAATCTCCTGCTTTTGAAACTCCATTTTATTCTCTTTAAGAATCCTGAGTTCTTCGTCATTTAACTCGGAAGCGCCCATTATGAGTTTTGTATCTTTGTTGATAAGGTCTGCAATTGCAACCTTTGTAGGTTTTGAACTGTAAGTAATCTTAGCTTCGGGATTCAGGCGTTCGAATTCGCTTTTAAGATAAGGTAAAACGGGTTCAATATTTTCATCAACTTCAATAGAAAGCTCGCCAATCGTTGCCTTGGATTTAATCTCTTTGAAATCGCAGCTGCTAAAACCTAACGAAAATAAGACCAGTATAACTAAAAAATATTTACAGGAATTGTGTTTCATAATCTGATGTATAAAATACAGGCGACATTTAGCCGCCTGTTTATGTGCTAATCTTTATGTTGACTTTTAATTAACTCTTCCTGAGCTCTCTTAATTCTTTCAATTTCTCTTTCCCTTTTCATCTGATTCCGTTTGCTTTGAACATAAACGTAACGGTAAATTCCGTAACCCATAAATACTGCTCCAAAAATCAATCTTTTAGAAATATCCAAATTTTCGAACAATAATCCGCTAAACAAGAGAATACCCATAACTACACCAACGATAGCAGTAAAGATGTTTATGAACATCGCACTATTCATCGCAGGCAGAATTAATTTTCTTCTTTACTTTCTTCTTTATTCTCTTCCTTTTTCTCTTCTTTCTTATCTTCGTCGCCGGAGTCTTTCTTGAACTTACCCGTCAGTGTGAAGCTGAACGGAACGCTAACCCAGCATCTAACAGGGGCACCCTGCTGCAATGCGGGGGTGAACTGGAGGTTCATTACCTTTGATGTAACTTCATCTCTGAACACATCCGGGCCGCTGAAACCGCCAACAGAAACTACTGATCCATCTGGTCCGACAAGAACTTTAACGGTTACCTTGCCTTCAATACCGCTTGAACGAGCAATTTCAGGATATCTCATCGAGCTTTTAACCTGTCCTAAATTAACAGCTACAGGCGGTTTATCGACTTCAAACTGCTGATAAGTTTTGTTCTTTTCTTTCTTTTCTTCTTTCTTTTCAACTTCTTCTGTCTTCTTTATATCAACCTGAATTTTACCTGTTTCTTTGTTAGGGTCAACATTTTCACTACCTTCAGATGAAACGAATGCTTTAATCTTTTCAGTTTCATCAACTTTTTTGATTGTTTCAATGTCAGCCTTTTCTTTTGCTACAGGTTCAGGAGTTAAAGCAGCGAGGTCCTTAAGAGCTTCAGGTTGCTGAACCTGAACATCAGGAGGAGGAGGAGCATCTTCTTCCTGAGCTTCGGTTTCCTGTGTTTGAATATCTTTCAACTCAATATCTCTCTTAATCTGCAGCTGTTTTTCTTCCTGAATCTTTTCAATGTATATCGTAACGATGTAAGAGCTAATCAGGAAAACATGAATAATAATAGCAAAAATCAATCCTCTCGAAGCATACTTAGCTGCAAATTTCTTTAACTCCGGAGCACCATATTGCATCCTTTGTTCTATGGGTTCCTTGAAGTCCCCTAATGTTTTATTTTCTTCTGTCATTTTGATAACCTCCGCTGTTTAAAGGTTTTATTATTTTAAAATATTCTAATTTTTGAACTTATAGTATTTAAAAATGTTCCCTATTTAATTTACAAATATAATCATTTTACTGTATAAAGAACATTCATTTTAATATAAAATTAATGCTTTTACTTTAGTTCTCAGGAGGGAAATAAGGCAGAATTCCGATAGGATTATGGAAATATTTCTTTATCAATTCTGCAGATGAAAGGTCCTGATCCGTCTTTCTATCATTAATAACATAATCGTCAAAATTCATCCCGACAAGGTATTCGGCAGATTTAACACTATCAAGAATATCACCAGAACCGATAGTCATTAACCTGTCATCCTGATTTTTGAAATAATATATACTCTTCAAAGTTTTTTGTTTATCAGGAAGTTTTGCGTCATAACCTATGTAAACACCCGAAACCGGAATAGTCTTTGGATTAACTATGAAAAATCTCCTATCCGAGATAAAGTACTTTCCATCGAGAATATTGTGAAGGTTTTCAGCGAGGAGGAGTTTCTCTTCATCTTTCGTCAATGAATCTGTAGTAGAGAATTCTTTTGGTGCAAAGCCAACAGTACGAGCAGTCTTACCGTTATGTGCAAGAACAAGAGTTCCAAGCGGAGAATCTTTAAACACTTTGCGAACGTCCTCATGTCTCATTCTTATGCAACCGTGAGAAGAAGGTCTAACTCCGAGGCTACCATAATAACCAGTACCGTTGAGAGAATGAAAACCAATACCCTGATTGAACGGCATAAAGAAATACATTTCTGCACCGTTATACTGTGATGATTCATGTTTTTCAGTCTTATGGAAAATAGCGAATAAACCCGGGCGCGATTCCACGCTTCTGCTAAGATATTTATTACCAGAAGAAATCGGATACTTAAAAACGCGTCCGTCCCTAAAATGCTGATAAAGCATCTGCTGGTCAATTCTAAGTTCGAGCCAGCTATCTTTATCTGTGTAAACGGTATCTTTTAGTCCGACCGAAACATCGTTTTCAGAAAGTATATTAATTTTCTTAGCGGCATCGTTTCTCTTCGTTGCATGCGGGAAGTATTCTGTGAAACCGTCGTTGATAAATGCAGTGTAAAAAGTATTCTGCCCGGCAAGCAATACGTATGACGCAAGTAAAAAACAAACAAATACAAAGGGAATAAAGATTATATACTGACTTCTGTCGTTTTTACCCACTGTATATTGTATATTATTTTGCATGTATATTTAACATATAATTTATTAAAAATATCTCACAAATTCTATGTTTTTGGGATGTATTAACCGAACCTGCCGGTAATGTAGTCTTCAGTCAGTTTTTCTTTAGGTGATGTAAATATTGTACGTGTTTTCCCGAGTTCAATAAGTTTGCCGAGAAAGAAGTAAGCTGTAAAATCACTTACTCTCGCTGCCTGCTGCATATTATGGGTAACGATGACAATTGTATATTCTTTCTTAAGCTTTGTAAGCGTTTCTTCAATGGCTGAAGTAGATATCGGGTCTAAAGCAGAGGTCGGTTCATCGAATAGAATTATTTCAGGATCAACAGCAAGAGTTCTTGCAATGCACAGTCTTTGCTGCTGACCACCTGACAGAGCTAAAGCAGATACTTTAAGCCTGTCCTTAGATTCTTCCCACAAACCTGCAAGGATGAGTGATTTTTCAACGATTTCATTTAAACGAGATTTTTTATATCGTTTGTTCATAATCAAACCTGCAACGACATTATCGTAGATTGACATAGTAGGAAAAGGATTTGGTTTCTGAAACACCATACCAACTTTTCTTCTAACTTCAGTAATATCGTATTCGTTTATATCCTTGTTATGAATTTTAATTGTACCGGTAACTTTAGCACCTGGAGTAAGATCATGCATAAAATTAAGAGAGCGTAGAAATGTAGATTTACCGCAACCTGAGGGACCGATGATAGCAGTTACAGCATTACCTCTGATTTTTATGCTAACGTCCGAAATAGCTTCCCTACCGTTAAATGCAACTGTCAGAGATTCAGTTTCGACGGAATGCTTTATTTTATCCATCTTAAATGAATCCACATTTTGGAAGTCTTCCGTCAATATATCTTTTACGATTTCTTCTGTATCCATATCAACTTTGCGAATATTTATTTCGAGTAGCGAGTCTAACGATAAGACTAACAATAAAAACGATGCAAATAAGAACAAATGCACCAGCCCATGCTTTCCTGTGCCATTCTTCATACGGTGATATAGCATAATTAAAAATCTGAACCGGAATTGATGCTATGGGTTCATCGAGATTAGATGCCCAGAAGCTGTTACCGAACGAAGTGAAAAGCAAAGGTGCTGTTTCCCCCGCAGCTCTTGCGATTGCAAGGAGAATTCCAGTAATGATTCCGCCTGATGCAGTACGAAGAACTATTCTGAGAGTTGTTTTCCATCTTGGAATCCCGAGAGCGAGTGCGGCTTCACGAAGTGAATGCGGAACGAGTTTCAACATTTCTTCCGTTGTTCTTGTTATTGTCGGTATCATCAAAATACCAAGAGCAAATCCACCTGCTAAAGCAGAGAATCTTTGCATTGGAATAACAAGAACTCCGTAAGCAAAGATACCTATTATGATTGAGGGAATACCGCTTAGAACGTCGGTTACAAACTTTACTAAATTTGCAAGAATACTTTTGGAATACTCATTCACATAAATTCCTGCCATAAGACCGACGGGAATACCGATAAGTGAACCGAGTCCCACGAGTATGAAAGTACCAACGATTGCATTAGCCATACCTCCGCCAGTTTCTCCGACAGGTTTTGGCAGTTCAGTAAAGAAAGCAAGATCGAGAGAAGAAGCTCCCTGCATAGTTGTATAGAAGAATATATACAACAAAGGAAGAATTGCTATGAACGCTGCAATTATGCAAGCCATAAGCATAATTGTACTTTTAATCTTTCTTCTTGATGCATGAGTTTTACTTACTTTTGCATAATAATCAATCATTATTTTATCTCTGCCTTTCTAGTGTAACTGTAAATGAGAAGTCTTGCGAATGAATTGATTATAAAGGTAACTCCAAAAAGTATAAGTCCGACTTCTATAAGAGAAGAGATATGCAGGCTACCCGATGCTTCAGCAAACTCATTTGCAATGACAGAAGCCATAGAATAGGCAGGTTCGAATAATGATGCTTTAATCTGAGCTTTATTACCGATAACCATTGTAACAGCCATAGTTTCGCCGACTGCTCTACCGAGTCCGAGAACGGTAGCGCCGAGAATTCCGTTTTTCGCGTTAAGGAGAGCCATTTTGATTGCTTCCCATTTAGTAGCGCCAAGAGCGTAAGCAGCTTCACGCTGAGAGATTGGAATTGCTCTTAGGACATCCCGTGAAATAGCAGTGATGATTGGTGTAATCATGATTGCGAGAACGATACCTGCAGTAAGCAATCCAAACCCGATTGGATTGCCTTTAAATATAGGTAAAAATCCAAGTGTATCCTGAAGGAAGGGCTGAACGGTATTTCTCATAAAAGGAGCCAGCACGAAAATACCCCAGAAACCATAAATAATACTCGGAATAGCTGCGAGAATTTCTACGAGAAAACTAATTGTATTTTTAATGAGCTGAGGTGCAAGTTCGGTAAGAAAGACTGCAACGCCAATACTAACGGGCAGTGAAATAGCTAATGCAATAACTGAAGAAACCAGAGTTCCGTAAATAAAGGTAAGAGCGCCAAAATTATCTTTAACAGAATCCCAGTTTTCCGAGAAAATAAAACCAAAACCGAAAGCATCACGGGAGGCTTTTGAATCGATGAACATTATGTAAATTATATACCCTACGAGTAAAATAATCATGAATGCGAAAACGAGGGTAATATTCTCGAAGAATATATCCGAAATCTTTTTCCCGGCTTTTATCTCTTTTCGAATTAATACTTTATTTGCCGAGTTAGTCGATTCTTCATTTATACCATTATTCATATTAATACAAAAATATGAAAATTATTAATTACCCAATGTAAACAAATTGTTAAGTTTTTAATGTAATATTTATGTAAGCAGATATAAAAGAAAAGGCACTTTTGCGAGTGCCTTTTATGATGGATGAAATAAAAATGATTTATTTTGCTACTGTGATTGTTCCCCTGCCCTTAAAATTAGTCGGAACTAATTCAATCTTTGTAGAAGGACCCGGAAAGGACGGTCTTAAGGAATCATTGACTGTGCTCATAGGAAACGAAAATCTTCTTGTAGTATCGCTGTATGAATTCACTGTCATGGTACTTGAAGCATCGCTATTTTTATAAGTCATATTATGTCTTAATTTAAGAATCGATTTATTGAGATTCACAGTCCAACTAACGGGCTGCGAAGATGTTACTCCACCGATAGCATAAGTAATAGTAATAACTGAATCGTTTAGATTTGAGAAACTGTAAGAGAGAGTATCAGATGTGTTCGAGATTACTGTTTCATCCGACGAGCAAGAATAGAGACTTAAAGCAAAAAAAGCTGCCAGCAATAAAGGAATAATATTTTTCATTTAATATAATAATTTTAATTATAATGATGTGAAATTAATTTATTTATATAAAGTATGCAACTCAATTATATCATTTTTAATATAGAGAAATCTTTCTAATTTAATGTATTTAACAATAAAACCTCATTTACGATTATGAAAGAATTAAAAGGAACAAACACGGAAAAGAACCTGCAGGCGGCATTTGCGGGTGAATCTCAAGCACGAAACAAATACACTTATTTTGCAAAAGTTGCACGTAAAGAAGGCTATGAACAAATAGCAGCTTATTTCGAGGAAACTGCCGATAATGAAAAAGAACATGCAAAGATGTGGTTCAAGCAGCTTGAAGGAATCGGGACTACAAAAGAGAATCTCGAGCAGGCAGCAAAAGGCGAGAACTATGAACGCACGATAATGTATCCAGAATTTGCGAGAACAGCCCGTGAAGAAGGGTTTGATTCAATCGCAAGATTATTTGAACGCGTTGGTGAAATTGAAAAGCGTCACGAAGAAAGGTACAAGAAGCTATTATCAAATCTTGAGAATGATTTAGTCTTCAAGCGCGGGAAGGAAACGATTTGGATTTGCAGAAACTGCGGGCACATACATGTTGGAACCGAAGCACCTAAAGCATGTCCGGCTTGCTGGCATGATAAGTCTTACTTCGAGGTATTCAGCGAAGATATTTAGTAATTGCATATGAAAGAAAAAGGCTGCTTTAATGGAAGCAGCCTTTTTAATTTATCTTTTAGTTATACGTCTGTATTTAACGATTGGTTTAGCCTCTTCTTCTTTAATTAGTTTTGCTTTTGCTCTTCCTCTCTCGTTATATTCATTATCAAGTTCAAAGCCTTTATAAAGATAGCTGAAAGAGAAGGTCCAACGGAGTTTATTGTCTTTATCGTTGAAGAATAAGGAAAAGAAAATTCGTACTCTTTCATAGTCATCGATAATTTTAAACTCATTCGGGTAATTATCATATTTGATAGTAATGGGTGAAGTTCCATTTGATTCAATTTTATCAAAATCCTCCTCGACAAGAATATAAGAATTATGTTCGAGAACTTGTCTTCCCTTTCTGTTAACAAGAGGAGTATTCAAATAAATAATCGCAACTGTTGAAACGGGACCAAGGTATTCGGCTATTAAATCATCGGAAGGCGAGATTTGAATTTCAAAATTACTATCGTCGTGTTTAAATCCTTTTATTTCGCAATCAATTCCTTTTGGAACAATTACGGCAAAAGAATTCATGAAATCGGGTAGTCCGTATCTGTAATTGAAAGAATGAATTTTGTCGTAAGGACGTTTACCTTTGATGTTTCTGAAAGTCCCCCAAGCATATTTCAAAAGTTTAGAACTATTCACAACCGAAGCAAACTTATTTATGACAGTAAATCGGTTGTTATTATCGATCGAATCCTTCGTATTTGGCTTTTTCCTGAATCGTTTATTCAAATAAACGACTCCCTCACGAGAGTTCTTAGACCTAAAAATATAGTCTCCAAGCTTACCGCTTACTGATCCGAGATGCTGATTTCTTACCTTTGCCATAGAATTATATTAAATAATAGATAATTTTGCATATCTGAGGCCTGATTCATGCTGCGGGGATACTGAGCGCAAGCTACTTGCAGGCTTAGAGCATGGTATGTTCATGGTATGTTGATGGGATGTTCATGGGATGTTTATGGGATGATAAAATAATTAGCTGGATTTACAGAGGATTAAAGCATGCTTCTTTTTTATAAATTCAAAGAAGTCTTTAAATCTAATATGACTATTTTGAGTAATCACTGTAGATAATATACAAAAAATAGATGATTAAGTCAATGCAAATCTCAAACAAAAAATTGATATTCCAGGAAAAAGAATAATTATTCTGAGAAATATTTATGTATTAAATTCAGTAATTCAACTTTGTCAATGGGTTTTGAGATATAATCGTTGCAGCCCGCTTCTATTGCTTTTTCCTTATCACCTGATAGACCAAAGGCAGTTTGGGCGATGATAACGACATTCTTATTGAATTGTCGAATTTGTCTTACGGCTTCATATCCTCCCATTTCAGGTAGACGTATATCCATCAGAATGAGGTCAATATACTGATTAGCACGAACGATATCAACAGCTTCTGCTCCGGTATTCGCCTTAAAAACTTCTTTACTAATACTTTTAATAGATTTATTCAACAATATTTCCGAAACCTCATCATCCTCAACAAGCAGTATATTTAAATTTCTGATATTTTTCTTGTTTTCATAATCAGCGGGAACCTGTTCAACGTATTCTTGCTTCTTATTAATATCGTAAGGTAGTGTGAAGTAGAAAGTTGAGCCTTTTCCTTCTTCGCTTTCAACCCATATTTTCCCTCCAAGCATTTTCAAATATGCTTTGGAGATTGAAAGACCAAGCCCAGCACCCTGGAATGCCATTCTGTCTTCAATATCGGCTTGAATGAAACGTTCGAAGATTGCATGTTGGCGGTCTTTAGGGATTCCAATACCTGTATCTTTTACATAGAATTCTAAAAACCCTCCTTTATGAGTACAACTAATTTCTATTTCACCTTTGCGTGTAAATTTTATAGCATTTTTTACGAGATTAGTGAGTACCGCGTACAGTTTCTCACGATCGGTATTTAACATCTCTTCTTTGTTTGGAAGCGAATTTTTAACAAAAAGTTTCAGTCCATTGGCTTCAGCTTCTGGCTTAAAGAAGGTATATATATATTCTATTTGCTCCGATATGTTCGATTGTGTTAAGTTTAATTTCATTAGACCAGCTTCAATCTTTGAAATATCTATAATATCGTTTATAATGTTAAGCATCCTTTTACCGCTTTTGTTAATCAATTCAATATACTCTTGCTGTTCATCACCAGTAAGATCGGGTTCTTTCAATAGTTCTGCAAAACCGAGAATACCATTCATCGGGGTGCGTATTTCGTGGCTCATATTGGCAAGGAAAGCCGATTTCAGCATATCACTTTGTTCGGCTTTTTCTTTGGCTTTTATAAGTTCAACTTCAGCAATTTTCTTTTCTGTAATATCCTGATTAACTCCAAAAGTTTTAATAGTATTCCCAAACTCGTCTTTTACGATAAAAATCTTAACGCTAATATAACCAATACCACCGTCAAAGTATAATATACGATGCTCGATATACTTCGTGAAATAAGGATCTTTACTTTCGATTGCTAATTGCGTTTCATGAGCAACTGAAGATGAATCATCGGGATGGACAAAACGATTTGCATAATCTTCGATGGACATTTGATAACCACCCATATCCTTAGCAGAAGTATGGAACATGCTATAGAAACTATCGGTGAAAGTAAAAATACCTGTTCTTATGTCCAGTTCCCAACTTCCCAGTTTAGCAATTTCGTGCGCCGCTTCAAGTTTTCTTCCATTCTCTTCGGCTTCTTCTTTTGCTTTAAACAATTCAATTTCAATATTTTTCCTGTCTGTAATATCCTGGCAGGTACCGTACGCTTTTACCGGATTTCCTTGATTATCTTTAATAACCCTCCACCGTTCTTCAACGTACTTAATATTTCCAAGAGCGGTAATTATTCTATGTTCAATCTTATTATAGTCATCCTTATTGTATGAGTTAGAAAATGCTTCGTTTACATTTTGCCTGTCTTCAGGATGGACAAATTCTAAGAATGAGTTATGGTCAGGATAGAAAATGGCAGAGTTTAGTTCGAAAATTTTATATGTTTCTTCAGACCAAATAACATTCAGGTTGGATAAATCGGTTTCCCAACTACCGACTTTAGAAACAGTTTGAGCTTCAATTAAACTAATTTCATTTCTTTCTGCTTTCTCTTTAGCTTTAAGCAACTCTTTCTCTGCTTTATTTTTTTCGGTGATATCTTCAAAAATAACACAGAACCGATCATTTGATTCCCAGGGGCGATACACATTACAATGGTAGAGTTTATCAGTTGCCTTATGGTACATGTCAAAAATAATAGGAACACCAGAAACAGCCACATTGCCATATAATTCAATCCAAGACGATTCGGTATCCGGCCAAACTTCATGTATTGTTTTCCCATACACTTCTTCCCGCTTTACTCCTGTAATTCTCTCGTAAGCGTCGTTGATGTACTCGAAACGATAACTTATGAACTGGCCGTTCTGATTAAAAACAGACTTAAAAATCACAAATGCGTTCATCATGCTTCGAAGCAGCCATTCTTGTTCTTGAGCCTTAGTACGAACTTGCTCTTCAGTTTTCTTGCTTTCTGTTATATCAATTGTATATCCAGCTAAATAATTTTTCCCGCTTATTGCAATCGGAAACTTTATAGTAGTATAATCTCGGTCATTTAGATTTTCGTCTATCTTAAGAACTTCACCTTTGGAAACAACATCCCAATCATCTTTTGATATTTTTCTTGCAAACTCAAGCGGATAAAGCTCCTCCATTTTTTTGCCAGTCAATTGAGAACCGGGAACTCCAACCATATCGTAGAAATTTTCGCTTGCAAACAGAACACGGCTTTCATTTTGAGTAACCTGCTTCAGATATGCATAAATAGGTGAGTTTTTAATGAATAATGAAAACATCTTATTACTCGCCTCGTGTGCTTCCTCAGCAAACTTTCTTTTTGATATATCTCGAACAACTGAAAGAATGCGTGATTGCCCGTTGATGTTCACATTTTTCAGAGAAACTTCTGCCCAAAAAATATCGCCATTCTTCTTCCGGGATTTCCATTCGAAAGTTTGAGTACCATCCTTAAAGACTTCGCGAAGTAACTTCTTTGCTTCTTTCATTGAATAAGGGCTCACATCAAGACTGAAATCCCGGAGCGTTAACGACAATACTTCATCATGACTGTATCCATAAAGACGGAGACCTGATTCGTTGGCATCGAGTATTGCACCAGATTTCGCATCGTAGACAAAAATGGCTTCTGTTGTGGAATTGAATATTTCTCTATAATTACGTTCACTTTTTTGCAATTCTTCTTCAGCCTTTTTTCTATCAGTGATATCTTTTACAATTGCTAACACCACATTTTCATTTCCGTAACTAACTATGCCAGTTGATACCTCAACAGGATAGACAGTGCCATCTTTACGACGATGCTCGCTTTGAAACACGAATCGCTGTCCTGGCACCCATTTGCTCCAAGTAAGTAAAATATCGGTTCTTGTCATGTCCAATTTATCATTTGTCTGACCGTCAAACACTGTTAATCCAAGCCACTCCTCTCTTGTATAACCTGACTGCCTGCAAGCCATATCATTAACTTCGAGAACACGTCCTTCCAAATTGTGAATATAGATACCTTCAGATAATTTATGAAACAAAGTGCGATACTTTTCTTCACTTTTCAGTAACGCTTCCTTCGTTTGTATTTGTTGAGTGATATTCTGAGCATGAATTGCAATATCTTCACCAATCGATACAATCACCAAACGCAGCCATGTTGGCACTGAAAGTATCTCTCCAACATATACTTCTTTTAATATCTGAGTTTTACCAGTATTAGCCGCGAGTAATAATGCTTCAAAAACGGATGTTCCTTTATGGTTTGGGAAAAGTTCGAGCAGACTCTTTCCTTTGACTTCATCCGGGTTAGTTCCATTAATACGGGCAACTGCCTTATTCTCGTAAACCCATGTAAAGTCAATTACATCACCTTTTTTGTTTCGCAGAGGATGAAGAATAGTGAAACCATCTGGTGACAAATCCTGAGCAATCTGAAAACGTTCCTCACTTTCACTAAGCCTTTTACGCATTTCATTGTTTAGACGCAGTTCTTTCTTTAATTCTTTTGTCTTTTCCGCAAGCATTTTTTCGAGACGCTGATTTTCGGATTTATTCACCTCTTTAATTTTAATCATTGATTTGATTTGAGCGAGAAGGTCGGTTTTGTCAAAAGGTTTGGTGAGAAAACCTTCTGCACCGCTTTCGAGGGCGCGAACTTTGTTCTCCTTTTTTTCTTTTAGAGGGGTAATAAAAACAACGGGAATGCCGCATAGGTCTTCATCCGTTTTAAGACTTTTACAAACAGTGAAACTATCTACTATATGGATATCGATTAATATCACGTCGGGATAGCGGGTTTTTGCGACTTCGATACCCACTTTTCCGTTAGCCGCTGTGTATATTTTGAAACCGCTGAACAATTCAGCAATAAGCGCATTCAAAGATAACAGACTGCCGGTATTATCACCGATGATTAAGATTTTTTTCCGTGTTTGCGCCATGGATTAATAATTATCAATTTTAGAAAGATAGAAAATCTAAGTAACAGCACCACTTAGTTTATGGGTTCGACAATTTGCCAATGAATTCAGAATAGAGCATCCTAAGCAACATTATTTTATGACCAATTATTGTGTAAATTACTTACTTATTTTTTATAATACAATTCCTTTTTTCAGATACAAAAAAGTGCAAACTCTTTACATTTCATCCGGCAATTCTTTTAAAGGACTAATTAATTGTGGTAATAAAAAGAGAAAACACTAATTAGATTAATGAGATTGATTAGTATATGACGAATGCGAGAGATAAAAATGAATTTATAAGTATTACAAGGCGTGGCAAGAGCGACAGACAGAGATAAAGATAATGAATAACTGAGAATTCAACCGCTTGAGTCGTTCGCCACAGCAGACTTACAACTTGGACGCAAAGAATAAATATCAAAATACGAAGGAGATAAGAATTTAACGCAAAGTTCGCAAGGGAAGCAAAGGACGCAAAGAAAACCATTATTATTTTATTTTTATTATGGTTTGATTTTTACACAGTTTTAAAACATGGTAACATCAGGTTAAGAAATATACATTGCCAGCATGAAAGAATAGGAATACAATATAGATATATAAAAATGAGTTATGGATATAAAGATAGAATACCCGTAGATTAGATATATTTTTTGATGTAATAATCAACTGCTGTTCAGTGATTTAATACAAAGACTACAATGTTGATTTTAAATGTAAATGTTTGCGGATATTAAATAAAAAACCCGCAGGAATACTGCGGGTTTTGCAAGTCATTATAAAACTTTTACAATATTATAAAAAGTTTTACTTCAATAAAGACATTACTTTAGTAGCAATAAAATCATTTGTTATGATTCTATAAAGATATACACCGCTTGACAGTTTAGAGCCATCGAAAGTAAACTCAAAATTACCTGCTGACAAAGTAGAATTTACCAATACAGAAACTTCCTTACCAGTAATATCAAAAATACTTAATCTGACAGGACCAGCTTTTGCGAGAGCAAAGCTAATCTTTGTTGACGGATTGAATGGATTCGGATAATTCTGATTTAATGAGAATTTATCAGGAACATTTGTTCCAATCGGATTAACACTCACCATACCATTCATAACCGAATTGTACATCATGCCCGTATTTCCAGCCCCAGTACCGACTTCACCAACAACAGTACCTCTATGAATATTGTTCAGGCAGACGCCGTAGAAATGACGTGTTTCACCGATTGGAGTTTGATTTGACCATACATTACCCCAATCAGTAGAAGTAAAGATAACACCATTATCTCCGCAGACAGTGATAGTTCTTTTAATGTTTGTCGGCGGGTCTGTTTTAATCACATCAATTGAGCGTAAATGCTGCGAAGTGAATGAAGGTTTAACTAACCAATCGATACCATAATTTGTTGACCACATATATCTACCGTTATTGCCGATTAAATAGGCAATATCTTTTGAGGCAAAGACAACATCATTAAGGTAATCGTAGATACCAGCATTTCTTGGTCCATAATTTGTGGTCCAATTAACACCGTGATTTGTAGAGTACCATAAATAACCGTCAGTACCAGCAATAATTCCTCGAGTTTCATTAGTTGAAGCAACATAGACATAATCAATTGAATGCATAGTCCAAGGAGTTACATCGGTTCTTTTCGTGAATGTTAAACCAGCATCATGAGTTTCGAAATAGGTGCCTGCATAACCGACAAAGGTGACATAATTATAATCATAAGCCTGACTAACAGCAATACCCCTTATTGTATTGTAAGGAGTATCGTAGGGTCTTATAACAGACCAGGTAAGACCAGCATCTATTGATTTAATAATAACACCTCCCATACCTGCTGCATAAACTACCTGTTCGGTAGCAAACTTAACGTCGTTCAGCCAAATATTAATATTCTGGTAAACAAGCGTCCAATGGTCTCCTGCATCACTTGTTCTAAGAACAGTACCACCCTGTCCTACCGCAACCCCAACAAGTTCATTCAAACTTGGGTTGAGATCATTTTTATAAAAATCCACTGCAAAGAGTGAATAAGGAACGCCAGTATAATAGGCATTCCAGGTTTGTGCCTTAATAAACGTGACGCCAATAAATAAAAGGCACGCGAGTAAAACCAGCTTTTTCATTGTAATTAAATATTTAATTAATGACTTCATTGAATTTTTGTTCAATTTTAGAATACTTAATAATGAATGTCAAGTCATATTAATTAATATTTGCAATTCTTAAATTATGGCATAGAAAATGTATGAGAAATGATGTTTTACCGGCGTTACAAATTTTAGAGACACCTCAGGAATAGAAATTTAAAATCAAATTGGATTAACTTGCTTAAATAAGAATAAAGAAGATTAATACAACATATCAGGTTCGTAAAGAATACTTTACGAATAACGAAACGTTTTATCGGAACGAAAGCTTGTACGGATAAAAGAAAAGATTATGAATGAAATACACTGCAATTGTCTTGCACGAGATAAACAGTGATTTTTTATTTGAAAGATATGATGGCAATCCCGAGATGATAAGGATTGAAATAAATAGTGTTAAAATTGCAAAGGCTGCAATGAATCGCAGCCTTTGATTAAAACGCATATTAGAATATAGAATGATAGTCTAATAGCCGAAGATTTGTTCAAGTGTCAGTTCTTCAACTTTACCGTATTTTTCAAGAATGCTAAAATCAAGTTTGGATTTATCCCCAATCACGAGATAAACATATTTGTTACCTTTTACGAATTTTTCATTGAATGCTTTTACGTCGTTAATGTTGAATTTACTGACGTTATCGTAAACATCTTTTCTGATATCATAATCAATTCCCTGTCTTTTTGCAGAAAGATAAGAACGGAGGACATCGCTTCTGAGTATTCTTTCCGTCTGAATACTTTTCAGAACACCATCTTTTGCGGCACTGAAAGTGACTTCACTCATCGGCATATCGTTTAGCAATGCATCATATCCAGACATTGCCTCGCCAAGTTTGTCAGACTGAGTGCCTATGTAAGAAGACATCATAAAATGTTTCTCTTTGGAATCAGGGATTCCGTATCTTGAGGAAACAGAATACGCAAGAGCTTTAGCTTCTCTCAAATCCTGGAAAACGATTGAGCTCATACCGCCTCCGAAATACTCATTGTAGAGAGTTATAATAGGAATGCTCTTTGAGTCAAACGTACCACCTCTATTAATGAAAAGAATTTCGACCTGTTTCATCTTATAGTCAACAAAATAGACTTTGTTTTCGTTTGTCGGAAGTTCCTCAAACGTTTTATTTACAGGAGGAGAAGCGGGCAGTTCTTTTGTTCGATAGTAGAAACCAGAAATTTTCTGAAACTCATCTTTGTCGAGCGGTCCGTAATAAGTAATTATATGTTTTAATCTGCCGAGAGATTTCAGCAAGTCCGTCAGTTCTGAAGGATCCAAGCTTTTCAGTTCACTTTCGGAAATCTGAGTTGTTTGCGGATTAACCGGACCGAACATACCCCAATTCATCATAGCTCCGCGAAGTATAACATTTTTTGAAAGTTTTCCGTTTGTTCTGCTTTTAAGAATATCGTCAACCAGATTTTTGTATGCCGCTTCATCGGGTACAGCATTTGTTAGAAGTTCCATTAACAGGTCTAAAGCAGATTTAAAATTTTCGCTTAGACCGCTTAGAGAAATCTGCATTCTGTCACCGAACTGATTTGCGCTGAAGCTACATCCAAGTCTATAAAACTCCTGACTGATTTCGGATGCTGATTTATCCTTTGTACCAACGAGCTTTAAATAGCTTAGTGCTGCTGATAGCTTTTTATCAGCATTATTTCCGAATTCATAGATGAATGCCATTTCAAAAAGATTATTTTCGATATTCTTCATTGTATAAACATCCACACCTGGTTTTAAGCTGAGCAATGATATTTCCGAATTATAATCCACGAACTGCGGTGCGATATCAGCTACAGGTTCATTAACCATCTTTGTCAGGAATGATGACTCCGATTCTCTGTTTACCTGAACGGGAGTTATTTCAGGTTTAACAATTTTCTGCACACTTTTATCTTCACCTGTTTTCTTGAAGACGACAACATAGTTATTTCCGAGATATTTATTTGCAAGGTTAACAACATCCTGCTTTGAAACTTTTGAAATTCTAGCAAGAGATTTATAGTATCTATCCCACGGAATGTTTGTCGTGAAAGCACTGACGTATGCCTGAGCCCTGTAATCGTTACTCTGGACTCCTCTTACTCTGCCGAGTTTATAGTTATTGATTGTAGCTTCAATCATCCAGTCAGGGAAATCACCTTTTCTGACTTTATCGACTTCAGCAAGGATTAAACCTTTTAAATCGTCAAGAGACTGACCTTCACGCGGTGCAGCAGAGAAGATTAGAGTGCTGTAATCCATCATGTCGTCAAGGAATGCAGCGGCATTAAGAGCCTTCTGCTGTTTCACTATGTTAAGATCTATGAGTCCTGCACTTCCATTGTAGAGGATACTACTCATCATGGACATAACGTCGAATTCATCAGTACCCACCCCCGGAAACCTGAAGCCAAGAAGAATACTTTCGGATTCAGGTGAAAATACGGTCTTCTCAATAGGGCTTGAGATAGGGTCTTCGACAGCAGGAATAAACTTCGGAACAACCTTTGAGGGTATATTTCCGAATTTTTCATCAATAAGTTTAATTGCTTCGTCCGGGTCGAAATCACCAGCGATAATAATAGCCATATTGTTTGGAACGTAGTAAGTATTGAAATAATTTATTACTTTTTTCAGTGAAGGATTTTTCAGATGTTCAACAGTACCAATAGTAGTTTGGGTACCATAAGTGTGTTTCTGAAAAAGCCCCGCATAAAGATTTTCGAATGCTTTTGATGATCCGTTATCCATAGAGCGGTTCTTTTCTTCATAAACAACTTCAAGTTCTGTATGGAAAAGCCTCATTATCGGTTCTCTGAACCTTTCAGCTTCAATCGTAAGCCATTTTGTAAGCTGGTTTGATGGAATTTCATTCGTATAAACCGTCTGTTCGTTTGATGTATAAGCATTCGTCCCGGTGGCACCGATAGACGCAAGCATCTTATCGTATTCATTCGGGATAGCATAAGCCGATGCAAGATAGGAAACTGAATCTATTTTTCTGTAAATCATTTTTCGCTGCAGTTCATCTGATGTAGCCCTGTGCTGTTCATATAAGTCAATGATTTCATTAATAAGTATCCCTTCCCGAGAAAAATCTTTGCTGCCGAAATTACTCGTACCTTTAAAAAGCATGTGTTCGAGGTAATGAGCGAGACCAGTAGCGTCAGACGGGTCATTCTTACTTCCTGCTTTCACGGCAATTCTTGTGGTGATACGGGGTTCGGCATTGTTGACCGACATAAAAACAGTCAAACCATTTTCGAGTTTATAGATTCTCGTCCCCATCGGGTCATCGTCGAATGTTTCATAAGAATATTTCTTCTGTGCAAAAATACTTGTAATGGCAAAAGACAGTAACAAGATAAATAATAATTTTTTCATGATTGTAATTTGAAATTATTTAATGAATATAACATAACCTTTAAGATATTTTGTTTCGGACATCTGAGGCAAAACCGGATGGTCGTATGAACAGTTTACAAAATCAATAATTTGAATTCTCCTCCCTGCTTCAGCTGCTGACTTTACAAGAATATCTTCGAAGTGAGATTCTGAGATATGATGCGAGCAACTGTAGGTCATAAGGATTGAATTCTTATGGAGAAGCCTCATAGCTTTATAGTTCAATTCAAAGTAACCTTTTAAGGCAGAAGGTACATTCTTCTTCGATTTTGTAAACGAGGGCGGGTCGAGTACGATAAGATTGTATTTTGACTTCGACTGAAATACAATATCAAAGTACTTATTCACATCTTCGCAAATGAAGTTAATCCCATCAAACCCATTAAGATTTGCGTTTCTGACAGCCTGCCCGATAGCGTGCTTCGATGAATCTACAGCAGTAATTTTCTTACATCCTGCATAAGCCGCATTAAGTGCGAATCCGCCGTCGCTACAAAAAAGGTCGAGTACTTCAGAATTCTCAGTAACAAACTGCCTTATTTTTAATCTATTAAAAGCCTGGTCGAGATAAAATCCAGTCTTTTGACCTTTTAAGATATTAATTGAATATTTTATCCCGTCTATTTCTACGGTAAAATCGTCAACATTTGAGGCGCTTTCAGCGAAAAGCACTCCTTCCTGTTTTTCAAGACCCTCAAGAACTCTAAGTTCATTATCATTTTTTTCATAAATTGCAGCAGCTTTGAAATCATCCTTCAGAATGGAAACAACATCCTCTTTAAAATTTTCCATTCCTTTAGAGAATATCTGGATTGAATAAATATTTTCAAATTTGTCTATAATAAGTCCGGGAAGGAAATCGGATTCGCTGTTGCATAGCCTGAAAGTTTTCCTTTCCGGATGAACTTTAAGTCTGTGCTGTTCGGCAGTTTTAATTCTTTTTCTTAAAAAGTTTATATCAATATCTTCATCTGCATCTGTTAAATGCCTGTAAGCTATTAGGGAATGCTTATTATAAAATCCTCTGCCTAAAAATCTTGCATTGTTCGAATATATTTCTGCTACGCATCCGTCGATGATTTCTCCATCGATTTTTTCAATTTCATTTGAGAATATCCACTGGTGTCCGATCTTCAGACGTCTTTCTTCATTTTTCTTCAGATAGATTTTCATTCTTCGCACCTCATTATTCTTTTTTTAATTAATTCATTATCAATCATATTCATGCATTTAAAATGTGCCTTCGGACATTTACTTCTGCCTATGTGAGAACAAGGTCTGCATTTTAGTCCGAGAATTTCAAAGACTTCAGTTGTAGCAAGCTGAGGGAAAAAACCAAACTCTCTAACAGTACTACCGAAAGTAACAAATGTCTTTTTCCCGAGAGCTTCTGCAAGATGGAAAACTCCGCTGTCATTACATACGACAAATTGTGCGTCTTTAAGGACGCCGGCAAGTTCCGAGTAACTGAGCTTACCGCAAAGGTTAATAGAATTTTTTAAATTCTGCACAAGGTATCCGCATATTTCTTTATCGGTATGATTATTATCGCCTGTTAATACAAACTTAATATTTGCATCTTTCAAAATATCAACATAAAATTCTTTAGGAAATCTTTTTGTGAAATGCTTTGACGACGGAGAAAGTACGGCATACTTTCCCGAGACATAATCTGTAACCGAAAGTTTCTGGGCGGAATTTGAAAATTCTGTTTTAGCGGTACTATTAAATTCTTTTAGAGCGTTAAGATATTTTCTGTAAACCGGAATCGGCTCTTGAAGAAGGTTTATTTTAGTGTAAACGAGCAAATGCTTCTTCCATGTCTCTTTTCTTACATTGAAAACTTTTCTGTTTGAAGGAATGATACGACTGCTTTTAAAGTTAGCCTGAAGGTCAAAAACAACATCGTAATTATTCTTATTAAGATTATCTTTCAGGTTGTCGCTGAAAGAGATTATATTGTCAACGAATTTATGCAGTCGAACGAGTTCAGAATACTGTTCTTTCACAAGATAATCAATCTGTGTATCCGGGTATAGTCTTCTCAGTTCATTAAGAAAAGGAAAAGTCAGAACTATATCTCCGAAAGAAGAAAGTCTGATAACGAGTATTTTTTTAACATCAATCAAAACAGTCTTGGCTGGTCTGTCTTTATCATGTTTTCGGTTGAAATAACCTGATGCGAAAATTTATTAATCTCTACGGTATTGAATAGTTCATTAATAAAACCAAAGCCGTATTTGTTGAGGAAATATGAAATATTAATGCTTCTTTCCTGCGGTTTTCCGTTCGGATATACACCGTTAATGACGGCTGTCAGTTTAGAACCCGTAGAATCATTTTGTTTGATCTGAGATTCTTCAAACTTCTTTTTGCTCACGGCAAGGTTTTCCAGAAATTTATCGTATTTGTTTTTCAGGTTGGTAGTTAGGTTTTTATCGATGTTGTTCAGCTTTAGGCTGTAAGTGTACATAATTGCATTAAGGTCATCTTCAAAATTACCGAAAAGATCCTGAATATTGATCTCACTAAATTTCCCGAGTAATTTTCTTGTTACTTTTTCTTCATCAAAAAGTTCTTCAAAACCTAAATCGAACTTTTCGAGAAAAGTTTCTATCCTTTTTTCCAGAATTGTTATTGAAGTTCTTGGATAAACAACGGGTACTTCCATGTCGAAAAAGTTATAAACATCTCTGAACTGTGCAAAGTAAGCAACTTCAGAAGGTCCGCCTATATAAGCAACAGTCGGGAGGAGATAGTCCTGACAAACGGGTCTCAGTATTACATTAGGACTGAAATTCTCGGGATTGGTATATAGGAGATGAAAGAATTCATCTTTCCCGTATTTCTGACGAGTGTGCCTCAAAGAAAACATACCTTCTTTAACTTCGACAAGATGCCTGCTATTATTGTGTGTGTAAAATATGTTTATTGACCTTGGTTTAACCTGTGGTTCATAATCTTTGCTTTCAAGCCTTGCGGAAGTATCAACAATCCTTTCACATGTTTGCGGAAAAGTATTAAGCTCTTTCTCAAAAACCGGAATCATCATCTTTTTAAGTTCTTTATCGGTGGGGTTGCAGAAAATAATGCCTTTATCACCGCAAATGTAATTAAAGAACCTTGCGAATGCGGTAATTAGGTCAATACCTTCTTTGTAAGATCTGTTTATGAAATCAAAAAGTGTCTCCGTGAATTCTGTCTGTAAAAGCGAAATCCTTAAAATCTGCTTAAATTCTTCAATATAGTTATCAAGTACTATACGACCTGTTGGAGTAAGGTATCTTTCTTTTTCGATACCTTTTTCAAAATAGCTGATGTTTCTGACAGAGTTTGAAGAGTCTAAAACATTAATGTTGTTAATTTCAAGAAAATCATGGTCGTCTGCCTCGAGCCAAAACACGGGCACAAATTTATAATCAGTATATTTAGCTGAAAGTGAACGTGATAACTGCACTGCATTTAAAGCTTTTATGATTGTGTATAAATTACCTGTAAGCAAACCAATTTGCTGTCCTGTAACGACAGCAAAGGTATTTTCTTCTTTCAGAAATTCAATATTCAGGAATGTTGATTCACCGGAATTAAAGAATTTATTCTGAATTTTAAGAATTTCAGCAAGTTCAATTCTGCTAATTCTTTCATTGTTATAACTTTCTTTTCTGGAATTTATGGAATTAATGATACCCTGACCGTCGGGAGAAAAGGAGAAAAACTGCGAAACCTTATCGAATTTATTCAAATAATCGATGAACAAGTCATTAAAACCGTTCAGACTTGTGTAAGGTATATTCAATTTGATTTGCATTACACTTAGTATATTTAATTGTTAACTTTAGAGGTTGAAGTTAGTCATAATAAGATTAATTTGTTATGATTTAATTTGGAACTTAAAACGATAGAAAAAGTATAAAATTAATAAAATAAAACAAATTATGAGAACAAAAATCATTCTGGCAGTAATAATACCGATATTGTTTGCATCGCTTTCTTATGCACAATATATTACACCGGGAACCGGAAAAAACTGGACACTGGATAGTCTTGTTGCAAATTCAGGAGGTGTTGTAACGTATAGCAGCGGTTCATATTTATTCAACAATACTGTAACACTTAATCATTCAGACACATTAAAGATACTGAATAATTCAACTGTAAAAGTAGCGGGAACGATTTTATTCACGATTCATGGTACGCTGATAATAAATCCACCTGACTCTGTTAAGTTTACGGCAATTGACACAACGAGCAAGTATATGGGATTCAGGCTTGACTCACTCTCAGACGCATCTGTTATGAAGCGATTAATATTTGAACATGCGAATTCTATTTACTTTTTTAACAGTGATGCACTACTTGACAGTTCAATAATTAGATACAATACTTATTCGGGTTCCGGTTCACGCAGCGGAGCAATTTATCTTTACCGTTCAAATCCTGTTATTTCTAACTGTACGATATTCGGAAGTTACCGTTCAGCAATCGGCTCCGGTTCCAATGTTGCTTCATCACCAACGATAATAAATAATTTAATCTACGGCAATGACGTGACGAATGGAAATTATCCACAAATAAATTTAGGAGCAGGAGGTACACAACCGGTAATTATCAGAAACAATCAAATATTAAGGGCATCCACAAATTCGGGAGCAATGGGATTCCTACCTATCGGAGGTATACCTTCTCTGATTATTGAAAATAATGTAATTAAGAACAACAGATTCGGTATTGGAATACTCGCCGGTGGAATTAACGCATACATTAACAATAACATAATTGACAGCTGCAATACGCAGGGGAATCCTGCACTTGGCGGCAGTGGTATTAACTTTGCGGGTGGTTGGACGACATCGAGCGTGATTGTGACAAGAAATACTGTCAGAGGAAATCTATGGGGAGTTACGATTCAAAATACAGCTAAGCCTAATTTAGGAGACCTTACATCTTCGGATACTACAGATATAGGATTAAACAATATATATGGAAATGGTAACAGCGGTAAAATTTACGACGTGTACAACAACACTCCTGATACCATAAAAGCAGAGAATAATTACTGGGGAACCGATAATATAGATACTGTTGAAGCACACATTTTTCATAAAGCGGACAGTTCAACATTAGGTTATGTTGATTTTCTTCCGATTAAGACTTTAACAGGAATTGTAAGTAATCCGGTAAAAGTTGATACATACGAATTTATGAACATCTATCCTAATCCATTTAATCCAGAAGTACTAATAAAATTCAGGATTAAGGCAGACGGTTATACGCGTATCCGAGTCTATGACCTGCTTGGAAGAGAGGTTTATGTGATTGCGAATGAATACCTGAGAGCCGGGGAATATGAAAGGAACTGGCTATCGAAGGGATTACCGAGCAGTGTTTATGTAGTAAGACTAGAAACACAGACCGGTAACATTGCGAAACGTGTTGCGATAGTGAAATAAGAAATTGTAATATATTCAGATAAAGGAAAGCCGTTCGGATTGAACGGCTTTTTTGTTTCAGCATTGCATAAACTTTTTATAAACCGGCTTCTTTAGTAACCCAAATATTTTCATCTTTTTTATAATTTCTAACGTACATCAAATAATTTTCTGCACTTCTTCTTATCTTTTCAATCTCTTCAGGTCTGAGGTCTCTGACAATTTTTCCGGGAACTCCTGCGACGAGTACTCCTTCAGGAACCTGAAAATGCTCTTTAACGAGTGTACCTGCAGCAATAAAAGAGTTTTCTCCAATAACACAATCGTCAAGGAGTTTTGCACCCAGACCTATTAGAACATGGTCTTTTACTGTGCAACCATGTATAATTGCTCCGTGTCCGATAGTAACGTCGTTTCCGATTACCAACGGATATTTTTTGTACGTATTATGGAGAATTGCTCCGTCCTGAATATTAGTCCTTTCCCCTACTCGAATGTAGTTTACATCGCCTCTTACGACAGCATTGTACCAGACGCTGACGTCTTTTTTCAGCACTACATCACCGACTATTATTGCTCCTTCGCAGATATAAACCGATTCATGAATATTGGGATGAATCCCCATGTATTGTAAAATCATTTTGTATTAATTTATATTTATTAAAAATCTTCGCGGAGTTATACCCGTTTCAAACTGTTTCAACAGAACGCCGTTTGCTCCGTAAACATACATGCTTCCGGACGATATGAAATTCTTTGCGTCAGCCAGGAAATGTTTTCCGTTCATATAATCAAAAACATAACCGTAGATAAAAGAGTTTACCTCCGGTTTTGTTATTATTTTTGAAAATTGCTTTGTATCCATGTTAAGTCTAATAATATCTCCGTCATAACCTATGAAGAACACATCGTTAGAATTCCTGTCAACACTAAAATCTTTTGAGAAACCAAAAGGGGAAAATAAAGTATCTACAAGAGTGTAATTTATAGTTTCGAATACATATATTTTCCCGGCAGCACTCCATGAAGAAACGATTAGCATGCTGCCGTTAGTAACTGCGAGTGATGAAGGGTCTCTATCAACTTTTAGAGTATTCACCAATATATCATTTCCTGCGTCAATGATTGAGACAGTCGAATCAGAAACACCGCCATATGCGCTTGTATTACAAACAAAGACTTTGTTGTTATAACTTATAATTTCCTGAGGATATGCCCCTACCGATATCTCCTTTATTACATTCAATGATACCGGGTCAATAATCAGGACTTTCGATGAAGGACCGTTAGTTATGTAAATTTTATTGTTAGCTAAACAAAGTGAATAAGGATTAACACCTATTGACTGTTGAGACAAAATAGTTGCGTTAATGTCTGCTTTGTATATTTTACCCGCTGAGCCAAAATTTCCCTGTTCTGTTAAGTACAGATTGTTATTGTATTTAATCATACCGTCAGGGTAGGCACCGAGATTGTACGGATTAACGACATTAACATAGAATGAATCATTTGAATAATCGTAGTATGAAAGTTTAGATGAACCTGCCGAGTATGACCCCTCGCTAAGCAGGAAAATACCTTCAGATGTTTTGATTACAGGATTAACGGCAATGTCATTACTGCATGAAATATGCAACATTGACAGAATAAATAAAAAGATATATAAAGTATTCTTCATGTATAAATTTTCTGTAGTTTTAAATTAAAATTCAATACCCAGACGAGCGGGTATTCCTTTGTCAAAATAATGTTTCACCTTTCTCATTTCAGTAATCAAGTCAGCTTTTTCTTCGAGTCCTTCCCATAGTTTATGTCCTGTCATTATAAGTTCGAATCTTTTATTTTTCTTATAAAGAGTAATTAGCTGTTCAATTTCTTCCTTTTCGAGAAGATTGTATGCAACTGTTGCTATTGCTTCATCGAGGATAAGGACGTCCTGCTCGCCGTTCACTATCAATTGCTTAGCAATTTCAAGTCCCCGCTTTGCTTCCTCGAAATCTTTCTCCTCATTTTTAAATCTAAATGTGCCGTCGCTGTTCATTCTTTCACACCCTGTTGGATAAATATCAATATTGTAACCGATTTCTTGAAGTTTACGAAATACGTTACGCTCAGCATAATGTTCATTCTCACCATCATATCCTTTATCAAACTGAACCAATGCAACCTTCTTACCAGCACCAAGCGCTCTGATAGCAAGTCCAATAGTGCTTGTTGTTTTTCCTTTACCGTATCCATAGTAAATGTGCAAACAATTCTTATCCTCTTCAGAAAGATTCTTGTAACCTTCTATAGTATTAAGCATTTTTTCCTTTAATTTTTTCCCTCCGGAATCTGTTTCCATAATTAATATTTTAATTTTATTAAAAATCTGAAATTTCTCAGGGGCATCGGATAACCCGAGATTACCTGATAGTTTTCGTTTGTAATATTATTAACCTCAAGCTTTAGTAATGTATTTATTTTACCGATATGCAGTTTATAATAAATATTGCCATCCAGAATAAAGTCCGGGTTCATCAAATTTCTGTTTTCAACGTCTGAATACCTATTTCCAATAAAAACACTTCCCGCCCCAAAGCCAAAATCTTTAATATCGAAGTTTAAATTTAACTTAAACATATTATTAGCTATATAAATAAGCTGTTTACCATATGTTAAATCACCTTGATAATCCATATTGTTTTTTATAGATGAATTATAAGTGTAATTAAGATTAAGCATAACGGATGAAGATTTTGAAATAATATAATCTGAATTAAGAGTCAGACTAATGATATTGGACAATGAATTACCGACATTTTCAGGAGTCCAGTAAACAGAGTTTCCAGGTTTCCAGAGAATCTTATCGGCTGCATTAATGTGTGTATATGTGAATTCAAATGTGTTATTTGAGAACAATCTGAACACCGTTAAAAATCCAGCCTCAAAGCTTATGGATTTTTCAGGTAATAGATTAATATTCCCGCCTGTTTTCCAGTAGAGTTCATTAAACGATGGAGACCTGAACGAATTTCCAGCTGATGATTTAAGAATCAGAATATCGTTCTTAAAAGGTTTATAATTCAAACCAATTTTAGCAGTGAGAACCTGTCTATCAATATCTGATATGCTTTCAAATCTTGCCGAAGGAAATATCACAAAATTCTCTAAAATCCTGGTCTCATTGGAAATAAATAAAGCCGAAGTATTCCTTTGTTTGTTTCCGGCGAGCTGATCGCTTTCAATTGAAGACGCTGAATATTCGCCTCCAAGCAGAAGTTTATATACAGAGTTGTTTATAAGATAGTGTGCTGATGCGGAATAAATTAAGTTTTTATAATAGTTTGTACTATTCGGGTAAGGACTAAAATTTATTAGATTGTTTTGAAAATTTAATGAAGCATTAAAAAGGTTCTTACCCTTCTTTTCAAAGTTAACGATTGTATTCCAGTTTTTATCTTTTTGATTTGCATTAGATGGGTCGGACCCTGTTTCTATACCGGGCAGAAATCTATCGGCAGTATTGTAATAAGAAACTAATGATAATTTTGAGCTGCTGTTATCATAAGTATAATCAAGAAAAAGATTGTCTCTGTCATACGAATTGTTATACCTGGTTTTAAGCTCGTTTTCTTTACCGTTGAAGTAATAATATTCAAAATCATCTTTTGAACTTTCATTTGAGTATAGTATTTTGAAACTTGAATATTTTAATCGCCCTGATAAGCTCAAGTTGTATTTTGCATAACCATAAGAACCAAAGTCAACACCTAATTCAGTATTAAATGAATTTTTATGAGTTATACTTCCAGAAGAAATAGTCTTTATGTTTATAACACCGCTTAATGCGTCACTACCGTATGAGGCACTGCTTCCTGACGGAATTATTTCAATGCTTTCAATAAATTCCTTAGGAAGAAGGGATATATCGAACTGTGCGTTCTGAGTCGAGTTCAGCCTTACACCGTTTAATAGAATCAAAGTATGCTCTGCACTTAATCCGTTAATTGATACAGTTTTCAATGATGAGTTTCCGCCATATGATTTAACGTACACATTATTAGCATTCTTTAAAACGTCCGAAAGCTGGGAGCCATTTATCTTATCGATTGACTCTCTGTCGATAAACTGCACACTAAAAGGAGAGTTTTCTCTCAAAATAGGTAATCGATTAGCACTGACGTTAATTAGAGGTGTTATGCAAAATGATGAATCAAAATCGGTTTGAGCATTCACACCGGAAACTAACGACATAAGTAACAATATTTTAAGTAATAGTTTATACATTTAACTCTATAAATTTTGCGGTAAGTGAGTATGCAGGTATGAAATAACTCCGTGAGTTAAATGATATCCCAATTCTTTCCACCGCAGAATTTGAACTAAAGATTATATCGGCAGGTCTCCTGACTTCAAAGCAATTTCTGTTTACCTTCCCATCCTAAAACAGAACAGTGGTTAAGCAAAACAGTCTTCTTTGTAACAGTTGCGTGGACAGTTCCGGTATCACACCGAATTCCCTATTATTGCATCAGCAACCGAATAACCTATTAAAAAGAACTTTTAATTTAATATATTAAAATTTAAAATAATCTTTTTGTTCTTAACAATCAATTGTCTTTCTTTTACACCAGAGAGTTTAAACATCTTTCGTGAAGCTTTTACTGAATCAGAATCTTTATATTTATCAGATAGGAAAACGACTTCTTTTATTCCGGACTGAATAATAAGCTTTGCACATTCATTGCATGGGAAGAGGTCTACATAAATTCTTGCTCCATGAAGGTCTTTTGTCGAATTAAGTATTGCATTCGCTTCAGCATGAACAACGTATGGATATTTTGTTTGATTCTGATTTTCGGCTTGTCTATCCCATGGAAGATTATCGTCGGAACATCCTATCGGAAAACCATTATAACCAATACCTACTACTTTATTTTCCCCATTAACAATACATGCTCCAACCTGAGTACTCGGGTCTTTGCTTCGTTTTGCCGACAGCATAGCAATACCCATAAAATATTCGTCCCAGCTTATATAGTCATCTCTTTTCATAAGTAGTTAGAAAGATTTTGGTTTAATTCATCTAACGTTAAATTATTAAATACAGTAAAGTCTGCAAAAGCAATCGGACCGCCTTTATCCAGTTTTTCTATCTCGCCGAAATCCCTTGATATTGCTTCCTCGTATGTGAGCGGTCTGAAAGGTCTTTCTTTAAGTCTTTCGTAACGCAATGATTTAGTAGTGAAAATATTAAGTAGTTTGAATGCATTTCCAAATTCACTGCTGAGAATTTTAAACTCTTCCCATGAATAAAGACTTTCGACAACAACGTTTGATTCTTTGATAAAAGTTTTAATTTTATCAATACTCTTTAATGCCATTACACCCATACCGAATTCTTTTCTAAGATCTTCCCTTACTATACGTTCATTCACTTCATTAATATCCAGTTCTCTTCTTTTCAGTTCATCAATGACAACTTCTCCAAAATATACCTTTTTATATCCGTTCTTCTCGAAATACTTAACAGCCTCACTTTTTCCGGATCCGCACATACCGATTACTGCGACAATTTTTTTCATTCTATTTCAGAAATTGTTTTGAAGTAGTTAAACCAGTCTCAGTTATATCAAACGTTATCGAATCTTCTTTTGGATTATAATACTTTTGAATAAGTAAATACTTCTCCGCGGTTCCTTCGTAGTATTTAATCAGATAGAGTGAAGAGGATATTTTATCGATAGTTACTTTTGAAGCAGAAGATACTTTTGGATATACGGACTCGCTCAGGAATGACTCAAGTTCAACTTCAGATTCGTCGTTCAGAATGCTCTGAGCCAGAACAGCACCGAACGATTCAGCGGGAGTAAGCGAAGTTGTATCGTTCTCCTCCATCTCCTGCTGTAATACTTTTTCATTCTGTTCTTTAATTTCTTTTTCTTTTCCGCAGCCCATAACAATCACAGAAAAAATCAGAAAAGAAATAACCGAAAGCTTTATCATTTAATAACTCCCATTTCCCTGCCTATCTGTCCGAAGACGTCAAGAATCCTGTTCAAGTGCTTTTCTTCGTGAGTAGCCATATAAGAAGTTCTAAGCATAGAAAGGTTCTGCGGAACTCCGGGTGGTACAAATGCATTCACAAACACACCTGCATCGTAAAGTTTTCTCCAGAATTGGAAAGTCAGCAGGTCATTTCCAAGAATCACCGGTACTATAGGAGTGACACCTTCGAGGACATGGAATCCTAAACCTTTAAGACCTTCTCTCATCTTCTTTCCATTAGCCCTTAGTTTATCAACTCTTTGAGGTTCTTCTATTAGTATCTCAAGAGCTGCAATTGCAGCTGCTACCGATGATGGGGTTGGTGAAGCTGAGAAAATAAGCGCAGTCGAATGATGTTTAAGGAAATTAATTACCCTTTCTTCACCGGCAACAAACCCGCCGAGGGATGCAAGAGTCTTTGAGAATGTACCCATGATAAGGTCAACTTCATCGTCAAGTCCAAATTCAGAAGCGGTACCTCTGCCTCCCTTTCCAATTACGCCTAAGGAATGAGCGTCGTCAACCATTATTCTTGCGTTGTATTTCTTGCAAAGTGTAACAATTTCAGGCAGCTCTACAACAGTACCAGACGTAGAAAAAACTCCATCTGTAGCAATAAGCTTTCCCGCTTCTACTGGGACTGATTTTAATACTCTTTCGAGGTCGTTTAAGTCTCCATGCTTGTATCGAACAAGGTCAGCAAGAAGTCCTTTAGCCATTAATGTTCCTGCTACGATGCTTGCATGATTGTCTTTATCAGAAATAATATATTCACCTTTATTCACGAGTGTAGGAATTATTCCCTGAGCAGTTTGATAGCCTGTTGAGTACAGCAGGCAGGCTTCCTTTTTCAGGAATCTTGCCAGCTTTTCTTCAAGTTCTATATGAAGGTCAAGAGTACCGGTAAGGTATCTTGAACCGGAACAACCTGTTCCATATTTTATAAGTGCTTCCTGGGCTGCTTTAACAACCCTTGGATGCGTTGTAAGTCCGTGATAATTATTAGAGCCAGCCATAATAGTTTCACGTCCTTCGAGTTTCACTACGGGACCCTCATTTTGCTCAATTGGTCTGAAATATGGGTAAAAACCCGCAGCTTTAACCTCATCCGCTCTAGTAAATGTATAGCATTTTGTGAATAAATTGTTCATTTATCTATATATTAAGGTTGATACTTTCAGAAAATTTTTAACATAGAAAATACATATTAATATTAATAACTTCTATGACAAAATTAAATTATAAAATACTAATGAAAGCATTCGTAACAGGCGCAACGGGATTTGTCGGAAGTCATTTAGTTGATTTATTGCTGGAAAAAGGCATTGAAGTTGCATGTTTAAGGAGAAAAACCTCCTCAGTTAAGTGGCTTGAAGGTAAAAATGTAAATTTTATTGAGGGTGACTTATATTCAAACGAAGCACTCGAAAAAGCTGTAAAAGATGTTGATTATGTGTTTCATGTAGCCGGAATTGTAAAAGCAAAGAGCAAAGAAGGATTTGAAAGAGGAAATAATCTCGCAACCAAAAATCTGGTAGAAATTACTGCAAGAGTTAATCCAAGACTCAAAAAATTTGTATATGTGAGCTCTCTGGCAGTCTGCGGTCCTAATCTTGGTACAGAGCCATTAACCGAAGACCTAATTCCAAAACCTATAACAACTTATGGAAGGACCAAAAGAGAGGCAGAAAAAGAAGTACTAAAATTCCGGGATAAAATACCGGTTGTGATAGTAAGACCCCCGGCGATTTACGGACCGCGTGACACGGAAATACTCGTATACTTCAAAACGTTTGCAGGAGGACTGAACAGTATAATCGGTTTCAATGATAAATATTTAAGCCTGCTTCACGTAACGGATGTTGTTATGGGAATTTATCTTGCAGGAATTAAGGAAACAAAGAGCGGTGACGTTTTTTTCATATCATCAGATATAGAATATAACTGGGACGATATCGGAAAAGCTGCATCCAAAGCTATGAATAAAAAAGCCATAAAGCTCAGAATACCGCATTTTCTGGTATTTACAGTAGGTGCAATTACAGAATTCTTTTATAAGTTTTCGAAATCAGCTCCCACACTGAACCTCGAAAAGTGTCTTGATATAACCCGGGAAGGATGGTTTTCTTCAAACGCAAAAGCAAAGAGAATACTCGGATTCCGGGAATCTTTCACACTCGAGGAAGGATTCAAAGATACGTATGAATGGTATAAACATCAGGGATGGCTTAAGTAATACAATATTATTTAAATTAAACTTAACGAGATAAAATTTGAAATATATAATAAGGAATATAGTCGGAAAAACCTTGAAGGAATTGAATTATTCTCTCGTGGACTTTAGCATTGACTATCCGAAGAACAAGAAATTTGGAGACTTTTCAGCAAATGTTGCATTGGTTCTATCAAAAGAATTGAAAAAGAATCCGAGAGACATAGCGAATGAACTACTCCCTTTGCTTGAGAAGGAAGCAGTATTTTCTAAAGTGGAAATAGGAGGTGCCGGTTTCATAAACTTTTTCGTATCTGATGACTTTTATGATGAACTTGTAAGAAAAGTTATCATTGAAAAGGAATCATTCGGCAGGATATCAATTAATGAGGGCAAAACAGCAAACCTTGAATGGGTAAGTGCTAATCCTACAGGTCCGCTTCATGCCGGTCACGGAAGGCAGGTTTGTTTGGGAAAAGCTATAGCAAACCTTCTCGGATGGACGGGATACAAAGTCACGAGAGAATATTATTATAACGACGCGGGAAACCAAATGAACAACCTTGCAAAGTCAGTTTATTCACGATATATGCAGATATTTCAGCCTGATTTTCCTTTTCCCAATGATGGATATGCGGGCGATTACATAAATGATATTGCTGAAACGATTTACAAAGAGAAATCGGAAACATTAAAGGATTCTGATGACCTTAATTATTTCAAGAGTAAAGCGGAAGAAGCAAATTTTGCAAGGATTAAAAATACTCTCGCAAAGTTTAACATAAAACATGATATATACTTCAGTGAAACAGACCTTTATAAAAACGGCGATATAAAAAATCTGTTAATGCTTTTTAAGGATAAGGGAGTCAGCCGAGAAGAACAAGGGGCGACATGGCTGATAATGGATAAAGATAAATTCCAAAAAGACAAAGTAATAGTAAAAGCTACAGGAGAGCCAACCTACAGACTTCCAGACATTGCATACCATATCAATAAAATCAAGAGAGGTTTTGATTTAATAGTAGATATTTTCGGCTCGGATCACGGCGATACTTATAAAGAAGTTTTATACGGAATTCAGGTTGCAGGTTTTAACACTGATAACATAAAGGTCATAATACATCAGATGGTAACATTCAAAATGGGAGAAGAGTCAGTAAAGATGAGCAAACGAAGCGATAGAGTTTATTACCTCGACGACCTGATAGAAGACGTTGGTGTTGATGCAACTCAACTTTTCTTTGTTATGCGCTCTGCAAACACGCATCTGGACTTTGATATAGAGCTTGCTAAAGATAAGTCGGACAAAAATCCGGTTTATTATCTACAGTATGCACATGCACGTATTTGCGGAATATTCCGCAATGCTGAAGAAAACATATCCGGATTTAGTAGTGACTATCTTAAAAAAGAATATTCACATACCGAACCAGAAGCATTCGAATTGATTAAAGCACTTGCGAAGTTTCCTGAGGAAATACTGAGTGCTTATGAAGGAATGGAACCTCATAAGCTAATCTACTATCTGAATACTGTCGCAGAATTATTTCATAAATTTTATCACAATAACCGCGTCGTTAATCCTGATGATTTGCATACGACGTACTCACGTCTTCAGGTTTGTTTCATAACTAAACAAGTTCTTCAAAACGGATTTGCTGTAATAGGAATATCTGCACCCGAAAGGATGTAGAGATTATAATAATTATTAAACAAAAAAGGCAGTATCTTCGGAATACTGCCTTTTATAATTCTCAAAGAATATTTATTTCTTCTTTTCTTCTTTCTTAGGCTCTTCCTTCTTCACCTCTTTCTTAGGTTCTTCTTTCTTTACTTCTTCTGTTCCTTCTGTCTTAGGTTTTCTTACTTTTTTCTTCCAGGTCATTTTGTTGAACTTGTCTTTCATAGCATTCCATTTTGTAAGCTGGTCTTTTGTTAAGACTGTGTTCATATCCTTATCGACACCGGCTTGTAGTTTTGCTACCTCGTCTGCATAAGCTTTTTTATCGAGCTTCTTTACCTTAAGGTCTTCTACTTTCATTTCGTAGTTTAAATAAACCGGATAAACCTTGTTGTACTGCTCAACGGTTAAATTGAGTTTCTTATACAGATAATCTGATTTCATTCCGGCTCTGTCTCCGGGAAAGCTGACTGCAAAAGCTGAACCGAAGAATCCAACTATAATTGCAATTACTAATAACGCTTTAATTCTTGACATAAAGTTTTTAAATTTTTAATGTTATAAAATAGTTAATAACGGTGCAAATATGAATATTTATTTATAAAAAGTAAATATCATTTTTTAGACACCCCTGTCTATTATTTCAGACTGTTTAATTTGTTTCCTTTTTGTTATATCTTCAAAATTTATTAATAGTTATTTTATCACAAACAAAATTTACCGAATGCTTGATACTTTTATTTCAGAACCATTCCTTGGATTTAGCGAAAAAGCTTTGGACTTTTTTTCTAAACTAAAGAAAAAGAAGTACAATAATAAGAAATGGTTTGACGCCAACAGACACATTTATGAAGATGAAGTTAAATTACCGATGCGTTCTTTGCTTGATACGCTTACTCCGGAATTGAAAAAATATGACGAAAGGATTGTCATTTCATATAAATCAATTTTCAGGATTAACCGGGACATCAGGTTTAAGAGAGACAAGACACCTTACAAAAGCCATTACGGTGCTTCTTTAACATATGATAAAATTAAGACTCCTGAGGTACCGCAATTTTATTTCCACATTTCATCGGATGAGTTTCTTTTTGCTTCAGGACAATACAGTTCTGAAACAGCTTTAATTAAAAAAATGAGAAAAAGAATCTTTCAGGATAAAGATTTATTTCTTTCGATTATAAATGAAAAGAACTTTTTCAAACATTTCGGACAGATAAACGGTGATAAACTAAAAAATATACCTTCTGAATATAAAGGAAAGAATACCGAAGGAATCACTGACTACCTGAAAATGAAGCAATTCTACGTTTTCAGAAATTACAGTCCTGAGACAGCACTTTCAAGTGATCTTGCAGACAGAATTTTAGAAAATATAAAAATCACAGGCGAATTCAATAAATTCCTGTATGATTCACTATAAACCAAATTAGAAAGGAACAAAATATGGAAGAACCAAAGGTATTTCAGAAATCACCAATCATAAAAGATGAAAAAGTCGGGACTTATTACTGGTGTTCATGCGGCCGATCAAATAATCAGCCCTACTGTAATGGATCACACAAAGGAACGACATTTTCCCCGATAAAAGTGGATATTACCGAGGATAGAAAAGTTGCATGGTGCGCATGCAAGAACACAAAAAACAGTCCATTCTGCGACGGAACACATAAAATTTTATGACATGAAAAATTTGAATATAAACGGGCTCGCGGTTAAAGATTCGGATAACGGGAAAATTCCTCTTTTATTTGTCCATGCATTTCCCCTCAGTTTAAAGATGTGGGAAAATCAGGTTTCAACATTCGGTACTGATTACAGGGTTGTAACTTATGACATAAGGGGTCTCGGTAAAAGTTCACAGAATGACAATCAATTCATGATGGAAACCTACGCTGATGATTTAATCAATCTAATAAATGTACTTAAACTCGAAAAAGTGAACGCTGCAGGGCTGTCTATGGGAGGATACATAATTCAAAGAGCTTTATTAAAAAATCCCGAATTGTTTAAAACAGTTATTCTTGCCGATACACGTCTGGAAAGGGATTCAAATGATGGACTATCTTCACGAGCTACCGCAATACAGAGAATCAAAACAGGAAAGCGACAAGAATTCCTTGAAACATTTACTAAAAATCTTGTATCAAGCGAAAACTTCAAGAACAAAGAGTTAATGTCGAAAATTTATTCTATTATTGAAGATAATAATGATGAAGGAATCTGTGGTGCTCTTCTCGCACTCGCTACTCGATCCGATAATGTAGGAGCGTTTAAAAACTGCAATATGCCCGCTCTTGTAATAGTTGGTGAGCATGATGTCCTGACTCCAATAGAAGCAGGTATAAAAATTAAAGAGGAATTCAGAAATTCTGAAATGCATGTGATAAAAGATTCAGGTCATTTGAGCAACATGGAAAATCCTGTGGAATTTAATAGATCTCTTAAAGGTTTTCTTGAAAAGCACAATGAATAATACAATAGATTGAGAAGCATAAATGTACTTGGAGTGAATGTGAATGACTACGGAGGAAAAGGAGCACCTCTCCTTTTCGTCCACAGTTTTCCTTTATCGAGCAAGATGTGGGATGAACAAGTCGCATATTTCACTGATAAATTCAGGGTTATTACTTACGATACAAGAGGACTTGGCAAGAGCAGCTCGAATGACAATGTCTTTTCGATGGAAAAGCTTGTTAATGACTTTTTCCATATTATAAACAGACTGAAGCTATCCAAAGTAAATGCTGTCGGTCTTTCTATGGGTGGTTATACGCTCCTAAGAGCAGTTTTAAAAGACGCCGATAGATTTCATTCGATAACTCTGGTAAACACAAAAGCAGATAAAGATGAAGACGAAGAAATATTAAAAAGGTCTTCACAGATTATTAAGATTAAATCGGGCGGCAGAGTTGCTTATCTGAATAAACTTATACCAAATCTAATTCCGGAGAACAAGAAAGAAATATCGGAAAAGGTTAAGGAAATTATCAGGAATAATACTAACGAAGGCATTTGCGGCAACCTTCTTGCACTCTCAACGAGAATTAAAACACTTAATCTGGTTAATAAAATAGATGTATCTGTTCTTATGATATCGGGTACAGAGGATAGAATAAATTCTTCGGATCAAATGGATATGCTTTTCTCAAAATTTTGCGATAACAGGAATAAAAGTACATTTACCACACTATTGAAGATGACAAACAGCGGGCATTTGTGCAATATGGAGAATCCTTATGAGTTTAATAAAATTCTCGAATGGTTTCTTAATGGGATTGAAATTAATTCTTAAATAGGATATATTTTTGCATACATGGCGGGTATAGCTCAGTTGGTAGAGCGTCAGATTGTGGCTCTGAATGTCACGGGTTCGAGCCCCGTTATTCGCCCTCTTCACTCCTTTAGCATTTCTTTAAAATAGTGGGAACTTTTTTAGTTTCTCAATATTTCTTTAATTATTCTTTATTTAATTTTTCGGGAACTTTTATTTTTTAGATTTTCACTTGATTATGTAAACCGAAATAATTAGTTTATCTATCTATGGCGAGAAAGAAAGAAAATAGCAAGAATAAAAAAGCAAATGTACTTCCGCCAAAAGACGAACGATTAGCAGATTACGACGAAGAGAATGAAAATGAAAGTCAGGAAGAGGAAGAATCTGGAATTGAGGGATATCTTAGCGAGGAAGAAGTAGAAGAGCTTAAACGGGAATTTGAAAAAGAAGCATTACCGCACATCGGTATATTGTATAACTATGCTTTTAAAATGACCGGAAGCCAGGATGATGCCAACGACCTGTTACAGGAGACCTATCTGCGAGCATACCGTTTTTTCCATAAATTCGAAAAAGGAACCAATTGTAAAGCATGGTTGTTTCGTATTATGAAAAATTTGTTCATTAACAATTACAGGAAGATTCAGAAAACTCCAGGTCAGGTTGATTACGATGAAATTGAGAATTTCTTTGAGACGATAAAATCAGATCGGCTTGATTCAGCAGACCTTCAAGAGAAAGTATTTAACAACCTTTTGGATGATGAAGTCACGAGAGCGCTTAACACTTTGCAGGATGACTTTAAGACAGTCATTATACTTTGTGACCTTGAAGGACTCAGCTATGAAGAAATTGCCGACTTTGTTCAGTGCCCCATTGGTACAGTACGCAGCCGTCTACACCGGGCAAGAAAACTACTTGCTCAAAAACTTTACAACTATGCTAAAACCAGAGGCTACGACGTAGAGAACGCCGTAGTTTGATACTTCCTTCTTCAAATTATTTAATGATTACACAATACGGAGAAAATAACGTTGATTATACACTTATAACTGCATTCATAGACAATGAATGCAGTATTGATGAGAAAGAATTTGTAATAAGGCATATTGAGTCTGATTCAAATTTCCGTATGCATTATGAGTTTGAAAAAGGATTCACGGCATACTATAGAAAACACTTCAGAAAATCGCAGCCCTCAGAAGACATTATCAAGAAAATAAAGAATAACATCGATTCGGAAACCAAAAGACGCAAAGAACTTATCAAGAAAAACAAGGATCATAAATTCACAGTTTACTTTTATCTTTACCCTGTTGCAGCCGCACTTGTTCTTTTCCTCGGTTATTATATTTATAATTCTCTTTATACGCATGATTCAGACTTTGTTCATCTGTCTCATGATTTATTTTCTAAATACGAGAATAATGAGATACAACTGCAGCATGTCAATTCAAACGCATTGGAACTACAGAAAATACTGAGCGGTTCAGCCGGATTCAGTGTTTTCGTACCCGAATTAAAAGATGCTGTATTAATTGGAGGTACAGTTAATGAACTTAACGATGAAAAGGTCGTCCATTTCATTCACCGTAAAAATGACAAGCTGATATATACGATGCAAATGAACAGAAAAGATTTAATGGATGATGACAAACTCGTTCTCCACAAGAATCACAGACAGGAAATTGCAGACGGTCATAACTGGATTGAATGCGAGAAAAATAATAACGATTGTACTGTTATTTGGTTTAGAAATGGAGTAATTTGCTCGAGTGTATCAAAACTCGATGCGAAAGAAATAGCATTTGTCTTAACTAATTATAAATAAATTAATGAAAATCTTAAATCTAATTACTGTAATTGCAATTCTGTTTGTGATTTCTTCATGCGGTAAAAAAGAAGAAGCACCAAAAACAGAGCAAAAGAAGACAGAAACAACACAACAGCAGAATACATCTTCCAATACTTCTGCTTCATCATCTCAGATATTCAAGATTTCGGCAGTTGAGGAATCAAAATCTGAAAAATTACTTCCAAATGTAACCTGGGATGAAAACGGCAAAAAGGTAACACTTGCAGACCAAAAAGGGAAAGTACTCTTAATAAATTTTTGGGCTACATGGTGCGCTCCTTGCAAAAAGGAAATGCCGGATTTATCTTTAATAAACACAGAATTAAAGGATAAGGATTTCAAGATGTACGGAATAAACGTATTCTTTAAAGGTTCGCCGACGATTGAGACCGTACTGCAGCAGATTCCTGTATCTTATCCTATTCTCGACGGGAACGATGAAGTCGTTGCCGCATTTGAAAAAGCGATGGGCTCAAAAATGGAAGGAGTGCCAACAACATTGATAATTGACAAAAACGGGAAGATAGTAGATACAATGGTCGGTATGAGAGATAAAGAAACATTCATGTCATCAATTAAAAAGTATTTATAAATACAATTATAGTTTTCCGCAAAACCCTCTATACAAGAGGGTTTTTTATTGGATATTAACGATTTAATTTGCTATTTTTGGTAATTAATCTATAAATGAAATATAAGGTAGGTATACTCGGTTCAACCGGGTCGATAGGCCAAAATTCCCTGGAAGTTATAAAGAACCTGCGAAAAGAAGGATTTGATTTTGAAGTTGTTTTCATTAGCGGAAACAGCAGCATATCAATTCTTAAAAAGCAAGCCGATGAGTTCAAGCCGAAAACAGTTTTTATTAATAACGAATCTTCTTTTAAGGAAGCGAAAACATCGGGTGTTTTTAATGGCACAGAACTTCTAAACGGCGAAAAAGCATTAAACGAACTCGCAGGCAGGGATAATTACAATATACTTATAAATTCATTTGTCGGATTTGCGGGTACTTTGCCTACTATTGCTGCAATTAAAGCAGGAAAGAAAATAGCTCTTGCTAACAAAGAAACTATGGTTGTAGCTGGCAAGCTTATTAATGAACTATGCGCATTATACCACTCAGAAATAATTCCAATTGACAGCGAGCATTCAGCAATTCTTCAATGTTTGATGGGCGAGAAAATGGAAAACGTGAAGAAGATTATACTTACTGCTTCGGGAGGACCGTTCAGAGGTTATAACATAAACCGTCTTAAAGATGTGACCGTTTCACAGGCTTTAAAGCATCCAAACTGGAACATGGGGAATAAAATCACAATCGATTCAGCAACAATGATGAATAAAGGGCTTGAACTGATTGAAGCAAAATGGCTCTTCAAAGTCAGCCCCGAGATTCTGGACGTTGTAATTCATCCTCAGTCTATTATTCACTCAATGATAGAGTTTCACGATACATCAATAAAATCCCAGCTGGGGATTCCGGATATGAAAGTGCCTATTCAGTTTGCACTGACTTATCCGGAGAGAATAAAAACGGGATATCCTTCTTTAGATTTAACAAAAGTAAAAAGAATGGACTTTGAAAGTGTTGATTTAGAGAGTTTCAAATGCCTCAAGCTTGCATACGATGTGATGAAACTTGAAGGGACATATCCTGCTGTTCTGAATGCTGCAAACGAAATTGCCGTTGACCTATACCTTAAGGAGAAGATAAAATTTACGCATATTGCTGATATAATAGATGATTCTTTATCAAAACATAAGTCTGTTGATACATTGAGTATAGAAGATATTATTGAAGCAGATGCACACACAAGGAAGAATTTAGCAGCAAAATATTATTAAATTTTTATCAACTTTTAATTGTTAATTACGTATAGAAACTAAATTAATTATGGAAATACTAAGCACAATATTTTATTTTTTAATAGTAATCGGTGTACTGGTTTTCGTACACGAGTTCGGACATTTCTTCGCTGCCCGGGCAACAGGAATGAGGGCTGAAGTTTTTGCTTTCGGTATGGGATACAGGCTTTTCGGATGGAACAGACTTGATGGTTTTACTTTCGGAAAGCTTAAGAAGGAAACTGAAGAATCTCTTGGAAATCATACCGATTACAGAATTTGCGCATTCCCTATCGGGGGTTACGTGAAAATTCCGGGTATGATTGATGAAAGCATGGACAAGGAATTTATAAACAAACCTCCTCAGCCTTGGGAATACAGGGCAAAACCGGTCTGGAAAAGAATGATAGTAATAACTGCGGGAGTAATAATGAATATATTTCTCGCATTCTTAATTTTTTATTCACTTTCAATTTTTAAGGGCAAAAGCCTGATTGACACTACTACGATAGGTTATGTGGCAAAAGGTTCTACAGCTGCAGAATTCGGTATTCAGAAGTACGATAAGATTTTATCAATAAACAACCAGCCCATTTCATACTGGGATGACGTACAGAGCGCTCTATACATAGATAATCTCGGTGAATCAATATCAATTGACCTATTAAGAAATTCACAAAATATAACTGTAAAGATTCCAAAAGAGAAAGTAGGTATACTCAGCGATAAAGCGTTTGGGCTTTATCCGGAAAAAATGTATCCTGTGCTGAACGGCACGGTATCAGGAAAACCTGCTGAATTTGCGGGACTGACAAAAGGAGATAGAATTAGTTATGTTTCCGGACAAAAAATTGATAACACTCAGGAACTAATTGATAACATAAAACTGAATGCCAATAAAGACGTTGAGATTAAGTGGATGCGCAACGAAACAGAGATGTCTTCACTAATTTCTGTCGGAGCTGATTCTACAATAGGAATTGATATTGCGACAAAATATGAAGGTACTGTAAAGGAAGTTAAGTATAATGTAATTACTGCAATTCCCCGCGCTTTTTCGGATATGTATTATTTTGGGATAGAAGTGTTTTTCAAATCGATTGGTAAAGTGATAATCGGAGACATTCCTTTTAAAAAAGCGATAGGCGGACCGATTAAAATTGCACAGGCATCAGCCCAGTCTGCAGAAAGCGGATTTGCTGCTTTCATAGGATTTGTTGCATTGCTGTCTATGTCACTGGCAGTTATTAACATACTTCCCTTCCCTGCACTAGACGGCGGACATTTTGTAATACTTGTTTGGGAAGCTGTATTTAGAAGGCCTGTACCACATAAAGTACAGATTGCATTACAGAATGTTGGATTTATACTTTTAATTGCTTTGATGTTGTTTGTAATCTATAATGATATAATTTCGATAAAATAATAAGATTTTGTACTTAAATGAAAAAGGCGGGTGATTTCTTACCCGCCTTTTCTTATTGCATTCTAAGCAATTTTGCCCAATTGCCTTTATATTCTTTTTGCTGGAAAACAGTATCCGGTTTCCGGGTCTCTTCTTTTGATTTCCCTGATAAACTTATCATACTACTTTCGTAAAGTCTACTGAGTTCTCCCTCTATTTTATTAAATACATCGCTAATCTCAGTTGTTTTTTTATCAAAACGACTATTTAATTTTTGATTCATTTTTACTCCTTTTTATGCAATTTATTATACAACTATCATGCCAAGAAATTATGCAGAATAGGATTAATTTTAATAAGTTTTGAGGCTAATTCAAAGAAAACATAGTTAATCGACTAATATTAGAGTTGATGAACTATCTTTCAAAGGTTAGTGATTAGAATTTCGCATTAATTCCGAATGTAGGCAGTATAGGAAACATTCCGGTTGTTCTTTGAGTAATTTGTAAATTGCTGTTCAGGTTATAATCATAGCTCAGGACATTTTTTCGGTTATACACATTTATGACATCAAGGTAAAAAGTCCAATCAGCGTTCCAGAATCTTGCGAATGCAGAAAACCTCAAATCGAGCCTATGGTAAGCGGGTTTTCTTGAAGATAATCTGTTTTCATCAGTTCCGTAGTCAAGATTAAAAAGCACCTGATTAGAAAGAGGATTAACGACCAGAGAATCGTTAAGAATTCTCGGTGTAATCCCTACGGGTTCAGTAAAAGGAAAATTGCTCGCATAATTCCACTTCACACCGATTTCAAACCAACTGTTCACCCTATAGTTCAAGACGATATTTATATTGTGTGTCTGGTCGAACCTGAATAGAGCTTCAGATCCGTATCTTTGACGTGTCGCTTTTGAGTATGAATAGTTTATCCATCCGAATAATTTTGTTTTTGGACCAGTGTATTTTCTTTCGAGACTAATTTCAAACCCGTATGCATCTCCCGAACTCGCATTCACTGGTATGGAGGTAACAGAATCCACCGCATACCTTTCTGCCGACCTCACCCAGTTTAAAGGATTTTTCAGATAATTCGGGTCATTATTCGCCGGGTCTAAAGGTGTAAATTTGTACTTATAAGCTGTCAGCCTCTGAGATGTAATCAAATCGTCAAATTTCTTATAGTAACCCTCAACTTTAAAGAGCCATGAATTGTCAATCCATCTGTCAATGCCGAGGACAAAATGAATTGCTCTTTCGGCTTTAAGGTCTGTCACCTGAGGATTTTCGAGGTCATAAAAGTTCTGGCCGTCAACTAACTTTTCGTAACCGGGTGATTGATAGTATAGTCCGACAGATGTTCGCAATGTAGTCAGTGGATCGAAAGCATACCCGAGGTTAATCCTCGGTGATAAATATATTTTACTCAACAATGAATAATAATCTGCTCTCAGAGAAGGCTGAATAAAATACTGCTTTCCAATCTCAAACCTTGCCTGTCCGTAAGCACTGCCTCTGTAATTATCCTTTCCTTCAATCATAAAATCCTCAAGCAAAGACCTTGCGTTTGTGAATGAATTAATAAAATTTCTGAAGGCATCGTCAAGGTTAAGAGTGTATATTAAATCATTTCTTATAACATCTACTCCCCCGCCGAATTCGTATTTAATCCTTCCTGAGACTAAAACAGACCTATTACCAAGCGATATTTTCCTGAATGCATACTGCGAGCTGAATCCGAAACCCAGAAGCGCTCCAATAGCTTTTAAGCTGTCTCGCTGTCCGGGAGAGAGTCCTTCCCTGTCAATCAAAGGATCGAGTATATCTCCCTCAAACTGATTATCGCCGCTGTTTCTGTACCATGACAGAGTCGTTTTGGAAATGAACCTTGGATTCGGATTGTAATGCCAACCGATTGAAAGCACATTATTTGTAGTTACGTCATTGACCGCAACTGAGTCAGGGTCTGACCTTTCAGTGCCCGGGACAATATCCACCCCGTCCCTCGAAAATATTCCGTTAACCAGAAACCTGTGTTTCTCAAAAGGACCGAAAGCAAACTTAAACTGAACATCCTGAAAAGCCGGAAATGAAGAATTGTCTGTAATGAGACCTGCATTTCTTGCAAACGGACCGAGAATTAAGTCGTAATAAGTTCTCCTTGCGGACACAATCCATGAACCTGGAATTTTCAGCGGATTTCTTCCCTGCATTACGACATTTGCATTAGCTATATTAACATTAGCGAGTAAACTAAACGGTTTATCTGAAATCCCCTCTTTATTAGTTACGTCAAGTACTGCAGAAAGCCTGTCGCCGTACTTTGCGGGAAATCCGCCTGTTATTAGGTTAATATCGCTAAGAGTTTCGGGATTGAACATACTTACGAGTCCATAAAGTCTGTAAGGATTGAAGATTTCAACTTCATCCATGATAATCAAGTTCTGGTCGGGTCCCGAGCCTCGAACGACGAGCTGTGATGTGAAATCATTCGGAGCAGTTACACCGGGTAATGATTTTAAAGAACGCATCACATCCTCAAGACCACCGGGTAAAACCTTAATGTTTGAGGGTGAGACGTTAAACCAGCTCGTTCTTAGGTCGCTCTGGCTTTGCTTCTGACCGAATACTTCAATTTCCTCAGTGCTGAACAGTTTTTCAGTAAGCGTAATATTTATTGTTACATCTGATTTTCCAGTGAGGTCAACATCATCCAGCTCGAAGATACCGTAATTCTCAAGGTTTGCATTAAGTTTATAATTTCCTTTCGGAGCGAGAATAGAATATTCTCCTGAAGTGTTTGATTTTCCCCTGAATATATCGAATGTATTCTTATTTAATATTGAGATTGTTACGCCGGAAAGTTTCTTGTCTTTTGCGTTCGTTACAATCCCCTTTATTGTGCTAATGCCTGTGTCGGTTTGAGCGAAAACACTACCCGTAAACACGATGCTCAGTAAAACGACAAATATTATCCTATAAAGTTTATTCATGAATGTTTCAATTTAATGTATATACATACAAACGAATATACACTCACTTAAGTTTCAGATGACAGGAGATTAAATGCCCCTTTTCCGTATGTACTTCAGGATACAAAGAACTGCATATTTCCATCGCTTCCCTGCACCGAGTAACGTAATAACAGCCTTTAGGTTTGCCGGTTGCAAAGGGTAGCTCGCCTTTTACGACTGCACTGATTTTCTTCTTCCCAACATCTGGTATTGCGTCCATAAGTGCTTTTGTATAAGGATGAAAATAATTACTGAATAATTCTTCTGTTTCAGCCTGTTCTACAATTCTGCCTAAATACATTACGGCTACAGAATCGGATACGTGTCTTACAACGGATAGATTGTGAGAAATGAACAAATACGTGAGATTGAACTCCTCTTGTAAATCTTTCAGAAGGTTTAAAATCTGGGATTGTATAGAAACGTCAAGAGCAGATACCGGTTCATCACAAACAATAAACTCCGGCTCAACAGCGAGCGCCCTTGCTATAGCTATACGCTGCCTTTGTCCACCCGAAAATTCGTGGGGGTATTTATTTACTGCTCTTGAACTCAGACCTGCCTTGTCAAGCAGTTTATTGATGTAAACAGAGACTTCCCTTCCCTTTCTTATTTTATGAAACTTAACAACTTCATTTAAAATACTTCCGACCGTCATGCGAGGATTTAAAGTCGAATAAGGATCCTGAAAAACTATCTGCATCTTCTTCCTGTACGGTATAAAATCCTTTTCCGCAATGCTAAGAATATCTTTTCCGTCAATAAGAATGTTACCCTCATCACTGTCTACTAACCGCAATATGCATCTGCCTATGGTAGATTTTCCGCATCCAGACTCACCTACAAGTCCAAGGGTTTTTCCTTTAGGTATTGTGAATGACACATCATCAACCGCTGTAAGTACATTCTTTGGTTTTCCAAAAAGTTTCCGTTCAGTATACCGCTTAGTTAAATTTCTTACTTCGATTAGATAATTTTGCATTTAATAAATTAGTAATTATAAACATGTCATACAATTATATTAACAATAAATCTTTGGAAATAAAGTTAAGGTCTGATATAATTCCTTCGAATAAAACCGTTGTTAATATTCATGTATAGTTAGAATTTACGGGCTGATATTAACAGCATAATTATTTTTATTTCTTAATGAAAAACCATTTATATGAGATATACAGATGCAGATACATAACTGACATTAATAATAAATACTCGTTTGCAAGTATCCACACAGCTATCCAAATTAACTTGGGAACTCAAATAAACATTCATTTACAGCCTAATTTGGACAGATACCGTGTTTATTTTATCATTTTCTAAAACAACCCCTTATTCAAATATATTCGTATGCATTCCGCTGTCCAAAACAATTACTTTAAATTTTTAATTTGAATAGATGTGAATCTCCCAAATTTCGATATAAAATATTTTTATTTCATTATTCACTAAAAAATCTTATATTTATGTTTTATCATAATCCATCTAAATCGATGAAACATAGATTTACAACCATATTTCTGGTAAGTAATGATAATGCCGAAACAAAATTTTACACTGTAAAAACAAAGCATGTTGAGAAGCTAAAATCTTACGCAAGAACGACTGCAATAGCGCTTTCTGTACTGCTGCTGTCTCTTGTGCTGCTCGTGGTTCTGCTGAAAGTAGCTAACAATGAAATATCAAAACTGAACAACAATGTACTGTCGCTGAAGAGCGATCTGAAGATGCTTGATTCTCTCGAGATTAAGAAGAAGGTTAACGACATTGACCAGAATATAAACGACATCAACAAATACCTTATTGAACGCGGTATATTCAGCAAAGATAATTCAGGGGGTCCCGCGGATGATGAAAATCCAGATATAAGAATTTATGAGTTTTATCTTGATAAGACAACCACTATTTTAAATACCGTTAGGAATGTACCTATCGGTTTGCCGCTTATCGGGGAACACAAATCATTTTTTGGTTACCGTTCAAACCCATTCAGCGGCAGAGGTTCAGAGTTTCATAAAGGGCTTGATATAAAAGGTGAAATCGGAAACCCTGTGAAATGCACGGCGGGAGGAAAGGTTATTTTGTCTGATTATGACGGCGGGTACGGTAAATGCGTGGTTATTGACCATGGAAACGGACTTACAACAAGGTTTGGTCATCTTTCGGATTACAAAGTGAAATCGGGCGATTTTGTAAATGCAGGTGACGTTATAGGTTATGTTGGTTCTACGGGAAGGTCAACAGGACCACATCTCCATTATGAGATACGATTTAAAGAAGATTACGTGAATCCTGAAGAATTTTTAAACATTAAACAATAGTATTATGTTCGGAAAAAAAGAAGCAGAGAAACCGGTTGAAACATATACATCACCGGCAAGAGTTCAGAGTGCACAAATCCGCACACTCATCAGCGAAGGCTGTAAATTCGATGGAAATTTATTCTCGCCGGGCACGACTAAAATCGACGGAATAGTAAAGGGTAATCTAACCGGTGAAAGCGGACTTATAATTGGTGAAAAAGGATCTATCGAAGGTGATATTATGTCGATTGACGTAACAGTTTACGGTCACGTTAAAGGTAATGTTAAAGCTGATAAACTTGAAGTTAAAAAAGGGGGCAAGGTTTACGGCGATGTTAAGATTAATCAACTTGTCATGGAACCGGGAGGAGTGTTTACGGGGCATTGCAATATGAACGAGGAAAAACCGCAAGTTAAAAATGAAGCTTTCAATATCCCGAAAGAGATAAAACCTGAAATGAAAAAAGAGGGTAAAATAGACGATAACGTTCAGATTAAGAAGTTCGGGTAAAAATCTGTATTGACTCTGATTTTTCTTTTGGTATTTAGCATTCTCCTGACTTAAGAATTAGATATGATTAAGATTATATATCTATATTTAACAATCATATAATTATTATGGTTAGCTTTGTTTTCTAAAGTAAATGTTTAAAGTAATCATTTGTTAATTTTATATATTATGAAGAAAATTTTCACTTGACTTTTATTTATATTTTATGCAATTTTAATTGAATTTATAAAGTGTAATAGATTAAACATGAATGGAAACAGACAAATATTTAGTTTCATAACTTCCATTTTTGATTCAAAAGACGATTGTCTTCCTCACCTCTGTAAAATCAATAATTTACTCTAACTAATGCGTTTCAAATGCGTTTCTCATGCGTTTCTTATGCCTTTTTTAAGCGTGGCTCTCCTTAACCTAAAACCAAGCCCGCACCTGGACTGTATTTATACTAATAATATACTATTCTAAACCATTATGGCTAAAGTCAGGGATCAACATTTAGGAGTTTTGCAGGACAAACTTGGCTCTTTTGTCTCGAAAATTAGAAATGGAAAATCTTATGTTGCTTCCGCACCAACAGATTATAAAAAATCCACGAGTGAAGGATATCTCACAAATCAATCAAAATTTGGTACTTCTGCACGATTTGCTTCAGCTATAAATCAATATCCTAATATGAAATCGGTTTGGAAATACAGTGAAAACAAGGGAAGAGATGCTTATTATAAAATTCAGTCTGAAAACAGCAAATCTTGCGGTTTAAATCATGTTAGCATAAAAGCAAAGGTAGTCCCCTGTTTCAGTCACCAACTTTTGATAAAGAAGGTACTCCTTAATTCTTCTGAACTTGAAATTACTTTTCAACTGGATAAGTCATTGCCGGAAATGTTTTTCCCTCCTTATAAAGCATATCCGATTTTTCACCTTGGTTTTCCTGAAGATTTTGTTGATTCAAGCCGAAAGAAATTCCATCAGTTCCTATCTCTTAAAGAAGAATTTACCGAACCTTATATTAAATCACACGGTGAGTACAAACTTATTTTTTCTGTCGATTTTAATGACCTGAAATTAGTTGAAGATTATAACCTTATAGTTATCTTTCTTGCACTCGTATCTGAATTAGATTCTACAACACATATTGGTGTTTGCTCTGAAGGATACGTCGCAAAGGGGAATGATATATATATTAGAGAAGCTTCGTCAACAGAAAGAATCAATGAAGCAATTAAAGCGTCAAAAACACCAAAAAAAGAACCTCAGAAAAAACTTGAGATACGAATAGTGTAAGATAATTGGGTCTCAATGTGAATTAAAATGTTTATCCCTCCTACCGACTTTTCAAAATTCTAAAAAAGAATCACATCAAATTCTCTGTACACGGAAAATAATTATTATAGTAAAACAAAACTTGCTAATCGAATGTTTAAATGATTAAACCACTTATTAAATAACAGCATATGAAAGAAGCAGGTAAAAATATAACATTATTATAACAAATTAATTGAATTTTATACACTTTGCAAATTATTGTCTTGTACAAAAACTGCCGTTTGACCACGGGATTAAATATTGTATATATGATTGAAAACAATTATTTTTGATTAAGGATATTCGTTAACCTCGTATCATATGTTTAATAGAATGGAATATAACTATATACTCAAAAATATTTTAAAAACTATAAAAGTATCATGAAAAATTTAAAAGTATTACTTACGGCAGCAATCGTCATTTTACTTGTATCGGTTGCGAATTCACAAACACCTATAAAGCTCAATTTAACAGGCGGAGCAAGCTTACCGGTTGCAGCATTCAGCGACATGTATAAAACAGGATTTTCAATAGAAGGCGGAGTGTTTTATTCAATTCCTATGGTTCCCGTTGATTTAACATTGACGGCAGGATACAATCAGTTCACTTACAAGAACGAATATTTCACAGACCTTGTAACAACTAACCTTGGAGTAGGAGTAACCGGTTTTAATCCTTCATGGAACGCTGTAGACATTCCACTGATGATAGGTGCAAAATATATCATCCCTGCTAAAGGAATTTCACCATACATATGGGGTGAAATAGGAGTTCATTTTCTAAGTTTCAATGACAGGCTGACAGGCCGCGTAATCGGCAACTCCTCCTCTCCAACCGAAATCAGTTTGAACGGTGCGACAGAATCGGGCAAAGAAACAACATTCGGATATGCAATCGGAGGAGGTATTACAATTCCTATAGCCCCAAAAATCGGAATAGATATTAATGTAAAATTCAACGGTAATACGGGAATATATGCAAAAGCATATGAAGTATTCAGGAATTCAAATTCGAAGTTTACAAATCCTGAAATGAAGAATATGGGATTTATGACAGCAAGAGCCGGTATATTAATCACGTTATAATTATTTTTTAATTGAAACGAAAGTAAAGATGACAAAAAGCTGATGATGTAGTTCTATAAACATAGAATAGGTAACAAAGCCCTGTAGATTAGAAATTATCAGGGCTTTTTGGTTTATTATTAGGTCCTATTACAAGAATTAAGAAATGAAAAAACATTTGGGTATAATGGTACACATAGTTTGAGTTGTAAACAAAGAAAAGAAATTATCACGGTGAATACAGCGATGCAAGAGCTAAAAATAAAGTTAGATATTACCATAACAAACACAGAGATAATCACGATAACACAGAGAAAAATAAATCAACGTTAAAAGCAACAGATTTTATTCTGTTGAGAACACATAGAAGAAAAGAATACAAACAGAAAAAGCTGATTTGATTATGATGTTCACTGATTAAAAAAGAGAAAAGTGCGTACGTCTGGAGTAAACGGAAAGTTCTAATGAATCGGATTATAAAACTTGCGTTAAAACGAAACAGTTTTCAGATGAGATAAGAAATGTAACTATATTAAGAATATTATAGTTATACATTTTATCGAATGTTATTTAAGGGTGATTCTGAAGAATTGAATAGAGTAGGTTTTGCAATTATGTTAACGTAGATTTTTACTATAAGCATATAAGAAATAATCTATATGGATTAGATCCCTACCAAATAATATAGGAAATGGTGGGATGAGGAAGGGAAATGAAAGAGTATTATAATAGTAATGTGTAATATGAAATGGCCGGTATGGAAGTATGGGGAAACTTGATGTTGTAATATTTGTTTTTTGGCTTGAAATAGACATCATTTATTGGTAACATAAGTGAATGAACTCGTATAAAAGCTCAAAAGGACCGCACTCAAAAAATAGTTCACAGAATAAAGAAAATTCAGAACTCTATGCTGCTTTGGAGATGTTTTTCACAAAGAGTACAGACCTAATGTGCATAATTGATTCGAACGAATATTTTCAGCTGCTTAATCCGGCATGGGAGAATGTATTAGGTTATTCGAATGAGGAGCTGAAGAGCAAACCTTACTACGAATTTATTCATCCTGATGACGTTCAATGGACCAGAGAATTAGCTGAAGAGGATGCAAAAGCCGGTGCATCTGTTACAAGTTTAATAAACAGATACGTAGCAAAGAACGGCTCGATTGTCTGGCTCGAATGGAAAGCATCGATGTTTCAAGACGGTATCTCGGGTTGTGCTGTTGCGAGAGATATTACGGAAAAAGTTATAGCCGATGCGAATTCCAGGAATGAGAAAGAAAGGTTTTACCGTTCATTCAATCTACCGTTAATAGGCTCTGCAATTACGTCGGTAGACAAACAATGGCTCGAAGTGAATTCAGAACTGCAAAAGATGTTCGGCTATACAAAAGAAGAGTTAAACAAATTAACCTGGGCTGAATTAACGCATCCCGAAGACCTGCAAAAAGATGTTGATCAGTACTACAGGCTGTTTACGGGAGAAATAAACAAGTATTCTCTCGAGAAAAGATTCATTAAGAAAAACGGGGATATAATCTGGACGATAATGTCTGCCGGATGCGTAAGGAAAGAGAACGGCGATGTTGACTACATAGTTGCAAAGCTACAGGATATTACATCCCGCAAGAAAGCTGAGCTCCTGCTTGAAACGAGTGAAGAAAGGTTCCGCAGGGTAATTGATGCAACGGAAGATATTATTTTAAGATACGGAAAGAATTTCAAAATCCTTTACGTAAATCCGTCCATAAAGAAATTCTGTAAACCATCTAATGATGAGGTCAAAGACAATTCAGATGAAAGCAAAGCCATCGAAGAGATTACAAAAGCATTGCGCACTGAAATTAAGAATGTGTTTGATAAAGGGAAGTCCGATAAGGTGATAAAAGAAATGAAATGCGGCGATGATGAATTTGTATTCCAGTGTTTCATAGTACCTGATTCTGATGAATCGGGAGAAATAACGTCGGTACTGACTACATTAAGAGATGTAACAGAAATTCACAGGGCAAATGAATACATAAAAGAGCAGGCAGAGTTTCTTGATAACATCGTTAAAGGTGCAAGCATAGGTTCGTGGGAATGGAACATTCAAACTGGAGATGTGAAGATAAACGAAAGATTCGCTGAAATATTAGGTTATAAGCGGAGTGAACTTGAACCCTTCAATATTGATAATTGGGGGAAATACTTACATACCGAGGATAATAAGACAGCAAAAGCCGCAATCGAAAGAATTCTTAGCAACGTTACGTCTGAATTCAGGCAAGAAAGCAGGATGAAGCATAAGAACGGGAAATTGGTATGGGTGCTCGATATCGGTAAAGTTGTGAAATGGAGTCCCGTCAAGAAACCGTTAATAATGGCAGGAATAATCATCGATATAACTGTCAGAAAGAATGCTGAAAAGGCACTGAAAGAGCAGGAAAAACTGTTTCATGATATATTTGAAATCCATGATGTGATAAAAATAATCATTGAACCCGGAACGGGAAACATCTTTCAAGCGAATTTAGCAGCGTGTAAATTTTACGGATATGAAAAAGATGAGCTGGAAAGGATGAATATAAAGGATATTTTCCTTGTTAGCGATGAGGATATAAGGAAAATGATTAATAATATCAAGGAGGAGGAGATAAAAGAACACAGGTTCAAGTTAAAGCTTTCTTCAGGAAAAGTCAGAGAGGCGGAGGTCTATTCAAGTCAAATACTAAAAGGCGAACGGCCACTGATATTTTCAATAATTATTGATGTTACGGATAAGAATAAAGCTCAGCACGATCTGAAGGAAAGCGAAATGAACCTCAGGAAATCGAATGAAGAAAAGGACAAGCTATTTTCAATTATTGCACATGACCTACGCGGACCATTAGGCAGCTTCATGAATTTATCAGAATTAATAAGCGAATCACTGCCTACGCTTACGAGAGAAGAATTAAGCAATTTCATTAACATAATGAAAGGTTCCGCTTCAAGCGTATATGACCTGCTTGACAATCTTCTCGAATGGTCGATGGTAAAAAGAGGAATGGTTGAAGCAGAGAAGAAACGATCAGGACTTCTGAATGTACTGGAGCCGACTTTAAAGAACCTGAAGGCAGAAGCCACGGCAAAGGAAATAAAATTCAATTATTCCGTTCCGAATAATCTGACTATATTTACGGACGATAGAATGCTGAACATAATAATAAGAAATTTCGGAGCGAATGCGGTGAAGTTTACTCCTCATAAAGGCGAAATTAACGTGACCGCTTCAAAACAAAACGAGAATGAGATAATAATTTCAGTCACGGATAACGGAATTGGAATGAGTAAAGATATGATTAAAGACCTCTTCAAAATAGATGCACAAACAGGCCGCAAGGGCACTGATAATGAGCCAACAAACGGATTAGGGTTGATATTGTGCAAAGAATTTGCGGACAAGTTAAACGCAAAGATACTGATTTCAAGTGAAGAAAATAATGGGAGCACATTTTCGATAGTATTGTCTGAAAATTAAATGGGTATGGAAGATAATACTGATAGAAGGGATTAATGATAATGATATGCCGCCACTACGGAACTGTAAAACATTAGAATCCAGTACAAAATATATTAAATTGCCGTATTCCAGATTTTGCCGGTTTTTATCTTAAATCAAAAATTTTACAGCAGAAGCTTAAAAACAATACCGGGAATCGATAAGATTCCCGGCTTAAAAGTAAACCTGCGATTGTCAGTCCAAGAAAACAATCGAAAATGATAAACGGAGTTAGAATTAAGAATAACTGACCTGAGAATCTTCGACTTCCACAGGAATGACAAATAATTAAAACTTACAAGAATAAATTATTAGAAATTGATTTTAATTTTATTTATTTGCGGTCAGTTTCATCTCGATTTCCTTTTCGCTGCCACTCCTGATAACCTTTAGTTTAAGCAAGTCCCCTACCCTAAGGTCATTCACTTCTGTAATTAAGTCCTGCTCATTCCTTATCATAATTCCGTTTGCCGATATAATCACATCCTCGGGCTTCAGACCGGCATCGTCAGAAATACTTCCTCTCTGCACCTGAGTAACAACTACACCGTTCTTATTTTCGAGACCGAGATACTTTGCTATCTGGTCATCAATTCCCTGAATCCTGAATCCGACATTATAATTTCTGTCAATCTTGCCGCTTGATTTCAGCTCATCAAGTATTGCTTTAACACGGTTTATTGAAATCGAAAATCCCACGCCTATACTCCCCTGACTGAACTGTCCGCCTGTATAAATAATCGTATTCATTCCTATTACTTCACCGTCTGCATTTATAAGAGGTCCGCCTGAATTACCGCTATTGATTGAAGCGTCCGTTTGAATCATATCCTTGTATGCACGTTTCTGGTCTGCGGTTACTTTCATGTTAAGAGCACTGACAACTCCCACCGTAACAGTCGGTTTGTCATTTATTTCAAAAAGTCCAAATGGATTTCCAAGTGCAATTACCCATTCTCCGATAATAATATTGTCAGAGTTTCCGAACTTTACGGAAGGAAGTCCTGACTTATTAATCTTAAGAAGTGCAACGTCTGAAACAGGGTCGGAACCGATAAGCTTTGCCTCAACCGTTTCGCCCGTTGTCAGTGTAACTGAAATCTTCGTCGCATTTCCCGCAACGTGGTCATTCGTCAGAATGTATCCATCTTCAGAAACGATAAACCCAGAGCCCAGCCCGCGAATTGTCTGCCTTTGCGGCGCCATCTCTCCGAAGAACTGCCTGAAGAAGGGGTCGTTCATAAACGGGTCTCTCACTTCCCGAACTTCTTCAACGTTAATACCTACTATTGTGTTGCTGACTTTTTCGATTGCAAGCGTAATCGCCGTCTGCCTGTCCTGACTTATCTGTTCATTCTTCTGTGTTTTATCAAATGCAGCTGTGTTAAGATTATTCGGTGACTGCTTAAAAAACTTAGTAAACAGCACACCTCCTGCTATAACTCCTGTAATTAACAAAAGCACTGCAACAACTGCCGCCGTTACTTTTACCTTAACTGAATTTGCATTAATACTTAATGTTGACATAGTTTTTATTTACTTAAATGTTTTTTAACTTTTCTGATAATTTCTTCATCATTTATTTTATATTTACGCATAAGTTCTTCCATTGTTCCGCTCTCGCCGAATGTATCCTCAACCGCAACGTAATCCATCTGTGTAGGTCTGTGTAAAGAAAGGACCTCTGAAACCGCTCCGTAAAGCCCGCTCTGCTTCTGATGGTCTTCACAGGTAATTACTAAATTTGTTTCTTCCGCTGCCTTTACCAATGCCTCAACATCAATCGGTTTTATCGTGTGAATATTTATCACCTTTGCATTTATTCCATCCTTCTCAAGCTCTTTCGCCGCCTTCAAAGCTTCCCAAACCAAAAGCCCGCTCGCAACAAGAGTTACATCCTTGCCTTCCCTGAGTATCTGAGCCTTTCCGAGTTCAAACTCTTCATTTACATTGGTAAAATTCGGAGTTTTATCCCTGTAGAACCTAACGTAAAAAGGACCTTCGGTCTCAACGCATTTCATAATTGCTTTATACGTCTGATTGTAATCGCAGGGCGTAACAACAGTCATGTGAGGAAGAAGTCTCATCAAACCGACATCTTCAAGCGACTGATGTGTTGCACCGTCAGGACCAACCGAAATACCGCAATGCGAGGCACAAATCTTCACGTTCATTTCACTGTAAGCAATCGACTGGCGAATCTGGTCGAAAGGTCTTCCCGTCGCAAACTCACCGTATGCAGAGGCAATCGGAATCTTACCCGCAACCGCTAAACCCGCTGCAACGCCCATCATATCAGCTTCCGCAATCCCTACCGAAAAGAACCTGTCAGGATAAGCATCACGGAAAGCATTCACTTTAACGGAACCGGAAACGTCGCCACCCAGCACAACTACATTCGGGTTTGTCTTTCCAAGCTCCATCAGTGCATCCGAAAACGCCTGACGTGTTTCTTTCATATCAGGATTTGCAAGATTAATATGTTCAACCTTTTTATCTTTTGGTTTCAAATCAGATTTTTCAGTATGTAATTTCATTCAAAATATAGTTTAATAATTTATAAAATTCGTAAAATTGTAGAAAATTTTAAAGTCGAAAGAGACGATAATATAACATATAATTAGTATTAATAAATCCGTATTCAAGTAAATTTCCCGTACTTTCTCCCCTTCCCTGTCTCTATTTGTCATTCCATCATGTTTGTAGATGGAATCCAGGAATGGAACAAATATTTTAAACAAAATTGCTCTTAGTGTAACTCAAATCGTAAATGTGATCCGGCGTACTTCCAGTTTGAGGAAAAAGTGAATCCCCGATAAAAACATTCTTGAACGACAAAAAAATAAGGGAAGAACGGCAAGAGTGATGGATGCATTACTCTTTGTGGAGGTGATGTGATTAGATCCCCGATAAAAGCATTCGAGGATGACAAAGAAAGGAAAAGCAGAAAAAAGGATGTACGCCACGGCGCATCTTTGGTTTGCATTACCCTTTGTGGAAATGATGTGATTAGATCCCCGATAAAAACATTCGGGGATGACAAAAAAAGGGAAAGAGCGGCAAACAGGATGGGTGCATTACCTAAAAAAGAGCAGGCGGGAATAAAAACAGGGGTAGATTTTGTTTTGATAAAAAAGTACTTGTATAAGTATCTTGGAAGAAGAGCATATCTCCCCTATTAGGCTTTTGGGGTATGACAAATTAAAAAGGTATCTGCGCAGAAGCGCAGATACCCGAGATTTTTGCAAACTTTGGAAATATGATAAATTATGGACTATTTAAAATAAGGTCCATATAGAAACCATATTATTAAATATTATTTGATTAATAACATACGTTTTGTATCGCTGAAGTGTCCTGCCCTCATTTGATAGAAGTAAGCACCGCTTGATAAATTATGACCATTGAAATCATAGGTATAAGTGCCCGGTGATTTAACTTCTTCAACGAGGACTTTCACTAATCTTCCGGTGATATCATATACTTTTAAATTCACAAGACCTTGCACCGCTACAGTATATGTAATTTTAGTCACCGGATTAAACGGATTAGGATAATTCTGGTATAACTTATATGTTTCGGGTGTTGAGGTAACATTATTACCGTTATTAGTAATAATACATCCGAGAGAATCAGTAAGACAAAAGAGTTTTGTTGTTGTTACCGTTGATGGATAGAATCCTCCCGGTATCCAGATTTTCACTTTGTTATTGACTATACTTGAAGAAATTGTTCCCCAGTAGTTTGATGCAGAATTACTTCCTCTTCCTGTTAATATAGTCGGAAGCCACATAGAATCGGATACACTCCAGATATAAATCGAATCCTGTGCAGACGCTCCCGGTGTGCTTTCGCCCGCAACGAAATAGAATCTGTTATTAACTGCATGTCCTCCGGGTCTTGAATTTCCCGTGCCGCGGACAGGAACGTCTACTGATTGCGTCCAGATAATATTTTCAGCAGTATTTCCGATTGTTCCAATCCAGAAATCCTTTCTGAAAGTTCCTGAATATCCGGCCGCTACAAATAATTTATTTCCCTGTATTCCACCTGCAAAAGATCTTCTGCCGTTTCCGGAGGGTAATGAGTCGGTAGCTCTGCTCCATGTGTCTGAGTTTGGTCTATAGATTTGAATACCTTTATAATAGGTACTCCAACCGCCCATCATGCAAAATATAACACTATCACCCCAGGATTCAGCGACATTTCCCGTAACAGGAGTTGGTATATTCGCAACAGCAGTCCATCCCGATACAACATCGTATTTATAGACTATATTATCGGCTGCACCGGTTAGCGTAATACTTCCGCCTCCTATATAATAAAGATTATTTCCGCATTTGACAAGATCGCCGCCTACTTTTGGAGTTGGCAAATCCCTGCCCGGGCTCCAGACGCCTGTATTTACGGCGTACCTTGTAACAGTAGTGCTTGCGGCAGGATTTGTCCCTGAACCAACAATAATTGAACCGCCCGCAATGTAAAGTGTATCGCCAAGCGTTGCTGAGGCATGTCCCCCAAGAGCTCCGCCTGAATATTGCGGAATCAGACCGTAATCACAAACATTAGAAGGGTCAACTAAACTTCCGGCAACGGGAAGTTCGACGTTCCATGTAGCTGCAATTTCTACAGAGCTTAGTGCACGATTATAAAATCTAAATTCATCCAATAAAGAACCCACAGGAATACTATTTGCAGTTCCATAACTCCCTACTTTAAACGGAACGATTGCATTCAGGTTTAGCGGTGCTTGCAGCACTGATGACTGGAATGCACCATTTAGATAACAGGATATTGTGGCTGTAACAGAATCATAGACGAAATGGACCACGCTTGGTCCAGGCAATACTCCGGTAACGTTTACATTTGTTATACCATTGCCTCGAAGCGTGATATTGCTCGTACCCGCTGCACCATTTGTAAAACATCTGAAACTTGTTGTAATATCATTGCCAAATAAATAAGAAGTACCCGAGGTAATGTTACTAATCCACAGCGAAATTGTCCAGCTTGAGGTTCCAAGGTTCATATTCCATCCGGAATTAACATGAGTGGAAGTTCCAGTTCCGCCGTTACCAAGCAAGGCATTACCAAACTGTCCCCCGCTCCCCATTGACATGTTTGATAACTGGGCATCAGTGAAGCCCTGTCCCGGAACTGCCAGATTAGGGGTAGTTGTGGTACCCGTATTAAATTTGTAATAAAGAATTTCGGGGACTGAATAAGATTGAGAATAAAGGTTTGAAAAGATGAATGTAACAAAGAAAACAAGCAAAAAAAGTGTTTTAAAGTTTTTCATAATATAAATTTTAGTTAAGAAAGAATTCTATAAAAATTTATTTATATATTTGCTCTTAAGTTTAAACACGGTCAGGTCAAGATGTGGTAATGTAAACTGAGTAAAAATATCTTCTATGAAAGAACGTTATATTCTATTGGTGACAATATAATTATAAATGTAGTAAGTAATATTCAAAAATCAAATGGAAAAAGGTATGAGGGCGGTTATGAGTCACAATAAAAAGAATCGGGACGCACAGAACGCACAGTCAAGTGCTGAAAGAAAAAGAAAAGCAGCAAGCAGGATGGAGGCATTACCCTTTGTGGAAGTGATGGAGTTATGAAGTGATGGAGTGAAGGAGTGAAGGAGTTATTGAGTGAGGAGGCTATGGAGTTATGAGGTTATGGAGTTATGAAGAGCAGGAAGCAAGATTTATGCTTTATCATTTTTATTGGAGTATTCATTAATTAATTTGGGGAAAATAATTTTATGGATGAAAATAAAGTGCGGTTGACGCAAATGGTTTCGACGGCGGGGTGTGCAGCTAAGATTTTTCCGTATGTGCTGAAGGATGCACTGAAGGATGTGGATTGGTTTAGGGATGAGAATGTTATAGTGGGATTTGACGGGGCCGACGATGCCGGGGTTTATAGGATTTCGGAGGAGCTTGCTCTTATTCATACGACTGACTTTTTCACGCCTGTGGTTGATGACCCGTTTACATACGGGAAGATAGCAGCGGCGAATTCTCTGAGCGATGTTTACGCTATGGGCGGGACACCGCTGAACGCACTGAATATCGTTGCTTTTCCGCAGAAGCAGGATTTAGCGATTCTGAAAGATATTCTCGCTGGAGGTGCCGAAAAAGCACGTGAGGCAAGATGCCCAATAATCGGGGGTCATTCGGTTGATATTGAGAATATTCTTTACGGCCTTGCGGTTACGGGTACGATTAATCCGAATTATATTAAAGGCAATGATACGGCAAAACAGGGCGACGCTCTTATTCTTACAAAAGCACTTGGGACGGGTGTTCTGAATAATGCAGTGAAGTACGCAAGACCCGAACAACATTTTATTGATGAGCTAATTGATTCGATGTGCCGTCTGAATCGAGACTCCGCAGCCGCAATGGTAAAGCACGGAGCGAATGCCTGCACAGATGTTACGGGATTCGGTCTCGCGGGTCATGCAATGCAACTCGCGAAAGCATCGAATGCTGTTCTTAATTTTTATGTGAATGAACTTCCACTTTTAAGGGGTGCGCTCTGGGCTGTGGGTGAGAAGCTGTTAACACGCGGGGATAAGTCGAATAGAATATACACGAATGAATTCGTTGTTAATAAAGGTACAGTCAACACACAAAAAGAGCATCTGCTTTACGACCCGCAGACTTCGGGAGGGTTGCTGGTATCAATTACTGAATCACGAGCTGAACAACTATTGAAGGAGATTGCAGATAACGGAGATGAGGCGGCAAGGATTGTGGGTTACGTCACGGTTCCCGATAATGATAGTAAAGCGGGTACAATTGTATTTAATTTCTGAGAATGCTTTCTTTCAAATCCGATAAAGAAGTTTTTGATTACGTAAGAACGTTCGATCTTTGCGGGCTAAAGCCACTTTCCGCACAACTTGAAAAGTATGCATTCAATTTTATTGATATAGATACCCTGCTTGAACATTTATACGATGAGGATACGCTGATAGTGGATGCGCGTTCTGAGAAGGAATTCGGGGAAACTTCAATACCGACTGCGGTGAACTTTCCAGTGCTGAACACGGAAGAGAGGCACAACGTAGGGATTGTTTTTAAAAACTATTCTGACCTTGCTGCGGTTGAGCTTGCGGTGCAGTATTCAGCGAAGAAGGCAGAAACGCTGAATGACTTTCTCGAGGAGCACGGTGCGAACGACAAAAACATTTATGTCTATTGCTGGAGAGGCGGAGGCAGGAGCAAATACCTCAGCAAAATGATTTTTGACGCAGGTTATAAACCGCATTCACTGATTAAAGGCATAAAATCGTACAGGCATAAAGTTAACGAACTCTTTACTGCCGAAGTATTCCCGAATAAACTAATCGAAATAAACGGACTGACAGGCAGCGGCAAGACGGAAATAATTAAAGCACTTCACGGAAAGCTCCCTACACTCGACCTTGAAAAAGCCGCAAGGCACTTCTCTTCACTGTTCGGGTTCATCCCTTATAAGATAAGAGGTTACTCCCCTGTTCATAACCAGACTGCTTTTGAAAACAATGTGTACGCGGAGTACGTTAACAACAGAAATATATTCGGCGGATACGAAACATACATTGTGGAAAGCGAAAGCCGGAAGGTCGGCGATTTTTTTATACCGCTGAACCTTTACGCAGAGATTGAAAATGCAAAAGTTATTAACATAGAGACATCGTTTGAAAACAGAGTAAAAAGACTGAAGACGGATTACTTTGAGTATTCAAGCGGCTATGCAGATATGATTAATATATTAAAAACCAAAGAGAGGTTTTTCAGGAAAGAGATGAGCAGCGTGCATTATGAATCGTGCCTTGATGCACTGAATAAGGGGAATGCGAAGGAGTTTATTTCGGTTATGCTTGAAAAGTATTATGATGTGAAGTATAAGAATAAAGGGAAGAAACCTATTGCTGTTATAAACAACGGTGATGCGAAAGAGGCGGCTAATCAAATTATGAGGATTTATTCAGATATCGAAGGTCTTTCCGAACTTTAGAATTTTGTAATCGTACTTCTTCCTGATTTTATCCATATTCTTCACAAGGGATTTAAACTTGTCTTCGCGGATGAACATATCTTCCTGCATGCTGCCGTCATCTTCACGCAAATCACCAAAGCGTACGCCGATTAGCCGAATCTGCTTGCCCTTTCTGTAAAGCTTATCAAAAAGTTTAAGCGAATCTTCGTAGAAATCCATTTCGATGTTTGAAAAACGCTTTACGATATGCGACTTCTGATTAACGGAAAAATCAGCGTACTTTACCTTAACAGTAAGACTGTTTGAGATGATATTCTTCTTCCGCATTCGTGAACAGGCGCGTTCGAGTACAAGGTACAATTCCTTTTCAAGATAATTCCTGTCGTCGGTATTAAAATTCAGTGTTGTTTCCTTTGACAACGATTTTTGTTCATAGTCCTCGTATGTGTTGATTTCCCTATCGTCGATTGCATTTGCCACGTTTAACAGATAATCCGAATGCATTCCTATAACATTCTCGTAAAAACTTTTGTCATGATTAAGTATATCTCCGATAAGAAAGATTCCGTGCTTATTCAGATGTTTCAGAGTTACTTTCCCCACACCCGGAATCCTTTGTACGGGAAGACTGTGAAGAAAATCCTGCTCCTCTTCTTTTAGAATGTACGTAATTCCGTCGGGTTTATTTTCTTTTGAGGCAATCTTAGAGCAGACTTTATTTGAAGAAATGCCTATTGAACATGTTATATGCAGTGTCTTTTTAACCTCGCCCTTCAGCGAAACAGCCAGTGCATAGACATCACCTTTGAACGGGCGCAGTGTGTCAGTAACATCAAGATACGCTTCGTCAATGCTCATCGGCTCAACGAGAGGAGTGTATTTATAGAATATTTCCCTGACACGTTTTGAATAATCGGAATATATTCCGCGTGTGCCTCTGATGAAATTTCCCTCGGGTGCAAGCTGAAGTGCTTTGGCAATCGGCATTGCAGTGCGAATACCCTTTTTGCGTGCAAGATAATTCGGACAGGATACAATACTGCGTAAATCGCTGCGGGTACCTCCGACTATTAGTGGTTTTCCCCTTAAATCAGGATTTACTGCTTCTTCGCAAGAAGCAAAGAAGGCATCCATATCGACGTGGAGTATGTATCTCGGTTTTGACATGCCTTAAAAATACTCATTCGTAACAAAATATGAAGTACACGAAGTTTAACATTATCACTGATTTTAATTTAAAGAAGATTTAAATTGTGCTTTAATATTATGGTATCGAAAGAGCAAATATCGGAAGCCCACGACAGAATAAGTCAGTATATTCATAAAACGCCTATTCTGACGTCTTCTCTTTTAAATGAAGTATCAGGTTGTAATCTTTTCTTTAAATGCGAGAACTTTCAGAAAATCGGTGCATTCAAAATACGGGGTGCTATGAATGCCGCATTGCAGCTGCCCCCCGATAAACTCTTAAACGGATTAGCGACACATTCATCAGGAAATCACGCACAGGCAATAGCTCTTGCCGCAAAACTACTCAATACAAAAGCTTACATTGTGATGCCCGATAACTCTCCCGAAGTAAAGATAAATGCCGTGAAAGGATACGGTGCGGAAATTACTTTCTGCAAGCCGAACCTGAAAACAAGAGAAGATACGATGAATACAGTTTTGAATAGAACAAGAGCAGAATTTATACATCCGTACAATGACGAAAGAATCATCGCAGGTCAGGCAACTTGCGGCAAAGAATTAATAGAAGATACAGAATTATTAGACTTTGTTATCGCCCCTGTCGGCGGAGGAGGGCTGCTTTCAGGGACTTCCCTATCGGCAAAATACTTCGGCAATAATATCACTGTGTATGCGGGCGAGCCCGAAGGTGCTGCCGATGCTGTTCTTTCGTTTAAATCAGGCAAAGTTGAAAGTGCACCATTTATAGATACGATTGCAGATGGTTTGCTGACAACTCTTGGTGATATTACGCTGAATATTATAAAAGAGAATGTTAAAGATATATTGCTTGTAAACGATAATGAAATAATATCCGCTATGAAAATGATTTACGAAAGAATGAAAATTGTAATCGAACCGAGTGCTGCTGTGCCGCTGGCAGTAGTTCTTAAGAACAAAGAAATGTTTTCAAGAAAGAATGCCGGGTTAATACTTTCGGGAGGTAACGTTGATTTAAGAATATTCTCAATAATTTAAATTCTCTTTATCTACTCCTAAATGACAGAGCGCAAAATCGTATTTTACAGGGTCAACAGGGTCAAACTTCTTTAGCTTTTCGGTTAATTCAGTCGCAAATTTAATGTCTAGCGACTTTCTTTCTACAATTTTATACTTTCGTGCTATTTTATAAACGTGTGTATCGACGGGCATGATTAATTTTGAAGTGTAAATTTCTTTACTCCATAATCCTGTATCTACTTTATCTTTCCTTACCATCCATCTCAAAAACAGCAGCAGCCTTTTGCATGTTGACTTCCTTGATACAAGAGGAACAAGATATTCAAATGATTTACTGCCTTTGGCAATGTGTCTTATTTCCGGGGTGAAACCGTTCAGAGCATTTATCACATTTTCATCATTTTTGTCGTAATACTTCCGGAATAAATTCTTAAGACTGCCGTATTTCTTAAGAATAACGGATATTGCATGTATAAGATCAAAGAAATCCTGTGTGGAATTGAACCTGTAACGGAAATCAAGACCCGCTTCTTTACTGCTTCTATTGTAGTTGAGGATAAATTCAGAGACGTTTAAAGAAGTGAATTCGAGAACCTTGCTAATGAAGTTATTAATCTGTGTAATATTGCCGTAACAGTAACATGAAATGATAAAAGCGAGTACTTCTTTATCTGATTTGGTTTTGACTTTATTAAGTTTCCAGACGGGGTCTTTTGAGCTTAAGTGTTTATTATATTTTACATAATATGAGTCTAATAACTTCTTTGTTATTATAGCAGATACAGGCATTTACTTAATGCAGTTTTCATATATGATTTCATGTAAATTATTCACAGTTGCATCTATCCATTTTATACGTTTATCAGCATTAAACCACGTTAATTGACGTTTGGCATATCGCCGGGTATTCATCTTTATTTTCTCTATCATATTTTCCTTGTCAATTTCTCCTTCTAAATATTGAAAAACTTCTTTAATGCCTACTGTGTTCAGTGAATTATGAGTTTTATAAGACATATTTCTGTGCCTGAGTTCCTCAACCTCTTTGAGTAATCCGGAATCAAGCATTTTATCCACACGATTATTGATTCTTTCATAAAGCAATCCCCTATCCATTTTCAGCCCGATTTGAATACTTTCAAAATCAGGTTTCACGTTATTCATCTGAAACTCAGAAATCTTCTTCCCGGTAACATAATATACTTCAAGCGCCCTGATAACGCGTCTGAATTTTCCTGAATCCATTTTTGAAGCACTTTCAGGGTCAATCTTTTTCAATTCGTCATACAGTACTTCTCTGCCTTCTGATTTTAATCTTTCATTGAGTCTGTTTCTTATTTCAGATGAGTTAATATCTTCGTCATATAATCCATCAATTAGTGCTTTTATATAAAGTCCGCTGCCGCCGACAACGAGTACATTCTTTTTCTTTCTAAGTGTTTCTTTTATAATAAGCCTGGCTTTCTTTGCGAATAAGCCTGCATTGAATTCATCAACGGGTTCAAGTTCATTAACGAAATAATGTTTCACATCCGAAATTTCTTCTTTTGTTGGTGCACACGTAGCTATCTGAATGTATTTATATACCTGGCGCGAATCAGCTGAGATAATTTCAGCATTTAGTAATTTTGCCAATGCAATGCTGACAGCTGTTTTACCTGACGCAGTCGGGCCTACAATTACATAGACTTTATCTATTATATTAGATTTATTCAGAATTTTAATGTATTTTTGTTAATAAAATAGTAAATTCTTTCTTATTAATTAATAGCATTAATCACAATGAAAATACTTATTCTCCTTACACTGTCTTTACTTTTATACACGAATTCCTTTGCATTCGAGAAAACAGACACAACTTTTAATAATGACCTTAATAATGACGGTAAAACTGAATTAATCAGTATTAAAGTCAATGAAGAAGAAGGAACTTATGTTTTAAGTGTTAATGATTCTAAATTCTTTCATTTAGCTGAGTCAACATCCGACCTGAGAGCAACGGTCGTTCGTATAAACTATGCTAAGTACTTAATGGTTATGAACATGGCTTACTATGGATTCGAAACCGTTCTGTATGAATACGACAAAAAAATTGACAGCATTGGTCAATTTTGGTCACTTGATATACCGGTAGTAGAGGAAAGCGGAATAATTAAAGTTAACAACTGGATGGGATTCTGGAGTGCGGACTATGAATATCATATGATTGACAAAAAACTAATCCCTATGTATAAAACAGAATATACTATACCTGAAAACGTAAAAGAAAACGACATCAAGACATCGGCAAGTTTATTTTTGAGACCGGAAAAGAGTGAATCTTCAAAATCGAACATTGAGATTAAACCAAACACACAGATATTCATTATAAAAGCTGATATTCAATATAAATGCAAATCCCCTGATGAATGGGAAGATGGCTGTAATTGGTATTACATAAAAAGCAAGGACGATAGAACAGGGTGGATTATGCTAAAAGATTTTCAAGACAAAGTTGAAGGTATTCCCTGGGCGGGATAGTTAATCAGTTAAAAGGGAAATAAAAAGTCTCTTACAACCACTTATAAGAGACTTTTCTAAAATGTTTTTGCTTTATTAATTTAGGGAAGAAAAACCGCGCATGAAATTACAGTAGTCCAGAGACCGTACTTATCCCCTTCAGCTGATTGAGTGACGTTGAATGTTTTGAATATTTTACCGCTTTGTTTATAAACCTGCTCACGTTCGTTCCATGCTGTTTCTGTGTCAAACTCAACACCGAGAGTAGTAGCAAGCATCGTTGCTGCCAGATCCTCAGCATATTCACCTGAAATCTTTTCAGTTTCACCGAAAGGATGGTGTTCAGAAATGTATCCGTAATGACTGTCATCTGACGGTAGTGCCACACCTATTGAAGTAGCGATAAGACGATTAGGTTCGTTTGTAAAATTCCTTGCCATCACACAATACGTTATATTACCGGGTAAAAGCAGCTCCATACCCTGTTCGCGGGAAATTCGTTTACAACCGGGCGGATATATACTGGAAACCATTACAAGGTTTAACCTTTCAATACCTGCATGCCTTAAAGCAAGCTCAAAAGACTGCAGATAATCTTTATGTCTTCCTACACCTTTAGTGAAAAATATTTTTGTTGGCTGAAACATAACACCCTCCTCTCGATTGTAATTTATTAAACAGATACAAACTTATATAAAATAAATTTAAAATATAATTAATTAATTCTTACTTCATTTTCACTTTCAGGAATTTTCTTTTCCCGACTTTCAAAACAAAATCTTCAGAATAATTTAACACAAGATTAAAATCATCTATCTTTTCACCGTTGATCGTTACACCACCCTGTTCTATAAGTCTTCTTGCCGCTGCGTTAGAATCCGCCATCTTATTAGATACTATAAGATTAATTAGCTTTGTGCCTTTTTCTTTAATTGCTATTTCGGGAATATCGTCCGGAACTTCCTTTTTAATGAAAATTTTATCGAACTCTTCGATAGATTGTTTAGCGACTTCTTTGTTGTAATACAGTTTAACGAGTTCGTATCCGAGACGGCGTTTAAGGTTGCGCGGATTTGTGTTCGGGTCTTCAAGTTCTCTTTTAATTTCCATAAGTTCTTCCGGTTTAAGACGCGTTGCGAGTGTAAAATACTTAAATATAAGGACGTCCGGAATACTCATCGTCTTACCGAATATATCCTTTGGCTCATCTGTAATACCAATATAGTTGTTCAATGATTTACTCATTTTTTCAGAGCCGTCTGTTCCTTCTAGTAGAGGCATCAGCATTACTATCTGAGGTTCCTTGCCGAAACGCTTCTGCATATCACGCCCGACAAGATTATTAAACTTCTGGTCTGTTCCACCGAGTTCAACGTCGGCATTTATAGCGTAAGAATCGTATCCCTGCATTATAGGATACAAAAGTTCATGCATTGAAACTTCTACCTGGTCACGCATACGGTTTGTGAAGTCATCTCTTTCAAGAATTCTCTGGACGGTAAACTTTCCGAGAATTTTAATAAGCTCCTGCAGGTCAATTTTACTGAGCCATTCAGAATTGTATACAATCTTTGTTTTATTTTTATCGAGTATGCGTGATGCCTGTTCGAAATAGGACTTACCATTCTCGCGGGTTTCTTCAAACGTAAGCTGGGGACGTGTTTTCTTCTTACCGCTCGGGTCGCCTATCATGCCTGTATAATCTCCCACTATCAGAATTGCAGTATGCCCAAGGTCCTGAAATTCTCGGAGTTTATTAAGAACAACTGAGTGCCCTATGTGAAGGTCGGGAACAGATGGGTCGCATCCAAGCTTTACGTTAAGGGGATTTCGTGTCTTAATAGCTTTTTCGATTTTCTTAGTTAATTCTTCCTCGGGTATAATTTCAACTGTTCCCTTTCTGAGGATATCCATTTGTTCATTCAGTGATAAAAACATATCAGTAATTTTTTAGTTTCCTTTCGGTTTCCCGGTTTTTTATTGTTTCCCTCTTATCATAAAGTTTCTTCCCTCTTGCGAGTGCTATTTCAACTTTAATTTTTGAGTTCTTAAAATATATTTTTGTTACGATTAATGTCAGTCCAAGTTCTTCGAGCTTTGCTTTCAACTTACGAAGCTCTTTTTTATTCATAAGCAGTTTTCTTTTCCTTAGAGGGTCATGATTGTTCAGGTTTCCATACTTATACTCATTTATATGCGCACCTATAAGCCAGAGTTCATTGTTTGAGAACCTTCCGTATGCATCTGACAGATTTACCTTTGCCTCCCGGAGGGATTTTACCTCTGTACCCAAGAGTACAATACCAGCTTCATACTTATTCAGGATTTCGTATTGAAAATTAGCTTTTCTATTAGTTCCTATTATTTTAATTTTATCAGTATCGGTCAATTTCAACGAATAAATAACATTTAAATTATTTAATAACTTTTGTAAAATCAATTTAAATAATGAAAATAAAAGCATTCACCGTTAATCCATTTCAGATGAATAGTTACGTCTATCACTGCGAAAACACGCACGAAGGAGTATTAATAGACCCGGGATACCATACTTTTCATGAAAAGGATGTTCTTCTAAAGTACTTGCATGACAGCAAAATAAACATCAAATTCATTCTGATGACTCACGGACATGTTGACCATGTTCTAGGCAACGGTTTTGCGGTAAAGGTATTCGGAGTTGATTCTTATATACACAAGGATGATTTGTTTTTGTATGAGAATGCTAAAACACAGGGAGAATTTTACGGAATACAGTTAGAGAATTTACCTACGGTAAGTAATTTTATTGCAGAGGACACTATTGTTAGAGTTGGGGAGAATGTGCTGAATTTCATTCATACTCCGGGACATTCTCCAGGGGGAGTCTGCATAACGGATAACAAAGAGAAAGTAATATTCTGCGGTGATGTTATCTTTCAGACTTCAATTGGAAGAACTGACCTGCCCGGAGGAGATTACGACACCCTGATACATTCAATAAAGCACAAACTCTTTGAGATTTGTACGGATGAATACGAATTGTATCCCGGTCATATGGGTAAGACCAGCATCGGTTATGAGAAAAAGTACAATCCCTTTTTACAGAATTAATCAGAGATTAATCATAAAAGTGTAAATGATAGAACTAACATCATATTCAAAATCACTATGTTTATACGAATTATCGGCTATAAACCGAATCATATAACTATAGAACTCGCCGTTATTATCTTTTATTGTAGTGTAATAGTAAATCTTTTCATAGGTGTCTTTATCCTTGTAATCGGCAGACTTACTTTCGTAAGATTCATTGTCTGATTTAACGTAATCGCTTATTCTTTCGGGTATATTAAGGTTAAAATCCTTTTCGAACGTGTATATAAGGTCGTCGATTTTCTGAGGTGAAGCAAATTTAAAAGCTATAATAGTAGCGGCAACTTTTGAATTCTTGCTAAAGCTGTAAGTTATCACATCTTTCTTATCGGTTTCTACTTTTGAGACTTCTTTCCATTTATTATCGAAACTAATTTTAAATTTATAGCTGTTGTTATCTACTTTAATCTGAGAAAAAACCGGGGTAACAAATAAAACTGCGATAAGTATTAATATGTATTTCATTCTTTTAATTTAATTTTGATTTAAAAATCTGGTATTCATCATGATAAATACCCTTAGTTGAATCGTTAACAATCTTATTCTTCTTCATCTGGTCCTTAACATTTTGAATCCTATCCTGAGGCAAAGGGTGTGTGGAAAGGAGACGATCGAATCCTCCACCTACAGTTCCTGCTTTCTGCTGTTTTTTGAGAATGCTATCGAAGAAATACTGAATACCGCCGGGATAATATTTTGATGTCATCAGATATTTAATCGAATAATTATCTGCTTCTTCTTCATCTGATCTGCTGTTTGCGAGAAAACCCATACCCACGAATAAGTTTGCAGCTATTTCGACAGCGGCATTAGGATTGTTTCCCAGTACAATACTCATGAGCATACTTATACCGTAATACGACGTTAAACGCTGTGTCATATGGCGTCTTTCGGCATGAGCAATCTCATGGGCGATAACACCTGCAAGAGTTGCTTCATTATCAACAAATTTCATCAGACCAGTGTAAACATAAATAAATCCGCCTGGTGTACAGAAAGCATTAATAATTGTATCGTTAATGACCTGAAACTTATAAGGAAAAACATTTTTATATTCAATTTTCGGAGAAGAATTAAGAATGTATTTACCGAGGTCTGATACATAGTTTGTGATGTCGGGTCTATTAGTTAACAGCGGAAATTCGTTAGGTTTGTTATGAATTTCCTTGTCCAAATCCTCCCCCAGTTTTACATCGTCGGCAGTTGAGAATAGATTTGCACCGCAGCTGTAAAAAATTGAGATTGAAAATAACATAAATATCATCACAAATGCAGAAAGAGGTATTATTTTGCTAATTTTCATCATAGTTGAAAGATAAATATTTCTATAATGTTTTACAATAATAATGGCAATAATGTTCCTGAGGTAATATTTGGGATAATATAGACACGTGGGTGTAGCAGGTAAAAAAATGAGGATATTGTACAATGAATACCTAATAGTTGATACCACAAAATATTAAAGAATGAAAAGAACAAAAGATTTTTACTACAGAGTACCCAGAAGTCACAGAGAACTAAAAGCTAAGTAACATAAATTAATGATAAAAACTTTAACGCAAAGAAGTACCACCTCATAGTGAAAGCCACAAGCACGGAAAAGATTTTACCACTGAATACACAGAGGTTTTCACAGAGATCAATGAGAAAATATATGAAATAATATAACGGTTAAAAAATTATACCGCTAAATTAGATCAGAGATCAAAGAAAAGAACAGAGATGAACGTGCAAAGCATAGAGAGTTAATAGAACAATTTCACGAAGTAAGGGGCTTATTTAAAACAAAGAATACGATTTACAATGATAATAAAAGAATTATTTATTTTTAAGGACAGATTACAAACATAGAACTACGTTACGAAGAAAGAATTTAGAAAATGGAGTTCAAACACAGAATTGGGACTGATTTATGTGTGTTATTTTAATCGGGAAAGATGGTTCCCGATTATAGTATTTCGAGAGCTTAATGAATTGAGAATGACTGTATTTATTGATATTTTTAAGATTTTACAAATATATTATTTCATTTTTATTTTCATGAATGAGAAAAAGAAATTACTTGTTATCGCATTAGGGGGGAATGCTTTATTAGATTCTAAATCCAAGGGTACGATTGAAGAAAGAGAAGCTGCGTCGGACCAAACGGCTGAGCAGTTAATACCTTTATTGAAATCTCCGGAATATGATGTCATACTCACACACGGAAACGGTCCTCAGGTTGGAAATTTACTGATTCAGCAGGAAGAAGGTTCTTCAAAAGTTCCGCCAATGCCGCTTGATGTATGCGTTGCAGAAACACAGGGAGAAATTGGTTATATACTTCAGAAATCTCTACAAAATGAGTTTGAAAAACACGGGATAAGAAAACAAACATTAGCGCTGCTTACTCAAGTTATGGTTGATGAGAAAGATCACGCTTTCGAAAATTTAACAAAGCCTGTGGGTCCATACTATACACTTGAACAAACCAAAGATATTCTAAGAACAAAAAGCTGGAAATTCAAGGAAGACCCGGCAGGCAAAGGATTCAGAAGGGTTGTTGCCTCGCCTAAACCGATTTCCATCGTTCAAAAGAATATTATACACGACTTAACGAATAACGGATACATAGTTATTTGTGTGGGCGGAGGAGGCATACCCGTTTATCACGACAGTAACGGAAACCTAGCGGGAGTTGAAGCTGTTATTGATAAAGACCTTGCTTCATCTCGTCTTGCTATAGACCTTAAAGCCGACCTGTTTGTGATTTTAACTAACGTTGAACAATGTTACATTAACTTCCGTAAACCGAATGAAATCAAGCTGAGGGATTTAAACCTTGATGAAGCTACTACATATTACGACCAGGGACATTTTACAGCGGGAAGTATGGGTCCGAAAGTGCAGTCTGTCATTGAATTTGTTCAAAACACCGGTAACAATGCTATAATAACGCACATTGAAAAACTATTGGATGCGATTGAGAACAAAGCAGGTACATTAATTCACCAATAAGAATAGAAAACTTAAATAACATATATGACAAAAGCACAAAAAAAGTTTGATGCACTAAAAAGTCTTTCATGGGAAGAATTTTATAAATTAAAGCTGGATAAAAAGCTGATTTTCTTTGAGAAAGACGGCAGAATTTTCGACTGCCTATTCGCTCAGCAGCTCACACCTGAACTTTTAAACGATTTGTTTGAAATTGCAAATAAAGTTAGAAAGATTTCCAAATCGGAAGAGGGTCTTGATTACATGAGGACACTACTCTCGCATAAAAGGGCAATGCTTTATTTCGTACAACCTTCGACAAGAACTTTCATTTCATTCCAGAGCGCCTGTTACATTCTTGGTTTACAGGTTAGTGAAATACGTTCTACTTCTACATCATCTGAAGTGAAAGGTGAAACTCCTGAAGATACTATACGGACTTTCAGTTCATACGCAGATTTAATTATAATGAGACACTTTGAGGAAGGTATGGCCGAGAAATCAGCATGGATGCTGAACAAGACGAAAAGACCAATAAGCATAATAAACGGAGGTTCGGGTAAGGACCAGCATCCTACACAGGCTCTTCTTGACATGTACACGCTGCATCAGTCATTCCTAGACAAAGGCGGTATAAATGGAAAAACGATTGTTATGGTCGGAGATTTAAAGAGAGGCAGAACAGTACGTTCTCTTACATATCTCCTTAAACATTACAAAGGAGTCAAAATTGTTTTCGTTTCTCCCGAGTACCTCAGAATAGGCAATGATATAAAGCAATTCTTAAAGAAACAAAAGATGTATTTCAGAGAAACATCGGACCTTGTTAAAGTGCTTCCCGAGGCTGACGCGGTTTATATGACGAGAATTCAGGATGAATACGATGTAAGCGGTGAATCTCAGGACATTGATTTTTCAAAATTCCATTTAGAGAAAAAGCATCTTAAACTTATGAAGAAAACAGCAATCATCATGCATCCGCTCCCAAGAAGACAGGAAATAGATGTTGCTATTGATGACGATCCAAGAGCAAAGTACTGGAGGCAGGAAAGAAACGGCATGTGGGTCAGAACAGCGCTTATAGCTTACATAATGGGAATTAAAGATAAAATCTTAAATATCTAAATTGTTCTATGGCTAAAAAAGAATCAAACATTAATCCAACTGAAATCAGATTAAAAGAAATTGAGAAGGAATTAGCCGAGCTTAAATCGGAAAGGGATTCACTGATTGCACATTGGAATCTCGAGAAAGATCTAATTAAAAATATAAGAAAACTTAAAGAGGATACGGAAAGGTTAAAGCTTGAAGCAGACACACTTGAAAGAAACGGAAATCTTGCAAAAGTAGCGGAACTGAGATACGGAAAAATTCCAGAAGTTGAAAAGTCCATAATTTTAAAATCTGAGGAATTAATAAAAGTACAGTCGGAAAAGAAGATGCTAAAAGAGGAGGTTGATGCAGAGGATATTGCCGAAGTGGTTTCTAAATGGACGGGAATACCCGTAAACAGGATGCTCGAAAGCGAGAGGATGAAATTGCTTCAAATGGAAAAAAATCTTTCAGCAAGGGTTATCGGACAGGATGATGCTGTAGCTGCGGTATCAGATGCAATAAGAAGGTCAAGAGCGGGGTTGCAGGATGACAACAGGCCTATCGGCTCATTCATTTTTCTCGGGACTACGGGTGTAGGCAAGACAGAACTTGCAAGGGCACTCGCAGAGTTCTTATTTGATGATGAGCATGCAATAGTAAGAATTGATATGAGTGAATACATGGAAAAATTCTCTGTATCAAGGCTTATCGGTGCGCCTCCGGGTTACGTGGGGTATGAAGAAGGGGGGCAGCTTACAGAAGCAGTGAGAAGAAGGCCATATTCAGTAGTATTGCTTGATGAGATTGAGAAAGCACATCCGGATGTTTTCAATGTACTTCTACAGGTACTTGATGATGGCAGGCTCACAGATTCACAGGGAAGGACCGTGAATTTCAAGAACACAATCATAATTATGACTTCAAATCTTGGTTCACATTTAATACAAGAGCATCTTCAGCTGATGAATGAAAGGAACAGGGACGAAATAATCGGAGATTTGAGGATGAAACTTGTTGATTTGCTAAAAGCAACGATAAGACCTGAATTTCTGAACAGGATTGATGAAATAATACTTTTCAATCCACTTACACAGAAGGAAATAAGGGCAATCGTTGATATACGGATTAAGTATTTATCAGAAAGACTCAGTAAAAGCAACATCAAATTGATAATAGATAACGATGTTAAGGACTGGATAGGAAAGCTTGGTTTTGACATACAATACGGAGCGAGACCGCTTAAGAGGACGATACAAAAGAATATTGCAAATCCGATTGCAGAAAAAGTACTTGAGGGTGGAATTTTGCCTGGTGATACTATACGGATTAAACTGGGTAAGGAAGGGCTGCTGGACTTTATAAAAGAATGATTAATTATACAAATAAGTTTTTCAGTATTGACATACTCAGAATTGATGACATTAAACTTCACGAAACCACAGAGACAAACAGATTAAGAAACATATACGAACGTATATCAAACAGCAGGTATTTAATGAACCCTGTAATAGTGGGTAATTACGACAATCAACGGATACTAATAGATGGTGCAAACAGGCTGAGTACGTTAAAAGAAATCGGATGCAAACTTGTAATTGCTCAATTAACAGATTACAAGAGCAAAAGGATAAGATTAAGAAACTGGAATCATTTAATCTACGACGTGAAAATCGAGAATGTGATTGATTATTGTCTTAAAAAAGGCTACAAGTACGAGAACAAGACTTATAAAGAAGCGAAAAACATAATACAAAAATTTAATAATTGTATATTAGTTTCAGACATCAGCAACGGACAAAGCATTTTAATATACTTGCCAAGGAAATTTAAAGAAAATATTGAAAGACTTCATACGTTTACAAAATTCTATTTTAATATTTATAACTTTGACAGGTCTGAGGAGGAAATAACGTATTATGATTTGCGGAAATATTCAAGAAGAAATGGATTGCTCGTCGAATTTTTTCACTTTAACAAAAAGCAAATTGTAAAGATTGCTTATAATGATGCGAAACTTCCAGCCGGAATTTCAAGGCATATACTTGATAACAGAGTTCTACATGTGAGGTATGAGATAGCAAAACTTAAAGATGACAGGGATCTTGAGCAGAAAAGAGCTGATTTGAATAAATATTTGTTGAACAAGATAGACACGAACAAGGTGAGGCAGTACAGAGAATCGGTAATAGTTTTCGACGAATAATGAGAACTGAATTTTTCATAGCAAAGCGGTATTTATTTTCCAAGAGGAAGGTCAGTTTTATAACTGTAATTTCGACAATATCAATCGTTGGGGTATCAATAGGTGTTGCTGCGATGATTGTGGTTCTATCTGTGTTTAACGGTTTCAGTGAGAAGGTTACATCAATTTTAATAGGTTTTGATCCTCATATCAGGATTGAAGCAAAAGGCAATGCGAAATTTGATAATTACGAATCAATGCTTCAAACAATTTATGCGAACGATATACCGAATGCAGCACCGTACACGATGAATAAAGGCATGCTTGCGACGAAAGACGTAAATAAGGTACTTTTAATAAAAGGTGTTGATGAAAAAGTAATTGAAAAAGTATCGGGGATTAAAGAATTCACAAACTACGGGAAGTTTGACCTTGCGGATAAAGGTGATTTCGGTAGCATAATAATAGGGTTTTCACTTGCCAACAATCTTAAAGTTTTTATTGGAGATACGATTACAATACTGAGTCCTGTCGGGCTTGAGTATTCGCTTACACAATTTGTTGAACCAATTACTAAACAGTTTATTGTCACAGGAATATATGACTCGGACAACAGGGATTATGATTCGAAGTATGCATACATATCGATTGAGAATGCACAGAATTTGTTCAGACTGAACAATACAGTTAACGGAATTGAATTAAGGTCTAAGGACATTGATGACGCGGATAATCTGAAATTAAGGCTGCAGTCACAAGTTGACACTTCGAAATTCAACGTTATGACGTGGTATGATTTGCACCAAGATTTTTATTCAATACTTAAAGTTGAAAGATGGGCAGCATTCATATTACTGAGCCTGATTATAGCAGTTGCATCGTTCAACATACTCGGTTCTTTAACGATGACAGTAATAGAGAAAAAAAGAGACATCGGAATACTTAAAGCCATGGGTGCAAGCGATAAAATGATAACCAGAATATTTATGTTTGAAGGATTGGTTGTGGGAATGGTTGGTGTAATAACGGGTTCAGTTTTAGGACTTGGACTTGCTTTGATGCAAATTTATTTTAAAATATATAAACTGGATACATCTGTTTACAAATTAGAAGCACTGCCCGTAGAATTAAGATTCTCGGATTTTATCTACATACCATTAGCGGCGCTTTTACTTTGCTTTTTAGCTTCTTTATATCCTGCTTTAAGAGCGGCGAAACAGAAACCGGTTGAATCAATTCGGTGGGAATAATGATGGAAAATATACTAATACAATTAAGCGGTATAACCAAGGAATATCAGATAACGAAAAAGAACACACTCCGTGTCTTAAAGGGTATAGACCTGACAATATACAAGAGCGAGATAGCGGCAATTGTCGGAAAATCTGGGGCAGGAAAGAGTACGCTGCTTCATATACTTGGAGCTTTAGATATTCCGGGTTCAGGATCGATGGTATTCGAAGGGACAGACGTTTTAGGATACAACGACAAGCAGCTTGCGAATTTCAGAGCAAATGATATTGGTTTTATTTTTCAATTCCATCATCTTCTGCCTGAATTTACAGCTCTTGAGAACGTTTCAATCGCTTCAAGGATAGCAGGAAATAGTGATGAAGCTAAAGCAAAAGACTTGCTTAACGAAGTCGGTCTAAGAGACAGAATACATCATAAACCTTCAGAGTTATCCGGGGGTGAAGCTCAAAGGGTGGCAATTGCGAGGGCACTGGTCAACTCTCCAAAGATTATACTTGCGGATGAACCTACAGGAAACCTTGACACAGAAAATGCTGACTCAATAATTGAGCTGATTTTCAAACTCAGGGAGAAATTCAAGCAGACATTTGTTATAGTTACCCACAATGAAGAATTTGCTGCCAAATGCGACAGAATTATTAAGATGGTTGACGGTAAGATTATTTAATGATTTTTTTACATTATGTTTAATCTTTAATCAATAATATTACATATTTTCCGTAACATGACGAAAACAAAAGAAATTAAAATAAGCACAGACAATCTAAGCCTGTTTTACGGAAAAAATATTACTTTAAAAAATGTTTATATCAAGATTAATTCGAACAAAGTAACAGCATTAATCGGACCGTCAGGATGCGGCAAATCGACATTTCTTAGAACATTAAACAGGATGAATGACTTAATTAACGGTGTGATAATCAAGGGAAAAGTACAGATTGATGATGAGGATATATACAGCAAAAAAACCGATATCGTTGCTTTAAGAAGAAAAGTTGGGATGGTCTTTCAAAAATCCAATCCATTTCCTAAAAGCATATATGAGAATGTAGCTTACGGGGCGAGAATTAACGGCATTAACAAGAAGGAATGGCTTGATGATATTGTTGAGACAAGTTTAAAACGTGCTGCAATCTGGGAAGAAGTGAAAGATAGATTAAAAGAGATGGCAACGGGGCTTTCCGGCGGACAGCAGCAACGTGTCTGCATTGCGAGAACTCTTGCAGTAAATCCTGAAGTTATATTAATGGATGAACCTGCTTCAGCACTTGATCCAATTTCCACATCAAAAATTGAGGAACTAATTTTTACTTTGAAAAATAGCATCACAATTGTTATTGTAACTCATAATATGCAGCAAGCCGCAAGAGTCAGCGATGCAACGGGATTCTTTCTGAACGGAGAGCTGATTGAATTTGATTCAACAAGAAAAATATTCACGAGCCCTTCTGACGAAAGAACACAGAATTACATCACGGGGAAATTCGGATAATTAATTAAATCACAAATAATAAATGTATCATTATTTAGAAGAAGAATTACAGCAATTAACAAACAAGATATTGAAGATGGGAAGTCTTGTTGAAGAACAACTTATTCTTGCCGTTAAAGCCCTATTTGATAGCAATCTGGAATATGCGCAGCTTGTGATTGAAAGAGACGATAAAGTTGACAAATATGATATAAAAATCGATAAACTTTGTCAAAGAATCTTTGCATTAACTCAGCCTGTGGCAATAGATTTACGAATTATTTTATCGGCATTGAAAACAAACAATGACCTTGAGAGAATGGGTGATATAGCGGTAAATATTGCTGAACGCGCAGAGCCGCTGCAAAGCCACCTCCAGATATTGCGTACAGTAGGTATGGATTTGATGGCAGAGAAGGTTCAACTTTTAGTTTCCAAAACACTTGATTCTATTGTTAATAATGATCACGACATGGCATTGAGTGTAATCAAAGCGGATGACGTTATCGATAAACTTGAAAGAGATATTTTTGATAAACTAATAGACTTAATGGAGAAGGACTCCTCGACAATTCGTCCCTGTGCACACTGCATAACACTGCTCAGGTATTTTGAAAGAATAGCCGATCATGCAACCAACATAGCTGAAGAAGTTGTATTCCTTGTCGATTCAAAGATTATAAAACACAGGAATAATCTTGACGGATTCGATTCGAACACAGAAAATATAATTTAAATCTGACATGAATATCTTTAATTCTATTGGGATAATATTACTTGCGATTTTGTTCAGCAAATCGTTATACTCACAGAATAAAGATACATCAATAACTAAAACAAATCAGAAAGATACTGTAAAAGTTAATTTTAATCAGAACAAGATTAATAAACTCGATTTACTTTCATCTTTTTCGGATACAAGCGGTACTAACGACTTTATCTTGAATGACAAAAGAAACTTGCAGGAAATATTCAACGAGAAATCAGGATATTATGCATACTTCTTCGGTACCGGCGGTAAATCTCTAATAAACTATAACGGATTTTCAAATGTAGGGGTTTTTAGAAACGGTATTGAATCTAATAACCAGTTTTATGGAGGTTTTGATGTGGAGAGTTTTTCCGTGAATGAAATAGATAAAATTGAAGAAGTGTCCACATCCATGTCCTTCATGTACGGACTAAATCCATATAGCAAGATAATTAATATAATTGACAAAGATATTTTTCAGCCGAATTTATTCACTCAGTTCAGGTATTCACAAGACAGAGACGGGGCTTTATTTGCCGACGTTTACATGAATCTGCCGATTTCAAGAAAGTTTAATTTTCTATTTGGTATTAATAATTATGCCTCAGAAGGACATTATCAAAATTCAGACTTTTCATTCTGGAGAAGCAGATTTCAGTTTAATTATTATCCATCGGACAGATTTAATGTTAAGTTTTTTGTGTCAGCGAATAAACAGGAAAGAGGACAGAATGACGGATTAATGTTTAGCGGTTCAAAGGATACACTGATGGACATTAATCTACCTATTCCCGTTAATCCCGACGCGTATGAGAAAATATTTACAACTTATAGTGACATAAAGATAACTGGCAGGTTTTTTAAAGACACATTATCTCTAACGAATTTGAATTTCTTTACGAATAATTCAATCAGAGAGTACAGAGATGAGGAGAACAGGGATGAACCTAATGGGATTTTCATCGGAAAGAACTACCACAGTGTGCAATACGGATTTAATATTAATCAGACAATATATTTAATTCCGTTTAAATTGTCGCAGATAAAATTACTTGCAGGAGTTAAAGGATACTATAATCTATATAATTATGACAGAACAACATCGATGAAAATAGATTCAGTAATCGGAGTCAGATATTTTAATTTTAATGCTGTTGACGTATACTCAAGACTTGACCTTGTATACGATAAATTTTTAATTTCAGGAGCTATCAAATCTCAGAAATTCAACGACACATATCACTTTATGTATGGCGCAGAATTGAATTACAGAATAGACTTTAGTAATATGACAAAGCTCGAAATAAAAGGAGGAACGAATAACACCACGTACGGATTTGATTATGAAGCTTTGTTTTACGATGAGAATTTTAACAGGTTCGAGGAGAATTACAATTCATCGCGAAAGCAGTATTATGAAGCAGGGTTTAAGTTTATATACAATAATTTTTCAATATCATACTTTAATTACCATTGTAACGTTTTCTCAGATTATTCAATCAAAAATTCGAATATAACGTTGGGTTATGATTCTAAAAATATAGCGTTAATTCTTAATGTAAATTCATTTGATAAGAATAATTATAGTTTAGAAACAATACCGAGAATATTCATATCCTCAGATATTGCTTATAAGGATGTACTATTCAAGAATAAACTTCTCCTGAAGACGGGATTCAATGTAAAGTATATATCCGACAGACCAATAATTGGCTATGATCAGTTTGCCAACTCCATAACCATTGAGGATAACTACTCTGCATTTGATTACTTTGATGTTGATTTTTACGTTGGTGCCAGGATTGGGAAAGCAAATATAAATATTACCGTAGCAAATATTTTTAACAACCTTTTATACAATACAGCGTTATATCCGTTTGATGACAGGGGCGGATTGCTCAGGAGTATCTCAAGGTTTACAATTACCTGGGATTTCTGGAATTAGTTTAATAGACTAACACACGCGGAATAAACCTCCTCAAGTTCTATTGTCCTGATACACTTAAATTCATCATCACCTTTCCATTTACATCTTGCGGGTCTGGGTGAATTGAAAAAACAAGGACTGCATTCAAGCCCTTTTCTGACTATTACATGATTAGTCTTCCACGGATAAAGTTCTTTGTGATTTGTATATCCGAATATTGCAGCTATTGGAATTCCGAATGCTGATGCAGAATGAAGAAAAGCGGTATCGTTTGACACAAATAAATTACACTGTTTCAACCGAGCCATTGAATCCATATAATTGTTTGTGGAAGCTATCACTCCCCTGCCGTTCATCAATTTGTTTAATTCATTGTTTAATTCAAACTCAGAACCAAACAGAAGAATTTTTGCATTCCTTTCTTCGATTAATCTATTTCCAAGAGCTGCGTATTTTCTAACATCCCAGCGTTTGTTTATATGATTCTTCAGAGTTGAGGAGCCGGCATGAAACCCAACTAAAAGTTTATTGCTATCAATACACTGATCTTTCATCCAGAGCTTTGCTGCATTCTCATCATCCTCATTCAAAAATATCTCAAGCCCGCCTGCATCATCAATATTAAAATCGCAAATCAACTTAACAAGATTCAGGTTTTGAACAACATTATGAATATCCTTTTCCTCATCGATTGTGAGATTATTTAAAAAGCTTAAGCTTGGAAACTTTGGATTGCTATAAGTATGTCCGTACCTTTTCTTTGCTCCTATCAAGTAATTCAGTATATTGTATTCATATCTATTAGATGGATAGACATTTACCGATATGAAATAATCATTCTTCCTTATATCATAAATCTCTTTGAGTGATTTTACAGATGATTGCTTTAAAAAATCGATATGATAAATATTGTTAAGGTAAGGTGAAGTCCGGTACAGCTCTTTTACTGAATGAAACATCACTAACATATCTATTTTATAGTTCGGCAGATTATCATAAAGTATCTTCAAAGCAGGCGAAAACATCAATGCATCGCCTATACCCGATAAGGCGTTAATCAGAATTTTCATTCTTGTCTGAAGACTTTTTCCTTTTCGACAGAAAAACAGAAGCCGGTAATGTTATGATAAATAATAATGCTGTTACGAGAGAAATCGTTAGTCCTTTGCTGAATTCATCAGACTCATATTTCATTTCAATCACATGATTGCCCGCGGGAACCAGAACAGCTCTCATACAATAATCTGCTTTTAGTATTTTTATATGCTGCCCGTCTAAGTACGCTTTAAATGCAGGATAATATACTTCGCTGAAATACAACAGTCCTTCTTGGGGTGTATTAACTTCCACTTTCATTGAGTTTATATCCCTGTCAAAAATCCGATAACTTGCCACAGGTTTAGGCTCATCAGCATTTAATTTGGGTAAATTCAAATTTTCTTTGTCTGTTATTACTAACGTCCTTCTGTAATCGAATCCTGAATAAGTCATAAAATTTTTTGCAAGGCTGTCATTATCAAACTGCACTGCATCAAAAAACATCGCAACTCTTGGAATAAACGATTCATTCCTTCCAAGATACGGATTCTTTTGTATTGAATCGGTCATCATGTGATACTTCACATTCATTAAATCGTGAGATTGGGTACTTTTCGCATCGTTCCCATTTGGAGGAATAAAATCTTTCAGGAGAAGTGCACCGTATCCTTCTAGAAGTTCAATGTTATCTACGTATCCCTGATTCCTTTGAAAAAGCATCGCACTTGGATTATAATGTCTCGAATTTACTCTGAAGATTTCACTCTTCATTTCCTGCTTAAGTTTTTCTGCAATCTGAGAACGCTGCATATATAAGGATTCAGGATTCTTTGTACCGTTATTCTGGGCAAACCATATCTGATAAATTTCAATCAACAAAACCAATACTATTAATAGACCAAAAATATTAGAATTCAATTTCCCGTTCGAGTATAAATATATTAATGCTGCAAAAGCTACACTGAACAGCAAAAAGGTCAACGCCTGAGACTTTATATAATCGACTATCTGTGAAGTTTGAGATGCGTTTGCCGGTAGAAGCATACCTGTGTAAACAATTAGAAAAAGGAGAAACAGAATTCCTGCAACAGAGAATATGTATTTATTCGTGAAATATTCTTTTATTTTTCCGCTGCTAACAATACCGTTTGTTCCAATCATGGTAATTAGTATTACTGCCATCATGGTAATGTAAACTACGTGAGCGGGATTCCTGAATCTGTTAAAGAAAGGGACATAATCGAACAATAATTTATGGAAAAAGAAGTTCCCGCCTAAGGAAAAGAAAAAAGTAAAAATAATTATAAATAGGGTAAAATATGCTAAATAAACATTTTTCTTCTCTTTAAAGAAATATTTTAAAGATGGATAGAATAAAATAACAATAATTGTAGAAAGGAATATATTCGAAATTGAAAACATCCAGGGACCTTCGGAATGTTTCGACCAATACTGAATATCAGTTATCTTTTCATTACCGCTCCATACTCCGAAGTACTTTGGAATAATCAAAGTAATATAGTCATAAATATGCATCGAGCCCTGTTTGGCAAATGCATAATCAAATGAAGCACGATTCGAAATACCGACAAACTCAAGTGCCGGCAGCAACTGAAAGGCAGTCAACCCAAATGTAAAAATCAGAGATACTGCAAGTCCTAAAAAAAGATGTACTATATCAGAATTTTTCTTTTCTCTGTAATATCCGTATGCAATAAACAATGTATAAACACCTATAAAGAAGAAATTAAAGAATGGAACCTGAGGATATCCTGCAAGTACACACAAAGCCATTACTAGTCCAGCAAGTATGGAATAATGATATTTTTTTGAATCGACAAACTTAAGCCACAAAAGAAAGAAAAGCGGAAACCACGTTGCAGCCTCAATAAGCGGTTGGTGCATCATGTGTATCATCATGTAACTTGAGTATGTGAATAGCAATGCAAATATGGTAGAAAACAATCCAGATAACTTAAAATGTTTAGCTAAATAAAATGTGAATATTGAAGTTAGAAGATAATGAAAAATTATCGTATTCTGAATTGCTAATGCGGATAACTTATCGTTCTTGACAAAAAACTGCAGGATGTAATTAAACGGGTACAATACCGCTATCTGTAAATCAGCAAAGAATGGTACACCGCTAAAGGCGAACGGATTCCAGAACGGGAATACACCCTTGTTAAGCATCAGCGAAGCCATATACTTCCCGGGATAATATTGTTCTATGAAATCATCGAAGAGATAAGCGTTTCCGGGAAGTAGTTCCCGGAAAAATACAAGCCAGAATATTCCTAACAAACCAAGCGCAACATAATTGTTATCAAGCAGGTTCGTTACAGCGGATTGTACTTTAGACGTCGTTGATTTTTTAATTTGCTTTGCCAATTTAATCGCTCTGTTTTTTGCAAATAAATATAAACTGATACCCTAAAAGTCTCTTAAACAAAACTGTTTTAATGTTTAAAAGAAAATTTAAAACATAACCAACATTCCTTTTAAGCATATCAGGGAGTATCTCAATTACGGGTATTGGTGTAACCCTCTGTTCAACTATATCAAGTTTATGATTCCTTAAAATATTCTTTATAATCCTGTATGTGAATAAATGCAGGTGTGTCTTGTCAAGTATTCCTTTATCAGCCAGCGGAAGCCGCCCAATGAGCAGGTTCAGCCGCACATATATGTTTGCAAAATTCGGAAGAGAGATTACTACCCTGCCGTCTTTTTTAAGTAGATTTTTGGAATCATTAATGAGATTATTGTAATCTTGAAGATGCTCAAGAATATCCATAAAAAGGATATAGTCAAAACCATTCTCCTTTTCAAGCTCCCTGGGAAATCCTTTATTCAGGTCGTACTGATAAAACTTATTGAAGTTCTTCGTTGTATTTTCCGAAACGGGTATAAAATCAACACCAACTTTATAATTCTTTCCCGAAATATGTTCAGCGAACAACCCGTCACCGCAGCCAGCATCAAGTATTTTTTGATTGTCTTTCTTGTTTAAAATATCGAGTATAATTTTATGGCTCGAATATGGATAAAGTTTTAAAGGATAAGGAATATAATATTCAGAATACACATCAGATTTCTTCTTACCTTTAATAGTATTAATGTATTCCTTTGTTGTACTGAAGATATTACGTGCATACTTCATTCCGTTCACATAACATATTTCGTCTCCGTAGTAAGTTGGAATCGGTATTTCATCAATCTTTAAATTGTTATGATTTGCTTTTATGATTATCTGCGTATCAAAATGGAAATCATCAGTTGTGTTTTCAAGATTAAGTTTTTTAAGTCCTGAGATCGAATAAGCTCTGTAACCAGAGTGAAACTCAGTTAGGTTCATCTTAAGTTTTCTGTTCTGAAATGTAGATAGTATTTTATTGCCAATGTATTTATAAAACGGCATGCCGCCTTTTAATGCGCCTCCGTACTTAGTCATCATTCTTGAGCCGAGAACAACATCGGTATCGCCGTCAGTTATCGGAGAATACATATCCTGAAGTATTTCTGGAGCATACTGTCCGTCTCCGTGAAGCAGTACTACGACATCAAATTTTTTTTCCGCAAAGTATGAAAATCCTTTTTTCTGATTTCCGCCGTACCCAAGATTCTTATCATTCAGGTATAAATGGAGTTTCTCAAGTTTATTTAATTCCTTATATCCTATTGACACCATGTATGTATTATCCTTGCTGGCATCGTCGAAAACAGCTATCTCGTCAATCTCATCATAAACATTCTGCGGTATTCTATCAAGTACTTTATGTAAAGTTGTTGATGCATTGTAAGCTACAATCAGTATACCGATCTTTTTATTATTTCTCATGTCTATCCATTAATCTAAAGGAATCTATTTCTTTTCCTCTTCGCCAGACATTTTCAACTTCAAACTTTCTCTTTTCTGATTGACTGAAGGATCTCTTTGATCGAGTTCGTTTAAAAGATTGAGTGCTTTTTGATATTCACCCTTTGCTTCATAGATATCAAGCAATATTCTGTAAGGATTATAGAAGCTGGATGTATTCGGATTTGTACTCCTTTTATCTATCAGTGCACCTTCCTCAGCGATTTTCGCAAAATCATAAAATTTTTGTTTATTACCGATCATGTTGTATAACATTGCTACCTGATAACTTTGCCTGTAATCCATCTTAAATTTGGAAGTTGGTATTACATCTTCCATGCGTTTAAGTACTTTAGCAGCCTGATCTAAATTAGTGGAATCCATTCCGTAAGTATTTGCTAACCATACAAAAATTGTCCTGTACATTTCAATCATTCGTTGCTGAGTCTCATCAAAAAACAGGTTCTCATGGTTTAAACTTCTGAACAAAAATCCGTACTGAGGTGTCATACTTGGTACTGCTGGAGGTTCAAATATAGACTTATAGGTAATTTCTTTATTAACAGCAACGTCCATACCGTTTCCAACTTTGTATGGTAGTAATTTATGAGCCATACCTTCCAAAATCAGATAATCACCAAGACCTACAAAGTTTTCAGGTGACACTGTTGCCGAGAAATAAATCGGCCTTTTCCATTTATTAGCTTTTATAATATCAAGAAGCAATATATCATTAAATTTAATCCCGGTTATTGTTCTATTTCCAGATTTCTGCCGAATCGTTGCAGGAACTGTAAAGACAATCTTTTCGGGTTTTACTTGCATCGTATCCGGATATACTTCTGATGGTACATCAAGTACCTGAATCTTCTTTTCATCCCATTCTCTCGGCCGTATAAAATCCGGATTTGACAATTGTGCATCCGTAATTGTCATTGGTACGGTCAGAGAACCATAAGGTCTCTCATTCTTTAACTGAAGATTATACCAATCTGTTTGTGCTAATGACAGGTTAATAATTCTTATATCCTGCCTTACGCCGTAAGCAGCCTGTAGACACCATAAAGGGAAAGTATCGTTATCGCCGTTAGTTATAAGTATAGCATCCTTTTCGCAGCTTTGTAAAATATTATAAGCATAATCAAACGGGAAATAATTATCCTGTCTTGTCTGGTATGGGTAAGCAACTTTCAGCATATTGAGTGGAACAAATACAAAAGCTAATCCCATTACAACGGACGCTAAACCTATGCCGAGTTCCTTCTTACGCATCTCACTTAACAATTCGATAATTGCCACAATACCAAGTGATATCCATAATGAAAATGCAAAGAATGCACCAATGTAGAAATAATCACGTTCACGAGGCTGAGGGTCTTGCTGATTCTGATAAAGCGCTGTAACCACACCCATTAATAAGAACATCAACAGAAAAACCATTGCGAGCTTCCAGTCTCGCCGGAAATGATGGAAAACTCCTATTAATCCAAGAATAAATGGAATTGCAAATAATTTTGAAAAATCTACTCCGTCTCCTTGTTGATACCCTGACCTGCCTATATACTGCCAGAAGAGGTAACGATTAAACATTTCATTAATCTGATATTTCCACATAAAATCCATATCACTTGTATAATTCTGCCAGGTTCTCCAGTGCTGTGGTTCCTGTGAATATCTACGGGGCAATACAAGAGGCTGATCACCATATTGTTCACGGTTTAAATAGGAAAGCAATCTTTCCATATTATCAGGATTGTTCTCGTCAAGCGGAAGATCCTGAACTCCGGATCTCTGAAGGACTGTTATGTAAGTGGTATAACCCAAGACAATTAAGAACAATGAAGTAAACACTAAATTTAATGCTTTCGATTGTTTTTGGACCGAATATACTATACCGACAATTATTGCTAAAACTATAATTACAAATCCGACAACGGGTGAAGACTGAATCAATGCGGGCATTTTTTTAACAATTAGCGGGTAAACAAGGAAAAACGATAACATAGAAACACCTACCGCAATAAGAAAAGTTTTGAGTTTATATTCGAATCTTTTAAAATAAAACGCAATACCGAGTAAGAATAGAGTCTGAACTACAAGCAAATGAATACCAATAGACAATCCGACAACGTAAGAAAAGAATAGTATATATTTATCACTGCCCGGTTCATCAGCTTTTTCCCACCATAACATCATCAAGTAAATACACAATGCCATAAGAAAAGTACCGAATCCGTAAACTTCAGCTTCCATCGCATTGAACCAAAAGCTATCAGCAAATGCAAGTGACAGAGCTCCAATAGAAGATGGAACCGCTATAATTAAAATTTCATATAAATTCTTTGGAATACCTCTCCAGTTGATTATAACTTTCGTGCTTACTAAATACAGGAATAAAACAGTAAATGCACTCGATATCACAGATAGATAATTCATTCTCAAACCAACGTCCGTAGCAGTGGGAAGCATTGTGAAAATTTTTCCTACAAGAATGTGCAAAGGAGCACCCGGAGGGTGCGGAGTAGAAAGCGTAAAAGCACATGCAATAAACTCACCGCAATCCCAGAAAGATAATGTAGGCTGAACTGTAATAAAGTAAACTATCAGAGAAAATAAGAATACAAATGCGCCGGTTATTCGGTTAATCAGTTTGAAATTCATTTTTATGTATAAAATTTAATAAACCTAAAAAATTACACGATTTTTATACTATTTTCAAGTTACAAACCCAATAATCTTGCTGAATGCATAAGTATTTTTAGGTATAAAATGCGGTTCAAATTTCACGGATTAAATGAAATTCGAAAATCCAATTTCTAATATGTCATTCTAAATAAGAAAATAATTATCTAACTGTTATATCAAAAATTGAAACCTATTTTAATGTTCAGCAAAACAGAATTCATATTGCTCGCAATTGATGAAATTAAAGGATAATCCCTATTGAGCGGTAGAGGTACAAATCTGTAACCAAGCTCTGCGCCATATGTTACACTTTCTCCTCCTGAATATCCGAATGAAAACTGTGCATTACCCGTCCAGATAGAATTATACTCACTTCTTATGTTTAACATATTCGTCATAGTATTATCGGGATAGATATAATTTTCGTATTCTTCCCTAATAAACATTGGTCCCGCAGCAATTCCAAAAAACAATCCTTTTGCAAAATATGATTTACTTTTTGCGAAAGGAAATAGTTTTATTTTTGCGTTTAGAGGAAATGCGAACAAAAATGGAGGTGAAGGAACATAGTAATAATTAGTTGTTCCAGACTGGTAATAAAATCCTTTATCGCCCCCTGATTTTGAGTGAATAAAAGAAGGAGCGAATTCGATTGAAACTATGTCCGACAGTTTGTATCCTATATGAGGAGTTAATTCCGAATTGAAAGAACTTACCCTGAAATTAAATGCCGGATAAATTTCTCCTACGTCTGAATTGGTATAAATCATTACGGAATAACCAATCCCCGCATAAAATCCCGATTTCTGTTTACTAATATTTTGCGAATATGAATAAGAGAAAGATAAAACTAACAAAATAAATAGAGTTGTTGTTCTTTTCATATTGGTAATGTTAATTTTATAAAATATATCTGCTTAAATCTCTGTTTTTAACAATTTTATTGAGTTTCAAATTAACAAGATTTTCGTCAATTTCTATTATTTTCTTCTTATTTTTATCCGGAACATCATACAGAATATCTTCGAGAAGAATTGACAAAATCGTATGTAAGCGTCTCGCACCGATATTCTCAACCTGCTCGTTTACTTCTGCCGCTATTCTTGCTACTTCTCTAATAGATTCGATACTAAAATTTAATTTTACTTTTTCTGTTTCAAGCATAGCTTTATACTGCTTAGTAAGAGCATTTTCGGGCTGGGTCAATATTCTGAAAAAATCTTCCTCGTTCAAACTGTTCAGTTCAACGCGTATTGGAAATCTACCCTGTAATTCTGGAATCAGATCACTTGGTTTTGAAATATGAAATGCTCCTGATGCAATAAAAAGTATATGATCGGTCTTTACTGGACCGTACTTAGTAATTACAGTTGAACCTTCTACTATAGGTAACAAATCCCTTTGAACGCCTTCTCTTGATACATCCGCACCTGAAGTGTTTTTGTTAGTTCCTGCAATTTTATCAATTTCATCAATGAATATTATTCCTGTATTCTGGACCTTATCTATAGCTTCCTTAATTACGCTGTCCATATCGATGAGCTTTTGAGCTTCTTCCTGAGCAAGAACTTTTTTGGCCTCTGTAATACTGAGTTTACGTTTTCTTGATTTTTTTGGCATTATATTTCCGAACAAATCCTGCAGATTTAATCCCATTTCTTCGAGACCTATTGGTCCTAAAACCTGCATCATGGGCACGTTATCACTCGTTAGGTCAAGTTCAATTATTCTATCATTTAATTTTCCTTCTTTCAGCTGTTTTCTAAACTTCTCCCTTGTTTTTGAATTAAGTTCTTCATCGTTATTACTTTCTGCTTCAGCTGCACCAGGCAACCTGTCATTTTTTTCAAATTTCTTTTTTACTTGAGGAAGTATAATATCAAGAATTCTTTCAAGTGCATTTTCTTCTGCTTTTTCCTGAACCTCATTCTTTTTATCTGTCTTTACTATATTTACTGATAAATCTGTGAGTTCTCGAATCATTGATTCCACATCACGACCGACATATCCAACCTCAGTAAACTTTGAAGCTTCAACTTTTAGGAATGGTGCATTTGCAAGTTTTGATATCCTTCGAGCGATTTCAGTCTTACCAACACCCGTTGGACCGATCATAATGATGTTATTAGGCATAATTTCATCCTTCATATCTGAGACAACCTGCTGACGTCTCCATCTGTTTCTAAGAGCTATTGCAACTGACTTTTTTGCATTGTCCTGTCCTATTATGTATTTGTTCAGTTCATCAACAATTTGTGACGGTGTTAACTGATTTATCGATACGCTGATTATTTGTCTTTGCTTAACCGATTTTTCTGTATTTTCTTTATTCGATATTTCCAATTTTATTAATCCTTATTTTCTAATTGCAGAATTGTTATCTTATTGTTAGTATAAATGCACACATCTGCGGCCTGTCTTAATGCTTCTTCAACAATTTCCTTACCGGTCATTTTTGTGTATTTAACCATTATTCGTGCGGCAACGTAAGCATATTGACCTCCTGAACCTATTGCAACAATGCCATCGTCAGGCTCTATTACGTCGCCAGTTCCCGAAATAATTAGTGTTTTATCTTTCCCCACAACAGCGAGCAATGCATCAAGTTTTCTCAAGTACTTGTCTGATCTCCATTCTTTCGCGAGTTCTGTTGCTGCTCTCAGCAGGTTTCCTTTGTATTGTTCAAGCTTTGACTCAAACCTTTCAAACAAAGTAAAAGCGTCGGATGTCGCACCAGCAAATCCAACAAGTATTGAATCGTTAAAAATTTTTCTTACTTTTTTAGCTGTGTGTTTTAAAACAGTATTTCCCATTGTGACCTGACCGTCACTTCCTATTACTGCGACTCCGTCGCGAATAAGCCCAATAACAGTTGTCGATTTAATATTTTTCCCTGTCATAATTTTATTTTGTAATCTGCCTTCTTAATCTTGCAACAGGAATGCGTAATGCTTCTCTGTATTTTGCTGCTGTTCTTCTGGCAATTTTATAACCAAATTTAGTCAATTGTTCAACAAGGTCGTCGTCTGTAAATGGTTTTGCCGAATCTTCCTCACTTATAATCTCAGCAATTTTAACCTTGACTTCTTTTGTTGAAATATCATCTCCTGATTCATTTGTTATATGATAACTAAAAAAATGCTTCAGCTCAAATATTCCGAAGTCAGTCTGAACATACTTACCTCTTACAGTTCTGCTGACTGTTGAGATATCCATCATTATATCCTCAGCAATTTCTTTTTCAAGCATAGGTCTTAAATTCTTCCCCATATTATCAAAAAAATCTTTCTGTCTATGAAGTATAGCATACATCACCTTTAAGAGCGTCTCTTTTCTCGAACGCAGAGATTCAAGGAACCATTTTGCCCTTTCTAAATTATTCTTTACAAATTCTTTTGCTTCCTTATCGCTTGTTTTCATGATATGACTATACATATCATTTAGTCGTAATGAAGGTATTGATTTATCGTTTAATTCAACAACATACTCATTGTCCTTAAAAGTCACAGTAACATCGGGATAGATGTAAATATTTTCACTTGTTTCGTAAACGTAGCCGGGTTTGGGATTCAAATGAGAAATCGTCTTGAATATTTCATTAACTTCTTCAGTCGTAAGACTGTATTCCTTCATGAGTTTTTCATAGTTTTTTAACCTGAACTCATCAAAGTGATTTACAAGAATATCTTTACACTTTTTCTTCAATATCCCATCTATCTCGCTATCATTGAGCTGTGTAATCAGACATTCTTCCAGGTTTCTCGAAGCAATACCTAAGGGCTCAAAAGACTGTATGAGTTTCAGTACTTTTTGCAGTTCATCCTGAGTAAAAGTTTCATCCTCATACGGTGTGCCAATTTTCTGTTTATCAAGATCAGCAATAACATCTTCCAAATCATCCCTGAAATAACCTTCATCATCTATTGACCAAATTATTTCCTCACCTATGAATGCCTCTTTTTCTGATATTTCTGATAGATGTAATTGAGAAAGCAGATTATCTTTAAGTGTAACCCGAGTTGACCACATGTTTTCATAATTAGCCTTTTCCTCACCTTCGATCGATACGTCGGTCTTATATCCTTCGTACTCTGAATTTACATAATCATCAGTGTCAAATTCTTCGTCTTCTTTTTTGACGGGTTCAAGTACTTCCTCTGACTCAACTAATGATTCTTCCGGATTTAATTCAGATTCGTCTTCCTGCTGCTCTTCAAGCATTTCGTTAACTTCCTCAAGAAATGGATTAATTTCCATTTCAAGCTTAACCATCTGTTCCAAAGCAATTGTCGGTATTGCCAGCAGATTTTGTTTTTGGATAATCTGAGGCATTAATCTCTGAAGCTGCTTCTGATGTTGTGATTGTTTAAACATTATTTAATCAATTTTTATTTTTTCTCTTATTATTTTCTTTATAAAATTCTTCACCATACTCCCTTATAATAGCATCTTTAATAAATTCATATATGGTAATATTTTTCTCGCTGCCCAATTCAAGTGCGTCTTCACAAAAATACGATTTTTCGTAACGTAATTCGTTATAATTATTTCCACCTACCCTGATCGGAAAAAGTTCACAAGATATAGGTTTTTTGAATTTTATTTCTCCGTTATTAAATGCTTTCTGAAAGCTGCATTTTGCTATATCACCTTCATAATAAGAAAAAACACAGTCATTTTCATTAACTGTGTTCATCCAGTACTTTCCATTGTAATAAACATAGCATCCTTCATTATTAATTATTTTTACATTCTTTTTATCAAGGTATTTTTTAGCTGTGTCACTTGATTTCATTATAATCTCAAGCTCACTGTTTTTGAGTGGTGCTCCAAGCGTTCCTTTTACAGTACAACACGCACCCTTACATTTTTTAAGGTCGCAAAAAAACTTTGTTGAATATATTCTCTCATCAATAAACATATAACTTGAATTGTAATTTAATTTATATTTCTTCAGTAAAAAATAAAGTTTTAACTTGAATCAAGATCATCTTTGCTTTAAAAAGTATTTTCCGGGAAGCTGTGAAATAAGACCTTTGAATTCCATAGTTAAAAGATTTACCAGACAATCAGATATATTTAGTTCAGTCAATTCGCAAATTTTATCAATACTAATTGGTTCAGTATCGTTCAGTGCATTATAAATCTTCTGCTCAAAGACATTCATTTCTTTCTGTTCGGTTTCAGGAATTTTATTTGATTTAGTATTTACCAAATCTGATATCTGTATATTAAACTCTGAAATTATATCATCAACACCGGAAACAAGTTTAGCATATCCCTTCTTTATTAGATTATTACATCCTTCCGAATTTTTTGCATTAATATTCCCGGGAATTGCAAAAAGTTCACGGTTTTGGTCAAGAGCAAATTCTGCTGTAATTAATGATCCGCCTTTGATTCTCGACTCAACTATAAGTGTCCCGAGTGATATACCACTAACAACCCTATTTCGTCTCGGAAAGTTTACCTTTTCAGCTTTAGACCCAATATCAAATTCTGAAATAACTGCTCCGGTTTCCTTAATTCTTTCATAAAGGTGTTTATTATCCGGAGGATAGAGATTATCAACTCCGCTCCCGAGTACTGCGTATGTTATTCCTCTCGATTCAAGACATGAATTATGAGCAATAGAATCAATACCTATTGCGAGACCGCTTATTACCGGAAGCCCTCTGTTTGCAAGTTCTTTTGATAACTCTCTGCAGACTTTGCGTCCATAGTCACTTGGTGTTCTTGTACCGACAATGCTGATTGAATACCTGTCACTTTCTCCCAAATTACCATAATAATATAAAATTACTGGAGCATCGTAAATGTTCTTAAGATTCTGAGGATAATTCTCATCAAATATTGTCGCTACTTTTATATTACTTTTTTCAAGTCTTTCTAAAAGTTTCAAATAAGATTCCTCAAATTCGTAAGACTTATTTATTGCACATTCCACTTCTCTTAATGTCTTTTCGGAAATACCGTCAATACTCTTTAGAGTTTGTAAATCTGAAGAAATTAGATTTCCAAGATTATTGTATTTTTCCGCAATTCTCCTTATTCTAACATCTCCAAGACTCGCTATGCTTTTTAGGAAATAAAATAGTTTTAAGTTTTCTGATTTTGAATTTTGCATATTTTTATTTCTTTAATTTCGGATCCAGTGAATCCCTTAATCCGTCACCGATTAAATTAACGGCGAAAACACTCAGCATAATTGCTAAAGAAGGATACAATACCAGACCAAAGTTAGTACCGGTTATTAAATACTTATATCCGTCAAATATCATTTGTCCCCAGCTTGCTGTAGGTGGTTGAACACCAAGCCCCAGAAAACTTAGACTTGCTTCAAAAATAATTGCATTTGCAAGTCCAACTGTTGAGGTTACAATAACAGGAGAAAGGGAATTTGGTAATATGTGTTTAAATATTATTATTCTTCTTCCGTAACCGATTGATTTTGCAGCTTCAACGTATTCACTTTCTTTTAGAGTAATGAACTGACCTCTGACTATACGCGCGATTTCAACCCAGCTTGTTAATCCAATAGCGACAAAAGCCTGCCAATAACCCTTTCCGAGAACTACTGATATTGAAATTACGAGCAGTATTGACGGAAAAGACCATACTACATTTATTAACCACATAATTACTTTATCGGATATTCCTCTGAAATATCCTGCAAGAGAACCCAATAATATACCGATAATAATTGCTATGCTCTGCGAAATTAATCCAACTGTCAAACTGATACGCGTTCCATAAATTAAACGACTGAGTATGTCTCTCCCAAATTTATCTGTACCAAGTAGGTAATGTACTTTATGTACTATATTTTTCCCCACTCCCTCGAAATTTTGGGTTGATTCTGTTTTTTGGTTGTCAAGAAAATCGGTGTATGTTATTTCGTTGTTGTCAATGCTAATAACTTGTTTCACTGGAATTATTACATTGCTTTCCTTTTTTCTGAGAACTTCACTCTTAAAGAAAGCAGGTTTTGAAGTAAATTCCAGAACCTGTTCATCGGGATTGTGTGGTGTTATTGTATTAGCAAAAACGGCAACAAATATTAAAAACGAAACAAAAAGAAACGAAATGAATGCAAGCCTGTGCCTTTTAAACCTTATAAATGAATAGTACCAGAGATTATTTTTATTAATATCGATCATCTGATTTTTACTTTGGGATCAAGAAATGCATAAAGAATATCTACAGTTAAATTAATAATTACAAATACTACAGCACTGAATAATATTGTACCCTGTATCATCGGAAAGTCCAGTTTTAATATGGAATCCATCGCAAGAGATCCTATCCCTGGCCAATTAAAAATATATTCAATGAAAAATACCCCTCCTAGAGTAGCTGCCAACGAAGAGCTCAAAGTAGTTATCACAGGATTAAGAGCATTTCTTAAAGCATGTTTAATAATGACACTGTATTCACTTAAACCCTTTGAACGCGCCGTTCTAACGTAGTCTTTATTTAGCTCATCAAGCATTGAAGTGCGTGTAATTCTTGAAGTTATCGCAAGCGGTCTAAGTGCAAGAGCTATTGCAGGAAGTACTATATAAACCCAGCCGTTAGTTATATATCCTGAAATCGGAAATACTCTTAATTCTGCTCCGAAAACATATATCAGTATTAATGCAAGTACAAACTGTGGAATAGATATTCCTAACAGAGAAAATAAAATAAAGAAATAATCCTTAAAAGAATAAGGCTTTATCGATGATACAACACCTATCGTGATTCCTATGATTGATGAAATAATTATAGCAACAAATGATAGCAACGCTGTCGCGGGAATTTTTTCAAGAATGGTGTCAGAAACATTACGATTGGTCAGATAAGATTTTCCAAGATCTCCCTGTATCGACCTTGATATAAACTTTATGTACTGAACATAAAATGGTTTATCAATTCCCAATTCTGCTCTTACAGTCCTGACACTTTCCTCATCTGCTCTTTGCCCCAGTATAAGTTTTGCAGGGTCTCCGGGAAGCAAATAAGTTAGTATGAAAGAAACTGATAGTACTCCTAATATAGTCAGGAATGAATTAATAATATTTCTAAAAATATATTTTATCATCTCAAAACAAAAAAGTCTCAAACCCATTAAAGAATTTGAGACTTTTACAAACTTGAACTTCTTTACTTATTCTGAAATAACTCTTTTAGCTTTCAGATAAGTTCTTGCGTAGAAGTCTGAATTCAACGATGCTACAATAACGCCGGTTTTTGAACCCGAATGGGCAAAGTATCCATCGCTTAAATAAATACCTACATGAGATACTCTTCCTTTATTCATTGTGTCGAAAAATATCAAATCACCAAATTTCAATTCTTCTTTTTCGACTGACTCGCCTACGTTTGACTGCTCATAAGATGTTCTGGGTAACATAATTCCAAGAGCCTGATACATTACGTTTTGAACAAAGCCTGAACAATCAAAACCTCTTTTAGAAGTTCCACCCCAAACGTACGGGATGTTAAGATATTCAATTACTTTTGACATTACCTCATCGCTGATCATTTCTGATTCTTTAATCGATGATGGTGTGTAACCGATAAGAGAACTTGATAATGATTCGAGACTATTCTTCGAGATCGAAGTCTTTTTAATCAAGGTACTGGTGGCTACTAATTCATTAGAATTTTTGTAAACATTGGTACCTTTAATCCCTGAAGTTAATTCCGAACCGTTATCAGAGAGCTCTCTTACACCGGAACAACCCGTTATCATCATTAATCCTAATAGAACCAATGATAAAAACAGTACATTTCGGTTTTTGAGCATTTAATACTCCCTTTTTAATTAACTATTTTAAAGAACATTGTTGTAAATTAATAGAATTAAATGAATTATTCAAGTACTTATTTAAGAAATCTGTAAATTTATTTCTGATGCCTTAATCAGCAATACTTTCATTTTTTAGATTATTCATATGATTAAATACTCCGTTAAATGATATTCTTTACTTTAAATTCTTTTATTTCCTCTTCTGAATAATCTAATTCTTTCAATATTTCTATTGTATGCTGCGATAGCGTCGGCGGAGGTGTATCAACGTTGCCGTCTGTCTTATCAAACTTCGCGGTAAGGTTAAAAACCTTTATCTTACCGACTTCCGGTGTATCTATCTCAGCAATGGCACTTCTGTGCTGTGCCTGAGGCTGTGTTAGTGCTTCGTAAAGACTAAGAATTTCACCGGAAGGAATTCCCTTTGCGTTCAATGCCTCAGCCCAATAACTCGTTTCCTTTTCTTTAAGTTTAGCTTCAATAAGCGGTGTTAGAAGTTTACGGTTTGCTTTTCTTGTATCACGCTCTTTGAACCTTGTATCTTCTTTAAGCTCTGGAACACCAACCACATCGCATAAATCTTCCCATTGCTCCTGCTTGTTTGCGGCAATGTTTATGTATCCGTCCTTTGTTACAAATGTTCCCGATGGAGCTGCTGTGAAGTTGTCATTGCCCATCAGTACGGGGTGCTTTCCGCCAATCAGCAAGTTAGCAGCTACCCAGCCCATATAAGGCATTATTGAATCAAGCATCGCTACATCAATAAACTGTCCATTTCCGGTTTTCTCTTTGTAATAAAGTGCAGTCATTATCGCAAATGCAGCGTTGATGCCGCCTACCGTATCGCATACAGGAAATCCTGCACGTAATGGGTTCAGTGTCTCGTCGCCGTTTATCGCCATAACTCCGCTAAGACCCTGTATAATCTGGTCATAAGCGGGTTTGAATGCATCAGGTCCTGTTTGTCCGAAACCCGAAATCGCACAATATATAATTCCGGGATTAATTGCACTCAGTGTTTCATAATCAAGCCCAAGTCTTTTCATAACACCAGGTCTGAAGTTTTCAACAACAATATCTGCCGTCTTAACTAATTTTTTAAAAATCTCTTTTGCCTTTTCATCTTTCAAATTCAGAGTGATTGATTTTTTGTTTGAATTCTGTGCCAGAAAACTTGTTCCCATATTCTTCTTGTTGAATTCAGGAACGTTACCAAGCTTCCTTGCAAGGTCTCCCGAGCCCGGAGTTTCAATCTTTATGACCTCAGCTCCGCATAGTGCCAAATGCAGCGTAGCAAAAGGTCCTGCCAGCACATTCGTTAAATCAAGTACTCTTATTCCTTTAAGTGATTTTGCTTTTTCCATTATGATAAAATTTTATTTTTCTAATATACCAACTTTCAATATCTTTCCCGGCAATTCTCTACCAAAAAATGCTTCTGCTTCTTTTGCAATCGATATTACTTTATAAAGGTCAACCTCTTTACATATTCCAAATTTATTAAACATGTTTACCATATCTTCAGTGCATACATTTCCGCTCGCTTTTGCCGTAAAAGGACAACCACCCAGTCCTGCAAAAGCTGATTCAAAATATCTTACACCGTTCTTGTATGCTGTATAACAATTGGCTAATCCCATGCCATAAGTATCATGAAAATGTACTGATAGATTTACCTCCGGATTAATTTTATAAATCTCAGATATCATTTTTTCAACTTGTTCAGGATTTGCATGTCCTGCTGTATCAGCAAGACTTATAATAGTTATGCCGTTTTCAAAATACTTTTCAATTATACCTAATACCCTCTCTAACTTTATTTCACCCTCAAAACCGCAGCCAAATGCTGACTGCACCGATACCTGAACTTTCTTACTTGACGCAATTGCATTCTTTGCCATAGCAATAATTCTTTGCAAAGCTTCATCCGTTGTCATTCCTGTATTCTTTTTGCTGTGAGTCTCGCTCGCTGATACTCCCATGCAAAACATTTCAACACCGACTCCCATTCCCCTTTCTAGTCCTTTTTCATTTAATACAAGACCAGATAAAATCGTGTCCGATGTTTTATTTACAGGATTAGAAAAGTATTTGAATAGTTCATCTGTATCAGCCATTGTTGGTACTTTTACAGGATGGACGAAAGAACCAATCTGAATTATATCAATTCCGGTCTGCATTAACTCTTTTATCCATTTTATCTTTGTCTCTGTCGGAACGGCTATCTGCTCTACCTGCAGTCCGTCTCTCATTCCAACTTCGTGAATGTAAATTTTATCCATGATTAATTATGAATTCAATTTTTAACAAGCAATAATATTTGATTTGATGATAAAATCCCACATAATTTGTGTGGGATTAATATTGAAATAAAATATGAAAAATAAAAATTATTTAATCTTATCTGCAATAGCCTGTGCCATCTCAATCGTTGTGTTTGAACCGCCCATGTCATATGTTTTAACCTTTCCTTCTTTAATAACTTCTGCTGTTGCTTTTTCAATCTTATCTCCCAATTCTTTTTCACCAAGCCAGTCAAGCATCATCTTTGCAGAAAGAATAGTTGCAATAGGATTAACCTTGTAAAGCCCTGCGTACTTTGGCGCTGAACCGTGTGTAGGTTCAAATACCGCTAATTTTTCACCCATGTTTCCCGAGCAGCCAAACCCAAGACCGCCGACCATTTGAGCACATAAATCTGATATTATATCTCCAAAAAGATTTGGAGCAACAAGAACATCGTAATTATGCGGATTCTTTAACAGCCACATAGTAATCGCATCAATGTTTGCATCATCCATCGCGATTTCAGGAAAATCTTTTCTAACTTCTTTTGCCATATCAAGAAAAAGCCCGTCTGTTGCCCTTACTACGTTTGATTTATGAACAACAGTAACCTTCTTTCTGTTAAATTTCTTTGCAAATTCAAAAGCCGCTCTGATAATTCTTTCCGAGCTTTTCTTTGTATTAATCTTGCATGAAATAGCAAACTGGTCTGGAGCCAAATCCTTAAACGGAGCAAAGGGTTTTGATATTTTAGTCAGCAATTGCGAAAGCTCTGCAGGTACTGGATTAAACTCGACCCCTGAATACATCCCTTCTGTGTTCTCACGAAATACAACCAGATCGATATTATCTTTATAGTTAAGAGGATTTCCGTCGTAACCTTTACAAGGTCTTAGACAAGTGTACAAATCAAACATCTGTCTCATCCTCACTATTGGTGAACGATAAACAAGTCCCTTATTCTGAAGTTCGGGTACTAATTCTGACGCAGCTGCTTTAACAGGCTTTGAAGTAATTGCTCCAAACAGTGCAGCATCAACATTCTTTAATAGCTCAATTGTTCTTTCGGGGAACGCATCACCTTCTTTGCACCAAAATTCCCACCCGATGTCACCGTGTATGTATTCCGCAGCAAATCCTGTCTTTTCTAATACTATTTTTGAAGCTTCAAGAACTTCAACACCTATGCCATCACCTGGCAGATAAGCAATTTTGTATTTTGCCATTTATCGCTCCTATTAAATTTTAAGTAAATGAGGAAATACAAAAATATCTAATATAAATCAGGAACTCAATGATATAAATTATCCTCTTTACGCATATTTATTATAATATGTTGAGAGAGTACTTTGTATAGAAACGGATGATATTTATTCCGCTAAACTGAACATCAAATGAACAAATCGTTTAAAAATGTATTTAAAGTGTAACCAAAATCCTCCAAACCCGAAATACCACTTTTTTATGTATGCCTGCGATATGCCTGCGATATGACTGCGATATGCCTGCGATATGCTTACGATATTCAATTATCATGCTATATTACTGAATTAACAGTGTTTCTCTACTCGTGAGCTTATAAGAAGTTATAATTGCATACAATTTAATTCAAGAAATTTTTTTGCCAATTTTTTAGATAGTATGCTCACTTTATAATTTTTCAGCTCCAAATACATTTATTCACAATTTTCTAAAATCAGGTAAAATGTCAGCATTAGTGATAGGAGTTTCGTCTTAGAACCGTGTCAGAAGCGTTCAAGATACGTGTAAAGAGCGGGTAATTAGCGGGAAATGAGCGGGAAATCTATATGAAAATAGCGGGAAATGAGCGGGAAAAGAACGGGAGCTATATCAAATTACTATTTTCTACCAATAATTAATAATAAATTAATCTTAATTCATCCATTTAACTCTGTTCACATCGCTTGGAATTTCTACATCAAAATTTAAATCTTGTTGATTTGTCAAATATGTTTCATTCACAATTTTCATATACTCTTTTGTAAGAGGTTTTTCAATCTCAACTTTTCTCGCAAAATATCCATTCGAAACAGTAACAAAATTACTGTAAATTATCTTCAGATACTCTTTTTTATTAGTGTTTATATAAGCATATTGCTCAACGTATTTTTTATCTGTATTAATCCAGTACTTGATAAATTTGTTATTTTTTCCTTTCAATGTAATAACAATTTTGCCACTGTCCTCTGACATCAATAAAGTATCGTAATCCGAATATAATATTCTTCCGGTTCCCGACATTACATTCATCAGGTCATCGAAAGTACATTTTATCCTCGCTATTGCACCGATATTATTATCGGTTGTCGGACCCTCAATAACCTTATCGTTAAGATTATCAAAATAAATAAAATTATACCTGTTAACGTTTGCTATCACGGCATCCTTGCTAATGAAAGCAAAGCTGCCCGATATTTTGAACCATAAACTGTCATTCTTTTTAACTCTAATATTAATATTACCCGTTTGATTAAGAGATGAAGCTTTTATCTTAACGATATTTTCAGTAGATATAAGATTAATTTTATCGTAATTAAAATTCACTACTCTTATTAAGTCAATCGCTTTAAGTCTTTCCGGTGAGTTAAGAAAAATCTCATTGTTCTTTTCAAATAAGCCAAGCGTATCCTGCTTTTCCTTCAAGGAATCAATTTCTAAACCATTTTCCTGTGAATATACAAAAGAATAGTTACAGTAAACTGATATCAGAAGTAATATTTGTATTATTATTCTCAATGCTAAGGTGTATATTTAGTATCAATTTATTTAATTTAACACGAAAAGGAAACTCATTTAAAGCTATAAACATTGTCATTAGGATTATACATTCATATTCCATTTTGCCGCAGACGATGCAGTTATTGTGACTTCTATCTGACTACAAATATGAATTTAATAAATTCATTTGTAAATTCTGCCATAAAAGAGATTAAATTGTATTCCATACAATTCCATGATGATAAAGTAGATACGATTTATTTCGGGGGAGGTACTCCAAGTTCTTTAAAAACAGAATTTCTATCAGATATTCTTTCAGCGATATTTAATAATTTTAATGTTTCTAAAAATCCTGAAATAACGATTGAATGCAATCCTGAGGATGTAATAGAAGATAAACAAAAATTTCAAATTATTGCTAAGACCGGTATAAACAGAATAAGCTTAGGGATTCAATCATTCATTGATTCAGAACTACTCTATCTTACAAGACATCACAATGCAAACGATGCGAATAATTCAATCAAGATATTACAGGATATTTTTCCTAATTTAAGTATAGACTTAATCTATGCTATGCATAATCAAAGTGCTGAAAATGTTGAGTATAATATAAGAAATATATCACGTCACGATATAAAGCATGTCTCTGCATATACTTTGATTCTCGAGAAAGGAACCTTGATGCACAAACAAATGGAAAAAACAGATCTGATAAAACAAACCAACAAGAATTCCGAGCAATATTACTTTGTAATTTCTAATTTACTTGAAAGTATGGGATATAGACATTATGAAGTATCAAATTATTCATTACCTGGTTTTGAATCCAGACACAATCTTAAATACTGGAATTTTGAAAACTATCTCGGACTCGGACCGTCGGCTCATTCTTTTATCGGTAATAAAAGATTCTCTAATGTAAGTAATCTAAAGTTATATAATAATTTTATTGAAAATAATAAACTTCCCGTTGAGAACGATATATTATTGAACAAAATACAATTACGTAATGATTACTTCATTTCTGTTTTTAGGAGCGGAGGAGTTGAATTTAGTAAATATAAAAGACTTTTTAATGAAGATTTTTTATTAAAGTACCGGAAAAATACTGAAGAATTATTGAATTTAAGATTGGCGAACGTATCGGAAACGCATTTTTATTTAACACAGAAAGGATTTGCTCTTGCTGATGAAATTACACTAAAATTCGTAGACTATTTATAATCAAAATCCGTTAACCATATGTTTATAAATGTATTTTTCACCAACTTTTAGAATACTGAAAATATCAAATCTAATTTCATGATTCTTGAATTCCCTATTTAGTTTCACAAAAACTGACGCTGCTGTTCGAATATTAACCTGTTTCTTTGAATCGATTGCATCTTCGGGTTGTCCGTAATCTGTAGATGTTCTGGTTTTTACTTCTACGAAAACAATTTCTTTTGATGCTTTATCCTCAAAAACCAGGTCAATTTCAAGCTTTTTAAAAGTAAAATTACTCGCAATAAATTTTAGACCCTTCTTAATAAGTTCTTCTTTCGCCAGTTGTTCACCCTTTTTTCCAAAATCTTTACGATACATATTAAGCAAGCATTATATTCTTAAGAAAACTTTTTCTATGAATCGGACATAATCCGTGTTTCTTTATGGCGTTTATATGTTTGTCAGTTCCGTAACCTTTATTCGAACAAAATCCATAAACTGGATACATTGTATCATAATTTTTCATTATTCTATCTCTTGTAACTTTTGCAATAATTGAAGCACAAGAAATTTCATAAAATTTATCATCCCCTTTAATTATAGTTTCATAATTAATACATTTATGATAATCATTTCTAAGCTTTAAGTAATTTCCGTCAATAATAAATTTATCGGGCTTTAAAATCAGATTTCTTATACATTCTTCTATCCCAAGCATCGTCGATTGAAGTATGTTCAAGTCATCAATAGTTTTGTTATCGATAATGCTTATTTTATACTCAATAGCATCCGCAATTATTTTTTCAAAGAGAAAATTCCGTTTTCTTTCCGATATTCTCTTTGAATCCTTCACACCTTCAATCTTTTTAAACGAAGATATTATAACTGCAGCAACTACAACTGGACCTGCCAGTGGTCCTCTGCCCGCCTCATCAATTCCGCAAAATAACATAAAAATTTTATAATATTATAAAAATAGCTATTAAATGTAAAATAAAAACTGAATATAAATTTGTCTCGAAAATTTAATTTATCAAATAACTATTTTGTACCTTATCGGCTTATTTGTTAATATTTAAAGTTTTTGTTTTAATTGTTCGTTTTACTTACAATAAATACAAATGCTTATTCATTTTCTATTAAAAATTAATTGACTAAATTAATTGTTTTCAGCTAAAAATGGCATGATTTTATTTTGAATTCAGATACAAAACTATCAATATTCTTGAAATTTAAATCAAAAAGTAAAATATTAATTACTTTTCTTTTTGTTACTATATTAATAATTCCGTCATATCCAAATAAATCAATTCAAGCTCAAATAAAGATTTTTGAGAGGAATAAAAATGAATTGAACAATGATGAAACTATATTTAAATCGGATACAAGAATAAAAATTGATTTAGGAGGAAGCTGGAATATTTCTTTCGATAATTCTGAAGTGTTTACAAACATAAATGTCCCTTTTGCAGCTGATTACAGAAATTCACTCGTTATTAACCGGAGTTTTGATGTAAATGATTCTCTTCTATCAAAGTATAATTTTATATTTTATGCTGAAAGTATTAATTATGAATCCGAAGTTACAATCAACAATGTCATAGTATCAAGAAATAATGGCGGTAGTAAATTTATCTATAACGACATACAAGAGAACTTAATACAGAATAATAACAATATTTCAATCAAAATATCGGGAGCACTTAATAATTCAAAAACTTTCCCACTCGCTTCGCAAGTAAACTATGCACGAAATTATGCTGGTGTTCTTGGCAATGTATACATTCTTGCAGTCCCGAAGATATACATATCCGAATCACTTATTAAATACACATTCTCGAATGATAATGTAATAGCCTTTACAAATAATATCAGTGTTAACTCACTTTACATTGATACACTGATGCTTGAAGGAAGCAGCTTTTATGTAATATCGGACATAATTAGAATTTCAGACACAGTAAAAATATTCGAAAGTCCAATCACAAAATTTGATCCCAGGAATTATCAGAATTACAAGTTATCAAATATATTAACAATAAAGAATATTGACCTTTGGTCTGCAGAGAATCCAACACTGTACTTGGTCAGAACTTCATTATACTATAAGGATGAACTTATTGATAATGTAATTTACGAAACCGGGTTTAAGAATATCGTTATAGAAGGAAATAGTATTTTAATTAATGGATTAAACTTAGCTATAAAAGGTATTAATTATTTTGAAGATCAACCATTAAATGCAAATGCACTAGATTACAGTTCCGTTGAAAAGGACCTCAAAAATATAAAAGAACTTGGATTTAATACCATCAGAGTTCCTGGCAAATCAGCTCATCCTTTTGTTGTTAGAGCTGCTCAAAGAATCGGGCTTTATTTATTCCAAGAATACCCGTTTAATGAAATACCATCGAGTTTATTAAAGGAAGAAAGTTTTATTAATGAGGGAATAGATTTCTGTTCTAATATAATTAAACGTGATTTATATTCACCTGCAATACTTGCATGGGGAATAGGCAATGACTTTGATGTAACAGTACCCGAATCAGAAAGATATGCGTTAAAAATTAAAGAAGCCATAAGACAACTTGACAACCGACCAATTTATTATACTACAAAAAATCTTACAAACGATAAAATTGCGGGCATTGTTGGTTTTAAAGGTTATAATCTAACTGACCATGATTTTAATACTGCTAAAACAAGCATTGAAAAATTAAGCAAAACAGAACTTGTTTTCATTTCATCTCTGGGAGTTGCGACAGATAACAATAACAGAAACGGGTATGGTGATTTCAGAAGTGCAGAATATCAGGCAAAATATCTTACTGAGATTATAAGTTCGTTGCATCCAAAACAGGGATTCATGATTAGCTCATATGCAGATTTTAATGCAGAAGCACCCTTCATTATTCATTACAACGAATCAGCACCGTCTTTGAAAACAAACGGTATCTACGATTATGAAAGAAATCCAAAATACTCAAATACGATTATGAGAAGAATGCTTAATAATCAGGGCTTTCAGAAAATACCGGAAGGAAATGTTTCATACTCACACTCAAAATCATCGAATTATTTCATAGTATTTGGTCTGCTGATAATCATTCTTCTTTTGTTGGTACTAAGCAAAATTCGATATTTTAAAGACAACATTGTTAGAAGCGTAATCACTCCAAGAAATTTTCTATACACTATTAAAGAACAGAATGACGTACCGTATTTTCATAGTATTATACTGATAATTATCCTTTCTTCAATACTTAGCTTGCTATTCAGTTCTCTATTGTACAACATTAGAATTGAATCAAATTTTGAGTTAATCTTTTCAAAATTAATTGACAATTTTTCGTTAAAAATATTTGCAATTCATATATTGAACAATCCGGTTTTATTGTTTTTAATGCTATTTTTAATTATTGCTATTTTATTCTTTTTAACGTACTTAATGACAAATCTTTTAATAAGACTCTTAAAGAGAAAAGCGATATTGCGTCCCTCATTCGCTGTCACGATCTGGTCATTTGTTTTGTTCGTGATATTTCTTCCATTTGGAATAATATTCAGCAAAATAATTGACACAAATAGTTCGACAATAATACTCTTTACAGTATATCTTTACCTGGGTGTACTAGCTTACTCATTAGTTAAATTAATAAATGGAGTAAAATACGTGTTTGATTTAGGCTTGGTAAAATCGTATTTTTACGGTGTTTTACTGATAGCAATAATATTCACTTTAAATTACTATTACTTTTTTTCTTATAAATCCGTCGGTATTTTTATCGATTTAATTAACAGTTATAACTGATTGTATTTATCAAAACTTGAAATATTCGGTTTTAAATCTTTTCCTGAGAAAACGACTATTGAATTCAGCGGTGGAGTCTCAGCTATAGTTGGACCTAACGGTTCAGGTAAATCAAATATTGTTGATGCACTGAGATGGGTTTTAGGAGAACAGGGTGATAAAGCTCTCAGAAGTGAAAGAAGAGAAGATGTAGTATTCAGCGGAACGAGTAAAAGAAAACCGTTGAGTATAGCAGAAGTAGCACTTACAATCCAAAATAACCGAAACATTCTCCCAACAGAATATTCAGAGGTACAAATTGCAAGACGATTTTACAGAAGCGGTGATACAGAGTACTATCTGAACGGTACAAAAGTGAGACTAAAAGACATAAAAACGCTTTTTCTTGATACCGGAATCGGACCGGATGCGTATTCGGTTATTGAGCTAAAAATGGTTGAGACTATACTCTCACACGTAAAGAATGAGAGAAGAAAAATGTTTGAAGAAGCATCGGGAATAGTTTCGTATAAACAAAACCGAGACCTTACATTTAAAAAGCTTGAATCTGTAAAAGAAACGCTTAAAAGAGTCAATGATATAATTCGTGAGAAACAGAGAAATGTTTCAACTCTTGAACGACAAGCAAAAAAGAATGAAGAAGCTAAAATTGTTTTTAATGAATTAAAACTGCTGGAAATAGTCTTTTACTCTTACGAATATGATAAGATGCATTTCGAGATTAAGGAGATTAAAGACCATGAAAATGAAAACATAACATTTAAAGCAAAGCTTGAATCAGAACTTCGGCTAAGTAACAGTAAATATGATTCCATTCAGCCGGAAATATACGAACTTGAAAGAAGCTCAAGTGAGATAAATGATGAACTTGATGAGGTAAAGGACCGTATAAACAAACTTGAAAGAGATAATCTTGTTAAAACAGAAAAAAGCAAGAACCTAAACTCAAACATTGAAAGGTTAACAGAGGAGATAGACACACTTTCTGAAAATTTGGACAAGAATAAAGCCAAGAATGATGAACTCGAAAAAGTAATATCGGTACTAAAACGCACAATTGAAATTTCAGAAGTGTCACTTTTAGAGAAAAAAGCAAATGTCGATAGAACCATTACACTGATTACAAATAAGAAGACGGAAATTTCAGATATTGGTATCAACGTTAAGGAGAACTTGAAAAAATTTAATCGGCAGAAGACAGAGTATGAAAAGAACAAATTCTCTCAGGAGAATAATCTTGAACGTCTTAAACATATTTCCGAAAATAGCAAAGATTTACTGGAAGAAATATCACATCTCGAGAAGGAAAAATATTCATATCAGGAAGAACTCGAAAGTGTGACTAAAAGTAAACGAAATATCGAAACTGAACTCAGGGCTGAGATTGAAAAAAGACAAAAATTTAACAATAAAATTGAGTCTCTTCGCAGAGAGATGACAGACCTGACGATAAATCTTCAAAATAACAAGAGCAAAACTGAATATCTTCAGAATATTATAGATAACTTTGAAGATTTCGCAGAAGGAATCAAACATATTAAGAATGATAAAACAATAGATTATACTAAAACTGTTCTTGATTCCATAGAGGTAGACGATAAGTATAAAATTGCAGTAGAAACAGCTCTGGGTGAAATCGCTAATTATTTAATTGTTGATGATTCAAGATACCTTAATAAGCTGATTGATAAACTTTCGAACGATGATAAAGGAAAGGTAACATTCATTCTTAACGACAAACTGATGTCGGAGAACAGTTCTTTAATACATTTTGATTATCAATATTTCAATCCTGATTTACTAAAAGACAGCAGTGTTTTAGGTTTTGCCGATAAATTTATTACGTGTAAAAACAAAGAAGATGAATTTCTTTTCCGATATATTCTCGATGAATATGTAATAGTTGCAGATCTTGATGCAGCTTTTAGACTTTCCTCGGATAACTATTACAAGTTTATTACTCTTGACGGGGATATTGTCACACAAAGCGTTGTAAGAGCAGGCGGTAAAACAAAAGAAGAGAATATCAGATTCGGACGAGAAAACCAAATTGAAAAGTTGAGAAAAGAAATGTTTGAGCTTGAAGACAAGCTCAGGTATAGTGAAGAGGAGTTAAACGGACAAATAAGTAATCTGAACCAATTAAATGATTCAGAAATAAAATTAAAGCTAGATGAACTCAATAAATCTGCAGTTAAACTAAATAATGACATTTCTCTGATAGACTTCAGACTGTCTGACCTAAACAAGAATGTTTCAGAAAACGACAATGTATATAAGAAATTGAAAGAAGATAATGAAAAACTTACAGTCCATATTAATGATTTCATTAAGATACTTTCAAAACTTGAGAATGAGCAATCTAATCTTGAAAAAGAACTTTCCTTTTTAACTGAAGAATATACTCAGGTAGACATCGAGCACTCACAAAACCAATCAGATTATAGCACTTTCCTTATAGAATTCAATCGCCTTAAAAACGAGCTCAAAAATGAAGAAAACAATTTAGCAAGAATACAAAATACACTTGAATTTCAGAACGCACAAATAAAGAAAGATAGACTACAGATTGAAAAGAATAAATCCGAACTTGAAGAATATGCTGTATTAATATCTTCTAATATTGATGAGATTCAGAAACTGGGACATGAAAGGAATGCAATAAAGAAGCGACTTGATGATAATGATGAAATATTGAACATCAAAAAATCGGAGAAGGAGATAATCGAAAAAGAGCAAAGGGTTAAGAGACATGAATTTGATAAGGTATCTCAGCTGTTAGTAGAATCACAAATTAAAATTAGAGAATATGAAATCCGCTCAGAGCAGTATACTGATATCCTTTATAAGAAATATGAGATAAACATTGAAAATCCTCCTGAAGAATTATTAAATGATCTTCTTGAAACTAAAAAAAGTTATTTGGACGAAGACAATCATTTTGATGAGGACAAAGCCTTGAAGGAAATAGATTCTTTATCAGAAAGACTTAAAAGACTTGGAGGTGGTTTCCAGCAGATTATTTGGGATGATTTTCTGAACGAGAAAGATGAATTAGATAAGATGATTGTGCAAAGAGATGATCTCCTTGAGTCTGAGAAAGACATTAACAAAACAATAGAGAAAATCAACAACGAAGCGAAAGAAAGATTTCTAAAGACTTTCGAAGAAATAAGACAGAACTTTATACACATTTTCAAAGAGCTGTTTCAGGAAGGAGATGAAGCTAACCTGAAGCTCGTTTTCGATGAAGATGAAAACGGTAAGATAAGTGATGATCCACTTGAAGCAAAAATCGAAATCACGGCAAAACCAAGGGGTAAAAGACCTACATCTATAGAATTACTATCCGGCGGGGAAAAGACTTTAACGGCAATAGCATTACTGTTTGCTATTTATCTTGTCAAACCGTCACCTTTCTGTGTATTGGATGAAGTTGATGCACCTCTGGATGTGGCAAATCTTGGTAGGTTTAACAGAATGATACGAAAGTTTTCTGAAAAAACACAGTTTATACTTATTACACACAATGAAAGAACAATGGAAACTGTTGATACGCTTTACGGAGTGACCATGCAAGAACCCGGTGTTACAACAATTGTGGAAACAAGATTTAAAGACAACTAATAAAATTGAAATACCCTAAGCTTAAGATATTCTGTGATTTTGACGGAACAGTTACAAAGAATGACGTATGGGTTGATGCTCTTGGAAGGTTCATAAAAGATAAAAAAGCTTTCAATATCGTATGTAAAGACTTTGAATTTGGAAGAATTACATCCCGAGAATGCATTAAACGGGAACTTAACCTGATTGAGGATTTCAGTTTGGAGATATTCGATACTTTTATTGAGCAACAGGAATTAGACGATTACTTTCTTGAATTTATTGCATACTGCAAGCAAATGAAATTTGAAGTAATATTACTAAGTGAGGGACTCGATTATTATGTCAACTATGTTATTAAGAAGTTTGAAATAGAACTGAAATATTACTCCAATAGATCAATACTTCTTAATTCAAACGGAAAAGTAAAACTAACTTGTGATTTTCCTTTTTCTGATGAGCACTGTAATTCATGCGGAGTAAGCAAAAGGAATTTACTGATGGCAAATACAAACGAACTTGATAAGGAAATATCTGTGTTCATCGGAGATGGAGTTTCAGACTTTTGTGTCAGCAATTATGCAGACGTTGTATTTGCAAAGAATAAACTTGCTTCTTACTGCTGGAGAAATAATATAACTTATTACGAATACAAAGATTTCAGAGATATTAAGAATAAATTCATGAAAATAATTGAAAATGGAGTTTTTAAGCAAAAGCAAAATGCCAAAACATTAAGAAAAGAAGTTCTTTTAGGAGGATAAAGTGAAGCAACTTGGAAAAATATTATTTAAGTACCGCAGCTACACACCATTACCGTTTATTTTTTGTATGATTCTGTTTATGGAACCAAATTTATTCTCCATAGTGGCAGGTCTTTGTGTTGTTATTATAGGCGAAGCAATAAGAGTATGGTCAGTGGGATATGCAGGAAGCGAGACGAGAACAACATCAGGAGTAGGTGGTTCAAATTTAGTTACACAAGGTCCATACTCGATAATAAGAAATCCACTGTACTGGGGAAACATAATGATTTATTCAGGATTCGGAATAATGAGTAACGCTTTGTTTCCATACCTACTAATAATAGCATTTTTATATTTTGTATTCCAATATTATCTGATTATAATCAATGAAGAAGAATATCTGAAGAAAACATACAAAGAAGAATTTATTGAATACTGCAAACATGTAAAACGTTTCTTCCCTATTTCGAAACCACTTCCGGACAGAATTAGATCTAAACTATTGTTTGATTTAAGAGAGGGAATTAAGTCAGAGAAAAGGTCTCTGCAAGCACTTACTATCGTTTCTATCATAATACTAATAAAGTATATTTTTCTGTAATAGAAATGAATAAAACTGATATATTTGTAATCGCAGGTGAATCATCGGGTGATTCTCATTCGGCAAGACTAATACAAGATATACTTGAAATTAACAAGAATCTAATTATTTATGGTATAGGTGGTGGCAGATTACAGGAACAAGGCGTAAAAATATTATTTAACTATTCGGAAATAAATTATATCGGGTTTGCTAACATTGCCAGAAATTATTTTCATCTAAAGGACAGATTAGAGTATACTGCAAACAAAATTATTGAACTCTCTCCAAAGGTACTAATACTTTGTGACTCCCCCGGTTTCAACTTAAGAATCGCAAAGAAGATCAGAAAAGTATATGGTGGAAAGATAATGTATTACATTACACCACAGGTTTGGGCTTGGCATAAGAAAAGGATTAAACAACTTAAGAAATACATTGACACTTGTTTCACAATTTTACCTTTTGAAGAAGAGATACTAAATAAGGAAGGAATAAAAGCGTACTATTCCGGAAGCCCTGTTTTAAGACATTGCGAAGAGTATCTTGAAAATGCAAATAAAGAAGAGAGGAAGCATAAAGTTGTGTCAATTATGCCGGGTACGAGAAAAGAAGAGATTACAAGAATATTACCGACTCTTAATGAAATCGGGAAAATTCTAGTATTAAAACATGATTGTGAAATAAATCTTATTTGTTCAGAGAATTTAGGAAAAGAATTTTATTCCAAGTATATTAATTGCGACCACATTAAACTTAAACTTTGGACAAAAGAAAGTAATCTTAATACAATTTTTAACTCTGATTTTGTAATAACAAAATTTGGTACGTCAAATCTTGAATGTGCTTTTCTTGGTATACCATTTGTAGCTGTATATAAAGCAAGTTTACTAAACTATTTAATAGCAAAGATGCTTGTAAATCTAAAGTATTTATCTTTGGTAAATATCGTAATGAAAAAAGAAGTCGTTAAAGAGTATATTCAAAATGAATTCAAACCAAACAATGTTATTAAAGAGACAGAGAAAATATTTTCGGACATCGCTTATAAGAATAAAATGCTGAGTGAATTCAGTATGTTAAAAGAAAGATTTGATAAAGAGAAAATTAATCCTGCAGAGTATATTTGCAAAGAAGTTTGAATAATTTAATTGCAATATTAAGATTATTTCTTTTCCCACTTTCCGTAATATATTACTTAATAATAAAATCACGGAATTTACTTTACGACTCAGGTATAATAAAACAAGCAACTTTTAGAACTCCTATTATTTCTGTAGGAAATATTACAACAGGGGGAACGGGGAAAACACCATTTGTAATGTTTTTAACAGAATATTTCATCAAGAAAGGAAAGAAGGTCGGAGTAATTTCGAGAGGTTATAAAAGTTATACAAACGAACTAATTATAGCTCATGATGGTGAAAATGTTACTGCAAATGTTAAACAAACAGGTGATGAGCTTGGGATGATTATCAAAAGATTTTCAGATTTTAAGGAATTGTTCTTTGCTATTGCTTATTTTAATCGTGTAGAAGCAATAAGTAAGATGGAAGCTATGTTTGCACCGGATATAATATTGCTTGATGATGCGTTTCAGAACAGAAAGATAAAGAAGACAGTTGATATTGTTTTAGTTAACAAAGAAAGCGAAACATACCTGGACAAATTATTACTACCCGCAGGGAATTTGAGAGAGCCAAAATCAGCATTAAGGAGAACAGATATTGTTCTCAAAAACTTTAAGTTTTCTAAAAATAGTGGGAGTAAGGATTTTTCATTTAATTACGTGAATGAAGGATTTTACGATATAAAGTCTCAGAAGATAAATAACTACAGCGAAATCAAAGCGATAACAGTATCAGGTATAGCAGATAATAGAAGTTTTATTAATACGGTTAATAATTCAGGAATTGATATTGTAAAATCTTTTACATTTACAGATCATTTTGATTATAGAGAAGGTGATATAATGCAGTTAATGGCAGCATGGTCAGAGAATATGGTATTTATAACAACTGAAAAAGATTTTATAAAATTAAGGGAATTTAAGTTATTTTTTGATAAATGCCCTGTTTATTATTTACGAATTGATATAAATATGAATATTTACAATATTAATGAATTATTTATTAAGAAAAATATTTTATGATAGGAATTACTGTCTGTGAAAATAATTTTGACTTATACCTACAATGGCTTGAGCATTTCAATGCAAAGTATGCAATAATCGATTACAGGGAAAATGACGCATTGGATAAGTTCAGAAGTGTATCGGGACTGATATTATCAGGAGGAATAGATATTTATCCTGAATTATACAATGACTGGGAAAACAGAGTGGATAAAGGAAAATATGATACCAACAGAGACGGTTTTGAATACAAGCTGATTGAGCATGCACTGAAGTATGAAATACCTATTCTGGGAATTTGCAGAGGGTGCCAACTCCTTAATGTTTATTTTAATGGTTCACTCATTTATGATATACCGACAATTCGAAAAGTCGAGCATAGCAAAATTGATAAGAATACAATGCGGATACACAATATCAATGTTTTAAAAAATACAATTTTATACAGCTGCGTAAATAAAGAAACGGGAATTGTAAATAGTTCTCATCATCAGTCAGTTGACAGGCTTGGAGAGGGATTAATGATATCATCTAAAGCGGATGACGGGATAATTGAATCTATTGAATATGCAGATAAAAGGAACAAATCATTTCTTATGGGAATACAATGGCATCCCGAAAGGTTTACTAATTACAATGATGAATTTTCCAAGAACATTTATCATGCTTTTGAGAATTCTATAAAATGAAGTACTCTTTTTATATATCTATTGTTTTGCTTTTTCCAATTTTAACAGGTTTTACTATTTACATTCCAAGAGAAGATCTGCAGAAACAGCTTTACTATTATAAATCTGATTTAAATAGTTATGAGTCAAAAGCAGCTGAATGGAACAGATTAATTTCCATTCTAACAATAAGACAAAAGACATTAGAGAACAGAATAAAAGTTTTATCTGAGTTACTTAAAAACATTAAAACCGGGGATAGTAAGGACGATATTTTAAGACAGGAAGCTGAATTTATAAGCCACAATGAGAAAATAGAGAAACTAAAAGAGGAATTCAAAAAAAGAATTCTATGGCTTTATAAAAAGGGTCCTGATTACCAGTATCAGATACTTTTCACATCTGATTCACCTACTAATTTTTTTGCAAGACTTCAGTATTTGAACAAACTTTCTGAGAAACGTAAAACAGATTTTGAAAGGATAAAATATGAAGAGTATGCATACGAAGAAGGTAAGAAAATAAAGGGTTACAGGAAATTAGACATATTTCGTTACATAAATAAAAAGAAGGAAGACCAAACATTGCTACTTCTTGAAAAAATGAATGTTGAGGATTCAATTTCAATGTTAAGGTCAAATGCTGATAATCTATTGTATCATGCCGAAAAACTGAAACAATTAATTTTTGAAATTGAATACACACTTTCTAATGATCAAGAAGGGAACAAGTACGAACTCAAAACTACACCGGATTATGAATCTGATAGTTTTGATTCACTAAAAGGAGTACTGATTTTTCCAGTGAACAGCACATATATTATAAACGATTTTGGAAAATCAATTGACAGAAATACCGGGTCCATAATGAATAACGAAGGTATAGATGTAAGTATTGCCGAGAATTCAGATGTAAGATGTGTAGCAGACGGAGTTGTTGAAAATATCTTGGATGTACCTTTTTATAGGAAAATTATTATTATCAAACACAGTAACGGATACAGGACTATTTATGGTTTAGTAAAAGATATTAAGATAAATATTGGTGACAAAGTAGCTGCAAGTAAAATAATCGCTTCAACATCAAAAAATCTTGATGGACAAATATTTCACTTTGAAATCAGAAAAGGAACAATTCCCGAAGACCCTAAATACTGGGTTGCAAGGGTAAAACAGGTTATATGAAATTAAACAAAAAGAATCCTACAGTAAGCATTATAATGCCCGTTTATAACAGAAAGAAGTTATTTTACAGGGCATACAATTCTGTAATGAATCAGTCTTACAACGATTACGAATTGATAGTAGTTGATGATGGCAGCAATGACAGATTTCATAATAAGCTGTTTGAGATAATGGAGCATGATTACCGAGTTAAATATATGAAGCATTCTAATAGAGGAACAGCATTATCACTCAATGCCGGGATAAGAATATCACAGGGTAAATATATTACATTTCTTGATTCTGATGACGAATATGGTAAAGAACACATTTCGAATAGGATTAGATATATGAACAGATATAAAAAGGTAGATATAATTCATTCTCCTGCAATATTAATAGGCAGAGATGAGGATATGTATGTTCCCGATGTTAGGAATAAGAAGAAACTTGTACATTTAAAAAATTGTGTACTGGGTGCAACGATTTTTGGAAGAAGAGAAGCATATTACAAACTAGATGGATTCAAGAATATATTTTCATACGATTCAGACTTTATAAATAGAGCAATTAAATTATTAAATGTAAAGAGATTAGATTTTATGACATATTTTTATTACAGGGATACGAGCGATAGTGTACTCACCAAATTAAAGAATAAAATGAATGATAAATGATGATTTGAAATACATGCGAGAATGCCTGAAACTTGCAATAAAAGGAAGAGGGAAAGTCGAACCGAATCCTATGGTGGGTTGTGTAATAGTCAAGAACAGACAAATTATTGGAAAAGGTTACCATAAAAGATTTGGATTTCATCATGCAGAAATAAATGCCATAAATAACGCGTTGAAAGCGGGAAATGACTTAAGAAACAGCACTTTATATGTCAATCTGGAACCGTGCTCACATTTTGGGAAAACACCTCCTTGTACAGATTTTATAATAAAGAACAAGATAAAAAGAGTTGTGATTGGAATGAAAGATCCGAATAAGCAAGTTAATGGCAAAGGTATCACAAAATTACGGAAAGCAGGTATTGAAGTCTGGACAGGAGTATTGAATGAGGATTGCATAAATTTGAATGAAAGATTCATAGTAAATATAACTGAAAAACGTCCGTATGTTACATTAAAAATTGCACAGAGTATTGATGGGAAAATCGCTCTAAATAATTTTAAATCCCAGTGGATAACTAATATACGTTCAAGGGAGTTAACACATCATATAAGAAGTAATTATGATTGTATTCTAATTGGAAAGAATTCCATAGTTCAAGATAATCCAGAGCTGACAGTCAGATTTGTCAACTCGAAGAAACATCCAGTTAGGGTTATTATAGACAAGGATTTACAGTTAACTAATAAATATAAATTACTAAAAAACAACTATCCATTAACTATAATTTATCACTCCAGCAATAAAAATGTATCGGATTTAGAATATCAAAAATACATAAGATTAAAAAGTAAATTTGGACGAATGGAAATAGCTGATATATTAAAAAGTCTTTACAAACTTGGGTATCACTCATTATTGGTTGAAGGAGGAGCGAATATATATTCTCAATTTGCAGATAAAGACTTATTTGATGAAATTAATTTGTTTATTGCACCGAAGATTTTAGGAAAAGGGATATCTTCTTTCAGGGATTATCAAATAAAGAAATTAGAAAATGCAAAGGAAGTAACATTAAAAGAAATTAAAATACTTGATAAGGATTTATTATTAATTTATAAAAATATAAAATAATGTTTACAGGAATAGTAACAGATACAGGAAAAGTTATAAAAACGACATCAAAAGGTGATAGCATAAAATTTCTAATAGCTCCATCAAAGAAAGCTTACTTAAATGACAGGAGAAAAGGTGATAGTATTGCAATAAACGGCGCTTGTATGACAATAGAGAATATAAAAAACAACCGGTTTGAATTCACGACTGTAAAAGAATCTTTGAGCAAGACTAACCTCGGTGACCTAAAAATAGGAAGTTACGTAAATCTTGAGAAACCCATGAAACTTAGTGAAAGCCTTGATGGGCACATAGTTCAGGGTCATGTGGATGCTACTGGAAAGGTTTACAAAATCAACAAGCTAAAGGATAGCTGGGAATTCTTCTTCGAATTTCCAATAAGATTTAAGAAGAATATAATTTATGTGGGCAGTATTTCAATTAACGGAATAAGCTTAACAATTGCTCAAATCGTAAAAGAGACAAAGAAAAGTGTCATTATTAAGGTTGCAATTATACCGCACACATATTCTGCAACAAATTTTAAGTATCTTAAACACGGTGACAGGATAAATCTTGAGTTTGATATGTTAGGTAAGTTTGTAATGCGGATATTAGGTAAGATAAGATAATATTTTAAAAATCAGCAAGTTAATAATTACGAGTAAATTCTACATTTAATCAGAAAACTATTTTGAGCGTTTAGTTAGAGCGTAAATAAGAGTATGGTTAGCGTATAAAGAGGCTATTTTTAAGCATTTAAGGAAGATACAATTTCATTATAGATATCACGAACGTTGATATTTTGCATACAATCGAAAGTATGAATTGGACAGTTTTTTCTTCCGTGATTTGAGCATGGGCGGCATTTCAGACCATTTATTTCAAAGATTTTATCGTTCACACCTATAGGATAAAATCCGAATTCTTTTGTAGTGGAACCAAAGAGAGCAATAACTTTTGTTCCAACAGCATTTGCCATATGCAAAGGAGCAGAATCGTTTGTAATCAGTAGAGAACAATTTTTAATCAATTCAGCTGACTGAAGAATGGTGATTTTACCAGCAAAACTGTAGACTTCATTATTAGTAGATTTTTTTATTATATTTTCACATAATTTTGTGTCATCCTTACCACCTAACAATGCAATCTTCAAGTTACTTTTATCCATCATATTCAGGAGTTCAACGAATTTTTCTTCAGGGAATCTTTTCGTGAACCAAACTGAACCGGGTGCTATACAAATAAGGTTACTTTTACTTTTAATATTGAGACCATTAAAAATTTTTATTACTTCATTTTTGTCTTCATCCGAAGGAAATAATTCGGGTTTAATTATTTTTGATTCAAATATTCCAAGCGGTTTCAACAAGTTGAGAACCCTGTTTATTTCATGTTTTTGTGAATAAGGTACTTTATCTGTGTAGAAATAAGGCAAAGAAGAATTTTCATATGAAACTCTTTTTTCCGCACCTGATAGTTTTGCTATGATAGATGAGCGTGTATATCGCTGGACAGAAATGATAACATCGTAATTATTATTTCTAACTTCTGTGATTACGTTCCGGAATCCTGAAATCCCTTTAGCAGATTCATACTTATCAAAAATAATAACTTTGTTTATGTAAGGATTACCTTTAAGAATTTCAGATGTTTTTGGAATGCACATGAAATCAATGGAATAATCACTTTTATTTTTCTTGAGAACCTGAACAAGAGGCAAGGAAAGAATAACATCACCATAGAATGCAGTTTGAATAATCAGAACCTTCATTGTTTCACATGTTTAAACCTTCTATGAATCCATAGCCACTGATCGGGATTTTCACGAATAGCGGTTTCCAATTTTTGATTAATTCTATCAGTAAGTATTTGTATATTTTCTTCAGTAGTACCTCCAATTAAGTCGTCATATAATATTTTATCAACTTTTATAAGATAGTTATAGTTTTTCTGCCTAACGGGATAAGCAAATATAAGTCCAGTATTAAATTTCAGCGCTATCTTAGCAGGACCAGAGAACGTTGCAACATTTTGACCAAAGAAGTTTGAATAGACTGAATAGTCGGGATTGGCAGACTGGTCCATAAGAAAGCACACAATACCATTTTCTTTTACAATCTTATAAATTTCACGAAGAGAGCTACCAATTTCAATTATTCTATTACCACCGAGTTCACGATAATCATTGATTTTATTATTAACAAGATTATTAGTCTGACTTTTAACAATAATATTAAGTTTTCTACGGAATATTTTCCCGTATGAGAATGCCATAATTTCCCAGTTGGAGATATGTCCGCTAAGAAAGAGGACACCGGTTCTTTTGCGTAACTCCTCGTCAACGAGATAGTAATTACTAATAGAAATAAATCTATCAAGCAAACGCTTCTTCATTCTAGGAAGGTAAAGAATTTCAAAGAGAGTAATACCAAGATTTTTAAAGACACCTTTTACTACGGAGTGTTTCCATTTGTTGTCTTCATTGGGAAAACAAAGTGTGAGGTTATTAAAAGCTACTCTCTTACGAGTCGGAAATAAGACGGGTAATAATAAGCCGAAAAGATTACCAAACTTTTGAACCATCTTTAAAGGTAATAACCTCAAGATGAAAGAAACTAACATTAGTATCGAATATGTTAAGAAGTCTGTCATCAGATTATTTCAGACTAATCTGCAAATAATGTGGCTGAATTTGATTTGACGATTGATGTATTTAAAATATCACCAATTTTGTTATTTCTCATAGAAATGATAACCGATTTATTACAATCTGTACGCCCCATTAGGAAATCATTTGATTTCTTTGAGACACCTTCGAGAAGAATATCTACTTTTTTCCCTACCATACTTTTAAAAATATCTGCTGATATTTTCCTTTGGTGATGGATTACTTCATTAAGACGTCTTGTTTTAACATCTTCAGGCACGTTATCTTCCATTCTGTATGCTTTTGTATTTTCTCTTGGTGAATAAGCGAACGTATATGCACTGTCGTATCCGACTTCGGTCATAAGGTTTAGAGTCATTTGATGTTCCTCTTCAGTTTCAGTAGGAAAACCAGTAATAATATCTGTGGAAAGTCCTATTCCAGGAATGGTTTTCTTGGCATAGTTCATAATATTGAGATACTGATCTATACTATAAAGCCTGTTCATAAGTTTCAGGATGCGCTCAGAACCTGATTGAACGGGAAGATGCAAGTAGTTACAAATATTACCGAACTCTGCCATAGTATCAATGAGTTTTTCTGAACAATCGTAAGGGTGAGATGTAGAATATCTGATTCTCATATGGGGAACTGCTACTGCAACCGATTTGAGTAAATCCGCAAAATCATTTCCTTCATCGTTGAATGAGTTAACATTCTGACCCAGCAAAGTAACTTCTTTAATACCTTCGTCAAATAGCATCTTTGCCTCGTTAACAATGCTCTCAACTTTTCTGCTTCGTTCCCTGCCACGAGTGAATGGAACGACACAAAAAGTACAGAACTTATCACAACCCCTCATGATTGAAATCCAAGCATTAATCCCCTCTTTACGAACCGGAATAATGTCATCGTAGGTTTCATATTTAGATAACTTTACAGCAACACCTCTTTCGCCTGTTTCAAAAATATTATGAATTAAATGAGGAATTTTTCTGTATTCATCGGGACCGACGATCAAGTCAACACATTTTTCCTTTTCGATTAAATCGTATCTCAGTCTTTCAGCCATACATCCGAGAATGCCTATGACTTTATAAGGATTCTTTCTTTTGTGAGCTGAAAGATGTTTCAGCCTGTTATAAATTTTTGTTTCAGCGTTTTCACGAATGGAGCAAGTGTTTAGAAGAATTACATCCGAACTATTAATATCATTGGTTTCATTGTAGCCAAAATCGCTCATAACGCTAAGCACAATTTCAGTATCGGAAAAATTCATCGCACAACCATAAGTTTCGATATAAACTTTTTTATCGTTGTTTTTACGATTAAAACTTTTTCGTTTAGGTAAATTCGAATTGTTGCTTAGTATTAAATCTTCAAACATTTAAAACTTCACTTTTTCTTTTCTAAAATACTCTTCAGTAACTTCTGCAATTCCCTTAGGATCAAGTTTCAAATCTGCATGTAATTCTTCAGGCTTTCCATGCTCAATGAACCTGTCGGGTAATCCATGCAAAAGCAGATCATTTTTAAACCCATATTGTTCAGCAAATTCAGCAACAGCACTTCCGAAACCACCAAGGATAGAATTATCTTCTATAGTAATGACTTTATTAAATTTTGCAAATGTGTTTTTTAGTAAATCAGAATCTAACGGTTTTACAAATCTCATATTGATAATTTCAACATCTATACCTTTTTCCTTTAATAAATCTGCTGCAAGTGAAGCATTATGAACCATGTTTCCAACAGCAAGAATTGCAATATCTTTTCCCTCTCTGACTACTTCTCCTTTACCGATAACCAACTGTTGAAAATCCGTTATCGGGACTCCAAGAGCATTACCTCTCGGGTAACGCATAGAAACCGGACCCTTTTTATAAAGAGTTGCTGTATAAAGCATATTCCTTAATTCATTTTCATCTTTAGGAGCCATTATAACCATATTAGGGATCAACCTCAGGTAAGAAAGGTCAAATGAACCGTGATGGGTAGGACCATCAGCACCGACAAGCCCTCCCCTGTCGAGAACAAACACGACACTAAGCTTCTGGGTTGAGACATCATGTATAATCTGATCAAATGCTCTTTGAAGGAATGTTGAATAAATTGCGACAACCGGGGTATATCCTTCGGTAGCTAGCCCAGCTGCGAATGTGACACCGTGCTGCTCAGCAATACCAACGTCAAAATATCTTTCAGGAATTTCATTTTGTAAGATACTAAGTCCGGTACCATCGGGCATTGCAGCAGTAATACCAATTATCCTTTCGTCTTTCTTAGCAAGTTCAACGAGAGCTTCGCCGAATATTTTTGTGTAAGCAGGAACTGTAGCTTTTTTATACTCTATACCAGTAGTTTTGTCAAAAGGATTTAACGCATGAAGTTTCTGGAAATGTTCCGGAGCATAAGAAGGACCTTTACCCTTTTCAGTAAAGATATGAACAAGAACAGGACCAGTGAAATTTTTAATTTCTTCAAAAGTCTTAACCAGATTTACTACATTGTGACCATTTAAGGGGCCGAAATACCTAAATCCAAGTGCTTCGAAAAGCATACCTGGAGTTAAAACACCTTTTAATCCACCTTCAATTTTTGCTGCCAGAGCACGAAGTCTGTCGCTATTTTTCTTGTCGACTTTACCTGTAAGATTCCAAACTTTGTTTCTTAATTTATTGTATGATTCATTCAACATCAACTCTGTAAAATAATTCTGTACTGACCAAACATTCGGAGCAATAGACATTCTGTTATCATTTAGAACAACGATCATATCCTTTTTAAGAAGTCCGATATTATTCATAGCTTCGTAAGCCATACCGCCTGTCATGGAACCATCACCAATTATTGAAACAACCTTAAATTTTTTCTTTTGGAAATCTCTAGCAGTAGCAATACCAAGGCCGGCGGATAAGGAGGTTGTAGCATGGCCAGCACCAAATGCATCGTATTCGCTCTCAGAACGCTTTAGGAAACCGCTGATACCGTCCTTCTGCCGGATGGTTTTTAACGCGTCGCGTCTTCCAGTTAATATCTTATGAATATACCCCTGATGTCCAACATCCCAAATAAGTTTATCTTTAGGAGTATCGAAGACATAATGAAGGGCCAGAGTGAGTTCAACTACTCCAAGAGATGCACCAAGATGCCCACCAATCTGAGAGATTGTGTCTATAAGATAATCACGCAGTTCATCTGACAGGACCCGAAGATCGAGTAAGTTGAGTTTTTTTAAATCTCTTGGGTATTCAATATCCTTAAGAAATTTTGTGTTATTTAAATTAAATTTTTGTTCATCCATTTATTTTTCAGGATTAATTTTTTCGATTTTAAGTTCAGCCTGAGAAAGTTTATCCCTGCAAATCTTTAGCAGTTTAAGACCTTCCTGATAATTCTCAATTATCGAGTCTAGAGACTTCCGGTCGATATTTTCTTCCAAATCACTAAGTATCTTTTCGAGTTTTCGGAAAGAATACTCAAACGAATCTGTATTAACTTTTTCTTTTGCCATAATTAGATGTAAAACAAAAATAACATTAATAAAATTAATTTATTATTGAAATAAGCGTAGTATTTCAGTTAACAGTTGCATCAACGCTTCCATCGTGAAATCTAATATTCACTGAATCATTGCTGTTCAAATCTATTTTACCTGAAACTATTTTACTATGTTTTGTAATCACTGCAAAACCTCGTTTTAGGGTATTATCCGGACTTAAGTTTTTTAGAATCTTTTCTTTGTAGTCCAAATCGTTTTTACAAAATGTAATTCTATCTTTACACAATGAAGCTAAAGAATCATGCTTTTCTTCTAAATCTAATTTATAGTATTCTAAAGTATCAGAAAAAATCTTATACAATTCATCACTTATCTCATCAACACGAATCTTAACATCATTCAGGATATCTCTTGGCTTATTGAATGCATAATTGGACTGAATTCTATCAAGACTCTCTCTGTAAAAAGCAATTCTGTCAAAGACTAATGACTTTAGGTCGTAATCATAATTGTTAAGGTTGTCCAAAAGCTCCCTTTTATCGGGAAGAATCATCTCAGCAGCGGCAGAAGGGGTAGGTGCCCTTAAGTCAGCAACGAAATCGCAAATAGTATAATCAACCTCATGCCCTACGGCACTGACGACTGGAATTTTTGATTGACAAACTGCTCTTGCCACATCTTCTTCGTTGAAAGTCCAGAGGTCTTCTATAGAACCACCACCTCTTGCAATTACGATAACATCAAAATCGATGGGAAGGTCATTTGCCTGCTTTATTGCCCTGCAAACACTTTCAATAGAGCCTTTACCCTGAACTAATACAGGAAAAAGGTAAAGCATGAAATTCGAATATCTTTTTTTAGCTACTTTTATAAAGTCTTCGATAACTGCACCTGACTCAGAAGTAATAATTGCTACATTTTGGGGAAAATCAGGAATATGCTTTTTTCTTTCCTCATCGAACAAGCCTTCTTTGAGAAGTTTTTCTTTAAGTCTATTAAAAGCTGCCTGCAACTCTCCGATACCCACTTCAGTGATGCTATAAACTTCAATTGCATAGGTTCCCCGCGGTTCATAGACAGTAACTCTACCCCTAATAAGGACTTTCATTCCGTCCTCTGGCTTGAATTTAAGTTGGTTAAATCGGAAACTCCAAAGATTGCAAGAAATTTGAGACTTATTATCTTTAAGGACAAAGTAAGAATGTCCTGAAGGCATTGCTCTTCTGAAACCAGAAATTTCACCTAAAACAAAAACATCATTCAAACGAGTTTCAAGAGTTTGTTTGATAAAGGAGGTTAATTCTGATACGGTCAGAGGATGCTCATCTTCAGTATTTTGGAATAAACTATTCAAATTCATAAGCATTACTTAAATGAAAAAACCCCGCTATTTAACCAGCGAGGTTTTGCTCGAAGAGGGGGACTCGAACCCCCAACCCTTCGGTTAACAGCCGAATGCTCCACCATTGAGCTATCTTCGAATTATCAATAAAAATACCTCAATTTTTTAAAATAGTCAATGACATAAATTTATGATTTCTGTTAAATTTTGAAGAAAATCCAGTGAATTTAATGAGAAATCGTAACAACAAAAGCAGAAATCTTTGAAACTGTTTATTCATTACAAAAATTGAATAACTTGATTATATTAAAACTTGCAAATAATGAAACTATTTAAGTTAATAATATTATCCCGACCAAAACAATGGCTAAAGAACCTATTCGTTTTTGCACCGATTCTGTTTGCGGGTCAAATGATGAATTTTGATTTAGTAATAATGAGTATGCTTGCCTTTGTAGCATTTTCGTTTACATCAAGCATTGTTTATATTATTAATGACATAGTGGACAGAGATGCTGACAGAATTCACAAAAAGAAACGGTTCCGCCCGATTGCATCGGGAGAAGTAAACGTAAAAGAAGCACTTATTTTTGCTTTATTTTTAACGGTAATTGTTATATTAATACTTTTAAAGCTTAATATAGTATTTGCATTGGTGATAGGTGTATATGTGACAATGAATCTGTTTTATTCATTAAAGTTGAAGCATATTGTGATACTTGATGTATTTATAATTTCACTTGGGTTTATGCTCAGAGTTGAAGGTGGAGCGGCAGCTATAGGAGTACCGATCTCAAGCTGGATGATACTGACTACAATTTTTCTATCTCTTTTTCTTGCAATCTCAAAAAGAAGGGCTGAACTTACAGGTTCTGAGAATGACAATTATGAAAATCAAAGAAAGGTACTCAGTCATTATGACGTTGTTTTTACAGACCAGATGAATACTGTCGCTGTAACTGGTACGATTATCTGTTATGCATTATACACTGTATCAAGCAAAGCAGTAAGCACATTTCATACAGAGAATCTAATATACACAACACCATTTGTAATATACGGAATGTTCAGGTATCTATATTTACTACACAGGAAGAACCTTGGGGAAAGTCCTGAACTTATCGTCACGAAAGATATATCTTTAATAATTAACATCATACTATGGTTTACGTTTTCGTTTTTAATAATCTACAGAAATAAAATACCCGGATTTTAAAACGGAATGAATTCAATCATCAGAGTAAAAAATTATTTCTCGAGCAATCCTACACAGTATAAGTCAGAAGTAATATTATTGTTCTGTTCGCTAATATGGGGGTTTAGTTTTCCTTCGGTGAAGATTGCCCTTAACTACATGTCACCAAATGCGTTTATCTTTTTCAGATTTTTCCTGACTGTTATTATTTTTTACTGTTTTTACGGAAGTAGAATAAAAGAATTTAAAAAGGATGATGTAAGAAAAGGCATTATACTTGGTATATTTCTTTTTTTGGGATTTGTGAGCCAAACAATTGGATTACAGCATACTACATCCGCAAATTCAGCATTAATAACGGGAACATATCTTGTATTAATTCCATTCGTTCAAATAATGGTTATAAAAGTTAAGCCAAAGGTGGAGAATCTTATTGGTGTAATAATAGTTATGTTCGGGATTTATATTCTGTCTGATATAAAGAATACAGAGTTGAATTTCGGGGATATCATAACAATGGTATGTTCGATTGCATTTGCATATCATATAGTGTACCTTGACAAATATTCACGCAACAGCGATGCCCTACCTTTGATTTGGGGACAATATTTAGCAATGGCAGTATTAAGTTTATTATCATTGGTTTTTATAGAACATTTATGGATGGATTCTTTTAAAGTAGAGTTTAACTGGTTTTTAGTATTCTCTATTGTCTTTAACGGAATATTTTCTACATTCATTGCATTATTCTTGGCGATAAAGTTTCAAAAATATACAACACCAATAAGGGCGGGACTTATTTACAACATGGAACAGGTGTTTGCTGTAATATTCGGATTCATTCTTTTATCGGAATTGCTTTCGGGAAACCAGATAGTCGGAGCGTTAATAATTTTGCTTGGATTTATATTTTCAGAATTTTTTCAGGAAATAAAGAAAAAGATTATACATGCGGGCAATTAGAATTATAGTTAAAGGACTTGTGCAAGGTGTCGGATTCAGGTATTACTGTTACAGAACTGCAAAAGAATACGGAATTTCAGGTTACGCTAAGAATTTATACAACGGCGATGTTGAGATACTTGCACAAGGAGAAGAAGGGGTGCTTAAAGATTATATTAAGTGTATGAAAATAGGTTCGCATGCATCAAGGGTAACTACATTACGAATAGAAGAAGCTCAGTATGATGATAAAATGAAAACATTTGAAGTTTATTAAAACACTTGTATTTTTTGCTTTTATTGAATATTATTGAAGAAAAAAGGAGTTGAGTAAAGAGGTTAGCTACAAGTTAATAACCAATAATCAGTGATGGAAAAGAAAATAAGTCTAATAGCAGTAATTGCAGCAGCAGTAATTCTTACAACAAATTTAGCATTTACTCAACAACAATACACATACGATTTTCTAAACCTAAATGTTGACGCCCGTTCATCTGCAATGGCGGGGAGTTTTGTTTCGGTTTCAAATGATGTAAACACGATATTCTACAATCCTGCCGGACTTGCGACACTTGAGGGGAAACAGGCAAGTGTTGGATTCTTTAAGTACTTGATGGATATTAATTCGGGAAACGTTGCATATTCACAGAAATATAAAGACATAGGATACTTCGGAGCGGGTATCAGATACATAAATTACGGAAGCTTTGATAAATACGACGAAAACTTTGAGAACTTAGGAACCTTTGGTGCTAATGAACTTGCACTTTCACTCGGTTATGCGAACAAATACAAGTTCAATTTTCATTACGGAGCTAATGTGAAGTTTATATACTCATCCATAGATGAATATAATTCGATGGCTCTTGCTTTAGATCTTGGTGCTATGTATGTTATACCAGAAGAAAAACTGAACTTCGGGATTAGTATATTAAATTTAGGAACGCAAGTTAAAAAGTATATAAACACGAATGAAAAGCTACCTATAGATTTGCGATTAGGCATGACCAAATCCCTTGAACACCTTCCATTGACAGTAAATATCGGATTTTCTAACCTTCTTGATGAGTATGATAAATTCTTTGAAAGGTTCAAGAATATTGTAGTCGGCGGAGAGTTTACACTTAATGATTATGTACTATTAAGAGTAGGTTATAACAATCCACAGAGGCAGAACTTTAAGACAGGGTCTACGTTAGGCATTAGCGGATTCTCGGCCGGTATCGGAATTAGGTTCGGAGAGAGATATAAACTTGATTATGCTTTTAATTCATTAGGGAATGTAGGAGCTGCTCACAGGTTTAATATTGGGTTTGATATTTAGGTAATAACACAACAGAAAAACAAAAACACTGTTCAAGTTGAACAAGGTTTTTATTTAAAAGAATTATTTAAAATCAGAAAAGATTAATTTTCACACCGTCGTTTTTTATCTTGACCGTAAGTTTTTCAACTTCTTCTATAAGTTTATTTAAGTTATTAAAGAATTTATCGTCATAAATAAACTTACCGACTCCACTATTCTGAGTTTGAATATCAGAAACAATTATATTAAGGTTTGAAACGAGTGAATCAAATTTCACAGTTAGAGACTGAACATCCTTAAATGTACTCTTAATCTCTGGTGAAGTATCATCAAGAAGAGTATTAACACTCTTTAGTGTTTTATCTGCATCATCAGATAAGTTATTTACGTTCTTTCGAGAATCGGCAACAAGACCATTAAGGCTTCTGGAAGTAACAGCAAGATTAGAAATGGTATTTTTTAAATCTCCCTGCATTCTTTTATCACCAACTAGTTCATTTATATTGATTAGAACGAGATCAAGATTATCAGCAGTTTTATTAAATTTACCGATAAGGGTTTTTACGTCTCCAGCCATATCGGAAGCAGTTTTCATTACAGTAGAGATATCAGCACCATTAACACCGAACAGAGGTTTACCATAATCGATCTGGTTAGCATCCTTTCCGGGTCTGATATAAACAGTCTTTCCAGCCATAAGTTCGGGGGATGCGATTTCAATAGAATAATCAGTTTTAATAATCACATCTTTTTCAAGAGCGAAAGTTACTTTGACCGAGTCCCCTTCCAATTCGATTTGAGAAACCTTACCTTTCACAACACCGTTTACAGAAACAGGGTCACCGAAATTTAAGCTTGAAACAGACGGGAAATAAGCTACCATATCCCGCTTATCCTTGCCCATAATAAATCCTTTAGTCCAGAAAATAGTAGCGGTAACAATTACGATGGCGACAAAAATAAAAACACCAACTTTAATCTCAGAAAACTTCTTGTAAAACATGACGTTTTATTATTTTTTAATTTCAAGAATTTTATATTCTATAGTTCCAGCGGGGGCAGTAAAAGAAGCCACTTCTCCCACCTTCTTTCCTAATAACGCTTTACCAAGAGGAGAAACGATAGATATTTTATCCTGTTCAAAATCTGCCTCATCGGGAGAGACTAAATGATAAGACAATTCTTCCTTGCGTTTCAGGTCAAAAACTTTTACTTCAGTAAGTACGTAAGCGGTATCATCAGGGATGTCTGAATCCTCTATAATTTTTACCCTTGAAAGAAGATTCTCAAGTTTGCCAATCTTCATTTCAAGATGAGACTGAGCTTCTTTAGCGGCATCGTATTCTGCATTTTCGGATAAATCACCATGTGAGCGAGCTTCGGCAATCTTATCCGCAATATCTCTTCTTTCAACTGTTTTTAATTCTCTAAGTTGATTTTCAAGTTCTACGAGCCTTTTCCTTTTAAGATAAACAATACCCTGTTCCATTTAATTAACTCTCTTTTTAGTTTTTTCCAATAAAATTAGGTGACCTAATTTATCTCTTTTAGTTTTTAGATATCTTACATTAATATGATTAGCTTCAATTTCAATAGGAATCCGTTCAACTACTTCGAGACCATACCCAATCAAACCTATAATCTTTTTAGGATTATTTGTAAGAAGTTTTATTTTCTTTAGTCCCAGGTCACGAAGTATTTGAGCTCCAATACCGTAGTCTCTTAAATCTGCCTGAAAACCGAGTTCAACGTTTGCTTCGACAGTATCTTTTCCTTTTTCCTGAAGATTATAAGCCTTAAGTTTATTAACGAGACCTATCCCCCTGCCTTCCTGTCTCATGTATAGAACTACACCTTTACCTACTTTCTCAATCAACTGCATAGATTTAGTAAGCTGCTCCCGACAGTCACATCTCAGAGAGCCAAAAATATCACCAGTCATGCATTCTGAATGAACTCTAACAAGCACAGGTTTATTTATTTTAATATTTCCTTTAACAAGAGCTATGTGTTCTTTTCTATCAACAATACTGCGATAAATATGAATATTAAAATTCCCGAATTTACTCGGGAGTTTAGCATCAACAAGTCTTGACACGAGAATATCTTTTGTAAGCCTGTATTTGATAAGGTCTTTAATCGAGATTATTTTCAGCTTAAACTTATTTGCAAGCTCGATAAGTTCGGGTAGACGCGCCATTTCACCGTTTTCTTTCAGTACTTCACAAAGAACGCCTGCAGGATAATGACCAGCAAGCTTTGCGAGGTCAACCGCGGCTTCCGTATGCCCAGCTCTTTTCAATACTCCGCCCTCCTCGGCTTTAAGTGGGAAAATATGCCCCGGTTTACCGAGTGAAACAGGTTTAGTATTTTTATCAACAAGAGCTTTAATAGTTTTGTGACGGTCGAAAGCTGAAATTCCTGTTGTAGTACCAACCAAATAATCAACACTAACAGTAAAAGCGGTCTCATGACGTGCAGTATTATCTGCTGTCATCATACCAATTTCAAGTTCTTCAAGCCTTTTCTGTTGCATAGGAACACAAATAAGTCCACGAGCATGACGAACGAGGAAGTTGACGAGTTCGGGTGTTGATTTCTCCGCAGAGAAAATCATATCGCCTTCATTTTCACGATCCTCATCATCAACGACTATTATGATTTTACCTTTTTTAAAATCATTAATAGCAGATTCAATAGAATCCAGTATAGTATTCTTCTTATCCATTCAGGATTTTGTTAAAATTACTTCTTACCCTGGTCAGTTAATCCGATTATAGTAGCAATACCTGTTTTTTCGAGTTTGACTTTAACGCTATCATCAATTTTTACAAGAACGGTTTTATCGTCGAGACCTTCGACAACACCATGAATTCCTCCTGCAGTGATAATCTTATCACCTTTCTTAACTCCTTCAAGAAGTTTTGTTCTTTCCTTCTGCCTTTTTTGCTGAGGTCTAAGAATAAGGAAATAGAAAACTACAATGATTAGCAGAAAAGGTACTATAGTTGATAGTAAATCTGCTCCACCTGCCTGCAAAAAGATACCAAATAAAATGTTCATATTTGTTTGTTTGAATTATATTTTAATAAAAATGTTTGTTTAAATTCTTTAAATCTGTTAATACTAATAGCCATTCTTATGTCTTTCATCAGTTTAAGATAAAAACCTAAATTATGTAATGAAGCAAGCTGTGCACCAAGAATTTCTTTTGCCATGAATAGATGCCTCAAGTACGCAAACGAGAAATTCTTAGAAGTATAAGTTATACATTCATCGTCAATCAGTCTGAAATCGTAAGCATACTTTGCATTCTTGATATTTATCTCTCCATAAGTCGTAAATATTCTGCCGTGTCTTGCGTTACGCGTCGGCATGACGCAGTCGAACATGTCCACTCCACGTTCAACCGATTCAAGAATATCAATTGGTGTACCAACCCCCATCAGATATCTTGGTTTATTAACCGGTAGAATGTCAGTGCAATAATCCGTAAGTTCATACATTAGTTCATTCTTTTCACCGACTGCGAGACCACCTATCGCACAACCGTCAAAGTCATTTACAAGTAGTTCCTCAATACTTCTTTTCCGCAACTCTTTGAAAGTACTACCCTGTACAATACAAAACAATCTTTGTTTGTGACCATACAATGAAGACGTGTTCTTGTAAACTTCAAAACACTTTGATTCCCATTTTATTGTTCGCTCAAGTGCCTTTACTGCTTGCTTAAAAGCAGCAGGATAAGCAATACACTCATCGAGAGGCATCATTATATCAGAGCCAATAATCCTCTGAGTGTTAATAACACTTTCAGGTGAAAAGTAATGTTTAGAGCCGTCAATATGAGAACTAAACTTCACGCCACCATCTTCTACCTTCTTAAGAGAAGAAAGACTAAAAACCTGAAAGCCACCACTATCGGTAAGAAGACTTCTTTTCCAATTCATAAACTTATGAAGTCCTCCTGCATTCTGTATAATAGAATTTCCAGGCCTAAGATAAAGATGATACGTATTACCAAGAATAATACGTGAATCGAGATCTTCAAGTTCGGAATTCTTTATTGCTTTGACTGTTGCGACAGTACCGACTGGCATAAAAACAGGAGTTTCGATTACAGAGTTATCTGTTGTAATCATACCTGTTCTTGCTTTAATACCGAGTTCACTGCTATTTGAAAGAACGTTAAAGAACTTCATGGCTTATCTGATGGGTTTCCATTCTTTAGAGACTGACTTCTTAAAAAGAGTAATCCAAATAGAATTTTTTGCCCAATCGAAAAGGACATATAAATATCCAAATTTTCTGTACCGTCTTGGTGATTCAAAAACCATCAAATCTTTACAGAAACGAATCTTTCCAATTTTATGCAACTTCTTGTACAGCTCAAAATCTTCACCTGCACCAAGTTTTTCATTATAACCATTAACCGTTTCGAAAGCTTTTCTTTTAACAATATGACACTCACCTCGAGCCATACCCATAAAAGCAAAATTCAGTAAACGGACATAATTATTGTAAAAATAATGAAAAACTTTGTCTCTGAGTTTTTCCTCATCCGGAAACACTTTTACAGGAAACGCAAGAGCGTTAACGTTATCATCTTTAAGATACTCGAGAATCTTTTCGAAGAAAATATCAATATCTTTAACATAAGTATCAGCGTTAAAAAAAATCAGAACATTACCCGAAGAAGATTTATAACCCATATTTCTTCCTTCGGAAATGTTCTGCTTGTAATCCTTACTTGGAATCACAATTTTATCAACCTTGCCTTCGATTATTGAAAGAGTATTATCCGTACTTCCACCATCACTGACTATAACCTCAACATCATACTTTGCTTTAACAACATCATCAAACTGTTTAATGGTATTTGCTATCAGCTTCTCTTCGTTAAGTGCAGGAATAATAACACTGATAGATTTAGCCATCAGGAAACTATTTGCTCAACAAAGATTTTAATCCTTTTTTATCGAGTGTTTTAATAGCTTCGGTAGAAATTTTCATAGTAACATAGCGTTTTTCATCTTCAAGCCAGATTCTTTTCTTCTGCAGGTTAGGTAACTGTCTTCTTTTAGACCTGTTGTTTGCATGAGAAACGTTATTACCTGTCATAGGTTTTTTACCAGTTATTTTACAAACTCTTGCCATTTTATCTCCTATCCTTTATAAGGTTTATAAGAAGATTCATAAACTTTCATGTTTTTATCAAGAAATTTTACTGAACCTTTTTCGGTTTTAACTGCTTCGACAAGTCTAACGTTAATAATTCTTGTCTCCTGGTTAGTATCGGGATCGATAACGGTGAAATCATGCTTCCTAGCAAGTTTTGCCGCTTTATCCGCAAACGATTGTACTTTTGCCATTTTGTTTTATTTATTTATTAATTTATTTTCTTTAATTGCTTCTTCAATTTTCTTATTTATTTCAAGACGAGAAACCTGTTCAGCCCTGAAAATCATTTTCTTAATAGCATACGGAGTCGATTTTCCATGTCCAATTATTGAGACGCCGTTAACACCCAGCAGAGGAGTACCTCCCTGCTCCTGATAATCGAACTGCTTAAAAATCTTTTTTAATGTCCCATACATCAAACCCATCCATAATTTTTGGAAAATCCCTTTGTCAGCATATTCTCTAAAGTTATATTTTAGAAGATCAAGAACACTTTCTGCTAGTTTAATGATAATGTTACCAACAAACCCATCGCAGATAGCAACATCAACGGTACCTTTCAGCACATCGCTGCCTTCAATGTTACCTACAAAATTAATGGGAGCTTTTTCAAGCATTTCATAAGCCGAAAGAGAAAGCTCATTACCTTTTGTCTTTTCCTCCCCAACGCTTAGAAGTCCTACTTTAGGAGTCTTCTTCTTGTAAATATACTCAGCAAAAACAGAACCCATGATAGCATACTCAACGAGGTGGTCAGGTCTGCAATCAACAGTAGCACCAACATCAAACACAAGAGTTGAGCCCTTGATAGCCGGAAGTTCAGCACCAATTGTTGCTCGACCAATACCCTGAATTCTACCGAGACGTAAAGTCGAATGTGAAAGAACGGCGCCAGTATTGCCGGCGCTAACCAATGCATCTGCTTTTTTCTCACGCTGAAGCTTTAAAGCAACGTTTAAAGATGAATTTGGCTTGGTTTTGTAAACTTCAGCCGGTAAATCATCCATCGTAACATAATCCTCAGAATGAATAACCTTTAGATTATTTAGAGTTATATTTTTATTTTTTAATACTTCATTGATCTTTTTTTCAGGACCAACGAGAATAACTTCAATATTACTGTTCTCAGCAGCGGCTTCAGCAGCACCAAGAACGGGATTAACAGGAGTAAAATCCCCTCCCATAGCATCAACGGCTATACGAATAATTTTATTACCCTCCTGCGGCATTAAATCTATTTCTTAGGAAGAACAATACTCTTACCATCGTAGAAACCGCATGCAGGACAAATCTGATGACTTGGTTTCATTTCATTGCAATTTGAGCATTTGACAAGAGTAGGAGCGGCTGCTTTGTAATGCGTTCTGCGTTTTCTACCCCTCGTTTTCGAATGTCTTCTTTTTGGATTTGGCATTTTAACTTATTTAATTAATTCTTGTTTAATAATTTATTCCACACAGGGTTCACTTCCTGTTTAATGTCGATTCTAAGGATATCATTAATATCTTTCTTACAAAATGAGCAAATACCGTTATTATCTTCGGGCACATGTCTCATCGGCAAGGAAATTAATATATTTTCCCTTACCACGTTTTTAAGGTCAATGCTGTTCGTTTCCGGAGAAATGAAGAACATATTATCATCATCGCTCGATTGAATTTCCAGATCATTCTTTGAATACTTGAACACGACATCGAAAACAGTCTCGAGAACATAGTCAAAATCATCAGTACATCTATCGCATGGAAATATCAAGTCTGCATGGACTTTTATAATAGCATGTATCTGCATATCAGATTTATCCAGCGTAACATCAACATTAATCCCGTCTTTAGGTTTTAAATCATTGAGTTCCAGATAATCGACGTTTTCATGAAACTCGTAATCATGCTTACCATCAGCAAGATTCGAAACAATAATCTTCATCATATCAGCTCCATAATTAACTTTTTAAAATAGAAAAATAAAACATACTTTTGTAAAACAGGAAAAGTTCTGTTTACAAATAATCTATTCAGGAATTAAATTATGATTAAAATTATTATTAACCTAAAAGTACTTTGTATGCAGCAGCATCCATTAACGCATCAAGCTCTGCAGGGTTTGCTACTTCAATTTTAAAAAGCCAACCATCACCGTAAGGGTCAGAATTGACTTTAGAAGCAGCGTCATTAATACCGGAATTTACCTCAGTTATTTTACCAGATAACGGGCTGAAGACCTCTGAAACAGTCTTAACAGCTTCGATTGAACAGACAACATCGTTAACTGCTACGGAATCGCCAACTGATTTAGTAAAATCAACGAAAATAATATCGCCGAGTTCTCCCTGTGCATAATCTGTAACACCTACAACAGCAACATTGCCATCAACAATAACATACTCGTGATCTTTAGTGAACTTCAAATTTTCGGGAATATTCATAATATTAACTAATTTAATAATTATACAAAAAGTTCTAAGTATGCAAAAAACATATTTTTAGATACTTAAAACCTTATGAATTTGATATATAACTTAATGTAACAACTATAAATATAATAAAAATATGTAGTTTTTACAATTCAAATATTGGGTAGTTTGGGTAACAAGTTCCAGGGCTTTAATTTTTAAAAAAATTGTGATTAGATCCCCGCCAAATGCGAGCGGGGATGACAAAATATTTACTAATAATCGATGATGAATGTTTTATTTGGTTTAACGGGAGGTGGCTCCTGTTTAAATAAACTTTTTTTAGGGATAGAGCCTTTTATGTATATGCCGCCGCATTCCGCCCATTTTTTCATTGTGTTTACAGGACCCTCGGAAACGATTGCCGGAAAAACGAGAACAGTTTTAAAATCATTGAGGAAAGGGAAAGAGTTATCGGCAGTATCAAACGTAAAGCGGGATGTACCCGCGGCAGAGATTTTAAAATCATCAACTTTTTCATCGAGATATATAGCTGCTTTTTTCTGCTCTGATTCAGGATTTACAGGGTCAACGGCATAAATAACAGATACAAAAGTATAGGGCGGTTCAAAATCATGAGTCTGATTCTTGTATAGTTTATTTATTTCGGGGTGCTGAAATTCGAGAGTAAGTTTATTCTTATCAAGTATCACGTTTTTATTTCTGTAAGTGAAATTAGTTGGAAGAATCCTTGCTTCAGAGCTAATTCCCCATAGTTTAATATTTCTATGGTTGAATTTGTATATTTTCAGGTTAGAATAAACACCGGGTCTTTTTGAAAGAATCCAAAGTTGTTTCAATAAAGGAGACTTATTCAGAAAGTTTGCGAAAGCAGATACCTTTGTGAAAAGACTTTCATTTTCCAGTGCTTTATCTGAGAAAGATTTATTGTAAGTCTCATTAAGCCGGTAAGCAAGAACCTTCTTATTTTTAATACGATATACCATATTCCCTACTTTACCAGAAGGTTTTCCGAGAAGACCACCTTTCATTTCCGCCATAAAAGTAAAATTTAAATTTAAAAATTAATGCGTTTAATAATACCGATAGATAAAGCAATAAGCATTCATCGACGATTAATGGGAAGTTAATTGAAAATTCTGTGAATTACAAGTGGAATTTAAGTGGGCTTGAAGTGGACTTTAAGCGGGGTTTAAGAAACCTTTAATTTTTGTTGTTATTTGGATATTTACTTCAAATACATCCAAATAAAACAGATTTTTACAAGATTTATTTTATTTAATCTCGCATATTACAATATATAATAATTTTTTATAAATGTCAAGTAAATTAAATAATTATTTCAAAGAAAGCAGTGGGTAACAAATAATGTAACCATGTGAGTTGAAAAAAATGATGACAGTTTAAAAAGAGTAGAAAATTAAAATGGAGTCCTATTGTAAAATTCAGTAGATTATATGTTTAGTTTAAAAATATAAAAACCCGCGAATGTCTCGCGGGTTTTTGTTTGTATATTTAAAAATATTGGATTATTTATTTCCAATTATTTTACAAGCACCATACGCTTTACGCTTGAAAAATCACCTGATTGGATTTTATAGAAGTAAACACCGCTGCTGAGATTAGAACCGTTGAAATCAACGGTGTAATATCCTGCCTGCTTTACTTCGTTTACAAGTGTCTTAATTTCTCTACCCGTGATGTCATAGATTTTCAGAGATACGAAACCCTGCTTCGGCAACGCAAAGTTTATCTTTGTGTTTGGATTAAATGGGTTCGGATAGTTCTGAGAAATACTATACTCGTCAGGGACTATATTGCTAAATGTTGCAGATTCCTTGTTTTCTTCTGTTTTTGTGAGCAGAATGTCTTCAATTTGCTTTCTGTCTTTTTCTTCTCTCGTTAAAGATTTTGAAGTACGCATTATGGAAACAGCTTTCATCTTTGCTTCATCGTATTTCGATTTTATTCTTGCTATTTCCTGTTTTGCGGTTTCATTGCTGTTAGTTCTTGAAGCTGCATCTTTCTCAATCTTTGAGAATTTTTCTGCTTTTGTTCTATCAAATGATTTCTTTACCATTTTCTTCACAGGGTCGTCGTCAATCTTTCTGTCTATTCTCTTTTTCAATTTCTTATAGTACTCTTCCTGTGTCATGTTTTCTTCCTTGCTTGAAATTCCACCCGAGCCGTTCATCAGGTCTTCTATTTCAGCATAATCATAGCTTGCGAGAAAACTTAAATATTCGTCGGGATGGTAAAGTGCTATGAATTCATACCCCGACATTGCTTCGTAATATTTGGAAATTGACGCCAGACACATCACTGTAATATTGTAAGCGTTTAAATTGAATTCATCGCTGTACAGACCTGATGCAATCTTTGAATCAAGGAAGTATTTCAAGTCGGAATACAAAATATCGTGTGATGTTTGATTTCTTGAGGTATCAAGCTTCTGGTAACATTCATACAGGCTGTACAAACATTCTTCTGTGTATACACTTTGGGGGTGAAGATTAATTAATGTCTTAAATGTTGAAACCGCTCCGTAATTATCGTCGTTCAGCTTTTTTTCAATAGCGGATGAGTATAAACCTTCATCCTCTTCGGGCTGATATCCGGAGTTATTGTCAGTTCTATACAAAGTATCATAGAATCCATTTCCAAGGTCATCAATTTGCCATATTGTTCCTGCATCAGTTGAAATACTACAATTAATATATGAACCTGCGTAATACGGTGTTACAACAGTAGTATCCGAATAATAGTCTCTTAAGGATGAGCTCGGGTTATGGCTGCCATTAAAACAATTGTTTCTTACATAATATACACCTGAGGGTTCGTTTATTCGCCCCTGCAAATGATAATTGTAATAACCTTTCGAAAAATAATTTTGACCCCAGTCCAGTACGACATTTCCATTGTTGTAATAGATATTTCCGTTAGAAGAACTGGTTAATGTGTTTTTGCCGCCTCTCCATACCCAACCTCCGTCAGTGGTGGTTGATATAGGAGCGAAATACGGATATGAATCATTATTCGTTAGGTTCATTATATATGAATAAAACGAGTTTGAAAGCACGTCAGGATTTGCCTGTAAAAGGTCAAGATTCTTCCCGGAGTTGTTTGAAAAAGTGTTATTTTTTATATTTCCGTGTGATAGTCTGTATACAACATTTGTGTTTGATACATTACCGTAACAATTATTGTATTTAAAATTAATATGCGGGTAAGAATTTGTGAACGAAATAAGGGCTGCGGATACAACCCCGTTTGAGATTTCATTTCCCATAACATTGACTGCATAAGTTGGAGAAGCAGACTCTTCGTTGCCTTCGTTTGTATAATACCGCATAAGAATACCTAATCCCTCACCCTGCATCATATATATATGATTGTTTGAAATGGTTATGTTGTTTGTATTTTTTGTTTCGATTACGTAGTGACAGATTGCATCGGTATAGAATGTGTTATTACTAATATTCTTAAAAGCTTCGTAATATCCCGCATCAGTATTCTTCACGAATATTGAACTCATAAGGTTATTAAACGTACAATTTGTAATGGAAGTCTGCTCACCAGCATTTTCAAGAACTATTCCTCTACCGTGGCTGCCTTGAGCAGAGGAAATGGCGCTTCCATTTGCAATCAGGTATGCTCCGTTCTTGAATTCAATTTTTGCGTTCTCGCCAAGCTGGACGATGGAGTTGGGATTAAGTTTTAAGTATGTTCCTGCACCGTCGAATGTTACAGTGGTGTTGTTTCCAACTTTTAATCTTGCATAGCCATCTATTTCAACATGCCCGCTATTATTAATAGTATGCGATGTCCCTAAATATGATAACTCGGAGTTTTGAAAAATATGCGAAAAAGAATTCGGACTCCAGTTCATTATAGCACCATAATCTAAAATTGTACCACCATAACATGTATTCAGTTGTGCTGCAGTTTCTTTTATAAAAACTGAACTCGCAGACAAAACAAGTGTATCTCCGTTGTCAGAGTATTGATTGTATCCGCTAATCCAAAACCTTTTATCGGGCTTAAGAATTATTGTGTCTCCCGGTAAGACATTTATTTTTAAACCTACAATATCTATGTAATTGGGATCATATGAGAAATAAGCAGGAGTAACATAAGTGTTTTTTTCGCTGTTTTCTCCAGATGGAATTGGCGGATTTGAAAAATATGGGAAGAAAACTGAGGCACTATCTATTGTGTTATATCCGTATTTATCTGATAAACCGGTATAATTATAAACCGTATCAAAAATTACCTTTGTCCCAAGTTCGAGCTCTCTAATACTATTATCAATCATTGCACGCGGTGAAATTGGAAACGGTGTTGTTCTGGCATAAAAGTTTTTTTCCATCGGATTATCCTGACCCAGAATCACTTTCCAAAGTTTATATTCTTTGCTTGGTTTTCCATTTGCTAATGAATCCCATGTTGCTATAGTATCTATTGCTATTTCAACAGAATCGTTGTGTTTTTTGCTGAATAATATTCTTCTATTCAAAGGACTTTCAGAAAGATATCTGACATATAGATCTCTGCTATATCCCCCGGTATAGGTTCTGCCATATTTACTATCTAATGAATTTATATAAAACTGATATTTTTCGTTTGTTTCTGCTACCGAAATAGTTATTTTATATTTTGCAAACCCCCAGGATAAATTTTCATTTGGCAATGGAAATTCTATACCCGAACAATGCCCTATATCAAAAATATTTCCATCTGTATCCATCGTCTTTGTCATATAAGCCATGTTGTTTTGTATTGTTGATTGCCCTGGTCTAAAAATCTCCAGTATATCCCATTTTGAATTTCCAGTACTCTATTAACAGGTACATTAAAACTGTCTTTTGGTTCTGTAATTCCTTCGAAAGGAACTGAAACAATTTCAATAGTTGCAGTAATATTAAACCCAGTTTTACCAACGATACAGAAATCACCCGAAAAGGCAGCAGGTTCAGTTGAAGAGAGTTTTTGATTACTCATTATTAAAATGAGTATAGATATGATTGAAACATATATATTTTTCATTGTTTTAAGATTTTAATTTTCATGAAAATCAATTAAGTTCCAAATTGAAATAAGGGCACCGCTTTAATACTTACGTATTAAAGATTCAAAACGTTGGACGCGTTTTCCTTTTATTAAAGGTTGATTTGGTGCCCTGTTTATTTTAAGGAGCCCTGATAATATTTATATTATTTTATTTTAGTAAAATCATTGATTTTGTAATTTTTATATCATCTGATTCTAATGTATATAAGTATATTCCCGAGGATAACCCTGCTCCGTTGAAAACAATTTCATACTCACCAATACTTTTCCTATTATTAACAATTGTATTTATTTTCCTACCCGTTATATCATATATTGAAAGCGTAACATAGCCTTCTTTCTTAACAGAATATTTGATTTTAGTAAAAGGATTGAAAGGATTGGGGAAGTTTTGATATAATGCGATACTCTTTGGTAATACGGTGCTATTTTCGTAAACTTTTACAATCCCCTGAGGATTATAGACCCACACTCCTTCACTTGCACAAATCCATACATTATTATATTTATCTTTTTTAAAATCACCTACCGTTGTAGAATTTGTATCAAGTGCGGTAACCCAGTTTGTATCATTAAAAATTGTAAATCCTCCACCAGCAATTCCTATCCATTTAGTATTCTGTTCATCAAAAAATATACTATATGTATTATTCCATGGAAGTCCGGAGTTTGTTGAAGTATATATTGTCCATTGATTTTGATCTGAATTGAATTTAGCTACTCCGCCAAAACGTGTACAAAACCATTTATTGTCAAAATTATCTATTCCAACTCGCTCTATAAAATCACTTTCTAAAGGTGTATTGTTATGGTTATATATTGTCCAGCTTGTATCGTTAAACCTTGCTATCCCGCCTTGCACAGTGCCTATCCATTTAATATTATTTTCGAATTGAACATCAGTTACAGAATTATCAGGAAGTCCCGAATTTGCCGTATAATATCTTACCCATTTATTTATACTACTGAGATATTTAAGCAAACCTAAGGTTTGACTGCAAGCCCAAAGTGTATTATTGTTGTCAACCCTTAGCCGGTTTATTGCAAGCAATGGATATCCCAAATTAGTATTATAATAAAGCGTCCAGTTTATTCCGTCATACTTAACAATTCCTTTGTTCCTCGTTGCAATCCATATATTATTTTCCTTGTCTTTTATAATGGATTGAATAAAATTATTAGGAATCAATGAATTTGTAGTATCCCATACAGTCCATGTATTTCCTTTAAGTCTTGCAAGCCCGTTGTTAGTTGCAAACCATTTAGCATTTGTACTGTCTATTATTATATCAGGCACAATATTTCCGGGTAGTCCCGAGTTGTTTGGATGATAATATTTCCATTGATTTTGCCCGTATGCAAGATTAGTTGTAGAAAACAAAGCTAATATTAATAATAATAATGCCGGTAGTTTTATGCTTTCCATTTTTATTGATTATTTTAATAAAACAATTCTATGTGATTTTATCTCAACTTCTGTTTTCAAAACGGCAAAATAAACGCCGCTTGCCAAATTACTTCCATTAAATCTGAATTCATGAATTCCTTTATTGTATTTACCATTTGCAAGCATAGAAACCAACCTGCCTTTTATATCATATATTTTTAATGTGATATCAGAATACTTTGAAAGAGATAACTTTATCCTGGTTTCATTGTTAAATGGATTAGGGTAATTTTCAATAATGCTGTAAATAGCAGGTACTATTTTTTCATCGTGTGTTACGCTGACAATTCCGTTAGGATTATAGATAGCTATTCCATTCAAGTTACCTATCAATAAATTATTATATTTGTCAAATTCAAATGCAGTTGGAGTTCCTGCCGGTATTATTTCAAATCCATTGCTTGAATATCTGTACAAAGTCGTCCTATATCGAAAATACGCATTTGAATCGTCTGCTATTACACCATTCACCATATTACTACCTGTAAACCCTAATGAATCAGCTAAATCAAAAGCCGTCCATACGTTTTGTGCTGAATTAAACTTCGCAGCTCCGCCGAAATATGTCCCCACCCATTTATTTCTGCTTTTGTCAATGTATATAGCTATTGCAACAT